>Ga0207694_10000009_pt1 | contig 460687 bp, 398 predicted proteins | sample KBSC34metaG_FD_184353 | JGI IMG/M metagenome (GOLD analysis project Ga0207694, IMG submission 184353) | Corn rhizosphere microbial communities from Kellogg Biological Station, Michigan, USA - KBS C3-4 metaG (SPAdes) (version 2) | ecosystem: Host-associated > Plants > Roots > Rhizosphere >... | reverse complement strand
GCGAACGACCGCAGTCGAAGGACCTGCAGTTTGTCCTCCTTCTCTCAACCCGGGGCCCAACCCATCTCGAAGAGATGTGGGAAACGTCCCTCCCCCTCTTGTAATCTCATCTCCGAGATGAAGAACATTTTTCTGCCCTGCTTTTATTCCTCCTCGCCCTGAGCGAATGCAGCCTGAGAGCATCGTGAACAATAAGAAACGATTGTCATCCCGAGCGAAGGTCGTTGGCAGCGCGAACGACCGCAGTCGAAGGACCTGCAGTTTGTCCTCCTTCTCTCAACCCGGGGCCCAACCCATCTCGAAGAGATGTGGGAAACGTCCCTCCCCCTCTTGTAATCTCATCTCCGAGATGAAGAACACTCTTCCGCCTCTTGTTTTATTCCTGCTCGCCCTAATTACCGTTCCCTGCGCACCATCTCAAACCACCGCCCGGCCGCCGATGAACGAACTCGCCGCCGCCGGCGATCAGCCCGACGATCCCGGGCCCCTCGCGACTGACCTCTCCGCGAAGCTCAAACGTCGCGACATCCAGAAAGCCATGAAGCTCGTTGCCGACTGGCAGATCAAGCACTCGGATGATCGGTACAACATTGACTGGACCTACGCCGCACTCTACGACGGACTTCTCGCCGCAACAAAGACAACGGGCGACAAGAAATATCACGACTGGGTGCTGAAGGTTGCCCATGATTACAAGTGGCAGCTCGCCCCACGATTCGCCCACGCCGACGATGAAGCCATCGGCCTCACCTATCTCGCCTTCTACAACGAGAGCCATAACCCTGAAGAACTCGCCCCTACCCGCGAGGGCATGGACAAACTCATCGCCCGTCCTGACGACCCAGCCAAAAATCTCTGGTGGTGGTGCGACGCGCTCTACATGGCTCCGAAAGTTCTGGCAGAGCTATCGCTCACCACAAAAGACCACCGCTACATCGACTTCATGGATCACGAGTGGTGGCTCACATCGGGATCGCTTTATGATCCCGCCGAACATCTCTACTATCGCGACAGCCGCTTTTTCAACCAGCGCGAAGCCAACGGCCAGAAGATCTTCTGGTCGCGCGGCAACGGATGGGTTCTCGCCGGACTTGCCATGGTTCTGGATCGCATGCCCCAGAACTACCCTTCGCGCGCAAAGTACATCGAGCAATACAAGCAAATGGCCGAACGCATCGCCGCGCTGCAACCGCCGGATGGCCTGTGGCGCGCCAGCCTTCTCGATCCCGGCTCCTATCCGAATCCTGAAATCTCCGGCACCGCTTTCTTCACCTACGGCCTCGCCTGGGGAATCAACCACGGACAACTGGATCGCAAGAAGTATCTTCCCATCGTCAGCAGGTCGTGGAAGGGCATGCTCACGCACGTCTACGCTGATGGCCGCTTAGGCTCGATCCAACCCATCGGCGGAGAACCCGGCAAATTCAAGCCATCCTCCAGCTACGTCTACGGGGTGGGCGCATTTCTGCTGGCCGGATCCGAGCTCAATCAGATTTCAAAGTAGACGAGAGAGTATGGAACTTCCGATGCGTGAGCTACGCGGCCAGTCTGATCGTCAGGTGAATGTTGCACCTGGGGTTTGAATCTGACGTCACTCGACCGCATACCAGGGTTCAGCTAAATCTCTATCCAATCGACGTCGTCGCTTCGAGCGCCAGTTTCGAGAAAACGTGAAGCTACCACTCGCCCACAATCCGTCCAGAGCACCAGTCCTGCAGACATTTGCTAAGCTTGTCCTGCACAATGAACAAGACAACCAGCGAGAATAGACGCCCGGTGGACCGCCCAGCCTCTACCGATATCGAAAGAAAAGAGACACCATTTGAGGCAGTCGCCGGCATCAGCTCGGTTCTGGTGGTGGGATTCTTCATTCTGACACTTTTGGCTCAGAACTACATGATCCCGTCAGGCTCGATGAAAAATACGCTGCTTGTGGGCGATCACGTCGTTGTCGACCAGATCACTCTGGCATCGCCCGCTCGGTGGATCCCACTCGTTAGGTATCGCGAACCCAGACGCGGCGAAATCATGGTGTTCCATAAGCCCGTTTATCAGCCCGGCATCGATGCGCCCAATGCTGATGGAACTCCGCAGTATACGACCCTGGTGAAGAGACTGATCGGCGTACCGGGCGATCATCTTCATCTACGCAACGGCATCGTGTATGTGAATGGCATCGCACAACCGGCGGGATTTGCGCAGCCGACTACGAAGGACAACTTCAACGAGTTTCTCGATGATTTCCCCGCAGTTTCCCCGGCTGAGGCATCTGGGTCAACGGAGTCGTGGGCTGTGAACTTCTCAAGTTATATCCATGACGGCGACCTGGTAGTTCCCCCCGGCATGTATTTCATGATGGGCGACAACCGGCACAACAGTCTGGACTCGCGCTTCTGGGGGTTCGTGCCCAGGGCGAACATCATTGGAAGGCCGCTATTCAACTACTGGTCGTTTGAGACTCCGGAACGCGACTCCGAAAAGGCGGGTATCGGCCAGAAATTTGCATCGATGGGCCACATCGCGCTCCATTTCTTCTCGGATACGCGCTGGAAACGCACCTTGAAAGTTATCCGCTAGACCAATTTCGAGATGCATTTGGAAAACAGGCCGAATTCCATTCTGCTCGTATCACTAGCAAACTGGACACTGAGCTCATATTCTTGCAACCACCCGGCTAATCCCAAGGTGAGCTGGCGTAGGGGAGCCTCCGGTCGTGGCGAGCTACCAAGTCCGGAAGCAACTCGGCAAAGCTACGATCTGTGTAGTCCCACGGTATAGAGTTCCTCATTGCTAGTCCTTTTACGCCTTTGCTTCTTGTCTCGTTTGCCTTACTATGGCGGCAATGGATTCCCCTATTCTGGAAGAACTTCAGGATTTGCCGAAGATTCCAGGTGTTGTTGTCACAAAGTTTCTCGCATCTGTGCGTCGAATCTTCGACGACGATCTGCGATCCGTGGTTCTGTATGGCAGCGGTGCTGAAGGCCGTCTGAGAGCAACCTCGGACGTTAATCTCCTAATCGTTCTTTCCGCGTTCAATTCGGCTCATGCGACTGAGTTGCAATCGCCGTTCACTTCTGCTGCATCAGCAGCCAACCTCAAGGCAATGTTCCTCCTTGAGTCGGAGGTTGGCCCTGCTCTGGAACTGTTCGCCGAGAAATTCTCCGACATACTGCGTCGGCGCCGCGTTCTGTTCGGCCCCGATCCGTTTGCAGGTGTCACGATATCGCGTACTGCAGAGATTTGGCGGCTCAAGCAGGTTCTGCTCAACCTGACTTTGCGACTGCGGGAAGCATACGTGGAACATGGTTCCGCTCCAGAGCGTGTCTCACGCCTGATTGCTGATTTTGCTGGCCCAATTCGTTCCTGTGCCGCTACGCTGTTTCAGCTCGAAGGGAGAGCAGCGATGCCACCCAAAGAAGCTCTGGGTGAATTCGTCAGTTCTCTCCAAGGCAACTGGGAAGATGTGCTGGCTCACATTTCCGAAACGCGAGAACGAGTTCGACTCTCACCTGACATAGCAGAGGCAACTATGTTCCGACTGATTGAGCTGACAACGCTCCTCAGGATGCGTATCGAGGCATTGCGCTGACCATGTCTCCCTTCGATCTTCGGGGTCCTGAGTTTCTGGTTTTTTATGCGTTCCTGGGCATCCTTGTCTCTGGAATGCTCCTCAGGTTACGTCGCCTCATCGAACCGCGCGGTGACGTCAAGATCGACATGTCGGATCCCTATCAGATCGCGTTTTTGCGTGGCGGCAAGAACGAACTTATCCGGGTCGCCACTATTTCTCTCGCTCATCGAGGTTTGCTACAGGTTTCCGACACGGCGGTGTCGGAAACTACTCCAGGTAGTGCGAACAGTGTGCGTGTTCCAATTGAACGGCACCTTCTCTTGCATTTCGCCGACGCCAAAGAAGCTACATCTGCATATTCCGATCCAGGGTGTTCGTTCGCATCGGAGTCTTACAGTGAAGCCCTGCAAAAGCTCGGGTTGCTGCCTGACGCCACAATCCTTGCTCGGCGATCGCTGGTCCTGGGCCTCGCACTTTTTCTCTTGTTTGGGGTCGCGCTGGCCAAGATCATCATCGCCCTAATGCGAGGTCATACAAACATCGGATTTCTTATCATGATGTCGGGCCTTTTCGGGTTCGTCGCATTCAAAATCATCTTTCCTCGCTTGACCATAGCTGGAGAGGTTTTGCTTAGCGATCTGCGCTTTCTGTTTGGCTCATTGAACAGCCGTCCAGCCGGGCTCATTGGCCATGCCGATGTGGCTCTTCTGGCGGCTGTATTTGGGATCAATGCCGTTCCACTCATTGATTTTCCGTACGCAAGGACGCTGTACCCAAAGGCCGCCGCAACCTCGGGCAATTCCTGTGGAGCGGGCTGTGGCTCAAGCGGAGGAGATAGTGGCGGAAGCGGATGCGGCGGCGGATGTGGTGGCGGATGCGGTGGATGTGGAGGCTGAGAGATGCAGGATGTAGTCGGAATGGGCTGGCGCCCAGAACTCGCAACTCAAATCCTCTCCAATCTCGATCGCATCGATCTGGTCGAGGTGATTGCCGAGGACTTCTATAGTGGCCGAGCCGCGGCCAATGCTCTCAAGTTCCTCTCGAAGCAGCTCCCGATAACGGTGCATGGCATTTCGTTGGGCATGGCTTCAGTCTCTCCTGTCGATCGTCGTCGTTTGGACAAGGTCGCCCGATTAATGGATTACGCGCAGCCACAGTCATGGTCAGAGCACCTGGCTTTTGTGCGCGCAGGCGAGGTTGAGATAGGGCATCTGGCAACTCCCCCCATGACCTCAGATACTGTCGAAGCTACTGCGGCCAATCTAGCTGTAGCCAAGGCAGTGGTGGGATTGTCACCGTTGATGGAAAACATCGCTACATTGATCTACCCGCCCTTTAGTGACCGGGATGAACCGACTTGGCTTTGCGAGACGATCAACGCCTGCGACGGCAACATGCTGCTTGATCTTCACAATCTCTTTGCAAATTCGATGAACTTCGGACTCGACCCAAAGGAGTTCCTTTCCCGGTTGCCCGCGCATCGCATTCACGGAGTCCACATCTCGGGCGGTCAATGGATTGATGCAGGCGTTGCTGGCGAGCAGCGCCTGCTGGATGATCACCGTCACGATCCACCGGATCCCGTCTACGATCTTCTATCGGAACTAGCCTCAAGGTGCCCTAATCCGTTGACAGTGATTCTTGAGCGCGATGGAGACTACCCTCCGATGGATCATCTGCTTGCACAACTGGACCGTGCGCGAACCGCACTCAAGCGCGGCAGGGCTACTCTTCGAAACACATGCAGTCCAACGTCGGTCAATGGAACGCGCAGTCTACAAGACATCGTTGCGAGCAGAACGTAAATGAGGGATCCAAGACAGGTCTATTCAGCAAGGTTGGAGCGGTTCCTCACGACTCTCTACGCCGATCCTGATGCGCTCGCTCGTTTTCTTGCCTCTCCCGAAACAGAAGCCTGTCGTGCCGGACTGACCGAACAGCAGCGTCTGAAACTCAAGGACCTCGACATTGCTGGACTTAAGCTAGCCTCGCGCAGCTTCGCTAACAAGCGAGCTTCCAAGTCGGCAGCGCTGAAATCATCGAGATCCGGATGGTGGACCAAGATTTCGGCCACCTTTCCGCGATCCTGGTGGTTCTCTTCGAAGCGATAAATTTTGATGAAATATTCTGGGTGACTGCTGGCCAACGCACTTTCACCCGGTTTCGCCTCAAAGAGACAGTCGGCCACAACCCACCCCTCGCACCAGAAATCTTCAGACAAGGCGATGGGTGAGTGCATTGGCCTTGGTTTCTAGTTGTCACCAGATGCGACTTTGCAGCACTAGCGGCCAATAAGACCCAAACCGACGTATCGGTACCAATTAGCTCATGGGCGTATTGAATGCTCTTGCGTTGATCGATGTGACTGCTGCTTGTTGTTCTGCACAACTAGACCTGGACGGTGCCCCCATCAACGAACAACTCGATGCCGGCGATGTAGCTGGCATCGTCTGAAGCGAGGAAGACGGCAGCTTTCGCAACCTCTTCTGGTCTGCCAACGCGACCCAGCGGAACACTCGAGGCCAGCTGCGCATAGAGAGCTTTTTTCTCCTCCTCATTGTGCGCCAGGCCGCTCAGTCCGGGTGTATCGATAGGACCGGGGCTTATCACGTTGACACGAATCTTTCGATCCTTGAGATCGTTGGTCCAGCCGCGCGCGAACGAGCGCACTGCTGCTTTGGTTGCCGAATACACGCTGAAATTCGGATTACCCTGCACAGAAACGATGGAAGCATTCAGCAGGATGGCTCCTCCTTCCGGAATCAACGGAAGCGCTTTCTGCACGGTGAAGAGAACACCCTTCACATTCGTATCGAACGTTTGGTCGTATTGCTCCTCGGTGATTTGACCGAGAGGCGCAAACGATCCTCCGCCGGCGTTCACGAAGAGAACATCAAGGCGGCCCTTCTCACGCTGAATCTGCGCATAGAGTGCATCAAGTTCGACAAGGTTCGACGCGTCCGCCCGGATTGCCTGCGCCTGTTCGCCCAGAGCTTCCGCAGCGGAAGAGAGTTCCGGTTGACGCCGACCGGTGATGTAAACGAAGGCGCCTTCCTTGATGAATTGTTCCGCCGTCGCAAAGCCAATACCCGAACTACCGCCTGTGACTAGGGCGACTTTGCCTTCCAGCTTCCCCGCCATGCTCTACCTCCGGTTAATCTCCGCAATGACCCGCAAAGCGTGTGAGCAGCCCATCGTCCTCATGGCTGACGCCAAACAAATCTGAAGTCAGGCCTGAAAAAACGCAAGCAGTTCGGCGTTTACTATCTCTGCGTGCGTGGTAATCATCCCGTGAGGGAGATCCTTGTAGGACTTGAACGTTGCATTCTTGAGTAATTTTGCAGTGCGCGGCCCAGCCGCCACGTAAGGCACAATCTGGTCGTCCTCGCTATGCATCACGAGCACCGGTATCGTGATTTTTCCCAGATCTTCGGTAAAGTCAGTTTGGGAAAAAGCCACGATGCCGTCGTATTGCGCTTTCGCTCCACCGATCATGCCCTGCCGCCACCAATTTCCGATTACTCCCTCTGACGGTTTCGCGCCCGGCCGGTTGTAGCCAAAGAACGGTCCTTCTGGCACATCTCGATAGAAGCGAGCCCGGCTGGCGGCCAGCTGCGCCTGCAATCCGTCGAACGCTTCTTTCGGAAGGCCAAGCGGATTCGCTTCAGTCTTCACCATGAGCGGCGGAACTGCGCTGATCAGCGCAGCTTTTGCGGCGCGCTTCTGCCCATGTCGCGCAAGATATCTAACCACTTCTCCGCCACCTGTGGAGTGGCCAACATGGATAGCTTCGTTGAGGTCGAGGTGCTGCACTACCGCCGCCAGGTCGTCAGCATAGTGATCCATATCGTGACCATCCGCAACCTGAGTCGATCTGCCATGGCCACGACGGTCGTGGGCGATAACGCGGTACCCATGCTGCAGGAAGAACAGCATCTGCGTATCCCAGTCATCGGACGACAAGGGCCACCCATGACTGAAAACTATTGGTTGGCCCGTACCCCAATCCTTATAGAAGATGTCGATTCCATCAGTACCTTTCACGAAAGGCATCTTGAGTCCTCCGGGGATGTTCAGATTTTGTGGCCCTTAAACGCACATGGAAGAGTGCTGAAGCGGCTTCTCCGGGGTAGTACGAGCCGGACAAAGGTCCGCTCAATACTACTACCTCAAAACACTGAGAATTGTGAAAATGTGCCGTTTGCTGGGGAATACCGGGAGGAGGTGAACTGGAAGAGTGAGCGATAAGCTTCCCAATGCGCTCCGTCGTTCCAGATGACGACGCGACTCCCATCAGCTGGAAACCCCTGTCTTCCGACAAGCGCCGCTATTCTGTGCGAAGGGCACGCATGGGTTCTACTGACGCGGCTCGTCTCGCAGGGGCGAAGCAGGCAAGAATCGCGGCGACTAACAGAACGACTGCTACCGAGATAAATGCGGATAGATCGAGCGCCTGCACTCCGAATAGCATACTCCGCATTCCGCGGCCGACGAAGAAGGCGCCGAACAGCCCGAGCCCCAGCCCGATTGCTGCCAGCAGCACGCCGTCGCGAATGATCAGGCCGACGACCTTGTCGCGGCTGGCGCCAAGAGCCATGCGAAGCGCAATTTCATGCGAGCGCTGGGCCACCGAGAACGACATCACGCCATAAATACCAAGCGTGGCAAGGAATAACGCGACCACCGCAAACGTGGTGAAGAGGATCAACGTGAAGCGCTGGTTCGCCATCGATTGGACTACTACTTCATCAAGCGTCTTCGGGTCGGCAAGGGCCACAGTGGGATCGACCTTGTGCACCGCTGCGGCGATGCTTTTCACCATGGTCGAGGGATTCTCCTGAGTGCGGACGCCGAAGCTTGCCTGAGGCCACGGGATCTGCCAAAACGGAATAAGCATCACCGGGTTTTCCTCGCGCTGACCGGGAGCGTGCGTGCCGTGGAAGGTGCCGATGATTTGCCACGAAATTGGCGGCCCCAGCTTGGTTACGCCGGGGATGAGCTGCTCGACGAGAACGCGTTGGCGAAGCGGATCTTTGCCTTTGAGAAATTTGCTAACGAAGTCCTGATTAACCAGGGCAACTTTGACCGTGGATGCGTTGTCCTGATCCGTGAAGGGTCGGCCCGAGATAAGCTGAACGCCGTAGGTCTGGAAGTAGTCGGGCGTGACCATGCCGAAGCCGGTGCCCGGGCGTTCGGATGGGTTGGAATAACTCTGTCCGCCCTCAAGCGTGAACGGCATTCCAAAGCCCGCGCCGTAGAGAGGATGGCCGATCAGGATCGCCGCGTGGGTCACGCCGGGAACAGCATCGATATGAGACAGAATGTCGCGATAGTACGCGGTGATCTGATTAGGATCCTTGGAGCGCGTATCCGGGACGGGCAGGTAGAAGGTGAGGACGTGATCGGTCTTGAGGCCGAGATCCACATGCGCGAGATTCCAGAAACTGTGGATGGTCAGGCCTGCGCCCGCAAGTAGCGTGAGCGCGAGCGCGAATTCGCCGATGACGAGAATCCGGCGAAGCAGTTGCTTGCCCGCTCCCGTGCCGGCGCGGCCGCCCTCCTTGAGGGTCTCCGCGGGATCCACGCGCGATGCATACCAGGCGGGTGCCAAACCCGCGAGCAGACCGGCCAGCGTCGTAGCGGCGAGAGTAAAAAGCAGGATCGGAATGTTGAGTCGCAGGTCGGCCTCAGTCGGCAGCGTGTCCGGAGGCATCGCGGCTACAAGCCCTTTCAACATGGCATAGCCCACGCCCACGCCAAGTGCTCCACCAGAGAGCGCCAGCAGCAGGCTCTCAGTAAGCAGCTGGCCGAAGATGGTGCGACGCCCGGCGCCGAGCGCACTGCGCACAGCGAGTTCCTTCTGCCGCGTCATTCCGCGAGCCAGCAGCAGATTCGCAACGTTGACACAGGCAATCAGCAGCACGAACCCCACGGCCCCCAGGAGCAGCCAGAGCATCTTGATCCGGTCTTTGGGCATGTAGTCGTTCTTGAGCGGTTCCACATAGGCGCCCCAACCCTGGTTGCTTTTGGGATACATCTGGGCGATGTGCGCCGTCACTGCATCCATATTCTGCTGCGCCTGCTTGATCGTCACGCCAGGTTTAAGGCGTCCCATCACGTTGAGCCAGTGAAAGTCGTGATTGATCTGTTCCGGCTTGAATACAAGAGGAAGAATGATCTGCGTCTGCTCGCCGTGGGCATTGGCGCCGTCCTGCTCCACGCCCACCACGGTATAAGGCTCGTCGTTGAGGCGCAGCGTGGTGCCGACGATATTCGGATTGGCGCCCAGCTTCCGCCACAGCTTGTAAGTGAGGATCACGACGTGATCGCGTCCGGACACACCTTCTTCCGGCAGGAAGTAGCGCCCCATTAAGAGCGGCTGCCCAACCATCTGGTGCTTGGTGGCCGATTCCAGGCTTGCGTCGACAAATTCCGGCTGATCCTTGGTGGCAAGGTTGTAGCTGTTACCGCTCAAGGCAGATAGATCCTGGAAAACAGTACTCTGCTGCTTCCAATCCAGGAAGTCTCCGGCTGAGACGCTGTTGTGAAAGTTCTGGATTCTCGACCAGACCATTACAAGCTGGTCCGGCTGAGGATACGGCAGGGGAGCGAGAAGCGTGGCATAGTCAACAGTAAAGATGGCTGTATTGGCGCCGATGCCGATGGCCAGGGTGAGCAGAATGGTGGCGGTCAGGCCGGGATTTCGAGCCAGCATCCGAAGGCTGAACCGAAGGTTTTGAACAAGAGTCTGCATCGGTGTCTCCCTTGATCGTTCTGCTGCAACAGCCCTTCAACGTCGCTATGCGGAGTGGATCGATCCAGGTTGACTTGCGTTGTCGCCCGAAGGCATAGAGCAATGTTGAACTCGAACAGCGCAATTTCGATTCGATGTTTTCGGACCCGTTCCACAGCGACCGATTTTCAATCAGAAATAAATCTGAACCGTAAACAAGAGTCCCAGCGTACCTTCCAGGTACCGGAATAGACGAAAGAAGGACGAAAAACGCGCAAAGGTTTAGGTGAATTTTCTGACTCGGTAATCCGACGTGCTGCTTGAACCGAGGGTACTCCACCCTATGTAGCATTCTGTATGCCAGAACGAGTGCAGTTGTCAAGCAATTTGCCACGAAATGCAAGGCGCATTCCGATGCAGGGAACACCGGCCCTAAGGTCTGTGAAGCGGCAGAGCCCCCGAACGGTCCGTCCGCGAAACGATCTTGCACCCGAATTCATCGTCGCGTCTGGTCCGCCCTTTCATCCCAAAGCGACAGTCGCCGACCATACAACAATCACACTCCACAGCTCGCGCCCAAATACAGACTGTCATCCCGAGCGACCAACGGGAGTCGAGGGACCCGCAGTTGCTTCTTGTCAGCTGCCCAACCAAACTTTCTCAATCTCCGAGTGCCCGACCACTCGGGACTTGCGCCTCCTTATCCCGCCGGTTCCGAGGTTCCAAGCAGATTGCTCGCGCCAACCCCAACGTAGAAATACCGTTGACAGCCTGAATATTTCCGCAGTACGCTGCCGTTTCGATAAGGAGCAAGGAATGAGATCAATTCTTGGTTCAGCTCTATTGCTGTCGCTCGCTACGATCTGCATTGCGCAAAACCCTCCCACTTCTGACGAGGGTGCCATTCGAAAAGCAGCTACAGAGTGGTCGCAGAGCGCCAACCTCAGCAGTCTCGACAAATGGGTGACTTTTTATGCGGAGGATGCCTCTGTGCTTCCCTTCAATGCTCCCCTCGTGCAGGGCAAGAACAATATCCGACAGTATTGGGCTCAACTATTTTCGAAGCCGGGATGGCATCTCTCCTTCGCCCCGACAAAGATCGAAATCTCGAAAGCAGGCGATATTGCCTACGAAATCGGTACGGCAGAACTCACTCTCAATGACGCTGACGGTCATCCAACCACCACCCAAGGAAAGTATGTGGTGGCATGGAGAAAGGACTCAAATCAGCAATGGAAGGCTGTTGCCGACATCTTCAATACTGACAAATGAGCAACGCGTCATCGGTGCTGATTTGAGAACCTCGACGCACGTTCCGGGCGGTAACCGGCGACTGACACTTTGAGGGCAATTCCTTGCCAAACCGACAGTGACGACCCTTCCCGAATCGTAGAACGGGTCCGAAACACTATCATTCTTGGCATGCCTAGCCTTCGCGTTCAGATCGTGCGCTTCGTAGATGAGGAGCCCCAACCGGGGATTGTTGAAGCGCAGTTTCGTGATGCTCAGGGTAGATTGCATTCGATCATCGACAAGGTTCCTTTGTTCACAAGCGCGGACCTCTGGTCCGATTGGAAATACCCTCAGCCGGGATATATAGAATGTCGCGTGATCGAGACATCACCCGGCCCTGGCGGGAACCTCGCACGCATAAACATCGGAGCCTTTCACTTCGAAACGACGAACGAGAGTCCAGAATTTGTGGTGAAAGAGTCTGAATTAAGCGAGCCCATCCCATTCCGATATGGAGGCTTCTGGGATGTTCCTCGTTACCTGCTGCTGGGCTATCGCGGGAAGACTCTTCTTCTACAGAGTCCCTTTGACGACACCTCGGATGAGTACCCGGACGTCTACTCTGTTTATGAGGTGCCAGACACGATTTCGCGATCAGTGCTGGAAGGCGACCGGACGCTGCTGAAAGACGCCGACTTGCGCTTGGTTGGCGAGATACCAATCAGCACGGTGGTCTTTGATCCAACGAAGCGCCGCACACTCGATTCATCATGTCTCGACCCTCTTTTCCCATCCAGGATTGAGTGACCGGCCATCCGGACCTTGAGAGCAAGAAATTACCGAGTCCGCAGAATCGATCGATCCCAAACTCACCCTGCCGCGCGTGGTCCGGGCGCGTAATTTCGGCTTGTCAATACTTCCACCTTCCCTCTCTCGCCTAACCTCCTGATTCCACTCCGAAAGTTCCTCCTCTCCGTTTTGCAGGTTGGCCACCCTGTTTGGCGCACACTTATCTTGTAGTAGAAATCTCGTTCTGAATCACTTGAAATCGCCATGAACGCCCAGTTCACTCGAACACCAGTGAGCCCGGGCAATCCACGCCAATTTCGCCAAGCGGCGAGGGTGCTAACGTGCGCGTCTGCGCACGCTAACTCCGCTAGCCCCGCTAGCTCCGCTTCTACCAATTACGAACCTCCAACCCGGAACAGACTGATCCCTGTCTTTCAAGGAGACCTCTCATGCTACGTCGATGCCTTCAGACACTCGAAAACGGCCAGCGCTGCAACGCACCCGCAACCGAAACCTCCAAATACTGCCGTCATCACGACCCACAGCTCCCAGCCAAACCAGCCAAAGAAGCATCCGCAGAGATGGAACCGCTTCACCTCCCGCTCATCATCGACAGGTCCTCGGCTCTCACCGCCGTCAACATCGTTCTCCAGGCCATGGGCGAACGCCGCATCAAGCGCTCCGTTGCCGGTACGTTCCTTTCCGGCATCAAGCTCGCATCGCGCGTTCTCACCGAAATGGCCGAAGCACACGAAACCCTGTCTCCGGCCGACATGCATAGGTTCCGTTCCATGCGCAGCTCCGACCGCGTTCAGCCAGCGCGCACCGACGACAAGCTTGCCATAGCCCTGGCCGCCGCCGGAGAGAGCCGAAAGCCAACCCCCTTCAGCGCGCCACGTCCGTCTTTCGCATATCAGTCTGATGACGATCCGGCGACCGCCCGCATGATCAAGGAAATCCTGGCCCAGTCTCACCAACTCGCCGAAGCGCAAAACCAAAACGCGAAGAGGTAAAGCGAAGAGCTATAGCTTAAAAAGGGCAGCTAACTTCAATGCCATCTATTACGCACAAAATTTAATGTAAAAAAAGGAACTCAACAAAGCGGCCACAGACGGGTCAAATACTCTGACCCCGCAGCACCAAAACACAACAATCCGCTGACCAGAAACTCCTCCTCGCCACGAAGCACCCTCGATCCCTGCCCATTCCCCTCTCTCCGCGCAACTCTCCGAAATAATCCAACCTTTCGTGAACACCATAAATCCTTCCCCAACACCGGCTGACAAACCAGCCGCACGAATTACGCGCAAAAACCGCAAAAAGAAGTTCCCCATTCGCCCCTTGGTCCAAATCTCATGATGATCTCATCGGAGCCTCATCCAGGAATGTTTCATCGCTCCTACACTCGGTTTATCGGGCCATAGATAACGAGAACACCAGGAGATTGAAATGAGTACTTCCCCCACGGTTTTGTACCTTCGATTCAAGTTGCGGGTGCCACCCGATGACTTGTTTGGCCACTGCCGGCAGGCAGCGGAAAAGATTGCCTCAGCAGAAGGCCTGATCTGGAAGATCTGGCTCGCGCAGCAGGAGCAGCGCGAGATGGGCGGCGCCTATCTATTCGCCGACCGCCAGGCTGCCCTGCATTACCTGAACCACCCAATCGTGCAGGCAGTTTGCACCAACCCGGCAGTGATGTCCGTCGATTCCCAGCTCTGGGATGTGGACGAGTCACTCTCCGCGATAACGCGAGGTCCTTTGCAGGATCTTCGCATGGAAGAACCAGTGGTAACGATGGCGGGAGGTCGCTAATGCAGAGTCAGAGTGCAGAGAACGCGAAAGAAAACATGCAGCAGAGAGTCGAGCAGTTCGCTGGCCAGGTGGTTACGGACCTTGCCGCAGCGATGGCGGGCGTGATGACCAATCTGGGTCACAAGCTGGGCCTTTACGGTGCAATGGCGGAGAGCGGCCCAATCAGTTCAGCTGAACTTGCACGTCGCACGTCTACGAATGAGCGCTCTGTGCGCGAGTGGCTGCATGGGCAAGTAGCCGGCGGATACGTACTGTTCGACGCCGACAGCAAACACTATGTGTTGCCACCGGAACACGCTTTCGTACTGGCGAATCCCGAGAGCCCAGCCTTTCTTCCGCCCGCGTTCGATGTTGCGGCTTCACTGTGGCACGACGAGGACGAGATCAAGGCTGCATTCCGTTCTGGAAAAGGAATGGGCTGGCATGAACACAACTGCCGGCTGTTCACGGCAACGGAGGCGTTCTTCCGCAACGGATACCGCGCGCATCTGACGCAGAGCTGGATTCCGGCCCTCGATGGTGTGCAGGAGAAGCTGGCGCGAGGCGGACGCATTGCGGATGTTGGCTGCGGGCACGGTGCTTCGGCGATTCTCATGGCGCAGGCATTTCCGAAGTCGACGATTGTGGGGCTGGATTATCACGAGTCGTCGATTGCCGTTGCGCGGGAACGTGCCAAGCAAGCCGGAGTGTCGGATCGGATTCAATTTGAGGTGGGAACTGCGCGAGCGCTTGCCGGCCGAGATGAGCGATTCGATCTCGTTTGCTTCATGGATTCGCTTCATGACATGGGCGATCCGCTGGAAGCAGTGTGGGCATCGCGAGAGGCGCTGGCTCCGGACGGTGCGCTGATGCTGGTGGAACCGTTCGCAAAGGACAAGCCGGAAGAGAATGTCGGTCCTGTGGCACGGATGTATTACTCGGCCTCGGCTGGTCTTTGCACCCAGAATGCGCTGTCGCAAGGAGGAAGGTATTCGCTGGGGGCGCAAGCCGGAGCGAAGGAGTTGATTGCGATTCTGAAGGACGCGGGATTCGGGAGCGCGAGGGTGGCGATCGAGACGCCGTTCAATTTGATCGTGGAGGCGCGCGGGTAGTACCAGGGTTGGCTACTGGCTACCGGCTGTTCATGGACGGTAGCGGTAGCCAACTCCGCGGACGGTTTCTAATGAGTCGCGGTGCGCCCCGAGCTTCTGGCGGATGGAGCGCACCACAGTTTCTACGACGTTGCTGGTGGATGCTTCTTTTCCGTATCCCCAGACTGCCTCAACGAGCTCGTAACGTGCGACGGCCTTGTTGGGGCGGGCAATGAGGTAAGCGAAGACTCCGAACTCGAGCGGGGTGAGAGCGGTTCGGCTCCCGTCTATGACGAGCTCGCGGGCCTGTTCATCGAGCAGCGAAGAGCTGGGCGCGACCGGATCGTCTGCTGTGCCGACTTCGCGGGCGAGGAGGTTGGCGAGCCATCCGTCGACGGAGTCGACTCCCATGTCGAGACGGAAGGTGTGCTGCATGACGCCGTCAATGACAGGGCGGCCTTGATCGGCGAGCCTGAGGCCGAGTTGCTCGAAGGGTCGGCGATAAAGCTCGGCATCGCAGTAGCAGGTGTAAACCCAGCGCAGCTTCGGGCGGAGCTCGAGGTAGGTTCGCTTGATGTCGAGCCAGCAGGCAGCCTGGCCTGGCGAGGGCGCTTCTTCGGTGTCGCAGTCGAGCGTTCGCCGCACCCAGAGAGTTGCGGCCCGATCTTCTGCACGCGGGAGGTCCGTGGACCAGCTAGCAACGAGAGGATCGGCGGCGAGTACATTCTTGTGAATCTTCGAAGCGAGAATCGCGGTGTAAAAGCCCTGGACTTCGCCTGCGTCGTTGCGAACGACAAAGAACGATTCGGGATGATAGCGCCACCATTCGTGCAGAGCTCGACGCGATTGTGGCCCATCGAACTTGCGGACGATGGCGGAGATTGCATCGCCATCTTCTGAGCGGGCAGGTTCGACGGAGAGGGTGTTCTCCGCTGTGGGAAAGAAACCCTCGCGGAGGTTCTGGTTTTCAAGCAGGTAGATCACGTCGGCGGTGCAACGCCAGTGGTCGGATTGCGGAGCTTGCCGGTATTGGTCGCGGGCCACTTGCGCAGCTGCGTGGCGGTAAACCTGGTAACGGGCGGGGTCCAACGATCTGAGAGAGGCGGTCACGGGGCCGCGAACGGCGTCGTGCACGAGCAGGCCGTGGGGGCTGGAAATGACGAACGGCAGAGCGCGCAAACGCTCGAGTGCTTCTGCGGGAGGAATGTGCGGGAGCATCGCAGCGACCAATGGTGCGGTGGCAGTTCGGACGAGACAGGCAGCCTGTACGATCTCCCGGGTGTCGGAGGAGGCGTCTTCAAGGAAGAGCGCGGCCATGTGCTCCAGAACCTGATGGTTTGTGGATGCGCTTCTGCGCACGTGCCCCCCCGTCGAGTAAAGAGCGAGTCCGAGGGAAAGGGCCAGCGGATGGCCGAGAGCAATGCGGTTCAATTCTTTGGCGCTGTCTTCAGGCAGACCTTCGGAAGTCAGATAGCCGAGAGCGATTTCGGGCGGGAAGGTGTCGAGGTGCATCGAGTCGAACAGGGAGCGCCACGCAGGATCAATGCGCCACGCGGGCCGGGGCGCTTCGCGGCTGGCGAGGATTGTGCGCACGGTATCGCTGAGGGAGGGAAGGAATGTCTGTCTCAGCCAGGAATCAAGGAGACGAAAGGACTCGTAACTGTCGATCACGAGGAGAGTGCGGGTATGTGCGGTGGAGAGGATGGCAGCTAGCGCAGCGGGATCTTCGGATTCCGGGATGTCAAGTTCTTTCGAGATCGCTCGATAAAAGGCTGCAGGTGAAGGTTCGCACCAGCGGGCATCGATGCGGATGATCGCAATCTCTTTATCAATGGTTGCGGCGAGTGCATTCAGAAGGTGAGTCTTGCCGATGCCGGGGATGCCGTGAAGATGGAGGACGAGCGACTCGTCTCCAGAGGCGAAGGCCAGGAGGCGGTGAAGCTCTGCGCTTCGGCCGGCAAGGGCTTCAACGGCGCGTCGCTCCAGCTTTTTCGCGAGGGGCATGGAGTCAGTTTACGGAGTATGTCACGCGTGGATGTCACGGAATCGTGATTTCCGGGCCCGTTGAACAAGGTGAGCCGGATTGCCAGGTCTCAGAAGCGAGACCTGGGACACCCAAACTGGTTGAGGTGAAATGAGGTTTATGAGAGGTGAGTGAAGGGCTGTTGCTGGAGGCGCCTCGGCAGTCTCGGCGGGACGAGGCCGGCGGTGTTGCTGTTCATGACTTCAGTGAAGTCTCTACGGAAAACCGTCATCTCTTCCGGGGTGCCGACGGTGATGCGCAGGCTGTTGGGCCATGCGGGCCAGATGCGGCCGACATACATGTCTTTCGCTGCGAGTGCGGCCTGAACCTCCTTGCCGGGGCGACGGACGTCGAGCATAAAGCAGTTGCTCTCAGAGGGAGTGCAGGCGAAGCCTTCCTTCTTAAGCCACGCGAGCGTTTCAGTACGCGTGTCAGCGATGATCTTTTTGCGCGTTGGGACCAGGTCGGTTTCGAGGAGGCTGGCCTTGGCAGCGGCGACGGCGGTGACGGGGAGCGCGTTCATGCCGCCGAAGCTGGAGATCTTCTTGAGGAGATCGGGTCGGCCGACGGCGAAGCCCATTCGTATGCCTGCCATTCCGTAGAGCTTGGAGAAAGTGCGGAGAACGATGACGTTCTTTCCTTCTTTGACGAAGTCCATGGAGCGGGGCGCATCGCAGAGGTGGATGTAGGCTTCGTCGATGAGGAGAACGGTGTCTTTGGGTGCGTTGGCGACGGCATACTCGATGTCGGTGCGCGGGGTGCACGTGCCTGTGGGGTTGTTGGGGTTGCAGATGTAGATGACGCCGGGGTTGGTGGAGGCGGCGAGCATGGCCTTGATGTCGTGGCGTGCTTCACCTTTGGGGTCGGCCAGGGGAACTTTGAGGACGGGGGCGCCAACGAACTCGGCGGCCCACATGGGGGCTTCGTAGCCGGGATCGGCGATGACCAGAGGGCGGTCTTTGCTGGTGAAAGCGAGAACGGTGTAGTGGAGCGGTGCACTAGAACCGGGGAAGGGCATGACGGAATCGGTGCTCAGGCCTTCCTGTTTAGCGAAAAGCTCGGCGAGTTCCTCCTCGCCGGTGAAGAGGTAACGGCCGCCGCGAGGGACGATGTCGATGATGGCTTTGCGGGCTGCTTCAGAGGGGCCCATCGGATTCTCGTTCGCGTCGATGTGGATGCCTTTGTTGGGGTCGGCGAACTTGGGAAGTTGCGCTTGCGCGAGGTCCGATTCACTGAGGATTGGGAAACTGGCCAGCGCGGAAGCTCCGGCGGCGAAGCGGAAGAAGTTGCGGCGAGAGATTCCTGCAGGAGCTACTGAATCGGCGAAGGGGTACATCGGCGGGACTCCTCTTGGTGGAAATGGGATGGCACGTGGGGCCCTGACAGACGCGGTTCGGTTTTTGCCTGAGAGAGATGGGGATGAGGAATGGGGAAGAACCTCATGTCTCAAGGTAGCGCCGGGATGCCTAAAGAAACAAGGGAGAAATAGAGTGAAGAAGATTGAAACACCCTGTAGCTCGAGGTGGGAGCAGCGGAATCACTGACGAAGAGCACTGGAGGGCATCTGTCCTATTGCGGCGATGCCCGGCTGTGTTAGACTCCGTCGAGAAAACGTATCCCGGAAAATGGAGCAGGTTCCGTGCGAGGTCCATTAGAGCATGCAATAGGGGGTCGCGGTTCTGCGAGGTCGGGTTGACAAAGGCATGACTAAAACCATTTACTCAGCGCGGGAGTTCAGGTCGTTTTTGAAATCGAATGGATGATATTCAGGTGAGTTAATGTCCGGAATGGTCCCAACAAACGGTATATCTCTTCCTCTGACCGATGCGCATTCGTTACTCGCACTGGCGGTGTCTCCGCTAGCGCGACTTGGTGCGCTTGATATTGCCGTGATCGTGATCTATTTCGCGATGGTGATTTGGATAGGCTTCTATTTGAAGGGCCAGGCCAACACCAGCGAAGAGTTCTTCATGGCAGGCCGGGAAATGACGGCGTGGATAGCGGGGCTCAGCTTTGTTTCTGCAAACCTGGGTTCGCTGGAACTGATGGGATGGGCGGGTTCGGCTTATCAGTATGGGATATTAGCGGCGCACTGGTACTGGATAGGCGCAATCCCAGCCATGCTGTTTCTCGGCATGGTGATGATGCCGTTCTACTACGTTTGCAAGACGCACTCGGTGCCGGGGTATCTGAAGCTTAGGTATGGTCAGGGCGCGAGCGTGGTTTCGGCGATCTCGTTTGCGTTCATGACGGTGCTGATGAGCGGCGTGAACATGTTCGCGATGGCCGAGGTGATGAAGGTAGTGCTCGGCTGGGATCTGAACTTCTCGATCATCGTTTCGTCGCTGGCGGTGGCGGCCTATGTGGCGCTGGGTGGATTGCGGTCGGCCATCTTCAATGAGGTGCTGCAGTTCATGCTGATCTGGGGCGGCGCGCTGCTGGTGCCGATCATCGGCATGGTGGAGACGGGCGGCTGGGGCGGGTTCAAAGCGAGGCTGGCGCATAATATCGCATCGGGCGCGACAGCACCCGGGGACTACACGCATATGTGGCGGAGCATGGGCCACTTTACGGATAACCCGATGGGAATCCACTGGACGGGGATCGTGTTCGGGCTGGGATTCGCGATCAGCTTCGGATACTGGACGACGGATTTTCTGGTGGTGCAGCGCGTGCTGGCGGCGCAGAATCTCCGTTCAGCGCGAATGGCTCCAGTTATCGGATCGTTCTTCAAGATGGCCGTGCCTTTCATCGTGATTCTTCCGGGCCTGCTGGGGTTGGTGGTGCTGCAGAATCCGAACGGCACGTTGATGCACCTGGTTCCGCAGAATCTTGCTACCGAGGGATCGGGGCTGCACAGCTATAACGAAGTGCTGCCGCTGATGATGGTGCGCTATATGGCTCCAGGGCTGCTGGGCCTGGGCATTACGGCGCTGATTGCCGGGTTTATGAGCGGCATGGCGGGGAACGTGAGCGCGTTCTCGGCGGTCTGGACGTACGACATCTATCAACCGCTGATCAAGAAGAACGCCAGCGATGAACACCTGGTGACGGTGGGACGGTGGGCGACGATTCTGGGCGTGGTCGTTTCGATCGGTACCGCTTACATGGTGATGAGCGCGGCGGGAATCATGGATTACGTTCAGGCGCTCTTCAGCTTCTTTATTTCACCGCTGCTGGGCGTGGTGCTGGTGGGGATGTTCTGGAGCCGAGCGACGAAGGCCGGCGGCTTCTGGGGGTTGCTGCTGGGGACGCTGACTTCAGTGGGACTGTGGGCGTGGGTAAAGGCTGATCCGCATGCGCTGCGGTATGTGGCTTTATCGCCGGATGCTAAGGATATGGCGGAGAACATGTATCGCGCCTTGTGGTCGGTGATTGTGGCGATGCTTGTCAACTTCGTTGTTAGCCTTGCGACCGAGCCCAAGCCTGCTGAGGAATTAGAGGGGCTGGTTTATGGAGCAACGAAGATTCCCGAGGAAGAGCCCGTGCCGATGTACAAGAATGAGTGGTTCTGGACGGCTGTGGCCACTGTGATGTTTTGCGCGCTGAATATTTACTTCTGGTAAGGAGACGAGATGAGTGCTTCCGGCCACAGCTCTATATGGTTCTTTATTGGGATACTGCTCACTGTGTATGGAGCGATGATCTTCTGCTACGGACTGTACGAACTCGCAACGGGGCATTTGGCAAACGTGGTTTTAGCAAACCTGCACGCTCCAGTGTGGTGGGGCGGAGGGATGTTGATTCTTGGTCTTTTTTACGGTATTCGCTTTCGCCCGGGCCGCAACGGTTAGAAAGTCAATGCGGCATATCGAAGGAGCTTGAAAGATGGCAGCGGAGAGGAAGATGACATTTGGCGTGATTGTGGGGAATCGCGGTTTTTTCCCTGATCATCTGGCGAAAACGGGACGCGAGGAGATTCTTTCGGTACTCCAGGGGGTTGGCGCGACCGCGATTGTGCTGGGGCCGGAGCAGTCGAAGTACGGAGCGGTGGAGACCTATACGGAGGCGCAGCATTGCGCGGAGTTGTTCAAGAAGCATGCGGAGGAGATCGACGGCATTATTGTGACGTTGCCGAACTTCGGCGAAGAGCGCGGCATTGTGGATGCAATTCGCTTGTCGGGGCTGAAGGTCCCGGTGCTGGTGCAGGCGACGCCGGACCGATCGGATGCGATGACGATAGCGACACGCAGAGACAGCTTCTGCGGAAAGATGTCTTGCTGCAACAACATGATGCAATACGGGATTGAGTACTCACTGACGACGCTGCACACGGAGGCAGTGAACTCGGCGGAGTTTAAAGCGGACCTGGAGTGGTTTTCGGCGGTTTGCCGGATTGTGAAGGGTCTGAAGAACCTGCGGATCGGAGCGATCGGCGCGAGGCCGACGGCGTTCAATACTGTTCGGTACTCGGAGAGGATCTTCGAGACGAGCGGCATCACGATTGAGACGATCGACCTATCGGAGATTTTCGGACGCATCAACCGGATGAAAGACAACGATGATGCGGCACAGGCGAAGCTGACGGCAATCAAGAAATATGTGACGACGCAGGGCATTCCGGATGAAGCGCTGCTGAAGATGGCGAAACTGGGAGCGGTGATCGAGAACTGGATGAAGACTTCTCCGGTGACGATCAGCGCGGTGCAGTGCTGGACTTCGATGGAAGAGTATTTTGGCGTGGTGCCATGCACGGTGATGAGCATGATGTCGAATGAACTGATTCCTTCGGCGTGCGAAGTGGATGTGCCGGGAACTCTGAGCATGTACATGCTGGCGCTGGCGAGCCAGACTCCTTCGGCGCTGCTGGATTGGAATAACAACTACGGAAACGATCCGAACAAGTGCGTGTGCTTCCACTGCTCGAACCTGCCGAAACACTTCTTCAAAGACGTAAAGATGGATTACCAGGAGATCATTGCGGGCACGGTAGGCAAGCTGAATACGTTTGGCACTTGCGTAGGACGCGTGAAGCCGGGCGTGATGAGCTATGCGCGGTACTCGACCGACGACCGGCGCGGCATCGTTCGCGGCTATACGGGCGCAGGACGGTTCACGGAAGATCCTCTGGAGACATTTGGCGGCGCGGGTGTGGCGGAGATTCCGAAGCTGCAGAAGCTGCTGAAGCATATCTGCCGCGAGGGATTCGAGCATCACGTGGCTGCAAATTTCAGCGATGTGTCGAAGGCGGTGCATGAGTCGGCGAGGTACCTGGGATGGGAGAGCTATTACCATCCGGAGGACGAAAACTAGGGATCAGGGAACAGTGATTAGGGACCAGGGATTAGGAGGGGGCCGATGGTCCCGCTTGGTCTCTGGTCCCTTAACGTTGGGAGAAGGTGCGAGACATGGCGAAGAGGATTGGGAAAGCGCTGGTTGCTGGCGGAGAGACGATTGTCAGCGAGGCGGCGTGGAACGCAGAACTGGAAGAGAAGCAAACAAGGCTGGTTGAGTGGCTGCACCGAGAAAAGCTCAGCGGAGTTCTGATCCGGCGCAATGAGAATGTGGCGTGGGTGACGGGCGGGGCTGTTGAGTTGCGCGTGCTGACACCGAGCGAGACGGGAGTGGCGTCGCTGCTGGTGACGGCGGATGGGAAGAGATACTACTTCACAACGGAAAATGAAGCACCGCGGCTGAAGGACGAGGAATTTGACGCATTGGATTTCGAGCCGGTGCTGTTTCCGTGGTACGCGGATGAAACGGCTGCTGAGGCAGCGAAGCTTGCAGGTGGGCCGCTGGGGTCAGACACTCATGTGGCGGGAACGATTGCTGTGAATCTCTATCCGTTGCGGGCGTCGCTGAGCGAGAGCGAGATTGCGCGGTATCGGTGGCTCGGAGCGGGGACAGCGGCGGCGACAGCGGAATCGTTGAAGCAGGTTGAACCGGGGATGAGCGAGTACGATCTGGAGGCGATTACTGCGGCTAATCTGCTGAAGCGAGGGATTCTGCCGTCGGTGTACCTGTATGCCGTGGACGATCGCATCGACAAATACAAGCATGCGGTGGCGCGTGGGGCGAAGTTGCAGAAGTACGCGATGCTGAATTTGTGCTCGCGCAAATGGGGGCTGGCGATTTCGATCACGCGGTTCGTGTACTTCGGTGCGGTGCCGGCGGAGTTAGGTGCGCGGTTCAAGTCGGCGGCGCAGGTGAATGCGGCGCTGCTGGACGCGACGAAGGTGGGCGCGACTTCGGCGGAGTTGTTCAGGGTGGCGCAGGCAGCGTATGCGGCAGAGGGATATCCGGGTGAGGAGAGGTTCCATCATCAGGGTGGACCGACTGGATATGGCGAGCGCGAATGGGTGGCGACGCCGAATGGAAAAGAGACGGTGGTGAACAACCAGGCGTTTGCGTGGAATCCGAGTATTCGCGGAGGGAAGGCGGAGGATACGGTGATTCTGCGGGAAGGGAAGATCGAGTGGCTGACGGCCACGCCGGAACTGCCGGTGATCAACGCCGAGGTGAATGGGAAAATTTATCCGGCGGCAGCGGTACTTGCCAGGTAATTCGCTAGGGATTGGGGACCTGAGACCGAAGACTTTGGGAGTAACAAACAAGGGAACCGGGAGTAAGAGTACAAACACTCAGGTGAGAATTCGATTTCGCGGGTCAGCGGTGACTTGCTAGAGTTCGAAGAGCGTTCCCCCGCGCGGTTGGAGGTCCTTCCTGGTGCCTGTCCGTCGGCGTGCGTCGTTTCTCTCACTTTGTCTCGCCTCATCGTTTCTTACGCAATTAGTGTCCGCCGCGCCAACTTCCACATCTTCGGCCGCTCGCGGAAAGGTGACGGAGATACACCTAGGGGATAGTGTTGCGGCACTGAACGGGCCATGGAAGTTCCGGATCGGAGATTCGCCAACCGATCCCGCGACTGGTAGAGCGCTCTGGTCAGAGGCGGGGTTTGACGATTCGGATTGGGAAACGGTCGACCTGACGCCTCCCGCGGGTTCTTATGATCCCATCGCAGGCACCTCCGGTTATCTTCCGGGGTGGACTGCTCGGGGGCACAAGGGGTATTGGGGATATGCGTGGTATCGCATCCGCGTGCGGGTCGAATCTCGGCCGGGAGTGAAACTCGCGCTGGCTGGCGCGTCCGATCTCGATGACATCTACCAGGCATTCGACGACGGTACGCTGATCGGAACGTTTGGTGACTTTTCAGGGAAGGCGCCTTCGATTTTCACGACCCGGCCCAAGATGTTCGCGCTGCCTGATGACAGCGCTGGATCAGTGGCTGATCATGTTTTGTCTTTCCGTGTGTATATGGAGCCCTACACGCTCAACCAACTGGATGATGTTGGGGGATTTCACAATCCGCCGCTGCTCGGAGAGGAATCAGCCGTCGCGGCGCAGAACCAGGTAAAGTGGGACGAACTCTATCGCTCCTACGCCGGAAGTTTGATAGAAGCACTTTCTTTCACTCTGCTGGGAGTGGTGGCGTTCAGTCTCGTGCTTTTCGACCGTACCGATCGCGTCTACCTATGGATCGGCGGTCTGCTGCTGATCATCGCATTGGGAGCATTCATCAATGTCCTCAGCACCTGGACCGAATTGGTCCCCTATATCGTCACCGCACCGATTCGATTGGCGGTCATCACTCCACTCATCTATGTGGGCTGGGTTATGGTTTGGCGCATTTGGTTCCGTTTGCGTCGCCCCACTTGGGTTCCGCGGTTGGCGCTTAGTTTGTTGCTCTTGCTCATAGTCTCCAGTTCAATAGGGCAGAATCTTTTCTTTGTGCTGGTTCAACCCGGGACCGAGAATGCCTTCCACGTCCTCTCGATCGTGGTACGAGTGGCGATTGCCGCCCTTCTTCTGTGGACGGTTTTTCAGGGGATCATGGAACAAGGTTTGGAAGGCTGGATTGCGGTGCCCCCGGTGCTCCTCGCTGGAATAGCCGAGTTTTCGGCGGAACTGAGCTACTTCCATATTTTGCCGAACTGGTTTCCTCTTGGGTTCCAGTTCAGCACTCGTCAACTGGCGAATCTGTTTCTTGTAGTTGCGTTGTCGTTGCTGCTGCTGCGGCGGCTTGTCAAGAGCATCCGGAGGCAGCGGCAGATGGCGCTGGATGTGAAGCAGGCGCAGGAGGTGCAGCAGGTTATCTTGCCTGAGGAGCACACATCGCTCCCGGGATTTGAAGTGGAAAGCGAGTACCGGCCGGCGTTGGAAGTGGGAGGGGACTTCTTCCAGGTGATTCCGAATGCGGCGGACGGGAGTTTGCTGATTGTTACGGGCGACGTCGCAGGCAAGGGACTAAAGGCGGGCATGCTGGTGGCGCTGCTGGTAGGCGCGATCCGCACGGTGGCACAGTTCGAAGCAGATCCCGTGGTGCTTCTTGATTCGCTGAACAAGCGGTTACTCGGGCGGGGAGATGCATTCGCCACCTGTCTTGCACTTCGCATCGAGGCGGATGGTTCTGTCACGTTGGCAAACGCCGGGCATCTTGCGCCTTATCTGAATGGGCAGGCGCTATTGCTGGAGGGATCGCTGCCGCTGGGAATGCTGGAGAAGCCGGAGTTCTCGCTGCTGCAGTTTGAGCTTCGTCCGGAGGACAGGCTGATGCTCCTGTCTGACGGAGTCGCCGAAGCTACCGATGGGCAGGGGAATCTTTTCGGATTCGAGCGGGTGCAGGAGTTGCTGAGGACGACTACATCCGCGCCGGAGATCGCGAGCGCGGCGCAGGCGTTCGGTCAGCAGGACGATATCAGCGTGATCAGTGTGACGCGGACGCCGGTGCTGGCGGCGACCGCGTGATTTGGTGTGGTCTGGCGCGCTAGAGGTTGGTTTCGACCGGTTGCAGTGTGAGGCGCGCGGTCAACACGACGAGGGTGGCCCATAGGACGTCGGCGCCGAGAAGATGGATGGTCTGGAGCCAGACGGGGGCGAGAAGGACCACGTCGAGGACTCCCAGGACATATTGAAGGGCGAGCAGGATGAGGATCGCTGCGGAGAGGCTGCGGTTGTCCCAATGTGCGGAGCGTCGGGCGGCGCGCACAAGAATCCAAATTAGAAAGATACTGGCGAGGAAGGCAATGGTGGGATGCGTCCAGCGCCAGCGCACGAGCCAGCCACTGGTTGAGGAGAAATCCTGAGACAGGGCTGAGCCTAGCGAGGTGGCAGGGAAGAGGGTGTCGCCCAGGGCGGCGAGCGAGCCAGTGACGCCGACGATGAGGACGAGGATGATTCCGGCGATGGCGCCGAAGGGGGCAATGAGTTTGATTGAGCTGCGCAGATAGCCGTGCCTGCGGCTAAGCATATGTGCGGTGAGTGTGAGAGCGGCGAGGAGAAGAAGCGTGTTGGTGAGGTGAAGGGCGAGATACCAGGGACGCAGAGGTGACTGGCTTTTCGCGGTGAGGCCGAGCTTGACGAGGAGAGCGCCGAGGACGGCTTCAATCAATGTGAATGCGACGACGGCGACGGAGGCGGGGCGCGCGAGATGTCCGCGCATGGTGGCTGCGAAGGTCCAGATGAGAAGGCCGACGGCGGAGAAGAAGGAGATGCCGCTGGTGATGCGATGGGTGAACTCGATGAGTGTGTTCGCGGTGGCGGAGTGCTGGAGGACGGTTCCGTTGCAGAGGGGCCAGTGGTTTCCGCAGCCGGCTCCGGCACCGGTGGCGCGGACGACTGCTCCCCAGAGGATGACGGCGATGAAGTAGGCGAGGACGGCCCAGGCAAAGTTGCGGAGAGCTGGAGATGGAAGTGGCTTCAGGGTGGGGGCAGGGATTCGATGCGCTGGTAGGGTGTGCGCGTTCACAGTACAAGTTTACAGGGGACAAGGGGATAGGGGGACGAGGGAACAAGGGACATAGGGACTAGGGTACCCGGGGCATTGGTGAACGAGAAAGCTAGCTGTGTCGTATCCCACCCTAACCGCACAAAACGCAGTTAGGATGGGGCACCCCTAGATAAATGTGGATGTGCAGTCAATCGCTGAGGAGCCGGAGGACGTGGTTGACGATCATGAGGTCTTCGGCGGGGGGGATTACGCGGACAGTGACACGGGAGCTGTCGGCGGAGATGGTCGCGGCGCCACGGACGTGGTTGCGGGCGGGATCGATGGTGATGCCGAGAGCTTCGAGTCCGGCACAGATCTCGGCGCGGGAGGCGATGTCATTTTCGCCGATACCCCCGGTGAAGACGAGCATGTCGAGTCCGTTGAGTTCGGCGTAGAAGGTGCCGATCCATTTGGCGATGGTCGAGGTGAACTTGGCCACAGCGAGGTGGGCGTGTTCGTTTCCGCTCTTGATGGCTTCGCGAAGATCGCGCATATCGTTGGAGACTCCGCTCATTCCAACGAGGCCGGATTTCTTGCTGATAACGGTTTCGAGTTTGTCTGCGGCTTTGAGGGTGTCGGGTTCGGATTTGGCGATCTGCTTGAGGATGAAGATGACGACACCGGGGTCGATGTCGCCGGTGCGCGAGGCAGAGATGATTCCGCCGCTTGGTGTTAGACCCATCGACGTATCGAGGCACTGACCATTGCGGATGGCGGAGATGGACGCGCCGTTGCCAAGGTGGGCGACGATGAGCTTCTCAGGGACGTTGGGCTGGAGCTGGTAGATGATGGATTCGTAGGAGATTCCGTGGTAGCCGTAGCGGCGGACACCCATGTCGGCGTATTCGTCGGAGACGGGCATGCGTTTGGCGATTTCGGGCATGGTGCGGTGGAAGTAGGTGTCGAGCACGGCGAAGTTGGGGATGCCGGGGAAGAGCTTCAGCGCTTCGCGCATGATGTAGACGGCGATGGGTGTGTGGAGGGGAGCGAGGTCCGCGTACTTGTCGAGGTCGTCGATGAGCTCGGGAGTGATGAGCTGGTTTTCCAGGACGGTAGGGCTGCCGGAGACGGTGCGATGGCCGATCGCCTTAGGCGCTGGAAATTTCCCGGAGAGGACCGACTGAGCCACGAGTTTGAATGCGACGGAGCGTGTCGGCAGGTCGGGTGTTTCGTCGGTGAGCTTGATGCCTGCGGAGTCCTTGATCCAGAACTTGCCGTTATCTGTGGCGATACCGTCGACGGCACCTTCGAAGATTTTTGTACGCTGGCCGTCGGTGGCTTCGTACATAGCGAACTTGATGGAGGAGGAACCGCTATTGAGAACCAAAATCGGCAAAGACGACATTTGAGAACGTACCTCGTGCTGGTTGTGCAGGGACTGAAGGCCCTGTCTTCTGTGATCGTTTATGGCGCGACTAAGGTCGGGCCTCGATATCTGAGCGTCGGCTTTCTTACATCCCACCCTAACCGGAAGCAACGCGGTTAGGATGGGCACCCGGCTTTTTCGTGTCCCACCCATGTCGCAAGAAGCTCGAAATGGATGGGCACCCGAATGGGTTAAAAGGTGAGCTACTGTGCGGTGCGAGCCCGTGCCCTTCTTTTTTCCTGTCTAGTGCTTATTCTCCTTCTATTTCGTTTTGTCCGGCTGCCATTGCCACTGCTGGATTTCGGGCAGGTCTTCGCCGTGTTCCGACACGTAGAGGCGATGGCGCTGGATCTGTTCTGAGTACCACTGGCGTGCATCGTCGAGTTTCGGAGCGAGGCGCTTGACGCGAGTGATGGCATCGAGCGTGAGCTGGAAGCGGTCGATGTTGTTGAGCACGCACATGTCGAATGGGGTTGTGGTGGTGCCTTCTTCCTTGTAGCCGCGGACGTGGAGGTTATCGTGATTGTGGCGGCGATAGGTGAGGCGGTGAATGCCCCAAGGGTATCCGTGGAAGGCGAAGATGGTAGGAACTTTCGGCGGAAAGATGGCGTCATACTCGTCGTCGGAAAGGCCGTGAGGATGTTCGGACTGGGGCTGAAGCGTCATGAGGTCGACGATGTTGACGACGCGGACGCGGAGGTCGGGCGCCTGCTCGCGGAGGAGCTTGACGGCAGCCAAAGCTTCCATGGTGGGGACGTCGCCGCAGCAAGCGATGACGACTTCGGGATCGCCGTTGTCGTTGGAGGCCCACTTCCAAATGCCGAGCCCGGTGGTGCAGTGGGCGACGGCTTCGTCCATGGTGAGCCACTGCGGCGCGGGCTGCTTTCCGGCGACGATGAGGTTGATATAGTGGCGGCTGCGCAGGCAGTGGTCGGCTACGGAGAGAAGCGTGTTGGCATCAGGCGGGAGATAGATGCGGACCACGTCGGCTTTTTTGTTGACGAGGTGGTCTATAAAACCCGGGTCCTGGTGCGAGAAGCCGTTGTGGTCCTGCCGCCAGACGAGTGAGCTGAGGAGATAGTTGAGGGAAGCGATGGGCTTGCGCCATGGGATGCCGCGCGTGACTTTGAGCCACTTGGCGTGCTGGTTGACCATGGAGTCGACGATATGGATGAAAGCTTCGTAGCAACTGAAGAAGCCGTGGCGGCCGGTGAGGAGGTAGCCCTCAAGCCAGCCCTGACACATGTGCTCGCTGAGGATCTCCATGACGCGACCGGTGGGAGAGAGATCGACGTCAACGGGAAGAGTCTGAGACATCCAGGTTTTGCCGGTGCCGGTGATGGCATCGCCGATGCGGTTGCTGGCGGTCTCGTCTGGGCCGAAGATGCGGAAGTTCTTCGTGTCCATGTTGGCCTGCATCACGGCCTGGAGAAGCTTGCCGAGGACGCGGGTGGATTCGGCCATGGTGGCGCCGGGAGTCTCGACTTTGACGGCGAAGTCGCGGAAGCTGGGGATGCGGAGAGGCTGCCAGAGGAGACCACCGTTGGCGTGGGCGTTCATGCCCATGCGGAGACGGCCTTTGGGAGCGATGTCGGCGATTTCGGAACGGAATGCGCCGTCCTCGTCAAAGAGCTCTTCAGGTTTGTAGCTGCGCATCCAGTCTTCGAGGAGGCGGATGTGGTCGGGCTTCTCGCGTAGTTCGCTGAAGGGAACCTGGTGGGCGCGCCAGGTGTTTTCGACGGGCTTGCCGTCGACTTCTTTAGGGCCTGTCCAGCCTTTGGGCGTGCGCATGATGAGCATGGGCCACGTGGGGCGCTCAGTTGATTTGCCCTCGCGGGCGGCTTTCTGGATTTCGGCGATGCGATCGAAGATGCGGTCGAAGATCTCGGCTGCCTTCTGATGCATGGTGAGTGGATCGTCGCCTTCGAGTGTGTATGGTTCGTAGCCGTAGCCACGCATCAGGTCTTCAAGTTCTGCATGAGGTATGCGGGCCAGAACGGTGGGATTGGCAATTTTGTAGCCGTTTAGATGAAGGATAGGGAGAACGGCGCCGTCGGTGGCCGGGTTGAGGAACTTGTTGGAGTGCCAGCTCGTGGCGAGTGGTCCGGTTTCTGCTTCGCCGTCACCGACGACGCAAGCGACGATGAGGTTCGGATTGTCGAATGCTGCTCCGTAGGCGTGGACGAGGGAGTAGCCGAGCTCGCCGCCTTCGTGGATGGAGCCGGGTGTTTCGGGGGCGACGTGGCTGGGGATCCCATATGGCCAGGAGAACTGGCGGAAGAGACGCTTGATGCCGTCGCGGTTTTGTTCGATGTGGGGGTAGATCTCGGAGTAGGAACCCTCGAGGTAGGTATTCGCCACGAGGCCGGGACCGCCGTGTCCCGGGCCGATGATGTAGATCATGTCGAGGTGGCGTTCTTTGATGAGGCGGTTCCAGTGAACGTAGAGGAAGTTGAGGCCGGGGGTGGTGCCCCAGTGTCCGAGGAGGCGTGGCTTCACGTCATCGAGCGTGAGCGGATGCTCAAGCAGAGGATTGTCTTTGAGGTAGATCTGCCCGACGGATAAGTAGTTAGCGGCGCGGAAGTAGGCGTCGATTTTGTGGAGCTGATCGGGAGAGAGGGGGCCCTGGGTGCTGTCGTTGCGGTTGGGTTCCTGTCGTGTGGTTTCGGGTTTGGCCGTGGTCGCAGTCATTGGGGGGCACCTCGTAGGGAAGTGTTCTGACAAGTTCAGGCTAGCAGTGGAATGTTAAAGCCGGGGTGATTGATGTCACATGGAGGGTTGAGATGCCGTGATTGCTGGCGGGATGTTCTTGAAATGGTGTAAGCGTGGTCTTCTTCGCATCCCACCCTAACAGTTCTAACGGCCTGACTAGAATAGAGCACCCAAATGTCTCGTTCGTTGAGGTTCTACAGCGAGAAGGTCTGCTCTCTTTGGCGTTCTTTCGCGGGGCTTTGGAAATGGCGTTTGAGGCGCAGGATGCGGGACTCGAAGCCGTACCAGAGGACGGTGGCGACCAGGGTGGTGGCGGTGAGGCGGAAGGCGACGATGGCGAGGTCGCCGGGAATGCCGTAGGGGTTGAGGCGGGCGTCGACCCAGCCGAAGTAGACGAAGGTGGCGATGTGAGTCATGTAGAGGCCGTAGCTGATCTTGCCGTAGTAGGCGAGAGGGCCGCGGCTGAGGGCTGCGTTGAGTGGAGTGCGCGCGCCGGTTGCGGCGATGGAGGAGAGCACTGCTCCACCGAAGAGGATGGTTAGGGCGGAGTCGAGGAAGGCGGTGCCGGCAGCGATGGTTCCGGCGCAAATGAATCCGACGGGCGTGGCGGCGAGGCCGATGGTGAGCCAAGCACGACGCGAGAGCGGGAGTGTATACAAGGCGAGCGAGAGGAGGCTGCCCATGGCGATGCCGTCGATGTGGGTGAGGGTGTGGGTGGGAGTGATCCACGAGTAGTGATGAAGGCGGAAGATGGGAGCGGCGATGAGAAAGGAGAACAGGAGGGAGGCGAGTATCCATGGGGCGCGGAGGACCCGGACGACGGGAGCCCAGAGGAAGTAGTACTGCTCTTCGATAGCGAGGGACCAGGTGGGTCCGATTGCAGGGGGCAAAGTGAGGTGAAAGAGATTTTGGATGAAGAGAATATAGGCCCACCAGGGTGCGGTGCGGAATGCTTCGAAGACAGGGAGGCCGACGAACCAGGGTGCATTGAGGTAGCAGACGATGAGAACGAGGATGTAGACGGGCCAGATGCGGAGGGCGCGTCGAGCGTAGAAGTTGCGGAAGTAGCGGGGCTGGGTGCGGGATTCGAGAAGGATGGAGGTGATGAGGAATCCGGAGAGGACGAAGAAGAGGTTAACGCCGGACCATCCCCAGAGGGAGGCCTTGTAGAGGAAAGTGTGTTCGAAGCGCGGATGGCAATGGTAGAGGACGACAGCGATAACGGCGACGCCGCGGAGTCCCTGAAGTTCGGGGATGTAGGAGGCGAGCCAGGTTGGGCGTTGAATGGGCAAAGGATCCGAATGTTGGGACGAAGTTAATTGTAGGGGGAAGCTTTCAGAACCAACTGCGGGTGCTTCGACTGCGCCGGTCCTTACGGACCGGCTGCGCTCAGGATGACAGTCGTTCTCGCGAAATCGTACTTTCTCTCGGCGAAATTAGCTTCGAACCCAAGTCTCAGAATCGAGACCTGGGGCACCCACCTGATGGTTCGCAAGGCTAGCCGGCGGCTAGTTCTTTGGCGCGTTGGGTGGCGCGCATTACGGCTTTGATTAACGTGACGCGGAGGCCGCCCTCTTCGAGTTCGAGGATGCCGTCAATGGTGCAGCCGGCGGGGGTGGTGACTTCGTCTTTGAGGAGCGCGGGGTGGTAGCCGGTTTCGAGGACCATTTTTCCGGCGCCGAAGACGGTTTGCGCGGCAAGTTGCGTGGCGGTGTCGCGAGGCAGGCCGACTTTCACGCCGGCTTCGGCGAGGGCCTCGATGATGATGTAGACGTAGGCGGGGCCGGAGGCGGAGAGACCGGTGACGGCGTCCATGTGCTTCTCGTCGACGATGACAGAACGACCGACGGTCTCGAAGATGCGCTGGGCGAGTTCCATCTGCTCGGGCTTGACGAACCGTCCGCGACAGAGGCCGGCGACGCCGGCGCCGAGGGCGGAAGGCGTGTTGGGCATGGCGCGGATGACGGCGATTTCCATGCCGGCGGCTTCTTCGATGGCGCGAGTCTTGACAGACGCAGCAAAGGAGACGATGGTCTTGGCGGGCGTGAGGGCCGGCTTGATTTCCGCGATGAGGTCGGGCACCTGGAAGGGTTTAACGCCGAGGAGGATGAAGTCTGCCTGGCGCGCGGCGGCGAGGTTGTCGGTAGCGACGTCGATGCCCCACTGCGCGGCGCGAGAGATGGCCTTCTCGGCGTGAGCGACTGTGGCGTGGACGTTTTCGGCAGCGAAGAGATTCTGCTTGAGGAAGGCCTGAAGCAGAATTCCGCCCATTTTGCCGGCGCCGAGAACGGCGACGTGGAGGTCGGGGATCTGCGCGGGAGTTTGCGTGGCCTCAACGGGAATTTCAGCCATGGTGTCCTTTTTGAGTGCGGGTCTTTGTCAGATTCAGGATAAACGGTCTGACCATGTACTCCGCTGGTTGTTTCAAGTTTGACTCGTCGAATGCCGATGAAGAGCCAGTGAACACCAAGATCGATTTGCCGATTGCGTGCGATGAGAAGTCGGGCCTGCTGGCCGAAGATCCCGCGTTTTACCGGGAGATTCTCTATCACATGAGCGATGGTGTCTATTTTGTGGATCGCGAGCGGCGAATCCTTTATTGGAATGCCGGAGCCCGAAATCTCACGGGTTACGAGCCATCCGAGATGATCGGAAGACTCTGCTACGACAACATTCTGGCACACGTTGATGACTGCGGTAGTCCGCTATGCGAGAACAGGTGTCCACTCTCGGCCGCAATCAGAGATGGACGAGGGTACGACGCTTCAGTGTTTCTACGCCACAAGCAGGGCCACCGGCTCCCGGTTGCTGTAAGGGTGCAGCCGATTCGGGGTCGAGATGGAAACATTGAGGGTGCGGTTGAGATCTTCAGTAATAACTCGGCGCAGGTTTCAGCCGAGCGCCGCCTTGGTGAACTGAATCGGCTGGCTTTCGTCGACCATCTGACGAAGCTGCCAAATCGCAGGTATCTGGAGACCGCATTGGAGTCGGCATATCGCGAGTTTAAGGCAGAGGGCGCGCGTTTTGGCCTAATGGTGGTTGATGTCGATCGCTTCAAGGAGATCAACGACACTTTCGGCCATGGGTGCGGTGATTCTGCGTTGCAGCAGATCGGAAAGACGCTCGCCTTCTGCATTCGATCTGGGGATGTGCTGGGGCGTTGGGGAGGCGACGAGTTTGTGGGCATCATACGGGGAATCGACGCAGATGGGCTGCGGGTGATTGCGGAGCGATCTTTGGCGCTGGTCGGCAAAACCGAGATCCTGGGCGAAGAGGGCGCGGGGATTCCAGTCTCAATCTCAGTCGGTGCTGCGCTGATTGGAGAAGTCGAATCGCTGGAAGAGCTTTTCAGGCGGGCAGACAAGCTCCTTTATGCGAGCAAGAGTTCAGGTCGGGGTCGAGCCACGTTTGAATAGGGCGGGTGAACGCAAGGCCGGTTAAGGGTTGGGGGCAGATCCGGAGCGCTCGGATGCGGCCTGGTGCTTGTAGCGGACCAGGTTGGCGCGGAGGGATTCGGCGAGCACGGTATTCTGCTGCGCTGTAGCACGATCGAGGGCTAGCTGGGCGGTGGAGATGGCCTGCGGGTAATTGCCGGTCTCGGAGTACATGGCGGCGAGCATCTGGAGAATTTCGGGTTCGTGGTTGCCGGTGAGTCTGGCGGCGGCTTCGAGTTGCGGGAGGGCCTCAGTGAAGCGGTTACTGGCGGCGAAGGCTCGACCGAGATTGTAACGGCATTCAGGGGAACTGGGAGAGAGGGCGACGGCTTTCGTGAGTTCGGATATGGCTTCATCGAGCTTGCCCTGACGTGCGAGGATGACGCCGTAGATGTTGTGGCCATCGGGATTCTTGGGAGCGAGTTCTATGCCGGCCGTGAGTTGCTGAATGGCTTCGTCACGGTGGCCGTTAACCTCGAGAAGGTGGCCTAGGTTGATGCGCGCTGCGCCGTTGTCGGGGTTGAGAGCGATGGCTTTTTGGATGTGAGTCATCGCTTCGTCGAAGCGGCCGGCTTCAGCTAGGGCGCTGCCGAGATTGTTATGGGTCTGGGAACTGTCATTGTTGATGGAGAGAGCCTTCTCGTAGGACGCGATAGCATCCGGTGTTTTGCCGGTGGCGGCAAGGGCCACGCCCATGTTGTTCCAGGGCCGGGAGTCCGTGGGATCTTTGTCAGCAGCAATCTTCCAGGCTGGGACCGCTTCGGCCCACTTGTGATCGTCCTGTAGTTGCTGCGCGATATCGAACTCGCGGTAGAAGTCGATGGCGGGGGTTTCGATGTGGTCGAGGCCGTCGGGGCCGATGTTCGCGAACTCAGGAATGTTGACGGCGCGGTTGGAGGCGGTGGCGTTTTCGACGAGAACGGGCGGGCTGACGTGGCCGTTCTCGTCGATGTGTGTGAGGTAAAGGTGCGTGTAGAAGGAGGGAGTCTTGGAGGAGAAGGCGAGCCATTTGCCGTTAGGCGAGAAGGTATGCCAGGAGTTCATGACGGGGAGGTTGGACTCGAGCGGACGGGCTTCGCCGCCTTCGAAGGGGACGATGTAGAGCTGGCTGTCGGGGCGCATGAGCAGGCCGTTTTTGCATTGAACGAAGACGATCCATTTCCCGTCGGGCGAGACTTTAGGAAAGTTGTTGCTCATGCCGTTGTTTGAGGCGCCGCGGACGGGCTCGGGCGTGCCGCCTCGGCCGTCGTTGAAGGGGATGCGGTAGAGGTCGTACTGGATCTGGGTTTCGTTGGGGTCGTTGGCGTAGTTGGATTTCTTGTAGTCCGGCGGATAAGGATCGCGCGCTGCTGCGCGGGAGTAGATCAAATACTTGCCGTCGGGGCTCCAGAAGGCGGAGGTCTGGACGTAGTTGGGGTTGTCGGCGCCGGGCAGCGGCTGGAGTTTCCTTGTCTCTTTGCTATACCAGGCGAGCACGCCGCGAGTGGGGTAGAAGACCTGCCCGAATCCGTAGAACCAGTAGAAGCCGTTATAGAGGCGGTCGAGAACCCTGGTGCCGCGCGCATGCGGTACGTCGATGGAGTTAATGACGTATTTGCCGTCAGGCGAGACCTGGGACATGAAGCCGAAGCGCTTCTGGCCGCCCTCTTCAGAGAATGCGCTCCAGCGGACAAGGTAGTCGTTGCTGATGGTGCTGACTTTGTGAAGCGGGACGAGGGCGTAGAGGCCTTTGTCGTTGGCGGGGCCGTCGACGTCGATGCCAAGGGTTCTGCCGTCGTGGGAGAAGGAGTGGCAATTGCCGCAGGTAGGCAGGCCGGTCATCATGGTGCGGGGCTGTCGCTCGTTGATGTAGCGCAGCTGCCACTTGATTTTGGGGAGGACGGAATCGGGAAGGGGCTTGATGACGCCGCGCTGGGCCGTTTCCGGCGCTGGAGGGATGAGGGGAACGTCGCGATAGAAGAGGGGAGCGCCGACGGGATCAGAGGAGGTTTGGATGGTAGCTTGTTCGTGGGAAAGGGGCTGTTTGGCGGCTTGATTGGCGTAGCCGCTGATGATGACCTTGGCGGGGGCGCTGACGGAGTGCTTCTTGATTTCATCCCAGGTTTTGGGGTCGGGACGCCAGACGTGGGCGACGGCTTCTTCGGGAGTGAGTGTGGGCGGGACGTAGCCTTTCAGGGATTCGTCGAGGGGGCCAAGCTGCATTCTTGGACCGTTGGACCAGAGGCGAATTGGCCTGGAGTGATCGCCGAAGACGATTTCGATGCGCCAGATGGTGGCAGCGGGACTGTCGTCGCGCCACTGGAACTGGGGTGGGATGATGTCGGGCGGGTATATGGCGCCGTTTAGCGGGACGTCGATGTTGAGGCCCGGGTGAGTGCGATACATCGGGACTGCGCGGAGGTACTCGGGGACAACGCTGGGGTCGGTGGTGGTGGTGGTGGGCTCCTGGCGGGCGGAGACCGAGGTTGTGAGGCCGAGCCCGGCAGCCAACAACATCGTGAAGGCCGTGAGCAGGATGCGTGCCATGAAAACTCTCGTCCGATCGCTGGAAGGTGCGTTTCAGAACTGTACGGTTCTGGTGCCGCCCGTAGTCCTGGCGGGGCTATCTGATTCGATTCTTAGGGATAAGACCGGGGGATCATGTGATACCGATCACCTATCTGCTCGGTCCGGCGAAGTCCCGGAATGAGAAGCCGGGGTAGGAATCCGAGATCTTGTCAGCAGGTCTGAGTAAAGCGCAATACGGCCAGAGAAGACGAGGAGAGAGTAAGATTTTTGGCAGCGAAAAGAGCCGGCAAGAACGACCTCTCAACGAGGAGAGTCTGGGCTCGCAGAGCGCCTTGGGAGAGCCATCGAATGCAGAGTTTCAAGGTCTGTCGGGTATGGGATGTTTGCAATGGGCGGGCAGAAGGGTTTGTAACCGGCGCGGGGTATTTCGTCGCGGTCCTAGTCTTTTTGGCTGCAGGTTTGGTGTCTGCTCAGAGGTCCGGATCGTCTTCCGACTCCACGGACCAGAAACAGACTGCCGCGGTGCTCGCAAGCAGCGTGGACCCGATCTCAGTAGACCTGGTGGTTCATGACAAGAGCCACAAGCCATATGCGGACTTGAAGCCTGAAGACCTGCAGGTGCTGGACAACCAAACCGCGGTTACGCTGAAAGACCTTCGTCGGGTAACGGCGGACGGCAGCACGGAGCACGTGGTCACGTTTGTCTCAGACAGGTTTGGCGGAACGCTGGGCAAGAACGAGCAGTCGATAGCGGCAAGGATCTTGAAGGAACTGCCACCGAAGGGGTATTCGTTTGCAGTTCTGGATCTGGTGCCGCGGTTGCGGCTGATCCAGGGGTTCACGACGGACCGGAACGCTATTAAGGATGCTATTCGGGTAGTGACGGAGGGTCCGAAGAACGACAGGCATCCGGTGATCGAGCTGACTGCTTCGAATACGGTGTTTCAAAAGGGTGTGGCGGAGACGGAAGATCCAAGTTCAGTAGTGGCGAAGAAGGCTGAGAAGAACCTGGTATCGATTGTTCGCACCGGGGCTGATGTTGACGGAACGCACTCCGATGCGACGATGCGGGCGCGGTACAAGACACTATTTGATGCGATGCAATCTTCGCGACAGATCCAAATGGATCGGCACACTCTGCCGACCCTGGCTGCGCTGATGGCGCTGGTGCGGTCGCAGGAAAAGATACCGGCGCGGAAATGCATCATTTATTTCACGCAGAACATGCAGATGGATTCTGCGGCGAAGGAGATGATCAGGTCGATTGCGGAGGCGGCGAACCAGGGTGGAGTGACGTTGTACGTGGTGGACATGGATGCGCTGGACGTTGGTGGGCGGCACCAGATCGACAGTGCGCTGGGGGCGCAGAATATAAACTTCAATCCGGCTCCAGTTACACCAGCGGGTAGCGGAGGACTAGGACCTGCGCGAGTGCCGATGCAACAGGCGGGAATGATCGGCCCGACGAGCAACGTAGGAAAGGCGGTGGATTGGCTGCGGCAATCGGACAAGAATCCTTTTGCCGATGTACACAGCCCGATGGCCGACATGGCGCGCGAGACGGGGGGAGCTTATATCGACGCGCAGGATAATGTGAAGAAGCCGCTGCATCAGCTGATAGAGGACATGAGTACGTACTATGTGGCGACGTACGTTCCTCCGATCGACGGCTACGATGGGACGTTTCGGTCAATCGAGCTGAAGCCGCTGCGCAAGGGACTGACGGTGAAGGGCAAGACCGGCTACTACGCCGTAAACCCGGGCGCCGAGGGGGGCGTACGGGCATTTGAAGCACCGCTTCTGAAGATACTTGCCGAGGAGAATCCGCCGACCGAGATCAAGTTCAAAACGGCTGTGATGCACTTTGGTGAAATGGCGGAAGGGGATACGAGCTCAGCGGCAGTTGAGATTCCGATTGATCAGCTCGAGACGAAAACCGACCAGCACACGAACCTATTCACGGCGCATGTGAGCGCGGTGGGTCAGGTAAAGGACAAGAACGGGACTCTGATCGAACACTTCGCCGAGGATGTTGCATACCGAGCGGCGGTGGAAACGATCAAGCGTGACAAGGCTGCGACGATCAACGTGACGCGGCATTTTCCCGTAACGCCAGGCCAGTACTCGCTGGAGGTTGCGGTGCTGGACAGACTGAGTGACAAGGCTGGAGTGCAGCGAATGAATTTCGAAGTGGCTTCGGCGACGGAAGGGCCCTATCTGAGCGATGTTGTACTTGTACGCAAGGTGGAGGGCGGGCATTCGAGCGAGGACCCGGATGAGCCGCTGACCTTTGAAAAGGGAAGAGTGACGCCGAACGTGGTGGGAGACGTTCCGGAGGGAGCGAAGTCGGTATCGCTGTTCTTCATCGTGCATCCGGATGCGAAATCGAAAGAGCCGGTGAAGGTGGAGATGGAGGTGGGGCGCAATGGGAGGCCGGGCCGGCGGACACCGCTACCGATTCACTTCGATGACGCGCAGGCAGCTGTGCCGTACCTGGCCAGCTTCAACTCCGGACTGGCACCGGGCGACTACAACGTGAAGGCGATCTTGACGCAGGGGGCAGCTACATCGACGCGTGAGATGGCCTTTACGGTGAAGGGCGAGGAGAACGCGGCGGCAGAGAACGGGAGTGCGATTGCCGGGCTGCACTCGAATGCGGCGGGCGAGGATACGATGCCGAGCGGCGATCTGCCGAAGGGTGCGCTGGCAATAACGCCGGTGACCAATGCGGTGCAGCCTCCTTCCCCGGATGAGATGAGGATGCTGATCGCGGATACGCGCGAGCGCGCGCTACACTACGTGGACTCGTTGCCGAACTTCATGTGTATTGAAGTGACGAGCAGGTCGTACGATCCGGGTGGTTCAGGACGGTGGAAGCTCAGGGATACGGTGACGGAGCTGCTTCGGTATCACGATAAGTCAGAAACCCGAACGATGATCGAGATTGACGGGAAGCCGGCGAGCAACGCGCGCGAGGGCATGAAGGGGACGTTCTCTTCGGGTGAACTGGGCGGCGTGCTGAGAGCTGTCTTTGCGGACAAGGCGAAGGCTGATTTCCAGTGGCGCGAAACAGATACGCTGGCAACAAGCACAGTGCAGGTGTTCGATTACCACGTTGAGCAGAAGAACTCGGAGTTTTCAGTGGTGGGAATGGACAACCGGCAGGTGATGGTGGGATTTCATGGGCAGGTTTATATCGATGCGGCTGCACACAACGTGAGGAGGATTACGCTGATCGCCGATGATATGCCGAAGGATTTTCCGACGCACTATACGAGCATAGGCGTGGATTACGATTATGTTTCGATTAACAACCATGACTACCTGATGCCGAGCAGTGCGCAGCTTCGGTTGAAGCAGGGACGTCATGAGGCGGTGATGAATAACATCGAATTCCGCAACTACCGCCGGTTTGGATCGAGCATTCGGATTCTGACGGATACGCCGGATGCCGGAAAGCCGGAGGGACCGGGCGGGCAGTAGCTGATGCTGCCGGCGTAATGAACTGTCCACTGTTTTATCCTTTTGACATGCGGTTTATTTCATCTTTCTTGCTGGCTTGCTCGCTGACAGCGGCTGTGAGCCAGTCTGCGCACCCCAACGGGAGCGATGCAGATGAGCACATGCGGAAAGGTGTGGATGCGCAGCAGCACGGGGATGTGAAGACTGCTATCGAAGAGTATCGAAAGGCGCTGGCGATTCGGCCGAAGTTTCCGGAGGCGCGTGCGAATCTCGGAGCGGCGCTGGCGGCTGTGGGCGATTTCGATGGAGCGATTCGCGAGGACCAGCTGGCAATGGAGAACGCACCGGACAAGGTAGCGGTGCGAAAGAATCTGGCGCTTGCCTATTACAAGAAGGGCGATTGCGAACATGCGAGCACAGAGTTTGATGCGGTGCATGCGGCGAGGCCGAGCGACCTGGCTGCAACGATGCTGCTGGGTTATTGCGAGCTGAAGCTGGATCGGGCTCAGAAGGCTGTAACGCTTCTTGCGCCGTTGGAGCAGGCGAACCAGGGCGACATGGATTTTGAGTACGTCCTGGGGTCGGCGCTGATCCATGCTGGGAATGAAGCCGAAGGCGCTGCGAGGATGGAACGCGTGGCGCAGAAGACGCGATCGGCCGAGGCGTACGTGGTTGCAGGATCGGCGAGGTTGAGTTTGAGAGAGTTTAAAGAGGCGCGCACGGATCTGGATGCTGCGCTTGCGATTGACGAAAAGCTCCCTGGTCTCTACACGATGGCGGGGCAGGCGAGAGATGCACTAGGAGATACGGAAGCCGCGCAGGCTGCCTTTGAGGAGGCATTGAAGGCAGATCCGCGTGATGGGACCGCAAATCTCTATCTGGGTGCAATCCTCCTGAAAAAGCGCGAAGTGGAGAAGGCTGCTCCGCTGCTTGAGTCGGCGTTGCAAGCGCAGCCGGAGAATCGACAAGCGCGATTGCAGATGGCGAAGCTGGATGCGATGCAGGGGAAGAATACTGAGGCTGTGGCGCTGCTGGAGGGATTGGAGAAGGCCGATCCGAGCTGGCTGGAGCCGCACGTGGAACTGGCGCCGCTGTACTACAAGCTGCATCGTGCCGCGGATGGGGAGCGGGAGCGGAAGATTGTCGACGACATCGAGGCGAAACAGCAACAGGCTGGGCCGACGAAGCAATAGTTTATTTGGCTGAGGGAGACGCGAGTTCGGTGACTTTGAGGATGTGATCGGCGTCGACGTTCTCGAGTGTTTGCACGATACCGCTGGGCCAGGTGATTTCGATTCTCTGCGCTTTCGATTCTGAGCCGAGTCCGAAATGCACGGGGCCAAGGCTGGAAGACGCGTAGCAGACGCTTGAAGTCTGGTGGTTGTATTGCGCGCCTGTCTTGGTGATGACCTTGATGCGGGCGCCGATGCCGTCGCGGTTGCTCTTTGTGCCGCGAAGGGCGACGTCGAGCCAGTGACCGGGATTCGGGCTGCGGTTCATCCAGAGCTCAGCGTTGGAGTCCATGGACGTGACGACGACGTCGATGCGGCCGTCGCCATCGAAATCGCCGAGGGCACAGCCGCGGTGACGAGCAGCGGTGGATTGGGCGAAACCGGCTTCTTCAGTAAGCGATTGCCAGGTTCCGGTTGGGCCGAGATTGCGGAAGACGGTGTTGGGCTGTTTGACGTCGGCGCCAGGTGGATGGGTGGCGGAGACGTGACCGCGCGAGACGAAGAGATCTTTCCAGCCGTCGTTGTCAAAATCGTAAAGGGCTGGGCCGAAACCGGACATGCCGAGGCTTTCGGATGTCATCTTGCTGGATGCTGTGACCTCGGTGAAGTCGCCCTTGCCGGTGTTGCGGAATAGAGGGAAGGTTTGGCGGTTGAGAGCTACGTATGCGACGTCGGGATAGCCGTCGTTGTCGAAGTCGCGGAAGTCGAGTCCCATGCCGGAGATGAATGCGCCTTCTTCAGGCAGAGCGATGTTGGACTGGAAGGCGACTTCTTCGAACTTGTTGCCAAGATTGTGAAAGAGGAAGCTGTAGCCGGCATCGTTGGTGACGAAGAGATCGGGACGGCCGTCGAGGTCATAATCGGCGACGCCGATGCCCATGCCTTTGCCGACGTGATCGCGAATGCCCCATTCCTTTGAGACGTCCTTGAATGTGCCGTCACCCTGGTTGAGAAAAAGCTGGTCGGGCAGGGGTTTGTAGTAGCGCGGATGGCAGTACTCGGCGACGTTGTTGATGGTGCAGAGCGGCTTGTCAGACCAAGTCCACTGAAGGTAGTTGACGACGAAAAGGTCGAGGAGGCCGTCGTTGTTTACGTCGACCCATGCGGCGGCAACGCCGTAGAGAGGGCCGAATTCGGGGTCGACGGATCTGTCGAGGCCAGCTTTCCTGGTGACGTCAGCGAATGTGCCATCGCCATTGTTGTGGTAAAGCGTGTTGCCGTGGACCCCCATGACGAAGAGGTCGGGATGGCCGTCGTTGTCATAGTCGCCGGCAGCGACTCCGGAGTCAAAGCCGTTGCCTTGCAGTCCCGCCTGAGCGGTGACGTCGGTGAAGACACCATTGCCATCGTTTCGGAAGAGCCGGTCGGAATATTTGCCGGAGGTTTTTCTGAGGGTCTGGAGGTCCGCGCCATTCGCAAAGAAAATGTCGGGCCGGCCATCACCGTTGTAGTCGAAGACCGCCACGCCTCCGGCCATGGTTTCGGGAACGTTGCGAGCGGTGCTGGACTCGTTGCTGTCGAGGCGAAAGGGAAGGGACTTGAGTTCGAAACGGATCGGTAACGGGGATGATTGCTGACTAACGATGGATAGATGCTGAAAGAGTGCGAGAAGGATCGCGACCGGGTACATCCACAGGAACGATTGCGGCTTTGCCATGAAAGAAAAGGAGGGGTGGCACGAAGCCACCCCTCCGAGATTGTACTCTTTCCGACGGATCAGAAGTAGTACTTGCCCGCGAACTGCACCCAGCGATAACCCTGCTTAGCTGCGGGGATACCAGTGGTTTGCGTGTTGGTGTTGTATGACATGCTGGACCCAGTCGAATACCCGTTGAAGTTCAGCTGGTTATCGGCATTGCCGTTAATGCTGAACGAGGCGTTCGGGTGGTTGAGCCAGTTGGTTGCGGAAATGCGGACTTCAAAGCGCTGGCTGTCATTGACGCGGAATGCTTTGAATACGGCCAGATCGCTTCCGAAGTAGTGAGGCGTACGGATGTAGGGCCATACAAACGGACCCTGCTGTCCGACGGAGGTCGCAGTTGGCGGAAGCGGAGCTGCAAAGCAGTTCGGGTTGAACTGCTGGTTCTTCATCAGATGCTTGCGAGGATCGCAAACGACCAGAGGAAGGAGAGCCGGCGCCTCACCCGAACCGAACCAGGTGCTTGCGTTGATTGACTCCGTCTTCAGGCCGCTCGGCATGGTGATGTCGGGCTGAGCCTTGTTCCAGTTGTAGGAGGCACGCATGCTGCGGTCGATGTTCGACTGGTAGGGCGCACCATCCTGATAGGTGGTGTAGTTAGAGAGTTCCCAACCGTTCACAACCTGACCGAGAGCCCAGTTATTGTGGATAGGCTTCGGCAGTTTGTACGTGAAGGAGAGGTTGAAGACCTTTGTATGGTCGTAGCCCAGCGGTCCGTAGTTGTTGGCAAGATTGAACGGATCAACAAGCTGGCCGTTTCCATTGCCGTTGGAGGTGCTGCCATCACGCGTACCAAGCACCTTTCCAAAGGTGAAGTTGGAGAACAGGAACAGATTGCCGGACTGCTTCTGACCGGAAATCTGCAGCGAGTTGTAGTTTGCGTAACCACCATGCTGATAGAGGTTGATGGTCTGGTAGTTGTGCAACGGGCGGAAATCCTGGGCGTTCGTCGAAATATCGCCGCTGCCGCTGATCGGATTCGGGTTTTCGAGCTTGCCGTAATTGGCGCTGTACGGGTTCGGGTTCGGCTTGAAGTACGCGCCAAGAGCCACAGGATTGACGTTGAACAAGTTGCTGTTGCCATTCAGCAGCTGATTGCGGCTTGCGCTGCCCACGTACGAAATCTCCATCACGGTGTGCGAAGGCAGGGCCTGAGCAACGCCGAAGCTGTAAGTGTCTGCGTACGGGACTTCGTTGTCGTGGAACTTGTCGACATTGATGGTGCCGCCGACCTGATTGAGCGCTTTCGGAACCGTAAGCTGAGTTGTGGTGGTATGGGCCAAGTTCGTGTAAACGAGGCCGTTGGCGACATTGTAGCCATAGAATCCTGCTCCGAGTTGTCCAGCGGTGTTGTACTGGAAGGAACCGAGAGGACCGTTCATTGCAGAGCCTGCGTCGTTGTCCGACACCTGATAGCGGTAGGTGCCAAAGCCAGCACGAATGACCGTTCTGCCGTTTCCGCGAAGGTCATAGGCGACGCCGACACGCGGGTTATATGTGAAGAGTTTGCTGCCCCAGCCGGAGACCGGAACCTTGGAATTGATCTTGTTCCAAGCGAGGCCGGTGTTGGCGGCGGGATTGGGTGAATTGTCGTAAGTCGAAGGATCCCAAACCTGGGTGCCGCCGAGCTTGTCATACCACTGGCCCATGTGGTCAGCGCGGAGGCCGACGTTCAGGGTCAGCTTACGAGTAGCCTTCCAGGAATCCTGTGCCCAGATTGACCACTGATGCCAGAGCTCGTCGGGGACTGGAGTCGAGATTGCCTCGTTGTAGGAATTGTTGCGGCCTTGGAAGCGATCGAGTACGAGGTTTCCGCTGGAGTTGTTGCCCCACGGATTGACGTTGAACTCTCCGTTTCCATCCCAGCTGCTGTAGGACTGCAGGTTCTCCTGGGCATCCCAATAGAAGCCAGCCTTGACGCTGTGCGACTTGATGATCTTGGTAAACGTATCAGCGAAGGACGGTGCCTTGGAGGTCTTGCCAAAGCTGTTGGGACCGTAGATGCCTCCGTCGAAGGTGAACTGGCGGATGTCCGTTGTCCCGGCGCCAGCCCATGCGTCGAAGAAGTCAGGCATCTGGTTCATCTTGTGCGTATCGCCGAAGATTCCGGTCGTCGCGATGCCGAGAGTTGTACGGCTTACCGCAGCGGGGTCGCTCAGCTTGTTGGCGTTGACGAATTTCGAATAGGCAAAGACGAATTCATTGGTGGTGGTTGCACTGAAAGCGTGCGTGAAGTTGGCGAGGTAGACGTTCGCAGTTTCTTTTCCTGACGGCTTGCCAGGGTAGGGAATCGCGTAGGCCGGCTCCCACCAGATCGAGAGCGGGTGATTATCCGTTTCATTCTGATATGCGTAAGAGCCCCAGATCTTGGTGTTGTCGCTGAACGCATAGGTGACCTTACCGGTAGCTTCCCAGCGATTGGTCGGAGTATTTGGCACGAAGCCATAGTTGGCCCAGCCATTTGCGCTGTTGGGTGTCTGATTCGCCTTGGGGTTGATGTTATTGACCTTGATGCCATCGGGATCGAAGCTCGGGGTCAAGTTTGAGAGCGGGAGAGCTCCCACGCTGCCTGCATTCGGGGTGTTGTACGCGTTCGGCCATGCACCCAGAACTCCACTCGGGACACCAGCGTTCGTGAAATCACCAGCGAGCTGGGCATCTGTCGGAACATTGATGTTGTATGGAGCGTTATAGGGGTGCTGGATCATGTTCTCGTAGCCGCCCCAGAAGAAGAGCTTGTCCCGATTCTTATTGAAGTGGGGCAAGATCACCGGACCGCCGATGTTTCCGCCGATGTAGTAGAAGTACGACGGAGAGATGGTGTTCGCTTTTTTGCTGGCGATCTGTTGCGATTTTGCGTTCCAGTCGTTCGCAAAGAGAGCGCCTGAGTCACGTGCGTAGACATAGCCTTCGCCGTGGAACTTCTGGCCGCCGCTCTTGGAGAATGCCTGAAGAACTGCGGGGCCCTTGGCATACTCCGCGCCATAGGAGGCGGAAAGATACTTGACGCTGTCGGTCATGTCCTGGTTGATGTTCGCCACCTGCGTTCCAGCGTTACCCGGATCGATGAGGTTGGCACCATCGAGGTAGACGTCGGTGGAACCGTAAGGCTGCGTGCCGTTAGCGGAGAACTGGCCGGCAGGACCATTGTTCGTGCCGGTAGTCTGGCTGTTGTAGCCGGATGTGGCACCGCTGAACACGACGCCAGGCATCATCTTGATGAGCTCAGCGGCGTTACGCCCGGTCAGGGTGGCGGTATCGACGAGCTCGTTGTTGAGGGTTGCACTGATTTCTGCGGTATCCACCGGGATTTCTGCATCCTGGCCGGAGATGACGGTGACGGCCGTTTGTTCTCCGCCGATCTTCAAGCGAATGTTCGGAACCGTACGGCTATCGCCCTGGTTCAGAACCACGCCGTTGATTTCCCACGGAGCGAAGTTCGTGGCAGACACGTGAACGGTGTAGGTGCCGGGAATGAGGGCCGTCACTGACCAGAATCCCGAACTGTCTGCGGTGGTTGTGCGCTGATCACCAGATGCATCGTTTTTCACCACGATCTGCGCGCCGGGCACACGGGCTTCGGTCTGATCGGTAACGATACCGCTCAGAGTACCCGTGAGTTGTTGGGCGTAGGCGACGGAAAACGACAGGAGCATGACTGGGATTAGCAGCCAAGGCACACGTCGAACCCATCGTGACATCGTGGTCGATGCCCCGCTTTGATTTGTAAACATTTACCAGCCTCCTGAAGCGTTTGTTGTTCTTGTTTTGTAATCTGACGCGGCCTGACACCGACTACTTGGTGGTAGCACACGCCAGAAACCCATCTAGATGAATCCCGGTATCGATAACACACCGGAGATATCATCGGCAAGTCCCAAAAAGTGCCCGGAACCCTCTACTAAACCGTTTATCCCATATCGTTCAGATTCGACGATATTTACTCCGGATAGCGATCTTCGGCTGGCCGGGTTGGAGACGGAGTAAGACTATTGTTCGGCTCGAAACTCAATCAATCGATCTAGTTTTGACTCTGGGAACGATACTCTCTTTTGGCGGTTTCAGGTGTGACTGAAATCACCGGATTTCTGTCTCAGTTTCGGTCGCAGGGAGGGCGTTTCCGTGTCGAGATGGGTTCCACCGTGGGGGGAGCCTCTCAGGAGGGTGGTACTGGTGCGGGCGGCTTCGGCTGTGCCGCTGGGTCTCGGGCGAGCTGATCGCTGAGAGCGCGAGCGTCTGCGTTATTGGGATCAAGGGCGAGGGCTCGCGATACGGCTTCGCGGGCTTCCGGAAATCGGGAAAGTACAGCCAATTCTGCAGCGAGGTTGACCCATGCGTCGGTCCAGGCCGGGGCGGACTGAACGGCGAGACGAAAATGATCGACTGCGGCAGAGGCGTCCCCGTCGCGTGCGAGCAGGAATCCGAGTTCGTTATGAGCGGCGGCTAGTCTGGGGTCGAGCTTGACAGCCTGCTCCAACTCGGCGCGTTCGCCGTCGGTGTCGGCGGCCTTGCGGAGCGCGACCGAGAGCTTGTAGTGGTACAGGGCGTCGTTGGGCTGAGTGTCGACTGCTTCGCGATATTTAGCGATGGCTTCGGCTGTCTTGCCGCTTTCAAGGTTCTTGTCGGCCAGCGCAACGGCGGCTTCAGCGGCCTGCGATGCGTCGTGCGCTTTCTTCTGCTGCTGATAAGTTTTCATCTCCTCAGCAGCCCGATCAGGCTGGCCGAGACCGCGAAGGGCTTTGGCGAGTTCGAAGTGGGCTTCGGCGAGGGGGATCTTCAGCTCGATGGATTTTTGAAGGTTCTCTACGGCCTCTTTCCATTGATGAAGCTGAACCTGAACAACGCCAAGGTGGTAGTGGGCGTTGTTGTTTTCCGGATCGAGCCTGACAGCTTCTTCGAGATGGATTCTCGCCTGTTCGGGATTGCCGTCTTCAGTCTCGATGATTCCGCTGAGATAGAGAACTTCGGAGTCGTGCGGCCGGGCGGCGAGAAGTTTGGGAGCCATGGGACGGGCTTTCTCGTACTGGCTGAGCAGGACGAGAACTCGGAAGAGTTCGATCTGTTCGTCTACATTGCCCGGGTGCGCGTTGGCTGTGCCGGTGACGAGCTTGATGGCGTCGGCGTTGCGATGCATCCGGACGAGAACGACCGTCATGGCTTTGGTGAGATCGATGGAGTCGGGATGGAGTTGAAGGCCCTCTCTGAGGACGCGTTCGGCGTCGTTGAGATAACCGAGCTGGCCGAAGGCGCGGGAGAGATTGATGGCGAGGCGTTCGGTGCGGGGAGCGTCGCGCAGGAGCATGATGGCTTTTGGATAGTCCTGGCGGGCAAGAAGGGCGGAACTCAGTCCTTCAAGAGCGGGCTCAGAGGAGTGGTCGATGGCGAGCGCGAGCTGCCATTGTTCTTCAGCCGCCGGATGTTTGCCCTGTTCCTCGTATATAGAGGCGAGGAGAAGGTGGGGCTTGATCACACTGGGCTCGAGACGAGCGGACTCTTCGAATTCAGACTGGGCATCAGCAGAGCGCCGGAGAGCGAGAAGGGCGAGGCCTTGAAGATAGTGGAGCTGGGCGGATCTGGGATCAGTCTTGAGGCCGGCACGGAAGGTCTCGACGGCGCAATCGAACTGCTTGTGGCTGGCATACCAGCTGCCGAGGACTACGGCGTTATTGGCAGTTGGGTGAGCTTTCAGATTGGAGACAAGAGAAGCGGGTCCGTTACAAGTGGCGTGAGCCGGCAGACCCAAGACTATCAAGCCAGGCAGTGCGAACGCGGCGAGTCGCGCAGCGGGCCGGAAGAAGAATGAAGAGATCACCTAGCAGTCAGGATATCAATTTCAGAGTCGAACGTCTTGGCGGTACTGGGTGGCTGGGGAGTATGCCAAACTGCATCTGAGGGATAGAGGGTAGGAATCATGGAATGGCAAGACCAGGGAGTGAGCTCGGACATTGAGGACCGCAGAGGAAGCAGCGGCGGTGGGTTCGGATTTGGCGGTGGGATGGGAATTGGCGGATTCATCTTGCTGCTGATTCTCAGTGTGGTTACAGGGCGGAATTTCTTCTCTGGTGGCGGATCGTCGAATGTTGAGCCGGAGCCGGAGCCGGGGCCTTCGAATGCCCCCGTGCAGCAGTCGGCGGGCGAGGAGCGCGATGTGCACCTTGTCAGCTTTGTGCTGGACGATGTGCAGAAAAACTGGGGAGAGATTTTTGCCGCACACGGAAGGCAGTATCGACACGCAAAGCTGGTTCTTTATCGAGATATGACGTACTCGGGTTGTGGAACGGCGCAGGAGTCGACGGGGCCGTTCTATTGTCCGGAGGATGAGAAGGTCTATATCGATCTGGGGTTCTGGCAGGAGTTGAAGAGGTTCGGCGGCGATACGGGCGACTTTGCGCAGGCCTATGTGGTGGCGCATGAGCTGGGGCATCACGTGCAGAAGCTTCTAGGCATCGAGCAAAGGATGCGGCGTTTGTCCCAGCAAGATGAGGGCGAGCAGAATCCGTTGTCAGTGGATCTGGAACTGCAGGCCGATTGCTTTGCTGGAGTTTGGGGCCACAGCACGGAGCAGAGGAATATCGTGCATGAGGATGACGTGGCAGGTGCGCTAAGAGCAGCTGCGGCGGTGGGCGATGACCATCTACAGAAGATGAGCGGAAGAGCGGTGAGTCCCGAAAGCTGGACGCATGGATCGAGCGCACAAAGACAGGAGTGGTTCAAGCGAGGGCTGGATGGAGGGGATGTGAACAGCTGCACGACGTTTGATGGGAAGCTGGCGCCGTGATGGCAGGAATAGGGAGTAGGGAGTAGGAAGTAGGAAGTAGGAAGTAGGAAGTAGGAAGTAGGTTGCGACGGCTGTGAAAGCGTGGGGTGAGCGGCCCGCGCAGAAAAATTTGATTTGACGCGCAACTTTGGAAATGTTCTGGGGTCTGGGGAGGGCATTGGGTTCTGAACGGATGTATGTGAACCTGGCACGGCCACAGGCGTTTCGAGCGCGACGGGTCATATTCTCCCCTGACCTGCCGGGCAGATATCCTCTGCGGGAAAAATTGACGCATCATTTCGGAATCGTTGAGTACTTCGGCACTCACCTATTGAGCGGCGCTTCATTTTAGCGAGGGCGGATCCGCACGGATCCGGGACGACTTCTCGCACCAACGCGGGAGCAAGACTGCTCGGCTGTAGTGGTGGGCAAAATTCCATAAATAAATAGCCGGCTCTCGCCGGGGGTCAGTACGGCTGGTCGGGCGCGAGCTTTCATACTAGGAGGCTTTCGATGAGGAGCGCTCATGTGGCTCTCTGCACACTGTTGCTGTCTCCAGCGTTTGTTGCGCATGCGGCCAGGCAGATCTTGCCTGCCGGCGCACTGATTAACTGCACGGTATCGGAGGGCAGGTTGTCGTCGGGAACAGCGGCAGTCGGTGATCCGGTCCTGTGCCAAGCAAGCATCATGTCGAGGAACAGTGGCGCGCGCCTGCCATTTAACACGTATCTCGAAGGGCGGTTTGAAGATTACAAAGATCCCGGGCACTTTGTAGGCAAGGGATGGATGGAGCTGAAGTTCGACCGCATGGTAATCCAGCCGCGTACCGTGCTGCCTCTCTATGCGAGAGTGGTGGACGCGCCGGGCTTCAAAGTGGACCGGCAAGGACGGATTCTGGGAAAGGGACATGCGACGCGGGACATCGTGATGTGGTCGATTCCGATTCTGTGGCCGATCGATCTGCTGAGTCTGCCGGGGCGCGGGCCGAAGCCGGTGTTGAAGGCGGAGACGCGGCTGACGCTGAAGGTGATGGACGATACGGAGGTGCCGATTGTGGACGATCCGGATCGCGATCCTTCGGGTTTGTATCGCAGGCCGACTGGATACGACGATGCTCCGCGCGATGAACCGCAGCAGAGGTTCTCAGAGAATGTGCCGCCGCCGCAACCGCAATATCAACAGCAGTACCAGGCCCCACCGCAGCAGTACCAACAACCTCAGTATCAGCAGCCGCAGTATCAGCCATCGCAACAGTACCAGCAGCCTTATGCGCCGCAGCAACAGCAGGCATATGCGCCGGCTCCACAGCAGTCGTACGTGCAGCCGGTCTATATGCCGGTGATGCCGGTGTATTCGCCTCCGCCGCAGACGGTGTATGTGTATTCGGCTCCGCCACCGCCGCCGGTGCATGTGTACATGTACACGCAGCCTGCTGTGACGGTCTATTCGCCGCCGAGGGTGACGTACTATCCGAATACGATTACGAGTTATCGGGTGTTCGGATCGTACGGGCCGTTTGGGTACGGGTACTGACCTGGACTGGACTCTAATCCCAGGTCTCAGAAGCGAGACCTCCACCCCACGAACGAAACCCAGTTCGTGGGGACCCCGGACCTGCGGAACCCCGCGATCAGCGGGGCTTTTTTGTTTTGGAATTTGCGAGGAGGAGGCGGAAGTGTTCGCGGAGTTGTTCCACAGCACGGTCATAGGGGTCGACTGTGCGGTAGGAGCGGGAGAGCATGACACCGCCTTCCATGGTGACGAGAGTGAACGTTGCGAGGGCGTCGATGTTGGTGCCGCGCGGGAGCGAGGACTTCATTTCGAGGAGGCATTCGCGAACGGCTTCGATCCAGCCCTGGAAGTTTTGAGCGATGAGTTTGTGCGCAGGGGCGTTTTCTGGATCCACCTCGAGAGCGAGACGACCAAGCGGGCACCCGAAGGTGCAGTTCGTCATGAGAATGCGTTCGCGGTAGCCGGCGAGGATGGCGAAGATGCGCTCGAGTGGTTTGGGCGTGGTGGCGAAGGCCGGATTGACGACCATGGGGCGGAGCAACTGGATGTATTGCTCGAGGACGGCGCGGAGGAGGGCCTCCTTGCTGTCGAAGAAGTGGTAGAAGCTGCCTGAGTTGACTTCGGCGTGAGCGAGCAGTTCGGACATGCTGGTGCCGGCGTAGCCTCGCTCCCAGAACAGATAGCGAGCGGAGTCGATGAGGCGGTCGCGGGTTGCGGCGTTTTTTGGAGCAGCCATCTCTTTTCTCTTGACAGCAAGAATACTGCCTGAGGTATATGTTAGTTGATCGTTCAACTAACTACTATGACGAAGGCCAAACTTTTGTTAGCGATGCTGTTAATCAGCATTCCGGCGCGGTTTGCATGGTCGCAAACCGCAGAGTTGAAGGCGGGTGCCCCGCCAAGTCAATTTGCGATTGAGGTCGAGGTGCCGGCTCCGGTGGGCGAGGTGTGGCACGCGTTTGCGACCAGCGAGGGGTTGAGCACGTGGTTGTTCCCGGATGCAACGGTGGATCTGAAGCCGGGCGGAGACTGGCTGGTGCATTTCCCCAGCGGGAACACGGGCGGTGGCACGATTGTAAGTTTTCTGCCGGAGAAGGAACTCGTGATTGCGGCGCTGGCTCCGGAGAAGTTTCCGACCGTGCGCGCTGAGCGGACGCGAGCGGTATTCACTTTTGAGCCGCACGGGAATTCGACGATTGTGCGGCTGACGCAGTCGGGTTGGAAGAGCGGAGATGAGTGGACGAAGGCTTACGAGTATCTTGTCGCGGGGAATGCGCAGTTGATGGCGACTCTGCACAAGAGGTTTGTAGAAGGGCCGATGGATTGGAGGAAGGAGCAGTAGCGAGGTAGCGGGTGGTTAAGCCGAGGCGCAAACTGCTGGGGCTCCATCTCTCAGCAAGTCAGCGGCGCTGCGCGCCATGGCAAGTCAGCAGGTCAGCGAGTGGTTCAGGTTTCGGGAATTTCGCGGAGGAGGCTCGGCTTGGGTTTTCAATCTTTGAACTTTTTGGCGGTGGTTGCGGCGGCGGTATCAGCGTTTGCGATTGGCGGGTTGTGGTATTCGCCGCTGTTACTGGGCGGAGCATGGAAAAAGGCGAATGGGTTTGCAGATCCGCCTGTCGCAGGGCCTAAGGTGTTTGCGCTGGCGCTTGTATTGAGCCTGGTAATGGCGGTGAACCTGGCGATGTTTCTGAACGATCCGAAAACGACACTGGCGTTCGGTGCGATGGCAGGATTTCTGGCGGGGTTTGGCTGGGTGGCAATGGGGATCGGAATGGTGTCCCTGTTTGAGCAGAGGTCGTTGAGCTATGTGCTGATCAATGGCGGGTATTTGACCGTGGCGCTGACGGTGATGGGAGTGATCCTAGGTGGATGGCGCTAGACGGGGCCCATGGCGTTGACGACTGGAATGCCGGCAGGTTGGGTGAAACGGAAGGTTGAGGACGGGATTGGGGGGTTCGGTTGTTCGCCACTGAAGGTGAATCGCGTGATGGCACCATCGGTCTCCTGGATTTCGATGTCCGTAATCGTGCCTTCTGGAGTGACGGTGAGGGTGAGGCGCTGAATGCGCTGCTCTTGTTTGTGCGGGATCCCGGTGAGAGTGAAGGCGCCATTGGCGGCGGGTAATGCTGCGAGGTGATCGATCTCTTTTTCGAGCTGGGTGTGGCCGAGGAGGAAGCGGAGCGGGGAGCGGAGATCATCCAGCTTTTTGGCTTCGATGCGCTGGACCTGCGGGTCGCCTTTGGAGTAAAACCAGGCGTATTTACCGTCGAGGAGAAAGAGTTTCCCAGCGGGATGGGAGTAGTCCCAGCGCATGCGGCCGGGTTTTTGCAGGAGGAGCGTGCCGGATTCAGTGCGGGTGCGACCCAGGCCTTCGTAGGACTCAGTGAACTGGGCTTTGAGGGATTTGAGATTGTTGTAGTGGCGGTCGACGCGCTGCGCGAGGTCGTGGGTGGTGAGTTGCTGGGCTGAGAGCGGAAGTACGGACAGGAACAAGGTTGCGAGGAGAAGTGACTTGCATCCCACCCTAAACCGTCCTGACAGACGATTTAGGATAGGGCACCCAGAGTGTGTGTCAGAGATGAGCTTGGGAAAATGCAGATTGTCATTTCCCACCGTAAGCTGGCCTGACGGCCGGCTTAGCATCGGGCACCCAACTTTCTTGTTCGGGTTAGACTTTATCATTGCACCGTCTGGGTGCAGTTGGTGCCGCCGGCCGGGTCGGCTTTGATGGCGCCGCCAGCTTCAACGCAGAAGCCGCGGTCGCCGGTTTTGCCGACGGTGGCGGGGACGGCAGTGAGGGTGTAGCTGGTGATGCGCTCGCTGTTATTGGAAGTGGATTTCACACAGTTTGTGATGTTGAAGATGTAGCCGTCCTTGATGCCTGTTGCGATCTGGCCGTTCAGCAGCTGTGCGCTGGTCGGACTGGGGGGGCCTGCATTGGGCTCTCCGGCGAGAGCCTGGAGCGAGCATGCATATCCCTGAACCGGGTAGTTGGTGACGTACATCGACTGGGCCTGCTCGATGGTCTGGAGCGATTTCTGCGCGGAGACCTCGTCCGTGTGTTTCCGAATGGTGTTAGCGGTGGGGATGGCAATGAGCATGAGGATGACGATGATGGAGATAACGATGAGGAGTTCCATCAACGTAAATCCGTCTTCTTCGACACGGGCGCGCATGAGGCGCTGCCTGGCAGACTTCAAAAACGTGCAGTTCATTTGGTTTCCAGTCCTCTGAAGGCAGACGGATAGGGCCGCCCACACGAGAAATCGTACAACTTATAGACGCGGGAGGGGAAGGGAGCGCTCAAAAGGCGGGAACAGGCAACAGTGGAAAGGGAGTGAAGAATAGGGAGTAGGAGTAACGACCCAGTCAACGATCCTTGTGATGAAAACGACTATCGAAAACGAGTGCTTAGTGACGTTGACTAGTTATTCCTAAATCCCTGTTCTCTTTCCAGTGCTTAGCAGACGAGACGGTCGCGGGTTAGCTTGATGCCGGTCAGGCGGCCAAGGAGAGTAATGGCGATGCGATCGGGGATGAAGAGGCGCTTCGCCATAGTCTGAATCTCGTCCGCGGTGACGGCTTCGATGCGAGCGATAACTTCTTCCGCGGTGAAGAACTGATGGAAGTACATCTCCTGCCGGGCGAGATTGGCCATACGAGAGTTCGAGCTTTCGAGTCCCATAAGGATGTTGCCCTTGAGCTGGTCCTTGCCGCGCCTGAGTTCTTCGTCGGGCAGAAGTTTCTCCTTGAGATTGCTGAATTCGGCCATCACGAGGTCGACGACTTCGAGAGCTTTTCCGGCGGAGGTGCCGGCGTAGACGCAGAGAGATCCGGTGTCACTGTAGGGACTGAGGTCGGAGTAGATGGCGTAGGCGAGGCCGCGCTCTTCGCGAATGGTCTGGAATAGGCGCGAGCTCATACCGCCGCCGAGGATGGTGTTGAGGATCAGGGTGGCGAAGCGATTGTCGTCGGTGATGGGAGGCGCCGGGACGCCGAGGCAGAGCTGAACCTGCTCGAGCGCTTTCTTGTTCTGGAGAAGGATGCGCGCGCTGGCCTGAGGTGTTTGCAACTCGAATGCAGGCTCACCGGGAAGGAGCGGGGAAAATTTCTGTGCGATGGAGTCGACGAACTGATCGTGCTCGAGATCGCCGGCTGCAGAGAAGATCATGTTGCCGCCGCGGAAACGTCCGGCGTGATAGTCGAAGAGCTTCTGCTGATCGAGTCGGCCTACAGTCTGCGTGGTGCCGAGAATGGGTTTGCCGAGGGGATGATCTTTCCAGAAATTCTGCGTGAACAATTCGTGGACGAGAACGTCCGGGTTGTCTTCGTCGATTTTGATTTCTTCGAGGATGACGCCGCGTTCGCGTTCGATTTCAGTCGACGCGAAGGTAGGGTTGAGAACGAGGTCGGTGAGGACGTCGAGGGCAATGGGGACGTGATCCGCGAGGGACTTAACGTTGAAGCAGATGGTTTCTTTGCCGGTGAAGGCGTCGAGGTTGCCGCCGATGGAGTCCATTTCGCGGGCGATGTGCTGGGCAGTACGGGAACGAGTTCCCTTGAAAACCATGTGTTCTACAAAGTGGGAAATTCCGTTGATTTCGGGAGCCTCACAGCGGGACCCAGATTTGATCCAAACGCCCATGGCGACTGACCGGACATGCTCCATGCGCTCGGTCAGGACAATAAGGCCGTTGGGCAATACAGTACGGCGAAGGTTTCGCTGAGTATTCATCGGTATTCTGTCGGTCTCTGATTGTAAGGCGAAATGGGCGTGGAAGGTTGCCCCTTCACCGGCCGTGGTCTAACGAAAAAAGATGAGCGGTTTACCGGAGAGTGCGGATGGCTGCAATGGATATAGAAAAGCTCTATGCTGAAACCAGCCGTGACCGCAAACCCACAACTGATCCCATTAGACGCTACAAACCGGGCTGGTGGAAGCCTGAGAAGTTTTTTTGGCATGAATGCCGCAGAACTGGGCGAGGCTATGATCGCGCTTGGCATGCCCAAGTGGCGCGGGAAGCAAGTGGCCGAGGCAATCTATCGCCAAAGGATTGTTGATGTTGAGGGGATCACGACACTGCCGAAAGCGCTGCGGGAGTCGTTAATCGTGAACGGCTGGCGGGTGGGCCGGCCGGAAATTGTGCAGGTTTTCACATCAATAGATGGTACGGAGAGATACCTCGTTCAAGGTCAGATGGACGGGCTGACTGTGGAAACTGTCTGGATGCCGGAGGGAGATGAAGGCGAGGCAGGTGACACGGTGGGCGCGAACGAGCGAGCCGGGCGCGAGTGGGAGCGGGCGACCATTTGTGTTTCGAGTCAGGTGGGATGCGCGGTGAATTGCCAGTTTTGCCTGACGGCCAAGCTTGGATTGCAGCGGAATCTGAGTGCCGGAGAGATTGCGGGGCAGGTGGTGGCGGTTCTGGACCGGCAGGGCGTGGAGGTCGGCAAGGATCGCGTGAATCTGGTGTTTATGGGGATGGGCGAGCCGTTTTTAAACTACGACAACTTTATGCGGTCGGTGCGGCTGCTGGTGGAGGAGGTTGGGCTGAGCCCGCAAAGGATGACGGTGTCGACTTCGGGGATTGTGCCGGGGATTGAGAAGTTCGCGCAGGAGCCGGCGGATGTGAGGCCGAAGCTGGCCATCAGCTTGAATGCACCGAACGATGCGGTGCGAAGCGAGGTGATGCCGATCAATCGCAAATGGCCGATTGAAGCGGTGATGGACGCAGTGCGCGGCGTGCAATTGCGGGCTAAGGAGCGCGTGACGTTCGAATACGTGCTGCTGGGCGGCGTAACGGATCAGCCGAAGCACGCGGCGGAGGTGGCGCGACTGGTGCGGCGGACGGGGCTGCCAGCCAAGGTGAATCTGATTGCTTGGAATCCTGGGCCAGGCGTTCCCTATTCGACTCCCTCAGAGAACGCGGTGGAGACGTTTCGGAGAGCGTTGGGTGCGGAAGGTGTTCCGGTGTATCTGCGGAGGCCGCGGGGCCGGGATATCTATGCGGCTTGCGGGCAGCTGAAGAGAACGGTGGAAACGGTGGGAAACTGAGCTTATCGGTTGCTCTGCTCAGATTGCGGCGCGCAGAAATTAGTTCGGGACAAGATGCGCGATTCGTAGTCCCGTCCCGTGGTGTGAACGAGCAAGCTTGCGCCTAGGTCAGCCTTCTTCGGTCTGGGTGATGAGATAGCGCTCGTAGCCGATTTCGCTGATTTGATGGACCTGTGCTTCCAGCCAGTCCACGTGGCCCTCTTCATCCTTGAGCAGCTTCATGAACAGGTCGCGAGACCCGTTGTCGCCATTCTCCACGCAGACGCGTATCGACTCGTTGTACGAAGCAACGGCATCGTGTTCGAGGGCGAGATCAGACTCAATCATGTCTTTAACGGACTTGCCGATCGTGAGGGACATGGGCTCCATCTTGGGGATGCCGTCGAGAAACAGGATTCGTTCCATCAGCAACTCGGCGTGTTTCATTTCGTCGATTGATTGTTTCTTGATGTACTTCGAATACTTCTTGTAGCCCCAGTTCTCTGACATTTCAGCATGCAGGAAGTACTGATTGATGGCGGTCAATTCGTCGCGAAGAGCCTGGTTCAGTTGCTCAAGTACTTTTGCATTACCCCTCATTCGGCCCATCCTTTAAGAAGCTGGCCAAGCGGTCTTGGCGCTTGCTCGCTAGGTTACCATCTCGACCGGAAAGGCAGTGATCAGGCGACGAAAAAGACGAACTCGATTGGACCATTTCCAAAAATCATCTCTCATTGTTTCCGAGGAAGACGGGAGCGATGTGGCGCTGATACAGATTTTCGGTCACGTTTTTTGCAATTACAGTTTCGTGGAGGTCGAGCAGGTCGAGGTAGCGTTTACCCATTTTCGCAGCGACCTTGAAGCCAACGTGGAGAAGCTGACGGAAGCTTGGATTGTAAGACGGTGCATTCTCGATGTGGCGCAGAGCGGAGGTAAATTGGCCGGAGGACCATGACTGGACAGCTGATGGGGAGGGTAGCCTGGCGGGATCGATGTCGATCACGGTGGCGTAGGGGACGCAGAGTTCCTCGCGATGGGCGTAAGCTTCGGCGTAAATGTCTTTCGCAATGGCGAGACCATCTCCTTCTGCTTCAGCCAGGCCGATGAGTTCTTCGAGCCAAGTGGTGCCGGCTGTTTTGAGATGAACTCCGGCGTTGAAGCGCTTCATTATGGCGTGGATTGGCTGGTACAGCGAGAACTTGTCGCTGCCGGAGTGGACGCTGAGTTTGAGATTTCCGGGTAGGCCGAAGTGCTCCACTGCATAGGCGATCGCGGCAACATCGAGCGCGAACTCGTGCTCGAACTGCGCGACGTTGCCGTGGTAGTCGACGCCTTTGTTGAAGCGGCCACTGAATTTTGGTGCAATGGTCTGCACAGGAACTCCTTCATCGGCGATGGCTGCAAGGATGATGAGCAGTTCGAGCGGCGTCTGAGCAGTGTCGGTTTCGTCCATTGAAACTTCAGGGATGAAGTTGCCCTCGCCCCTGGAGTTGACAATGATGCGATAGACTGCGCCGGCTTTTTTCACAGCGGCGAGGTACTTCTGGGCTGTCTTGCGAAGGAGGTCGGAAGTGATGGTGAATGGTTCGGGAAAAGAATGAAGAGCGATGGGATGGAGGAGGTCAGGGTGGCGCTTTACGAAGGTATCGATCTCATCGGCCGGCGCAGGCTGGCCGATGGAGTCTGCGACATCAATGGTGTAGAAGTCGCACGAGGAGACGAAACGGCCAACGGTCTGTGAGGTGATGTGGTCGGCATCGCAATAGTAAGGATGCTTCCATTCCAGCGATTTAACCGCTGCATCCGCGGCTTGGCGCACACTCGAAGGTTCGGAGCCGATGATTGTGTGCTCGCGGTTCGACTTGTTCCACACGGGGATAACTTCGACGCCTCTTTCTGCCGCCATGATGCACGCATGGAGTTGCGCCTTTGCCTGATGCGCGAAGCGATCGCCCGTCCCAATTGAATACTTGTCGAGCCGAAGACCTTGTGACTTCATGTTTCTCTCCTGTTTGACCCCGGTGTGCTTAATGCTCTCTAGAAAGTCGACTGAATTTGTGCGGTTTGCATTCGTTTTCGAGTGACTATTTGACAGGCTACTAGACAGCGCGGCTCATGGTATCACCGGGCGAGCCAGCCTCCGTCGACGGCGAGAACATGGCCGTGAACATAGTCGCTGGCCGGAGAGGCGAGAAAGACGACGGCGCCGGCGAGGTCCTCGGGCAGACCCCATCGCCTTGCGGGGATTCGCTCGAGGATCTGGCGCGAGCGGACGGGGTCGTTGCGCAACGCCTGTGTGTTGTCGGTGGCCATGTAGCCGGGGGCGATTGCATTTACGTTGATGCCGGAAGCAGACCACTCATTGGCGAGCGCCTTTGTCAGCTGACCAACGGCGCCTTTTGCGGCCGCGTAGGCGGGCACGAGAATTCCGCCCTGAAACGTGAGCAAAGATGCGATGTTGACGATTTTTCCGGATTTCTGGCGGAGCATGTGTGTTGCGGCGGACTGGCAGAGCTGGAAAACGCTAGTGAGGTTGGTTTGCAGAACGCTCGTCCAGTCGGCGATCGAATATTCAGCAGCAGGCGAGCGGCGAATCATGCCGGCGTTGTTAACTAATATGTCGATCGACCCGAGTGCAGCAACGGTGTCTTCGATGAGACGCGCGGGAGTTTGCGGATCCTGGAGATCGCCGATCGTGACTGCACATTTCCTGCCGGTGGAACGGATTTGCTGGAGGACATTTTCCGGGACTTCGCGAGAACCGTGCAGGACGATATTTGCCCCTGCCTGCGCGAGCGCGAGAGCCATGCCGGCGCCGAGCCCGCGCGATGCGCCTGTGACGAGAGCGTTCTTGCCATGGAGATTGAATCGATCAAGGACTTGAGACAAAACGGGACCACCTCAATACTGCAGTTTAGCTGGAGTTTCAGATGGCATCTCGCGACGGGTCGGGCATCGCAAATGCGAGAAAGGAGAGCGGTGTGATCCAGTGAGACTCGGCGTAATGACTGAGCGAGACGGGCGCTTGCCGGAGATCAAGAATGCTAACCTGTTGGTGTGGGTTGGCCCCGTAGCTCAGGTGGATAGAGCAGCAGTTTCCTAAACTGCGTGTCGGAAGTTCGAATCTTCCCGGGGTCACCAAGATTCCAGCCGTGTGTCCTTCGGGGCAGTCTTCCACATCTGTACCATCTGCAGGATCTCAGCCTTCAGTTTTCGATTGTCTGTCTTCGGCGCTGACATGCTTGGGGGTGCCTGGTCGGACGTTTTTATACGGTTACGGTTTTCGCGACAGGCTTGCCGCGCCCTTCGGTTTATCGGAGGCGCTGTTCCGACTTGACGGGCTTGCGGGCGAGGAACAGGTGGGAGAGACGGCCTCGGAAGATTTCTGGTGGGAGGTAGGAACGGCGCTCCCCGCATAGCGGACAGCAGGCGACGATCCACGAATCGGGCATGGTCATTACAGGAGCGGGGATGTTCTCCCCGCAGCTTTTGCACTGAACGGTGTAGTCGCAGATGCGGGATTGGGGTAGCTGCCACACGGAGCCAGTATAGGCGAACATAAGGCGAAAATTTGCACAACGAGAGGAATTGAAGATCAGGGGAGAAGTAGCCCAAGGGAAAGAGGAGGCGGGAGGACGAACCTTTTTGGCTCGTCCTCGATCTCTGAAAGGTTGGGGCTGTGTGGGATTGGAATCGGGGTTACCTCGAAGAGCCTTCGATTCTGAGGCGATGCTCGAGGCGGAACGTGAGATTGCTCTCGGCGGGAACGCTTAGCTTTTTGCCGCGGGTGAGAGTCTGGGCGCCTGCACCTGCTGCGCCGCCTGCGAGGGCTCCGATGGCTGCGCCTTTTCCACCACCGGCGATCGCTCCGATCAGCGCACCAGCGACGGCTCCGCCACCGACGTATTTACCGGTGCGTTTGTTTTTGCCGACTCCTTCTTTCTGATCGCCGGCCTGAATGTCGCTGCTGTCGACGGTGTAGCGGACGCCGCGAACACGGATGGAGCGGAGGTCGATGGACAGGGCGTTATCCTCGCGCACGGCGGCAAGCTGTGCACGCGATCCTCTGGGAATAAGCACGTTGCCGTCGCGATCGAGCACGTCTTTGCTGACGGTTCCGCGGTACATGTGCGATGTGTCGGCGCTCTGGACGTCGGCATCGATGGGCTCGTCGGTACGGACAGTGATTTCGGTTCCACTGGGGATTGCGGAGCGCTGCGCAACCACGGCTATGGTGGGGAGGAAAAGGGGAAGCAAGAGCACTGCGGAGAGTTTTCTCATTTCAGACCTCGTTTGGGATTCGATCACCCTGAGGGTAAGATGCCTGAGCGGCGCCGGCTGGCTGCGAAAGTTGGTTGGAAAGTAGCCCGAAGTGAGTTATTGCTGTGCTGTAGACTGACGCCATGATTCGACAAATCGTGCCATTGTTCTTCACGACGAACCTTCCGGGAACGCTGGCTTACTACAAAGATAAGCTGGGATTTGAATGCCTGAGCACGTGGCAAGATCCGCCGGTGTATGCGATTGTGGCACGCGACCAGCATGCAATCCATTTCCGGTGCGCTGAGCCGCCCAGGCCTAATCCATACAAGTACGATGACGAACTACTTGACGCGTACCTGCACATCGAAGATGCTGACGCGCTTCATGCGGAGTACGCGGCAAAGGGCGTGTTGTTTACACGCGGGCTTGCGAATACGCCTTGGAACTGCCGGGAATTTGTGGTGAAGGATTGTGACGGGCGGCTGCTCGCATTTGGGGCCAGTTTATGAGGCTCGTGTAAGATGGTGCACGCTGTCGAGTGTTAACGGGGAATTTCAACGGAGGTTGTGAGATGCGAATTGGTGCAGTGATTGCAGGTTGTGCGCTTCTGGGCTCTGGACTGGTGGCGAGCGCCGCGGGGCCTAAGTCGGCTCATGCTGATGTGATGAATGCCCAGGGAACGAAGATTGGAACAGCGAAGTTGTCGCAGGTGGCGAATGGGGTGAAGGTAAGCGTCAAGTTGTCGCAGTTGACGCCGGGTGAGCATGGAATTCACATCCACAACGTGGGGAAGTGCGAGGGGCCCGCGTTTACGACGGCGGGCGGGCACTTCAATCCGACGAGCGCTCATCATGGCGTGAAGAACTCGCAGGAGCCGCATCCGCATGTTGGCGATCTGGAGAACTTGAAAGTTGGTGAGAACGGAAAGGCGAGCGCGACATTCACGCTCAGCGGGGCGACGCTGGGTGACGGGCAGAATTCGCTGTTTCATGAAGGCGGGACGGCGCTTGTGATTCATGCGAAGGCAGATGATCTGATGTCGGACCCGTCGGGGAATTCGGGAGATCGGATTGCTTGCGGAGTGATCGAGAAGTAGGAGAGCGACTGGGCACAGGGATTAAGAGACGACCTACCAGGTCGGTCATTCTGAGCAAAGGCTTCGGTTGCTAGAGCGAAGCCTTTGTCGGTTCGTGGCAAGTTTTTTCGGCCAATGTTGGGAGCGAGAGGTGTCCGGTGGATGGGCCCGGTGACGACTTGGCCGGCTTCATTTCCTTCAGTAGTTTGATGAGGCGCGTGAGGGCTTGTTCGCGAGCGGTTTTGTTCGCTGGATTTGTGTTGCCGGGATCTTCGCCCGCGCGCATGAAGCCGTGTCCGGCGCCGTCGTAGGTGACGGGATCATAGGTCTTCCCTGCGGCTTTCATCGCATCTTGAGTGCCAGGAATGGTGGCGTCGACACGAGCGTCCTCACCGCCGTAAAAGCCGTAGACCGGTACGTTGATTGAAGAGACGTCGGCAGGACCGGTGCCGTAGAAGACGAACGCGGCGCTGAGGTCGTGGCGATGGGTGGCGAAGGCGAAGGACTTCGCGCCTCCCCAGCAGAACCCTGCGACGGCAATCTGGCCATTGGCGGCCGGCAACTTCTTGCCGTAGTCGGCGGCGGCGTCGAGATCGGCGAGCACTTCAGCGGGATCGAGAGCGGAGACAGCTCTGACGCGCTCATCCTGTCCGGCCAGGGAGTCGGAGCCGCCGTTGTTGGGGCCGTGTCCGCTAAGCATGTCGGGCGCGATGACAATGAATCCCTCAGCTGCAAGCTCGTCTGCCATTTCTTTGGCCCAGTCGCTCAGACCGAAAATCTCGTGAATGAGGATGACTACCGAGGCTTTGCTTTTTGTCTCGGGATAGACGACGAGAGCCTGAACCGTGCGGTTGTCGACTTTGAGCGGGACGTACTCGCGATGTCGCGGCGAGGCTTCAAGTCGGGACTTTGCCCAGTCTTGCGCATGTGCAGAGGTCGATGAAAGAAAGAAGGCAAAAGACAGAGCCGCGGCGAAGACAAGAGCGTGGTGAAGCCGGTTTCTCATGGCGAGCAGTGTAGCCGTCGCGGTTGCGCATTCACAATGAATGTTTTGAGTGCTCTTGTGCGTCAGTGGCGAAATGAGAGGTTACTTTTCAGGAAAAAGTATAAACTTTCGGCACAAATCGGGGAGGCTTCACATAATCAATAAGATATGAGAACAGATGACACTTTTAGGTGAGGCTCTACGACCTCTGAGCTAGTTGGTTTCGATGACCCTCAAGCTAAAGTGAGCAGGTTGGCTCCGAAAGCTCGCAGCATGGGGCAATCACGGACCGGCAGGTCATCGCATCGAGTACAGGTATCAACTTCAAAGGATAGGAAGTTACACATTTGCGAACCGGCTCTGAGAGCTGACTTCCAGATCGTGTCTTCAGGCGAGAATGAGCAGAGACCAGCTTGCCGAGTCGAAGAGAAGGTATTTGCCCTGTCTTCAGGGTTTGCGCGGATACGGGTTTCTGTTGGTGTTTTGCGGCCACTACTTGCTGGCCAGCAGGCTGGCGCATCCTGACACGATTCGACTGAAGGTGCTCACCGCACTCGCCTCGCTAGGATTATTTGCGGTTCCGGCTTTCTTCGTTCTATCGGGATACCTGATCGGCGGAATCCTGTATCACACGCGAAACCGCGAGGGTTTTTTCCGAGTCTTTTATCTTCGCCGCATCCTGCGCGTATTTCCCGTGTTCTATATCGCTCTTCTAGGGATTGCAGGGTATTGTGCGATCCGCAAAATTCCGACAGATACTCACTTCTGGTCGCACTTCCTCTACATCCAAAATCTCCAGCTTGGCCAGACGGATCGAGGAGTGGGGCGGGTGGCGCTGGCTCACTTTTGGTCGCTCGCGGTTGAGGAGCAGTTCTACCTGGTGTGGCCGCTGATCGTGTGGTGCTTTCGAGACAGGAAGAAGCTGATTGTGGTTTCAACCGCCCTCATTGTGTTGTGCTGCGGAATTCGGTTTGCGGCTTCCTACCTCGGTATATCGATCATGGATCTGAGCTTCTTCACGCTGACGCGCGTGGATGCGGTTCTGATGGGTGTTCTGCTGAGTCTGGTAGGTGAGACCAAACTGATGCAACGCGTGAAGCCCTATGCGAAGTGGTTGGCGTTGAGCGGCGCTGCCACGTTCTGGGTTCTTGCCGTGGTAAAGGGTGAGACATGGGCGATGACGACCTATGCAGGGAAAGAGACCTGGATTACGCTGGCGAACTTCACGGGAGTGGCGATTCTGCTCGCTGTGCTGGAAGAAGGAAGCTTTCTCAACAGGATCTGCAGCCAGCAATGGATCTGTTTTGTCGGGGCACTGAGCTACAGCCTTTATGTATTTCACTATCTGTATCGCCCGTATTTCCTTACCGAGGTGACGGACTATTTCGCACGGCACATGCGGCTTTCTTTTGCGTCGCTGATGGCTGCTGGGATGGCGTTGTGCGTCACCTTCGCACTTTCGCTGTTCTGCATGAAATTCGTTGAGCTACCACTCATGGGATTGAAGCAGTTCATACCATATGGTCCTCCGAAGGGTATCCATGCAGGGGCGAGCCGCCGAGCTGAGCCAGCATTCGTCGAACGAGGCGCTTAAGATTCGTAGCCAAACCTGCGAACATCTGTAACGAGCGAAACTCACATCAACGGCGGAATGCCAGGGTGGCGGTTTTGACTTCGTGCGGTGCGCCTTTTATAAATGTGGATGTCATCGAAACTCATGTCATGACAACCTTGCCCATTCGATTCAGTCGGGTCAGGGTACAACTTCAATCGTCAGGATGCTCGGGAAGGCGGTGTAAATCCGCCACTGCCCCGCAACTGTAAGCGCTCCCTTTTCTAGTCACGGAAGAGGGGCTTGGCCGGAGCGAATTCGCTCGACCACTGGAGTCAATCTCCGGGAAGGTTAAGGTCCAGGTGGAGGCGCGAGTCAGGAGACCGGTCCTCGACGCTCAACCTTTGCTTCATGTTCCGAGGGGAACGGAGGAGCCTTCCGATGCTTTTTCTCTTGTTACACAGATTCGAGCGGTTTGCTGATCGAGGGCGCGACCGGCTGTTCGCGTTTTTCCTCATCTTTTTGTGTACGGTTGTTGCCGAGGCCGCTTCCATTCGCGGCGTAGTCACGGATGCATCGGGGGCGCGCGTGACTGGCGCGGCGGTGCAGCTGGTGATGAACGGGTCGGTCATAGGGTCGGCGGTGTCAGGCGCGGACGGAAGTTTCCAGATACTCACGGGCCACAAGGGCAGGTTCTATCTTGTTGTGTCGGCGACGAAGTTCAGGCAGTTGGAGACACCTGGGTTCTACGCCGGTCAATTGGACAACATCGAGCGCAATATCGTTCTCGAGCCGGATTGGGTTCACGAGTCGATCGTGGTGACAGCTACGGGAACTCCGACTCCCCAGCCGCAGACCGGAGCGGCGACCGACGTGATCGGGCCGCAGGAACTGGAATTGAGCACAGACCTGGTGAGCGCGCTGCGGCAGATGCCGGGAACGTCGGTGGTGCAGGCGGGCCAGCGTGGGAGCCAGACTTCGCTGTTTGTGCGTGGCGGTGATTCAGACTCGAACCTGGTGCAAGTGAACGGCGTTAATGCGGGCGACCTGGGTGGGCGTTTCGATTTCGGTCCGCTCACGACCACAGCGATGGAGCGAAGTGAGGTTTATCGAGGGCCGAACTCGAGCCTGTATGGCGCGGACGCGGAGAGCGGCGTAGTCGATGTTGCGACTCAACATGGGACGACGAGTTTTCCGTCCCTGATTTTCCATGGAGACTGGGGGAATTTTCAGACCTCACACGAAGATCTGACGGCGGCGGGCACGTTTGCGAAGCTGGACTATTTGGGGTCCTATAGCTGGCTGCAGACAGACAATGATTTGCCCAACGATCAGTTTCATGTTGGGACTGCAGCGGCGAACATTGGGTATGCGCTGACGGGATCGACGCAGGTGCGTGGGACGGTCTTTTACGGCGTGGATGGAACGGGAGTGCCGGGGACGTGGGAGTTCCATCAGATTGCGGACAATGCGACAGAGAAGGACCAAGACTTATACATCGGCGCTTCGATTGACAACCAGACTACGCCGGACTTTCACAACCTGGTGCGGTACGGCGCGACGAGAAAGCGTGAACAGTTTCATCTGTGGGAGCCGAGCGGAACTCTGCAGACGTATGACATGTTTGGAGACTCGGCTTACTTTGGCAACACGATGACGATCAAGGGAGCGAACGGGTTCGCGGCAGCGGGTCAGGCGATTCTTGATTTTCCGGGGACCTTTCCGCAGGGATACCAGCTGGTGTCGAACCGTGATGCGCTGGTGTACCAGGGAAATTACACGGTGACTCCGCACCTGACGGCGCAAATCGGGTTCCAGTATGAAGACGAGCGCGGATCGGAGCCCGGGAGCACGTTCTACACGCCAGTGGAACGAACGAACTATGACTACCGCGCGGCGGTGTACGGGGATTTCAAGAACCGGTTGTTTTACACGCTCGGCGGCGATCTGGAGCACTACTCGCTGTTTGGAGTGCAGACGACACCGCGCGCGGGTGTGTCGTTCTACGCATTGCGGCCGCGGAAAGGTATTTTCAGCGGAACGCGAATCCTCTTCAATTTCGGCGATGCCGTTCGCGAGCCGTCGCTGACGGATCAATTCAATTCGCTTTACAACTTTCTGCAGACGTACGGTGGACAGGACACGATCGCGCAGATGCACATCTCACCGATTCAGGCTCCGACAGCGCGGACGTATGAAGGGGGATTCGAGCAGTCTCTCGCGAGTGAGCATCTGATTTTCAAAGCCAGTTTTTTTCATAATCAGTTTGGAAGGCAGATCGAATTCGTTGGTTGGAATTTGATTCCGGAGCTGCTGCCAAATTTGACGCCGGCTCAGCAGAATGCTCTAGAGCAACAGCTGCAGGCGGATGGTGCTTACGAGCTGACCCTGAACACGGAGGCATTCCGTGCGCTTGGTGTTGAGGCTACGGTGGAAAGCGGAATCGGCAAGTATCTGTTCCTGCGCGGCGGATACACCTATCTAGATGCCGTGATTCAGCGGTCGTTTACGAATGATGATGTCGATCTGCTTGGTCCGGTGCCGACGTACAACGGGATTCCGATCGGGACGTATTCTCCGCTGGTCGGAGCGCGGCCATTTCGGCGGCCTCCGCACACGGGACTCTTCTCGGCGAGTTACTCGCGGAATCGAGTGACGGTGTTGTTCAACTCGGCATACGCGAGCCGCGCGGATGATTCGACCTTTCTGGGTGGGGAGGATCAGAACGGCGGAAACAGCTTGCTGCTTCCGAACCGGAATCTCGATCACGGATACGCAAAGGTGGATCTGGGCGGCAGCGTGCGGCTGCGAGACTGGGTGGGTGTATACGCGCAGGCGGAGAACCTGACTGACAATCGACACGTTGCGCCGATTGGCTACGTGAGCCTGCCAAGGAGCGTACGGGTGGGGCTGAAATTTCAGTGGGGACGAGAGAGGGCAAACGTAACGCCTTCCGCGCAAAGGTAAAGGTTGTCTCTCGATTGAAGGTAGGGCCGTCACAGCTGTCGGCCCATTTTCTCTGCACGATTTGAGAGGCCGCGCTCGGAGATTGCAGCATCCAATGCCCTATGCAGCCTGAACTAGCTGTGAACGTACATTGAATTACATGCAGTTATAGAACGTTCAACTTAGAACGCCAGAGCCTACATTCCCGTACCTTCCTGCATGGCTCTGGCAAGTCAGGAGTCAAGGTGAGAAAGCATTGCAAGGAAGGATTGCGTCTATACAACCTATTTATGGCTGTCCTCAAAGAATGGGGCCTTGCGGAGGCCGACAGACAGGCAGTTGAGATGCTGCCTTTGGGGCCGATCAGGCTGAAGGAGATTTCACAAATTGCAAGGAAAGCGGATGGTGCCCACATTACTGCGCGCCGTAAATATGCAGAGCACATTTCGGAGTGCCTTGTGTGCAGCAGGAACCTGGTGATGGGGTAAGGGCTATAGTTCTTCGTATCCCACCAAAGTCGCGCTCACTGTAAATCGAGCCCACGCTCTATGTGTGTGCTGTGAATGAGGCACCCCGCCGTATGCGCAGCGCAGCACATTGCCGAGTGGCTGGTTTGCAGCCGGTTCCTTGTGATGGGGCGAGGGCGGGGTCCGCGGTGAACTCTGCTGGATCAGAGGCTTAATTGTTCGTATCTCACCGACGCCGCGCGGAGTGAAGTTCGAACGGAAGCTCTATGATGTGCGGCCTAGATCGGGCACCTATCTATCGCATATGCGAGGGCGCTAGAACTCGAGGCGCATGCCAAGCTGGACGCGGCGGGGGGGACCGACGGAGGTGACGTCACCAAAGGTGGGCGAAGTTTCGACGGTGTCGACGCTATAGGGATTCTCGTGATTGAGGATGTTGAAGGCTCCGGCTGAGAAGCCGACGCGCGGGGCCTCTTCGTCCTTGTTCGCGGTGATGGCGAAATCGTGTCCCCAGCGAAGATCGAGGTCCACATACGATGGCAGCGTTTCGGAGTTGCGCTCAACGCCGTCCGGGCGGGTGTTGAAGAGGCTATCTCCAAATTCATCAGTGCCGGTGGTGATGGTGTATGGGCGGCCGGTGTTAGCGAAGACGCCTGCTGCGATGTTGTAAATGCTTTTGGGGTTCACCATCGCATACATGCTGACGCGATGGCGGCGATCCCAACTAGAGCGGCCCCATTCGTCGTTGGGCTCGTACTGGTTCTGGGGGAACCAGCCGATGCCGTTGGTGTTTGAGTCATAGTGCGAGAAGGTGTAGCGTCCGAAACCGGTGAAGTATTTGTTTACGCGGCCGCGGAAGGAGACGTCAAGACCGCTGCCTTCGAAGAAGCCTTCGGATTGCATCTGGCGGATGATGCCGAAATTTGGATCAGGGCGCTCGGTGTAGCCGGACTCAGGTGTGGGCGCGTTGATGTCGACGGAGCGGAATTCGTGGATGCCCCGGGCGGAATATGCGCTGACGACGGCGGTTGCTTTCTCACCAATCTGGCGCTCGAGGGAGAGGCCGTATTGCATCTGATAGGGGATGGCAGCATTGGGGGCGAGTTGCGCGAGGTTGGCAGGTTGCTCGGTAATGGCTGCGCAGTTGCTGACTGGAACACAGCCTGTGGCGGGTTCATCGGCGGGATCGAGCGAGATGTTAACGGCGCGACGGCGGGCGTTCTCGTAACGGACGAGGTCGAGGATGGGGCCGGAGCCGAAGCGGTCGTAGTAGATGCCGCCGCCGCCGCGGAGGACGGTCTTCGAGTCTTCATCCATGACGTAGGCAAAGGAAACGCGGGGCGCGAAGCCGAGGCGTTTCTGGGCGAGGAAGTTTTGCCAGTCGTAGCGGATTCCGGGCGTTATGGAGAATCGGTCGCTGATCTTCCACTGGTCCTGAATGAAAGCGCCCATCTCCTGCTGGTGGTAGATGAAGTGGGTGTCGCCGGTGTTCTGCGAGAAGGCGGAGGGGCGATTGTTTACGTAGTTATCAAGCGCGCCAGCAGCGACTGATCCGTCGGGGTTGAGGGTGGGGCCGAAGGTGTACGAGCCGAGCGCGTTGGTATTGTCATCGTAAGCGCGGCGGCTGACGTGGGGCGCACCAGCGCCGAATTTGAGGGTGTGGCGGCCGCGCGTCCAGGTGATCATGTCATTGAGGCGGAAGTTGTACTCGGTGCTGACGTAGTCGCTTTGTGCGGAGCCACCGCTGAAATCTCCGGCTACGTTGATGCGCGGAGCTTCGACTACGTTGATGTGGCGGTTCATGCTGTGCTCGCCGACGGCGGAGAACTGGTTGAGGAGGACGGGCGACAGGGTCGAGTCGACGTGAATGACGGTGTCGTCTTCGTGCCAGAGGCCGTTGTAGGCGGCGCTGGCGAGTGTCTGGCCACCGACGCCCTGATTCTTGCCGGTCCATTCTTCATAGGCATATTGCGCGTACGCGGAGTGCTTGTCACCAAACTGGTGGGCAATGCGTGCGCTGAATTCCGTGTCGCGGTTTGGAGTGGGAACGTTTGCCTGAAAAAGTCCGCTAGGATTGTCGGGCGAGGGAACGACCACTGCATTTACCACAGAGTTCAGGTCCTCTTCAGCGCGGCTGAAGCTGCCGAGAAAACTGCTCTTCTTGGAAAAGAACACAGGGCCGGTGGCGTGGCCTTCGAAGATCCGTCGCTGCTCGTACGGCTTTGAGGGCGCGAGGGCATTCTGCGCGTTGAGAGTGTTGTCACGGAAAGAAAAGTTGAATTGGCCGTGGTAGCTGTCGGCTGTGGATTTGGTGATGACTTCCATTTGTCCGCGGCCGGGCCAGTAGTAGCGCGCGGAGTAGGGATCCTGATTGATGCGGACTTCCTGGACGGCGGAGGCGGAGACGGGAGAACGGTTTGCTTCGACGCCGTCGACCATGAGGCCGGAGCCACCGGTTCCGGAGGCGCTGTCGTCGAGGAAGACGCTCATGGCGCCAACATAGTCGTTGTCGAAGATGGGAAGTTCTTTGAGTTCGCTTGACGTGAGGACGGACGAGTCGTGATTTTCTTCAGATGCTGTGAGGTCTTCGTTTGTGTCGCCGTTTACGCGAATGTTGGTGGCAACCGCCGCGATGGGCAGCGTTATGTGGAAAGGAGCAGCGAGAACATGGGAGGCGGGCGCTGCGAGGACCACGTTGGGCTTGACAGTGACAGGAAAGTGGACGGTTTCGAAGCCGGGCTCGGAGACGACGAGCGTGAAGCTGCCGGCGTGGGGTGCGGCCATCTGAAAATTGCCAACGCCGTCGGAAGTGGTGGTGCCCGCAATAGAGCCATCGGCTTCTACGAGGCTGACCTGCGCGTTTGGAACAATGGCGCCGGTGGGATCTGCCACGACGCCGTGAACAGTGTTTGCAGGTTGCGACTTGGATTCGGAGTCATTGGTGGCGGCAGAGAGAACAGTGGCACAGAACAGCAGCGCGACAGCCATGGCAGGAAAGCGCAACATGCAGAGCTCCAAGGACAACCGGAAATCGACGGCCATGCTACCCGCGTTCAGTGAACCGGGGGTTATACCGAATGGAGGCTCTCGCACGGCCGGCGAGCGCTCCACTCCATCGATCGTTTTGGGCGCGGCCAGCCGATGGAACCGAGAGCGCCGGGTAAGTCACTTGCTGATCGTGCGCTGTTCACGCGAACGGACGGTAGACCGCGAGCCTTGCGCTGCGCTGTGCCGGGGAGCACGACAGCGGTGTGATCGCCAAGAACGAGCCTTATAAATCGATTTTCGCAGGGGACAAAGCGGCTGTCCAGTCGATGGGGGAGTCAACGAGGATGTCGGGCGGAATGACTTCGAGGCTGCCAGGAGCGAGGCCGAAGGTGCATCCTATGCACCAGGCCCCGGCGTTGCGTGCCGTTTGAACGTCGACCTGGCTGTCTCCGATCATGATGGTCTCCTCGGGCCTGGCGTCTGCTTCCTTCATCAGGGAGAGAAGACCTTCGGGGTCGGGCTTCTTGGTGGCGAAGCTGTTGCCGCCGTAGATGTTCAGGAAGTAGGGGGCGAGGCCGAGGGCTTCACAGATGGCCTGAGCGGGGCGGACGGGCTTGTTGGTGAGGACGGCCATCTGGCGCCGAGGCGCGTTCGAGCGCGGAACTTCGACCTGGTCGTGGACTTTGTGGAGGGCTTCGAGGGCTTCGAGAACGCCTTCGTAGGCGTAGGTATAGTCGAGTTTGTGCTCGCGATAGTAGTCGAGGAAGTATTTGTAAGCTTCAGCGAGAAGTTCTTCTCCGGGCTCGATGCCGTCATCGGCGGCGAAGGCGCGGCGAACGACGGTGAGGGCTCCGTTGCCGATGTAGGTTGCGATTACCTCGTCGGTGAGATGAGGACGATGGAAGTGGTTGAGAGTGGCGTTCACGGAGTTACAGAGGTCCCGCGCGGAGTCGATGAGAGTGCCGTCGAGGTCGAAGACGAGAAGTTTGAGGCGGTCCACGGGTACAGGACGGAGAATGCGGATCATAGGGTTAGTGTAATGTGCAGGCGATTAGCGGTAGATGCGGCCGTTGATCTGGACGCTGGAACAGGCGGGACAGAAGCGGATGGAGTTGCGGCGTGTGAAGGCGGTGTAGTCGGGTTGCAACCAGAGGTGAAGGCCGAGCCAGCACATCAGAGCGCGCAGGGGATTCTGATCACGGTCGGCATCGGACCACATGCGCTGGAGACTTTGCGCCAGTTGTGCTTCTTCGGGATGGGTGTCGCGCCAGAACATCGTCGACCCTTCACTGAGATAGACACCGGCGAGGCGAAAAAGATTCTGGTTCAAAAATGGAGGGGAAAAAGACAGGCGAGACCAACCCAGGAGGCTAGCCGTGCCATCGCGGTCTTGCAGACACGTGAGGTCTCGCCTGAGGAACGAACTTTACAGCTTCTTCGCAGCTCAGCCACCTAGACCCAGCTGCGAATTCTGATCTCGCGGACCTGGACGGGTTCGTGAGATCAAATCTGATAGCTCAGTGAATGCGAACGTCACCGGAGCCTGTTTGCATGCGGACCGTTGGGCCGCCCCCACGAACCTTGCCGGTGATGTGGTGGCGATCGAACGAGCCTTGAACAGCCATCTCCTGATCGCTGTGGACGGAACCGGAGCCGGTGGATGCGTCGAGGTTGAAGCCGGTGTTTCCGGCAGTGAACTCGATGGAGCCGGAGCCAGTTTCGAGTTTCCAGTCAGATGTCGGCGAGCCCTGGACCTTGATGTCGCCCGATCCGGTGCCTGCGCGGAGGCCGCCCTTCACGTTTTTCAATTCGACACTGCCGGATCCTGTCTGGACTCTCACATCACCCTGGCCCTCGGCCTGTTCAACGTGGATGTCACCAGAGCCAGTGTTGGCGGTGAAGCCGTTTTGGAGGCCGGTCGCGTAGATGCTGCCGGAGCCCGTTCCGAGTTTGGCGTTTTGGCCCACGCCGTCATCTTTGATGTCGCCGGAGCCGGAATTGGCTTCGAGGAAGGTATTGGCTGGCGCCTCGATGTCATAGTCGATGCTGATGTTGTGGTAGTTCTCATGGCGCTGGCCAATGCGGACGATGTTTCCGGTCTGATCGATGGGTGGATTTTTCGCGATCTCCTGGACCTTTTCATCGCCACCGCTGCCCCAGTTGGATTTGACGCGGCCGAAGATGTGGACGCGATCGGAGGAGCCGTGGGTGATGTGAATGTGCCCGGAGCCGGTGGAGACAGCGAGTTCCACGTGGCCGTTGACGGTGAGGTTGCGCTCAAAGGTGGCTTCGCTGGCGAAGACGGGCAGGGCTGCGAAGGCCAGGACTGCTGCTGCTAACGCAAAATGTTTCATCTGTTCCTCGATTCAAATGCGTACCTGCGGTCAGAGTACGGGGTTCTGGTGGTTGTGGTTCCCCGGTTATTGATTCCGCGTGATCTAGTTAAGCAAGTGCTTCAGTTGCGACGGTGATGGGGGGAGGGCAAAACGAATTTCCACGATCAGAGGAGGAGCATGCGCGATGCCAAAGGCGAGGTGCAACACAAGTGCATTCCTATGTTGAGTTCGGCGGCGCCGGGTGTGATGGTGGGCGGGAAAAGGCTTGTCCGATTGCGAACACCTTTGTGCGGGGGTGAACAGCAGTGCGAAGCCTTTTGGTGAATGAGATGTGAGCGAGCTTTCGCACGGGTTCTCCGGAGTGGGTACAACGATGACGAATGAGGAGGTGTGGATGTTAACGACTTTTCTTGTCCCGCTCATCGCGAGAAGACCCGAGGCGGTGCACAGCCAGATCAGGCCATCCATCATTGCTGGAGCACGACCTGGTCGCCTTCCTTGAGGCCTTTGACGATTTCGGTTTGTGAGCCATTCGAGAGACCGACGACGACGGCAACTCTGTGCGTGCCTTCTTTCTGGCTTTTGTCGGGAACCTGTACGAATGCGTTTTTCTGCGCGTCGTAGCTGACGGCGTTTTCGGGAACTGAAAGGACGCCTTTGTGCTCGTCGAGCATGATCTCGGCGTTGGCGGTCATGTTGGCTTTGAGTTCGCCGGTAGCGTTATCGATGCTGACGCGGACTTCGAAGGTGGTGACGTTGTCCTTTTCGACGCCGAGGGGCGCGATCTTGGTGACTTTGCCGTTGAAGACGCGATCGCGAAAACTTTCAACCTTGATGCGCGCGGGCTGGTCCATGTAGACGTGAGCGATGTCGGCTTCGTCAACTTTGCCTTGCACGTAGACCTGGTTTACGTCACCTTCAGTCATGACGAGCGTGGCGGTGGATCCGAGGACGAGGATGGAGCTAACGGCGTCGCCCATCTCGACGTCACGCGAGAGGATCACACCATCCATGGGCGCGACTATGGTGGTGTAGGCGAGCTGCTCTTCAAGCTGTTTGAGGCTGGCTTTGCTTTGCGCGACCTGTGCGCGGGCCTGCTTAAGTTTGGCGGTGTCGACGCCGATCTGAGCTTTGGAGGAGTCACGCTTGGTGAGCGCGGCTAGATAGTCGCGATCCGCGTCGTCGAGGGCCTGTTTGCTGACGATGCCTTCCTTGGCCATTTGCTGATTGCGCTCTAGCTTGGCCTTGTACATGGGCAGGTCCGGGGCGGATGCGTTTACCTTGTCTTGCTCGATATTGGCCTCATAGGTGGCGACATTGGCTTCAGCGGCGGCAAGCTGGGCCCGCTGCGCTTCGACCTGGGCGAGAATCTCCTGCTGATCGAGCTGAGCGAGGGGCTGGCCCTTGTGAACCTTGTTGTTGATGTCGACGAAGAGTTTCTCGACGATTCCAGAGGCCTTGCTCTTGACCTCGACTTTGGTGATTGGCTGAATTTTGCCGGTAGCGACGACGGATCGGGCGACATCTGCGCGTTGCACTTTCGCGATGCGATTGGGATCGATGCTGGCAGTGCGGACGAGGCGCGCGGCTCCTACACCGATGACGACGATGAAGAGAAGCACGACGGAACCAATCCAAATCCAGAGTTTTTTGCCTTTGCGCGATGCCATGGAGCACCTCCGAGCCAACTGGAGCTATTCCGCTCCTCGATACCAAAATGACGACCGATGAAGGGTACTGATGATGTTTCGGGAACTGGCAAAGCAATTCCAGTTCCAATGAATGAGCCTGCAGTGGACGAATCAGGTACGAGTTCGCCGCCACTGTTATAGAGATCTACGCAGCCAGAGTTCGTTTGGTTCAATGTTTTGTCAACGGACTTGGAACACCCGGGTGAGCGGGCGGAACTTACCCGGCCGCAAGAAGAAGACGCTGCAAGGGTGAGGAGTCGATGTTGAGCGGCACTGTATCATGGACTTAATCCCACACATGAGGCACGCGCTATCTCCTCCGTGCCTTCATCGCAGTAGAGGCCAATGGAACAGGTGAAAATGCCCAGGGTTGAGCTGTTCGATACCAGCCTTCGTGACGGGCTGCAGCAGCCCAATCTTGAGATTTCTGTACCCAGCGCAGTTCATCTGCTGCAGCGGATGGGTGCGTTCGGTGTTCATTTTGCGGAGATCGGATTCGCGGGTGCGAATCAGTTTGTCGTGGATCTGACACAGTCACTTGAACGGGTGGATACCGGCGCGACGAGGCTGGCACTGTTTGGGCGAACACGCGGCAAGTGGGCGAAGGTTGCAGAGTGGCCGGACCTGGAGTTTATCGTCAGGCGGAAACAGCGCGTACCGATTGCGGTGATCGTGGCTAAGTCGCGACTGCTGGATGTGGAGAAGTCGCTCGAGTCGACCGCGGAAGAATCGTTGCTGATGACTAGGGAGACGGTCGATTACCTGCACGAGCACGGGCTTGAGGTTTTTGTGGACTTTGAGCACGCGATGGATGCGAACTGCGGGCGACGCGAGAAAGGACAGGCGTCGGAAGAGAAATTTCACAAGCGCAGCATGGAGTATTTTGACCAGCTGACGCGGCAATGTGTGGAGCAGGGCGTGAGCCGGATCGTGATCTGCGATACGAATGGTGGAGCGAGTCCGGAGGAGGTTGCGGAGGTCTTTGGGCGACTGAGGAAGGATTTCTCGGGCGCGAAGTTTGGCTTTCATGGACATACGGATCGCGGACTGGGAGTTGCGAATACGCGCGCGGCAGTTCTGGCGGGGGCGGTGCAGATTCAGGGTACGCTGCTGGGGACCGGCGAGCGTTGCGGGAACGTGAACCTCACGACGGTGATCGGCGGCATGCAGTTGCGAGATGAGGCGCAGTTTGTATCGCAGGAGCAGCTTGCCGGGCTTACGGGCATGGCGCATTCGGCGTATGCGTCATTTGGCCTGGAGGCACCGCACAGCGCACCAATTGTGGGACTGGGAGCATTTGGCACCTGGGCCGGGATGCATGGGTCGAGCGAGCGGAAGAATCCGGGTGCGTATCTGTGGTGCGATCCTGCGAGAGTTGGCGCGAGCCCGGTGATTGGTGTGAATCGGCAGTCGGGACGAGCGAACGTGATGCTGCTGGCGCAGTCGATCGGGCTGACACTCAATGCGGAACAGGCACAGGCGTTGATCGACGCGAATGACGCCATGATCGAGGGCGGGGGATTCACGGCGAGCGAGGTGTCTTTCCGTCTGGCTTGTATCAAGGCGCTCGGGCAGCACAAGAATCGGTTTGGAGTTCGGAGCTGGCGGGTTTTCGACGAGTCGGATGAAATTGGGAACCGGTTTGTGCAGGCGTTTATGACGCTGTCGGTGGGCGAGACGAAACTGGCGACTTCGCGGGCTGAAGGAGCGGGGCCAGTGGATGCGCTGACAAAGGCGATGCGCAAGGAACTGGACAAGTGGTATCCGGCGCTGGCGGAGATGCGGCTGGGAACTTTTACGGTGACGGCGCTGGATGTGGCGGCGCAGGATTCGGCGGCGCACGTGCGCGTGACGGTGAGCTTCCACGCAGATGAGCATGAACCGTGGGTGACAGCCGGCGTGAGCAGCGATTTGAATCAGGCTGCGCTGAACGCGATCATCGATGGATTTGATTTCTGGCTAGCGAAGATGGAGGCGTAGGACAAGCGGGGTTCAGGGCCCGCTCGGGGGCACCGCACCCCCGGTCGATACGCCTGAGAGTTCCTCGGGTCCCAGGTGTACAAAGTCGGGTGACCTGGGGCACTCGGCAAATTTTGGAATAGCGTGAGTACAACTTTCAGGGAGATCGTTTGCCCTGGAGTGGGGATGGGTATCGGCCAAAGGGCTGGGTAGAATCCTTACTTCAAAGGAACGAACGATGAGCGCTGACAGACACCCAGCACCGGGCCCGACGATGATGAAACCCAATGGACAGTGGACCTTCTACGTGTTTCCGGATGGGCAACAGCAGGAGGCCGGGTTGTTTGAGACGGAAGCTGCCGCAAAGCTGGCACGCGTCCACACACTGCTGCGGTGGGGCTCGAATGGGGAGAAGTATCCTTCGGGCAATGAGAAGGCGAGACTTTCGTTCGACTGATCAGCAGTTCTGATACTGTCTTCGGAGATCGAGCGGACACTTCATTCAGCTAGATGTGAGCTCAGTAAGCACATTCCGGGCGTAATCGCGCAGTTCGTCTTCAGTCTGTCCCAAAGCATCGGCGATGGCTATTCGATCATCAAGACATCCGGCTTTCTGTAAGACATCCATATAGTCGGCATCAATCCAAAGCCTGAGGAAATCGCCAGCAAAGCTCAACGGATCCAGATCCTGCGACAGGATGCGAGTTGCCAAATCCCTCGCCACGCGTAGCGAAGCCTCGGCGCGTGTTAGTTGGCAGAGGCCTGTCTCTGCCATAAACTTTGGCAGAATCTGATCTGTTTCCCACCCAGATGGATTGATCAGAGATGCGAGCCTGCGGATCCAAGGACCATCGAGTCCAGCCTCAAGCGCATCGCAAGCGAGATTCGGCAACTCCTCTGGGCCGACTCTTTGAAGTGCGAGTTTTGCTTCAACGAGTTTGGGGTCGAATGCCACTCTTCAGCAGTTTTGATACTTCCAGTTGCGCTGTTTGCCTTCGGCGATCCATTCAACTGCCTGGGCTATGCGCTTGTCGCGGGTTTCTTCGCGTTTGGCTTCGGCGATCCAGTCGACATATTCGCGCTTGCAGCTTGGGCTGAAGGCTTCGAAGACGGCTGAAGCTTTTTTGTTCTTCTTGAGGGCGGCGGTGAATTTGGGCGAGGCCTTGGGGGCGGGCTTAGGCGCTTTTACGACCCTGTTGCGCGCGGCCATGATGCTGGTGTGTTCGCCACTATCGATAAGCGCAGAAGCCTGACGGATCCAGCCGAGCATTTCTTTCTCCGACGGAAGGTCTTTCACGGAGGTGATTCTGCCGAGGCTGCCCATACCGCCGTCCTGCACGACGTTGGCTTCGCGCAGTGTGGCGCCGATCTCTTCTCCCCAGAAGCCGAAGCTGCAATGCTGCTTGAACGCTGCCATGTGGCCGAGGATGGTGCCGCGGTACATGAAGAAAGGGTGTCCCCACTTAATGGCTTCTTCGACGTCGGAATTCGCTTTATGCATCAGCTTGCGGAGGTGAGTGAGGATGGGCTGTGCGAAGGGTTGAGCTTTTTCGATGTACGCGTCGACTCTGGGTTCAGAGTGCTGTGCCATGGCCTGAGTGCCTCCGGAGGGTTTGAGCGGAAGTGTACATGATGAGAAGCAGCTTTCAGCCGCCAGCTACTGGCTAGTGTCCCAGTGCAAGCAGTGCCAATGCCGTTCCAGCTGCGCTGGCGGTGGAGAGGAAATTTACGGCGTCGTTGTTGAGCCAGTTGCGCCGTTCGAGGGTGGCGCCGAGGAGGCTGTCGAAGAAGAAGCCGAAGATGCCGCCGGCCCAACTGATTATGAAAACTGCTGTGCCCCCGCCGAGGGCCCAGCTGCCGGTCGCGGCAACGGCTGCGGCGGAGATGATGCCCATTGCGGTGCCGCCGAGAGAGATGGCGCCGTCGGTACCGGGTTCGGCTTTGCGGAGGGTGGTTATCATGCGCGGGTGGCCGCTGAGGACCTGGCCGAGCTCGGAGGAGACGGTGTCTGAGGCGGCTTCGGCGAGAGCCGCAAGGCCGAGCGTGAGAGCTGCAGCAGAGTTTGGGATGACGCCATTGGCGTGAATCCAGCCGTGATCGACGAGCCAGATTTGAATCACAGGGTTGGAGACGAGGGCGCCGATGCCGAGGTTGGCGGCTACCTGGGAGGCTTGGCGACCGGTGCGGCTTTCGGCGGTGCCGAGGTTCTCCTTGTGTTTGTGGCCGGCGCGGGTTGCCAGGGAGGTGAGTATTAGGAGGGTGACTAAGGGGATGAGGGCGGTCTTCCACGGCAGGTAGGGAAAGGATGAAGTTGTCGCAAACATCATGCTGGCTGTAATGGCCATTCCGGCGAGGGCAGCACCTGCGGTTGCGGAGCGCAGTTGGTAGGCGATGAGGCCGAGGAGGGTGCTAAGGCCGAGAGTCCAGATGGCGACGCTGGGAGTGTGCGTGAGCCACCAGCGCGATTCGAGGACGACGTCCGCGCCGAGGGCGGGGAAGACGAGGAGCAGGACGGTTTTGGATTGCCACCGGAGATGGTTTCGGGCCACGGTTTCATCGTATCTGTTGTCCCCGGTCCCCAAATGCGAGGGACCGGGGCCACCCAGTCTGTGTCTGTGATCAAACGATTCAGCACTGATTATCAAGAGGGCTCTCGTTTAAACTCATCTCGGTTCCGGAGTTTCAAGATGAAGAGATCGTTTGCGTTGGTTGGACTGCTGGGCTCGGTGGTGGTGGGTGCGGCATCGTTTTGCGCAGGGCAGAGTTCTGCTCAAGTGGTTCTGGATCGCGAGGGCGAGACGATTGTGCTCGAACCTTATGCGCCGAATATTGTTCGCGTGACGCTGAGTTTGCAGCGAGAGAATGCGCTGGGCAAACCGGGGTATGGATTCGTTGGCAATCCCGATGAAAAGGGATGGGCAAAGAGTGAGACCGATACGGATGACGTCTACAAGTCCTCGCAGATGACGGTTATGGTGGAGCGGCCCCACGCGCCGGCACATCCACCAATGTCCACGCAGATTGATATTTCGAAGTACTTCGGCGGCTCGACGCCCGGCGCACACATCACGTTTACGAGTGTGGATGGGAAGAAGTTGCTGGAGATGACAGGGTGGGATCAGGCGGTGCCGAACCATAAGGACGGAACGGCGGCGTTGAACAACGATCGACGGCCGACAGATCCGCCGTTTTTTACAGTTGGAGCGACGTTTGTATCGCCGGACGATGAGCATTACTACGGCTTGGGTGATAACCATGAGGGCTTTCTGGATCATCGGCATCACGTAGTGCGCTGCTGGAATGACTACCTGGCTGCGGGTGCGCCGAGCACGTGCATTCCGTTTGTGGTGACAAATAAAGGATACGGACTGATCTGGGACAATCCATCGAAGACGACGATCGAGCCGGGATTCAACGAGCAGACGAAATGGAAGTCGGAGGTGGGTGATCGCGTTTCGTTTTTTGTGATCGCGGGGAAGACGGCTGACGAGATTTATGCGGGGTACAAATTGCTGACGGGGCCCACGCCGCTGCTGCCGAAGGCTGCTTATGGGTATATCCAGTGCAAGCAGCGGTATGCGAGCCAGGAAGAGGTCATGTCGGTCGCGAGGGGTTATCGCGAGCGGCATTTGCCTGCGGATGTGATGGTGGTGGACTGGTTCTACTACACGAAGATGGGCCAGATGGACTTGGATCCGAAGTTCTGGCCTGATCCGGCGGGGATGAACAAGCAGCTGCACGACATGGGCTTCGAGACGATGATCAGCGTGTGGCCGCGGTTCACGCCGGAGTCGCGCTATTTCGACGAGATCCAGAAGAATGGGTGGATCATTCACACAGTGGATGGGAAGCCGGTGAATGGACTGCCGTACGATCGCGCAGGATCGGATATCGATACGACCAATCCGGATGCGGCGAAGTGGTACTGGAACATTATTCGCGACAACATCATCAGCAAAGGATTCGATTCGATCTGGGCGGATGAGACGGAGCCGGACCTGCCGCCGAACGGGGCGTACTACAAGATCGGGCCGGGGACGCAGTACTACAACGTGTACCCTCTGCTGCACGTGGGAGCGATTTACGACGGGTTCCGGCGCGATCTACCGCAAAAGCGCGGGCTGATCTTGTCGCGCGATGGGTACACGGGAATCCAGCGCGAAGGTGCGATTGTGTGGTCGTCGGATATCTATCCGACGTGGGATACGTATCGTAGGCAAATTCCGACGGGGCTGGATTTTGCGGCCTCGGGTGTTACGTATTGGTCGAACGATACGGGAGGATGGCAGTATCTGCCGGAGGAGCATCATCCGGCGCATCCACCGCTGCTTGATCCGAGTGATGCGCGGGACAACGTGGGCGGATATGACGATTATCCGGAGTTGTATACCCGATGGTTTCAGTACGCGACGTTTCTGCCGATCATGCGGACGCATGGAAGCAGGAAGTACAACGAGGTGTGGTCGTACGGGAAACAGGCTGAGCCGATTCTGGAGAAATATCTGCGACTTCGTTATGAGCTGATGCCCTATATTTACTCGCTTGGGTATCACACCTGGGAGACGGGTGCGCCGTTCATGCGGGCGCTGCCGCTGGATTTTCCAAATGATCCGAACGTTGTTGATATGAGAGACGAGTATATGTTCGGGCCGGCATTCCTGGTTGCGCCGGTGACGGAGCAGGGAGTGACGAGCCGCAAGGTTTATCTGCCGGCTGGCGCGGACTGGTACAACTACTGGACAAACGAGCGCGCGAAGGGCGGGCAGACGGTCGAGGCGGCGGCGCCGATTGAGACGATTCCGGTGTTTGTGAGGGCAGGGTCAATTATTCCGCTTGGATCAAAGGTGGAGAGCACGCACGAGAAGCAGTCGATCGCGAAAGTGCGGGTTTATCCGGGAGCGGATGGGAAGTTCACATTGTTTTCGGACGATGGAACGACGTATGCGTACGAAAAGGGAGCGGGGTCGGTGACGCGGCTGCATTGGGATGATGCGAAGCGGCAACTGACGCATGATGGAGCTACAGCCTGGAACGGAGCCGATGCGGAGGTCGTGGAGGTGGCTGGCAACCAACAGAGCAGCGATTGGTGATGAGTGATCAGATACCGGTTCGATGCGCGGCGCGTCTAACGGGCAGCAGTTTTTCTGACCTCCATGTGACAGAGAAGAAGCAGGTTGCCGACACGGTGACCGGCGCGGCTGCGCTGGGCGGATGCAGCTATCAGCTGATTTACAATCGGGAAGTAGCAGGAAAGATCTGAATGAGTCTTTTTCCCAGGATTTTAAGCCAGCCCGGTGCGCGGTTGGTTCAGGCGGGCCTCGCTCTTGGGGTTGCCGCTGCGTTTGCCGGATGTGGAAGCACGTATAGGCCAGTGATTACTCCGATCAATCCTTCGGGGCCGCCGGCACAACCGATCGGGTACGCCGTCGTAATCTCGTCTCCGGTGTCGTCCTCGACGGGAGTGGCGACGGTGGTTGACTATGCCGGCGACACGATTATGGTCCAGGCGCCGATTGGGCCGAACCCCTTTGCGTTCACGCTGGACTCGACTGGTTCCAATGGGTACACGGTGAACAGCGACGGGACGCTGACGAATTTCCAGGTCTCGCAAACCGAGCCCCAGGTGAAGGACATTCACTACTCGACTCTGCCGCCGGCGGCGCAGACGGTGGGGTTGTTCTCTCCGAGCACGGGACTGTGGGTGGCTGACCTGAACCAGAACGTAATCGATGTGCTGGCCCCGTCGACGGCGGCTCAGTCGTTCAAGCTGGCGATCCCGGTGGCGGCAACTCCGATTGGCGTTGTGGGCCTTGGCACCATCGGACAGCACGTTTATTCGATCAGCCAGAATGTGCCATTCAATACGACCTGTAATCTGGCGCCGAGTTCGGCAGGAGCAAACGGCGAGGCGGATGCGCTGGAGGTTTCGAGCTTCACGGTTTCGGCTCGCATCCCATTGGGCAAGTGCCCGGTGTATGGAGTGCAGAGTTCAGATGGCAAGAGGCTGTTTGTTCTGAATCGCGGCAGCGATACCGTGACGGTGATTAACAGTCAAAACAACTCGCTCGACCAGTGCACTCCGTTTACGAATCAGAGTGGGCAACCGGTGACCTGCCACCCGAGCCTTCCCTTGTCGACGACAGCGGGATTAGCGGGAGCGAATGTGCCGGCAATTGCGGGGCCGGTTTATGCCGAGTACATCGCGGCGACGCAGCAGCTGGTTGTGGCGAATTACGACGGAGGAACCATCAGCCTGATCGACGTGAGCCTGGATCAATATGGCAACGATAGCCAGACGTTCGGCACGACGTTCACGATTCCGGTGGGACACAATCCGGCGAGCGTGACCGCACTGTCGGATGGAAGCCGGGCGTATACCGCGAACCAGACCGACGGAACAGTGACGATCGTGAATCTCTCGAGCCATACCGTAGAGAAGACGCTGCAGGTTTCGGGTCATCCCCGGACCGTGGTTTCGACTTCGAATTCCCTTTACGGCAAGGTTTATGTTGCGTCACCTGACAGCACGTTTCTGACGATTCTTCGGACGGATCAAGACATTGTGGATACGGTGGTGCTGATCCAGGGAAATATTGTGGATGTGCGAACGACTAATCAAAATGGAACGAGGGGCAATGCGAATATCTATAGCCGGATTCCGGGTGGAGGGCAGCCTTGCTACCGTCCAGGGACTGAGGGCTCTCTGGCCACGTGCCAGGCGATTCGCTAGGCGCCCGTAAAAGAACGGCCAAGGCCATCCCAATTCGGGGTGGCCTTTGTTTTTATCGGAGCCGGTTTGTGATTCGAAACACAGACTGATGTCTCGATTGGCCGCGAACATAGTGGGCGATGCGCAGGTCTGAAATCAATGGCGGCATGACGCGCCGTCAATTCGGGTTGGGTGGGGTGCTTGCCGGTTCGGTGGCGGTGATTGGCTGCCATGGCGCGAAGGGAAGCGAGTGGAAGTTCCTGAGCGATGCCGATGCGCGGACCCTAGCCGCGCTGTGCGACGAGATTATTCCCGCCGATGATTATCCAAGTGCTTCGCAGGCTGGAGTAGTGGATTACATCGATCGGCAGTTGGCGCGGCATTATCGGAAGCACCAACGCGAGTATAACGACGGCTTGGACGCGGTTGACAAGATGAGCCGGAAGCGGTTCGGGGCAGCATTTGCGGATGCGAGCGCGGATCAGCGACTGGAGATGGTTCTCGCGCTCGAGAAGGACAAGCGGGCATTCTTCGAATTGGTCCGGCAGCACACGATGGAAGGCTATTACAGTTCGCCACGGCACGGAGGCAATCGCGATGCGGTGAGCTGGCGGATGCTGGGGCTGGATGAGCCTCCGCTACGCGGGCGCGCGCAATACGATCTGCGCAAAGGAAGCAGCGCATGAAGCGCGTGAATGCAGTTGTGATTGGCGCAGGAGCCGCGGGCGGCATTGTTGCGAAAGAACTGGCGACGGCAGGTCTGAGTGTGGTTCTGCTGGAACGTGGCAAGTGGTATACGGCGGCTGATTGCCGGAAGGATGATCTTCGCAATCAGCGGACCACCGCGCTGGGGAACGCGTTCGGGCCTGAGGACGCAGGTAACCCGCGAGTGTGGGTCGACAAGCAGGGCACCGCCCACATCGCGATGGCGAGCGAAGGGGGATACCAGAACAACGCAGCGTGTGTGGGCGGCGGAACGCTGAGTTATGGTGCTCAGGCTTGGCGGTATCTTCCGCAGGACTTCAGGATGCGATCGATTTACGGCGCGCCGGAGGGGAGTTCGCTGGAGGACTGGCCAATCTCGTACGACGATCTTGAGCCGTTTTACGAGAAGGCGGAATACGAGATTGGAGTTTCGGGGGACTACTCGGGAACGCCGTTTCATGGGCCGCGCAAACACGGTCTGCCGATGCCGCCCCTGCCGCCGAATCGCGAGTTCGGGATTCTGGAAGCTGCGGCGAAACGGCTTGGGCTGCACCCATTTCATTTACCGATGCTGCGCAACAGCGTTCCCTACAACGGGCGGGGACCATGCATGCGGTGTCGGTGGTGTTGCGGGTTTGCATGCGAGGTGGACGCGAAAAACGGGACCCAGAACACGGTGATCCCCGTCGCGCTAAACACGGGAAGTTGTGAGTTGAGGACGGAGTGTACGGCGAAGGAGATTCTGGTTGACGATCGCGGCCGGGCGCGGGGCGTGGCGTACTTCGATGAGCGTGGGCGATTGCAGGAACAGCTTGCGGATGTGGTGATTGTGTCGTCGTCGGCGATTGAATCGGCGAGGCTGCTGCTGAATTCGCGGAGCAGGTTGTTTCCGAATGGGATTGGAAACCGCTACGACCAAGTGGGGCGACACTTGCAGGGCCATCACTATACCGGTGCGATCGGATATTTCGACTTCGAGACATATGACGATGTGGGGCCGGGCGCGAGCATCGCGGTTACGGACTACAACCACGGAACCGTGGGGCTTCGCGGCGGAGGGATGCTTGCGAATGAGTTCATCCGGCTGCCAATACACATGGTGGACCGATTGCCGCAAGGGACTCCGCGATGGGGAATGGCGCATAAGCAGTCGATGCGGCAGTGGCATAAGAGGTCGATTGTGATCATGGGGCCGACGCAGCAGATTCCAAGCGCGAGCGGGCGGGTTACGGTGGACCCGGAAGTTCGGGACAAGTGGGGACTGCCGGTGGCGCGGTTCGAGGGCAACATCCATCCGCACACGTTTGAGATCGGAGATGTGCAGGCGAAGCGCGCGGAAGCCTGGTTGAAGGAGGCAGGCGCGATCGATACATCGCTCATGGCGTGGCATCCGGAGAGCGTGTCGGCAGGGCAGCACCAGGCGGGGACTTGCAGGATGGGCGACGATGCTCGCGGGTCGGTGGTCGATCGGGCTTGCAGGGTACACGATGTCGACAACGTTTTCGTCATCGATGGGAGCGTGCACGTGACCAACGGCGGGTTCAACCCGGTGCTGACGATTATGGCGATTGCGTACTACGCGTCGGCGTCGCTGGTGCGGAACTGGAAGGGAACGGGCTTCCGGCCATGATGCGTTTGGTGAAAGTTGCGGGACTTGCGATTGCATGCGTCTCGGCGTTATCGGTCGCGCTGGTGTATGGAGCTTCGTACTATTACACGTCGCAGCATGGACAGGGATGCGCGAGTTGTCACGAGATGGCGGCGTATACCAGCGCGGTGCATCGTTCCGCGCATCGGACCGCAACGTGCATGGATTGTCATGACGCGGGCCTGGGGACGAAGCTGAGGCATATCCGTGTTCATCTGTTTGGGCAGCCGGCGGAGTCGATCCATTTGCGCGATATGGATGTGCTGGCGATGACGGCGAGATGCCAGGGTTGTCACCAGCATGAATATGCGGCCTGGCGAGCTGGGCCGCACAGCGCAACCTACGAGCAGATTTTTGCCGATCCGGTGCACAACGCGAAGAGGCGGCTGGCGGACGATTGCCTACGGTGCCATGGGATGCACTTCGGAGGAGGGATTCGCGAGCTGGTGCAGCCGATGAATGCGACGGGGCCGTGGCGTATCGCAAAGGCATCCCTTGCGAACGAGCCGACGATGCCGTGCATGGCATGTCATGAAATGCATCGCGAGGGTCCGACGCAGGACAAGCCTGCGCAGCGGATTTCGGCCGCTTTGGCCAAGACGCCGGCGACGCTGGCGTTTTTTGACCGGCGTGAGCAGATGCATTTTGGCGCGGGGCAGCTTGGCATGCCGAGTTTGTTTGATGGGATGCGGTCGGTAAAGGGCAGCCCCGATCAGCGACAGGCAATCTGCTACCAATGCCATGCGCCGCGGATCGTTGAAGCAGGAACAGTGGCAGCTTCGAATCGCTGGGGTCCTCAGATTGGGTCGGGAGACGATCGCACTCCAGCAGGAGTGCATGAGGGGATAAGCTGCTTCGCTTGCCACAATGGACATAGCGAGAATGCGGCGGCTTCGTGCAAGACATGTCATCCGCATATGTCACATTGCGGTCTGGATGTCGAGAAGATGGACACCACCTTTGCGAACCCGACGAGCACGCACAATGTTCACTGGGTGCAGTGCGCGGATTGCCATCAGCGGGGGATTCCTAAGCCCAAGGTTAGGAGCAAGATTGCCGCGGCGAATGAGCCGATTTTATCTGCTGCCTCTAAATGACAAGAAATCGGGCGAGCGAAACGGCTACTCTAGGTTTAGGAGCTGTCGCTCGTTCTTGGCCAGTGCAGACAAAACCCGAATTGATGTGCTGCTGGTAGAGCGCAACCTGGTTGCGAGCAGGGAGCGGGGGCGCGCGCTGATTCTAGCCGGCCGTGTTCTTGTGAATGAGCAGAAGGTCGACAAGCCGGGGACTTCAGTCGTCTCGGATGCCGGGATTCGTTTACTCGGCGAAGACATGCCGTACGTCAGTCGAGGGGGTCTCAAGCTCGAAGCCGCTCTCGATCACTGGCACATCGACGTTAAGGGGCGAGCGTGCCTTGACGTGGGAGCGTCGACGGGTGGATTCACGGATTGCCTACTACAGCACGGAGCGGCCCATGTGACCGCGCTTGATACGGGGTTCGGCCAGATTGCGATGAAGTTGCGCAATGATGAACGGGTGCGGCTCGTTGAGCGGACGAACGCGCGATTTCTGGCGCCGAACGCGCTTGCGGAGCCGGGGATGCCCGCGCTTACTTTGATGGTGATGGATGTTTCGTTTATTTCCGCCACACTCGTGATCGGGCCTGTGTTCTCTGCGGCTCCAGAGCTAAGGGAGGCAGTGATCCTAGTGAAGCCACAATTCGAGGCGGGGCGGGGCAATGTCGGCAAGGGCGGGATCGTGCGTGATCCCGAGGTTCACAAGGTAGCGGTCGAGAAGGTTGAGCAGGCGGTTGCAGAGTTGGGGTGGCAAGCGGCGAAGACGATTCCTTCGCCGATCACGGGGGCGGAAGGAAACATGGAATTTTTGCTGTATGCGATGAATGCATCTTCTAGCTGATTCGCGTGTAGAGGGAGTTAATCCCGTCATCTAGAAGTAGTGCCCTTGCCGTTTACACTGGGAGCGGATGATCTGCGTTGCAGTTGTATGTAAGCCGAGGAAGCCTGAGCTCGCGCAGTTGTTGCCTGAGTTAGTTGACTGGCTTCGCAAACACGCCTACGATCCGCTGCTCGATCACGAGGGCGCGACCTATACAGATGCCGCTCCGGCAGTTGATCGTGCGGACCTGCCTGCGCACAACCCCGGGCTTGTAATAGTGCTTGGTGGCGATGGTACGCTCCTTTCGGTTGCGCGGATCTTTGCGGCGACGGGTACGCCGATTTTGAGTGTGAACCTGGGATCGCTGGGATTTCTTACGGAGGTTCGGCTCGCAGACCTCTATACGACTCTCGAGAGCTGGTGCTCGGATTGCCACACACTGGATGCGCGACACATGCTGCACGCGGAGGTGCGCCGCGATGGCTCTGTAGTCAGGACATTCGAGTCGCTGAATGAGGTGGTAGTTTCGAAGGGCGACATCGCGCGCATGGGCGAGTTTGCGGTTGAACTGGACGGCAAGAGCGTTGCGCATTTCCGGGCGGACGGAGTGATCGTATCTACGCCTACAGGATCGACTGCGTACACGCTTGCGGCGAATGGCCCAATCCTTACGCCGGATGTGGATGCTCTTGTGGTGACGCCGATCTGCCCACATCTGCTTACCCTGCGGCCGATCGTGGTGCCCGGGGGCGCGTGCGTCAAAGTGCGCGTGGAAGGTGTGCCGACGCAGTGCCTCCTCACCGTGGACGGCCAGATCGGATTTGAACTCCATCTTGACGATGAGGTGACGTGCCAGCGGTCAGCGTACACGGTGAATCTTGTGCGTATCAGCGAGAGCGGATTCTTTGAGGCTTTGCGAAGCAAGCTCAGCTGGGGGGAGCGCTGAGGAGCCCAGTTCGGAACGAGTTCTTGCACAGAGTATCTGACTTCGAGGTCAGGCGTGCTATCCGGAGCTACGGGTGCAGCTCATCTAGAAACACCTTCGCCTTTTCCGCGAGAGTGTGCGCACCGTTGATGTCGCCGGTTGTGAGTGCTTCACGGGCCTGCTTGATGAACTCGCGGATCTGGGCCGCGGTTTTCTGTTCCTGGTCGTTGAGTTTCCGCGTGATGCCGTTGAGCGTTTTTTCGGTCTGCTCGATGGAAGCGTCGGTCTGTTGACGCGTGTTGGTGGGGTCCCCGGCTCCGAGGACTCCAGCAGCTGAAACGACAGGCGGTGGTCCGACAGAGGCCATCTGGGTATTGTTTGCAGGTTTCTTGTGTTTCGGCGGCTTCTTTACCGGCTCCGGCGGGGGAGTGATCTGCGTTTGAACCGGCTGCTCGGGAATATTCACAGTTGGTGGAGGCAGGTTGGATGGAGCAGGCTCCGGCTTGGGCGCAGTCGTGTCTTCAATTGGCGGCGGCAATGGCTGATTCTGCGCTACCTGGGGTTTGCGGTGAAAGCACCCAGTCAGCAGAAATGGCAGCAGCCACGCAGCGCCTTTTGCGCCGAGCTTCATGTCTCCAACCCCTTCGTCTCTTCCACCTGTGCCGACTGAAGATGCCGGCGTCCCCATTCCGTGGCTGCGAGTGGAATGCGCAGGAAGAACTCCGTGCCACGGCCCACTTTCGATTGTACGTCGACGCTGCCATGGTGCAACTGCAAAATGCGATAGGTCATGGCCAACCCGATGCCGCTGCCACCGCTTTTCGTGGTGAAGTAGAGGTCAAAAATTTTCTCGCGAATCTCGGGCGGGATGCCGACGCCGTTGTCGGCAATGCGGAGGACAGCTATTCTTCGTTCCTCTTCGAGGATTACTCGAAGGATGCCGCCATCTGGCATGGCCTGTGCCCCGTTGAGTGTCACGTTGAGGACGGCTTGCTTCAAGAGATCGGCGTCAACATTCACGATCATCGGCGTCGAGGGCAAGCGGCTTTCGAGCTTCACATTGTGGGTCGTCAATTCGTCGACCGCGAGAGCGAGCACGTCTCCTACGATGGTGCGGAGGTCCTGCTCGCGAAGCTGCAACTCGACAGGGCGAGAGAAGTCCACCAGAGTCTGAACGACGCGATCTAGGCGATGAATTTCGGCGTCGATTACATCGAGATGCCGTGATGCGGGCGCGTGTTCCTGGCCGAGCTTGTTCTTCAGCAACTCGAGATGGACAACGATGGCATTGATCGGGTTCTTCACCTCATGGCCGACGCCGGCTGTAAGCCTCCCGATGGCGGCCATGCGGCGCGAGAGCTCGAGTTCTGATTCAATCTCCTCGACTGATTCGAGATCGTGCAGAGTGACAAGAGCACCAAGGCCGGTCCGGGTGCGGTCATCGAAGATGAAGTCCACGGAGGCCTGGAGGCGCCGCCCGGATTCGGTCTGAACTTCTTCCTGTACCAGTGTTACGCCTGCGTCGAACGCATCGCGGAGAGTGCGGCCGAGGACGGTCGAACGATCGAAGATATCGCTGGCCTGGAGTCCGAGGATATTGTCTTTTTCTATGTTTAGGAAACGCTGCGCTGCTTCGCTGACCAGCACTGCGCGTCCGTCCCCGGTGAAAAGCAGGATGCCGTCCTGGAGATTGCCAAGGATCTGGTCTAGGTTTTCTTTCAAGGCGGAGAAGACTTCTTCGACATTACGGATGCGCTGACCAATCTGCTCGATTTTTGTGGAGACTCGTTCGGGGGTGTCGAGCCTCGGCTCTTCTTCGCCCTCCTTCTTGGGCCCTGCGGGAATGGGGGCGAGGAAGTCGAGTTGCATGCTGATTTCTTCCATGGGCCGCAGAGCGAGATTGCTCAGCAGGAAGGCAGCGATCAACGCGGTGCCCGCGGCGAAGGCCATGAGGGTGATGGCCTCCTGCAGGGAAGGCTCATACACGTGCTGCAGCAAAGTAGTTCGTACACCGACGTGCACGTTCAGGAACGGTTCGAAGTTGCGGTCCTGAGGCACAACAATGTCAAAGACTTTGCCCGGTCCATAGATGTCGCGCATCTTCGTGATCGGATCGGCTGCTACGAGGTCGCTGTATTTTCGTCTGGGGTCAAGCTTCTCTGGAGAGCCGGGCAGGGTTGTGAGGATGATGTGATCCTGCGCGTCCGTGATCGTGATGTCGTTCACCGTGAGCGAGTACATCACGGGCGCATCGATGGCGTTGCGGAGGACCTTGCTGGTGCGCACAACCTCCGTGGCGAGTTCCATCAAGTGAGCTGTGTCGCCCGGGGCGATCATCTGATCTTTCAGTCCAGTTTCGAGAGCCTGCTGGAGGGCAAATCGCACCTGATTGGCAGTTTGACGATTGGAGTTATAGGACTCCTGGACGGCTGCATCGACAAGATGGCTGACATACACGAGCGACAGGAGACCCGCAATCAAGAAGACGAGGCCAGTGATAGCGAGGACGAGTTTTGTCTTCAGTCGCATGTCACGTCAGCAATTCAGCTTTGCGGAGTATCCAGTGCAAGACCGATCAACCAAAACAGCCTGAATTCAGGCCGCCGGATCCTCTCGCGAATGCTGGTTATATTCCTTCAACTTGTTGTGAAGCGTCTTCAGGCTGACTCCGAGTATTTCCGCGGCACGGGTTTTGTTTTGTCCGGTGGATTCAAGAGTGCGCAAAATCAGCATTCGCTCAGCCTCGTCGACCGTCGTTCCGACGCGTATGGGAACAATGCTTGCATCGTTGAAGCGCGGCGGAGCGGCAGCCTGAGTCGAGCCGAATGTGCGCGGAAGGTGGCCGGCATCGAGCGGTGCTCCGTCAGGACAGAGAATGACAGCGCGTTCTATGGTGTTGCGCAACTCGCGAGCATTGCCGGGCCAACTGTAGGCAAGCATTCTGTCCAGGATGGAATCGGAGAGGCCGGAGACGTGGCGCCCATGTTTCTGATTCATCTCGCGCACCATTGCATCAGCCATCGCCTGGAGATCTTCCATGTGCTCGCGCAGAGGCGGCATGTGGATATGGAAGACGTTCAGACGATAGAAGAGATCGGCTCGCAAGTGTCCTTGGGCAACGGCATCCTGGGGATCTCGGTTGGTTGCGGCGAGTACGCGAACGTCAACATCTTGTTCTGTGCGGGCGCCTAGGCGGCGCAGCTTGCGTTCTTCGAGGACGCGTAGCAACTTGGCCTGCGTGCCTATAGGCATCTCGCCGAGTTCGTCGAGAAGGAGCGTTCCACCCGAAGCGAGTTCAAAGCATCCGGCCCGGCGCTCTACCGCGCCGGTGAATGCACCTTTTTCGTGTCCGAAGATTTCGCTCTCAATGAGGGTTTCAGGAATTGCAGCGCAATTCACGGCGAGGAAGGGACGGCTCTTTCGCGGGCTTAAATCGTGGAGCGTGCGAGCGACTAGTTCTTTACCGGTACCGCTTTCACCTGTGATAAGCACGGAGACGTTTGACGGCGCGATCTGCTCGATGAGGGCGAAGGTCTCACGCATCGGCTTGGAACTGCCCACCATCGATCCGAGAATGCCGGTGTTGCGCAGCTGTCTGCGAGTCACTTCGAGTTCGATTTCGGTTGCCCGCTGGCGCGTAGCGTTGGCCAGGATATTGCGTAAACGGGTGGCGTCCACAGGCTTCTGAAGGAAGTCGTAAGCACCGAGCTTCATGGCATCGACGGCAGTTTGAATGGAGCCTTGAGCCGTTAGGAGTACTACCGCCGTATTGGAGCTTGCACTTTCTGCGAGTTTGGTCAGGAGGCCAATGCCATCCATGCGTGGCATCTTGAGGTCGGTGACCACAATGGCAGGATCCCAGACGAGGGCTTTCTCCCAGCCCTCGATGCCGTCGCGGGCTGTCTCGGTCTGGTATCCCCAGCCAGAGATCAGCTCGGCGAGCCCCATCAGGGCATGGGGTTCGTCCTCGACTATCAAAACTTTCACCGGGTTTTGCATATCATCTTTCGATGCAGCTATTTCGCCGCGTGTCGTCGAACATTAGCTTTCAATGGAACTTGCCTTTTGGGGCGTACGCCTAGTTTAGACCGCCTTATCGGTCAATTCAGCCCATCTAGCGTAGAGTTTCTCGTTTTCGGCCTCCGCGTGAGCGAGGTCCGCGAGGGCGGCCTGGAGGGCGGCTGCGTCAGAGGCTATGGCTGGGTCCTCGACCCGGGCGCGAGCCGTGGAGACCCGCATGTCTGACTCTTCCACTCGCTGCTCGATTGTGGCGAACTCGCGAGACTCGAGATAGGAGAGCTTTTTCTTCCTGTTGCTGAGCTGATCGGAAGATGCGAGCGCCTCGCGTTTGCTGGCGATTGATCTGGTATCCGGTTCGCCAGGCCTTGTTCGCTGATCGATCCACTGTTCCCATTGCGCGAAATCGGCGAACTGGGCAATTTGGCCGGCACCATCGAAGCCGAGAACTGTCGAGGCCACTCGGTTCAGGAGGTAACGATCGTGTGTTACCAAGACGAGGGCCCCTTCGAACTCCAAGAGATTGTCTTCGAGGATCTCGAGAGTTGGGATGTCGAGGTCGTTGGTGGGCTCATCGAGTAGGAGGACGTCGGCGGGTTGAAGCATAAGCTTGGCGATGAGGACGCGAGCGCGTTCTCCGCCGCTCAGGTTGCCCACCGGCTGATTGAGCTGTTCACCGGTGAAGAGGAAACGCGCAGCCCAGCTTGCGACGTGGATCGTGCGGCCCTGGTAGACCAGGCCATCGCCCTCGGGCGCGAGCGCCCTGCGCAGAGTGAGATCTTCGTCCAGCTCGCGCATCTGGCTCAGGTAGACCATTCGCAGCGCTTCGGCCCTGCGGACGCTGCCTTCTGCCGGATCGAGTTCGCCACCCATGAGGCGGAGGAAAGAAGTTTTACCGCTGCCATTAGGGCCGACGAGGCCAAGCTTCATGCCGGCGGTCAAGGTGAAGTTCAGCCCGTTGAACAGGCGGCGGCCACCGAGCTCACAGGCGACGTCAGTGAATTCGACAAGTCTCTTGGTTTTGCGCTGGCTTGCGGCAAAGTCGATTCCTGCGGTGTTGGCAACGGAGCGCGAATCCAGTGCGGCCAGGTTGCTGATCATCTCGTTTGCGGTATCTATTCGCGCTTTGGATTTTGTGGTGCGTGCTTTGGGGCCGCGGCGCAGCCATTCGATTTCAGTGCGAACGCGGTTGCGGAGGCTCTCCTGCTGCCTCGTTTGTGCCTCAAGGTATGCCTGGCGTTCTTCGAGGAAATGGCTGAAGTTGCCTTTGACGCGTAGCAGTCCTTCGGCGTAAACGCGGTTGAGTTCGATGATTTCGCTGGATGTTGCTTCGAGAAAGTAGCGATCGTGGCTGACGGTGACAACGGCAAATGACAAAGAGTTCAGCAACTCCTCCAGCCACTCAATGCCGGCGAGGTCGAGGTGGTTCGTTGGCTCGTCGAGTAGCAGGACATCTGGCAGTGTCACGAGAGCTTCGACGATGGCCAGGCGCTTGCGCCATCCGCCAGAGAGTGAAGCAGCCTCTGCGGTCAAATCTTCGAATCCGGCCTTGCCTGACAGCTCACGCAGGCGGCCTTCGCGGTCCGTGTCCGGAACGTGCGCGCCGCCTAAAGCGGCGTCGAGCACCTGGCGGATGGTGAGGCCTGTCGAGAAGCGGGAATCCTGCGGGATATAGGCACAGCGGGCACGTTTGCGGACAGCCAATTCGCCGGAATCGGGCTCGATCGCTCCGGCGAGGATTGCGAGGAGCGTTGATTTGCCGGCGCCATTGGGACCGATGAGCCCGATGCGCGCGCCATCGTCCACTGTGATCGAGATGTCCTTGAAAAGCGGCGTGGCGCCGAATTGCTTGGTGATGGATTGCGCATTGAGAATCGGTGGCATCTACTCAAGACTAAATTCCCCCGGCCCAGGGCGGCTGGACCGAGAATGAATTCTCGAAGATGGGGCTCCTCGTTACACTGGATTCATGCTGGATTATGAGATTTTACCGGGCGACGCAGCTAATCTGCTGCGCGAGAACAAGACGAAATTGATCGACGTGCGTGAGCCGTGGGAGTACTCGACCGCGCATATCGAACCGAGCACTCTTATGCCAATGGGCGATGTTCCAGCGAGGGCGAATCAGGAACTGGATCCCGATGAGCATCTGACGGTTCTCTGCCATCACGGGCAACGATCGCTGAACGTGACCGCGTGGCTTCGCAATCAGGGGTTTGAGAATGTGCAGTCGCTGCGGGGTGGGATTGAGGCGTGGTCTGCCCAGATCGACCCAAAGGTGCCGCGATACTGAGCGGTTCACGGCTCACGGCACCGCAAGAGGGCTGGGGCATATACTTCCGGTTGTTGAAATGAGCATTGGAGCGAGCACATGTCTTCACCTGCTGTGGCGTTTGCCACTCAAAATCAATCACGGTTCCTCAGCGAACTCAAGGATCTTCTACGCATTCCATCGATTTCGACGCTGCCTGAGCATAAAGGAGATTGCCGGCGTGCGGCAGAGTTCCTTGCGGCGGAGCTGAAGCGGATCGGGATGGAGAATGTGAAGCTGATCGACACACAGGGGCATCCGCTCGTCTACGGTGAATGGCTGCACGCGGTGGGGAAGCCAACGGCGCTTGTCTATGGCCACTACGACGTTCAGCCGGCAGATCCACTGGATGAGTGGATCTCGCCGCCGTTCGAGCCCGCGGAACGGAATGGCAACATCTATGCGCGGGGCGCGGTGGATGACAAGGGACAGGTGTGGGCCCAAGTGAAGGCGCTTGAATCTCTGCTGGCGGCGAACAAAGGGCTGCCGCTGAATGTGCGCGTGCTTTTCGAAGGCGAGGAAGAAGTGGGAGGGGAGGGGATTGCGACGTATGTTGCGTCGAAGCCCGATAATCTCAAGGCTGATTTTGCACTAGTCTCTGACACCGATCTTTTCGCCGATGGCTTGCCGACGCTCTGCGTGGGTCTCCGAGGGATGATCTACACGGAGCTTGAAGTTCGTAGCGCGAACACGGATCTGCATTCCGGCATGTATGGCGGGGCGGCTCCGAATCCCTTTATAGCGCTGGCGCAGATCATTGCGAAGCTGAAGGACGAGAACGGCCGGATCAGCATTCCCGGTTTCTACGACGATGTCATTCCACCGAGCCCCGAAGAATTGGCCGCATGGAAGAGTTTGCCCTTCGATGAAGAGCACTATCGCGAGAACGAAGTTGGCGCGCGAAAGCTGGCCGGTGAACCAGACTACGGCGTCCTAGAACGGACGTGGGCTCGCCCAACGCTTGATGTGCATGGAATGCCGGGAGGCTTTACGGGGGCCGGCGCGAAGACTGTGATCCCGGCTAAAGCGCTGGCTAAGATCTCGATGCGGCTGGTCCCGAACATGACGCCGGCAAAGGCGTTTGAGCAGTACAAGGGGTATGTTGAGAAGATTGCGCCGGAGGGTGTCCAGGTTGAGGTCAGGCTGCTGCACTCAGGTGATCCATGTCTGATTCCGGTCAACAACAAGTACATCCAAGCGGCTACGCAGGCGCTTCATGAGGTGTGGGGGAAAGATACAGTTTTCATTCGTTCCGGCGGGTCGATTCCGATTGTTGGAGATTTCGACCGGCATCTTGGTTTGCCCAGCGTGATGATGGGGTTCGGGCTTCCGGACGACAATATTCATGCGCCGAACGAAAAGTTCAAGCTGCAGAATTTCGAGCTGGGAATTCGTTCTCTGATCCGATTCATGGAGGAGGCGGGCCGTTGAGCCTGCTTCATCCGGAAGCAGAAGGCTTCGTGCTGGCCGGTGGCAGATCAAGCCGGATGGAGCGAGATAAGGCGCTCGTTGAGTTAGCTGGTCGAAGCTTGATTGAGCGCGCTCTGGGAATCCTGAGGAATGCGGGGATAGATGCTCGCATCGCCGGCGCCCGAAGCGAGCTGTCAGTGTTCGCGCCGGTAATCCTCGATCTTCCGGGGGATTCGGGGCAGGGCCCACTGGCAGGGATCTGTGCTGCTTTGTCTGCGTTCAGAACCCGGTATGCGGTGTTCCTGCCTGTCGACCTGCCGCTTATTCCAGCGAGTCTAATTGAATACCTGGTGCAACACGTCGTAGTGACGGGAGCCGCTGTGACGGTGGTGTCAGTTGCGGGATTCATTCAAACGTTTCCGGCGATTATCGATCGCGCCGCATCGGGATTGTTGAAGCAGAGCCTCGATTCGGGTAACCGCAATTGCTTAAAAGCACTTCAATCGGCCGGGGTTGGATTGCCAGGCGGATTCAGCGCTTTGCAAATCGAGCTTCTTGTTCAGCCCGGACAGGTCTCGCATCCGCGAGGTCTGCACGCGAGCCAATGGTTTCTGAATGTGAACTCACCTGCGGATCTGTTGCAGTTGAATGAGCTAGCAAAGAGGGTTGGCCTACGTTAAGCGATGCAATTCGGCACAAGGGTCTTGCAGTAATCTGATTTTGTGGCTGCGCACGATCCCAATCCCGAGCCTCTTTCCGACTCTTCGGTCAATCCGGAAGTCCCAGAGATTGCCGATGAGGTTCTTGCAGATATAGTAGGGGACAAGCCGATTCCGGCAGAAGAGGAGCCGACCTCGTGGCCGTTGATCTCATTCAGCCACGTTTCGCTATGGTTCGGCGAGCGCAAGGTGCTGGATAACGTTAGCTTCCATGTGAACCGGGGGGAGACTCTTTGCATTCTGGGCCGAAGCGGGGTGGGAAAATCGGTTTCGCTGCGGATCCTGATGGGTTTTCTGAAGCCCCAAGTTGGTTCCATTCGCGTTGATGGGCAGGAGATTAATCAGTACACGGAAGAGGAGATGAACATCCTCCGAAAGCGAATCACAATGGTCTTCCAAAACGGAGCACTTTTTGATTCGATGACGGTCCGCGAGAACGTCGCATTTCCACTTCGGGAGCGTGGAGGGCAGGAAGAGGATCAGATCCTGCAGGTGGTCGACCGGCTTCTCGCTTTGGTTGGAGCTGAAGATGCCGCGGATTCGCTGCCAGCCAGCCTATCTACTGGACGTAAGAGGGCGGTGGCAATTGCCCGCGCTTTGGCGTCCCAGCCCGAAATCGTTCTGTATGACGAGCCGACAACCATGGTTGATCCACTCATCGCACGGCGCTTAGGGGGGCTGATTCAGCGCCTAAAACAGCAACTTGGTTTTTCTGCGATCGTGGTTACTCACGATATGCGATTCGCGGAGCGGCTTGCGGACACCGTGCTGTTTCTCAATGAGGGACGGGCGTCGTTTTTCGGTCCTCTTAAAGACTTCCTCGCCTCCCCGGACCCCCATATTCAGCAGTTCCTGACGCTGGATGCTTACGTGTTACCTTCGGCATAAACATTTATACGTTGGTAATCGGAATTTCTCGGATAATCTATATGCAAGCTCATCCTAGAAGGACAGCTGATAAGTTGGCGACTCCCCAGCTAGAGGCCTTGCTCAGATTCTTCTCCAAAGGTCACTTCTGGAATTGAAGTTTATCTACACCCTATTTGCCTTGGGTCGAGTTGAAGGGGCGCATGCCCATCATATGGCAGTGGTACTGAACCACTCCAGCGGAACGAAACAGACCTCAAAGACGTTGCTGAGGTTGTGCCCTTAATCGTAATGAAACCATTGCGATGTAAGTTGAGCATGAAACGTCAAGTGACTGAATAGCACGTACATCACCTGTGTACAGAACGGGCGTTGTCACAGGCGAGCAATCTTGGCCTGAAGGCTGCAGACGAGTAGCGAAAGCTTAGTGTAAGTAAGCTTTCTGCTCCTTGTACGTTCGATTGAGGAAACACCCCCATTCCAGCAGTAGTTTGAGCTTCTGAGGCTTGCGGAACGCATATGGCTACATCTGAATTCTGGCAACGAGTCTCTGCCTCGGTAACCTCCCCTTCTGACTGGGTGATGGACTCCGCGGCGGCGCCGATGCGGCGCTCGGAAGGGAAAGTCAAGTTCTGGATGTTCCTGGACTTTGTTACGGTCCTGGTCTCCGCCACGATTGCGACCATCTTTGAACGCCAGGTGACTCCCGTAGCAGGTGCGAGGCACCTCTATCACGGCACCCTGTTCTATGGAAGGCCGATGTGGATCCTGCTTGCACTGCTATGCGGATTTGCCTTGGCTCTTGTTGTCAGCAGTCGCCGCCTTCATCTTTACAATCCAACGCGTCTGGGTTCGTTTCTTCACGAGCAGCGGCTGACCGTGGAGGTCTGTTTCACATCCGGCCTGCTGCTAACGGGAACGCTGTACCTGGTTCGCGCAGAGGATATTCCACGGCGCATTGTTATGCTGACGCTTTTTCTGGTGACCGCTTCGCTGTGCACGCGGCGATTCGTCTACCGGACAATGATGTATCGCAGGTTTGAGAGCGGGCAGGAAACGCGTAACGTGCTGATCGTCGGCACCGGTCCCGAGGCCCATGCGCTCCGCCATCACCTCGAGAGCATTCGCAATCTGGGTTACACGTTCAAAGGATTCATCGAATCTCCCGGGGCATCATCGCGGATGATGTCATCGAGTGGCGATGTTGTAGGCAACCTGGATACGCTCTTCCAACACGCGCGGCAACAATTTGTAGATGAGATCTTCTTCACGATGCCATGTGAACGGCGCGTGGTTCTCGACGCGCTGGAGAAGGCAAGGATGCATGGCGTGGATCTGCGCGTGGTTCCCGACCTTTACGAAGGACTCGCCTGGGATAACCCGATTGAGTATGTCGGCCAGTTTCCAACAATCCCATTGCATCGGGGGCATGTTCCGGAACTTGGGTTTGTACTCAAACGCGCGCTCGATGTGTTCTTCGGCAGCCTTGTCCTGCTGGTGTTGTCGCCTTTTCTGCTCCTGATCGCCATTGCGATCAAAGTTGAATCGGCAGGGCCGGTGTTCTACAAGTCGCAGCGAATCGGGAAAAAGGGCCGGGTGTTTCGTTGCTATAAATTCCGGACGATGGTGCGGGACGCCGAGACACGCCGTTCGGAGATCATGCATATGAATGAGCGTGACGGCGTGCTTTTCAAGGTCACAAACGACCCGCGCATCACCCGGCTTGGACGCATGCTGCGGAAGTACTCACTCGATGAGCTACCGCAGTTCATCAATGTGCTGAAGGGCGATATGAGCGTTGTAGGGCCGCGTCCGCCGATCGCCAGCGAAGTGATGGAGTACAAGCTCAACCACTTACGGCGGCTTGACGTAACACCGGGAATCACCGGGCTGTGGCAGGTGCAGGCCCGGCAGGATCCTTCGTTCGACAGCTACGTTTCCCTCGACGTTGCTTACATCGAGAACTGGAGCGTCTGGCTCGATCTAAAGATCATTGTGCGCACGATTGGAGTCGTCTTCTCCGGGACCGGGTCCTAAGCATCCGGCTTTCTCCATTAAACTGAAGAAGTGAAGATCGCACTGGCCCAGATCAACCCGACGGTTGGAGATTTCACCGGCAATCTGGAAAAGATCATCTCGGCAACGCGGCATGCGGCCGAGCAGGGAGCACGTCTCGCGATCTTCCCGGAATTGTCAGTCTGCGGATATCCACCAGCTGATTTTCTCGAAAAGCCGAGCTTTCTCGCCCGATGCCGTGAGGCGATTGATGAATTGGCTGACGCTACGCGCAAACTGACGACTGCAATCGTGGTAGGGGTCGCTCTTCCGGCTCCGCCCGAGGCGGGAAAGCCCGCGGTAAATGCAGCCGTGCTGCTCGACAGCGGGCACGTTCTGCTGGAGCAGCACAAGCGTCTGCTGCCCTTCTACGACGTATTCGACGAACAACGGTATTTCCTACCATCGACCCGGCAGCAGGTAGTGGAACTGGATAATCTGCGTATCGCGATTTCAATTTGTGAGGACGCCTGGAACGACAAAAACTTCTGGCCGCGTCGACTCTACTCCTTCGATCCGCTCGAGGAGATGATGCGGCAGAATCCTGCGATCCACATCAATCTTTCGGCGTCGCCCTTCTGGCACTCGAAACGCAGGTTGCGGCGCGAGATGCTGGCATCGATCTCGAATCGCGATGGAATTCCGGTGATCATGTGCAACCAGGTAGGCGGGAACGACAGCTTGGTCTTCGATGGTTCGTCGATGTGCATCAATGCGCACGGCGATCTGGTCGCGCAGGCCAAGTCTTTTGAAGAGGATCTGGTAGTCTTCGATCCGTTCTGCTCGCCGGCTGTTCCTGAGCCAGCGGACGATGACAGGGAGGCGGCGTATCGGGCACTTGTGCTGGGAACACGCGACTACGTACGCAAGTGCGGATTCAGCAAAGTGGCGGTGGCTCTGAGCGGTGGTATCGATTCCGCGCTCGTAGTTGCAATCGCCGCAGAGGCGCTTGGCAAGGAGAACGTTCTCGCGATCGGCATGCCCAGTCCTTACTCTTCGCAAGGTTCGGTGGATGACAGCCGCGCACTGGCGGCGAACTTAGGTATTCAGTTTGAGACGATCGGCATCAGCGGTCTTTTTGGGGATTACACGAAAGCGCTGAAGCCGCTTTTTAAAGGCACCAAGGCGGGACTGGCGGAGGAGAATCTGCAGGCGCGCATCCGGGGCAACCTGATGATGGCAGTGTCGAACAAGTTTGGTTCGCTAGTGCTGACAACGGGAAACAAATCTGAGATGGCGGTTGGTTATTGCACGCTGTACGGCGACATGGTCGGCGCGCTCGCGGTGATCGGCGACCTTGTGAAGACGCGTGTATACGCTATTTGCAGCTGGCTCAATCGGGAGCGGGAGATCATACCCCGCGCGATTCTCGAGAAGGCGCCGTCTGCAGAGCTGCGACCGGGACAGAAGGATACTGACTCTCTGCCGCCGTACGAAACACTGGATCCGATATTAGAAGCCTATGTGGAGCGTTATGAGACGCCCGAGCACATTGCTGAGACAAGCGGTTCTCCGCTGGAGCTTGTGCAACACGTGGTTCGGCTCGTGGAGCGTTCCGAGTACAAGCGACAGCAGGCAGCACCGGTGTTGAAGGTGACTTCCAAGTCGTTCGGGATGGGGCGCCGGTTCCCGATTGCTGTGAAGGTGCAGGTATAAGCTAATGTCTGGGGAGATTTCCCGTCACTGAAGGAGAAACGCTTGATTCGTACTTCCGCTCGACTGGCCGCCGCGATCGCGCTGGCCGTTTTGTTTTCAGCAGCGCACCACTCAGCAGCACAGGATCAGACCCCAGCCAGCCCGGCAGCCGCACCCGCCCCTTCCGCGCCTGCAGCGGCTCCCCCGGCGTTTCCGAAGCCAGATCCGGCCGATTTCACGGCGGATACTCCGAGCAAAGAGACAGTGAATGCCTTCATGCAGGCGAACCTCGGTTTTGACCCGAACAGTATGTTTCAGGTTCAGGCGATCCAGAAGACGCAGCTTCCGGGAATCAACCGCGTTGTCGTTTTTGTCGGCGACAAGACTGGCAAGCAACAGCCGTACCGGTTTGCATTTCTGACTGCGCCGGATATGAAGCACATCATGGTTGGGGATCGCATTATTCCTTTTGGCGAGCATCCGTTTGAGGAGCATCGGACGATTCTGCAGCAGCGTGCCAACGGACCGTATCGAGGGGCGGCGGGGAAGGATCTGGAGCTGGTCGAGTTCGCGGACTTTCAATGCCCGCATTGCAAGGCGGCACAGGCCAACATGGACAAGCTTGTAACAGATTTCCCGAACGCTCGCATCGTCTTTCAGCCCGATCCGATTGCCAGCATTCACCCGGAATCAGTGATTGCGGCGGAATATGGGGTCTGCGTAGCGAAGATGGGCGGCAACACAGCATTCTTTACTTTCGCCGCTGCTGTGTTTGAAGGACAGGAGGGTCTAGCAACCGCTGATGGAGCCACATTGACGCTCAATAGTTCGGTGACCAAGGCCGGGCTGGATCCTCAAAAGGTCGCAGCTTGCGCCAATACCCCGGAGACGAAGGCGGCGGTGGATGCTTCGGTACAACTTGCGAAGGAACTAGACATCTCCTCAGTTCCGACGCTGGCGATCAACGGCAGACAGGTGCCGGCGAATGCTCCGTACGACACGTTGAAGCAGATTATCGAGTATCAGGCAAAGCAGGATGGGATCGCGAAGTAGTTTTTCGAGAGTGGTATGAGAAGGCCCCGGGGATTCATTTCCGGGGCTTTATGTTTCCGCGCTCCTACATTGCTGATCTACCGCGCTCGATGCGCACCATGGGCGTGTGGCCGGCGGCCTGCGTTCCACGGATGACATGAGGAGAGATGATGATGAGCAGGCTTGCGTAGTTCTTGATCACGTCTCGGTTTGTGATGGCGTTCAGCCCCGGTATTTCCGTCACGCCAGGCAGACCGCTCAGGGCCCGGCTCTCTTCCTTATCGACCTGGCTGACCAAGACTACGGCAGCGTCATTCTTCACAGTTGCGACGCCGGAATAGCTGCGGTTGTTCAGGATAGGGACACCGTTGATGGAAGAGCCGCCGAGAGCCGTGATCTTGAGATCCATGGTTAGCGCGACTTCGCCGCTGCGAATGACGCGCGGAGTGGCTTTGAAGGTAAGGCCCAGATCTTGATATTCGATCTGCGGGATTGTCTGCGAACTCGAATTCAGTTGTGAGAGAAGGGAACTGAGGTTTCCGGAAGCGCCGGGAGTCGTCAAACCCGGGATGTTGATTCCGGAGGTCCCGAGATCAGAGTACTGGGAGGTTTCGATCGGGTACCGTGAGCCGCTCTTGATGGTCCCCTCCTCACCGTCTCCGAGATGTATCTGAATCTGATCGAGTTCGCGCGACTCGGACGAGTTCAGATTCAAGTTGACCTTTGCGGGGCCGGGCGAGAGGCCGGTCAGAGTGAGTCCGCCTCCAAACAGGGCAATTCCGTTCTGGAAAATCGAGCTCGAAACCTGTCCTGACGCCAGGAGGATTCCGAGGATTGTGAGCGTATCGCCGGGCGCAGCCAATCCGGAAGAGATGATCTCCTGGACGAGTTCCTGGTTTTGGTTGAGGATTGCCTGTTCTGCGGTATAGACATTAAAGGCAGTGATCTGCTGCGGCGGTGTGATGCCCGTGTTTCTCAGGTTGTTGTGAATGACCTGGAGCAGCTTCACGTCGAGCAGCACCTGGCTGTGACCGTCGAGGAGCTGTTTTAATGTCTCGTTGAAGGCATTCAGCTTGTCGCTTGTAGAGCGAATCGTGAGCGTTCCGGAACTCAGCTGGACGGCGACCTGCTGGGCCTGAAAGACCGCTTTTGCCATGTTGCCGATGTCGGTCATTTCGGCCTGCGACATGCCGCCAAGGTAGACGGTCTCAAACTCCTGTCGCATGAACTGAGTTCTGTTTTCGCGGGTGTCTCTGGCAACGATTGCACGATGGGCATCGAGCGGGACAGTGAAGGTGTCCGTCACCATGTTGATGGCCTGCATCGCCTGCGCGAAGGTGGCGTCATCCATCTCAAAACGGACCGGCGGACCGGTTACGCTGCTGTCGATTGAGGCTTCGATTCCGAAAGAATGAAACACGTTCTGAATCGCCTGGCGGCGATCTGTCCGCAGATGAAAACTCTTTGTCCCGGAGAGCGGTTCGAGCGTTGGAGCGGGAGCGAGCGAGTCGGCTGCCTGTGCATAGAGTGATTTCGATTGCGAGGCGGCTGTTTCATCGGCCATTTCTCGAAGGTGCTCGGCCACCTGAAGGTTCCGAGGATCGAGTTCGGCGGCACGCTGGAGCGCGGCGCGCTCGGCCGTTGCGTCGCCCTTGATTCTCGCTTTCGTTGCTGTCTGAATCAGCTCAGTGACTGCGTGGCTGCGAACGACTTCAGTGGCTGCACTGTAGTTGGGATTTTCTGGATCGATCCGCGCGGCTTCTTCATAGTCTTTCATCGCAGCTTCGTATTGCTGCTTCTGAAAGAGCTTTGTGGCTTCGAGGTAGAGCTTGGTCGCGCGCCTGCGCTCCTTGTTCGTGACTGGGTGAGCGGTAGACTCGATCTTCTGGCCCGCCTGAGGATTCGCGGGTGATGCTGGTATCGAATTTGAAGCTGGGGCGGGCGCTTGCTGCTGCGCCGCTGCCATTGCAGCGAAGAGCACTGCAGCGGTGCCAACCAGGAGCTGTGAGTGTGCCGGCTTCAAGACTGCTCCCGTGTGGTCTGCAGTAAGTTTGCCAATGTCGTTGTACACACCTCAGGCTTGTGCGCCATGAGCTCATCGAAGGAGAATTGCCCTGTTGCGACGGCAATCACCGGCAAACTGTTCGCATGTGCGGCTTCGATATCGCGCGGCGTATCGCCCACTACGCAAACGGTGGCGTCAGGGCCGGCTAATTCGCGTGCCTTGCGAGCTGCATCTCCAATCAACTCTGAACGGAGGGGAAACTGATCGCTGAAACCGCCGAAGCGGAACCATTCGCGCAGGCCGGCACGCTCCATTTTGATCCAGCCAATCATTTCCAAGTTGCCGGTCGCGAGCCCCAGAATCGCACCCTTATCTGCCAGGTGTTGTAATGTGTCTTCCACGCCGGGCATCAGCATGGGGTGCATCTCATGTTTGCGTCCGGCTACGTTGTGGCAGATTGCTTCAGCGATGGCGGTTAGTTGGGGCTCAAGCACCTCCGGGGCAATGCCTGCTTGCACACAGGCCTCCCGGAGAATGGAGGTATCGGTATTCCCGGCAAGCGTTACGCCCTCGAGAGTGACGTGTGGTCCCATGACCCTTTGAAGCGTCGCGGTGAAGCTGTCGACATGAACACGGTCGCGGCTCCGCAGGAGCGTGCCGTCGATGTCGAAAAGATAAGCGGCCTGCCGGTCCCAGGCAAAGCCCTTTTCAATTGCTGCACGCTCTTCGCTTTTCGGCTGTATGGTCTGCATTTCGCTGCGGAGAACTACGCCCGCAACACCAGATTAATGCAATCCGGGGCGTTCGGCACGGGACAAGGCGACCCTGAACAAACGTAACCTGCGCATCGAAGGGCGTTTGCCCGGAAGCGATCAGCCTTGGCGGCTGCCTTGGCGTATGACTCCAAATACGGGACGTTCGGAGCGTGGAGGACGCTTGAGCCCGGCACGAATTTCTGCGAGGCTGATGCCGAGTTCGGCCATGGTACGGCTCAGAGTGTTCCGATGAACACCCAGTTCTTCTGCAGCCTTACACTGGTTTCCTTTGTTGGCTGTCAGCACTTCGCGCAGATACTGTCTTTTGAACTCTTTTACGGCGTCCTCATAACGGATGCCGGTGGAGTGCATCTGTGTAACCAGGCTGTCCAGGTCTCTTCTCACGTCACCCTCGTGCTCTACTAGATTGCCACAACGGGCAGGCTTCAGCCTGCGAAAAATTATTTGTCTTTTTCCTCATTGATCCACTGCTGTGATTTTGTTTCGAGCGTGTTCAATTCCTTGCGCACACGTTCCCCTAAGCGAGACGGCGTCACTTGAATGCTCACATGAAGCGCACCGAAGAAATATCGCGGCAGGCGGGCTTCCGTCAACCATGCTGTTTGGGGGAAGAACGCGACCGTAACCAGAATGCAGAGTGCAACGAAGACCAGGCCTTCAACCAGCCCGAAGAGGGCACCCGCAATTCGATCGAGACATCCGAGACCAACCTTTTCGAAAACTTTAGCGAGCAGCGATCCAAGGAGGGCTGCAACGATCATTACAAGACCAGCGATGATCAAGAACGCCCCGGCGTCTGCGATCTCAACGGTGTGAATGAACCGTCTCAGAATGGCGGCTAATCGCCAGTAGTTCCAAGAGGCGATCGCCACGCCGGCAATGAGTCCTGCAAGTGAAAACACTGATCGGAAGAATCCGCGAGCCAAGCCGGCCAGCACCGAGCCGGCGAGGATGACGACGATGATCCAGTCAACCAGCGTGAGGCCGCCAACGTTCATGAGTTCGTGTCCTTAATTCGGCTAAATAGAGTCATGGCGTGCAAGGATCACTTCGTCACGTCCAGATCGCGACCCGTCAATCGCCGAAATGCTTCGAGGTATTTATCGAGTGTACGACGGACCACGTCATCCGGAAGGCTGGGAGCAGGGGCCTGCTTGTTCCAATGAATACTCTCGAGGTAGTCGCGGACGAATTGCTTGTCGAAGCTTGGCTGCGCTCCACCCGGTTTCCATTGGGAGGCTTCCCAGAAGCGGGACGAGTCGGGGGTGAGCACTTCATCGGCGAGGACGATGGTGTTGCCGACTTGTCCGAATTCGAACTTAGTGTCGGCAAGGATGAGGCCGCGCGATTCTGCGTGCCGGGCAGCCTTGCTATAGATGGCAAGGGTGAGATCGTGAAGTGTTTTGGCCGTGTAAGCACCGACCGTTTTTTCGACCGCTGCAAAGGAGATATTTTCGTCGTGAGTACCGTCCTGGCTTTTCGTTGAGGGTGTGAACAGCGGCTGGGGCAGGCGCGAACCGTCCTGCAGGCCTGGAGGCAACTGGATGCCGCAGACGGTTCCGTTTGTCTTATATTCCTTCCAGCCGGAACCGGCGATGTAGCCGCGCGCGACGCACTCGACTGGAAACATCTGCGCTCGCTCGACCAGCATGGAGCGGCCCTCAAGCTGGTCACCGTATCTGTGCAGCGGCTCAGGAAAATCTTTTACGTTGGTAGCGATGAGATGGTTGGGAACGATATCGCGGAGCAAATCGAACCAAAAGAGAGAGATCTGAGTAAGGATTTTGCCTTTGCCCGGGATGCCGGTGCCGAGGACGTGGTCGAAGGCAGAAATGCGGTCGGTCGCGACCATCAGGAGTGCATCGCCGACTGCGTAGAGGTCGCGGACCTTGCCGCGACCGATCAGGGGCGTGGCGCCCAGGTCTGTCTTAAGGAGAGTTGTCATGGAAGCCCTTACCTCGGCTGAAACTTGGTGATGAGACTGGTCTGGCGCGTCTGCAGGTACTGGTATCGTCGCGCTGTGAACTTCCGATTTTCGAGCCCGCAGGGAGCTTTGTCAAACTCAGTAGATACAAGGGATTGACTGACACGAAAAGGAGGCGGATGTTTCGTGCGAGATTCCCACAATGCTCTGTGACGACCGTCACGGAGTGAGAAGCAGAGTTGCGCGAAACTCCAATTGTCATCAAGGTTCGGGAGCCCGTCAGAAGGCGCCTTTGAGCCGGGTGGCACGAGGCAGCAGTGGAAAGGGGAAGCCGCGGCTCGCTTCGTTCTATAGGGATCGCCAGTAGCCGCGTACTACCGACCTCCAGTGCCGGCTACTGGTCCCCGTCTTAATCTTGTGATTATTCAATGCAAGCGCCTCCGGAGCGACGATTTCCTTCGGGGGCGAATTTTTGCTTGCCCGCATCTCGCGTCACAACCCGGAATGAAGGTTGCGGACCCACGGTGGCTTCGTTTGTTGAGTAGCGCGGGCTTGTGCCTGTAACGAAGTTTTCTCTTCTAATCGGAACAAAGTAAGGGTAGTATTCCGATTGCTTCCACAGTAAGTCCGCTCGGCCCGTTCGAAAATTCCGGAGGTCAATCGATGTCGAATCCCCGCTCGTCTCGCTATCCTTCTCGCGTTCTTATCATTCTGTCGGTTCTCGCTCTTGCCACCACAACCGCACGGGCGCAGGTTCGAGACTACACACGGATCGTCATCTTTGGAGATTCGCTTTCCGATACCGGAAATGTGGCGCATCTTACGGTGGCCAAATATGGGATTACGATCCCGAGCCCGGTGGGCGGGAACTATACGCTGGGGCGATTCACTGATGGATATGACACCATACCCGCTGCTCAGAGCTATTTTGGCGTCTGGGTCGAACAACTGTCTGCTTCGATACCATCCCATCCGGCGGTTACCAACTCCCTCGATGGCGGAACTAATTATTCCTGGATTTGCTCTCACCGGCGGGGGCACAAGCACTCTCCAACTCGCCGGTGGGCAGATTTCGGTTGATGTCGAGAACATGGGACGGCAAATCTCGGATTACCTGGCGACGCATCCGAGGATCAACAGCAAAACCCTGTTTGTCGTGTGGGGCGGGGCCAATGACGTGTTGAACGCGACATCTCCGACGCAGGTGATCAACGCGGCGATTCAGGAGACGCTGGATATTCAGCGTCTTATCGCGGCGGGGGCGACGCAGATCCTTGTTTTGAATCTGCCGCCCTGGGCCTGACACCGCGTTTGAACGGGTCGCCCGCGGTTTCGCAGGCGGCGAACGCCGCGGCAGCACTTTACAACTCGTGGCTTGGAACCGGCGTCGCTGTGTTGAACGACTTCTACAGGTGGCGTCGGGTTGCGATCTATCCCGTGAATGTCTATTCGTTGTTCAATCAGATTGTTGCGAACCCCGCTGCGGTGTCGCTGGACAATGTCAACGCGCCGGCTCAAAACAATTTCGCGGTGAATCCGGACACGTATCTCTTCTGGGACGATCTTCACCCTACGACGAGCGGTCACAACCTGGTGGCGGACGCTGCTCTTAAAGCCTTGCCCGGCCAGTGAGGGTCTGACAGTCACATCTGCTCTGTTTTGTTTTGTCCGCTGTAGACACATCGGGCCGGCGTTCTTCCCGGCCCTTCTCTCGCACTTCCTCTTCGACATCGACACATCCTCCAGTGATCGGAATCACTGAGGCCTGATTTCTTAAGCCCAAACTGTGTGTGCCGTGGAATGGTGGCTCCTGATCAACATGATCCCGTCTGCGATCCGGAGCTGTGGAACCGGTAAGACGCGTATCGGTTCGAAGGAGAGGGAATGATCGAACTGCTGGAAGTTGGCATGAAGATTCCGGACGAAACGAACATTATTATCGGCCAGTCGCACTTCATCAAGACCGTCGAAGACCTCTATGAGGCGATGGTGCACACCCCGCAGGCCCGATTCGGGCTTGCTTTCAACGAGAGCTCGGGTGAATGCCTGATCCGCAGTGAAGGGAACGATGACGAACTGCGCCACGCCGCCGTCCACAATGCGCAGTTGATTGGTGCAGGGCACATCTTTGTTCTGCTGATTCAGAATGCTTATCCCATCAACGCGCTTCATGCGATTCGCAACGTGCCAGAGGTGTGCACAGTATTCTGCGCAACCGCGAATCCTGTGGGGGTGGTGCTGGCACAAACTGAGCAGGGCAGGGGTGTTCTGGGAGTTATCGATGGAAGCTCGCCGAAAGGAGTGGAAGACGAGGCAGGTGTCGCGTGGCGCCATGAACCGCTTCGCAAGTCTGGCTACAAGCGTTAGGTGATCTCCAGGTACGTGGCGGAGAAGGTGGGTTAACAACAGGAGGTATGAGATGGCACTCAAAGGTCTGTTGGATTATCTCGATGAGAACGAAGTCCGGTACGTCATCCTCTATCACTCTCCGGCATACACAGCGCAGGGCATCGCCGGGCTGGCGCATATTTCCGGACAGGAATTGGCGAAGACGGTAATCGTACTGCTGGACGGCAAGCTTGTAATGGCGGTTTTACCTGCAAAGTATAACGTCGATCTGATGTTGCTGAGAAAGCGGGCAAAGGCAAAGACCGTGGAGTTGGCAGCAGAGAAGGATTTTCAAGGCCGTTTTGCGGGATGCGAAACCGGCGCAATGCCGCCATTCGGTAATCTCTTCGGAGTTCCTGTGTATGCCGAAGTGACGCTGGAGAAGGATGCGGTAATTGCTTTCAACGCCGGAACCCATCGGGAACTGATTCGGATGTCGTGGACCGACTACAAGAGGCTGGTACAGCCGACGATGATGGGTTTCGCCTCAGGGCACTCGGCGGAGGCCGCCTAACGTTTGTCGGGGGATTTGTGGATTCAAAGAAGGAATGCGAAAAGCCGCAGAAGATTCAGGTGGTTCAGCACTCATTCGCAGGCGGCCTCTGGCTGGCCGCCTGGCTGTTTACGATAGGCTTTCTCCGGCTGACGTTCTGGCAGGGAGTCTGGGCGATTGTGATCTGGTCGTATTACCTTAGCGTGCACTATGCTCCCAGACGGGGAGGCCTAAGCGGTTGCTCTTTGCGGTAGCTGCTCGTGAGCTAACTTGACGCTGACAACTTTGGAGACGCCCGGCTCCTGCATGGTGACGCCGTAAATCATGTCTGCGGCGTGCATCATGCGCTTGGAGTGGGTAACGAGCAGGAATTGCGTCTCCTTGCTGAGTGTGCGGAGCAGGTCAGCAAGACGGCCGACGTTGGTCTCGTCGAGCGCGGCATCCACTTCGTCAAGCACGCAGAAGGGGCTCGGCTGGAACTGGAAAATGCCGACGAGCAGCGAGATGGCAGTGAGAGCTTTCTCGCCGCCCGAGAGCAGTAACACGTTTTGCAGCTTTTTGCCCGGAGGGGAGGCAACTATCTCGAGGCCGCTCTCGGCCTGGTTCTCCGCGTCAGTGAGGCGGAGGAAAGCCTGGCCGCCATGGAAAAGCTTGGTGAAGACGTGGCCGAAGTTCTCGTTGATGCGGGCAAAGGCCTCGTCGAACTTCTCGCGCGAGATCTGATCGATTTCCTTGATGGTTTGCTGAGTATTCTCGATGGACTCCATCAGGTCCTTGCGCTGGGCTTCGAGGAAGGAGTGGCGCTCCGCCGTCTCCTTGTACTCGTCGAGAGCCATCATGTTCACGGGGCCCATTTGCTCGAGTTTTTGTTTGAGGGTGCGGCAGGTGTCTTCTTCGACGGCGAGCGGTTCGTCGACGATTCGTACGATTTCTCGATCCGCGCGAAGTTCGGCGGCTTCCTGGTTGACTTCGGTGAGGCAGCCTGCTTCAAGGTGCTCAAGGTCAGACTTGAGTTTGGCGGCCTGGCTGGCGCGAGCGCCGCGGTCCTCGCGTAGTTGATCGAGCGCAGCGCGGGCTGCTTTGAGCTGCGTTTCCATTTCGGCAAGCTGGTGGCGAACCTCGTGGGCCTGCGTTGCGATTGCTTCAGCCTGGGCGAGGGCTTCTGCCTTCAGCGCAGCGAACTCCTGCTCGCGCTGTGCGAGGGCGGCGGTTTCGCTGATACGCTGCTCTCGTTCGGACTCGGCGGATGCGCGCTGCTGCTCAATGGCCATGACTCGGCGCTCGAGATCAGCGTGCAGACGATCGATGCGCTGGAAGGCAGCCTCGGCACCGCGACGACGCTCTTCGAGGCCGGCTAGCTCGGCGGTGAGGCGGGCCGCGTCCTGTTGAAGGGTCTCTCGGTTCTGCCGCATCGTGGAGAGCTGGTTCTGCTGTTCTTCGAGACCGACCTCAGCAGCGGCATGCTCCGCTTCGAGACGAACGGCTTCTTCGCGCTTCTGCTCGATGACAGAGTGCTTGGCTTGACGAGCTTCCTTGTTGCGTTCAGCTTGTGTCATCCATTCCTGGAGACGGCGCTCGATGCGCTGGCCCTCACTCTCCATCTGCTTGAGTGCTGCGCCCTGATCAGCGGCTTCGCGCTCGGCATGACGCCGTTCTTCACTGCGTGCTTCCAGGCGAGCGGTCAATTCTTCGATCTGCCTGGTGAGTGCTGCGGCCCCAAATTCGGCCTGGCCAAGGTCGCGCTCGATGGCAGTGAGGCGCATTTCTGTTTCGCGGAGTTCGCGTTTGAGGACGAGCGGGCCCTGACTGGCGGGCTTGCCGCCGGTGACGGTGGCGTTGTGGAAGCACTCGCCCTCGGGCGTGAGGAAGTAGGCGTGCGCGTGATCATTCGCCATGCTCTGCGCGAGTTCGGATGTTTCGACGAGGTAGCCGTCGCGCAACTTGGGAAGGATCGTTTCGAGTGTGTGGCCGAAGCCGTTGAGGAGACGGACCTGTTCGCGCAGAGGAGTGACGCCAGGGGCATTGATCTTTTCGGCGTCGCCATTGCCTCCGTGACTGTGACTGCCCTCAGGGTGAATGAGGAAGGTGGCGCGGCCATCGACGCTGGTCTTGAGTACGCGAACGCCTTCTTCCGCAGCGTGCCAGCTTTTGACGACGACGTAGTTGAGTTCGTCCCGGAGGAACTCGTCGACTACGCCTTCGTGCTCGCCGGCGACTTCGATAAAGTCCGCTAGCGTACCTACGGGGGTAGAGCCGTTCTGCAGCGCACCCGGCCTGAGGAGTTTGCGAACCGTTTCGGTGGAGTAGCTGTGATCGCGGATAAGCGACTGTAGAGAGTCGCGACGACCGGCAACTCCGGCGTGGTCGCTGCGCAGTTTATTTGCCTGCGCGCGGACCGAGGCTTCTTCGGAGCGGCGAGCCTGCAGGGTTTCGCGGAGCTCGGCGATTTCACTCTCGAGGTTTCTCAATGCTTCTGCGGCGGAATCGAATTTGAGACGCGCCTGGCCACTTTGCACTCCGAGGCTTTCCTGCTCGTTGCGGGCCTGGCTCATCTCAGCGTTGAGCCGCTCGGCTTCGCGTTCGAGAGCGGCAAGGCTTTCTTCCGCTTGTGCCGTGCTGTTGCGGGCGTTGCCGGCGAGCGTGAGCAGGTGCATCGCGTGGCGGCGATGGCTCTCGAGCTGGCGCTCGGAGTTGAAGACTTCTTCAGCTGCAGTGCGAGCTTCGTGCTGGCGAGCCTGGACTTTCTCATGGAACGCGTGGGCTTCGCCGGCCGCGGTTTCAAGAAACGCTTTCTGCTGCTGGCGCTCTTCGGCGATGGTGCCTAACTGCGTTCTAGTTGTCTCGAGTTCGCCGGCGGCCGCCGCAATGCGGGCTTCCAGTTCGCTTACTCGCTCGGCGTTACTGCGCTGGCGGGCGGCGGCGCGCTCGAGTTCAACGGCGGAGGAGTTGGCGCGGTTCTGCGCATCTTGGCCTTCACGGTCGAGTTCATAACCACGCTCGGTCAGCGCGTGCTGGCTCGCTTCGGCCGTTTCGATCTCAAGGGCGCCGGCGGTGATCTTTTCGGCGAACTCGGCGATCTCGTGTTCGAGACGCGATTGTTCCGCATCCATCAAAGCCATGCGGCTGGCGAGCACAATGCGAAGGCGTCCCCGCAGATCATCGCGAACCTGGGCGAAGCGCTCTGCCTTTGCGGCCTGACGCTTGAGGCTGTTCATCTGGCGGGTGACTTCTTCGAAGATGTCGTCGACGCGCGCGAGGTTCTGCCTGGAGCTTTCGAGGCGGAGTTCGGCGAGACGCTTCTTTGTCTTGAATCGGGTGATGCCAGCGGCTTCTTCGATGATGGCGCGGCGATCGTGGGGCTTGGAGCTGAGCAGCTGTCCAATGCGCTCCTGTCCGATGATGGCGTAGCTCTCAGGGCCGAGACCGGTGCCCATGAAGATGTCCTGAATGTCGCGCAGGCGGCAGAGCTTGCCGTTGAGCAGGTATTCGCTTTCACCTGTGCGGAAAAGGCGGCGGGTGATGACGATCTCGCCCTTCTGCGGAGTGCGGTTGAATTTGCGGCGGCGGATTTTAAGGACCACCGGTTGAGGCCCGTGGGCAGCGGCTTCGGCGTTCAATTCAGGAGTCTGCGCAGCTTCGGCGGTTTCGTCGTCTTCAACAAGGCCCGGCTGTTCAGCGGCGATGATCTCTTCGGCTTCGACGGCCTTCTGGCGGCGCAGTTCTTCCTCGTCCCAGTCGGCGGGGCCGTCGTGATCGACGGTCACTTCGGGTTCGATGGGGACCGGACCGTCATAGGCCTCGGGGTCGACCATGGTTATGGTGACTTCGGCCATGCCGAGGGGTTTGCGTTCGCGAGTTCCGGCAAAGATGACATCCTGCATGCTGCCGCCGCGGAGGCTTTTGGCGCTCTGCTCACCCAACACCCAACTGACCCCGTCGAGGATGTTGGACTTTCCGCACCCGTTCGGCCCGACCACGACGGCGATACCTGTCCCCGGTACCGTGAGTTCGGTACGGTCGCAGAAGCTTTTAAAGCCGAGGATGTGGATCTTTTTGAGTTTCAGCATGCTCTCTCCGGATCAGCAGAATACGAACGGGATCACCGAAGTCGGCTGGGAACCATAGTTCCGGCAGGCATCACCTGCGGAGGATGGTGGACCGGCGCCGACTTCACGCCTTGAAGGGGAAAGTCCCTCTTCGATTACAGACTGTATGGACCCTAAAAGTAAGGGTCAATGTCACCAGGGGGTTCTTTTGTGGATAAGGGGGTCCCGAATCCACCTTTTTCGTTTATTTTAGGCTTTGTTCGGAAATTGGGGTAGTTTTCTTCAGTTTATGCTCAGTTTTCCACAGTCGAGAATGCAACCCATTTGCGACAGATTCCTCAACGAATTTGTCTAAAGCGTCAACTGTTCACAGGAGCTTTGTACGGGAAGGCTGGGTTGCAGCCGGCATTTGGGAGGCTTGTCGACACGACGGTCAGGAGAATCTGACCGCTCCGAGGATCACCTTCTCGATGGCGCGTAGCGCTTGTGCTCTTGGAAATCCGGGACGGCTCGCCAGCCGGATTGTCCTCCGGGAGCGCCCTGCGAGGGGCACGAGGACTATGCCGCGCTTCTTTAGAGAATCGGCGGCAAGTGCGGGAATCAGAGTTGAGCCATATCCGGCTGCGACCAGATTTACGAGGGTCTCGAGGGTAGCAGCCTGCATTGCACCCTGCATTCCGCCTCGGACATGGCTATGTCCGTGTTTTGTGCCGCAGGCGGCAAGTGCGTGAGTGGCAAGGCAGTGGCCATCAGCGAGGACGAGCAACTCATCTTTGAGGGCTTGCTCATCTACCTTCCTGGCGGCTGCGAGGCGGTGGTTTTTCGGCAGGGCTGCAAAAAGAGGTTCGTCGAAGAGGACGATTTCGGTAATTTCTGGGGCGTCGGTTTCAGTCGCGATCAAAGCGGCATCAAGTTTGTGATTGCGGAGACTGTCAACTAGAACCCGGGTCTGGTCTTCCCATAACTCGATGGTGAGGCCGGGATAGCTTTGCTTCAGAGGTTTGAGAATCAGGGGCAGAAGATACGGGGCCAGCGTCGGTATCGCACCAAGTTTGAGCGGACCTATCATCGGATCGCGTGCGGCGCGCGCAACAGCTTCGATTTGCGCAGCCTCGGCAAGGGCTCGTCGGGCATGCTGCAAAATCTGGCTTCCGGCCGGGGTGAGGGCCACGCGTTTGTTGGTGCGTTCCAGCAAGGTCACCCCGAGTTCATCTTCGAGTTTTTTGATCTGGCTGCTGAGCGTGGGCTGACTTACATGGCACGATTCGGCAGCGCGGCCGAAGTGGCGCTGCTCTGAAATGGCGACGAGATAGCGCAATTCCTGGAGATTCATAAGGCAGATTGCGATTCAGGGTTGCGTGATTCTGCAGTGAGCGCCGGAGTAACCGAGCAAAGCGCTCCTGATTCAATCATAGACTGTAGCAATCATCATTGTAGAAACAATCGATTTGCTTTATCGAAGCCGGACCCACTACCTTTGACGCTGAACGCAAAATGTATCTGCCGGGAAGTCCCCCGGAATCCTCTCCCTACCAACCAGAATTCAAGGAGAACAGATGTCCGACGAATCCAAATGCCCGTTTTCGGGCGACATGCTCAAACATACAGCGGCCGGCGGAGACAGCAACCGCAACTGGTGGCCCAATTCGCTGAATATTGCAATCCTTCATCAGCAATCCTCCCTCTCAAATCCGATGGCGGCGGAGTTCGATTACGCGCAGGAGTTCAAAACGCTCGACCTGGACGCTGTGGTTAAAGACCTGACGACGCTCATGACCGATTCGCAGGATTGGTGGCCGGCGGACTTCGGTCACTATGGTCCACTTTTTATCCGCATGGCGTGGCACTCGGCCGGTACATATCGCATTTACGATGGCCGCGGCGGAGCCGGAAAGGGCGCACAGCGGTTTGCCCCGCTGAACAGTTGGCCTGATAACGGAAACCTGGACAAGGCGCGGCGGCTGCTTTGGCCGATCAAGCAGAAGTACGGACGAAAGCTCTCATGGGGCGATCTTATGATTCTGGCCGGCAACGTAGCGCTTGAGTCGATGGGTTTCAAGACGTTCGGCTTTGGCGGCGGACGCGCGGACGTATGGGAGCCGGAACTCGACATCGACTGGGGTCCTGAGACTACCTGGCTTGGCGATGAGCGGTACAAAGGCGACCGCGAACTGGCGAATCCGCTGGCGGCGGTTCAGATGGGATTGATCTACGTGAATCCTGAGGGTCCCAATGGCAATCCTGATCCGGCGAAGTCAGCGCGGGATATTCGCGAGACGTTCGGGCGCATGGCGATGAATGACTATGAGACGGTAGCCCTCATCGCGGGTGGTCATACTTTCGGCAAGACGCACGGCGCGGCGAGTGCGAGCTATGTGGGTCCTGAGCCAGAGGGAGCGCTGCTCGAAGACATGGGACTCGGCTGGAAGAACAGCTTCGAGACGGGCGTAGGCGCGCACGCGATCACGAGCGGACTGGAAGGCATCTGGACTCCGACGCCGACGAAGTGGGACAACAGCTTCTTCGAGACGCTGTTCAAGTACGAGTGGGAACTGTACAAGAGCCCCGCCGGCGCGAACCAATGGAAGCCGAAAGGGGACGCCGGCAAGGACACCGTTCCCGATGCGCACGATCCAAAGAAGCGGCACCATCCGACCATGCTGACTTCGGACTTGGCGCTGCGCGTCGATCCAGCATACGAGAAGATCTCGCGACACTTCCTCGATCACCCCGACGAGTTGGCTGATGCTTTTGCGCGTGCGTGGTTCAAGCTTACGCATCGCGATATGGGGCCGATCACCCGGTATCTAGGGCCGCTGGTTCCGAAGGAGCAGCTGATCTGGCAGGATCCTGTTCCGTCAGTCGATCACGAACTGGTCAACGATAAGGAAGTCGAGACATTGAAGGCGAAGGTGCTCGCATCTGGTCTCTCGATTTCGCAACTTGTCACAACAGCATGGGCCTCAGCCGTCACTTTTCGGGGAAGCGACAAGCGCGGCGGCGCGAACGGTGCGCGCATCCGCCTGGAACCCCAAAAGAACTGGGAAGTGAACCAGCCAGCAGAACTCGCGAAAGTGCTTTCGAAGCTCGAAGGCATTCAGAGGGAGTTCAATTCAGCCCAAGGGAGTGGCAACGGGAAGTCGGGTGGGAAGAAGATTTCGCTTGCCGATCTGATCGTTCTTGCCGGTAATGCTGCGGTGGAAGCGGCTGCAAAGAAAGCCGGACACGATGTCAGGGTTCCGTTCTCACCGGGGCGCACAGATGCAACGCAGGAGCAGACTGATGTGGAGTCTTTCGGAGTCCTGGAGCCAAAGGCAGATGGCTTCCGGAACTATGTCGGCAAGGGGATGGAGAAATACGCGGCGAATCTGTTCCTGGACAAGGCGCAACTGCTGACGCTTACCGCACCGCAGATGACAGTGCTGATCGGTGGACTGCGAGTGCTAGGTGCGAACTATGGCGGGTCGAAGGACGGAGTCTTTACCAAGCGGCCTGAGACGTTGACGAACGATTTTTTCATCAACCTGCTCGATATGGGCACGAAATGGCAAAAGAAGGCTGGCTCGGAGCACGTTCTCGAAGGGCATGACCGAAAGAGCGGCGCGCCGAAGTGGACCGGAACTGTGATTGATCTCATTTTCGGTTCGAACGCTCAACTCCGCGCGATCGCCGAGGTGTACGCGAGCAGCGATTCTGAAGCGGACTTCGTAAAGGATTTTGTAAAGTCATGGACGAAGGTTATGAATCTCGATCGCTATGACCTGATCCAAGAAGGCGTGAAACCGCCGGCTGCGGAAACCCACACCATCGCCGAACCTGTTGCAGGCGACTGATTGCCGGAACAAGGCAACACCTCAGGGCTGGAGCGTGATTCGTTCCAGCCTTTCCTTTTCCCGCAAAAGCGGGGCTTTCGTGAATCCATGGGTGAGGTTTTGGAAGCACATTGGGACCACCCGTACTGGTTCCTAATGCATCCCACCTCACAGCGTCGCTAGGCGAGGTGAGTCGAATGAGCATTCTCAACACAGTCGCATCGATGGCGAAGGGTCCCGGCGCGTCTGATCATGCCCAGGTGGCAGGCGGATTGATGCACGAACTCGAGGCGCGCGGTGGAGTTGGCTCTCTCATACAGTCGTTTCAGCGCAATGGCATGGGGAGCTTCATCGAGCAGTGGTCGCAGGGCAACACACAGCCCAATCCAACAGCGATTGAAAATGGGACACAAGGCACGGGGCTTATCGACAGCATCGCGCAGCGCACCGGTCTGTCACCGGGCGTCGTTCGAGGCGGATTGGCTATCACTTTGCCGTTGCTCATCCACCACATGGTTTCGAATAACCATGTGACGCCTTCCGGCGCGCAAAGTGGAAACCAGCCGGAGCCGACGAGTGTCCTGCAATCCATCCTTCAACGTATTGCCTGATTGCCAGGCGGTGATGAGATAGAACAGATTCTGGTAGGCACTTCTGTGCTCATTGGCAGCCGGCACTCTCAAGTTGCGTGGACTTTGTTGCTTCGGGCGCGAAGGAAGCCAGGCGGACGGTTGTGAGCGCATTGGCGACCTGCACACGAGCGGACTTGACCTCCGCCTCAAGAATCTCGAGAACCCGGAACGCCAGGCGAGGGTTCTTGCCGACGATTTCGCGGAATGTCCCAAGCGAGATTGAATATAGCTCTGCACATTTTCTGACGGTCGCCGTCATGGAGTAGGACTGGTTTCCGGCAATTGCCGGCAAACCGATCAGAGAGCCAGGTGTCGCCCTGAAACCGAGGACCGACCGATCAGGCAGCCTGGAAGTGAGCACGACTTCGCCAGTGTGAAGGAGAAAAAGCCGATCTGGAAGCTGTCCCTGCCGGAAGAGTAGTCGTTTATGGGAGATGTGGTGAAGTTGAGAGCGGGCTTCGATGGCCGCCGCGAGTTCGCAGTCGGCCACACATTCAGAGAGGGGTTGATTCAATGCAAGCCGTCCTTGGGAGTCAGGGATCGCTTGCAACCTACTCCGGTTTATCTGAAATATAGCCGATATTCCCATTGCGCGGAACAGGTTCATATGATTTGCGTCACACGGGCGTAATGCCCTCAGAGACATTGGCGCTCTGCCGAATCTAGTTACCGCTTCCGATCCGAAGCGGACCTTCGACGCGAATGGGAGTAGGCCGCCGGTTTCTTCGCCCGAGCTCGGTTGAATGTGAGGGTGGCGTAGTTCATCTGCCCTTCGGTGAGCGTACGCACAGTGATGACGTTGCGGCCTTTGTTCAGGTGAATGCGGGCAAGATCGTGCGCGACGTTCCAGTGGTGCCATTGACGCCACGAGACGGGATCGCTGACGTAATAAGTCGAGGTGATCTTCAGAGGACCGGTTGCGGGTTTGCCATTTACGTCGAACGAGATTGATCCGCCACGGTTCGAGGTGTACAGAAGGTCTGTGATGTAGTCGGCCGTGTTTGTAACATCAACTGTGAGGTTGAACCACTCGCCGGGTTCAGTCCAGCCGATATAGAGGAGAGCAGAGGGCGGCACGACTTTGTTGTAGGGGTTGTCGTCGATCTTGGGATCAAGCCCGAACTTGGTGTACGAAGTATCCACGCCTTCTTTCATTCGGAACTCATTGAGATATGAACCGTTGGCCGGATTCAGCGCTCCGCTGCCGTTGTTTTTCGCGTCGGTGTCGCGGTAGGCAATTCCTTCGCCTCCCAGGTCGTAATAGGCGCACATCACAGATCCGGGAATCTTCTGCGGGCCGGCACTGTATTTGCCTGTCGTGGAAGGGTGTGCCCTTGTAGTGCGCCAGGAACTCTGAGCTGGGCTGACCGAGCACGGTGTAAGCGAATACGAACGTTAAAGTAATGGCAAGTTGTGAGGGGCGGGGCATACGAGTACGCGAACCTTGTTGGCTGAGATGGGCGGTGAGACGAATGCTACCTTAAAGCACCGAGGATGACTTGGAATGTTGAAGTGCGGAAGTCGGTGAGGACAATTGTGCCGTCGCGGCCGCAAGCGATTCAAAGACAGATGGGCTCTTCATCAGATCGTCTGGAGCGCCGTGCCGTTCCGCAAGGCACTGCGTGCTGTTGTATGAGATAACTGTCTGATTGTCGCTGTTCTCGGCGACCATGATCTCGAGGGGCAGGCCGATGGCGATGCTGGGGTGCAGCCAGCATCAAGGGAGTTCCTGTTTGGGATTTCCGAAGATCAACAGCTTGGTGTTGGGCATGCTGATGCCTGCCTTGGCGGCTTCTCCGCTGTGATCGACAAGAGCGAAGATCGTGACGCCCTTGTGTTGCAGAATTTGACTGAGCCTTTCCACGGTTTCATCAACAGAATGGGCTGCCGGGATCGAGATAAGTCCGCTGTCCTCTCTGGCAATTTGCCCTCCTGCACGGTCAGCTTTGTCTTTGCTGTCCCAGTTTCATTATGCGTGGCGAAGCACACACTGAGACGTTGCCGCTGCCGGTTCAGTAAAGTTGAAGAGAGAACCGAGCCGTGACCACTCTGTCCAAAACCGACGACCTGAACCAATTGCTACACGCGGTCTTCGGTTTCAGTGAGTTCCGCGCCAACCAGGAAGCTGTGTGCCGCGCCGCCCTGGCAGGACGCGATCTGCTGCTGGTAATGCCGACAGGTGCAGGGAAGTCGCTTTGCTATCAACTGCCAGCCATTGCCCTGGGAGGCACGGCGCTCGTAATCTCCCCCCTCATCGCGCTAATGGAGGACCAGTTTACGAAGCTCGCAGCGTTAAATCTCCGCGTTGCGCGCATTCACTCGGGCCTTGACCGCGCAGTGTCGCGACAGGCCTGCGTGGAGTACTTGCGCGGTGGGCTGGACTTTCTTTTCATTGCGCCCGAACGTCTGCGTGTGCCCGGATTTCCAGAGATGCTTGCAAAGCGACCACCTGCGCTGATCGCGATTGACGAGGCGCATTGCATTTCGCAATGGGGGCACGATTTCCGGCCTGACTACAGGATGATTGGGCAGCATCTACCCGCGTTGCGGAGCGGGTCTTGTGTTCCGGTGCTGGCGTTGACGGCTACAGCGACGCCGGCGGTGCAGGCAGATATCGTCGCACAACTCGGGATGGAGAATCCGGTGCGATTCATTCACGGCTTTCGCCGCGATAATCTTGCGATTGAGGTCGTCGAAGTCCCAACTCCGGAGCGCTCATTTGCGATCTGCAAGCTGCTGACTAAACGGGCTCACCGTCCGGCGATCGTCTACGCCACCTCGCGCAAGCAAGCGGAGGCACTCGCGGAAGAGTTATCTCAGCTCATGCCGGCGGCGGCGTACCACGCGGGTTTAGACAGCGAGACACGCGAGCGGGTGCAGCGGGCCTTTCTCTCGGGCCGGCTCGAGGCTGTCGTCGCGACGATTGCGTTTGGAATGGGTATCGATAAGCCTGACATACGGACCGTTATCCATGCGGGGCTGCCTGGCACGCTTGAGGGCTACTATCAGGAGATCGGCAGGGCAGGGCGCGACGGAGCGCTAAGCCGCACCTTTCTAATGCACTCGTACGCAGACCAACGGACGCACGATTTCTTCCTGAATCGCGACTATCCTCCGACAGAGAATCTGCACGACGTCTTCAGGATGCTGAACGAAGCGCCTCGCATGATTGAGGATCTACGCGCTGCATCGAAGCTCAGCGAAGAGGAGTTTGACAAGGCCCTGGAGAAGCTGGAGATTCACGGCGGCGCGCGAGTGGACTACGCGGGGAAAGTCACGATTGGTACGCCAGGGTGGAAGAAGACATACTCGATTCAAGCGCAGTACCGGGCTGAGCAATTTGAAAAGGTGCTGCGGTTCACTGAGTCAAGCAATTGCAGGATGTGCGCATTGGTGCGGCACTTCGGCGACGACGAGGATGCTGCTGAGCCTTGCGGCAATTGCGATGTTTGCGACCCAGCGGGGACTGTTCTGCGGGTGTTTCGTCGAGCGACGAATCCGGAACGTGCAATCGCACAGCTGGTTTTGGATGAGCTGCGTCCCGTCGATCACAAGGGCGCAGGCTCTCTACAAAAGGCGATCGATCCCGCAGGCAGAATCAGCCGGGACGACTTTTCGGCAGTGTTGGATGCGTTGGCGCGCGCTCGTCTCATTGCAATCGAAGATGCGGTGTTCGAGAAAGATGGAGTGGTCCGTCGATATCGGAAAGTAAGCCTCAGCCAAATCGGGCGAGAGTTTCGTTCCATCTCGGAAGCAGATTTGCTGATTAGTGACGGAATTGCTGAGGAATTTGCGACGTCGACAACGCAAAGGGGCCCGCGTAAAGGCCCGAAATCGGGGAAGGCTCCGTCGCGAAGTGCTCCGGAGAGTTTGTCTGTCGAGGGAGAAGCACTCGCGAGCCGACTGAAGGAGTGGCGAACGAGCGAGGCGAAGCGTCTACGCGTGCCGCCTTACTGTGTGCTGCATGACCGCACCCTCATTTCAGTCGCATTTACCTGCCCGACGAATCCTCGCGAGCTTCTCGCCATTGAGGGCATCGGAGCTGCGAAGGTAGAAAAATTTGGCTCCGCGATCCTGAGGATCTGCGGAGCCAAATAGCGAGGATGCGCGTGGAATCAGGCGACGCGTTCGATTGTCACAGACTGGAGTACCACGGGCTTATTGGGCTTGTCCTGCGCACCGCGAGGCACTTTTGAAATTTTGTCAGCGATGTCCTGGCCTTCGACGACTTCACCGAAGATAGTGTGATTGCCGGTGAGCCATGGTGTGGGCGCGACTGTGATGAAGAACTGGCATCCATTTGTATTCGGACCGGAGTTTGCCATGGCGAGCTTGCCAGGCTTGTCGAAGCGATGCGGAGAGCCCTTGGTCTCGTCCTGGAAGCGGTATCCCGGGCCGCCTGTTCCGGAGCCGATGGGATCGCCGCCCTGAATCATGAAGTCGGGTATGACGCGATGGAAGATCGTGCCGTCGAAGAGCTTGTTGGTCGATTTCTGGCGGGTGCCCGGATGCGTCCACTCTTTTTTGCCTTCTGCCAGTTCGATGAAGTTCGTCGTTGTGACCGGTGCATCGGCTTCAAAGAGCCGTGCAACGATCTTTCCTTCGCTGGTATTGAACGTGGCGTATGTGCCAGGTGCGAGTGCCATAGATACTCCTATCTGTGGGGATTTCTCCAGTGAACAAGAAAGCCTCGAGTTGCTGGTTCGCTCGAGGCCGAAGCATTTTACTTATTGCTGGGGCGCCGGAGCTGATTGCGCTGGTGCGGCCGGAGGTGGCGGCGGTGCCTGGCCTTCGGGGACGATCGTTACCTTTTGTAACACCACGGGCGTGACCGGCTTGTCGTTCGGGTCGCGTTCAACACGTGCAATCGCCTTGACGAGGTTGAGGCTCGGTTCATCGCATTGGCCGAAGATGGTGTGGTGCTGGTTCAGGTGCTCGGTGGGAACTTCGGTTATGAAGAACTGGCTGCCGTTCGTATTCGGTCCCGAGTTTGCCATAGCTAAGCGTCCCGGAACATCGAAACCCAGATCTGGATTGAACTCGTCTACGAAGGTATATCCCGGGTCGCCCATTCCTGTGCCGGTTGGATCGCCACCCTGAATCATGAATTCAGGAATGACGCGGTGAAAGATTGTTCCGTCATACAGGGGTTTGTTGTGCATCTTCTGTTGTGTCTTCGGATCGGTCCAGTCTTTTGTGCCTTGGGCGAGCGCGATGAAGTTGGCGACAGTCTTAGGCGCTTCCTTCTGAAAGAACTGGCAGGTAATTCGGCCCATCGATGTGTCCATTACGACTGTTGGTCCGTTGGGACGGATCTGCGCTGCGGCGGTGGCTTGAGGAGCATCGGGCAGGGGCGCTTCGGCTGGTTTCGTACTGTCTTGCGCAACGGCGCCGGCAGCGAGCGCGGTAAAGGCCAGTGGTGCCAAGAAGAACTGCTTTAGTCTCATTCCGAATCTGAGGTTAAATCATGGCGTGCATGCCTTGCCAGCGGCTCGAATAAAGCAATGTATGGTATTCGCATGACTTCTTCGAACCCCTTCCCCTTGCGCACGGCCCTGGCGACGAGTGTTCTTTGCTGCCTGGTTCTGGCTCCGGCCATCGCGTTTGCGCAAAGCGACAAGGCTTCCGCTGGCACGGACAAGAGCAAGCCTGCGGAAAAAGCTGCATCTGACAAATCCCCTTTGCCGCCACTTCCGGCAGAGGCACATGCCACGCAAACAATCCAACTCGACGGAAAGGCATTGAAGTACACCGTTACGGTGGGCGCGCTTCCCGTACGCGACGGAGAGGGTAAGGTTGCGGGTGAGGTCGTGGTGACGGCCTATTCCGTCGAGGGCGAGAACCGCCCGGTCACGTTCGCCTTCAACGGTGGTCCCGGAGCATCGTCTGTTTATCTCAATTTTGGCGCAATCGGACCGAAGCACCTCGATGCGGGTAATGAAGGTGACAGCCCTTCCGATCCCACGACCCTTGTTGATAATCCGGGAACGTGGCTTGACTTCACTGATCTCGTGTTCGTCGATCCAGTAGGCACCGGATTCAGCCGATCGCTGGTAGCTGACTCCGAGACGAAGAAGCTCTTCTACGGCACGCAATCCGACATTGAGTATCTTTCGCGCATTATCTATGACTGGCTCGTCAAGAACGACCGTCTCAGTTCGCGCAAATACCTAGTAGGCGAGAGCTATGGAGGCTTTCGGGGGCCACGCATTACGCATTATCTGCAATCGCAACTGGGTGTGGCTATGAATGGGGTCGTGCTGGTGTCGCCGTATCTCAATCCGACGATTGAGAACGATGGGGATCTGTCGCCTCTGCCGTGGATGATGACATTGCCGTCGATTACAGCGGCGCATCTGGAGCGGGAAAAGAAGCTGACGCCTGAATCGATGGCCACTGTTATTGCGTATACGCGCGGTGAATATGCAACCACTCTGCTGAAGGGACGATCGGATGAAGCCGGTACGCAGAAGATGATTGCGAAGGTCACGGAAATGACCGGCCTTGATCCCGCTTTCGTGAAGTTCTCTGGGGGAAGAATCGAAACCGGGGCGTATCTTCGCGAAGTGCATCGGGAGGAAGGGAAGCTCGGCTCCGTCTACGACTCAAACGTGACCTCGTTCGATCCGTTTCCGTTTGCGCCGGAACAGCGCGCGCAGGATCCGATACTGGCGAGCATTGTTGCGCCGCTAACGACCGCGATGGTTGATTTCGTTACGCGGACCGTGGGTTGGAAAGTCGATGCGCGCTATAACGCGCTGTCCTACGAGGTGAATCGCCAGTGGGATCGTGATGCCGAACTGCGGCGTGGTTCGGTGCCGGATCTGCGCGAAAGCGTTGCAGCAGATCCAAAGCTGCGAGTGATGATCGTGCATGGCTGGAACGATCTCTCCTGTCCGTTCATGGGATCGGTTCTCACTGTGGATCAGATGCCAGTGATGGGCGATCCAAGCCGCGTTTCTGTGCACGAATTTCCGGGCGGCCACATGTTCTATACGCGAAATGACAGCCGGCTTGCGCTTCGCAAAGATGTGATGGAGATGTTCGCAAAGCACTGAGAGGCAGGGCGAAAAAATCAAGGGACGAAGCTCGGAGAGCGGGGACTGGGGTAGGGAGAAATCGGAATCGGGGCGAGTGAACTGGATGCCGGCCCCGCTCCTTTCTTAATTCCAACATGCGCTCTCAAGTCTCCTGCTCGTCACAGTCCCTTTGACTTTCTATCCATAGATAGCCTATACATAGACGCATGAAACGACCGGAACTCCTTCCCGGCACCCTTGACATGCTGATTCTTAAAACTCTGAACCGCGCGCCATTGCACGGGTACGGGATCGCGCAGGCTATCAAGCGCCTTTCAGACGACGTGCTTACGGTGGAAGAGGGATCTCTCTATCCGGCACTGCAGCGCTTGCTTCTCCAGGGTTGGGTGAAGGCTGAGTGGAAGATGACCGAGACGAACCGGCGCGCACGCTTCTACACGCTTACAGCTGCTGGCCGGAAGCAACTAGGGCTTGAAGTAACACAATTTGAGCAAATGATTGTGGCAATTGGACGGGTGTTGAGCGAGGCGTGACTCCGAGGCTCACCTGACCGGCGTGAAAACGACGGAGGAGAAATGAATCCCCTGGCAAAGATCGTCAGAAAATTCGGTATGCTTTTGCGCCGTGACCGGTTCCGTGCCGATCTGGATGAGGAGATGGCATTTCATCGCGAGCAGGTTGAAAAGGAATTGATTGCCGAGGGCATGCCGGCGGCATCGGCCCGCACGGCGGCGTCTCGCCAGTTTGGCAACTCGGCCCATCTTCGTGACGAGAGCCAGCGCGTCGTGGCCTTCCAGTGGGAGACGATCTGGCGGGATTTGCGGTTCGCACTTCGGCAATTCCGGCAGAATCTGGGGTTCGCTCTCACGGCGGTGTTCATTCTCGCAGTGGGAATGGGTGTAAGCGTGGCGATCTTTGCTTTCGCAGATGCCGCGTTGATACAGCCCTTGCCGTATCTCGCTCCGGACCGTTTGATGGACGTGGCTGAAAACGGTGCGATGCTTCATCGATCGAACCTCTCGCGTGCGGATTACGAGGATTGGCAGCGACTGAATCACTCGTTCAGCTCACTGGATGTCTATGGCGGGTCGGGATATCTGCTGCGCACGCCGTCAGGAACCGAGCCAGTACCCGCTGCACGTGTCAGCGATGGGTTCTTCGAGACGCTTGGAGTGAAGCCGATGCTGGGGCGGGATTTCAGGCCCGGAGAAGATCAGCCTGGTGGCGCGAAACTGGTGGTGCTGACCTACGGATCGTGGATGAAGCGGTTCGGATCGCGAACCGATATTGTTGACCAGTCCATCACTCTGGACGGCACAGCATACACCGTGGTGGGTGTGCTGCCGCGGGAGTTTGAGTTTGCGCCCCGCGCCAATGCCGAGTTCTTTGTACCGCTGCTTGATAAAAACCAGTGCGAGCAGCGGCGGAGCTGCCACAACCTTTTTGGGATCGGACGGCTGCGCGATGGAGTGACTTCCAAAGCAGCGCTTGACGAGATGAAGGCGATCGCCGCGCAGCTGGAGATTCAGTATCCGGGATCGAATAAAGGACAAGGCGCCGTCGTCGAGCCCCTCGCGGAGATCATTGTAGGACCGATGCGGCCGATCATGCTTACACTTTTGGCGGCATCGAGTCTTTTGCTGCTGATTGCATCGGTTAACGTGGCGAGCCTTCTACTTGTTCGCTCCGAATCGAGGCGGAGGGAGATTGCTGTACGCGGGGCACTTGGCGCTACTCCGGCGAGGATCTCGAGGCAGTTTGTGACCGAGGCTTTGCTGCTCGGATTGATGGGATGCGGAGCTGGCATGGCTGTGGCGAATGGAACAATGAAGGGGCTCAGGGGCCTGATTCCGACAACGATGGCGGAGTTCCTTCCGTTCCTTCAGCGGGTCGGGATCCATTGGCATGAGACGGTGTACTGCTTTTGCATTGCGCTGCTCGCTACGGGACTGCTGGCGGCTACGCCGATTCTAAGGTTTTCGTTTCTACACGTGCGCGATGCACTGAGCGATGGAAATAGGTCTGTTGCGGGAAGGTTCTGGCGGCGGATGGGCGCCAACCTTGTTGTAATTGAACTTTCCCTGGCCGTGATACTGCTCGTTGGCGCGGGATTGCTGAGCAAGAGTTTTTACCGGCTGCTGCGTGTTGATGTGGGATTTGACGCGACGCACCTGGCGACCGTGCAGGTGGTTGCTCCCCCAGCGGCGTATTCCAAGCCCGAGCAACAAGTGGCGCTTTTTCGTGAATTGAACCGGCGGCTCGCTGTACTGCCGGGGGTTGAATCGGTTGGAATTACGTCCGATCTGCCGATACAGTGCAACTGCAACACAGACTGGATTCGCATTGTCGGGAAGCCATTCCATGGCGAGCACAACGAGGTGAACGAACGAGATGTAAGTCCGGGATATCTCCTTACGCTGAAGGCGCAGCTTATTCGAGGGAGGCTTTTCAACGAAGACGACACGGCTTCGAAGAGCAACAAGGTTGTCATTAATCAGAAGCTGGCAGAGAAGTATTTTCCGAGAGAGGATCCGATTGGGAAGATGATCGGGAACGGAAACCTCGATCCGAAATCGATGAGGGAAATTATCGGGGTGGTCGGGAATGTGCGCGAGGGAGGGCTGGACGACGAGCTATGGCCGACCGAATACGAGGCGTTATATCAAACGTCAGGGAACTTTGTCGCAGTTGCTGTTCGGACCACCGGAGATGAGAAGGCTCTTCTGCCGTCACTCATCAAGGCGGTTCACGAGGTCGATCCGAATCTTGGAACCTATGGCGAGATCACGATGGGCGACATGATGAACACCACGCAATCGGCGTTGATCCATCACACAGCCATGTGGCTGGTAGATGGTTTCGCGACAATCGCGCTGGTGCTGGCGGTGGTTGGACTCTATGGCGTAGTGGCGTACTCGGTTGGGCAGCGTACCCGGGAGATCGGTGTGCGCATGGCTCTTGGGGCGCAGCGGCGTTCGGTGTACAGCATGGTTATGCGGCAGGCGAGTTGGCTGACGGCGGCAGGAATTGGCATCGGCGTGGCATGTGCGATTGGTGCGGCGAGGGTCGGAAACAAACTGCTCTTTGGCGTGGCGGCCTGGGATATTCCGACCCTGGCGACGGTTGCTGCTGTGCTGGGAGCCGCATCTTTGGTGGCTAGTTTCCTACCCGCGTATCGTGCGGCGTCGGTCAATCCAGTAGAGGCGTTGAGGACGGAGTAGAGGACAGGGGCAGGCGGACCGGTGTAGCGACGAGTTAGTAACAGTCGGAAGAGGAGCGCGAGAATTGCCCCGGGCAGGTCTCGGTTCAGGAGCGGCGGGAACGGTTCACGGGCTGTCCGGACGATGCAGGGGCAGGAACGAGTCGTGAGCCTATTCGCTTGAGTGCCTCGGCGAATTTCCTAAACGAGGCTCCGACTGTTCTACTGCCCAATGTTTCAGGCATCTCACCATGCAATTGCATGTAGGCGCGCGCAATCTGTTCAGCCTGTTGTTTCCCCATATTCATTCCCCTAGCCAAATCGCCGAATTGTCACTGCTAAATCACAAATTGAGTTGCTGTCTCCCGATGGAACAAGATCGAAATTCGCCTGCAGACACTGCAATGAGCGAAGCACATCGATTAACGATTACAACGTTCATGGAGCGGCGACATTAAGGCCGCGACTCGGGATTTTGGTCGATCACTCGAAACTTCTGAATTACTACATTCTTGCGCAGGAAGGTCTGAAGGCCGGGCTTCGACGTGTTCAATTTCTTCGTTGAGTGACGGTTGCCGCCACACAATCGATGTTCCATTTCAGCCCTCCACTCCGCTTGAGCCAAGATTTCCAACGTGTTCCTGACCACATCTCCAATGAGCGCACTCAGGTTCCTCTTCGAGAGCATCATGCCGGTTGGATGCGTCCTGAGCGATTGCCGTCTGTTAAAAGTTGTGTTTGGAGCGAGCTGGGGCTATGCCATGAGCCAATTTCGGCTGTTTTGCCGGTGTCCCGATCACTTGGACATGGCTTAACTGTGCGAAAAGCGAAGCGTACGTTTGGGCCACGAAGCAACTTGCTGCCCCGTCCTTTCATCCCCTTGATCCTGCGTCTGAGTTACGCAGATGGGCCCGCGAAGGCGAATCAATGATTCAGGACGGGAAGCTATTCTGCGATCGGTGTCAGCAGCCCATTCCGCTCGGCGTCAAGGACTCCACTCAGGTGCTGGTGGAATTGAAGAAAGGCAGCCTCGACCGGCATTTTTGTGAGGCGTGCATGGCAGAGATGCAGAGGCAGTCGGCCGCGCAACGGCCAGATGGAACCGCCCCCAGATGAGCACCCTAGTCTGACCGTTTCGACAAGACCGGCCCCATAGGCTCGATGCGATTGTCGAAGGGTCAGGTCAGCAACCTTTTTTGCAACGCTCCATGATGGCTTTGTGAAGTCGGGCGCGGAGATTGGCGGGCATCTCGTAAATCTCGTGTGAGCGATAGATTTCGATGGTCTTGCGGGTGGTATTCAGGGTGACTTCGCAGTGTTCGCAGCCGTTCAGGTGCTCCTGCAGGTCGGCGCGCATCTCTCTCGAGACGGTGTTGTCGATCATGTCGTCGAGCATGGCCAGAAACTCAGTGCACGTCACTTTTCACTCCCTTTTCCCTGGGAACCTTCTTCCGCTTGAAGTAGCGGGCGAGGCGTTCGCGCAACTGTAACCGGGCGCGGAGCAGACGCGACTTGACGGCCGGAACGCTGAGTCCCAGCGATTCGGCAGTTTCCTCGGTGGAGAGTCCGTCCACGTCGCGCAGCACAAAAACTACCCGGAATCCCGGAGGCAGTCCCTGGATGGTTTTGCGAAGGATCTCGGCCAGTTCGGCCTGAGTGTAGTTTTGCTCCGGATCCGGGGCCCAGTCCGCCAGATCGCGCGGCACTGTCCCTTCTTCTGTTTCGATGTCCTCGTCGATGGAGACCATCTTGCCTGTACGCCGCTTGCGCAGGCGCATGAGGCTCTCGTTTACTGCGATCCGGACCAGCCATGTGTAGAACTTCGAATTCCCTTGAAATTGATCGAGCTTCTCGTACGCTTTGAGGAACGCGTCCTGCATTACGTCTTCAGCGTCTTCTCGATTTTGCGTAATGTGCTGCGCAATCCGGAAGATCTGGCGATCGTATTTGCGGACGAGCTCATCGTACGCCGAGATGTCCCCGGCTTTGACCCTTTCTACAAGGGCAACATCGGGGTGCGGCTCGTTTTCGTTCGCTATGGATTGGATGGTCGCCATGGAGGTTGGTTGCGGGGAATTCTGTGGAGGGTGGCCAGAAGCTGCCCCACACGTCTAAGTGTAATAGACGGACTTGGGCGGCGGAATGAGGATTTCCGACCGTTCACGGGTGCGGACGGGAGCCGGAAACCGATGGATACGTTACGGTAGTGATTCTCTGGTGTTCGCAGGGGCGGAATCCGTCATACAGTGAAACTATGCATTCAGCAGCTTCCCTTGTTTCGCACGCGCCGGCGCGGATCCTAACGGCCGTGCTGTGCGCCTTAATGACAGTTAGTCCGATCGAAGGGAAGCCCTACAACGCGCCGAATGCGAAATCGACAAACGCGTCCGGATCCGCGGCAAGCCAGAAGAAGAGGGTGACGGCATCGACCAAGAAGAAGGCGACTTCGACGAAGTCATCGACTGCGAGGTCGGCCAGGGCTCAGCGTTCGGCTACGAAGCCGAGAGGCAAGAAGAAGTACGTGAGCCCCGCGGAGCGCCGGCGGCGCGCGGCACGGGCGCACAAGATCAGGCTCGCATTTGTGGCCTCGTCGGAATTGAGGCCGATGGCGCAACAATTGGCGACATTGCGTACGCCGGCAGCGTATAGCGGCGTGACTGCCTACGCGCGCTCGCACAAAGGCGAGGCGTCCGCCGCTGCCTATCTGGCTCTGGGTCACGCATACATGCTGGATAAGCGCTACGCGGACGCTGTGAGCAGCCTGAAGCAGGCGAAGGTCGCTGGAGACTCACTGGAGGATTACGACGATTTTCTTGCGGCGAAGGCTTACCACGAGTCGGACCAGGAGGCTCAGGCTGAAGCGCTGCTTAAGAGCTTCAAAACTAAGTATCCGGACAGCATATTTGTTGATGAGGTTCCGGAACTGGAAGCCAATGTCCTGCTGGACATGCATGATCCGGCTGGGGCAAAGCGGGTGCTGGATACGGCGGCGAGCGATCCTGCGGCAGGGCGGGCAGGGTACCAGCTTGCGGCGGGACTGGTGGCACAGGCCGGCAATGAGATTTCGGAGGCGGTTCGGATCTACAAGGCGTTGCTGCTCGGGTTTCCGCTGTCGACGGAAGCTGCGATTGCAAGAGCCAAGCTGACGAATTTGGGGTCCGATGAATCGCTGACCAGCGATGAGTTGCGCAGCCTGGGAGACGCTTACTACAGGGCCGGGCGCTACGAGGATGCTGGCGATCAATATCGAACACTCTCGCGCAAGACGAATCTGGATGAGCAGAGCCGCAACGGTTTCGCCGTGGCTGCGGCGGCGTGCGACTTGAAGCTGAAAAGGCTGACAGAGAGCCAGGCGCAGGGGCTACCCGATACTCACGATGAGAATGGCGCGCGACGGGCCTACCTGCTGATGGAACTTGCGCGGAATCGAAATGATCTGGACGCACAGACACAAATTGTGACGCGAATGGAGACGGAATTCCCGCAGAGCCAGTGGTTGGCAGAAGCACTTTTCTCGAGCGGCAATATGTATCTACTGCGGAAGGAGTATGCGCGAGCCGCAGAGTACTACGCGTATCTGGGAGATCATTTCCCGACGAACAAAAATGGTTCGGCGGCTCACTGGCGGGCTGGATGGCTGAACTACCGGCTGGGAAATTACAAGGAAGCGTCGCGGATCTTTGAGGAGCAGATCAAAAAATTCCCGGGCACTCCAGAGACCGCCTCGGCGCTCTACTGGCGCGGACGTCTCTATGAGACACAGGACCACGACACGGCCAAGGCGGCGGCAAACTATCGGACGATTGTGCGCGTGTATCAGCACTTCTTCTATGCACAGATGGCGCGGCAGAGGCTGGCAGCACTGGGCAGCAATGGCAACGAGACCGCAGGAGCCGCAGATCTGGAGCAGATCAAGACTCCGGAGCTGCCTAATTTGTCAGAAAGCTTCCCGGAGGACAGCCCGCACCTGGCGAAGGCGAAGCTGCTGGCCAATGCGGGGCTGAACGAGTTTTTGGCTCGGGAAATTGCCGCGGACCCGGATTCCGGATCCTGGAGCGCGCTGGCGGAGGCGCAGATCTATGCATCCTACGGCGAGGCTTATCGCGCGCTGCGTGCGCTGAAGAGGGCGTTGCCGGGGGCCGCGAGCGCTTCGATCGAATCGATCCCGTTGCCTTATTGGCGGATTCTGTTCCCGGAGCCGTACTGGTCGATCATCAAGGCGGAGTCGGCTAAGAATAATGTCGACCCGTATCTCGTGGCCTCGCTGATCCGGCAGGAGTCGGAGTTCAATCCATCGGTGATTTCCTATGCAAATGCGTGGGGGCTGATGCAATTGCTTCCATCGGTGGGGCGTTCGCTGGCGAAGCAGGAAGGCATGAAAAATTTCCAGACGTTTCAGTTACTCGATCCAGAGACGAACATTCGCCTGGGAACGCGGTATCTGAAACAGACGCTGGACAAGTTCAACGGGGTTGCGGAGTACGCGCTGGCTGCTTATAACGCAGGCGACAGCCGGGTGCAGGATTGGCAGGCCTCAGGTCCGTACAGCGGAATGGATGAGTTTGTGGAGTCGATTCCGTTTACACAGACGCGTGAATATGTGCAGGCAATTCTGCGAAATATAGAGATCTACCGGGAAATCGACGCGAGCGACAGCACGGCGAAGGCTACAAAAGAGACCGCGGGCGAGTAAGACCGAATGGGATCGGGAACCCGACTCGCCAATAAAGGTTACCGTTGGGGATGTTGACGCGGAGCCCAAGCAGCGTGAACACTGATCGCAATCCGGAAGGTGATTCTTCCGGCGCAATCATCGGAATATTCGGAGCAGGTTGATCGAGGCTCTGTACCAAACTGGGATAGTCAGGACGAACCGGCACCAAACGGAAGTTGCTTTGTCACGTCAGACTCTCGGAGGGCAGGATGTCCGACTTGCAATTCCTCAATGAGTGGATTCCCGACAAGATGGACCCTGGAACGGTTTTCCTTTTGGAGAACCAGGCGAAGCTCGGCCATGCGCAGAACCCATACGTCGCTGTGATGTCGTGCCCGCGTTGCGGAACGATGGGATTGATTACGCGGCGGCAGCTGTGTGAGCGAGAGATGATGATCTGCGGGGGCGATGCGTGCTCGGCGGAATACCGGCTGGATGGCGAGAACATTCACTATCGGCATCCTCAGTAGGCGGTGGGTTTGCGTAACAAGCAAATGAGGCGCCTACGAAGCCGCAAGTTCGACAAGGCAGATCGTCGTTTCACCTTCTCCGATACATCTATACGTCAATCGATTTAAGATTGAGCTGATTCGATCCTTCCGCCCGGATGGCGAAATCGGCAGACGCAGCGGACTTAAAATCCGCGGACCTGAAAGGGTTGTGGGGGTTCAAGTCCCCCTCCGGGCACCAGAGAACAAGTTAAGGGGAGCTTCTAGTCTCCGGGGGCTTTGAGGGGAACTTTTGCGAAGAAGCTCACCTACGACCGCAGTACGTTCCTTGCGATAAATGAAGCACAGATTTGAGCAAACTGGGGGGACGGGGCAGGTGACCTGGTCACCTGCCAGCCAGCCTAAGGCCTATGCCTGGTCAAGGGTGGCCAAGTCGGCCATATTGTCATACTCCTCGGCCGAGATTTCCGGGGCTGGTTTGAGCGGATCGAAGCCGTCATCGAACAGGTCGCCATACTCGCGCTCAAGGACTTGCTGAGCTGTTCCATCTGAAATGGGTTTGCCGCGTTCATGAGCGACGGCCTTGAGCTTTTTGATCACGTCTTCCCAGGTCTCTGCCATCCAAGGTGAGATGTCACCTCTTTCGCAGTAGCTGCTCACCTGATTTGTGGATTGGCTATGAGCTCATTCCTAGATCCAGAAGATCGATTGCCGCGCTGGAGGTCGTGGCGTTTTGGAGAGCGGGAGCGCGGCCAATTGTTTTCAATCGAGCCCCACCCGAGCTGCTGAACCAGCGGCTCGGATGGGACACGAACTTTGTTGTAGATCAGGCCTGGCGGGTGCGGACGGAGCCGGGCTGGGCGGTTGCCGGCGTTTTTTTCGCATGGCGGGTCTGGCTCCAGATTTTGAAAATCGCGGCGACGTGGCGGAAGAAGATGCCGGGCATCTTGCTCCACTTGTAGACCTGGGTGACGCCGGCGGCGCGCTGCTGGTGCTTGATGGGGATCTCGTAAAGTGTGAAGCCATGGCGATGAGAGCGCGCCACGAATTCCCACCAGAAGCCTTCCTTCATTTCGCCGAGTTCCTTCGCCATGACCTGGGCGACGGAGTCGCGCATGAGGACGTAGGGACAGCTCGGGTCGTGCACGGGTGCGTGAAATACGGCCTGATAGAGAAGAAAGAAGAAACGGGAGAAGATTCGGCGCACGAGAGGATCGGCACGGTGGACTCGCCAGCCGATGATGACGTCGGCCGAGTTGCGAGCGTCCCAGAACTTCTGGAAGTCGCGCGGATCACATTGGCCATCGGAATCGAGGCACAGGAGATACTCGGATTCGCACATCTCCATGCCTTCGCGCATCGCTTTGGAGTAGCCTTTGCGAGCGTCACTCAGGTTGAGGCGGATAGGCAGTTCGGTAGCCAGGGAACGCAGGACTTCTTTTGAGTTGTCTCTGCTGCCGTCTTCGCAGACGATGAAACCGATGTTCGTGACGCGAGAGAGTTCGGTGTTCATCCCGCGGATTGTTGATTCGATACTTTCACCTTCGTTATGCACGGGGAGAAGGACTTCAACCTGATGTGCGGACATTAATTTATCTCCTGTAAGCCACCGGGAGCTCGTACACACGGATAACGGTGCACACCTGTAGGTGGTAGGAGGAAAGATGCGAAATTGCGCGATGGCGTTGCCCGATAAAGAGGGAGAGTCCTCAGTCAGCAGAGGAATCAGGACTACGCTCTATGAGCGTGGAGTCCAGGCATAGGCCTTTTGGGAGTTCTCAAAAAAATAGCGCTCGCGATCATGGGGAGTTCTGGAGGTGAGGTATTCGGAGACGATATCGAACGTTTGGTCGTACGGGGCAACCAGATCGCTGTTTGGCCAGTCGGAGCCGAAGATTACGCGGTGAGGGCCGAAGAGGTCCCAGAGGGGATCGAGCTTGTCGCGATAAAAGTGCTTGTCGTGGATGAGGGCGCCATCTCTAAGGACAGGAATTTCAGAGAGCTTGACGTAGACGTGAGAGTGGCGCGCGAGAACAGCGAGATCGTGATGGTACGCCGCGAGGTCGTGAGGATCGTTGGGGAGTTTGGCGTTGGGAAGGTGGTCGATGATGACGCGGAGCTTAGGGACGCGCTCGACGATGCGGAGCAACGCGGCGATAAGGCGGGGGTCGGGATTGGCGCTTTCAAGAACGAGGCCGGCGTCGGCGAGCACACGCAGGCTGTCGACGAAGACCGACTTGCTGAGGTCTGCGAAGAGATCGCGGTGCCAGAGGTTACCGTAGCGGATGCCGAGGAATAGCGGGTTCTCATGAAGACGTGCAAGGTGGGAGCGGAAAGCAGGGTCGGCGGGATCGAGATCGCCAATGATGCCGAGGACGAATGGATTGGACCGGGCAATGTTGAGAAGCCAGTCGTTGTCGGTGAGAAGAGGGCTACATTCAACAGCGATGCAACCGAGGACGCCGAAGGGGCGAGAGAGAGTCTCAAGCCGGGGCGGGAGTGCGGGTTTGTAGAGGGCGGGAGTATCGGGGGTAGGCCAGGGCACGCCACCGGGGCGAGTGGGGTCGAAGAAGTGGACGTGGGAATCGATGATCTGGTGCATGCCGGCGATTTCGATGTCGCGTAATTGAAGCAGGTGCAGCGGACGAAGGGCAAGAGGAATCTTGTATTGAAATTGTTGCTCAATTGCATTAGTCTGATTGCGCAACGTCCGGGTGAAACTCCAAGAAGGAGTGCCTGAGCGCGTTCTTTCCCCACATCGACCACATGCACGAGGGGCATCTGTATGACTGCAACCGCCACTGGCCTCGCCTATCTCACTGATCTCTGGGACGACAAACTTGCCAGCAAGCTGGATGAACCTGAGTTGCTGCGCTATCGCTCGAACCTGCTGGGCGCCGATCTTCGCATCACGAATTTTGGCGGGGGGAATACAAGCTCAAAGGTCACGCAGCGCGATCCGCTCGATGGAACGGAAAGAAGGGTGCTGTGGGTGAAGGGGAGCGGAGGAGATTTAGGAAGTATCAAGCGGAGTGGATTTGCAACGCTGTACTTGAACAAACTGTTGGCGCTGGAGAAGATTTACCGCGGAGCGGAGCGAGAAGACGAGATGGTAGAGCTGTATCCACTTTGTACGTTCGGATTGAATCCGGTGGCAGCGTCGATCGATACGCCGCTGCATGGGTTTCTGCCGTTCAATCATGTGGATCATCTACATCCGGATTGGGGAATTGCGCTGGCGGCGAGCGCGAATGGACTGGAAAAGCTGAGGGAGTTCAATGAGCGTTTCGGTCATCGGATGATCTGGGTACCGTGGCAAAGGCCTGGATTTGAGCTGGGCTTGATGATGAGGAATGCGGTCGCAGCGAATCCTGGTTGCGATGGCGTGGTCCTGGGGGGCCACGGGTTGTTTACGTGGGGCAATACGCAACGCGAGTGCTATCTGAATACGCTTGCGATCATCGATCAGCTTGGACAACTGGTGCTGGAGCACGTGAAGAGGCGGAGCGGAACGATTTTTGGCGGAGCACAGCACGCGACACGGCCGGATGCGAAAAAAGTGGCGACAGAGATTTTTCCGATTCTGCGAGGGCGGGTGTCGGGAAACCGGAGGATGATCGGGACGTATAGCGATCTGCCGGAAGTGCTCGATTTTGTGAACTCGAAGGACGCAGAGAGACTTGCGTTTTTGGGTACCAGCTGTCCGGATCACTTTTTGCGGACGAAGGTGCGGCCCCTCTTCGTCAAGTGGGATCCGGCTGGCGACGTGAGTACGTTGCGGCAGGCGATTGATGAAGCGCTTGCGACGTATCGGAAGGAGTATGGGGAGTACTACACAAAATTTGCAGAGGCGAGGACTCCGGCCCAGAGGGATCCAAACCCGACAGTAGTGTTGATCCCAGGCTTGGGGCAATTCAGCTTTGGGAAGAACAAGATTGAGTCGCGAGTGACGGGCGAATTCTATGTGAATGCGATTCACGTGATGGAGGGCGCGGCAGCTCTCGGAGGGTTGAGCAAATGTCCTGACATTCTTCCGCAGGCGGGCGCAGCGGCAACGACAGAGATGTTTCAGGTTCACGACAACTACGTTGCGCTGCCGACGAGAGAGGCATTTCGGATTGAGTACTGGGCTCTTGAGGAAGCGAAGCTTCGACGGCAGCCGCCCGAAAAGGAGTTGAGCAGGCAGATTGCGCTGGTGGTGGGGGGCGGCAGCGGTATTGGCAGGGAAGTGGCGCGGATTGCAGCGGAGCGCGGCGCGCATGTGGTTGTCGCGGACCGCGCGAGTGAGGCGGCGGAGCAGGTCGCAGATGAAGTTCGGAAGGTGGCGGGGAAGGAGCCTGTTACGAGCGTCGCGATCGACATCAGCAGGCGAGAGTCGATTCGGGCCGCAGTGGAAAAGGTGATCCTTACCTATGGCGGCGTAGATATCGTGATCAATACTGCGGCACTTTTCCCGTCGTCTCCTACGCGCGTTATCACTGACGAGCAATGGGCAACGACACTGACGGTAAATGTGACAGCCAACTTTCTTTTGCTGGATGAACTGGCGGCGATTTTGGCCGAACAGAATCTGGATGCGTCGGTGGTGTTGACGAGCAGCGCGAACGCTGTCGTTCCGAAGCGCGGCAGTGAGGCGTACGACGTGAGCAAGGCGGCTCTGAGCCATCTGGTGAGGGAGTTTGCGGTTTCGATGTCGCCGAGGGTACGGGTGAACGGGATCAGTCCGGCGACGGTGGTGAAGGGATCGACGATGTTCCCGCGAGACCGCGTGATCGCATCGCTGAAGAAGTACAAGCTGGACTTCGAGGAGAGTATGTCAGATGAGGAGTTGCGGCAGGTGCTGGCGCAGTTCTATGCGCAGCGAACGCTTACGCACAAGCCGATCGAGCCGGAAGACTGTGCGAAGGCCATACTCTTTCTGGCGGGACCTCAAGCACGCTGCACTTCCGGTCATCTGATCCCAGTTGACGGCGGGTTGACTGAAGCGTTCTTGAGATAGGTGCGGTCAGGGCGCTGCGACCTGGAGGGTGAAGCCAGTCGATGCTGAACTGCCCGCGGACATGACGAAGACCGTGGGCATATAGCTACCGATGATCGCAGTGGAATTGGCTGAGAATGTGAGTGAGCCGGAAGGATTTGTGTCAGAGGAGGCATAGGTCATCTGTACTCCGCCCGGCAATCCGACGGCGCTGACGAGAGCGGTTTCGCTTGTCGATCCAATCTGGATGGGTATGCTTACCGGCTTTGCGCCCGCGGTGACATGGATGATGGAAATGGGCAGATAGACTGTAATAGGCCTTGATGAGGTGAATCCGCCACTACCTCCGCAAGCGAGAAGTGAGAGAGGCATGAAGTACATCAGCAGGATTAAGAATCGAGTGTGGTGAAGAGGCGAGTTGTGATTTGCCATTCTGCTTCCTGTCTCGATGCTGCATGTAGCCGGAGGAGTCTATTGTGCCGTCGATTTGCGGAAAGGGGAATGAAGAAAACCGGTGCAGTTCCGCGCGAATGCACAACTATAACTTAAGGTTATTTCAATAGAGCATCTATTTGCTTTTTGATGTTGCTGTCCGCTATGATGGCTGCGCTCAAATGGGGAAGGTGTCGGACCGTATGACTCCCGCAGGTCTGATCAAAGCCGATGAAGCCAGGTGTCTCGCTGTCGATCTTGGGGCAGGGAGCGGGCGAATCGTGCTGGGAGAGATTGCGGGAGGCTGCTGGAAGTTGCGGGAGGTTGGACGCTTTCGGACTGCTAGGCGGATCGATGCCAACTCGGGTTATCAGTGCTGGGATATCGAAGAGATTGTTTCGCAGATCGAACAGAACATTGCGAGAGCAAATCAACAGGCGACCAGCATCGGAGTCGACAGTTGGGGCGTCGACTACGTGCTGCTGGATGAAGCGCTGAATCGAGTGGGCGTGCCGGTTTGTTATCGAGATAATCGAACAGCCGGGGTGATGGAAGATATCTGCGCGAGGATTTCGCGACAGGAGATCTACCAGAGAACCGGCATACAATTTCTGACTTTCAACACCATCTATCAGCTTGCCGCATGCGCGGCGCAACATCCGGAGTGGCTGGAGAGGTCTGAGCACTTTCTAATGATTCCGGATTACCTGCATTTTCGGCTTTGCGGCGCAATATCGAATGAATACACCAATGCGAGCACGACCCAGCTTTGCGGTCTCGACGGCGAGTGGGACAAATTTCTGATGGATGCGATTGGGTTGAAGCGATGGCGGATGAAGCGCCCTGTGGCCGCTGGAACGGTGCTGGGGGAGGGAACCGGGACAGCGAGGGGATTGAAAGTAGTTGCTCCAGCCACGCACGACACGGGCTCCGCTGTAGCAGGCACGCCGCTGGAGAGCAAGGACGAGGCTTATATCAGTTCCGGAACCTGGTCGCTGATGGGAATCGAGAGTTCGACACCGATTGCCAATGCGGATGCGATGCGCATGAACTTCACCAATGAAGGCGGCATGGAGAGGCGCTTCAGGGTGCTGAAGAACATCATGGGGATGTGGCCGATCCAGCGTGTTTGCGAAGAGCAGAAGATCGCAGACTTTGGCTCGGTGGTTGAGCAGGCTGCCCAGGAACGAGCGTGGCGGTCGGTTATCAACGTGAACGATTCGGAATTTCTGAACCCAGTGTCGATGACGGGTTCGATCCAGGAATATTGCCGCAGGTCGGATCAACCGGTTCCAGAAACGGTTGCGCAACTGGCACGCTGTGTTTTCGACAGCCTTGCGCTTTCGTATCGGACGGTGAAGCAAGAACTCGAAACGTTGTGCGGCCGGAAGCTCACGCGCATCAGAATTGTGGGCGGCGGTTGCCAGAATAGACTGCTCAATCAACTCTGCGCGGACGCCTGTCAGCTTTTGGTGACGGCCGGCCCTGTGGAGGCTTCGGCACTGGGAAACCTAAGCGCACAGATGATTGCGCTGGGGCTGATTGAAAATCTGAGCGCGGCGCGGGCGCTCATCTGTAGTTCATTTGAAATGCAAGAATATTTCCCGCGGGATGCTGTGCTCGACAGTGTGCTATCACGTTTTGACGAACTGCTTGCGATGAGAGAGATGAAAGGAGAGACATGCGCGTGACCGAATCGAAGATCGAAGAGGCGTATGACCTTGCACGCGAGCGGTACGCTGAGAATGGCGTGGACACAGGCGAAGTCATGCGGCAGCTGGATAGAGTGCCAATCTCGATTCAGTGCTGGCAAGGCGATGACGTGCTCGGTTTCGAGAGCGACGATGCAAGCTTGACGGGTGGCATTCAGACGACGGGCAGCTATCCTGGGCGGGCAAGAAACGTTGGCGAGTTGCGATCGGATCTCGAGGTGGCGTTAGGGCTGATTCCAGGCGCGAAAAGAGTGAATCTGCACGCAATCTACCTGGAAAGTGATGTACGGGTTGAACGCGACAAGATCGAGCCGCGGCATTTTGAGGGATGGATCGAATGGGCAAAGGAGAAAGGAGTAGCACTGGATTTCAATCCGACATGCTTCTCGCATCCGCATAGCGCACAGAATCTGACGTTGAGCCACCCTGACCATCAAATTCGGAAATTCTGGATCGATCATTGCATCGCGAGCCGCCGGGTCAGCGAGTACATCGGGAAGCAGTTGAATACGCCGGCGATCATGAACATATGGGTGCCTGATGGATATAAGGACACGCCGGCAGAGAGGCTGGAGCCGCGAAAGAGATTGATTTCATCTCTCGATGCAATCCTGAGCGCGATGGATGGGAGGCATCACAAGGTTGCTGTGGAAGGGAAGTTGTTTGGAATCGGTGCGGAGAGTTGCACGGTTGGGTCGAATGAGTTCTACATGGCCTATGCTGCGACGCGCAAGACGCTGCTCTGCCTGGACGCGGGTCACTTCCATCCGACAGAGAATGTTGCAGACAAGATTTCTACTTGTCTTTGCTTCCTTGATGAGATTCTGCTGCATGTATCGCGGCCCGTTCGCTGGGATAGCGACCACGTCGTCTTGTTCGATGATGCGACGATTGCGATTGCGCAGGAGATCGTGCGATCGAACGGATTGCAGAAGGTAAATGTAGGTCTGGACTTTTTTGACGCGAGCATCAATCGCATCGCAGCTTGGGTCATCGGGACGCGGAATTTCAGGAAGGCCCTGCTGTTCGCGATGCTGGAGCCACGGGAAGCGCTAAAAAAGGCTGAGTGCCGCTTCGATTACACGTCACGGCTGGCATTGATGGAAGAAGCGAAGTCGCTGCCCTGGACGGCGGTGTGGGAATACTACTGCACAACCAAGAATGTGCCGCCCGGAAGCGAGTGGCTCAGGGCCGTTCGCACGTACGAATCGGATGTGTTGAGCAAGCGCGCCTAGACTAGGCAGGATGAGGTATCAACCTCGGCCAAAGTCATTCCATTGCGAAGCTCGAAGTGTTCTGCCTGCAGGCTGTATGCTGGACTGTGCTGGTTTCACTATTGAAACATCGATTGCAGGGAGAGCAACTTGCCGAAAGCCAAGATCAAGCGTCTCTATCTCATTCCCATACTTTCGAAGGGGCTGGATGTCCTGGAGCTTCTGGAGCAGGTTCACGGGCCCATTAGCCTCGAGGACGTCTACAAGAAGACCAGCATTTCGAAGACAAGCGTCTATCGAATTCTGAAAACACTCGTGCATCGAGGATACGTTGCGCAGACGCAGAACGGGCAGTACCGCCTGGTAGCAAGGCCAAGGCGGCTTTGTTTTGGGCTTGCGGTTCAGAGCGCTGATCTTCCGTTTTCGCAGGCGGTATCGCGAAGCGTGACAGCGGCGGCGGCTGCGGCGGGGATCGAACTGCTGCTGCTCGATAACCGATTCGATACCGAAACCGCAGTGCGCAATGCAGAGGAGTTTGCGGAAAAGCGGGTTGACCTGGTTCTGGAGTTTCAGGCTGAGGAATCTGTTGGTCCCCGGGTCGCGAATATCTTCAAGAAGGCCGATATACCCGTGATTGCGATTGATGTTCCCCATCCGAATGCGACGTATTTCGGCGTAGATAACTTCGAATGCGGAGTGGAAGCAGGGACGCTGCTGGCGCAATACGCACAGAGGAAATGGAAAGGGAACGTCGATTGGGTTGTGGGGGTCGGATTCAACGAAGCAGGCAGCTTCGTGCAGAGCCGGATCACCGGCGCATTCGAAGCGGTCAAGCAGCGGTTACGGAATCTGCCGACGGAGCGATTTGTGCAGATTGATGGACGTGGCTCACGTAATCCCAGCCGACTAGCGGTTGGGGAGTTCCTTGAAAGCCACGAAGGGAGCCAGCGAATACTCGTGGCCTCGGCTACGGACTCGAGCGCCTTGGGAGTCCTGGATGCCGCGCGGCAATGTGGACGCGAACACGATATTGCGGTAGTGGGTCAGGACTGTATCCCAGATGCTCTGGAGGAGATGCGGTCAGGACAAAGCGCGCTGATTGGGAGCATTTCGCATGAGGCGGAGACTTACGGGCCGCGGCTGATTCAACTCGGGATTTCGATGCTGCGCGGCTACGCAGTGCCGCCTTACAACTATGTGCGGCACAAGGTTGTCACTCCGGAGACTTTGAACGGGGATCAGCCCTAGAGCTGGTCCACGTTCGCGGATCAGGGCAGATAGAAGACTTCCTGGAGCATGGGGAATCTCTCGCCGGGACGAAGGCCTTCGATGGGAGCGAAGTGCGGGGCCATGGCGGCCTGCCAGCGGAGATTCACGGGATGGTTCTCGATTCGTCTCCAGGTCGCGTCGAAGTCGTCGGCACGCAGAGCGAGGATCAGCAGGTCGTCGCGACGGTAGATTGAGTATTCGCTTATGCCAGCTTCTTTCAAAAGGGACAACATCTCCGGCCAGACTGCGCGGTGAGTGGCTTCGTAAGCGTCTTCTGCGCCGGGGCGGAGGCGCAGCATGAAGGCATACCGGTTGAGTGAGGTGTTGCGCGCTGAACCATCGTCTGAAATTTCGGGCATCCCTTTTCTCCGATCGGTTAAACAGAACGGCCAGGCACGTATCGATCTCCCGGTGCCTGGCCGCTATGGCTGGCTAGATTACTTGTCGATCGAGTAGAGGGTGACCGGGCCGAGGAGGCCGGAGGGCAGTAACGGTGAGCTTGCCTTATACGGTTTTACGTCGGCGAAGGTGATTCTGGTTGCGCCCGGTTGTTCATCGCCGATGAGTCGGTTGACCCATGCGTTTGTGACTCTAACTACGAGCTCGTTTGAACCTTGCTTAAGGGCTGACGTCACATTGACGCGGTAGGGTGCATGCCAAACGATACCCAGGGACTTGCCGTTGACTGAAACTTCAGCAAGATTCTTAACGTCGCCGAGATCGATCCAGACCTGGGCGCCTTTCGCCATTGAGCCCGCAGGTATGTCGAATGATTTGGTGTAGGTGCCTGTGCCGGAGAAATACTTGACGCCAGCATCGGAGTTGTCGCTCCAGGAAGCGAGTTTATCGAGTGTGACGGAATCGGGAGCGCCACGACCACCCTGGAAGCTGACTTTCCACGAGCCATCGAGGGTTGCGATATCCTTCTTCTCGCCAGCCGGGACTGTGCGGCTGTTTGCGGATGTGGACTTGCGGAAGACGATGAAGACGCTACCCCACGGTTCGAGATCGAGGGGGATCGTGGTGCGTCCGTTCTCGATTTTGAAACTAACTGGCTCGGACCTACCGGTCTCGGCGTGCCAGAGTTCGGGTTCTTTGCCGGTGACGCGGAAGGTTGCATCTACCTTATGGCCGTTGTCCCCACGATTGTCGACGAAGTAGACATCGCCATCGCTGAGCCGCCGGTGAACGAATTCAAGGCGGGCGTCGCCTCCCGGCTTGGTGTAGTCGAAATCGGGCTTGATGTTCATCGTGTGGAAGACATCGCCGAGATTCTGGCCGACGTAGACGATGCCTTTGCCGACTTTGTGGGTGCCGCTACCATCGCCGAATAGGTCTTCATTCAGCCTTTTGAATTCGGCCTGATCGTCGGCTTGGCTTGGATCGTCACTTGGTTTGGGGCCAGCGACGGCGGCACCATCTTCGACCAATTTGTGGATGGCCCGCAGTACTGGAAGAGACATGTGCTGACTGTATGGATCTAGCCCGAGAAGACGATAGGTCATGCCGCTCTTCGTCTCGATGCGACCGTTCACCACGTGCAGCTCATGGATCAGTGCGTCGGCATTAACGTAGTCAAAAGCATAACCAGCGGGGACGTCGGGAGATTTCTTGTCGAAGATGGCAGTGAGGTTGGAGTCTTCGCCATAGAAGTAGATCAGGTCTGCGCCGAACTTACCCTGCTGCAGCATGTAGCTGGTGCGTGCGAGGTAGTCGATCCACACACCGGCGTCATTGGCCCAGGTTTCGTTGCGATTGAACCACTGTCCGAAGGGGCCGAGGGTCATGCCCGGAGCCTTGCCGACGAGAGGCTGGTGAGCCGACTCGTGAATGACGAAACGATTAATGCCGTTGAGGAACTCCTGATCGGCGGTTGGCTTCAAGGTGGCAGGTGACCATGCCCATGGCGCCGCGGCGGCGGTCATGGACTCGGCGGCCGCGACGTTCTGTCCGTAAATGTGAGCAACAGAGGCTGACTCGCGATCGTCCGCGTTATAGCCGTATGTTTCCTTGTTTACGCCGGGGGTCTGAGTCCACATGGCGCTCATTGGAACTTCGTTGTACTTCTTTACCTCCATGCCGTCGGCGATGAAGGCGCGACGGCCTTCGTGGGATTCACCGTAGTGAGCCATGCCCCATTCGTGCAGCGTGTCCTCAAGCTGGCCGTAGTGCTCGGTTGAGGTGAGGTCAGCAATCGTCTTGCGAAAATCCCAGAGGAATCGGTCGCTGGCTTCAGCGCTTTCAACCACCTGGCCAACAAGCACGGGGAGCCACGGGGACGGATCGTAGCCGCGCAGCTTTTTGAACTGAGCGATCATGTTGTCGGTCCAGTTCTGCGAGCCGGCTTCCCAACTGTCGTTGATGACGTAGTGAATGCCTTTTTTGCCGATGAGTTCTGTGCCGACCGTTTGCTTGTAGCTGTCGAGATATTTCTCGAAATAGTTTTTGACGAAGCGGCGGTCGAGTTTATCGACTTCGAGTCCAGTGGCTTCGGGAGTCGCCGGATGATTGGTGATGCCGAGAAGCGAATAGCCGAGGCGCACGATAACCCAGGCGCCGGCAGGCGGAGTCCAATCGAGCTTTCCGTCAGAACTCATCTTTGAAGTGAGATCGATGACGTCAGACTTGGAGATGGCATCATCTTGGCCGACTGCCGGAGTAGCGAACTTGTAGAGGTCGTCTTCGGGAACGAATGCGGCCTTCTCTTCAAAGTGATCTACGCGGGCACCGGAGTGGAGAGCCATTTCGGCTACTTCGTAGTCTTTTGGAGGCGGCGGCATTTTGCTGAATCCAAATTGGGCGGGATCGATGCCGGCAGCCCAGTCGGGGATGGGAGGCGGAGGAGTGCGTTTGAAAGTCACGCGGAAATACTTCGCTGTCACCGGCGCGAACGAGATGGTGTGCTCCGGCGCGTCGGTCGTTTCGAGCTTGGATACCAGCTTGTAATTCTGGCCATCTTCGCTGGACTCGAGATTCATTTCAGGCGCGGACATCTGCGCGATTAGCTGCTCGATCCACCCTGGGGTCTTCGTAACGAAGGTGATGGAGCGAATGGACTGCGGCTGCGGGAACTCGTACTGGATCCAGGAGACATCGCCTTCCTTGGGGATCGGTACGGGGGTTGTTTTTTCGAGGTCGCCATCAGAGAGCGCTGCGGGGTCGAGCGAGGAGCCGTTCGATGTGATTTTCGCGTTCAGCTTTTCGAGCGAGACATCGCTTGCAGGCCTCTTGTAGGCGAAGACTGCCGCATCAGCGTAAAACTCCGGGATCTTGTTTGGTCCGCCCGGGGTGCCGAGGGCGTCATGGATGCCAATGTTTTGGAATGCACCGGTGTTTGTGGGCGGGTGCTTAAGTTCGCCAGAGAATGGTTTGCCTCCTTCGACGGGAGTTTCGCTCCAGACGTATTTCTTCATGCCCTCAGCGCCGGGAACCCAAGGGCCGCCGCTTTCGCTCCAGCCGGGAGATCCGGCGATAGCCATCTCCATCCCATACTGATCGCCCACGGTGATTGCATATTTGAAGGCGTCCTTCCACTCCGGCGTCATGTAGGCCAGACGGTGGTCCACGACCTGGGGGGTCTGCAAGGCGGCGTCAAAATTCTGAAAGCCGGCCAAGCCGACGTGATGCATCCAGTCGAGATCGAGCTTGATGCCCTCCTTCGTGATGTTGCCATTCATCCAATGCCACCACACGCGGGGACGAGCGCTTTGCGGCGGATTCTGGAAGCCGCTTTTGAGAGGGTCGGACGAAGTCTTATCCTGCGCGCCGACAATGGTGGCGGCAACGCAGAGGGAAGCGGCGACTAATTTGAGGACCTGGCGAATCATTACTTCTCCTTTCGCGATCAGGAAGGCACAACTCTCGGCAGCGAGAACACGGTCGGTTTCCATGCCGGGGAACTGAGCTGAACTTGTGCGGGAAAACTGTAGCAGGAAAGTGCTGTCATTCGGAAGAGAAAAAGATTCTCAAATGAATTTTTCAGTTGGAAATCGTAGCTGAATCTGATTTGATTCTTGCGGAGCTAGGGCAGAGTTTCTCAGTTGCTTGCGATACGGGCTGCGCATTTGCGAGATGTCAATTTCAGTTCGTAAACTTCTTACGGGTCGCGAAAACGTTTGCGACGTTCGGCTGTTTTGCTCTAATTTCTCGGTGAGTTTTTGGGGGGTGTTTGTGCGAAAGACAAACTCTGGGTTTTGGATCGGACTGGTTCTGATCGCTGTCGCTGGATCAGCGAGCGTAGCAGGCGCACAGGAGAAGAAGCAGGAGAAGGTGGACATCGATTGGGACAAGGTAGTGATCGTGTCCAAGTCGACCCCGACGCTGCAAGTAGTAACAAACCCGATGCTGAATCCGGGATCACCGATTCACGATGGGTCGTTTTCCGCGCTCAAGGCCCTCGGGGCCGACTACGTTCGTTACGTGCCATGGTTGCCTTATCCGAAGATTGCGGTTGCGGAACTGGAGCCGCCGACAAAAGAGAAGACTTCGTGGGATTTCAAATACATTGATCCGGTAACGAAGGATCTGTTGGCGGCGACGGAAGGTCACTCGACCATCATGAACTTCAGTACGATTCCGGCCTGGATGTTTAAGACGGATCAGCCGGTGAAGTATCCCGATGATCCAAATCAGGTGTTCTGGGATTACACGAAGGGGACGGAGCTACGCGACCCGAGCGGAAAGGAACTTGGTGATTATTTTGGCCGACTGGTGAGCTGGTATACACAAGGCGGGTTTACGGATGAGAACGGCAAGCGGCACGACTCGGGATATCACTACACGTTCCCGTACTGGGAGGTCTTGAACGAGATCGACTTCGAACACAACACGACTCCCGAGGATTACACGAAGCGATACGACTCAATCGTCGAGGGCATTCGGCGCGTGAGCCCCAACACGAAGTTCATGGGGCTTGCGTTGGCAGCGCCGGGAGCGAAGCCTGCGTACTTCGAGTACTTTCTGAATCCGAAGAATCACAAGAAGGGAATTCCGCTCGATTACATTTCATTTCACTTCTACGCGAGCCCGGCGATGGACGAGTCGCTTGACGGCTGGCAGCATACGTTCTTCAACCAAGCTGACGGGTTTCTCGCGACGACGCGATATATCCTTGCGATTCGAGACCGACTCTCTCCGCAAACGAAGGTGGATACGGATGAGCTAGGTGTGATTCTGCCAACGGATGGTGTCGAGATTGCGGCGTCGAAGGCGATGCCTGACCACATTCCACATCGTTACTGGAATGCGGCGGGTGCGTTGTATGGGTATCTTTTTGTGGAGCTCTCCAAGCTTGGAGTGGACGTGATTGGAGAATCGCAACTGGTCGGGTATCCCTCACAGTTTCCGAGCGTTTCGATGATCGATTACAACAACGGGAAGCCGAACTCCCGTTACTGGGTTCTGAAGATGATCAAGGACAATTTTCATCCCGGGGACAAGCTTGTGGGGCACAAAGGTGATGAGCCGTCGGGTGTGATGGAACAAGGATTCATCACTCCGGAGGGAAAGAAAGTACTCCTTATTAACAAGACGAACTCAGAGAAAACCGTGAAGGTTGCCGCGGACTTAACGGGGGCTGCTTCGCTTACAGTGGACGACGAAACGGGTGATGAGGAACCGCGAACTGGAGCCGTGCAGAGCGATGAGGTAACGCTGGCGCCGTTTGCCGTGACGGTGCTGAGGCTGAAATAGCAAGTTGGCCGGAAGGATTCGCGTATGGCGGCAACAGAACTGCGAGTGGGGCTGTGCGGCATCGGGCTGGACGCGTATTGGGCTCAGTTTGCGGGATTGCGCGAGCGGCTGGAGGGATACGTCGGTCAGATTGCGGGGTTTCTGAAAGGAACCGGAGCCAGCGTCGAAATGCTCGGGCTTGTGGACACTCCGCAGAAGGGGCGCGATGCGGGGCATGCATGCAAGCGCGCTGACATCGATCTGTTGATCATCTACGTGACTACTTACGCGCTCTCAAGCACGGTGCTTCCGATCGTGCAGAGAGCTCAAGTGCCCGTACTTGTTCTGAACCTTCAGCCGGAAACAGCAATCGATTATGAGGCATTCAATCGACTACCAGATCGAACTGCGATGACCGGTGAGTGGCTGGCATTCTGTTCCGCGTGCAGTGTTCCGGAGATTGCCAACGTATTGCGCAGGGCGCGAATTCCGCTTCATCAGGTCACTGGCGTTCTCGGGGATACGTCGACCCAGAAGCAGATTTCTGAATGGGTCGACGCGGCGCGCGTGAAGAAGGTATTAGAGGCGAATCGACTCGGCTTGATGGGTCACTACTATGGGGGCATGCTCGATATCGCAACGGACCTGACACAAGTGGCGATCACATTCGGGAGTCATATCGAGCAACTTGAAGTCGATGAACTGAGCGCGCTGCGAGAGGGCGTTGAAGGCCCCGAGATCGTGGAACGAGTTGCTGAGTTTCGAAGGCAATTCGATGTGCAGGCGGATTGCGCAGAAGAGGAGCTGGCGCGGGCGGCTCGAACGTCGGTGGCTCTCGACAGGCTCGTCGAAAAGCATGATCTGCAATCGCTTGCTTACTACTACATGGGGAGTGGTGTGCCGTCGAACGAAGAGACGATGAGCTCAATCATTCTTGGAACATCGCTATTGACGGGGCGCGGAGTTCCTGTGGCAGGCGAGTATGAAATCAAGAATGTGCTCGCGATGAAGATCATGGATGAGCTTGGAGCAGGAGGCTCGTTTACCGAGTATTACGCACTTGATCTGAACCTCGACCACGTACTGATGGGGCACGACGGGCCAGGACACATCGCCATCGCCCAGAGAAAGACAAAGGTAAGGCCCCTTACGCTCTATCACGGAAAGGTGGGAAGAGGATTGTCGGTGGAGATGAGTGTGAAGAATGGTCCCGTGACGCTGCTCTCGGTTGTGGAAGATGCGACTTCGGGGTTCAAACTGGTGACGGCACAAGGGGAGTGTGTCCCAGGCGAGGTGCTGCGGATCGGCAACACGAACAGCCACTATCAGTTCGCTTGTGGCGCGAGAGGATTTGTCGAGGCTTGGAATGCCGAAGGGCCAGCGCATCATTGCGCTGTAGGCATTGGACACCAAGCGGGCAAGCTGATTAAAGTGGCCGCGCTCCTCGGCATCCCGTTTGTCCAGGTGTGTTGACGCCAGAACCTGACAGGATATTTCTATTGAATAAAGTTGTGATTCGGATGAATCGGAACCATTTTTGTACTGCTTAGCAATACAAGTGCCCTGTTGCTGATCATTCCTAAACCTGAATAGCCCTACCGGACGAAACGCCTCAGTAAAAGCATTTACCTGAGTAGAACAATGGATCGGCAGAAATGCGCTCAGCTTTGCATTGGCGATTCGAGAAAGATCCGGTTCTGGATTGCTCAGATATTTTCAATTGAGAAATAAAATTCTACTTGACAATGTTTCTGCAGACTGACTAATGTCGCGATGCATTTGAAACAGGCCAACCCCGCTCCACGTGTCAGCCTTCCTCCAAGTCGAATGTTGACCGGATCTGCAAATAAGCCCGACAAATGCGAGGCCAGGAAGCACGTATTTCAGGAGGTAAGTCGATGCGATTTCTTCGTGTCAGCGCTTTGCTGTTGCTACTGCTTGCGATGAGTCCACGGTTATTTGCGCAGGCGGGAGCGACGGGAACGATTCTTGGAACGGTTACCGACCCATCCGGTGCGGTTGTGCCGAACGCCAAGATCACTGTGACCAACACAGCAACCAAAGTTTCTTTTCAAACGGTCACCAACAGCGCGGGCGACTTCAACGCCCCTGCGCTGAACCCAGGAACATACACGGTTTCTGGCGAGGCGCGCGGATTCCAGAAGGCCGTGATTTCATCCTTCACCTTGACGGTGAATCAGCACGCTCGTATCGATCTGACGCTCAAACCAGGCGCGGTGACGGAAACTGTAGAGACCACAGCCCAGGCGGTTGCGCTCGACACAGATACTGCGGAACTATCTAACCTCGTGAGCCAACAACAGGTGGAGGATCTGCCGTTGAATGGCCGCAACTTCATGCAACTCCTGCTGGTCGGTGCGGGTGCCGTGACGGTTGGAGGCGAGCAGGGAACGATGCGGCAGGGCGAAGGCAATGCGATCAGCGTGAATGGCGGTCGGCCTGAGGGCAACAACTACACTCTCGATGGACTGGTGAATACGGACGCTGCGCTGGTGACGCCGGCTGTGATTCTGTCGCAGGACGCGATTCAGGAATTCAAGGTCTCGAGCGGAACGTATTCCGCAGATCAGGGATTCAGCGCGACGCAGATCAACATCGTCAGCAAGGGCGGCACGAACAGCCTGCACGGTTCGGTGTTTCTGTTTGACCGCAATGACGCGTTCGATGCCAAGCCTTTCCCAACGGCTACCGACCTTGATACAGCAAACCCGGTGCTGCGTCAGAACCAGTTTGGTTTTGTTGCAGGCGGTCCGATCTTCATCCCGCATCTGTATGATGGCCGGAACAAGAGCTTCTTTATGGCCAATTACGAAGGTTGGCGCATCACGAACGGAGCGCGGCAACTGGAGAGTATGCCGAACCCCGCGATTCTGGCGGGAGATTTCTCCGCTGAGACATACGCAGCGCCAGCCGGCTCGGGATTGCCTGGCGGTCTGCTGCCACTGTATGGAACTGCAGACTGCAACAAACTGCTCGACCTTGGATATAACTGCATGCCGGTTGATCCGACCACGGGCCAGGCATTTCCGGGAAACAAGATTCCGACTACCCGCCAGACCGGAAATGTTGGTGCAGTCGCAGTGAAGAACGGGTTCTGGCAGACGCCGACAGTCGCTGACCAGCCGGAAGGCGTTGTAAATTACGTGAAGAACGTCGGATTCCCTCTTCATCAAAACCAGCAAACGTACCGAGGAGATCAGAATCTTGGCAAATTCGGATCGGTGTTCTTCCGCTACACCGATGCCAACTACAACAATCAGGGATCCTACAACTCAGGCGACCTGGTTCACGGCTACGAGATCTATCAACAACAGCAGACGAGTTGGACCGTCTCGCACACACTCAATATCGGGCATACGACGGTCAATAATTTTCGCTTTGGACATCTGACTGCAAATGCGCCGCAGGGAGGGCCGGCGATCACTGCCGACGCAGTGTCACAGCTAGGTCTATCGGGCACCTTCACCACGTTCACTGCATTGCAGCAGACCTGGCCGAACGTCGGACTCTCAAAGTTTGATAGCGGTGGCGGCTCAGTGAACGGCTACAGCGGTTCGGAAGGGCCGACATGGGAGTTTGCGGACTCTGTCACTTCCGTGCATGGAAGACATACGTTCGGATTTGGTGTGGATTATCGCCGCTGGCATCTGATTCGAAACCTGGATGATGATTTCTACGGTGACTGGAGCTTCGGCGGATCACTTGTGCAAAACAATTCCGAAGGTTGTACCAATGCGCCGGTCTCAGTGAACGGTGCAACTCCGAAGAGCCTCTGTGGGACAGGCAATGCAGTGGCCGATATGTTGCTCGGCTATTACAGCGGTGTTGGCGGTTTCGTGCCCGGTCCGCTGAGCCCGACCGACACAGCGGGCAATCCCCAGGATCACGTCTTCGGTTACTTCGCTCCTTACGTCATGGATGATTGGAAGGTCAGCCCGAAGCTAACGTTGAGCCTCGGTCTTCGCTGGGACTATCGTCCAGCGGCTTACGATGCAGACAATCACTTCTTCTGGCTCGATACGCAAAACGCGAACGGCGGGTTGTGCTACGCAGACAAAACACTCTCTTCCAATGGCGTGGCTCCCGGCGGAGATGCGATCAGCGGACCGATCCTCCGCTACTGCGGCTCAGTACCTCATCCGGGATCAAAGACGCCATGGGCGCCACGTCTTGGCCTCAACTATCGCCTCACCCCGAAAACGGTAGTACGAGGTGGTTACGGGATTTTCTATGATTCGGCTGAAGGTCGCGAGATCGACGACTCTGCTGATATCTATCCGTACTCGATCCGTAACAGCTTGAATCCCGGCACGAACGCGACGGCGCCCAAGCTAACTAACAATATGTTCCCGTCGTATTCGACACTTGGTGCATTCCCCGCGTCGACACTGACCTTTCTTGCTGTGATCGAGTCGGAGAACCCGCTGAACCCGTACGTTCAATCCTGGACTGCATCGGTGCAGAGAGAGTTGGCGCAGAATACGACTCTCGAGGTGAACTACATCGGAACACATGCGGTGCATCTGCTGGACCGGCGCAACATTGCACAACCATTCGCCATCCCCGATGCAAGCCTGGCGTTCTGCCAAACTCAGGTTGGTGGCGAGTACGTCAATCTCAAGAAGGATCCTTGTGACAACGCTAGCCGGCTGCCTTACAAGAACTTCACCAATTTCTACATCGACAGCGATTGGCACGGGTATTCCCACTACCGGGCGATGAACGTGAAGATGGAGCATCGCGCTCGCGAACTTGCGGCGACGGTTGTATACACGTGGGCGCAAAGCAAGGATGACAAGTCTGCGGCGGCTGGCGTGGGTGCGACCGGAGCCGGGTATCAGGGCTTCATGGACAACCACCGTCCGGAGTTGGACTATGGCTTGTCTGACTTCGACGTCGATCAACGCTTTGTAGCTAGTTATGTCTATCAGATACCGATCGGGCGAGGGAAGAAGCTCGCAGGCGGAGTCAACCGCGCCGCCGATTTACTGATAGGTGGGTGGGAGACAACCGGTATTGCAACATTTCAGGCTGGATTCCCATTCAGCATCACGGCAAATGACATCAATGGCGTGCTGAACAGCCAATTTATGCGCGCGAATAAGGTTTCGGGTTGCGATCCGCATGCAAATCTCACACAGAAGTTCCAGCGGCTCAACTTCGATTGCTTCTCGCAGCCCGCTCTTGGGACGTATGGAAATCTTCCCCGGAACACGTTCCGACAGCCGGGGATCAACAACTGGGATATGGGGATCGGAAAGAGCTTCCATATTGCCGAGCGCGTAAGTTTCAAACTTAACGGCGACTTTTTCAATGCGTTCAATCATCATCAGTACGCGATTGGAACAGGTGCGTTGATTGGAAGCGGGTCAGGAGGAGGGTCGTCGATCGACAATTCAATCAGTTCGACGACAGCGGGTCTGATCACTTCGGCGTCTGCATCGCGCATCATTCAACTAAGCGGTAAGTTGATCTTCTGATCGCCTCAGGATTCAATTCCGCTCCGCCATGGGGAACTGTGGCGGAGCTTCTGTTTGGGGATAAACTCACTTCATGATCAATCGGCTGGCGGTCATCGGATGGATCTTGGCATCTTGCTGCGCTTCTTCCATTGCTGGGCTCGGGCAAGCGAATGACGATGCCGCCGCGCAGGTGGCAGCTGAAGGCCAGCAGGCTATGGCACAGGGCCGGATGGCAGATGCCAAGGCGAGTTTCGAGAAACTTGCGGCGATGAAGCCATCGCTTGCAGAGGTCCATGCATCCCTGGCGGCGATCTGCTTCAAGTTGAAGGAATATGACGAAGCTGTGTCAGAGATTGGCAAAGCGCAAAAGCTGAAGCCCGGGCTTCCTCGGCTCGATACGCTGCTGGGTCTATCCTTATCGGAGATCGGGCGATTCAATGAGGCAGTGCCGAGATTGGAGAAGGGATTCAAGCAATCGTCTGATCCCATATCCCGGAGGCTGTGCGGGCTGCAACTTCTCCGTGCATACGGGAATGTCGGCCGAGATGCTGATGCGGTTCAGACCGCGCTGGAGTTGAACAAACTGTACCCGAAGGATCCGGAAGTTCTGTACCACACGGGCCGGGTGTACGGGAATTTTGCGTTTATCACGATGGAGAGACTGCAGAGGGCTGCGCCAGACTCGATATGGATGCTGCAGGCGCGTGGGGAAGCGAATGAGAGCCAGAAGAATTACGATGCAGCGCTTGATGCTTTCAACCACGTTCTAAGTGTTGATCCTCGCCGACCTGGAATTCACTTTCGCATGGGACGCGTCTATCTGGCGAAATTCACGGAGAAACAGGTTCAAGCGGATCGAGATGCTGCGATACGGGAGTTTGATGCGGAACTCGAGGTGGACCCACACAACGGAAACGCCGCTTACGAACTGGCGAATCTTGCTGCGCAATCCGGCGATCGAGAGAAAGCGCGACAAGGATTCGAGGCAATTTTGAAGAGGTTCCCAGATTTTGAGGAAGCGCTCGTGGGATTGGGAGGAGTCTTACTAGATGGCCAATCTCCCAAGGATGCTATAGGGCCTCTCGAACGTGCGACGAAGGTTCGGCCTGACGATGAGGTGGCGTGGTACCGGCTGGCACAGGCAGAACGAGCGGCAGGCGACCGAGATGCGCAGCAGAAGGCGCTGGCGCAATTCCGGAACCTTCATAACTCGACTCCAGTTGGTTTGCGCCGACCGAATGAGGCGCAGGAAGTGACGCCGCAGCAGCTTGGGAATCTTGATCAGCAATAAGGCCGGCGACGCTCGTCGCCCGGTGAGGAGTGCTGGCCTCCTCCGTTAGCTAGCGGCCATTCCCAGGCCTACCAGGTTTGCGGCAGCGATGATTATTCCGACCCCCGCAAGGAGCAGACGGATGGAGCGCTTGCGAACACCGGCCCACTCGCCGAGTGCCAAGCCGACTATACCTCCGCAGAGTACGTAGATGCTCATGTGCAGCATCCAGTTCACGTAGGAGAGATGCTGCGGGATGTTGGCGGCTCCCCATGCATAGAAGAAGAATTGGAGATACCACATGATTCCAGCGGTGGAGGCGAGTGCTGCATTTTTCGCGAGGGTATTTTTGTCCTGATTCAGATCGTTGCGAAGAGAGAGTTTTGGCAGCACGGCGAGGCGTATGAAGCAATAGGCGAAGTTGATGATTGCTCCGCCACCCATGATGATGACGTAACTGGGAAGGGCAGCATAGAGCGGATTGACGCCAAGTGATTTCGCGGCGGCTTCCATCGGTTGTGCCGCGTCTATGGCAAAGGACATGCCGGAGGAGAAGATTCCGCAAAGCACTGCGAGCAGCAGGCCCAAGCCGACGTTAAATTCTTCGAGGTGTCCCTTGAGCTGCATTTCCTTCTGGTGTCCGGCCCAGGAGACGATGGCGACGCCGACCAGAGCGACGAATACACCTGACATCGTGATGAGGCCACCGCGAGTGGTGAAAAGCATGGCAGCCTGTCCATGCATCAATGGCGGAACCAAGGTACCGACGATCAAGGTGACTCCGATAGCGACGCCGATCCCAAGAGACATGCCGAGATAGCGCATGGTGAGGCCATAACTGACGTTGCCTACGCCCCACATGGCGCCGAACGCTGCCACGCGCAAAAGGAGAGATGTCCCCATGGACGCGTAGAAGTTGTGGAAATTGGGGAGGAGGACCAAGCTCACCCCGATCGGAAGGAGGACCCATGAGAAGAGTCCGGCGAGGGCCCAGGTGGTTTCCCACGACCATCTCTTCACGCGTTCGATAGGCGCATAAAAGGATGCGGCCATGCTTGCACCAACGATGTGCCAACCGATTCCAGCAACGACTGAAGTCATGAAGCCTGTCCTTCCATGTGCGTGGGAGAATATCCCAGATGAAAATGTTTCCTGCCGGAAAGTAACGAACCCTAGATTGGACTGTCAAATGGAATCTCACCAAGGCTCAACGGCGATGCTGAGGGTTTATTAGCTGATGAACTAGCGGCTAGCCGGCGAATGCGGCTGGCACCAAAGTACCAAAGTCCCGAGTTCCCAAGGTTGCATATGCGCCATCCGTTACCTAGGTGGTAGTGATTTCGATTGAACGCAAAAAATGCGCATGATATCTCCTTCTTAGTACATCCATAAGAGCCGAAGTGCAGGTGTGTTCCCAGTCTCGTTAAGTCGAAGAGGAGAGGGTATGAACCAGAGAAACTACCCCGTTTCTGTCGTGCCTTACCCGATTGACCGGGCGCCTAAAGTGAAGAAGATGATTGACGACGACAGCGCAGAGTGGGACGCGAAGTGGCTGCGTCCGAACGTGACACGAATCCCCGAAAAGCCGGTTGAAGTGTTGCAGAAGAGAGTTCTTGCGCCTGCTGTTGCTCCTTCGCAGGTAGACGAGCCGGAAGAAGATCAGGCGCCGATGTATCTTCGGTTTCTGCGCTGGCTGTTTCCGGAAGTCAATCAGCGGCGGGCGAAGCGGTATCCGACATCGAACCTTGTGGCTTACTACTGGACAGGGGGAGCCCCTTTTTCCTACCAGGTAGGCGACATCAGCGCGACTGGTGTTTTCCTGCTGACCAAAGAGCGGTGGGCGCCGGGAACTTTGATCCAGATGACGCTGCAGCCACAAAGCGGCAAGGTGTCGAATGAGAATTCGATCTGCGTGCTGTCTGAGGTTGTGCGGTGGGGCGAGAATGGCTCGGGATTCAATTTTGTTCTGAAGGACTACGAAAATGTCTTGAACTACGGGCTCCAACCGAGCGAAGCGATCGATCGAAAGACTGTGGAGCGATTTCTGCAGAAGGTTGGAGTTCCGCATTGAGATGCAGGGCAGGTGTTGAAAAACGAAGAGAGCGCCAGCTGCCGGCGCTCTCTTCGTTTATAGAACCTGTCATTATGGCGCGCCCTGAGAGATTCGAACTCCCGACCTTCTGATTCGTAGTCAGACGCTCTATCCAGCTGAGCTAAGGGCGCATCAGTGCTGGGTCTCGGATGAGACCCGACCTTGTTCAGATTAACAGGGATTCAGCATGGGTGCAATTGCGCTCAGGAGGCCGCTGGGGCAGGTTCGACGGGAGCAGGAGGAAGCGCAAGCGGCAGTTCTTCAACGACCTGCAGACCGGCACGCCGGACAAGCTGGGCAACGACGGAGCTGTTAAGGCGAGTAGCGTCGTACTCGACAGTGACGGTGTTCGCGTTGCGATCGAAGGTGAGACGCCGGATTCCGTATACCTCGCGCGTGTTGGCCAGAGCGAGGCTGACCGCCTCGGTGGGCGGTGCGGCATAACGGAAAACGACGTCTACGGTGGTCATAGGCAAAGGATAGCAGCTTGACTCTCCGTAGATGAGGTCACGGCGATCACAAGCGCTGGCGTGCTCAGTAGTCGGCGCGTTTCATGAGCAGGCCAGGCGCAGCTTCGCTGTCGCTCCCGAGTGCACCCTGAACGGGACCCGTGATCGTCAGGTGAAAATCTGCGGGAGGATCGTGAAGCGTGCGCGGCGCGTGTGCGAGACGGCGACTGAGCTTGAAGTAAAGGGTCTGACCCACCACATGAGGATTGAGCAGGGGACCAGGCAGCCCCGGGGTAGATGTATATGCTGAATTCACGTCAGGGCGCTTATGCAAGTAGAAGACGACGGCGCCGTGGAGGCTGCCGCCTTCGTTGTCTATCACGAGGTCGACGCCGGGCAGGTTGTCAAACTGGCCGCGCCAGACGCCGACGAATTTCGATACGTCCTGAACTGCAGACGCGTTGGTGGTCTGGGGGAGTATAGGAAGCGCTGCGAGCGCCATGAGAAGGGCGAGAGTGTGTAGGTGGAATCGCATGGTGTTCTCCGGAATTAATCCAGTTTTGTTATGTCGACGACGGGCGCATCTTCTCCACAGTTGAGACAGTGCAGCGTGGCTTCTGAATTGGAAGTTTGCTGCACATCAAAAACCATCGTGGTGCTGGAGGCACGTCGGCTCTTCACCGTGAAGGACAGGGAGTTTCCACTCAGGTGAGAATGCATGAGTGTGTGCGCCTCGTGCACCGCAATGTGAGGTTGGCCGCCATCGTTGTTGATCCCGTTCAAGACGAGGGTGCCTCCGAGGCTGCCGTTGTCCTGCGCGAGAGTTAGGACGATGCTAGGTTGTCCGTCCAATTCTCTTTGCCAGACGCCGACCCAGTTTGAGGGGTTGCTGGATTGAGTGAGGGTGGTTGTGGCTGCGATCAATAAAAAAGCGCAAAGGGTCTCCTGCATGCGATTCCTCCTCTTGAAAGCAGCTCTAACTGCTATTTTTTAGCTTCGGGGTTGGAGTTCGTGACGTCTTCCGAGCCACGACGAGCCGGGGTTTCGGTGGCGCGATGGCGTACCTCGTTATTGGGTCCTATGTTTGCTTGGCGACGGCGATGGTGGCCAGGGAGCCACCGAGGCCCATGGTCTCGACTGCGGAGGATGGCACGATGACCATCGAGCCGCGTTCCTTGATGGCTTCGTAGAGCATGTTCATGGCGCGTAGATGAAGGGCAGTTGGGTTTTGCGAGTAGGCTTCAGCGGCTTTCACAAACTTCTCGGAGATTTCGGTCTCGGCCTGGCCGAGGATGATGCGCGCCTGGCGTTCGCGTTCGGCCTGGGCCTGGCGCGACATGGCGTCCTGGAGAGCTTGCGGAATGCGGACGTCGCGAACTTCAACGGACTGGACAGTGATGCCCCAGGGGTTTGTCTTCTCATCAAGGATGCGCTGTAGCTCGCGGCCGAGGGCTTCCCGGTCGGTGATCAGTTGAGCGAGCTCGTGGCGGCCGATGGATTCACGAAGAGCGGTCTGCGCACTGAGGGTGATGGCATCTAGATAGTTTTCGACTTCGAGGATGGCTTTCTCAGCATTCCAGACGAGCCAGAAGATAATGGCGTCGACATCGACGGGAACAGTGTCGCGGGAAAGAGTGGACTCCGCAGTGACGCTGGTGACGCGTACGCGCTGATCTACGAAGGGGCTGATTGTCTCGAGCACCGGGACGATGAGGAAGATGCCAGGTCCACGAAGGCCTACGTAGTGGCCGAGACGGAGCAGGGCGACCTTTTCCCACTGGCTGATCACCTTGATGGAATAGAGCAGATATAGCCCAATGAGCAGGCAGAGGATAAGAGGCCACTGGCGATGGGTAAGAGTCCCGAGGACGGCCCCGGCCACGAAGCAGAGGATGAATGCTGTAACGGCAACCCGGTTGAATTGCATATCTGCTCTTCTGTTCATGACTTATCTCCTTCGGCCGCGAGCCGTAATTGATCGATCAGTTCGCGAATGGTGAAGCCTGCAGCTCCAGCACGGGCGATGACGTCGGAGGCGATCTGTTCCAACTGGCGCTGGCGCTCGTCGGCGGGGTGGTGAAGCTTCTGATCGCTAACGAAGGTGCCGGTGCCCTGATGGGTTTCGAGCAGGCCATCGTACTCGAGTTCGCGGTAGGCTCGAACGACGGTGTTGGGATTGATCTCAAGATCGACCGCGAGCTGGCGGACGGTCGGTAGCTGGTCGCCGGCGGTGAGGTTGCCGACGGCGACAGCTCCGCGAACCTGATCCACGATCTGGCGGTATACGGGAACGCCGCTATGCATGTCGAGGTGGAATCGGAAAGCGGATTTGGCCCGAGCGTTCATATCTGTACTATAGAACTAGTACACCGATCCAATTCTCTCGTCAAGGGGGTCATGGATCCGATAGCTGCTGTTCTGCACTCCGGTCGCGATAGGGCACACGCGTGTCGGACCAATTCCTTACCCTCAATTTTTGCAGGTTCTTGCAAGCATAGGAGTTAGCTCTGGATCTCTCTCCCAATGAACCTCTGGCGGACGGAGGCTCGGGCCTCGTAGTGTGAGGGAAGCACACCTAAAAACCTGCAAATTCCTCTCGCCAAAGGACTTAGTGGCAAGATCCTCTCCCAATTGGACTTGTGCTGGCGAAGCCGAGAACGCCATTTCCCGTTCTCCAGACAACACGATTCCGCTCGTTCAATGTAGCTTCGAATCAAGGCGCGATGCTCGCTGGTATTCCGGCGTCACCGATGTACGAGCTGCGCGCACCCGTCGAAAGGGAGCATGCCTAGTTCAAGTATGAGCCAAAAGACGAATTCATCTGCAAAGTGGGGTGGGACCGAATTCCTCTGGATGCCCTTGGCAAGGCGTCGTGTCCGGTCTGGGTCGCAGCAAAAGGATTTTGTGGTGGATGTCGATTCTGGATCGGGTCGTTCGATGTAGTCATGAAGGCGGGCGGAGTCGAGTGGATCTGCAGCGCTGGAATTCAAAATCAGACGGAGGTTTTTCATCATGAGGTTTCTAAGTATCTATATGTGTCCTGAGCGCAGCACTCCCCCTACCGCGGAAGAGATGGCCACGATGGGCAAGCTGGTTGAGGACTGGATGAAGAGCGGTAAGCTGCTGGCGACGGAAGGCTGCCTGCCGACTTCGCTGGGTGCACGGGTGCGTGTTGATCATGGTAAGTTCAGTGTTTCAGATGGGCCGTTCACCGAGTCGAAGGAAGTGGTGGGTGGGTTCGCGATTCTGGACGCGCCGTCGAAGGAAGTGGCGGTTGAGTACGTAAAGGAGTTCCTGAAGGTGACCGGTACGGGCGTTTGCGAAGTGCGGCAACTCTATGACGCGAACTGCCAGCCGGAAGGCGTGCAGGAGCGATGCGTGGTGCGGGCAGCCAGCTAGTCGCGACGTCGAGATTGCGGCGTCGGATCATGACTTGCGATTGTGAACCTGAGTTGTGGGATGGCGAAGGGCTCGCAGCGGATGGAAAAGAAGCAACTGCGGGTCCTTCGACTTCTCGCTTCGCTCGTCGGTCCGGATGACAGTCGGATTGATGTGCGTTCGCCGCGAGGATGACAGCTGCTTATTCCGAATGACGACAATGCACAGGTGCATTGATCGATTTAACAGATTCTTGTCTGTGGAGAATCCGATGAAGTTCATGGTGATTGTGAAGGCGACGAAGGAGTCGGAAGCGGGTGTGCTTCCAAGCCCGGAGTTAATGGAAGCGATGGGAAAGTTCAACGAAGAGCTGGTGAAGGCCGGTGTGCTGCTTGCGGCGGAGGGTCTACAGGCAAGCTCGAAGGGTGCGCGCGTGAAGCTTTCGGGAAGCAAGCGCACCGTGGTGGATGGGCCGTTTGCCGAGACCAAGGAACTGGTGGCTGGCTTCTGGTTGTGGCAGGTGAGTTCAAAAGAAGAAGCGATCGAGTGGGTGAAGCGATGCCCATCACCGCATGAGGGTGAGTGCGAGATCGAGATTCGGCAGGTCTTCGAGATGGAAGACTTCGATCCGGCTATGACTGAGGATGTACGAAAGAAGGAAGAGACGCTCCGCGCTCAGATCGGGCAAAAGTAGGACGTTGCCCCATGAGACGATGGCGTGTTGTGATCGGTGTATATGCCGGGAACCGAGATTCACCGCGCCATCGAGGCGGTGTGGAGAATTGAAGCTGCGAAGGTGATTGCGGGACTCACACGCTTGGTCCGCGATTTGAATCTGGCCGAGGACCTGGCTCAAGAAGCGCTGGTTGTGGCGCTGGAGAAATGGCCGGAATCCGGCATTCCGCCAAAGCCGGGCGCGTGGCTGATGACGACGGCCAAGCATCGTGCGCTCGATCATTTCAGAAGAGCTGATCTGACCGGGCGGAAGCAAGAGGAATTGGCCCGCGAGCTCGGGGAGCTTGAGCGAACGCCACCGGACCTGGTGACTCCGATGGACGACCCGATTGGAGATGATGTACTTCGGCTCATCTTTATATCGTGTCATCCGGTGTTGTCGATGGAGTCGCGAGCGGCACTGACTCTGAGGGTGGTTGCCGGCTTGACCACGGATGAGATTGCGCGCGCATTTCTGACGCCGGAGCCAACAATTGCGCAGCGGATTGTCCGGGCGAAGAAGACCTTGGGTCAGAAGAACATTCCATTCGAGGTGCCGCGTGGCCTGGACCTGACCGCGCGGTTGTCTTCGGTGCTCGAGGTAATCTACCTGATCTTCAACGAAGGGTATTCAGCTACCGCGGGTGAGGAGCTGATTCGTGCGTCGCTGTGTGACGAGGCGCTGCGATTGGGAAGAATTCTGGCTGAGCTTGATCCGCGCGAGCCGGAGGTTCATGGACTGGTCGCGCTGATGGAGATCCAGGCATCGCGATCGCGAGCGCGGGTGAATGCGGATGGAAAAGTTGTTCTTCTGTTGGAGCAGAACCGGGCGTTGTGGGACCAGCTGCTAATCCGGCGGGGACTTGCTGCGCTGGAGCGCGCGAATGCCCTGGCGCGCAGACGAGGGTCCTACCAGTTGCAGGGTGAGATCGCCGCGTGTCACGCGCGCGCGGCGACTGCAGATGCCACGGATTGGGCTCGGATTGTGGAGCTTTACTCGGAACTCGGACGCGTTGCGCCGTCGCCGATTGTGGAACTGAATCGCGCGGTGGCCGTGAGCTTCCATGAGGGGCCGGAGAAGGCGCTGCGACTGCTGGAACCGCTGATGAACGAGCCGGTGATGAAGAACTATCATCTGCTGCCGAGTGTAAGAGGCGATCTGCTTGCCAGGATGTCACGACATGCGGAGGCCGTGACCGAATTCGAGCGAGCCGCGGCAATGACGCGGAATGAACGGGAGAGAATGTTTCTACTGGAACGGGCGCGGACGAGCGGCGAAGCGTCGGGATAGAGAATTCCCGGTCTACGGATCGGGTTACCAGCCTTTGATATTTGAGACAGCCTGTTTCGCGACGATAGCGAGTTGCGGGAAGGGAGGCTAGAGGCTATTGAGGTAGGTGCGGATTTCCGGGTTGGACCAGTCGGGATCGCCGACGATTTTGCGGCGGATGATGCCTTTGCGATCGATGATGTAGGTCTCGGGCCAGCCGTCAGTGCCGTAGAGTTTGGCGACTTTCTGGTCGGGATCGCGGACGGTGTTGAGGTCGACGTGAAAACGGGCAAGAAAGCGACGATAGGAGGCGTGATCCTCATCGATGCTGACCGCGAGGATGGCGAGGTCGGGGCGATCGTGATGAAGCTGCATCAGGGCCGGTGTCTCCTGGATGCAGGGTGGGCACTGGCTCCACCAGAGATTCAGCAGGACGACTTTGCCGCGATAATTGGATAGGCGGATGGTGTTTTCGCCATCGCTGACGGTGAAGTCGGGTGCGATGCGGTCGGCGTTGACTGGGGCAGCGCCGCGGTCGCATGCAGTGGCGAAGACGAGCGCAAGCAGTGAGCCGAGAGCGATGAAACGAGGAAACCGCACCTCTCTATAATACGGAGCGGTAGGGACGGAAAGGAAGACCAGGCCAGTGACGGCTGACACCCCAGATAGCGGATCGAAGACTTACAAGCCGATGCTGGGGCTGTCGGATGAGCCCGGTGAGCCGCTGGTGATTCCGGCGCGCGCGGGAACGGTGTTTGACCAGCCCGAGCCGGAGCAGTTGATTGAGCTTACGGTGATTGTGCCGGCGCGGAATGAGGAACAGAGCATTGGCGAGTGCCTGAAGTCGCTGGTGGCTCAGTCAGAGAATGTCTTTGAGCTTGGGCGAGACTGGGAACTGATCGTCGTTGATGACCACTCGACAGACCGGACAGCGGAGATTGCGCGAAGCTTCCCAGGCGTGTCGGTGGCCGAGGCTGCAAACCTTGAGAAGGGCTGGACGGGAAAGAACAGTGCAATCTGGACGGCGGCGCGGAGGGCTCGCGGGAAATGGATTCTGTTTACCGATGCAGACACAATTCATGAACCGGGCGATCTGCGCCGGGCGATGCACGAGGCGGCCCGGCACAAAGTGGGAATGTTGAGTTACTCACCGCGACAGTTAGTGTCGGGAGTGTGGCAGCGTGCGCTGATGCCGCTGGTGTTCTCGGAACTGGCGCTTGCGTATCCGCCTTCGAAGGTGTCGGATCCGAATCAGAGAGTCGCGGCGGCGAACGGGCAGTTTCTGCTGGTTGAGCGGGAGGCGTATCGGAAGCTGGGCGGACATCCTTCGGTGAAGGATCGAGTGCTGGAGGATGTGGAGCTCGCGTTCATCGCGAAGCGGCGGCGAGTGGGGCTGCGGTTCCGCTATGCGCCGGATGCGCTGAATACGCGAATGTATCGAACAACAGGAGCAATGATTGAGGGCTGGACGAAGAATCTCGCGCTGTTGTTCAACAACGCGGTGGCGACGGCACTATGGAAAGCTTTGGATCTTGTGCTGCTGGTGGGCCTGCCATGGCTGGCGGTTCATCTATGGAGGGCACAATTCACCTTCAAGGGCTGGGAGTGGCTGAGTCCGGGATTGGTGCTGATGCTGCTTTGGGCACGGACGCTGTTCCGGTTCTATGCGCGGGTGGCAAAGTCGAATTTTCCGTTTACGGATTGTGCGATTTCGCCTCTAGGGCTTCCCCTATTCATTGCTCTCCTCTACAGGAGCTGGTTCAAGCACAAGGTGATTCGGCAGGTAAGCTGGAAAGGAAGGACGTATCCGGGTTAAGGGTACGAGGGAACGAGCGACGGGTTTAAAGTGATCGGTGTCAGAGGCTGCGGAGAGGATCTTTGAATTCAACGGAATAACTCTATTGCATGTAGTGATTTATGGATAAGAACATGAAGTGAATGTTGTAGCCATTTTTGCTTCTCGGCATCTAATGGAATGAGGGTGGGATGATCGAACTCACGCGGCGGGCCACTTTTTCGGCCTCGCACTACTACTGGAACGAGGCCTGGTCACAGGAAAAGAACGAGGAGGTTTTCGGCCGCTGTGCGCGACGGAATGGACACGGCCATAACTACACGCTCGAGGTGACGGTGGCGGGAGAGGCCGACCCGGTAACCGGGTTTGTGGTGGATCTGAAGTGGTTGAAGGATGTGATTGAGCGTGAAGTTCTCGCCGATTTCGATCACCGGCACTTCAATGTTGAGGTGCCGGAGTTCGCGGGAGGAAAGCTGATTCCGACGACGGAGAACATCGCGGTCGCTGCGTGGAACCGGCTGGAGCCGGCGGTGAGCGACGCGGGTGGCGCGAAGCTGAGCAGGGTGAGGGTATACGAGACGCCGGAGATCTTCGCCGAGTTCCGGGGAGAGAAGTGATGGCACGGGCCTACTTCGGACGGCGGTACATGCTGAGCGCGAGCCATCGGTTGCATGCTGATTCGCTTTCGGAGGCGGAGAATCGGACGACTTACGGGAAGTGCAACAACCCGCATGGGCACGGGCACAACTATGTGGTCGAAGTACTGGTGAGTGGAGACGTGGATCGGGAAACGGGCATGGTAGTGAACATGGCAACGCTGGATGATCTGGTGCAAACAGCAGTGATCGGGCGATTTGATCACACAAATCTGAACTACGATCCGCTGTTTGTGAATCAGGTGCCGACGACCGAGAATCTTACTAAAGCAGTTTTTGATGTTCTGAGTGATGCGCTGCCGGCTGGGAAGCTGGAGTATGTGCGCGTGGAAGAGACAGAGAACAATTTTTTTCAATATCAAGGGCAATGAAAGTCGGGACGCAGGGGAAGCTCAGGTCTCGCGGGTGAAAGGACGAAAAATGGCGCAGCCAGTCGCAATGAACAAGCCGGTTCGTGGAGTACTCGAGATCGAAGAAGGTCTGAGAAAGTTCACGACAGAGGAGATGTACCGGGAGATTCTGACGCGGCTCGGCGAAGACCCGAAGCGGGATGGGCTGGTGCGGACTCCGGAGCGTGTCGAGAAGTCGATGGGATTTCTGACGAAGGGGTACAAGGAAGATCCGGCTAAGATTTTGCGCGGTGCGTTGTTCGACGTGGATTACGACGAGATGGTGATCGTGAAGGACGTGGAGATGTTCTCTCTCTGCGAGCACCATATGTTGCCGTTTTTCGGCAAGGTTCACGTTGCTTATATTCCGAATGGGAAGGTTATCGGGCTGAGCAAGATTCCGCGGTTGGTGGAGGTGTTTGCACGCCGGCTGCAGGTGCAGGAGCGGATGACGCGGCAGATTGCGGACACGATTCAGGAAGCAATTCAGCCACAAGGCGTTGGCGTGGTGATCGAGGCGCGGCACTTGTGCATGATGATGCGAGGGATTGAGAAGCAGCATTCGTCGACGGTGACATCGGCGATGGTCGGGTGCTTCCAGAACAAAGAGACGCGTTCGGAATTCCTGTCTCTGGTGCGCGCGAATGGGAGCGCGGGACTCTAAGCCCTCCGGACAAAAGGATCGCGTTCGGTCTGACCTGGCAAGGTCATTTCTTCGTTCCTCAGTTCGGCGATGGTCGCTCGATGTGATCGATCACGATGCTTTTCTGCGTTGCCCTGATTGGAACCAGCTTCAAACCGAGTTCTTCTTCGAGCGCTTTGAATATCGAGGGTCGTGATCCATCTGCCGGTGCGAGCGGCAGACCACCCGGTCCGGTAGATCGCCATGCGTCGGCGTCCCGAGCCCATTTGAGTTCGAAGTTGTATCTGCCTGCCAAGCCGGTCTTGTCGATTACCGGCCGGTCCTGGAGCATCTGAGGCAGGATCATCAGCAATGGCTCGAGAGTCGATCCGTAGTACTGCAGATCTCCATTATCGATGGCGTTGATTCCTTCAGGGCTTCCCAACGCGGCGATCTTCATGTTCTTTGGTCCGCCTTTGATGACGACCAGCTCATAAGCGAGCGCTTCTTTGAAGGTGAGATGACAGGCGAGTTTAAATCGATCGATCAGGAGCGATTGGAGCAGTTGTCTTCGATAAGCAGCCCGCTCGTTCGAATCCATCCTGCTGATCTTGTCCCGGTCATATTCCGACAATCTCGCTCTGATGTCGTACCAATCATTTCGGATCCATTTCGGCGCCCCTGGGATGATGGCGATTTGCAGCTTCGGATCGCGAAGGTCATATGCTTCAGTGATGATTGCCTGGGGTTGTGCGTTGATCCACGTGAATGCATCAGCAGTAAAAGATGGTGGAGGCCCTGAAGCAGGCCAGTAGCCCGGTTTATGGCCTCGGATGGAGATAACTTCGAATGCGGGCAGGCTATCAGCAACTCCGTCCGCAGGGCTCTGGCTGGATGCAGCATTGACCTGTGCGAGAAGGCTGAGAAGAACGCCTGCGCAGGACGAGAGCCATCTCTGCAGCAGACTGAATTTGTGGGCTCTTCTTTTCAACGCTACGTCCCGGGTCGAATCACTCTGTGTAAAGCGTACTCTGCAGTTGCCTTGGCGAGAAGATACAACTGCTAAATTAAACGGGTGAACGGACTACTTGTTATTGATAAGCCGGGCGGCATGACCAGCCACGACGTGGTGAGCCGCCTGCGCAGGATTACAGGCGAAAAATCAATCGGACATCTTGGGACCCTGGACCCGATGGCGACGGGCGTTCTGCCGTTGCTGATGGGGAAGTTTACGCGCCTGGCGCAGTATTTCTCCGCGGCGGAGAAGAGCTATACAGGGACGATCCGTTTTGGCGTAGCGACAGACACGTACGATGCCGACGGAGAGGCGGTGAGTGAGGAGACGCATCCGTCACTGACGCTCGAGCAAGTGCGTGCGGCGGCTGCAAAGTTTCATGGAGAGTTGGATCAAATGCCGCCGCCATTTTCTGCGAAGAAGATTGCGGGAACTCCGGCGTACAAACTGGCGCGGGCCGGGAAGCCGGTAGAACTGAAGACAGCGAAGATCACGATCGCAGCTTTCGAGATAACTGGGCTGGAAGGTGATGAGGCGTCGTTTGCAATGAGTATCAGCGCGGGCGGATATGTGAGGTCCGTAGCACATGAGTTGGGGCAGGACCTTGGGTGCGGTGCGCATCTGAGCAGCTTGCGCAGGACGCAGGCAGGTGTTTTCACCTTGGAGGATGCGCGGACGCTAAAGGATATAGAACGGCTTGCGGGGAATTCGAGCGGGCTGGATTCGTGCTGCATTCATCCGCGCGGCTTGTTGACGGAGATGCCTTCGGTGTCGGGCGATGAGTATGTGCTGGGGCGGCTGAGAAATGGAGCGCAGGCGAATCTGCCAGAGTTTTCGCAGGCGTCGATGGTGAAGGTGTTTGCGGGCCAGCGGGAGTTGGTGGGGATTGCGAAGCGTGTGGCGGGGACGCTGTTTCAGCCGGTGGTGGTGATGGGGTAAGGGCAGGGGACAAGGGGACAAGGGGACAAGGGGACAAGGGGACAAGGGGACAAGGGGACAAGTCAGATGCTGGGATTAGAAACGGAGTGGGTCGGTTAGAAGCTTTATCTTCTGGACGCGATCGGGGACGGTGGCAGGAGGGATTTCGATCAGTTTAAAGCCGTGGTGGCGGTACGTTTCTTCGTGGATTTTCTCAAAGCGAAGAGTTTCTTCGAAGGTGATGCGGCGGGCTTGGGTGTTGGTGATGAAGCCAAGGTTGCGGACGAAGAAAACCTGCCTTTCGAAGAGTGCTTCTTCTTTGATGCGATTGAGTTCAACTTTGAGTATGGGCGAGATGCCATAGCCCAGGTAGGCTGCGAGGGCGGCAGTGCATACGGCGGACCGGTCGTGAAACTGTATCTGGTCTGGTTGGTGCGATGCGCGGAGCTGGCGCCTGCGCTGAAGAACCGCGATGTCATCAATGAAGGACGGATCTTTCCAGGGCTCGGCAACGCCCTGAGTTTGCGCAGCAGCGATGATGTCAGTGGCGGCTTCTTCGACAACACTGAAGCCATCGAACTCGAGTTGGCGAAGAATAGCGGTTTTGCCTGAACCTGGAGCGCCGGTGAGGATGAAGCGTTTCATGACTAGCGAATGCCGACTTGGCCTTTGACGGATTCAATGAGCTTTTCCGAGTCGTAGCCGATGCCGGACTTGAAGACTGTTTCGACATTCTCGATGTCTTCGATTTTCTTTGAGGGGTCACCCTTGATGAGGACAATGTCGGCTTGCTTGCCGGAGGCGAGGGTGCCGATGCGATTCTGGCGGCCGAGATAGATGGCACCGTTTTCGGTGGCGATGTGGATGGCTTCGGGCGGAGTGAATCCGGCTTCGACGAGAAGTTCAATTTCACGCTGGTCGCCGAAGCCCGGCAGGACGCCTCCATTGCCAGTGGGATCGGGGCCGGCGAGGAGCAGGCCGCCAGCCTTTGAGAACGCGAGTTCAAAATCCATTTCTTTGCGCATGAGCGAGGTCATGGGAGAAGTGGCGGGGATTTCTGCCCTTTCGGTGAGATAGCTCTGCGCGGACTCGGCGGACATCGACTGGAGTACCCGCGGCTGCAAACGAGGGCGGAGTGGGACGGAGGCTTCAAAGACCGGCAATGTGGAAGTTACGGCAACGTGGTGAGAGACGAGGCTTTCAATGAGTGCCTTAACTTCAGCGCTGTCGATGGCAAGATTCGCCCAGGTTGCGGGGCCTCCATCCGGACACTGGTTGAGCTTCTTGCTGGCGACAAATTCGGTGTCGGCGAAGACGGGGCCGTGCTCAAGGTCATCTATGCCGAGCGCGATGGCTTCGGGCCAGGTGACGGAGCAGAGGTGGCCGGTGAGTTTCATCTTGTGTGCGTGCGCCTGCTGGATGGCGGCTCCGAGTTCATCGCGCGTGATGTTCATGTAGGCCTTGAAGGAGGTCATGCCTTCAGCGGCCCAATAATCGACGAAATGCTTCGCGTCATCGGCGTCTTTGAGCTCCTGCATTTGCGCGAAGATAGTGTGAGGACCCTCGAGATATGGCGCACTGGCGTCGAGAGCCGGGCCGGGCATTAGGCCGGCGTCAATGCGATGTTTGATTTTGAGATCGGTGTAAGGCTCGACGCTGCCAGTGGTGCGCATGGTGGTGACTCCGGCGGCGAGGTAGAGGCGCGGGCCGGTGTAGGGGATCTCTGCGACGACGATGCCCGGTTCTTCGATTTTTCCATTGCTGAATTGAAGCGAAGCGGAGTCAGTGTAATAGAGGTGGTCGTGCATGCCGACGAGGCCGGGGATGACGGAGTAGCCGGTTCGATCAAGGACCTGCGCGCCGATGGGCGCTTGTGTAGAGGAAGCAGGTCCGATGGACTGAATGTTGCCCTTTGAGATAACGATGGCCTGGTCTTCTTTCGGAGCCGCACCGGTGCCATCGATGACGCGAACGTGATTGAGCATAAGGACGGGTGCGTTAACCGAGACGAAAGGGGCGACATCGGGCGAAAGTTGGGCTTGAGAGAACGCGACCGCTGGCGTGGCAAGGCAACAGAGCAGGAATGCAATTCGCAATGAATGACCTCGAACGGGGAAGTGGATGCGGATCATCTTAGCTGTTCGACCGCACGTTGAGATATGGCGGGCCGAAGGAGGTCTATTTGCGAAGCAGCGGAGTGAGACGGGGCAGGATGGTGCGAGCGATGATCTCGGAGCCTTTGGCGGTCGGGTGGATGCCGTCCTGCTGGATGGTGCCGGGGACGTTGATCAGGTCTTTGTAGATCATGGGGATGAAGGTGACGTGGTGCTTGACGGCGAGATCACGGAAGCTTTTGTCAAAAGCCTGGATGTAGTCAGGTCCGTAGTTGGGAGGAAGAGTGATGCCGGCGAGAAGCACTTTAATGTGCGCCGCTTCGAGGGTGGTGAGGACAGTGTCGAGGTTCTTGCGGGTCTGGTCGGGAGGGAGACCGCGGAGGCCATCGTTGCCGCCGAATTCAACGATGACGAGGAATGGGTGGGCCTCGATCATCGTGTTTACGTGCGCGGCTGCATCCTTGGTTGTGGCACCGCTGGTGCCGCGGTTTTCGACTTTGTATTTGTAGCCGCTCTGGTCGAGGAGGCGCTGGAGTGCCGCAGGCCAAGCCTGGTCTGGTTGGAGGCCGTAGCCGGCGGTGATGCTGTCGCCGTAGCAGACGATCACGGGCTGGTTAGCGGCGAGCAGCGAGGAGCCCGAAAACAGCAGGAGCGAAACGATTACCCAGCGGCGTACGTCCACATGAACAGTGTAAAGCTTTGTAAAGGCAGGAACGGGCTAAAGAGGGGATGCGTAAGAATGAAGGAGCGGCGAGGAGGAATTGCTGAGTGATTGAGGTCCGGAACGTCAAGAGGTGGATCCAGAACGGTTCGCGGCGCGTGGATATTTTGAAGGGTATTTCGCTCAGCATTCCGGCAGGGCAATTTGTGGCGATTGTGGGCGCGAGCGGCAGCGGCAAGAGCACATTGCTGGGGCTGCTGGCGGGGCTGGACACTCCGAGTGAAGGCGAGATCTGGCTGGATGGAACGCCGATCCATAATCTTGCCGAGGCGGATCTGGCTTCAGTGCGCGGTAAGAAGATCGGGTTTGTCTTTCAGTCGTATCAGCTGATCTCGACATTGACGGCGCTTGAGAACGTGTTGCTGCCATTTGAGCTGAACGTGGAGGGGAACGGCGTGGCGAAGGCGCGGGAGCTTTTGCAGGCTGTGGGACTGGGCGAGCGGATGGATCATTATCCGGTGCAACTCTCGGGCGGTGAGCAGCAGAGGGTGGCGCTGGCTCGGGCGTTTGTTGTGAACGCACCGATTGTGATGGCGGACGAGCCTACCGGCAACCTCGATAGCGCTAACGGACATCTTGTTCTCGATCTCCTGCTGGAGCGGCATGCGCACGCAGGAGCGACGCTGGTGCTGGTGACGCATGATCCGGAAATCGCGAATCGAGCCGATCGCAAGATCGTGCTGAAAGACGGAATGATTATTGAAGACATGCTGCCATCTGGCGGCCATGAAGAAGTTGTGGCGCAGAGCGGGCGGACCAATGGCTGAACGTGCTCTGGGATGGAAGCGAGCTTCGGCGATTGCGTGGCGCGACTTGAAGTCGGCTCCGGGGAAATTCGCGTTTGTGGTGCTGTCGGTGGCGGTGGGGGTGGCTGCGCTGGTGGGAGTGCGCGGGTTCAGCGAGAGCTTTCGGACAACGCTGATGACCGAGGCACGGTCGCTGATGGCGGGCGATCTGAGCGCGCGCATCTTCCATGTGCCGAATGCGGGTGAGTTGAAGAAGATCGCGGCGATGGAGCAGGGGATTGCGGGAAGCAAGTCAACGTGGGTTACGGAGACGGTGTCGATGGCGTCGGTGTCGCCGGATCCTGTTCCGCTGCTCGTTTCATTGAAGGCGGTCGACCCCGCGGTATATCCGTTTTATGGGTCGGCCCAGTTGGAGCCGCAAATGGGTCTGCAGCAGGCTTTGGCGGGCGATTCGGCGGTGGTTGCTGATGAGTTTCTGATTCGGCTGCGGGCGCATGTGGGAGACACGCTGAGGCTGGGTGGACGGAATTTCAAAATTGCAGCGGTGTTGAGCCAGGAACCAGATCGGATCAGTGCGGGAGCAGGCATGGGGCCGCGGGTGATGATCTCGAATTCGGCGCTGGAGCGCACGGGGCTGGTTGCACCGGGAAGCCGCGCGTCTCATCGGCTGCTGATGAAGTTGCCGGCGCAAGCAGATGCAGCGGCCGTCCGCAAGAAAGTGGAAGAGGTGCTGCCGGACGCGCAGGTGATGGACTTCAAGGAAGGGAATCCTGCGCTGAGCCAGGGTCTGGACAATGCCACATCGATACTCAGCCTTATCTGCCTTGTGGCAATGGTGCTGGGCGCGATCGGGGTGGCGATGGCGATGCATGCGCATCTCGAGCAGCGGATGGATATGCTCGCGATCCTGAAAGCGATCGGAGCGGGGTCGTCGGATTTGCTGCGCATCTTTCTGCTGCAGACGATGGCTCTCGGATTGGTAGGAGTGCTGATTGGCGTGGGATGCGGGGCGCTGGTGATGGAGGCTCTGCCGGCGGTTTTCGGGAAACTGCTTCCGGTGCACACGGTGATGCATTTTCCGTGGCGGGCGGTTGGCGCGGGATTTGGAACGGGTCTGCTGACAACATTGCTGTTCTGTCTGCCACCGTTGCTGGACGTGCGGGCGGTGAGGCCAATTCTCGTATTGCGCAGGCTGGTGGAGCAGGGACCGGCAACGGCGAAGGAGTGGTTTGCACGGTGGTGGGAGCGGCGGTTGCAGGTGGGCATCGCGGTGGTGGTCATCGCTGCGTTGGGTGCGATTGCATGGGCACTGTCAGATTCAGTGAAGGTGGGCGGGTGGTTTGCGCTGCTCTTCTCGATTGCGCTGCTGGTGCTGCTGCTGCTCGCGGCCGTTGCGTTGCGAACGCTGCGTTACGTCCTGAATCGGGTCCGGTTGCATCTTCCGTCGTCTTTGCGGCACGGATTGGCGAATCTTTACAGGCCCGGGAACCAGTCGGCCGCGGTGCTTGCCTCTCTCGGGACGGGGGTGATGCTGATTCTGGCGGTGTATCTGATGCAGGGCTCGCTGCTGAGAGAGATTCGTGAGACGGCGTCGCCGAAGCTGCCGAATGTTTTTCTGATCGACATTACGACAGATGAAGTTGAGGGAGTGAAGGCATTCTTTCAGCATCAGGCCGGGGTGACGAAACAGGTGGATTTGCTGCCGGTAGTCCAGGGGCGTTTTGTGACGCTGAATGGGAAGACGCTGGACCAGATGCAGGATCAGCACTTTCCGCGCAGGTGGCTGGAGAACGCTGAATTGAGCTGGGCTGATTCACCGCCCGAAGGCGATAAGGTATTAGCCGGTCAGTGGTGGAAAGAAGCCGGTGCGGAGGAAATCGCAATCGGGAAGGGGACCGCAGATCGGCTGCATCTGGGGATCGGGAGCGCGGTCCAGCTTGAGGTGGGTGGACGTACGCGCAACCTGAAGGTTGCAGCTCTTTATCGCCCTGACGGGCAGCACATCGGAGGTCGCGTGTCGTTCATGCTTCCCTCTGGTCTACTCGAGGGTGAGCAGGCGACCTGGTATGGCGGGGCGCACATCGACGCCAAGCGCGTTCCAGAGATGGAGCGGGCGTTGTTTGCTGCGTATCCGACGATTTCGGTCATCAACATTGCGGATGTTTTAAATCGAATTGAAAGCGTAGTCGACCAGATTACGTTTGTGGTGCGGTTTCTGGCGGGGTTCTCAATTCTCGCCGGGCTGATGATTCTGGCATCGAGTATCGCGAGCGCGCGGTTTCGGAGAATGCGGGAGGCTGTGGTGCTGAAGACGCTCGGAGCGACGCGCATGCGGATCGTGCGAACGTTCAGCGTGGAGTTCAGCGTGCTGGGACTACTGGCGGGATCAGTTGGTGTTGTGTTTGCGAATCTTCTTACGAGAGTTCTGCTGCGGAGACTTGAGATCGGTTTTCATATTGACTGGCTTGCGGGGGCGGTGGCGCTAGCGGGGACGGCGGTGCTGGCAACGGCGACGGGTTGGATTGCGAGCTACCGGATCCTTGGACTGCGTCCTCTCGAGGTGCTGAGAGAGGAATAGAGCCGACGGGCGCCCCCGGATTCTAAACGGGAAGGCTAGAAGAGAATTGAAGGGAGCCATGCGCCGGAGGGTTCGCTGTAGAGACCGATGGACATCAAGTTCAGGGGCTCGACTACACGAAGTCCGTTGGAGAGGCACCAGCGGAAGAGCTCGGTGTTGCGGGTGGGAATGATGATGCCGGGGCCGCCGTAGGAGTCGACAGAGGAAAGAAGGGCCTGAACGTCCTGGTTGGACTCTGCGATAGTGTGGCCGAAGAAGGCGAGAGTGCTGGAGTATCCGGTGATGCGGCCGGCGCGCTCCACGACGAGCGCACTCCCTTGCTGTGTGCTTAAGGCCAGGTCCGAGCTTCGATCAAAGCCATGAATGCGATGGGAAAGGGCATTGCAGGCGACAAGGTCGGCGGAAGTGGCCGGGCGTACGGTGCAGCCTGGGACCGTGCGTTCGCGGGTGCGGCCTTGCATGACGACGAGCGGTTCGCGGACGTCGAAGCCGAGTGATGCATAGAGCGATAGCGAACGGCTGTTGAACGTAGCTTGCACCAGGCGGATGCCTGCGGAGTTGCGCTCGCGAGAGCGATCCATGACAGCTTGCATGAGTCGTCTTCCGACGCCCTGGTTCTGGACATAGGGATTGACGGTAATGGGACCGACGCCGTGAATGACCGCACGCTCATCGAGACAGTTGGAACCAATCACTTTTCCATCAGATTCAGCGACGACACAGTAGAAGCCCTGCGCACTGAACATACCGTTGATAAGACGGTTGGCGTATTCGGAATTGGGGAACTCGCAGGGGAAGTTGTGAGCGGCGTTAACGGCGGAGAAGGCGTCGTAGCAGATCTTGCCGCATGCTGGGGCATCGTCGGGAGTGGCTTGACGGATGATGATGGCGGGATTGGATGACATTGGGGAATGGCCTCGCGGGCGCGGGGAAAGTATAGTTCGTCGGAACCTACGTCTCCAACCCTGGGAAGACATGGTGCACCCGGCAAAGGAGCTCCGCACCTTGAACACTGGATGAGGAGCAAACACTGGAATCAAACATTGAGGGCAACTGTGGCTCCCTCGACTCCCTGCGGTAGCTCTGGATGACAGTAGTTCTTAGTCTGCAATCGTTGTTGCTGAAATAGGTTTAGGCCGAAGCGACAATGAGAGGCTATTTGGGAGATTCGAGGAGTTCGTCGCGATCGAGGTTGGCGGAGCGGATGAGGGATTCAGAGAGCGAGTCGGAGAGAGTGACGGGGTTAGCGCCTTCTTCGGAATGAATCATTCCGACGGCCTGATTCTTGCCGGCTTTTTTCGCTCGATAGAGGGCTCTGTCGGCGTATTTGAGGACGCCTTCGTAGCTGAGGGAATGGATATCGTCCTCGTACCATGGGAAGGCGGCCCAGCCAATGGAACAGGTCTGAGCTGATTGTTCTGAAGCGTCGATTTGAAATGGTCTGGCGCGGAATGCGTCGAGGATGCGATTGGCTAGAATTCCGGCCTGATTACGATCGGTGCATCGAGAGACAACGAGGAATTCTTCGCCTCCCCAGCGGACCAGGAGGTCGGAATTGCGGATGGCGGATGCGATGCGGCGGGCAGACTCGATAAGGATGCGGTCGCCGCCATCGTGGCCGAAGCGATCATTGACCTTCTTGAAGTTGTCGAGGTCAATGAGATAGAAGACGATGTCGCGCTCGGAGCGATTGCCGTTCTCGAGGTGAGCGCGGACGGATTGGGAAATATCGCGCTGGATGTTTTCGAAGAAAAAGCGGCGGTTGCGAGTGCCGGTGAGGGGATCGGTGGTGGATGACCACTGCAGGACGAGATTGGAGTGTTTGAGTTCGAGATGGAGGAGCTGCTGCTTCAGGAAGACGAGGCCAGCCATGGAGAACATTGCAAGAGCGGTAACGAAGACGCGGAAGTGAACTATCTGACTGGAGAGTCCAGGCTCGAGGACGGCGACGACGACCATGACGGGCAATGAGAGCACAGCCACGATGGAGAGGACAGTCATCCATGAGCGATCATTTTCGTGATCATCGGATTCGCGATCGAGACGAAGGCTTGCGCCGACCACAGCCAGAAGCATGTAGAAGGCCCAAGAAGCGAGGTAAGGGCCGTCGTACCAGCTGCCGACGAAGTATGTGTACTTCTCAATAGCCCTGTTTTCTATTGCGAACCACGCATAGTTGAAGAGGACCCCGCCGGCGTAAAGAACGTAGAAGCGGCGCCAATGGCCCGCGCTGTGACGAATGAGCTGGGTGAGAACGCCCGCGATGATGATGATTTCACCGAGGTAGAGATTGTCGTAATTGCGGTTGTAGAGGTTCTCGTTGGGTGAGACGTACTGCCAGCAACTGACGAGGTAAGCGTAGAGAAAGACCCACCAAAGGACGAGGAGAAGGAAGTCCACGGTGCCGAGGCGAGCGCTGCGGCGGGACTGCTGCAGGTGGGGACGAAGCAGAAAACCGGAAAGCATGAGGACGCCAGGGACGAACATGAGCACGTCGCCCGCGAAGAGCATCGGGACCTGCTTCACCAGAATGACATCCCAGTACATCCACCAGAGCTGGTTAACGAGTGCGACAAGCCAGCCGGTGGCTTGCATGATCCAGAAGACTCTGAGGCGGCCGCGGGTTGGGACGGCATTCCGGGCGAATGCGATGATGAGAGCCAGGAAGAGGAGAGAAGAGGCAATGTCGCTGACGGCACTGAGGGCTACGCCCCGAGGAAGGAGGGCGGAGGCGGCGAACTGGACAAGGGTGAGGAGAGTCGCCGTTGCAATCCAGAATTTCGTGGTCTTGCGCACACCTGGGCCCTCACTTCTCCAGGGTCAATTATCGGCGAATTCCGCGAACGCCGACAGGGGCGGAAGTGGTAGGTGAGTGGTACTTTCGGATCAACTGTTGATGGCTGATTTGAAAAGATTTATGCGGAGTGCATAAAGAAAATCGGAGGATCGTTTCAGGCGGCGTCACGAAGGGGTCTGTGTCGAGAGCCGGCTGATAGACTGGCGTTTAGTCCCTTGGAAAGAGAATTGATGGTGGCATCAGCAGGATATTCCTCTAAAAAGTCAGCGCTGACGTTCCAGGAGCTGCTGTTTCGGCTTCAGGGGTTCTGGGCGGAGCGCGGGTGTGTGTTGCAGCAGCCGTATGACGTGGAGGTAGGTGCGGGCACGATGGCTCCGGAGACGTTTTTGCGAGTGCTGGGGCCGAAGCCTTACCGCGTAGGGTATGCGCAGCCCTCTCGACGACCGGCGGATGGGCGCTATGGCGAAAATCCGAACCGGCTGTTCAAGCACACGCAGTTTCAGTTGATTTTGAAGCCGCCTCCGGTGAACGTGCAGGAGCAGTATCTCGAGTCGCTCGAGGCAATGGGGATCGACCTGAAGAAGCACGATTTGAAGTTCGAAGAGGACAACTGGGAGTGGCCTGCGGGGGGCGCCTGGGGCGTTGGCTGGCAGGTGATGCTGGACGGGCTGGAGATCACGCAGTTCACCTACTTTCAGCAGTGCGGCGGGATGGACCTTGATCCCATGTGCGCGGAGCTGACGTATGGTCTGGAGCGCATCGCGGCGTTTCTGCAGGATGTGGACTCGATCTACGACATTGTTTGGGCGAGGGACCCGGAAACGGGTGCGGAGATGACGTACGGAGAGGTAAGGCTGGCAGAGGAACTCCAGTTCTCGGTCTACAACTTCGAGGATGCGGATGTCCCGCGCCTGTGGGAACACTTCAACTCCTACGAGGCCGAGGCGCAGGCACTGCTGGCGCGTGCTGGTGTGTTGTTGGGGCGTGAGGACGCGACAGCGGCGGAGAGAATGCGATTTCCATTGCTGCCGACGTATGAGCTAGCGCTGAAGTGTTCGAACCTGTTCAACATTCTGGATGCGCGGGGAGCGATCAGCGTGACGGAGCGAGTGGGAGTAATTGGAAGGATTCGGGCGCTGGCAGTGGGAGTGGCGAAAGCTTATGCGGTGCAGCAGGGTGCGTGAGTTCGTCGCATCTCGCTAAACAGAGCTTGGCCGGGGCACCCAGGATTGTCGGTAAAGCGGAGTTAGCCGCGCTTCGCGCGTGTTCGCGGAGATCGCAGAAAGAATTGAGTTCATGGCGGACTTTTTATTGGAAATTGGGCTGGAGGAGATTCCGGCGCGGATGATTGCTGGGGCCGAGGCTGAGCTCGGCAAACGCGTACAGGAGTTGCTGACGCGCGAGCGGCTGTTGGATGATGCCGCGACCGTAAAGACGTATTCGACTCCGCGGCGGCTGGCTGTGCTGGTGGAGGGCGTGCGTGCAGCGCAGGCCGATGTGGAAGAGAAGTTGACTGGGCCTTCCTGGAGTGTCGCGTTCAAGGATGGAGCAGCGACGAAGGCGGCGGAGGCGTTCGCGAAAAAAGCGGGCGTGGACGTGTCGGCTCTGGAGAAGGTGACTACGGCGAAGGGCGAGTACGTGGGCGCGACCGTGAAGCGAGCGGGCAAGGCGGCGGCGGAGATTTTTGCGAGCGAGTTGCCGAAGGAAGTGCTGGGGATTTACTGGGCTAAAAATATGTACTGGCGGGCAGGGAAGCCCGAGAGATTTGTGCGGCCGGTGCGCTGGGTTGTGGCGATGCTGGATTCGGCGGTGGTGCCGCTGGAAATTGCTGGGATTGCGGCGGGGAACACGAGCCGCGGACATCGGATTCTCAATGGAGATGCTCCGGTCACGATCGGCTCGGCGAAGGAATATGCCGAGGCGCTGCGAAGGGCGAGTGTCGTTGTTGATGTTGCGGAACGTCGGCAGGTGATTCGGAAGGCGTTGGACAAGGCCACGAGGGGGGTCGCTGGCGCGCGCTGGCGCGAGGATGAACCTCTTGTGGAGACGGTGGTGCACCTGACGGAGTTCCCGACGGTGATTCTGGGGAACTTCGAAGAGGAGTACCTCGCGCTGCCGGAAGAGGTGCTTGTGACGGTGATGCGCGATCACCAGAAGTACTTTGCGGTCGAGGATGCGAATGGGAAACTGGCGCCGCATTTTCTGGCTGTGCTGAATACCAGGGCGGATGAAGAGGGCGAGGCGATCATCCGGCATGGAAACCAGAAGGTGCTGAGGGCGCGCTTCAAGGATGCGCGGTTCTTCTGGGATGTGGATCAGAAGACGCCGCTGACGGAGCGGGTGGAGAGCTTGAAGGCGGTAACGTTTCAGAAAGAGCTGGGTTCGTATCAGTGGAAGACGGAAGAGAATCTGGAGACGGCGAACTTTCTCGCTGAGCTGGCAGGAAAAGCGGGAGTGAAGTTTGATCCAGATGCGCTGACCGCGGCAGTACGGCTGGCAAAGACGGATCTGACGACGGAGTTGGTGAAGGAATTCACAGAGCTTCAGGGAGTTGTGGGTGGGCTTTATGCGCGGGCTCAGGGACTGGGGGAGCGCGTGGCTTTGGCGATTTATGAGCAGTACACGCCTGCTTCGGTTGAGGACAATATTCCGGTGTCGGTTGAGGGGCAGCTGCTAGGGCTTGCGGATCGGATACAGACGATTGCGGCGATGTTTGGAATTGGATTGCAACCGACGGGGTCAAGGGATCCGTTTGCGTTGCGGCGCGCGGCGAATGCGATCGTGAAGATTTTGGCGGAATCGGACCTCCCATTGAAGATGAGCGAGGTGTCGCACTCGGCGTTGACGGATGATGTGAATGAGCGCAAAGTGCTGGAGTTCTTGACGGAGCGCCTGAACTTCTACCTCAAGGATGTTCGGGGGTTCTCGTATGACGTGGTGAATGCGGTGCTGGCGGCGAATGCGGACGATGTTCGCGACGCGATTGCGCGAGCGGAGGCGCTGACGGTAGCGCGGGCATCGGCGGATTTCGAGGCGGTGTCGGCGGCGTTCAAGCGGATCAACAATATTCTTCGGCAGGCGTCGGAGAAGGGTTTTGATATGGGCTCGCCGGATGCGGTGAAGGCGCCGGAAGCGCAGAAGTTGAAGGATGCGGCTGCGGCGCTGGCTCCTGAGGTGGCGAAGCTCCGGCAGGAGCGCGCGTACGGCGAGGCGCTGGGGAAGATTGCTACGCTGCGACCGGTGGTGGATGCGTTCTTCAACAAGGTAATGGTGCTCGATCCGGATGAGAAAGTGCGTGGGGCACATCTTGGACTGATTGATGGAGTGCTGAAGGGGTTCTCGGGGATTGCCGATTTCTCGGAGATTGTGACCGGCTAAACTACGAGTTCTTACTGGTCTGTTTTCGAGATGAGGAGTTCAATGAATCCCATTGCTCCAGCTGCGGGAGACAGGGGTACGGGTTTTCAACGTGGATTCGACTCCAAGAGACTGTCAGCGGCGGGCATGCCGCCGGCGCGCAGGATTCCGGGCACATCGAAATGCTGAATGTAGTCTTCGTCAGACTGCAATGGTGGAGTCTCGCTGAGGTGAAGCGAAACGGGAATGTTGCTGATGGCCGCGGCGAAGGTGGCCCAAATGGCCGCATCGCCTGTCGCGTAGATGTCGATCTTCTGATGGGCTTTTGCTGAATAAGCAATCGCCGTGAGAATGTCTTGAACGCGCGCGGCTTCGATGCTGACGTTGAAGGTGAGGAACTTGGGATATCCCGCGGCTGCATCGGCGATTGCTTCTTCGTCCGGGTGGTCCGGCTCAGTTGGAGAGGGTGACAGTGAGGGATCGCCGGGCCGAGGCGATTTTGCGCTTCCTGTCTGAAATACATCAATCAGGAGAATGGGGCGGCTCTCCTTTTGCAGTCGCTTGACCGTGTCCGTGTTGATTGCGGCAGCAGATCCATTTGGGTTAATCACGATTGCGGGACTGCCTTTTCCCGGGATACCGATGCCGGACACGCGATCTTTTTTCGAAATGCGGCTGAGGACGATGTTCCGGCCGCGTGTATCGGTTATGACATCGCTCGGGATCTCGACAGCAAGGGTTTGGCGAAGGCGTTCGCGGATAAAATCCGGATTTTGCGTGCGGCCATTTTGGTCTTGCGCGAGATTTTTCCAGAGACGAAAGACGCCGGCCTCATTGAGAGCTCCGGACGGGAGAGGATGGTTTGAAAGAGCAGTCATCTCCTGCAGCATGGGAACCGAGATGTCGTGTTCATTTAGCTGAGCAGGCGAGCTTAATCCTGGATGGTGCTTCGCGAAGAACCGGTAGACGGCTTCGCGGCTGAGCTGGTTGAAATTGTGTTCGGCCTGAATTTGAACTACTTCGACCTGATCGCGTTTGCCGTATAAGTCATAGATGCGTTGAATTGCGGGGAATTCTTCCTTCGGAACATTGCGGGTCCAGTCGCCAGTGGCTGAAACCAGGAGCATCGGTTTGGGCGCGAACATGGCGGCTATCTCGACATTGCTCGTACCGATGCGAAGCCCGGGTGCGTTCTCACAGAGATCTCCGCCTTGCATGATGGCGGAAACCATGTTGACCGGCGACGCGAACTGAATGCGATCGTCGATGGCAGTGAGAAGAAATAGTTGAGTGGCACCACCGGAGGCGCCGGTGGCGCCTAGTTGAGCGGGGTCTACGTCGTCCAGGTTGGCGAGGAAGTCGAGTGCACGGATGGAATTCCAAAGCTGCAGACCGAGTGGGCCGAATGACCACAGGCGCTGTTCGGCGCTGCCGAAGCGATGCGGCAGTTGAATGGTGTCGGTGTAGCCAACCATGTCGTATGCAAAGACGACATAACCTTGTCGTGCGAGGCTGATCCCGAGCGATGGTCCTGAGTAATTTGGAGTGTTTTCGAGACGGCCATAGGGCCAGTGCCCGTGTGGATTGAGGATGGCGGGGTGCTTTGCTGCTTGATTGCGAGGACGATAGAGATTGCCACCGAGATAGAAGCCGGGGAGGGTCTCGATCAATACTTTTTCGATGGTGTAGTCCTTCGCCTCGAGCTTGCCGTAGATCTGCGGGTGGAGCGGCGTTTTCGTCGGCAACGGAGAGAGTCCGGCAGAGACGAGAATCTGGTTGCGCAGAAATGCTTTGCGCTGTTCCCATGCGGACAGGCTGGTGAATTTCGGCGAAGGAAGGTGCGTGTTGGTGTTGATGATGCCGGTGTTGCGGGAGTCGTCCGACGGGATTTGAGAAGCGAGAGGCCTGATTGCGCAAAGCAGGGTTACGAGAGATGCAATCCGGGTGTAGTTGTGCAGGTATTTCATGGCTCGATTTGCGGAGCCAGTCTAGCATCGAGGAGGCACCCTGAGTTTTGTCCCACCCCAAATTGGTCTGACAACCAATTTAGGATGGGGAACCCGAAGGACTTTATTCCTCATCCATGCGCGGTGAGAATGCGCATGGATGAGGTTCCCGCCCCAAGATTTAAGGGAGATGTATTTATTGGACGGAGTAGGAGACGTGGGTGCGGTGGAGTACGTTGTAATTTTTGTCGAGGTCGAGCACGGTGACGGTGTGAGATCCCGGTGAGAGGTTGAAGTACTGGTTGACGCTGGATCCATAGTAGCGGCCGAGTTTGTGACCGTTGTCCCAGACCTGAACCTGACTGATGGGGACCGGTTCAGTTGCATTGGCGACGACGTGAACGGTAGTCATGTTGAAGGTCTCGCCAGGCGCAGGCGAGGTGACCTGTACGCCTTCGACCGCGGCTTCCACATTGTGAGTTACAGAAGCCTGGTGAATGGGATTGAAGGAAGAATCATAATCAACGACGGTGGTTGTGTGCGTTCCGGGTGTCAGGGTGAAGACCGCGTCGATATCGGTTCCGAAGACCCCGAGTTTTCTGCCGTTGTCCCAGACTTGCGTCTGGCTAACGGTCTTGGTCTCCGATGCGGTGGCGATCAGGCGGATGGGGCCGGATTGGGTGGAACCGTTTCCGGGGGTCGAGATGATCACGCTGTTCGTCGGCGAATCGGAGGTCGACGTTTTGAAGAAGTCGGACATCGGTGCGGCGTTCGCTGCGGCGCCGGGGCATGAGGAGAGGCCCATGGCAGCGCAGATGGTCTTGAGTACATTCTCGTTGTGATAGGTGATCGTGGACTTGAAGCCGGATTTTATTCTGGGTCCGATTACAAGGTTAGGCGTACGTCCGCCGCAGCCGTAGGAGTTGGAGGCAGAGCAGCGATTGTCTCCCGAGATTGATTCATCCCAGACGATGAAAAGAAGGCCATCACCACCGGGCGCGAACTCCGGGAGGGCGAGGATTTTGGGAAGGTGGTCTTGAAGCCACTGATCGGCGGCATCGAGCGTGCCGTCGTGCGCGTCCTCGTCGCCATTGGGGGTGATGTAGGCGTAGTTGGGAGTTTTGTTGTTTTCGATGTCGGACGCGAGTTGAGTGTAAGGAACGCTCTTTTTATCTTGCCCGGTTCCGGGGCAGACGTCGGAGAAGTCGATGAGCGGATTGTGGCGGCGATAGTATGCATTCGTATCGCCGCTCTTTAAACCTTGGTAGCCCCCATAGGGCAGGTTTTCCTGATAAGTCTTCCAGGTATAGCCATGCTTCAGCAGTTCGCGAACGACATTATTGCTGGTGTGCTCGCACGAGATGGTGTTGTTGTTGAGCTCGACGGGCGCGCCCGCGACAAACCACATCAGAGCCGGCAACGAACTGTGCTGGTTGGAATAGAACTGAGTTGCCAACCCATACTTCTTGATGAGTTCGTTGTAATAAGGCATTGCAGTATTGCCCACGACATTCTCGTAACTGTGGTTCTCTTCAGTAATGATCCAGACGTGCGAGGACCTTGGCACGGTCTGCGCATGGATGAATCCGGTGAGGAGCAGAGAAAAGAGCACGGACACACGTAGAGCAATCGACCGCATAGCTTGGGCCCCGATCTGTTTGAGATACTGACAGGCCTAGATATACATCGGAAGTTGTAGGGGCGAATCCGTTACTAATGGTTTTAGGCGTAACGAAAGTCGGGGGATGATGTGTCCTGAAAGGTGCCGCATGGGGCTTTCCCTGAGTGCCGACGTAGCGGGAAGCGTGTTCCGAGCAAGTTTTGGAGCCCACTCACTCGACCAAAGAAGGCCGAATGAATGGGGCACTCGATGCGGCGCTTTCGCCTATTGCACCGAGTAGGAAACGCGAGTGCGGTGGAGGACGTTGTAGTTCTGGTCGAGATCGAGCACAGTGATGTGGTGCGAGCCTGGTGAGAGGCTGTAGTACTCGTTGACGTCACTGCCGAGGTAGCGGCCTAGCTTGGTGCCGTTATCCCATACCTGGACCTGGCTGACCGGGACTGACTCAGTTGCATGAGCAACGACATGCACGGTGGTCAGGCTGAAAATCTGGTCCAGGATGGGAGACAGGACCTGCACGCCGTTCACCGGGCTCGCCACGTTGTAGGTTACAGAGGACTGATGAAGCAGGTGGTGAGAGCTATCGAAATCGAGGACCTTGGTGACATGCGGGCCGGGCGACAGATTCAATATGGCGTCGATCTGGGTGCCGTAGGTTCCGAGTTGTTGTCCGTTGTCCCAGACCTGTGTTTCGCTAATCTGCTGAGTTTCTGAGGCGGTGGCGAGCAGATGTACGGGACCCGCGAGGGTTGCTCCGTTGCCGGGTGTCGAAATGATGACCGAGTCAGAGGGGCTCGAGGAGTCTGTCTTGAAAAAGTCGGACATGGGTGACGCGTCCCGCGCGGCACCCGGACAGGGTGAAAGGCCCATGGTGGCACAGACGGTTTTGAGCACGTTTTCACTGTGGTAAGTCGTGGTGGATTGGAAGCCCGGCTTCACTTGTGGGCCGATAACAAGGTTGGCGATGCGTCCGCCGCAGCCGGTGGAATCAGAAGCAGAGCAGCGATTGTCTCCGGAGACTGATTCATCCCAGACGATGAACAGGAGGCCATCACCGCCTGGTGCAAACTCGGGCAAAGCGAGGATTGCAGGAAGGTGATCCTGCAACCACTGATCTGCAGCTTCGAGCGTGCCGTCGTGCGCATCCTCGTCGCCATTAGGAGTGATGTAGGCGTAATTGGGAGTGGCACCGTTTTCAATGTCCTTTGCTAGCTGCGAATAGGGGACACTCTTTTTGTCCTGTCCTGTTCCGGGGCAGACATCGGAGAAATCGATGAGAGGATTGTGGCGGCGATAGTAGGCGTGGGTATCACCGCTTTTCAGACCCTGGAATCCGGCGTAGGGCATGCTCTCTTGATATGTCTTCCAGGTGTAGCCCTGTTTGAGAAGTTCGCGAATAACGTTGTCACTTTTATGAGCGCAGGAGATCGTGTTGTTGTTCGTCTCGATCGGAGCGCCTGCAACAAGCCACATCAATGCGGGCAAGGAACTGTGCTGGTTAGAGTAGAACTGCGTGGCTAAGCCGTATTGCTGGATGAGCTGGTTGTAGTAGGGCATCTGCGAATTGCCGACTACGGACTCATAGCTGTGGTTTTCTTCGGTGATGATCCAGACGTGGGATGAGCGAGGAACGTTCTGAGCTTTTAGGTAGGCAGCAAAGACGAAAAGGACGAGCGTGGCGATACGAGCAGGATTCGACTTCATACATGGGGTCCCAATGCGATTGATTTATGGAACACCAAGGCAGGCTGGAGAGTGGCAGCGTTGGATCCAAGATTGCGAGGGCGGCGACGAGAATCTCGTACTCGTAGGGAGTTCAAGGAAGAAACTTAATCTACGTTGCTTTCGCGTATGAGGCGAGATCTCACTGCGAAAGTGAGATGCGAGTTGTGGAACTTTGGTGATCTGGCGGAGCCGGGCTTAGCGCGGGGGCGGGATACGCACAACGACTGCCCGGCAGGAGCGGATCGAGCCGCACTGGACAGGCTTGAGGGTCTTATCGAGGCAGACTTCGACGGCGGTGAGGTAGTTGTTGCCGCAACTGACGGCGAGACTCTCGCGGGGGATTCTTGGATTCTCCACCATGAAGAGGTTCATGATCTGATTTGGAGACATGGAGGTCTGTTGCGAAAGCGTCTGGAGTTTCTGCGGGACGGCGATGGACGTGTAAGCTGCGCGCGCGGTGGCGAGGAAGTTGTCTGCAGACAGGCCGGAGCAGGTGCCATGTGTGCGCCACTCATGCTGGAGAAGGCCCAGGTCGGGGTAGATGTCTTTGTAGGAACTGGGGTCTGAAGGGCCGGGTGCGCTGGAGCAATTCTCGGGATATGAGCCGTCGTAGTTCTGCGGCCAGAGGCCGTGCAGGACGAAGGTGGAGTGTGTGGCGCATTCGGGGGCATCGGGATGGGAGTGGCAGAACTCCGGCGACCAGGAGAGGTTGAGAAGGTAGTAGTCGAAGCCGGAGCCGAGAGGGAGGGATGCCCGCTTTGCGGCTGATGAGTTTGGAGCCGCACTTGAGCCGTTCGATTTGCATGCGGAGAGAGGAACGAGGAAAAGGAAAATTACGAGCGGGAGCGAGGATTTCATCGAAGGAAGGATAACGGCAGCTCCCAGCTTTCCGCTAGAGAGTGGGCATGCAGCCTCGGGCCGGACATTCTGATTTGAGTGCTCAGCGGAGGACGGCGGGTGGGGCTTCGAAGCTAGAGAGTTCCTGGAGAAGGCTGTCGGGCAGCTTGAGCGATCCGGAGGCGATGTTCTCTTCGACGTGGGCGACTGAAGATGTGCCGGGAATGGGGAGCATGATGCGGGAGCGGGAGAGGAGCCAGGCGAGGGCGACCTGCATGGTGGTGGCACCGATTTCGCGGGCGATGCGGTCGAGGAGCTCATGAGCCTGGCGGTTTTGTCCCAGAGGGGCCCAGGGGATGAAGGCGATGCCTAGCTTTTCGCAATGGTTGAGGAGGTAGTCCCACTCGCGGTCGGCGAAGCTGTAGCGGTTCTGTACGGAGACGATGGGAACGATTTTGCGAGCGCGCTCGAGGTGTTCGAGTGTGACATTGGAGAGCCCGACATACTGAATCTTGCCTTGCGAGCGAAGGTCGGCAAGGCATTCCATCGAGGCGTCGAAGGAGACAGCGGGGTCGGGGATGTGGAGCTGATAGACGGCGATACGATCGAGGCGAAGGCGTTTGAGACTGCCTTCGACGGCTTCGCGGAGGTGATTGGGGCTGGCGTTGTGGATCCACTGGGCGGGTCCGACGCGCTGCCATCCTCCTTTGGTGGCGATGACGAGGTCGGCGGGGTAGGGGTGGAGGGCCTCGGCAATGAGTTCTTCGGAGACGTTGGGGCCATAGGAGTCGGCTGTATCGATAAAGTTGACGCCGAGTTCGACGGCGCGCCGAAGGGTGGCGATGGACGCGTCTGGGTCGGTGGGCGGGCCCCAGATGCCCTTTCCGGTAATGCGCATGGCGCCGTAGCCGAGGCGGTTCACGGTAAGTTTGCCGAGAGAGACGGTTCCGGCGGTGGCAGCTGGGGTTGAGGACATGAGGACTCCTGTTCACTAGGATGGGGGTTGGTGGGGCGGGGTAGCAAGGGGAATGCCGTTATCAATTTGTGCTTCGACGACGGCGTCTGTTTCCAGTCTCCAAATGCGATTGACTGGGGCATTCGGCTGCTGGGCCCTAGCTTGGTTCGTTCCAGACGAGACGGGTCGGTGCTCCTGGGCAGGTGCACGTCTAAAATCAATAGAGATGGCGGATACGCTTTATTTGAGTTTGTGGTACCCGAACCTGCGGTTGGCGGGTTTGGCGCAGAAGCTTACGGCGGTTCTTGGCACGTTTGCGAAGCATGGAGGCGAGGCGCGGGTCTATTCCGCGACGGTGTGGCCGGTGGGTTGGAGCGAGGCGCCTGTCTTTCAGCGGGTGTATGGGCACCGCGAGCGGGGCGTTGAACCACGGACGGCCGTGGACGATGCGCTGGAACTGCTTCACGAGGACTATGCATACGAATTTCAGATCGGTTGGTCCCTGTGGGAGTTCGAACCGGCCGGCACGGGCCTGGATGCGCGGTGGGTGAGGCAGCCTCGACTTGTGCGCGTGGTTGGATACGGCCCGCTATTTGATTCGGGCGCGTATGAGCAGGACGGGCACATTCGGATTGACTTCGGGAGCGATGCGCCTTTTCTTGATGAGGAGCTTGAACTCGACTCAGGCACTGCGAAGCACGTGGAAGAAAACGTGCGGCAGTTGGTTGAGCTGACGGCTGCAGTGGAAAAGGAATCGGGCGCGACGGCGCGGCTGCTTTGGAGCGAACTGGGGGAAAGCCTGGCTCAGAGGCTGGCGGCGCGTCTCGGGATGACGAACTGAGAGGAACGGTGCGCTTCACGATCGAGCGGCTGCGTACGTTGGTCCTGGTAGCTGGAGTGCTGCTGGTGATTGCGCTCGGCGTGTTTCTGGGAGTGGGGAAATACCGATATCGATTTCTTCGTAAGGACCTTCCGCAGAAGCTTGGATTGAATGTCCAGGAACAGGGAAAAGATATTGAATTTTCGCACTCAGTGGGCCCGCATCTGCAATACAAGATTCGCGCAGCGAAGCAGGTCCAGTTGAAGCAGAACGGAAAGGTGATGTTGAAGCTGCAAGATGTAGCCATCGAACTCTATGGCGAAGATGGAACCCTTGTGGATCGAATCGCCGGCAATGAATTTGACTACGACCCGAACACCGGCATCGCTAAAGCGGAGGGGCCGGTTGAGATTACGATGGCGCGGCCCTCTATGGCGCCAGCGGTCGCGCCTAAGGCAGCGGCGGGGAACGCGATCGAGTCGAAGCAGATTCCGGGAAAGCTGGCATCGGCGGCACAGACGGCCGCGAGCGGCGAGATTCATGTGAAGACCAGCGGGCTGATCTTCAATCGCGGGAGCGGGGAGGCTTCTACCCAGAACAAGGTTGAGTTCTCGTTGACGCAGGGGAGTGGCAGCGCGGTCGGAGCGAAGTATGTCGCGACGGATGGGGTTCTAGTGCTGGATCGTGACGTTGAACTCAAAGTGCAACGCGGGGCTCAACCGCTGCAAATGTTCGCACGTCACGCGGAGTTCGATCGAAATGATCAGACATGCACGCTGAGGGCGGCGACGATTCGGTACGGCGACGCTGCTTCTAGCGCGGAGCTGGCGAGGGTAGCATTTCGAGGGGATGGGTCTGCGGAGCGGCTTGATGCATCGGGCGGCTTCTCGGTGACGACGCTGGCGGGTGGAAGGGTCGCAGCGCCTAAAGCAACACTCAGTTTCGACGAGCATAACGAACTGCGGAATGGGCGTCTGGAGGGCGGCACATCGATCGATTCGGATCGAGATGGCAGGACGGTTCACGGCAGCGCGCCTTCGATGCAGCTGGTGTTCGCGAATAGAGGCGGATTGCGGAGCGCTCACCTGGAGACAGGGGTGAAGATCGTGAGCGACGAGGTGCAGGGCTCGCTAAGGACGCATCGGGAGTGGACGTCGCCAGTGTTGGATGTCGGGTTCAGGGATGCCGGGCAGGGAAAGACCGAGCCGGCTTCGATGCATGGCTCCGGAGGGGTGGTGGTGCTGGCGTCTACTCAGCGCGGAAGTGGACCGGCCGAACCAGAGAAGCTTACGGCGGATGACGTGACGGGTGAGTTCGGACCGCATGGGGCCTTAACCTCATTCACGGGTCAAGGGCGTACGACGATCACGCAAACGACGGCAGCAGGGGTGCAGCAGTCAACGAGTGGAGACCGGCTGGTGGCGCACCTGGCGCAGACGACGAGTGAAAAGGGTTCAACCGAGAGCGGGCTGCAGATCAATTCGGCAACGGTGGATGGGCATGTGGTATTGGTTCAGCAGCCTGCCGCTAAGAATGGTGTGGCGCAGACTGCGGTGAGGGCGACCGCAGGTCATGCGGACTATGGTGGCAGTGGATCGTGGCTGCATCTCACGGGAAATCCTTCGGTGCGGGATGGCGGGTTGGAGATTTCCGCCGATAGGCTGGATGTATCGCAGGACTCGGGCGACGCATTGGCCCATGGCAAGGTGAAGGGCACGTGGGTCGGGGATGTGAAGCGTGGCAGCACCGGTTCTAGTGTGAGTTTCGGAGCACAAGGGCCAGTACACGTGGTGGCACAAGAGGCGGAACTGAAGCGATCGAATGGAGCAGCGGCGTTCAAAGGAAACGTGCGATTGTGGCAGGAGGGGAACTCGATTTCCGCGCCTGTGGTCGTGCTGGATCGGGCGAAGCAGATGCTGATGGCGCAAACTTCGAACGCAAAGGTGCCGGTGCAGGTTGTACTGGTGAGCGCGATAGCAATGATTCCGGGTGAACAGACCAAGCCTAAACAAGGCGAACCTTCGGTGATAAGCGTGAGTGGAGGCGACCTGAAATATTCAGGCGGGGAACGCACGGCAGTGATGCGAGCGGGTGCAACGGGCGATGTGGTGGCGACTACGTCAACTGCAAGGACGACATCGAATGAGGTAGAGCTAGTGTTGTTACCTGCTGGAGATCATGCGCGCAATGCTGGAGCAAGTGGTCAAATTGATCGTATGACTTCGCGGGGACATGTGGAAGTTTCTTCGGCGGGAAGACGCGGGGTTGGGGAACAGCTCGTCTATACAAATGACACAGGTGACTTTGTTTTGACTGGCACTGCGGGCTCGCCCCCTCGGTTGATTGATCCCACCCATGGGACGGTGACAGGACAAGCTTTGATTTTCAACAGTCGCAATGATAGCGTCAGAGTCGAAGGCGACGGGCAAAAGACGACGACAATGACGACTTCGCCGAAGTAGCGGGAAAGCAGGGACCGCTGGGCATGGGTCCGGAGTTCGATGGACACACTGATCGCTGAGGGAATCGGCAAGACATACAAGGGCCGTCAAGTCGTACGTGGAGTCACGCTGAAGATTTCGCGGGGAGAGGTCGTCGGTCTGCTAGGACCGAATGGCGCTGGGAAGACGACCAGCTTTTACATGATTGTCGGACTGGTACCGCCCGAGACCGGACGAATTCTGGTGGACCAGAATGATATTACGCACGTGCCGATGTATTTGCGGGCGCGGAATTTCGGAATCAGTTATCTGCCTCAGGAGCCCTCGGTTTTCCGAAAGCTGACGGTGGAGGAGAATATCCTGGCGGTGCTGGAAGCGCAGGCGCTGGATACGCGAGAGCGCAAAACTCGCGCGGAACGCCTCATTGCACAATTGAACCTGGGACATATTCGGGGGACGAAGGGATACGCGCTGTCTGGCGGGGAGCGGCGCAGAGTGGAGATTGCGCGCTCTCTGTGCATCCAACCGAATTTCATTTTGCTGGATGAGCCATTCAGCGGGATCGATCCGATCGCGGTGGCGGAGTTGCAGAAGATCATCTTTGATCTGAAGTCGAGCGGGATCGGAATTCTGATCACGGATCACAATGTGCGTGAGACGCTGAGCGTTACGGATCGCGCGTACATCATTTCGGAAGGGCTGATCTTCAGGGCCGGAACGCCGCACGAATTGGGAAACGATGTGGAGGTGCGGCGGATTTACCTCGGTGAAGGGTTCTCGCTGAATTAGTTGTCTCCAGCCATTAAGGCGGCGCGCCGCCTGTGGCCGGTCACCTTGCATGGTGTCTGTCCTGCTTCTGGCGGGCGAATACTTCTATCCCATTGATTCGGCAAAGGCGGCCGGATGGGGTAGGCAGCGGCTGACCTTTTCCCCAGGCGAGCCTCGGGCTTTTCGAGGCCCAGTTCGGCTGTTTTCCAATTCGGACAACAAGTTAGGAGATTTAGGTAAAGGTGGTTTAACGCATCTATGGGTGCACGGAACCTGCTACCCGATTACACTAGTTCGTAGTCCTAAAGGGAATCGAGTTCGTTGTATGGCGCTGTTGCAACCCAGACTGAATTTGAAGGTGGCGCAACGCCAGGTCCTCACGCCGGGCTTGATGCAGATGGTGAGCGTTCTTGCGCTCAACAAGCTTGAGCTGAAGGAGATGATCGATGCCGAGATGGTGGAGAACCCCGTCCTGGAAGAGATTGACGAATCGGTTCCAATGCTGGATGAGGTGGCAAGCCGGCAAGAGCAGGATCTGCTTCCCGAGCGGGTGGACGGACAGGCGGACACCGCGACCGAGCCCAAGGATCCTTTCGCCGAGATTGATTTCGGGTCGTATTTTCAGGAGTACCTTGACCCGGGCTATCGCACCCAGCCGGAGTATGAGGACAGCGAGAAGCCGTCGTTCGAGAACTTTCTTTCGCAACCTACTACGCTCACCGATCACCTGGCGTGGCAGCTGGGAGCACTGACGCTGGAGCCGGAACTGGAGATCGCTGCGGAGTTCATCATCGGCAACCTAGACGAAGATGGGTATCTGACAGTCAATCGCGATGAGCTGATCGATGCATTTGCGCAGTTTCCGGAAAACAAGGAAAAAGAACGCGAGGCGCTTGCCGAGCAGATAGGGCGCGGGATCGACCTGGTTCAGCACCTTGATCCGGCGGGTGTGGGCGCGGCGGACCTGAAGGATTGCCTCTTGATTCAGCTGGCAGCGCAGCAGGTCGAACTGAAGCAGGTCTACGCCAAGCAAGCCGATGAAGAGAATGAGGAGCTTCCAGATGGTTTGCGGGCGGAAGCAGATGCAAAGCTCAAAGAGCGGCGCCGCGCGATGGAAGTGGCTGAGCAGATCGTGCAGAGCCATCTGCAGCTTCTGCAGAAGCGGGATGTGAAGGACCTTGCGAAGGCGCTGCACGTGAGTCCCGAAGAGGCGCAAGCCGGCGTGGAATATATCCGCACGCTGGAGCCGCGGCCGGGCAGGCTCTATAACCGCGAGCAGACGAGGCTGATTGAGCCGGATGTGGTGTTCACGAAGCGAGGCGGAGAATGGGTAGTGTCGATGAATGAGGAAGACCTACCCAGCCTGCGATTGAGCGCACGGTACCGCCGGATGCTAACTGCAGAAGGAACAGAGAGGGAAGTGAAGGAGTACGTGAAAGAGAGGTTCAGGTCGGCGATGCAACTGATGCGCAACATCGCCCAGCGGAAGAGCACGATACTGCGGACCTGCGAAGTGATTGTACGGAGGCAGCAGGACTTTCTGGACCAGGGGATTGAGGCGCTTCGGCCCATGATGATCAAGGAGGTTGCGGAAGAGATCGGGGTGCATCCTTCTACGGTGAGCCGGGCGGTGGCAAATAAGTACGCGCATACACCTCAAGGCGTAATCGAGCTCAGATTCTTCTTCTCAGAGGGCGCGAATGGGCCGGAGGGCGCGGATACTCCACTGTTGCTTCTGAAGCGGAAAGTCCGCAAGCTCATCGACGATGAAGATCCAAAGCGGCCGCTTACGGATGACCAGATCGCGGCGGAGTTGCAGAGGCAAGGTATCCAGCTGACTCGACGGACAGTGGCGAAGTACCGCGAAGATATGAATATCCCGTCGACGCACCAGCGGCGCAAGCGGGACGAATAGCCCACAACAGACAGAACTTCAGCATCTAGAGTTCCGCAATCTGTGTCTCTTCCACTTCAAATATTCGCCTTTTTGTTGCAATCGGCTTCCCTCAAGCCGTACCATCACATCACCACGTAAGTTCAAGAACCTGCAAGCCTTCCCCCGTCCGTATTTGGATCGCATGTGTGAGGATTCAAGATGCGATGAGGTCATCTCGTGCCCGTATTGAAGACAAGCTTTTCTGAAGGCGAGCTGGTTGCAGGCAATTATCGCGTGCTCTCGATTGCGGGCTCCGGGGGCATGGGTGTGGTGTACAAGGCGCGAGACGAGCGTCTGGGTCGAACGGTCGCGCTGAAGTTTCTGCCCACTGATCTGAATGCAAGCGAAAAGGAAAAAGAGCGCTTTCTGCGCGAGGCGCGGACGGCATCGTCGCTCGATCATCCAAACATCGGTGTAATCCACGGAATCGACGAGACGGAGGACGGCCTCACGTTCATTGTGATGGCGTTCTATGACGGCTCATCGCTCGCGCAGCGGATTGCGAATGGCCGGTTGAAGGTTCATCAGGCGATCAGTATCGCGCGGCAGATGGCGCTGGGGCTGAGCGAGGCGCACGCGCATGGGATCGTGCATCGCGACATCAAGCCCTCGAATGTCATGCTGACCGGCTCCGGTGTAGTCAAGATTGTGGACTTCGGGCTTGCGCGAGCGATGACAGAGGCGACGGCGTCGCAGACCGGTGTGACGGGAACGGTGCGTTACATGTCGCCAGAGCAGGCGATGGATCGCGCGGTGGACCAACGCTGCGATATCTGGGCTTTGGGCGTTGTGTTTGCGGAAATGCTGACAGGGAGTTCACCGTTTCATGCGGAGAGCATTACGGCGATGCTGTATTCAATTCTGAATGAGCCGCCCAAGGGACTGGATCCAGTGCATCCGGCATTGCAGCCGCTGTTGTATAGAGCCCTGGCGAAAGATCCGGAGAAGCGCTACGCGTCTTGCAGGGAATTCCTGGCTGATCTGGATGCGGCGGGCAAGGAGATTCCCGAAGACCTGGCCGGTGCTGAAGTCACGCAGAAACTATCAAGCGGAGTACTTGGGGGACGGACGAATGCGCACACAAAGAGGTTGATCGCGGAAGCATCGCGCGGAGCGTGGGGTCCAGCAACGAAGAGGGAAGGACCGGTTGCGAGGCGGTTGGTCCCCGCGCTGGTTTTATTGCTGTTGGCCGGACTGGCTGTCGGATTCGTAGAACCTTTGCGCCAGAAGATAGTCTCGCTGTTGACTGGAGCTCCGACTGAGAAGCATGTGGCGGTGCTGCCGTTTGACAACATCGGGAGCAATCCGGGAAACGCGGCGCTGGCCGATGGTCTGATGGAGTCGCTGGCGGGAAGGCTTACGAATCTTGATGTGGGGAACCAGGCGCTGTGGATCGTGCCGACAAGCGAGGTACGACGGCAGCATGTAACGGATCCCGCAGATGCACTGAAGAGCCTTGGAGCGAATTTTGTGATCAAAGGTGCGGTGGAGCGGGATGGAAATGACATTCACCTGACCGTGAATCTGATCGACACGAAAAAAATGCGGCAATTGGGATCGGCAATGCTGGAGGATCCGGCGGGCGATCTGTCGACTCTCGAAGATGAGGCAGTTTCGCGGCTGGCGAAGCTGATGAATATCACTGTCACGGCGGACATGCTGCGAAATACGGGCGGGAAAGTGAATCCGGCAGCTTATGAAGGCTATCTGACCGCGCTGGGATTGATGCAGCGCTATGACAAGCCGGGGAATCTCGATCAGGCGATCAGCGCACTTGAAAATGCGGTCAAGGCGGATCCACGATTCGCGCTTGGGTATGCGCAGATTGGCGAGGCATATCGTGTTAAGAGCATCGTGGAGCAGAATCAGCGGTGGCTTGTGCAGGCGGAGGCTAACGCGAGGAAGGCGATTGAGCTGGACAATCGGATTCCGTCTGTCTATGTGACTCTGGGCCGGATGCACGATACGGCAGGGAAACACGATCTTGCGCTGGAAGAGTTCAAGCATGCACTGCAACTCGATCCCCGCAATGCGACTGCGATGGCGGGAATGGGCCGAGCGTACGAGTTGGCGGGGCGCGTCAATGATGCAGAGGCATCCTTCCGGAAAGCAGCGGACCTGCAGCCGAATGACTGGGACGCGCACAACAACCTGGCGATGTTTTATGACCGGCAAGGGAAGTACCCTGAGTCGATCGCAGAATTCAAAAGGGCGCTGGAACTTGTGCCTGATAACGCACAGGTGCTGTTCAATCTGGGCGCCACCTATGTTGACTCTGGGAATTCAAAGTATTTTGCAGATGCTGAGGCAGCGCTGAAGAGGTCAATCGAGATCAATCCGAGTTTTCCGGCATTCGCAAATCTCGGGGCACTTTATGACCGCGAAGGCAAATATCAGCAGGCTTCGGAGATGACGCAGAGGGCGCTGAAGATGAATGCGGATAATTATGTCGTCTGGTCGAATCTGCGTATCGACTATGAGTGGCTGAAGCAACCTGAAAATGCTGCCGAGGCGCGACGTAAGGAAGTTCCACTGCTGGAGCTGACGATTCAGCAGCATCCTCGAGAGGCGGAGCCCTACGCGCAGCTTGCGAATCTTTTTGCAGAAGAAGGCCAGAAGGAGAAGGCGATTTCTAACCTGAGAACGGCGCTTGCGCTTGCTCCGAACGACCCTCGAGTTCTGAACCTGTGTGCTGACACATATGAGAAGCTCAAAGATCGTAAGCAGGCAGTGGAGTTTCTTGGGAAGGCGATTCGAGCGGGGTACACGAAAGACGAGTTGACCTCCGATCCGGAGTTACAGGATGTGATGAGCGATCCCGCGGTTAAGGCTTTACTGAAGTAATTTCCGCGTCGGTGCGGCGGCGTGGATTGACCAAACTCTGTTCAGCCCCAGAAAGGAAACAGCATGGCAGACTATACGCTTGAGATACCTGGTGACAAAAGCATCACAATGAATATCGGAGACACTCTGAAGATCAACTTCAAGAACCCCGCGAAGTTCTGCATTGATTCAGGGGGAAACGCCGAAGCGTTCAATCCCTGCCTGCCTGTCGGCGAATTGAAATCAGGATGGTGGCCCGGGCCGGATCAGTCAGAAACTGCGACTGCCCTCTCAAACACGACCGTCACCTACTGTCATGTTGGGAGTGACAAGCAATGTCAACCGTGCAAGAGCCCGACAGGTGGGCCTCCGGGCACGATCAAGGTGGGAACGGGTACTAAGTAGACAACAAGCAGATCTCTTGAATGGGAAGCCCCGGTCTCCCCGATCGGGGTTACTTGCCTGTGTAACGAATATCGAGAATGGTCCAATCGTCCTGGGCTTCGCGGGCTGCCTGGATATTCTGCAGATGCTTCACGATATCGTCGAGTTCCGGCAGGTGGATGAGGGCAGCGAGGCCTTCGGTGCCAATCATCTGACCCGATCGATCCTGGATTTCAGTGATTCCGTCGGTGGTGAGGAGAAGACGATCGCCCGGTTCGAGCATGACGCTTGATGATGCATAGGTCGCTTCCTGAATTATTCCTACGATGAGATTTCTTTCTTCGAGGTAGCTGACTTCGCCATCGCGGATCAGAAGCGGTGGGATGTGGCCGCAGTTCATGTACTCAAGACGCCCATCAGCAAAGAGCTTGAGCAGAACCATCGTGGCGTATCTGCCAACCTGACGCGTGCACAGAAAGCGATTGATGAGGTCAGCCATTGGAGGCAGCGTCTGACCTGTAAGCATGAGTGCGTGAATGATGCCCTGTAGTGTAGCGGCAACGATTGAAGCGGAGACGCCTTTGCCCGAAACGTCAGCGATGGCAACACAGACACAGTCGTTGAGTGCAATGACGACGTAAAAGTCGCCGCCGATGGCGTGACAGGGAAGCGTACGGGCTCGGAATTGGGCGTAGTCGAGGCTCGGCAGCGCGATCGACATCAGGCCAGAGTGGATGGTGGCGGCAACAGCGAGCTCCTCTTCTGCCAAACGGGCTTTCTGCTCAGTGTCAGCGAGGAGTGCGTTGTGCAACAGTGTTGACGCCTCGCTTGCCAACGTATCGAGAACCTGGTGGTCGATGTCGCTGAGGCTGCGATTGCCGATCTGACTATCGAGGTAGAGCATGCCAAGAAGGCGGTTTGGCTCTGCTGGTGAGATGTTTTTGCGCAGCGGTATGCAGTAGATGCTGCGGATAGAGTTTGCCATGACGCTCGCCCAGCCAGCGGCGCTGTCGTCTGCCAAGGTGTCACTCAGCGAGAATTTGGAATCGCTCTCAACGGCTTTCTGCATGGCGCGCCTCGAAATGGACGAGTCTTCCTCGAGGTAGGTGCCATCTGAGCGCAGCCCGAGAGCCAGGTGCAGCTCGCTTTGTTGAAGGAGGAAAACGAAGCCTCGTTCGGCTCCGGTGAGCTGCATAGAGAGTTGAAGCAGCGCCTGGAAAACGTCGTTGATAGCGCCACCGGAATTGAGCTGGCGTGCGGCATTGAGGAGGAAGTTGAGCTTTTCGATTTCGCGCGCAGGCTGGGGAATAGATCTGTCAGTGGGCGCAAAAACGGAGAGCGCGGAGAGCAATTCCGATGCGCGCACGCCGGAAAGGGTGTCACTGCGCATGATGAATCGGAAACTCCCAGCGTTGACGGATCCAAACTGGAGAGTGTCGCCGGATTTCAGAGAAGCTCTCTGTATTCGTTTGCCATTAAGGTAGGTGCCGTGGGAACTGTTCTGGTCGACGACTTCAAAGCCGTCAATCTGACGTGTGATTAAGGCGTGGCGACGAGAGACGAAAGCTTCTTTCAGGACAAGATTTTGATCGGGCGAACGGCCGATGGTCGCGACATCGCCTTTAATGGCGAAGGCGTGTTCGCCATCGAGATCGACGTAGAGCAGGTTTGGTTCAGATGTGGGGACGGCCATCAGGCCGATTCTATTCTGTGGAATCTGAAGGAGGCGATGTAAATCTGTCGAAGCGTAACTGGTGGGGCATGAGATCTTGGTTCTTTTCGATCCCAGACATTGCACGCCGGGTCGAGCTTCGCTACTTGCTCTTTTTTATGAGTGCGTCGACGGCAAAGCCCCCGTTGGGATCGCGAGTGGCACTGAGGGCCACGCTTGGCGTGACTTGATATTGACCTTGTATGGTCTGGCCCTGCGTGGTGGTGACATTGCTGGAGAAGGTGATGAAGAGGTTGCCGGTGATGCGCTGCTGTATGGTGATGTTCGCACCAGCGTTTTGCCCGCCGCCGTTGGCCAAAACTGGATTCACCGAGAGCTGCGAAATCCCAGCCACTTTGGAAATGCGGCTTGTGACCTGGCTGGAGACCTGGTTAGCTACGAGGGTTTCAGCCGCCTGGTTTGCGGGAGTGGCGTTCTGGGCGCTTGCTTCGGAGGTTTGGCCGAAGGCGAGAAGGTGGATGATATCAGCTTGGGGAAGGGCGGGGTTGGCAGTGTATTGCGTGCGCAGCTGATCGACGGGTCCCTCGAAGCGGAGGCTGATGTCGTACTGCTGAATGGTGGTGGTGACCGTGAGATTAACGACGGGCTGAGTCATCGTGGGATTGACGAACTGGATGGTGCCGCCGGTGAGGAGATAGCGATTGCCGTTGAGGATGATGTCACCGCCGCTCAGGTTGATGCGGCCAAGGATGACGGGTTCAGCAGCGGTTCCGCGGACCTGAAGGTTAGCTGTTCCTCCAATGCTGAGAGTGCGGCTGACGAGATTTACTGCATTTGAGGAGCGAACGGAGAGATTGAGCCCAAGGTTCTGGGCGAAGCCTTGTGTTGGCGGGGGTTCTACGCCGCTCGAGAACTGGCCGATGAAACTGCTGAGATCGAACCCTTGTGTAAATGAAAGGTCGGTTAAATTCACGGTGCCGCCGAGAAGCGCGGCATCGGTGGTGCCGGTGAGGCGGAGATTGGCGCCGATGGACTCGCGCATTCCCTGCGGGTAGAGCATGCGGATGCCGCGAGCTGAGAGTCCCATATCGAACTGAATGGAGGGGCGAAGGGCAACTCCGCCTTGTGCGGTGAGGGTGCCGCCGCCTACTTGTCCCTGAAACTTCGTAATGTTGAGACGGTCTTTCGTGAGAGCGAGTGTACCGTTGGCGTTTTGCAGGCCGACGGGAAGATCGGGGGACGCGAAGGAGGCGTTGACGATATCGATGGTGCCTTCGACTCCGGGGGCGTGCGTGGCGCCGTAGGAGTTGACGTTGAACTTGATCTGGCCGCCGGTACGGAGGTCGGGATCGAAAAGCTGGGCGATGTGGAGATCGAGGGTACCGAGGAGAAGCACGGACATTGGCGCATCGCCGGTGGTAGGGACGTGCCCCTGGAACTGAATGTCGGTGTCGGTTCCCTTGATGGCGGAGCGCTGAAGGTCAACGATGCCGTCTTTGTAATCGATCTTGATGGGAGCGGTGGCAGCGAGTTGGACTTCTTTGCCGTAGGCGAGTTTGAGAACAGGGATGGTAGCGTGAGCTTCGAGCAGCTTCTTGTTCTTGAGAGGGCCATGGAGTGTGGCGTGGAGTTCGGTCTGACCGGAGACGTTGGCGGCCTGGTCGGGGGCGTACACGGCGAGGATGGGCGCGAGCGGTATGCCCTGCGTGTCAAAGGTCGCATCAGCGGGATAGTCACCGGTGAGTTCGATTTTTGCGTTGGCCTTGATGGCGGTGTTCACAGCGGATGAGGTGAGCTGAGCTGTTGCGAGATGGTTGGCGACGTTGGCATGAAGACGAATATCGGTGATGGTCTGCTTCTGGACGGCGAGAGTGGGGATCTCGATGGTGGCGTCGAGTCCGGGATTGTCGAAGGTGCCCTGGCCCTTCGCGTTGATGGCGACGACCCCGGTGGGTTTTGCGCTGGAGGATTGGAGTTGCTGAATCTTGTCGAGGTGGATGCCCGTTGAGGTGAGCTCGGCGGTGTAGGTTTTGCGATTGGGGCTGACGGTGACTTTTCCGTTGATGCTGCCGGCAGGAGCCGCAAGGTCGAGATGGGCGTGGGCTTCGTCACCACTGCCGTCGAAGGTGATCTTGGCCGTGTTGAGAGGCTCGCCGTAGGCGGCCGCCTTGGTGAGGGTCACGTTGCCATTGCCGATGGGGTTCTCGACGCTGCCTTGCATGCTGACGTTTGCAGCGAGGGTCCCGGTGACGGCAATCTGTTGGCCGGCAAGCTTGGCGAGATCGCTTATATCGAGGTGAGAAGCGTTGAGCCGGACCTGTATGGGGCTGGTTTTCCCGAAGGACCACTTTTTGAGTTGGGCGCTGGCGTTGAGGGCGATGTGGCCTTGGGCTGCAGGTTCGAGCTCGGCGTTCTGCAGGGCGACTCGCGAGGGGCTGGCATCTACGTTGGTGCGAATGAGCTTCCAGGTTGAGCCGTGGACCTGGAGATTGTTTGCGGTGAGCTGACCGGTGAGATGCGGAGCGGAGGTTGAACCACGGACAACACCGTTGAAGTTGGCGGTGCCGGCGAGGCCGAGTGGCTGCAGCGCGGGCTGGCCGGGCGCTGGTGTGCGGAAGAGGTCGGCGATGGTCTCGAGTTCGCGGAGGTCATTGGCCTGAAGCTGGATGTTTAGGGCGGAGTTCTTGCTGAGTGTTCCGTTGAGGTTGATGTTGGTTTGCGGCGTGCTGAAGAAGCTGCGCTCTACAGCGAGCTGCTCATTAGCGCCATTGTAGGTGGCGTGGAGAGCACCGTTAATGGGAACCGCGTTGGGAGTGGGAGTGGTGGACGGGGCTGCGGCGCTCACGATGTGGGGCTGCTGCGGGTTCGAGACGTTTGCGTTGATGGTGGCGTCGGCTTTGGCAATGAGGTCGTTCATCGTCTTGCCCCAGGATGCATTGGCTGTTCCGTTGAGGGAGCCTGCGATGTCGACGGGGACGGTGGGGGCGGATTTACCGGCCATGCGTTTCGCCTGAGCCAGGGAGATGTTGTGAATGGCGGCCGTGAAGTTATTGCGCGCGGCATCGGTTCCGAGGCTTTTCATTGTGCCTTGGGCTGTGATTTCACCGCCGAGGAAGCTGGCACGGAAGTCGCGTAATGTGGCGTCGCCCTTCGCAAGCGAGTAATGAGCGGCAATGTTGGAGACTTCGGCGCGGAGGGTTGGGTTCTTTGTGGTGAGTTGTCGGCTGTGCAGATCGCCGTTGACGACGAGTGATTGCAGCAGAGGACGATTGGGGGCGGATTGATATTGTGCTGTGCCGGAGACGGCGACGAGGCCAGAGGGGATGGACGCGTTGTGGAGAAAATTGGCAAAGGTCTGCCCGTCGACTGTGGCATTGTATTGAGCCTGGACGTAGGGGTTGCTGTAGTTGCGGAGGGTGGCGGTGAGCGCAACGTTGGAATCGCCCATTGCGATCTTTGCAGATGAGAGGTGGGCGGTATTCGGGTCGGCGTCGAACTGGACGTTCAACGTGTGTGGCGGGGCCTGGCTGCCGGCGTAGTTAAGCTGACCATTGGAGTAGCTGAGCGTGCCGGAATAGCGTTTGGGGCCAGGGTCGAAGGAGGCGTTTAACTGGAGGTCGTTGAGGTCGGCGGCGATGGCGCTGGGCTGGCTGTTGTAAAAGACGACTCCGTTGGTGAGGACGGCGCGGCGGATGCCGAGATCGAAGATTGAGGTGTTGCTGCTGGAGTTGCTGCTCTTGAGCGTGGGGAGGTTCGATACGCCGTTTTTGTCGACGTAGACCTGTACGACAGGGTTGTCGATGCGGATGCTGTCGAAGTACCACTTGCCTCCGAATACGGAGACGACGCGGACGCCTGCCTGTGCGTGCTGTACCTGAAGAAGAGGCGGATTGGTGTGGGGACTGGCTCCGTCTACCTTGAGACCATAGAGATCGACACTGAGAGTGGTGAGATGGAGATTGAAGTTCTGGAGGTGAACGCCGGTGTTGAGGGCTTTGGTGGCCTGATCCTGAATCAGGCCGAGGAGGTAAGCGTGTCCCCGAGAGCTGTTGAGCAGGAACATCGCGATGATGAAGCCGAAGATGATGGGGAAGACGACGACTGCGCCGATGAACTTTGCAACAGCGAGGGCGCGATGGCGCGCCGTGTGCGAGGGCCGCTGCTCGTTGTTCTGGGATGAATGATGAAGGAGAGCCACGGGAAAACTCCTAGAATGCCTGGCCGATGCTGATGAAGTACTGCGTCGATTTCACGCCGGGAACGGGGTTGAGGTTGTGTCCGATATCGACGCGGATGGGGCCGACCGGAGTGGAATAGCGCAGGCCGACGCCAACGTTGTTTGAATATAGAGACGTGAAATCGTGAAATCCGATATTCGGGAAGACGTTGCCACCATCATAGAAGGGAACGATGCTGAGACCTTTCTTGATGGGCAGCGGGATGCGGGATTCGAGGTTGATGATGAGCTGTTCGTTGCCGCCGCTGGGAACGTTGATCTGCGGGCAATTGGGAGCGGTCTCGTCTGAGCTGCAGACGAAGATGTTGCGCTGAGGTCCGGCACCGTCGAGGGGGAAACCGCGAAGGGAGTCGCCGCCACCTGTAAAGAAGCGTTCGCTGAGAGGTACGCGGCTGCTGGCGAACGGCTGAGCTAGTCCTATGCGGATGCTTCCCGCCCAGACGATATCGTGGATCTTCTGGCGGTAGATTGCAGCCTGGGTGGTGAGCTTAGCAAAGTTGACGCTGGAACCGAGCTTGGTGGAATTGATGTCGAGCTCGAGCGAGTTCAGGACGCCTTTGTGCGCGTCGAGAACATTGTCGCGCGAATCGCGGGTCAGGTTCGCGCCAAAGCCCGAGAGACGGACGTGGCGATCTTCAAGCGGTACGAGATCCGGGATTTCGATGCGTGTGAGGTCGGTTTTGCTGAAGCTGTAGCGGACGAAAAAGAGGTCCTTCTTGTCATGGTCGATGAAGCGCTGCATCTGCCAACTGCCGACTTCCTGCTGGGAAGAGAAAATGGGGTTTTGCTCGTTCCGCTCACCGGTGAAGGAGAAAGTGGATTTCCAGGAAGTCCAGCGGAAATTCGGGTTGATGTAGAAGAGGCCCAGGCGTTGATCAAGGCGACCGGCAAAGGCAGTGAAGGAGAGCGATTCTCCTTTGCCACGGAAGTTGTTGCGCGTGTACTGGAACGACCCGCGAGGACCATAGAAAGTGTTCTGGCTGGTCTTGAAGTTAGACGGAAGTCCGACTGGCGGAAGATTGGGAACGGCGGCGGTTCCGCTGGGAATGCTGCCGCCGCGATTGATGAGTTCAAAGCCGACGCCGTAGGTGAAGTCGTTGCGCTTGGCTTCGTGAACTTTTACGAGCACGTCTTCGCTGGTCTGGGTTGTGATCTGTCGCTTGGGATCAACTTCGGCCCAATCGAAGACGCCAGTGTGGTCGTACAGGCTGCTGCCGGCCGTGAGGAGATTCGTTTCGGTTAGAGGTTGATCGGGTTGAAGGATCTTTACGTCTTCGTCGATGAGGCGCTGACGCGTGTAGTTGCGGCCGAGAGTGAGGACGTCACCGGTGAAGACGCGAGGGCCTTCGTAGATGTGGTAGATGACGTTGATGTGGTGCGGATCATTTTTGGAGACTTGCGTTGCGGTTTCCCGGAAACTTGCTGTGAGGTATCCGGCGCGGAAGTAATTGGCCATGATGCCAGCGCGATCCGACTGGACGTTAGCTTGCGAATAGGGCTGGCCCTCCGCAAGCTTCAGGCCTTTGGGCGCGAATTGTGATTCTGGAAACGTGTTGGCGCCTTGAATCGCGAGAGAGCTTACGACGTCGCGTGGGCCTTCTACTACGTGGAAGGTGACTTCAATATTGCCCTCATGGTTGATCACGTTGGATGTGACCTGAACGTTGCTGAAGCCTTGCGATTGGTAGACGCCCTTGAGATTTTTGATGCTGGCGCGGACCAGCTGATCGCTGAACTGGCCGTGCGAGAGGAAGTGTTTCTTCTGGACAGCTAGGTGAGGGGTGAGGGCATCTTCCTTGAGCTGCTGCTCGCCGGTGATATTCACGTCGGTGACGCTGTGCTTTTTGCCTTTGGCGATGCGGTAGATGACGGTGCGGAGCTGGTCGTTCCCGGTGGTTTCTGAAGATACCTTGATATCGAAGTAGCCCTTCTTTTGGTAATAGGAGCTGAGGGCCTGCTCTCCTTCCTGCACGGTTTCGGGATCGACGCCGACTCCCTGGTAGACGGGGAGGAGGGTCTTCTTGGTCCATGACCAGAGGTGCGCGCCCTGGATCTGCACCTTGGTTTTCGTGCCGGGCGCGGCGTTGAAATGGATGTCGGCCCGGTTGGTGTCGGCGTGAAATTCCGCACCTGAAAGTTTGACCTGAGCCGCGAGGTAGCCTTGTTTCTGAAGGTGGGACTCAAGACGCTTAGTGGCCTTGTTGAGGGTTGTCCTCTTGTATGTTTTGCCGTGGCGAACGGCGGCTCCGCGAAATCGCGCCAAAGTGCCAGTGACCTGATCGTGGAGGTCTTTTTGTTCAGCTGCAGAGACACCGGCGATATTGACGTCGCCGAATTTGGCTCTCTTTCCCAAGTCGCAATGGAAGACTACATTCACCACGCCATGCTTCGTATCGGTCTGCAGGCTCGTCGTAACGTTGGACTTGAAATGGCCTTCCTGACGGAAAAAGCGAAGGAGGCGCTGGCGGTCTTGCTCAACTGTGGCTGCGTCGTAGGGCGTTTGCGAGGTGTAGTTGGAGACCTGGACGAGCCGTGAGTACGCAAAACGCTCGGCGCCTGGAAACTGGAACACGCCATACCAGACAGCAGGCTCGAGAACGTAAAGGATGCGAAGCCCTTTCGATAATGGCTCGACCTGAACGCGGACGTTCTGGAATTGACCTGAGGATTTGATGGCGGCGACTGTGGCGTTGACCTTTTCGCGTGAGAACGGCTGACCTTCCTTCTGGGCGAATTTGGACTCGAAATCAGAGGTGTTGAGGTCGGGCCGGCCGGCGATTCCAACGGAGGTAACCGCCTGCCCTTCATAGGAAGAAAGGATCTGTTCGGCAGGCGGGGTATTGGAATCTTGAGGAGTCTTCTTCAACTCGGTGGATGGGGTGGAGGGCGCCTGCGCGTGTGATGAGACATTCCACGCAAGAGGGCCTACAAAGCAGAGAGCAACGACGATCCGAACGAGGGAAGGGGAAGAAATCCGTGCACTACCGGCTGAACACACCATCGGGTGTTTGGATGCATGCGGTATGTAGACGTTTGCTCAATGAAACGAGGGGAAGGCCTTACCCGGGAGCGCGACGCCCAGTTGACAGGTACTTAGGATGCGGCATCTAAGGCGAATGTAACGCGGGCTACTTGCGATGAACTCGGCTGAGCAGATTTCCAGTGCGGCTCCAAAGATCGACAAGACTCTTCCACATCATGAAAGACGGGTTTGGGAGACGGTGTTTCGGTCGCCCTTGAAGTCGTTCTGGGATTTGAAAGATATTCCGTACAACCGGGTGGCGAAGCGCGTCTGGCGCGGAATTTTCGAAGACCGGGTGTTTGGCTGGGCCGCTGAGCTCGGGTTCTATTTCTTGTTTGCGCTGTTTCCGACCCTGATTTGTGCGAGTTCGATTCTTGGGCTCGTGGCTCGATCGGCCCATTCCTTCTACGGTCAACTGTTAGGACACCTGGCGATCGTGATTCCGACTTCAGCCATGGGCGCGGTGCTGAAGACGTTCAATGAGACCACGACGGCTGCGACATCAGGAAAGGTGACGTTCGGCCTGATCGCGGCGATCTGGTCGGCGTCGGTTGGGGTCTCTGCGATCCAGGAGACCTTAAATGCAGTCTACAAGCTTGAGGACCGGCGCTCGTATATCGTGGCGCGACTGCAGGCGATTGGTTTGACGATCTTACTGATCGTGATGGTATCGGTGGGACTGGGCTCGATGCTGGCGGGGGATTACTTCGCGAATCTGATCGGCATCCAGGTGCATGACACGATCTTGCGGTTTGCGGGTATCGCAGCGGTGCGGTTGGTGAGCTGGGTAGTATCGGCGGTTCTGCTGGCGCTGACCTTTGCGGTTCTCTATTACTGGGCTCCGGATTGCAACATGAAATGGCATTGGATTACGCCGGGAGCCGTGATCGGGATCGTGGGCTGGCTTCTGGCATCTCTCGGCTTCCGGTTGTACCTGCACTACTTCAACACCTACAGCGTGACGTATGGATCTCTGGGGGCTGTGGTCATTCTGCTGATGTGGTTCTATATCACCGGTCTGATGCTTCTGTTTGGGGCAGAGGTGAACAGCAAGATCGAGGCAGCTGCGGCTGAGAGGAGTCTCGAGCTGCACGATAGCGGCTCACGGGGTGTACACGCCCAAGCAGTTTCGGCATCCCGCAGCTGAGGACCACTTTTTCGCCAGAAAATCGTACAATTCCCTGCACAGTCGGACTGCGGCGTTTCGCGCGCGATAGCGCGATGCTATACAATCCGAAGTTCTCAGGCGGGTAGGAAAACCCCTGGGAAGGAAGAGCGGAGGCTGACGATGGAAGTGGAGTTTACCGCGAGACAAGTTAGCGTTCCGAAATCCGTGCGTTCCCAAGCCGAAGAAGGGTTGGAACGGATCGCCCGCATTCTGGGCAGAGGAGCGCGCGCGAGTGTGGTGTTTCGCGCCCAAAGGCATCTGCAAATTGCCGAACTGACGATTAAGGCAAGAGTGCAAACCATTGAAGCAGCGGGAAAAGCCGACACTCTGGAGGCGGCTCTGCGTATCGCCATCCAGCATGCGGAGAACCAGGCCTTGAAGTATCGCGATCGGCAGTTCGAGAAAAAGCGCATGCCGAAGCTGGATAAGGTAATGACCGCGCCGCCGGTAGTCCAGGCCAAACGCGGCGCCCAGCCCGAGGGCGTCCATGAGAACGGTAGACTGACGCGAGCGAAGGTGAAGACGGAGATTCCCGTACACTCGTTTCCGGCAAGTAGGGCATTTGTTGAGCCGCATATTCTGGCCAGCGGTGAGGCGATTGCGGTGAAGCCGATGTCCATCGAAGAGGCTGTGAAAGACGTCGAGTTCCGAGACAAGGACCTACTGATCTTCAGGAACCGCGCGGGTGATTTATACGTTCTGCACCGTAGACGCGACGGGCAAATGGAGCTTGTGGAAGTTCCATGAGATGAAAACAGCGTTACTCCGGTGGCGCTGTTGTTCTTTGCTGACGTGCGCTATTGATTAGGGATGCTAGGATGGGCGCATGGTGCCCAAGCATCCGAAGACGAGCGTACGCCGATCTGGGCGCGCGAAAAAATCGTCAACAGCGTCAGGGAAAGAGCTGATCATCCTCACCGGGATCTCCGGTGCCGGGAAGGCGTCGGCTCTGAAGGCATTTGAGGACCTCGGGTATCAAGCTGTCGACAATCTGCCGCTGGAATTGATGCAGGAATTTGCGGGTTTGGTAGCGAAATCGAAGGAGATTGAGCGCGCCGCGATTGTGGTTGATGTACGCGAGGGACAGGCGCTCGATCGATTGCCTGAGATTATCAAACATGTGAAGCGCGTTCTGCCCACGCGCGTTGTCTTCCTTGACGCGCAGGATCAAGTGCTGGTGCGCCGTTACTCGGAAACGCGCAGACCGCATCCTTTGCGCAGGTCGGAGAGCGTTTCACGCTCGATTGTGGAAGAGCGGCAAATGCTGGACACGGTGCGTAACGTTGCCGATACACAAGTAGATACTTCGCGCTTCAATGTGCACGAACTGCGGGAAGAAATCCTAAAGAGATTTGGACATGGGGATCAGACTGAGCGACTGCTCATTTCCTGCTTGAGCTTCGGGTTTAAAAATGGGGTGCCGCTGGATGCGGACCTGGTGTTCGATGTGAGGTTTCTCCCCAATCCGCATTTCGTGCCGGAATTCCGCGAAAAGACCGGGCTAGATCCGAAGGTCGCCGGCTATGTGAAGGGGTTCCCCCAGACCGGAGAGTTCCTGGACAAAGTGACAGACCTGATGCTTTACCTGATGCCGCACTACGTGAAGGAAGGGAAGAGCTACCTGACGATCGGTTTTGGATGCACTGGCGGACAACACCGCAGCGTGATGATGGCTGAGGAGATTGCGAAGCGGTTGTCGAAGGCGGGGTATGTGGCCAAGTCCGTGCACCGGGACATGCCGCGGTAGTTCAGCGCACGGGCTTCGGCAGTTGGTCGAGAAATGCGGACAACGCGCTGCTGAACTGATGTGATTCGTCCGGTGAATTGCCGAGCCAAACAATCGTTTTTCGCGCGGAGACGGCCTGATATGCCTGGGGAGTGTCGCTCGGCTGGGCTGGCGTGCGGGCAGGTGTCCAATAGAACCACAGCGATGGGATGAGCAGGTTGGATGCAGCTGCGTTCGTGTTCCAGCGATCGCTCACGAGCAGGTGCGCGGGCACAAGATGAGACCGAGGATCGTTGAAGACGGCTGTCGCAGGAGACTCCAGCGGCGCTTCAAGGATGATGCCGGCAAGATCGGGATGGGCTGCGGCGGTTTCGAGGGCGAGATTTGCGCCAAGGTCGCGACCGGTGAGGATAATGGACGCGAGCGGAATATGGCGTGTGCCGGTGAGGTACTGAAGGGCCGATTCTGCATCTTCGCGCCAGCGCCTTTCGCTGGGGTGTTCGAAATGGCTCTGGCCGTAGCCGCGGTAATCAAACGCGAAAACGTTGAGACCGGCGTGATGGAGCGATGCGAGCGCAGGGACGGTTTCGCTGAGGTTGCCAGCCTGCCCGTGGAGATAGAGGGCGGTTAAGCCAGACTGCGAAGGACCGGAGATCCACCACCCGCGGAGTTGGGGTTCGCCGGACGTAGTCGTGGCGAAGCCGACAGAGTCGAACGGGAGATTGATTTCGGCGGGAGTTCTGGTGACGGCGGAGGTCGGGTGATAGAGCAATTGCCAACTGCCTTGCCAGAAGAGGAAACAGAGGGTTCCCCATGCGCAGAGAAAGGCCGCGAAGAGGGTGAGGGTCAATCCACTGAGTAGCCACTTGCCGGAGACCGTCGGGGGTGTTGATTTCTCTGGGTGCGAAGTAGGCCCCGGTCGGGATTGTGGGCTGGCGGGGGGACGGGATGTTTGTCGGGTCTTTGACTTGCTCATTTGTTTAGCATTTGCCGGTAGTCCGCACTCACCCAGGACTTCTGTGTTCGTGAAGGGCGGCACAGATTTATGCTAATTGGGCTGCTTGAGTATGAGTGAGGAGATGATGCATGACTGATTTTGTGCGGATTTGTTCGCAGGCCGAGATTCCGGCACCGGGACAGGTGAAAGAGTTCGTAGTGGAAGGGCGAGCGCTGTGCGTCGGGAACGTAGATGGCGCGGTGTGCGTGCTGGATGGGACGTGTCCGCATGAGGGCGGGCCGTTGGGCGAGGGCTCGATTGAGGGCGGGAAACTCGTATGTCCGTGGCACGCGTATGCGTTTGATGTGACGACCGGGTCGACTGATGAGGATCCGGAGGTGAAAGCGGACGTGCTGGAGGCGAAGGTAGAGAACGGAGAGTTGCGCGCGAGACTGTAGGGATGTAAGCGCGGCCGTCCTGCGGGGCTGAGACATTGGCAGGATCGGCCGCATTTTCGGTGTGATCTCGTCAGACCGTACCCGGGATGGGTGAGACGATTTGACCGAGCCTCATTTCTTTTTCGAGGGAACCTTTTTCCCTTCGCGGCGCGCTTCAGAGAGGCCGATAGCGATGGCTTGTTTGGGATTGGTTACTTTCTTTCCGCTGCGTCCTGACTTCAGCTTGCCACGTTTCATTGCGTGCATTTCGCGCTGAACATCCTTGCCTGCAGATGGCGAGTACTTGCGGCTCGAGGACTTCCTGGCACTGGATTTCTTTGCGGATGAGCCGCGGGTGCTCTTCTTTGAGCTGCTGCTGCGAGTGCTCTTCCTCGAACCGGTGCTTCGCGTGCTCTTTTTCGCGCTGCTGCGCGAGGATCGGCCGGAGCTTCCGCGCGACGAACTGCGCTTCGAAGTGCTGGATTTCTTTTTGGCTGCCTTTTTGGTTGCCATGACTATCCTCCTCGGAGGTCAGATGGCGCGTGGCTTGCGGCAAGTTGCATGCGCGCGCAGGCGAAAGGTTGCCTCGCGATGGACGCGCGATTGCACTCGTGTTACACAATGCGGCGGATTACCGGCGTGCGTACGAGGGGATCGGCGATGAGCCATGTTGCAATGCAACTGAGCGTGCCAGTGATGACAAACTTGAGAATGGCAGGAGCGACGAGAGGTTGCAGCAAGAGGCTGATGCCGACGAGCACTGGCGGATGAATGATGAAGACTGCATAGGCACGGCGATTGAGCCATGACCAGAGTGCTGAAGGCTTATTCATGTATGCGCGCGCGATGAGCAGCCATGCGGCGATGAGTCCCCAGGATACGAATGGATCCCAGAAGGCGTACATGATCGCGGGCCAGGTGTGCCCACCGCCAAAGTTTGCTTTGCCGGGAGGGAACACACGCATGGCAATGGCGATGCTGATGGGCATAACGGGCCAGGCTGCGATAAGCGTGATGATCCACGGCCTCGCGTGACGCCACTCAAGCTGGCGCAGCCAATCGTAGCGCCACGCTGCGATTCCGACGGCGAAGAGGAAGATGTATGGCGCGAAGTAGCCGAGCTGAAGGCCGATGATGTTCACGCCGGTAGGCACGAATTGGCGGATCGCGACGCTCGCTATGCCGACGAGGATAGTGCTGAGGAGCCATTTTGCAAAGGCAGGAACAGCGCGAGGCATCGGTGAGGATTGAGAGATCGGTGATCCGAATGCAGAGCGCCAGGCGCAGTAGGCGACCGAGAAGATGAGAAGGGCCTGCGCGAACCAGAGCGGTCCGTTGATGATGATGGCGTGATTCCAGAGATAAGGAAAGACGTTCCAGAAGCCCTTGCCTTCGTGCGCGGCCACCATGGCGACAGTGAGGGGTCCGAGGATAAAGATGAAGGTGAGGAGCGGAATGCCGAGGCGTGTGAAGCGATCGCCGATGAATCGCCCGTATCCTTTGCGTTCGAGAGAGCGGGGCGTGAAGTATCCCGCGAGAAGGAAGAAGAAGCCCATGAAGTAGGCCTGGTTTGTGGCTACAAAGAGAGTGAGGAGGATGCTGGGGAGTGAGCCGGAGACGTGAAGTTCGTTGTAGAACCAGCTTCCCGAAGCGCCATAGGTAATGGCGGCATGATGGAGGATGACGAAGGCCGTCATGATGGTGCGGAGACGGTCGATGTAGAGGTCGCGTGTTGGGGCGGTTCTAACGGCGGTAGGGTCGGATGTCGTGCGTTCGATTTCCGCTGTTTGTGGCATGAGAGATGATACGGCGGGAGGGGAAAATTAGTTCGTGATGCTGGAAAGATAGTACCCATTCATCGCACGATAAAGCTGTGCGATGAATGGGGCACAGAAAGTTCCGAGGAAACCCAGGTCCCAAATCGAGACCGGGTTGCACCCAGAGCGAGCTTGTCGTACTAGTACTTCACGATGGCGGTGAAAGAATCGGGTTTGAGGCTGGCGCCGCCGACGAGTGCGCCGTCGATCTCTTCCTGACCGCAGAGGGCGGTGGCGTTGTCGGGCTTGACGCTGCCGCCGTAAAGGATGCGCATCTCCGCTGCGATATGGTTGCCGAGGAGCTTGGCGACTTCAGCGCGAACGATCTTGTGGGCTTCGACGGCCATTTGGGGCGTAGCGGTTTTGCCGGTGCCAATGGCCCAGACGGGTTCGTACGCGATGACGATGGGCTCGGCGGCTTCAGCCGTGATCCCCGCGAAGGCTCCGGTGACCTGCGTCTTGAGAACTTGCTCGGTTTGGCCGGCTTCACGCTCGGCGAGAACTTCGCCGATGCAGACGATCGGAACTACGCCGTGCTTGAGCGCGGTGTGTAGCTTTTTGTTGACGATGTCGTCGGTTTCGCCGAAGTATTGACGACGCTCAGAGTGGCCGATGAGGGTATGGGTTCCGCCAACCGCCTTCAGCTGAAGGATCGAGGTTTCGCCGGTGAAGGCGCCTTCTTCGGCGAAGTAGATGTTTTGCGCGCCGATGGCCACGTTCGATGCTTTGGCAGCTTCGATGACAGTGGGAAGGAGTACAGGCGATGGGAAGAGGGCGATTTCGTCGCGGGTGTGTCCAGCAACAAGCGGCAGGAATGCGTCGACAAAGGCCTTTGCCTCGGAAGGGGTTTTGTACATCTTCCAGTTGGCGGCAATGAGTTTCTTACGTGACATGTTGTGTGGAATCCTCGATTCAATTTTATCGGAGTGAAATTGAAGGGCGGGTGATGGGAAACACAGGAAGCAAGAGGCTGGGATCAACAGATGTTGCGAAGGTGAGTCATTTCGTATTGAGCTGAACCGATGCAGCGTCCGGGGGCACCTCATTTCGAAAGAAAGCTTCGCGCTGGTCCGGGTCGCCAAGGTCCATTTGGAATTGATGCCAGGTGCCATCCTGCAGTACTGCCATGTTCCACGCACCAGAGACCGAGTCCGAAAACTGCCAAACGATGTGGTAGCCTTCCTCGTTTGTGAATCCTTCCATGTCGGCCTGAATGATCGACTCGCCACGCTGCCATAGGAAAGTTCGGAGAGCGTGAAGTGCAGCAAGACCCTCTTCAGTTTCAGAGCCGGCAAGGTGCTGAAAGGCGTAAATCGTCTTTACCTCTGCAAGGAAGTCGTGCAGCCATTCGACCCCGCTTTCGGGCTTGCAGTCTCGAGTATCGTCCAGAAATTCCGCAATCTCATCTTGTCCAACCGATCCTTCACTGACCGGATTTCGCTCCAGTACTGCGACTTCCATTTCACCAGGCCCTGAAAGAAGGATTGTGTCCCATTCCTCCTCAGTTCCGTCTTCAATAATTACCTCGAAGTTTGGATGTTCGCCTTGAACCGCCTCGGCTAGCTCCCCAAAGGAGGGGAAGTCTTCGTGCTTGGAAAGGACGCGGGTGTAGTAGCTCACAGAGATTCTCCGAGGCGAACCGAGACTATTCTCAGTTTAATGTGGGCGCGACTGGGGAAGAAGGGCTTTCGGCGCTGCTGTTATGGTCGCGAGTCGGAAGGATAGGATGCGACACGGCTCCAGCGGGGGCGGTTGCGGTAGATGCTCATCGGGCCCGAGTTGAACCATGTGCGGAGCGAGTGCCGGAGCATGCGCTGGCCCCAGAATCCGACGGCGATCGCGCCTAGGGAGCAGACGAGCCAGATGGCCCAGCCGGTGATTTCAGCTCGAGTGCTGGAGCAATTGCCCCACATCATATCGGGGCCGCAGGCGAGGCTGGTGTTGGGGATAAGGCCGCAGATGTAGTAGAGCGAGACGGCAGCGGGAGGCGTGATGAGGATTGCGAGAGAGAAGTGACGGAGGCGCGGGATGGCGAGGGAGATCAGCGCGGCGATGGAAGAGGCTATGAGGGTAGCGAGCGCGATGAGCGCTTCGGCGAGGATATCCACGATGCGGCTCCTAAGCGGAGGATATCGTATCCCACCCTAAATTGGTCGGACTGGACCAATTTAGAATGGGGCACCCGAATTATGGTTACTTGAACAAACCCTACTTATCGGTCAGGGCTTCGACGCCAGGGAGCTTTTTGCCTTCGAGGAACTCGAGGCTAGCGCCGCCGCCGGTGGAGATGTGGGTGATCTGGTCGGCTACGCCGGCCTGGTTGATGGCGCTGACGGAGTCGCCGCCGCCGATGATGGATGTGGCTGCCTTGTTGGCGGCAACTGCGCGGGCAATGGCGTTGGTTCCCTTGGCGAAGTTGGGGAACTCGAAGACGCCGGCAGGGCCGTTCCAGACGATGGTGCGGGCGCGGGAGATGACGTCTTCAATTGCAGCAACGGATTTGGGGCCGATGTCGAGGCCCTGCCAGTCGGCAGGGAAGTCCTTTGAGGTATCCCACGGCTGGGTTTTGGCGTCGTTGGCGAAGCTGTCGGCGAGGATGTTGTCGACTGGGAGGAGGAGATTGACGCCTTTGGCCTTTGCTTTCTCGAGTGTCTGCCTGGCGAGGTCGATCTTGTCTTCTTCGACGAGGGATTTACCGGTGGTGACGTCCTTAGATCGATAGAAGGTGTAGGCCATGCCGCCGACGATGACGAGGGTGTCGACCTTGTCGAGGAGGTTCTGGATGACATCGATTTTGCCGGATATCTTGGAGCCGCCGATGATGGCGACGAAGGGCTTCTCGGGTGCTTCGAGCGCTTTGCCGAGATAGGTGATTTCCTTTTCCATCAGCAGGCCGGCGACGGAGGGCTTGATGTGGTGGGTGATGCCTTCTGTTGAGGCGTGGGCCCGGTGGGCGGAGCCGAAGGCGTCGTTGCAGTAGACGTCCGCGAGTGAGGCGAGCTGCTTGGAGAACGCAGGATCATTGGCTTCTTCTTCGGCGTGGAAGCGGAGGTTTTCGAGCAGGAGAACCTGGCGCGATTCGAGCTGGCGTGACATCTCGTCGGCAATTTCGCCGACGCAGTCGGGCGAGAAGGCGACATTGATCGATTCGCCTATGTGCTTATCGAGAAGCTCGCGAAGGCGATCCACGACGGGACGCAGGGAGTATTTCGGATTCGGCTTGCCCTTTGGACGGCCGAGATGCGAGGCGAGAATGACCTTGGCGTGGTGGCGAAGCGCGTATTCGATGGTGGGCAGAGTGGCAACGATTCGGGTGTCGTCGGTGATGGTCGAACCGTCTTCGGTGAGCGGCACATTGAAGTCGACGCGGATGAAAACACGCTTGTTGCGGAGTTCGATGTCGCGAATAGAGAGCTTGGACATAAAGACCTTTCCAGGGATCAAGATTCAGGGGTCAAGGTTCAGAAAGCATGGCGTCTGCTTCGATTTCGATGCGCCAGTTGGGATTGAGCAGGGCGGCGACAACGACCATGGTGGCGGCAGGACGAATGCTGCCAAAGATTTCACCGTGGACGCGGCCGACTGCTTCCCAGTCTTCCACGCGGGTGAGGTACATGCGCGTGCGGACGACGTCGTTGAAGGATGCGCCGGCATCGGCGAGGGCTTTCTGGATGATGGCGAAGACGCGGCGGGTCTGGCCGGTTACGTCTTCGTTGTCGGCTCCGACAGGACCGGTTCCGGCGACATGGATGATGTTGCCGATGCGTACAGCGCGAGAGAAGCCGATGATGGGCTCGAAGGGAGATCCGCCGGTGATGTTGCTTCGCATGACAGGGATCAGAGATCAGGGTTCAGGGGTCAGAAGAAGCTCAGGTAGGGATCGAGGATCGAAACTGATCCCTAATCCCTGTCCCTGAACGCTGCTTTTACAGGCCCTTCTTGGCGAGGAAGCCAATGAGGTCGACTACTCGGTTGGAATAGCCCCACTCGTTGTCGTACCAGCTGAGGACCTTGACGGAATTGCCGACGACCTTGGTGAGCTTGGCATCGACGATCGAGGAACGCTTGTCACCCTTGAAGTCGGAGGAGACGAGCTCATGTTCTTCGTAGCCGAGGATACCTTTGAGTTCGCCTTCGCTGGCGGCTTTGAGCGCGGCGTTGACGGCGCTGACGTCCGTCGGCTTCTCGGCGACGTAGGTGAGGTCAACGATGGAAACGTTGGGGGTTGGGACGCGCATAGAGAAGCCGTCGAGCTTGCCGGCGGTCTCAGGAAGAACGAGCTTCAGAGCCTTGGCAGCGCCGGTGGAGCTGGGAATCATGTTGAGAGCAGCGGCACGGGCGCGGCGGAGGTCCTTATGCGGGAAGTCGAGGATGACCTGATCGTTGGTGTAGCTATGGATCGTCGTCATGATGCCGGAGACGATGCCGGTTTCCTTGAGGAGGACCTTAACGACGGGCGCGAGGCAGTTGGTTGTGCAGCTGGCGTTCGAGATGACGTTGTGCTTGGCCGCGTCGTATTTGTCTTCGTTCACGCCAAGAACGAGAGTGACGTCTTCGTTGGTGGCAGGAGCAGAGATGATGACCTTCTTGACCGTCGAGCCGAGGTGCGCCTTGGCTTTGGTGGCGTCAGTGAAATGACCGGTGGACTCGATGACGACCTGCGCGCCTACATCTGCCCAGGGAAGCTTGGCAGGATCGCGCTCGGCCCAAACCTTGATTTTTTTACCGTCGACGGTGATTAAATCGTCGCCGGCAGTGATCTCGTTCTTCAGATTGCCAAGGATCGAGTCGTACTTGAGCAGATGGGCCAGGGTGGCGGGGCTGGTCAAGTCGTTAACGGCAACAAAATCTAGCTCGGGATTGCCGAGGGCGGCGCGCAAAACGTTGCGGCCAATTCGGCCGAAGCCGTTGATGCCAACCTTAACTGCCATGCGTGATTCTCCTTCGTTATAGGTGGTTCGAGATTTGGTTTGTGAGTGATGGCATGCGGCAATTGCCACCCCACGAACAAGCATCCGATCGTGGGGACCCGGGCAGGGAATATGTCCCTCACCAGGCAATCCACCAAACTCATCAGGCTAACAGAGTTGTCAACAAGAACAAAATGAATGCGGGATAAACTGCATCCCCGAACCAAAATGCGCTCAACGCTAGTTTGCTGTTCTGATGCGGGACTGTATGTGATGGATCGCACTTAGTTTGCAGGGGGTTTGCTCTGTGTGATATCCCGGTATGAAAGGGTACTGGAGAGGCATGAGACGACGTTCAAGACGCGGCGTAAATAATTCGGAATCCACAGGCAAGATCGGACAGGAACTCCCGCAGAATCAGCCGCGCCCTCTTGTGCCTTCGTATCTCGATGAGACGCTGCCACAGGTGCAGGCAGCAAGCACGCCTACTCAAAGTCAGGATCGGCCGCCGGTGCCGCAGCGTGAACAGAGGCAGGTGCGCGAACCTCAACGACCTGTCCGCGAGCCACAGCGCGCTGAATGGAATGAGCCGGCGGGTTCGGGAAGGCTGGAAGTTGAAACCCAGCCGGAGTCGCCTTCGGTGCTTCCGGAGGCTCAGACCGAGCGGACAGAGAAGGCGCCGCGGGGGTATGTGGTGTTGGCGATCGGGCTGCCGGGGTCGGGGAAGACCACGTGGTTCCGGCGACGTGGCGTGACCCCGCTCTCGAGCGATCTGTTGCGGAACATCCTGTTCGATGATGTGGAGGAGCAGAAGTTTTCGGGGCTGGTATTTTCGACGCTGCGCTCGCTGCTGAGAGCAAGGCTGATTGCGAAGATGCCATGGAACTACGTGGACGCGACGAATCTGTCGGTTCATGAACGGCGCCAATGGATCAAGATGTCGAAGAGCTTCGGGTACGAGGTGCAGGCGGTGTTCTTCGATGTGCCGCTGGAGGTTTGTCTGGAGCGGAACCGCCAGCGAGATCGCTCGGTGAGCGAAGATGTCATGCGCAAGATGGCGGAAAAGCTGAAGGCCCCGATGTTTGAAGAAGGGTTTGAGAAGATTACCGTGGTGAGGGTGAAGCGGGAGAGCTAGTCGCCTGCCGTCAGGAGGCGATGCTGGAGCCGTCGTTATATTTGTCCGGCGAGGAGATCGGCACGGGTGCGCGTGCGATTCAGCGGACACAACGCGCAGATCGAGTTGGCCGCGGCTGACCTGAGTGATCCTGTGCATGGCTGCTTTGTCCGGTTGTGTGGGGGCGGCGTAATGGTGAATGATCCCACAGCCGCGGGGCCCACCTTCATCCCGGTTGATTAGCTAAGGAAATACGAAGAACCGAAATTCATCACCCGAGCGGAATCGGGCGGCTGAGAGATTTCGATCCAGATATTTCGATCTAAGGGAGCCTTCCATGAGCACTGATGCTGCTTCTGTTCCTTATGTTGAGCCGTGGTTGCGCGGAACGTATGGCGAAGTTCCAGCGGTGGCTCGGGCTGTGCTGCATGCGTTTGATCTGGCCATTGACGATCTGACGAAGTGGACTGAGGGGCTGACGGACGTGGAGATTCACACCCTGCCGCTGGAACTACCTCCAATCGCATTTCATCTTCGGCATATCGCGCGATCGACCGATCGATTGCTGACGTACGCGGAAGGTGGCCAGCTTTCTGCGGAGCAGTTGGCGAAACTGAGGGCGGAAGAGGTAGGGCCGCAGCACGATGAGAGGGAGACGCTGTCTGCGCTGCTGGATGAGGTGAGGGCGTCATTGGCGAACGCGTCGGAACGCGTGCGGGCGCTGGCGAATGCGGACATGAATATGTTTCGCGGAGTGGGGCGAAAGCAGTTGCCCACTTCAGTAGGCGGGGCGCTGGTGCACGTGGCTGATCACACGATGCGGCACGTGGGGCAGGTAGTGACGACGGCGAAGGTGCTGAAGGCATTGCGGGGATGAGTTTGATCGGGTCAGTCTGGTTTTCGCAGCTTAAACCGGGTCTCCACGAATGTTAGGCTAGGGCCCCCGATACTTCTTCAATCCTGCTGACATCACAGCGCGATTGGAGTTGTGTGGGTATACTTCTGCGCATCCTGAAAATTGAGGGACATGCGCATGGAAGACTCGCAGGTTCGCTTTGTGCCACTGGCGGTGAAGACAGTGGTGTGCCATACGATCACTTATTTCGTGATGGGTTTGCTGGCCTACAACCTGCTGAACTATCAAGCATTCATCGATAACCCCTGCTCTGGCATGCGCCCGATTACAAACTTGTGGGTAATCCTGGGCGCGCCGCTACAGCTGTTTCGCGGGATATTGTTTGCGTCAATTTTCTATTTGCTCCGAAGGGAGCTGTTCGGGCGTAAGCGCGGATGGTTGGTGATGGCGTGGATGCTGATTGGTATTGGGATTCTCGGGACGTTTGCCGCGCCCGCGGGATCGCTGGAGGGGTTTATCTTTCTGACCGCTCCGTTGAAGTCGCAAGTTACGGGGTATCTCGAGGTGGTCACGCAGGCGGTACTGTTGTCGGCGCTTCTGTGCTATTGGGTGAACCATCCGGCGAAGAAGTGGTTGAACTGGACACTTGGGGCGGTGTATGTGATTGCAGTGGGGCTGCCTTTGCTGTCTCTGGTGTCGCCGAAGCGCTAGGTCCGCTCTCATCGCCTTTTTCGGTTGAAGACCGACCGACTCAAGGGCTCGGTCCGCTACGGTTGATTCTTGATCTCTACAGCGATGAAGCGGATTTCAGTTGTCCCTGTGTTCTCAAGCGTGTGTGGCGGGATGGGCGATATCCAGAGAGCGCTGCCGACCGACGGTGGCGGAAAGCTTCGGCTATCGAGGGTCACGGAACCGGTTTCGTCGCGGCGAACGAAGTCACCTACGCTGAGAACATAAAGCGCTGCAGGCCAGCAATGTGTGTGCAAAGGAGTGGTCTGGCCGGGGTGAATGATGGTATCGAGGATGCGAACGGAGTCGTTCTCGAAGAGAAGTTTGTGGTTCTCCGGCGCAGCGATCAAACCGTCGAGTTCTGAAGGCCAGCATTCGTTCGGCATCGATTGACCTCTGGTTCTCGTCGCGAGTGAGGCTATTTCTCGTAGGAGTAGAAGCCGCGACCCGATTTGCGGCCAAGCCAACCTGCGTCGACCATGCGGACGAGGAGTGGGCAGGGGTAGTACTTAGGGTTGCCAAATCCTTCATGTAAAACGCGAAGGATATCCACGCAAACATCGATGCCGATGAAGTCTGCCAGTGTCAGCGGTCCCATTGGATGAGCCATGCCAAGCTTGAATACCTGGTCGACGGCTTCCGGAGTTGCTACGCCCTCCATGACTGAGTAGGCCGCCTCGTTGATGAGTGGCATGAGGACGCGGTTGGAGACAAATCCGGGTGCGTCGTTTACCTCCACGGGGGTCTTGCCGAGTTTGGTTGCAAGGTCGCGGACGGCTGTAAATGTAGCCTCGCTGGTAGCCAAACCTCGGATGACTTCGACAAGGGGCATAATCGGCACGGGATTGAAGAAGTGCATTCCGATGACTTGTTCGGGCCGCCGGGTGAGGGCGGCCAGTCTGGTTACAGAGATGGATGAGGTGTTGGTAGCTAAGACTGAGGATTCAGGGAGGATGCGATCGAGGCTGCGGAAGACGTCCGCTTTGAGTTCTACGCGTTCCGGTGCGGCTTCTATGGCCAGTTGAACGGTGCCGAGCGATTCCAGGCCGACGGTGGGAGTGATGCGTGTAAGCGCGGGGTCGATGTCAGTGTCCGCCAGTTTGCCCTTCAGGGCTTCGCGGCCAAGATTGGTCCGAATCGAAGCTATAGCGCGGTCGAGGAAGCGCTGTTCGACATCGCAGAGGAAGACCGAGAACCCTGATCGCGCGAACACATGGGCAATACCGGAACCCATGATTCCCGCACCGATTACTGCAACGGACTCGATTTTCGACATGATTGCCACCCCTGCCCGAAGGGAGTTTAGCAGAGCATGATTCTATGGGGCGAAACGTGGCAACCCCAGGAACAGATCAAAGCATCAAATTCAGAACTTAGCTCCGCAGTCGAGTCGGTGGAATGGGTGCTTCCTGACTCTCACTCGCTTTCCCAAACGCAATTCTTCGATTAGGCTGGCAGGGGAACCTCCACCCAGATCTGGGAGCAGTTACAGGAATGGCAACGACCCCGACGGGAACTGCTCAGAAAAGATCCCGCAAGTCTATCCCGGAAGCACCTCGATCTGAACAGCCGAGATTGGAAGATCTGCTCGCGTATGCGCCAGCCGCGATTGCTGTTCTGAGCGGTCCGGAGCTGCGGTGCTCGTATGTAAACGAGATGGCAGTGAACGTGACTGGCCGGAAGTCGGCGGATCAACTTCTGGGGCACACGTTTCGGGAAGGCCTTCCTGAACTGGAGGGAACTGGCGTCTACGAGATCGTGGACGGAGTTGCGCGTACTCGTAAACCTTTTAGCGGACGCGAATTCAAGGTGCCATTCCTCGAATTCGAGACCGGGGCGCTCGAGGATCGATACTTCGATTTCGTGTGCCAGCCGATGCTGAATCCGGACGGGGCTTTGAACGGGATCTTCATTCACGCAATCGATTTGACAGATAGAGTTCTAAGCCGAAGGGCGCTTGAGGCGAGCCAGGAAAGATTAAGGCTGGCACACGAAGCTGCGCAGATTGGGACATGGGAGTGGGACGGGGTCGCGAACACGCGAACACTTTCGCCGGAACTGCATGGGATGTTCGGAATCGATTCTGAATTAGGCGAGGGGGCAATCGAGGAGATATGGGCCTCCAGGGTTCATGAAGCCGATCGATCGCATGTGTACAGGGTGATGTCCGCCGCAATGCAATCGGGCTTCCTGGAAATTGAATACCGCTACCGTCACCCGGAGCGTGGGGAGAGGATTTTCTACACGAAAGGTACCAGCATGGCCGGGGGTACCCAACTGGTCGGTGTGGTTCTGGACATCACGGATCGAAAGAATGCGGAGAAACTGGCCACGGAGCAGCTGGAGCGGTTCGAGTTCGCGACCAATGCCGGAGGCATCGGGTACTGGTTTTGTGATCTTCCGTTTGACAAGCTGGTGTGGGACGAGCGGGTGAAGGAGCATTTCTGGCTCCCCGCAGATGCGGATGTGGACATCACATTGTTCTACCGGTGTATTCACCCTGAGGATCGTGAGCTGACGAAGCGCGCCATTGAAGAGTCAATTGCGAACCATACAAACTATGATGTCGAGTACCGGACCGTATCGCTGGAAGGGAAGCAGAAATGGATTCGGGCGACGGGACGAACGGCCTACGACGAGAACGGCAATCCGATTCGGTTCGATGGCGTTACGCAGGATGTGACAGCACTCAAGCAGACGCGAGAGGCGCTGATTCGAAGCGAGAAGCTGGCGCTGGTCGGCCGATTGGCGACGGCCATATCGCACGAGATCAATAATCCGCTTGAGGCGGTTATCAACCTGCTATTTCTCATCGACCAAAACTCCAACGATCCGATGATCAGGAGTTTCTCGGAAACGGCACAGCAAGAGCTAGCGAGGGTATCACACATCGTGACGCACACGCTGCGCTTCAACCGGCAGCCTTATGGTGCATCACGGGAAGCGGTGTCGAACCTGCTGGATTCTTCGGCAGCAATTTACGCACCGCGCATGAAGAATCTGGACGTCGAGATTGTTCGCGACTACCGGGATAGCCGGCCGATCCTTTGCTTCGGATCGGAGATTCGGCAGGTATTTGCCAACCTGATCGGGAACTCATTCGATGCGCTGAAACCAGGCGGTCGAATGCTGCTGAGGACACGGGACCGGATTCACCCAAGCACGGGAGAAGCAGGAGTGCTGGTCTCGATTGCGGACAGCGGATCCGGGATGGATTCGGCTACGAAGCAGCGGTTGTTCGAACCCTTTTTTACGACAAAGGGCGAGAAGGGGACTGGACTGGGCCTCTGGGTCAGCCGCGAGATTCTTCGGAAGCATCGGGCCACACTGCGGGTACGAACCAGGCAGGCAGCGGAGAAGAGCGGGACGGCGTTTTCGATCTGGTTGCCGGCAGGATCTTAGCGGGGACAGCGGAGATAGGAGCACGAACTGCGGGTCCCTTTCGGCTCCCGTTGGTCGCACGGGATGACGGTCAACGTTGTGGTGCGGACTTCGTTGCAAAGCGGACCGGGCGCTTCCATATCGAATACGACCTGCGGGTCCATTTCGGCTCCGATCTACAGGAATAAGAAAGGCGCGGCTGATGATGCAGCCGCGCCGAAGTGACCCCAACGGATCTGCTTTAGTTGCCCTGAGGAGTTGCTGGGACCAGTTGCACCTGCTCGGTAACGGTAAGCATCAGGTACGAACCGGCGTCGAGAGTTGTTTGCGGATGGCTCTGAAGCAGATGGGCGGTCACCACGCCGGCTCCGATCACACCGCCCGCCAACATTCCTGCCGGTCCGCCGAGTGCGGCACCGACAATCATGCCGCCGCCACCCACACCGGCGTATTCGATTCCATCGCGTTTCAGGCGGGAACCGGGAGTGATGACTCCTTCGGAGTTCACGCGAGCGTTGGTTCCCGGCGTGGATGCGACCATGGCGTGCAGCTTGAATTTGCTGCCGTTTTCCAGAGTTACCGTTTCAGGCTCGAGGAGGATGGAGCCGTGTCCGCCGAAGTGGCCGGTAGAGAGGTCTGCGACGCGCCCGTCGATCTCTGCGCCAGCAGGAATGACCACCTGACCATTCTGAAGAACGTCAGTTGCGACACGGCTACGGAATGGCTGCCCCTTTTCGGAGAGATTGCTCGATAACTCGTCGATGAGCTTGACGCGGATCAGGGTACCTTCGCCGATGGTTCCGGGGGGAAGGGGGGTGGGGTGCACGATATCGCTGTCGGGATCGAAGTTGTTCGCGCGCGTGTTCAGCGGAGGCGCCGATGGAGCTACGCTAACTATTCCTTGATCGGTACCATCGGAGAGGCCGGTGCGCGGAGCAGAGTACATTGGCGCCGGAGCGGTCTGAACCGGAGCGGGCTGCGCCTGCTGCATGGGATGAGCAGGTGAGGGCTTGGCGATGGGCACCTGCTGCTCCGTGGTGACGATCGAGTCGTCGGGCGGTGGATTGGAGGTTCCTTCGTACTGCGATTGGGTGGCATTTTGTGCCATGAGGGCGGTGGTTGCCAACGCGAAAAGGGCACATGCAAGAATTGGCCGATTCATTCGGATTCTCCCAATCTTTGAGATAGCGGGCGGTACTCCCCTTGTTCTACTTAGACCCGGTCTGCGCGAAAATGTTCTGCGGCGCGATGAGCGAGTTTCGGCTTGAGGAGGAGGGCCGTCGATTTTCATGCTAGCGTGATGTATCTTGCGGAGCAAAAAGCGACGCTGGAGACGTGCCTTTAGCAATACGAATCAAGAGAGATAACCGTTTGTTCGGGTTCACTTATGAAGACGTTCGGAAGAGCCTGAGGTTTGTTTCTGAATCTGACTGGAAAAAAGCAGCTGCGGGTTCCCTCGGCTCCCGTTGGTCGCTCGGGATTACAGTCGCTCTCGTGGTGCGATCGTGGTGAATCAGCGATCGTTGTTGTGACCGCGGCCACAGGGGAAGAAGAAGGCCGGTTTGCTAGAATCCGAACGGAACTACTTCCTAATTTCTTCACACGAAATTGTGCGGACGGAGAAGGTTTGAAGCACGCGCATCAGCTTCTGGAAACAATTCAGAGCGCTGCCGGTGAGGCCGTTGCCGTGGATCGCCGTCCGAAACTGAATGACCGGCTGCTGCACCGCATAGCGAGGACTGAAATGACTGAAATTGTTGCAATTCGGGCACGCGAGGTTTTGGATTCGCGCGGAAACCCCACTGTGGAAGCCGATGTGATCTTGGAGAGCGGGCAACTTGGCCGCGCAATCGTCCCCTCCGGTGCTTCGACCGGTGAGCATGAGGCTGTGGAGCTGCGCGACGGCGACAAGAGCCACTATCTGGGCAAGGGCGTGCTGCAGGCGGTCGCGAACGTAGAGACGGTCATCGCACCCGAGCTCGAAGGCATGGATGCGGCGAACCAGCGGCTGATCGACCAGACGATGATTGCGCTGGACGGGACGCCGAACAAGGGCAAGCTGGGCGCGAATGCAATTCTGGCGGTTTCGCTGGCGTCGGCTCGCGCGGTGGCGCAAACACTAGAGGTTCCGCTGTACCGCTATCTGGGTGGCGTGAACGCGAGCGTGCTGCCGACACCAATGCTGAACGTGCTGAACGGCGGAGCGCATGCGGACTCAAATGTGGACTTTCAGGAGTTCATGATCATGCCGGTGGGCGCGGAGCGGTTCAGTGATGCTCTGCGCTGGTCGGCGGAGACCTTTCATACTTTGAAGGGTGTGCTGAAGAAGAAGGGTTACAACACGGCGGTGGGCGATGAGGGCGGTTTTGCACCTTCACTGAAGTCGAACACGGAAGCAGTGGATCTGATTCTGGAAGCAATTACGCAAGCGGGGTACAAGCCAGGCGAGCAGATCTCGATTGCGCTGGATCCAGCCTCAAGCGAGTTCTACGACAAGGAAAAGAGCAAGTACGTTTTCAAAAAGAGCGATAAGCGCGAACTGACCAGCGAGCAGATGGTGGACTTCTGGGCGGACTGGGCGCGGCAGTATCCGATCGTGTCGATTGAAGACGGGCTGGCCGAAGATGATTGGGACGGCTGGAAGCAGATAACGGACAAGCTCGGCGAGAAGATCCAACTTGTCGGCGATGATCTGTTCGTGACAAACGTGAAGCGCCTGCAGCAGGGAATCGAAGAGGGCGTTGCGAATTCGATTCTGATCAAGGTAAACCAGATCGGCACATTGACTGAAACGCTCGAGGCGATTGAGTTGGGACGACGTTATGGATACACGTCCGTGATGTCGCACCGGTCGGGCGAGAGCGAAGATACGTTTATCGCGGACCTCGCAGTGGCCACGGGTGTAGGGCAGATCAAGACGGGCTCAGTAAGCCGTACGGATCGCATTGCGAAATACAACCAACTGCTGCGGATCGAAGAAGAACTCGGCGCCGGAGCGGTGTACCTGGGAATTGAATCGCTGAACTACGAAGGCTAGTCAATCATTTATCGACGCTGTATAAATGCGGAAGGACGCAATGCTCCTTCCGCATTCGTTTTGCTTGTGAGCGATGGGTGAAACTTTCGTGGTACCCCGGTGTTGACATTCCGTGCGGAAGTAAGTTGAATCAGCCTACACTGTAAAAAAATGCGTCTTCTCCCAGCCTTCCTTTTTCTGCTGAGCTTTTTGACTGCCGCCGCGCAGACTACTCCCGTTATGTCCCTGCATGATCTGCGGGAGGCGGAACAGCTTGGGGCGGATCTCTATTCGAATTCTGGTGCAACGGGTCTGGTGTTGGTGGTGGTTCGGGGAGATCGCGCGGTCTTCCATGGCTATGGCGAGGCGGTGCCGGGATCGCACGAGGTTCCGACGCGAGAGTCGGTTGTGCGGATCTGCTCGCTGACGAAAATCTTCACCACGGATCTGCTGGCAAAGATGGTTTCGGATGGGACTGTCCGGCTGAATGATCCGCTGAAGAAGTTTGCGCCCGAGGCAGCGATTGTGCCGGAGCGGGATGCGCCAATCACGCTGGAGGATCTGGCGACGCACACAGCGGGGCTGGATCGGGAGATTGGGACGGCTCCAAGACACACACCGCATTTCACCTATCCGAACTTTGATACGCGGTGGAACTGGCTGGCAAGCGCGCAACTGAAGTTCACGCCGGGAACGCAGGCCTACTACTCGAATGTGGGTTTCGATCTGCTGAGCGATGCGCTTGCGGCAGCAGCGAAGACGAGATATGCAACGCTGCTCTACAAACGGACTCTTGCGCCCCTGGGCATGTGGCAGACGACGTTTTTTCCGACTTCGAAGCAATGCGAGAAACTGATGACCGGCGCGCACGATGAAGGTCCGTGCACGATCACGGAAGACACCGAGGGCAGCAGCGGACTGTATTCAACGCCCGCGGATATGGAGAAGTTTCTGAAATACCTCGTAGGCGATGGCGCTCAGGCGCAGCTTGAGAGTGCACGTCGCGTCTATCTTTTGCCATCGAGCCTGAAGGGGCAGTATGGGCTTGATCACGCGGGACGGCCGAGCGGGATTGGGCTGGGATGGATGCACCTGGGCGGAAGCGATGATGTCATGCGCGTCATAGAAAAGACCGGCGGGGGAGCGGGATTTACGACGTACATCGCTATTCATCCGGCGAGCCATACGGCGCTATTTGTAGCGATGACGGAGGGGAACTGGCGTGACAGAACGCCGGGGTTCAATATCTTCAAGGCATCGAACAACGGGCTGCTTGCCCTCGCGGGTCTGCCGCCGTTTTCGGATCGGCCGAGACGGCTTGCAAAGCCTCGGCACATTGCGCGGAGGGCGACAACGGTCAAAGCTCATGGCAAAGGGTCCTTGCGCAGGAGACGCAAAGGTTCCACAACCCAGCAGGCTGTTGGAGGAAGTTGAGCGGCTCAGCTGAACAGAGATTCGGCGAACAGAATCTCTCGATGTGACGGTTACCACGCGACGAGACGATTCCAGCATTTATCCTTGTAGTACATCGATCTACTACGAGGTGTTCTCTTCGTGGCTTCAACGAAACGTCCTCTTGTTTTGACCGTCCTTGATGGATGGGGCTATCGGGCCGAAACGGCAAACAACGCGATCGCGCTGGCGCGCAAGCCAAACTACGACAAGCTGCTGCGTGAGTTCCCGAATACGCTGATTCAGGCTTCGGACCATTTTGTAGGTTTGCCCGACGGGCAGATGGGCAACAGCGAAGTCGGGCATCTGAATATCGGTGCGGGCCGCATTGTGCAGATGGACATTACGCGCATCGACGCAATGATTGCTTCAGGACAGTTCCAGAAAGAGCCGCCGATCGTGCAGGCAATGCAGAAGGCGCGCGACGGGCGGAAACAACTGCATCTGTTCGGACTGGTTTCAGACGGCGGAGTGCACTCGCACCAGGAGCATCTGTATGCCCTGCTTCGGACAGCGCGCGAGAATGGCTTGCAGCATGTCTATGTTCATGCGTTCATGGATGGGCGCGATACGGCTCCGGACTCTGGCGCAGGGTTCATAGCGAAGCTCGAGCAGAAGATGCGCGAGTACGGCGTGGGGAAGATTGCGTCGATCAACGGACGTTATTATGCGATGGATCGCGATCGGCGCTGGGAGCGCGAGCGCAAGGCGTTTGACGCCATGGTTAACGGCAAGGCTGAAGGCGGCGCCTATCCGGATCCGGTTGCAAGATTGAAGGAAAGCTACAACAACGGCGTGACCGATGAGTTTGTGGTGCCGTTCGTCGTGGTGGATGGAGCAGGGAAGCCGGTTGGGCAGATCCGCGATGAGGACGTCTGCATCAACTTTAATTTCCGAGCGGACCGTGCCCGGCAAATTACGCGTGTGCTGGCACGTGAGAGCGGGCTGAACAAGGAAGGCGGCCGAAACCTGGAAGGTTGGGAGTCGCTGGATGAGACGATTCCGCGTAGCGAGATTCCGAAGAACCTGCACTACCTGTGCATGACTCAGTACGACAAGCTCTACGAACTGCCGATGATCATTTTGCCGGAGTCGATGGACAACATCCTGGCGAATATCCTCACGCAGAACCATCTGCGCAACCTTCGCGTGGCTGAGACTGAGAAGTTTGCACACGTTACGTATTTCTTCAACGGAGGGATCGAGAAGCCGTTTCCGGGGGAGGATCGTACGCTGATTCCTTCGCTGAAGGTGGCTACCTACGATCTGGCGCCGGAGATGAAGGCTGAGGCGATTGGCGACACGATCGTGAAGGCTGTAGGCGATACGGCGTTCGATCTTGTGGTGGCGAATTTCGCGAATGCCGACATGGTGGGACACTCGGGCAAGCTGGAGCCGACCATCAAAGCGATCGAAGCTGTGGATGCGCAGCTCGGTCGCATTTACAAGGCGGTGAAGGAGCGGAACGGGAGCTGGCTGATCACAGCGGACCATGGCAACGCCGAGATGATGGTTGATCCTGTGACGGGCGGTCCGCATACGGCACATACTACAAATCCGGTGCCGCTGTTCTATATCGCCGAAGACGCCAGCCATCACCGGCTGCGGACCGATGGATCGCTTCGGGACATCTCGCCGACGCTTTTGAGCTTGTTGGATATCGGCTTACCGAAGGAGATGACCGGTGGGGATTTGCGGGTTCCGATCGCGAACTAGTTAGCCATGATTGAGTCATCCATTCGGCAGAAAACGCCGAATGGATGGGGCACAGTCCGCATCAGAATCGCCTGCTCTGGAAGCTTGGTAGTCTTGGATTATCCCCATCCTGGTTGTGGCCGCCTGAGTACAAGCGCAAATTTCGAGTTCGAGGAAGAGCGAGCGGAGTTCCCACGAGAGCCGGAGCCGAGACATTCGGAAGCGGCAGCGGTTGGTTTTGCGATCTGTGGCTTTACGTTCTGGGTGCTGACAGACACGGTGGTCAAGATCGTGGGCCGATCTGCGTTGCCGGCGTACGAAATCATCGCGTTCCTTGGTGCATTCATGTGCGGGTTCCTCGCGTTGTACGCGAAGGTCCGGCACGAACTGAAGGTGCTGTGGCCCACTCAGCCCAAGAGGCAAATTGCTCGCTCGTGCCTGGACCTCGCGAACAACCTCTGCGTGGTCGTAGCACTGCGTCATGTGAGCCTTACGCTCTTCTACATCCTCGTTTTTCTTTCGCCGATGTGCATCACCGTGCTTGCGGCGATTTTCCTGCATGAAAAAATCGGGGTCAGGAAAGCGCTGGCAATTGTAGCCGGATTTGCCGGTGTGGTGATCGCGGTGAATCCGTTCGGAGCTTCGCGACAGGGCGACTGGATCGGATTCGCGGCCTGCATGGTTTGCGTGAGCTGCTTCTCAGTGAATATGGTGTGGTCGCGCGTGCTGACGAGAACAGAGACGCCGCAGAGTCTTGCCTTCTTTTCAGGAGTCGTGATGACGGTGGCAGGTACGGCCGGGATGATGGTTCACGCCGTTCCTCTGAACTGGACTGCACTGGGGGGCCTCGCGGCTATGGGAGCGCTTTGCTCCGCAGGCACAATCTGTTTCTATGTTGCGGTGAAGCACACTGCGGCCTCAACGGTATCGCAGTATCACTACACGCAGCTGGTTACGGGAGCTCTGGTGACGTTCCTGGTTTGGAGAGAATTGCCTACTGTGTGGATGGTACTAGGCGGAGCGCTGATTGTTGGGGCTGGCTTGTATATTGCGATGCTGGCGAAGCAGGCCGCATAAGCGACAGGCCTCAAACACGTAGGCCTAGGTGGCGGGAATTCCTATCTCTATCGTGAACGCAGTGATTTGATGGCGTTTGGGAGGCGCTCGATGGCTTCGGGGAAGCGCTCTTCGAGGAGGCGTGCGCGTTCGGCAGCGATTCCGCCGAGGTAAGACGGAACGGGAGTCGCGGTCAGCACGAGGACGAAGGCAATCACCGAGAAGAGGACTCCGGCGACGGCGGCTGAAACCAGCATGTGATAAGCATCCGCAACGTCGAGCCCGAGGATATTGAATGCAACGTGCTCAAGCGGTTTGACATGGCGAAGAGCCGCAAGAGCAAAGAGTGAGAAGAAGACTGAAAGGGACGTGAGGACGACCAGAGCCACGTCGAGGCCGCGATGGAATTTGAGACGGGAACTGCAGCGGTTGCAATCGGCGAAGTGCTTTTCGTAGTCTTTTCGCATCTCGGGCGAGATTCCTGAGATGTCATACCGCCAGCTTGCAAGAATCGCGCCCACAACACGGTCGGTACAATCGGTTTTCGCCATACTAATGACTCACCTTGTGACTGTCTGCCGCGTAACCCGATGAGAGAATTGCCCCCGAACTCACGAGTTGCCGGTTCTGTGCTGTTGGATGCCCCGCTATTGGGGGATGATGCAAATTTCATCCAACCGTATGATTCTCTGAGACTTAGTGTTCAGAGAATGCGATTTGGGTAGCTCCGGGCGGAACAATCCTGTCTTCGATTGTAACCGAGTTTTCTCAAAAGCAAATAGTTGCCAAAGGTTCATGTTGCGGTGCAAGCAACAGGCGGTTAGCGAGGAGGCTGGCTCTGCCGTTGAGCGCACGTTCGGCGCTGATGCGTGCGAGCTCTGGGAGATTGTTGCTTTCAGACAAGTGCCCCAGGACTACGTAAGTGGCCTGACCATCGTATTCGGTTTCCAGATAAGTCGCGCAAGCCTCATTGGAGAGGTGGCCGACTCGCGAGAGGACGCGCTGCTTGACGGACCAGGGATAAGGCCCGTCGCGGAGCATTTCAAGATCGTGGTTGGACTCTAGATAGAGGAGGTCGACGGACTTTAACTGCGCTTTGACGTTGGGCGGGATGTAGCCGAGGTCGGTGGCAAAAGCCATGCGGACACCTTCAGCCTGAAATACGAAGCCAACGGGGTCGGCGGCGTCATGAGGAATGGTGAAGGGGCTGACGGAGATGTCGCCGATCTGAAGGGGTTTGCCGGCGTGAAAATACTGAACCGAGGGAAGTGCAGTCGGATCCTTTTCGGAGGAGTTTTTTCTTCTTTTCGTTGGAGGGGCGGACGGGGCGGATTCGTCGGCGTTGGCTGCGAGTTCGTCGATAGTGGTATCGGTTTCGTCGGGGTCACAGTCTTCAGCAGTAGGGGCATCGGCCTCAGCCATGCGAGCGGCGGCCTGCTGGCGGCACTGTTCCAGCCACTGCACATAGGTCATCTGCTTGCGCGGGGAGAGCCAGCGGACCCAGGCACGGTGGGTAGGCTCGGTGAAGTAGACGGGTATTCCCAGCTTGCGGGCTGTTACGGCAAGTCCCGCGACGTGGTCGGAATGTTCGTGAGTGACAATGATGGCGTCGAGGGTTGCGGGATCTTCGTCGACCGCCTTCATGCGCCGAAAGAGTTCGCGGCAGCTCAAGCCGGCGTCGACGAGAATGCGGGTCTTGCCTCCGGTGACAACGGTGCTGTTGCCCTTCGACCCCGACGCGAGCACTGTGAACCGAACCATGTATCTGAGGATACCGCCGCCAGCTGTGTATATCGGGGACGTGGGTTAACGGGGAAGGAACCGGGGAATCCAGCCGGGAGGTCGAACCTATCGGGGAAGGAACTCGAGGTCTGTTCTGGGAATTTCACACATGATGCCGATGGTATTGGATTCGGAGTCATTGAGGAAGACCATCCAGAGGTCGTGGTCGGGCATTTTGGCGATCAGGTGGGGCTTATCGATGAAGGCGGCGCCGCGCTGTTGCAATACGGCGTAGGTGGCGTGGATGTCGCTGACCTGAAAGTAGAGGATAGTCCCGCCGCGGGGGCCAGGTTTGTCCGGAGTAGAGAGCATGAGGCGGATGTCGCCGCACTTGAAGAAGGCGAGGTTGCCGGCGTCGAACAGGAACTTCATGCCAAGAGTGTTCTGGTAGAAGTCGCGGGCGCGGGGCAGATCGTCGACGGTGATCGCGATCTGGCCGATCCTCTCGAGGCTGAATGCGGGAGCGGCGTCTGGGTGGGACATTGAGGCTATCTCCGGAAATCGTTAGCTAAGCTAACGATATATCATGGGTCTGGTTGAGTATGTCAATTCGAATTTCGGAAGACGCAGCGGTAGTTGCGGAGCAACTGCACTCTGCGGCCATCCACTTGCTGCGCAAGCTGAGACGTCAGGATATGGCGAGTGGGCTGAGCGCGCCACGCTTATCGGCGCTGTCCGTTGTGGTCTTTGCTGGCCCTGTGACTCTTGGAGATCTGGCGGCGGCGGAGCAGGTGAGGCCTCCAACCATGACGCGGATTGTGAGCGCATTGACGAAACAGGGTTTGGTAGAGAAGAGAAAGAACGAACGGGATGGTCGCATTAGGCTGATTGGCGCAACGCCCACGGGCAAGAAATTGCTGATTGAGGGGAAAGAGCGGCGAGTGCGCGTCCTCGCAGAGAGCATCGCCGGTCTGGATGCTGAAGACCGCGCGACGCTTAAGAGGGCAGTCGAGATATTGCGAGAAATCAGCGGCGGTTGACCATCTGCTGCTGGGACTTAGGATATGGATGGGATGCGGAGGCAGGTTTTAATCTTCGGGGTGATTGGCGGGGTCCTTATCACCCTGCTGCAGTGGACCGAGTTTCACTTCATGGTGCTGGAGCATTCGTTTGCGATTTATGGGGTGCTGATTGCCATCTTCTTTGCGGGCGCGGGTATCTGGCTTGGGACCAGGCTGTTTGCTTCCAGAGAGCGCGTCATTGAAGTTACTGTGCCCGCCATTTCAACACCAAGTCCCGTCGCCGACGCTGGAGTGCGCGAGCGCCTGGGCATCACTCCCCGGGAAATGGAAGTGTTGCAACTCGTGGCCCGCGGCTTAAGCAATCGCGAGATCGGCGACACGCTTTTTGTAAGTGAAAACACGGTGAAAACTCACTGCAGCCGAGCGTTCGACAAGCTGGGGGCACGACGGCGGACGGACGCTGTACGGCGGAGCAAGGAACTCGGTTTGCTTTGATGAGCATTTTCTCGAATCATTCATGCTTTCGCATGAATTCTGCTCTTTCTCAGCAAAATCATACGAAAGAATGACGCGCAGCGACGGACTGATGAATGAAGGTGAGACGTCGCAGGGACTCTGAACCTGCCGGACACAGGAGAGACAGAGAATGAAGAAAGATGTGTTGAAGTACGGTCTGCTAAGCGGCCTGGCGCTGGCGGTCATGATGGCGCTAACGGTTCCATTCGAGCACCACGTGAGTGCCCGGTTTGGCATGGTGGTTGGCTATACCACTATGGTGCTCAGTTTCCTGATCATCTTCGTGGGGGTGAAGCACTACCGCGATGTGGAGTGCGGAGGAACAATCAGCTTTGGCCGCGCATTTGGAGCGGGAGTGCTGATGATGCTGATCTCGTGTGCCTGTTACGTGGCCATGTGGGAGGTGCTGGTTGCCACGGTTGAAAAGAACTTCGCGCATGACTATGCGACCAGCATGGTGAAGCGGGCGCAGAATTCAGGCTTGCAGGGCGCCGCACTGGAGGCGAAGTTGGCGGAAGTCCGCAGATTCGAAGAAACCTACTCGAATCCCCTTTACAGGATGGCGATGACGCTGCTGGAGCCGCTGCCGGTGGGCATCGTCCTGGCGCTTGTTACTGCGGGCGTGTTGCGGAGAGAGCCCGGCTTGCCTGGAGAGGCGAGCACCGAGGTCTCGTGACCTCACGGTTCCCTTGATCGCTACAGGCGTAAGTTTTAAGACACATCTGACAGGAGGCAGCATGGCATCAATCACGGGTGTTGGCGGAATCTTTTTGCGAGCGAACGATCCAAAGGCTCTGTATGAGTGGTACGAAAAGCATCTCGGCCTGGTGAAAGGCCAGGGTGCGTATGGCTTTCCCGCGCCGAAGCAACGAGACGAGATTGTCTTCTCGTTTTTCAAGCAGGACAATGCATACTTTCCTGCGGGGCAGAAAGCGATGATGAATTTGCTGGTGGATGATCTGGATGGATTGCTGGACCGATTGATAAGCGAGGGCGTCGCGGTCGACGAGAAACGGGAAAGCTATCACTTCGGGAAGTTCGGCTGGGTTACGGATCCGGAGGGAAATCGGGTGGAGCTCTGGCAGCCTGCAGGTGAATGATGCAAGCGACGCGATCTACACAGTGGCTTTGATCGGATTCCGGCAGACCTCGATCATTTGAAGGCCGCCGGAACCCGCATGCTCTAGAAAGTGAACCGAACAGCCAGCTGAGCTTGTCGAGGGTCGCCGACTCCGACGCGAAGGAAGCCGCTGAAATCGAACAGGGCCGGAGAACTGAGCGGGTTCAGGTTGTTTTTGTTGTTGAAAGTATTGAACACTTCCACACGCGGTTCGAGAGCCCAGCGTCCGTCGTGAAAGTGGAATGGGCGCGCGACGCCGAAGTCTGTGACGAAGAAGGCATTGTCCTTTCGCAGGTGGTTTCGCCCGCAGTCAACTCCATCGACAAAGCGCGTCAGCGAGTTGTTGAAGCTGCAGGGAGCCCCGGTGCCAGTGCCGTTGACGTTGTCGGTAAAGGGTTCGGCAGAGTGCTGCTGAATGCGGAGGTTACCCTTAATCCCGAAGGGTAGATCTCCCACGGCGTAGGCGTTAAATTTATGGCGTTCGTCACGATCAGAGTCGGAGTACTCGGCGCCTAGGTCAAAGAAATTCGCGTAGCGGAAAGTGAAAGGATCCCGTTCATTCGAGTCCGAGTCCTTATCAACGGAGTACGTGTATTCCGCTTCAAACAGGAAGTGGTGCGTCATATGCTTACGCAGGCCGAAGGTGACGCCGCGATAGAGGCTTTTGGCGACGCTGGCTGTGTCCGTGAGGGCACCCAGATTTGTGAACGGGCCGGGGCCATAGGACGCAGTATCGCCGTTGGCGGGGATGACTGCGGGGCCGGAGACGTTCGGGTTGAGAAACGTGGTCAGATAGACACCTTTTGAAAGCGTGAAATCTGCAAACGCTACGAGATCTGAACCGATCTGCTGATCGTAGCCAACGTTATACGTGTATATCCGCGGGTTGTGATAGTCCTTGTCGAACACGGTGACACCGGCTCCGGGGCACCCAGTGGTTGGGCAGGCAGAGACCGGAAGGATCCCGGGATAGGTGGGATTTCCTTTGCCGGAGAATTGAGTCAAGGTCTGCTGCTGCACACCGTTGGTGGTTATTGCCCCGACTTGCGTGAGCATGTTCTGGCGGGCGTTGAAGATTCCGGCGCTTCCGCGCAAGACCGATCTTCCGCCGCCGACCACATCCAACGCGAATCCAACGCGCGGCTGGAATTCCTTGGTCTGATTGGGGATCTTGCCGTTGGAGGGGAATCTTGGATCTGAAAGGTACTGCCCGTAGAGCGCGGCTGAGGGAGGGATGGTCATCTCAGGGAAGATCTGTGCCTCCCAGCGGAGACCGTAGTTCAGGGTCAAGCGTGCTGTGGCCTGCCAGGTGTCTTGAGCAAAGAAGGCGGGTTCTTTATTGGTAATGCTGGAGTAGCCTGCCTGCTGCACTGTCTCGCCGTCTCTGGTTCCGGCGTCCTGCAAGTAAAGGAAAAGAGGGCTGCCGAAGCTGATTGTTCCGCCGGGGCAGGCTGACGTTGAAGCGAAGGAGCCATCGGAACACTCCTGAACATCCGGCCCGTAGCCATTGCCGGCACTTGCAGGCGTGGCGTAGTGGAGAAAGCCTGCGGTATCTCCGAAGATGTAGCGCCCAAGAGCGAAGCCGTCGAAGATCTGGGTGTTGTGACTGTGCAGATACTCGCCGCCAAACTTAAAGGTGTGCCTGCCGTGGATGATCGAGAAATTGTCTTTGAGATCGATGTGGTAGAAGCTCTCCGTGGCGCCAGGCCCCAGGAAGAAGGGCTGCCCGAACCGGAATGACGGGAAAAATCCGATACCGGTGTCCGGTACAGCGGTTCCGTCGATTGCCGATCGAGGACGGGTCTCATATCCGTAAGTGAAGTGAGCTTCGTTGAGTTTGCCGCCGCTCAACGTAGAAACCAGATTGAAGTTGGCAGTGCTGATGTGAGCCGGGCCCTCAATGCCGTTGGCAGTTCTGCCGTACGTAGCAACGTCAAAGGTCTGGTTCGGATTGCGGGAGTAGTCGAAGTTATAAGAGACGAAGAACTGGTTCTTCTGATTGACGGTGTAATCCATGCGCCCAAAGAGCGCTGCATTGTGAACGACATGGTCAACAGGAGTTCCTTCATCTTCCTTGTAATTGCTCTTGTAGAAGTTGATGAGCACCAATCGCTGACAGTCGCCGTTTCCGTTGATCTGTGCGTCGGTGATGTTGGAACCGAAGACCGGGTCTGTGATCGGGCATGGGTCCGAACCCAGTGACGTCGAGTTGTAGGCGCTGAGATTGGCGCGCAGCAGGTTCTCGTCAATGCCTTCTCCCGCGCCGAAAAAGAAGAGTTTGTCCTTGACGAGGTGGCCACCCGCGCTGCCGCCGAACTGCTCGCGATGGAAGTCGGTGAGCGGAGTGCCATCGGAGGTATTGCCGGTCAGGGCTTCGACCCTCTGGTAGTGAAACAAGCTGCCGTGGAAGTCGTTGCCGCCGGACTTGGTGATCACATTGACGACTCCACCGGCTGAGCGTCCGAACTCGGCATTGGCGCCACTGGCTACAACCTGAAACTCCTTCACAGCCTCAAGGGTGATGTCGACTGCTGCGCGTTGTCCGCCTGATTGCTCGCCGAAGAAGCCGTTGTTGTAGTCGCCACCGTCAAGAGAAACATTGTTGAAGATGCCGCGTTGGCCGTTGATGTTGATCTCATCGCCATCCGGGCCCTGCACAATGCTGACGCCAGGTGTGAGCGTGAGCAAGTCTTCGAATTTGCGGCCGAGCACTGGAGTGGTGGCAATTGTCACTTCACTCAACGTCGCGGTCGAGGAATCAGTCACAACATCGACGAGAGGAGCAGAGGTGACCACGACAGACTCCGCGGTACCCGCAACCTTGAGAGTCAATTTCAGCGTAGCTGTGAGGCCCACGGTTAGAGAGAGATTCTGCTGGATTGTCGTGGCGAATCCTGTTTTCGAAACCTTAACCTCATACCGGCCGGGCTGAAGCGAAGGGAAGCTGAAGTGGCCAGATCCGTCGGTGATAGCCTTGTGGATGGTTGCGGTATCCAGCGCGTCGGCTTCGACATTGGCTTCGGCCACGACAGCCCCGGCCGAATCGACCACATCACCCTGAATGCTGCCATTCGTCGCCTGCACCTGGGCGTTCAGGTGAGCTAGACCTGCTACACAGGTCAGAATGAATAAGGCTGAAAGTCGTTTGGCTAAGGTCGTCATGTCGGTCTCCAATTTCGGCTGTCTGAGTGGCACAAAAGCGTATCGAATGCCACTTCTGATGTGGACAGAATGAGGAGAACATTAACACGAGACCGCTAAGATTCGCATAAATTCTTGAAGGTTCGCAGATGGACGCTGCGCGCATGGCACCATTCGTCACAACGAGATTTCCGATGCCGTCGCGTCTCTCGCTCAATGCGCTTGCTGGGACGGATCCGAGTTCAGCAGTTAAGCGGAGAACTTGTGTACAGAATATGTTCGCTGGCAAGTTCGTCTCAACGGCTGAGGCGAATCGCCAGCTGCATTACACGTGGATCGGTTGTAGTGCTGGTGATGCTGCCGAATGCGGCGGAGCCGAAGCTTCCGTTCGGCTGAGCGAAAGCAGGCGTGTTGGTTACATTGAATAACTCGGCGCGGAATTCCATTCCAGTCTCGTGGAAGAGTGTTGTGTGTTTGATGAGCGCGAGGTCGAGATCCCGGTCGGCCGGACCCCGGACGGGGTTGCGCGAAGCGGAGCCGATGGTGAACTGCGGAGCGCTTCCAAACGCGCTGGTATTGAAAAAGTGCGCAGGCGTTCGAAGATCGGGCGAGAGCGAAGGCTTGCCGACGAGGTTGGGGCGTTGCAGGGAGAAGCCGGCGAAGGAGTTGTTGTTGGTCTCTTGCGTGACAGTGACGGGCATCCCTGACTGCAGTGACATGATCGCGTCCAGTTGCCAGCCACCGAGTAACGTATCGGTGATTCCCCGGGATGCGAATCGATGCCCGCGGCCGGCGGGCAAATCGTAGATCCCGCTGAATGAGGTCACGTTAGGCATGTCTCCGTTGGAGGAATCGCGTTCGAGCCATGGTCTGTACGTATCAGCGGCAACCAGGCTGCTTGAGTTCGGCGAAGACAACACGGTTGTCGAGAATACGGATGACGCGTCGTCGATGAGCTTTGAATGCGTATAGGAGAACAGTAGATAGATGCCATGAGCCAGCCGCTGCTCGACCTTGGCTTCCAGGGCGTTGTAGTCAGTCTGTCCGCTGTTGTGGCGATAAGTTGCGATGTTGAGGAAGCGTGGGTAGGGTTTCAGCAGTTGGGCCCGTGTAACGGTCTTTCCGCCGAGGGAGCTGGACGTTGGGATCTGACCGTAGTATGGGTTCGGCACCTTCTGCAGCAGTGATGCACCTTGGTCAAGCTGATCGGCGGTTAGCTGGTTCAGGTTCGAATCGGGGATGCCTACATGAATGATATGCGATCCAACGTAGGCGATTTCTGCAGACAAGTTGTTTGTGAGTGCATGCTGGACAGCAAGATTCCATTGCTGTACGTAGCCGGATCCTGCCAGGCGATCAGCGGTGTAGACGCTCTGTCCTAATCCCGCATCGGGCGTGAGCGGAATGGGCGCCACCGAGGGTCCCTGAGAGAGAACGAAGGCGGGCCGCAGATTATCCTGCGTCTTCTGCTGCACGTTCTGAATGAACGGGAATTGAGGAGTGGTGAATGGAGTGGTGATACCGGATTGATCAATGAAGACAATGCCGAATCCTGAACGGACGACTGTTTTCGGAGTGAGCATCCAGGCGAAGCCAATGCGGGGAGCCAGGTTGCCGTAATGCAGTTCGCGCGCGCTCCGCGAGAAGCCGTTCTGACCGAAATAGTCGAGCTGCTGGCTGGCAAGATTGAACACTGCACCCTGGTCGTTCTTTTCGGTCGAGGGAAAGTTCAGAGTGTAACGAGCTCCAAGGTTCAGCGTGAAGCGCCCATTGAGTTTCCAATCATCCTGTGCGAAGAACTCAAAAGTGTAATCACGGGGTTTGATCTTGCCCTGCTGCAAGTCGATCTGAAAAGTATCAATCTGGCCGAGCAAGAAGCTGGCAATGGCGTTACCGCTATTGGCGACACCTTGCTGATTGGTGCCGGTGGTCGTGAAGGCAAATGAGCCGGTTGGATTCGAAGGCGCCACGGCATTGAGCTTGTACCAGCGGAAATCGATGCCGAATTTGAGCTGATGTGCATCGCGCGTGTATGCGATGTTATCGACTGTCTGCCAGACGGCAGTTTGATATTGGGAAAACGTGCTGGGGGATGGACCCAGTTGCTGGAACCCGGAGAAGGTGAAGAGCGGCAGAGCATTGTTGAACGCCGCGTTGGTGGGGATCCCGGGGATGCCCAGGATGACCGAGGCGGTATCGCCAAGCGTGGCTCCGTCGATCGTATTGCCGCGGCGCGTGTAGCCGACGCGAAGATCTGCGAGGAGGTGCGGAGAGAAGATGTGTGTGTCATCGAGGACCGCCTGCTGCCCGAGAACGTTGGATAACCCTGAAACGCCTCCTGTGCCGATGACCGCGCCGGTGATGGCTCCGCTGCCTTCCGGGAGTGGCGTTACTGGCTGCTCGACTTCGTTGTCGTATGAGTAGCGGCCGAAAGCGATGTCGTGCCCGCTCGACGATCTATCAACGCGGATATCGAAATGGCTCTGGTGGTCGGCGTCGTTTGCAGTGCGAGTGTAATTGTTGGCTTTGGCATTGAGATTGGTAGGAGCGGGGAAGCGGGCAAGCAGAGCCCGGGCGGCGGGATCGAAGGGAACATTGATTACGTCGTCGGGGAACTCAGTGCGGACTGTCACGTCGTTGACGACCGTAGTTGAAGTGGGGTCGTAGATATGAGAGACGCCGGTGAAGATACCCTGGCGTTCGGCCATCGTGGGAATGGTGGAGATCCGCGTCACGCCGATGAGCTGCTTGACACCCTGATATGCGCCGAAGAAGAAGAGGTGATCTGGCAGGATTGGACCGCCGATCGTGGCGCCGTACACGTCGCGGCGATATTCGGGCTTCCTCGTGCCGGGAGTGGCGAAGAAGTTTCTGGCATTCAGGGCTTCGTTGCGGAAGAACTCGAAGAGTGTTCCGTGGAAGGCATTTGATCCGGATCGAGTAGCAACGTTAACGACGCCGCCGTTGAAACGTCCGAACTCGGCGGGAACATTGTTGGATTCGACGGTGAGAGACTGAATGTCATCGATGATGGGGAAGTAGACGACCTGGCCGGGCTCGGGCTGCAGGGCGGAGATGCCGTCAAAGAGATATTCGTTGGTGCGTGGGCGTCCTCCGTTGATGCGGGGAAGAACGGTGCCGGGCGGCAACTCGACTCCGGGTGCGAGAGTTGCGAGCTGAACAAAGTTGCGCGTGTTCAGCGGCATGGCGAGGACGGTGGTCCCGGCGATGTTCGTTTGGATGTTGCTTGTTGCGGACTGCAGGAGGGCGGCGTCTGCTGCGACCTTCACGGTTTGCTGGTTCGCAGTGACAGTGAGACTCAGATCGAGCTTGACCGTCTGACCAACAATCGCGCGAATCCCAATGCGCGTGAGATGGGCGAAGCCGGGCGCGTCGATGTCGAGCTGGTATACACCGGGCTTGAGGTTCGTGAAGGAGTAGTCACCGGAGCGAGAGGTGAGGGTGATGACGCGCGTATTGGTGGCGTTCTGGATGAGCTCAAGGGTCGCTTTAGGGATGGCAGAGCCGGCGGGATCGAGCACGCGGCCGCGGAGGTCAGCGCCGACCTGAGCAGTTGCCCAGAACGTCGAGAACATGGCAAAAATCAGTGCGGGCAGCAGGCGGCGAGACACGGTATACGCTCGGGGAGGGGAAAAGCTCTTCAGCGAAAGCTTTCCGGTTAGTCTCGAATTTATATGAATCGAATCGTATAGTCAAAATAATGCGCCCGTTAAGAAGTTAACTCTCTTCGCTGTCGAGGCGTTCGATCATCACGTCAGTGGATTTGATGAGTGCGGCAGCAGTGTCGCCTTTTTGGAGATTGAGCTCGCGGGCTGCAGACGCGGTGATGATGGAGGTGATATGGGCATCGCCGATGGCGAGGATGATCTCGGCTAAAAGGCCTTCGATCCGTACGCTGACGACCTTACCGGCGAGCTGATTCCGGCCACTGACGCGACGGTAGCGGGCGCGTGACTCGGGTTCGGGTCGGGCAGCGTCGGCTTGGAGATAGGGTTTGAGGCTGGCGGCCGCGAGGCGGTGGTGTCCGCCAGGCGTGCGAATAGTCTTGAGCTTTCCGCTAAGAATCCAGTTCTTGATGGCGGGATAGCTGATGCCAAGCATGCGGGCTGCTTCGCGGGGCGTGAGGAGCTGGCGTTGTGCGCTCATGATCTAACTTGTAGCACTTCTGAGTCCGATATCAAGCTCGCGAGCAGTTTGCAGGTGAGGTCGTTTGCAGCTGAGAGCCTACTCGATGCGCAGAGCTTTCACGGGATCGATTGAAGCCGCACGCCTGGCGGGTATCAGTCCTGCAATTGCGGCTGCAACGACCAGCACTCCGATGGCGATCGACATTACGGGGACGTTGACGCTGGTGATCTCAAAAAGCTGAGACTTGACGTAACGTACGCAGAAGATGGCGACGGGAATACCGATGGCCAGGCCGATGATCGTTTGCAGCATCGCTCCGCGCATGACGGAGCCGATGACGCGGCTGCGGGCCGCACCCAGAGCCATGCGGATCCCGATCTCTGGCGTGCGGCGGACAACCGTGTAGGACGTAACACCGTAGAGGCCAATGGCAGCGAGGAGAAGTGCGAGGAGGCCGAAGAGAGAAGTGAGGCGCGCAATGAGCCTCTCCTCGACAAAACGATCATCAATCTGCTGCTGAAATGTCTGGAACTTCACGATGGAGAGGTTTGGGTTGATGCCGGCGAGGGTGTCGCTCACAATTTTTTCCATGCCTGAAATGGGGCGGCTGGTCTGAATGATCAACGCTCCTGCGAACATGGAGAGGTCCTTATCGATCGAATCATCTGGATCGACGCTGCTGCCCGCTCGTTGCGTGAGCGGCAGGAAGTACATGGCGTGATCTTTCCAATAGACACTGGTGTAGGTGGTGTCTTCGACGACGCCGACGATTTCATGCGCGCCATCCCGGCCAGCAGGACCGGGGCCGGAATTGCCGAAGTGGTGCCCTATAGGGTTGCGATTGCCGAAGAACAACTTGACGAATTGCTGATTCACAACGGCTACGGGAGGCGCATTCATCGTGTCCTGTCGCGTGAAGCCGCGGCCCATGACGACGTGGGTGCCGACGGAGTCGAAATACTCCGGAGTGCCTTTCACCCACGATGCACCCTTGTTTATGTCAGGATCGCCTTGCACCTTGACGCCGGATCCCCAGTTGTTTTCCTCCATGGGCGTGTAAGTGGAGAGAGCGACTTTAACGACTCCGGGAAGAGCGTGGAAGCGGTCTTCGATGGTTTGGTAAAGAGGCTCGACCTCGGTGTTCTTGTATCCCGCGGCCTGCGGATTGATGTGGGCGATGTAGCGGTTGGTTGCATCAAGCTTCATGTCGACGTTTTGAGCCTTGTTGAGGCTTTGCGCGAAGAGGCCGGCGGCCACCAGCAGAACCAATGAAAGAGCGGCCTGCAAGATTACGAGTCCACGTTGCAGGAAAGACGCACCCTGGGCCGTTGTCCGTGCATTGGCACGGAGCGACTCAACCGGTTGCGTGCGCGCGGCCATCAGTGCCGGTGCGAGGCCAAAGAGGACGCCGGTGGCCAACGAGAGCGCAAACGCGAAGCCGATCACTAGCGGCGAAGGAGAGGCAGAGACAGGCATGTTTTGCTGGTTGGGAAAGGCGAGGGCCAGAAGTGCGTGGGCACCAAGATACGAGACAGCGAGCCCGAGCAGGCCGCCCAGCCCGGAGAGCAGGATACTTTCCGTAAGCAGTTGACGCACGATGCGGCTGCGTTGCGCGCCAAGCGCTGAGCGGATTGAAAGCTCTGCGCGGCGGCTCATGCCTCGGACGAGCAGCAGGTTTGCGATATTCGCACAGGCGACAAGGAGGACCATCGCAGCGATCCATTGCAGCAGTTTCAAGTGATCCTTGTAGCCGTCCTGCATGTTCTGGATGCCGCCCCCACCCGGGGTCAGGACTACATGCGTGCGTGGAAGAACTTTCTTTGCGCGCTCATCGGTGAACGTCTTGAGCGGGGCAAACTCCTGCTTGAGCAGAGTACTGGCCTTAGCCTGGAGAGAAGGAATTGACGTTCCCGGCTTGATGCGGCCGATGATATAAGCCCATTGGACATCCGGGTCGGTGAAGTAGGGCGCGCCGCTGACGAAGTCCATCGAATTCATAGGAAGAAAGTATTTAGGCGGATTGGTGTCGATGCGATCGCCATAAAAACCCTTTGGTGCGATGCCGATGATCGTTGCGGGCTTGGTGTTGATGTAGAACGCACTCCCGACGATATTTGGGTCGCCGGAGTAATCCTGCATCCATGTGTCGAAGCTCATGACGGCAGTTACGGGCGCGCCTTTCTGATCGTCGGCGTCGGTGAGTAGGCGGCCGGCGGCGGGGGAGAGACCGAAGACGCGGAAGTAGTTCCCGGAGACGAAGGTCGCTGTGACAGATTTTGCAGGAGCCTGCGAGCCCGAGCGTCTCACCGTTAGGGGACGCCACGCATAGCCGGACTCCATCGCGGCGAGTTCCTCGAACTCGGGAAGGTTTTTCTTGAACATGTAGTACGTTTGCGTGGAGAAGAGCGAGTAGTCGCCGTCGTCCATCCAACCGCCATTGACGCAGCAGTTGTCTGTGTCGCCGATGCGAATGAGAGTTTTGGGATCGGTGACCGGCAGATTGTGGAGGAGGATAGCGTTGACCAGGGTGAAGATGGCGGCGTTGGCGCCAATGCCGAGCGCGAGGGTAAGTAGCACCGTGGCAGTGAACCCCGGCGTCTTGCGCAATTGGCGAAATGCATAGCCCAGATCCTGCAGGAGAACTCTCATCGGTCGACCTCCACGTCGGCTTAAGGAGAATATAAGCAATTAGAGGACCGCAATGGACGTGCCTTTCCTCTTAAGAATCAATAGTTCAGGGACGAAGCGCCGTCAAAACCCGTCCGCCAGTGAGAATGGGTGTCCGAACTCGGACGCTTCACGTGCCGCTTCCGGAAAGGACTTTGGAATTCGGTCCTGCTCGGTGGCCAGCGCCCGTTGTCCAATTCTGAAATCTACTTCTCTTCAACTTAGCCGATAGAAACTGGCGGCATTGTTGTAGAAGATGTCGCGTTTCTCGTCGGGGCTGAGGAATGACGCGGACGAAACCGCGTCCACTGCCATTGCGATTCCCTCAGGCCAATACATCTGGTCGGTACCGAACATCAGTCGTTTGCCGAAACCGGCTCTCATCAGCGCTTGCAAGTAGTGGTGGAACTCGGCGCGCGGAAGAAGCCAATTAATTGCGCCTAGATCGGCGTTGACCTGCGGGTAGTGGAACAGAATCGAGATTGTGTCGTCCAGATAAGGCCAACCGGCATGCATCAAGTTGAGACGAAGTTTTGGGTATTGATTCAGTGCCTCTTCGACGAGAATGGGGTCTCCCAGACGCGCGCGGGCTTTGCGGCAACAGGGATCGAAGGACATGCCCGGGGGCATGGTTCCTGTGTGCAGAGCCACGGGGATGTCCAGTTCCTCGGCGAGTGCCAGATAGGCTGCGTACTTTGGATCATCGAGAGTGAGACCGGCGTATTGCGTGGTGACCTCTCCAAGGACTCGGAGGCGATGCTCCTTGAAATCGCTTCTCAGTGAATTGAGATCAGGGAGCGGAGTGTCCTCTGATCCGCGGATGCCAGCGCCTGCGATGATCCTGTCGGGATCGGCGTCATGCCAGGACTTCGCGGCAGCCAATCGATCGCCATCACCTCCGCTGACGACTCCCTTGACGATATTCAAGCGCTTCATTTCTGACAGACAGGCAGCTTTGTGAGCAGCTCCGTTCTTGAGCTGTACGGCTTTGCCAGTTGCAGGATTGACGGCAGCAGGGATGGGCATACCATCGGGGTACGCGTGCAAGTGCACGTCGATGATCGGCTGCTGCTGGGTTGTTTGTCCCAAGGCGGACGGAATCAGGCTGAAGGCGAAGGAGCCTGAGCTTAGTTGCAGGAATTGTCGACGGTCGATGGACATGGTGATCTCTTTTCGGAATTTACAGTAGTGTGGATGGAGGAGCAATCGATCGAAGGTTGTGCCGATCAGATCTTCTCGCTTGTGACGGGGTTAGTTTCTCGTTCAACCTGGAATAGGGAGGTCGGCAGGAATTTCGATTGTCACGGATGTGCCGCGGCCGGGATTGCTGACGACTTTGAAGACAGCCTGAGCTCCGTAAAGAACTTCGAGGCGCTCCTGGACGTTCTTCATTCCGATGCCGGCGCCATCTCTGCGGATTCCAGTGTTGGGGCGGTCGCCCATGCCAACGCCATCATCGGCCACTTCGATGACCACACGATCGCCGTCGAGCTTACTGCGCAGGGTTACGGTGCCGCCGTGAATACGCGGCTCGAGACCATGCTTGATGGAATTTTCGATGAGCGGCTGAAGAAGGATGCTGGGGACCAGGACATCCAGGGTGTCAGGGTCGATTTCCTTTTCGACATGAAGCTTGTCAGCGCCAAAGCGGACTACTTCGATATCCAAATAGTCGTCGGTGAAGCTGAGCTCGTTGCGGAGAGGAACGTAGGTGTCGTGGTCTTTGAGTAAGGCGCGCAGGATGTTGGCGAGCTTGATGGTCATTTCGCGGGCGAGCTCCGGCCTGGTGCGGACAAGAGCAGAGATGGAGTTGAGAGTGTTGAAGAGGAAGTGGGGGTTGATCTGACGCTGCAGGGCGTCGAGGCGGGCTTCGAGCAGGAGGTGCTTCTGCTCTTCGAGCTTCATCTCGATGCGGAGCGCATTCCAGACCTTGATGGCGATACCGACGACGATGGGGGCGGTGAGACAGACCAGGATTTGCACCCAGGGCTCTTTCGCGACGAGGGCGAAGAGCTTCCCTGGGAAGCGGGCGTGGATCCAATCGCGACAAGCTTCGGCGGCAACGATGAGGAAAAGCAGGAGGAATTGGCGATCGATGCGCGGCCGGCGGAGAATGCGCTTGACCCAGCGGTAGAGGCTGAGATCCACGAAGGGCGTGAAGGACCAGATTTCGTCTGGTTCTACGAAGCGGCCCAGGATGCCGGCGAGGAGCGCCACACAAACGTTGAACGGTAGCGCGAGGTATTCCCCGTGGAGGACCGCGGGGAGCGCGAGGACTGCTGCGCCGAGGGTAGCCCAACGCGGGCCGACGAGGAGACCGAGGAGGATGGTGGTTTCGAAGGAGATGTCGGCGGCGAGAAAGTTGGGTACGGAGGTGCGAATCCAGACGCCGAGCGTAAGGGGTACAAGAAAGAAGGCGAGGAGAGCGAGGGTCTGCTCGGGGCGGCGCTTTTCCGCGAAAAACAGACGGCGGAAAGTGGCAGCGCGCGCCAATACACTGGCGACGGACGCCACGACACCCAGCTTGACGAGCAGGGTGATGAGAATAAGCCTGTCGGTCACGTGACCAGTGTATTGCGTGAAAGCGAAGCGAGCTCGATCTCACCCTGACTGCAAAGAACGCGGCAAGGGCAGGGCGATTGCTGCTGTGCAGCCTAGTTGGCGAGGTCCAGGTTATAGCGCTGGATGCTACTCCCAGTTCTCCGGCGGCGATTGGGATGCAAGCGGAGTGGGGCATGCGTCTTGTCTGACCTGGGAGGGGCAGGCTGTTTTGGCGGCGAGCTGGGTAGCGAGTTGCAATCCGTACATCAGGATGTGGGCCTTGCGATCGTCAATGCGGGCTTTGCCGAGGGCATCGAAGACTTGAGTGATGGCGAGTTGGATGCCTCCGGGCTCTTCGATGGAGGCAAGTTGCAGGTGGTTGTTGGAGTGCTTGGATCGGTTCAAGGCCTTGTGGAGCTTCTGGTGGCTGTGGCAATATGCCATACCCCGGAGCGCGGGGCTGTGGCAGTTTCTTCCAGTCGGCATGATGTGCCGACATCCTTTGACCATGTGAGTCTTCATGTGGGTATCCCTCCCCCCCACCTTTTTAGGCTAAATATGCTGTTTGCAATCAATTGCAAGCCTTGGTGGGGGTAAGTTCTTGAAGCAAATGCGGTTGGCTGTTCGGACCTGAACAGCAAGGAGTTAAGAGCAGCAGGGCCAGGGGATCAGGGATCGAGGATCAGAGCTCGACTGGGCTGATTGGATTGACTCTGCATACTTCCATTTTGAAGAAATTTGCGAATTAACCTGCAAAGCGGATGGTTTCTTCTGTTGCGCATCCGGCGCGCATTGAAAGATCGGAGTCTGGGGGCTTGTGTGAGGAGAGGCGGAAGTTTCAAGACTTATTTAACCCATGAGTAAATGACGAGTTGGCGATCAACTCGACAACTTCCTGGAGATCATGGGAAACTTTCGCTCGAATGCCTTTCTTCTTCATAGTGCCGATCTGGGCTTTGTGTGTAGTGCTCGGTGTGACACTTATGTTCTTTCGCGATCTGCGGAATCTAGCGAGGTTTGTGATCGCACTCCCCACGGGGGCCACTCTTGTATCGTTTGCGCTTCCGACAGCAGTGCTGTATTTCGTGCCACGCTTTGCACACGAACCACACCCGAAATGGTATGGACTTGCTCTTATTGTTGCGTACATCATCGCTCTGCTGTTGGGAGCGCTAATTGGTGCAATTGGCGCACTTTTGCTGCTGCTAAAGCTCCCCATGAGCAAGCGAGCCTGAATCAGCCAACCTCCGAAATGGCCGACTACTCGACAGAGTCACGAAAGAGCGACTGATAATATCTCGAAGTGGAATGTCGCTGGCCCCAAGGATCTATGCTTGGACTTTTCAAGTTAGAGCCATATCACGACTCCGAACTCGGAGACTTCGAGCGGTCGCACGGACATTGGCGTAGCAGGATCGGATTAGAACCAGCAGGGATATTTCGGCTATCTTTGGTCGGAGATCGCAGGGCTCCGCACTCACAAGCGCTTCAGCTTTCACGAGAACTACGCGAGCGTTTTCCGTCTTTGGTCCCTGAAATCCAGCACGGCTTATTCGAACACTACCTGCCCTACAAAGAAGCAGCAGAGGAAGGAATCGAGATGGGTGGCTCGTTCCCGCCGATCGCCGACTCCGTTGAAGTGTGGTCGCACGTTAAGCCTGCTCACGTTCTCATCGAAACTCTAAAAGGGGAGTGGAGAGTCGAGATCGCATTTACAACCGACTGGGACGTTGAGCACACGGTCGCAGCGATCTACGCTGATTGGCGTTTCATTGAACTTAACGGCAGCGTGCGAGGAATTTAGCGGCTTGTGGTCGAGTCACCGGCAACCCTGACCTTACCAGTTTGGTGCGGAATTGGATTGGCACAGGAACATGAAATCGCTTTGGTGCTGGCGGTGCAAATCCGAGATGCCGATGCTCGACGAAGAGGAGTTCGCTGACGTTATAGCTCTTTTCTATGAAGGAGCGAGGTCTGTTAAGGAGTATCGCAAGCAAAGCGGTGAGCCAATTCAGAGCGTTCCGATGTCCGAGCGATTCAAAGCGATGCTTGCACGATACGAATCGATAACGGGATACAAAGAAACAAATCCGAATGCAATATGGCACCACAGGCTCTCGATGTACGGTCCTCCATGTCGTCACTGCGGAAGACCTTTGCGCAGCCCGGAGGCCAAGCTTTGCGGGAGTTGTATGGCACCGAGATCTTAGAGTGAATTCTTTATGCAAGGGAATCTGCGCCTGCTCGAAACCTTGTCGTCCGTTCGTCTCAATGCGACAGTAAAAGAACTGCTCAAATTAGGGCCTCCACCTTCTGAGGAAGAACTGATTCGGAATCCGTCTCCCATTCTCGAGAGTACGAGTAGCTGCTCTTATCGATCCAGAAGCCTGTGGCTGACGAAGAAGCGAAGCTGCTGGTTGGGGTATTTGGAACTGACGGCTGCTTTGGTCTCGGTTGGACTTTGTTGCAGCTCATCGAGACCGCTCCCAATTGGCCGGAAACAGGCGATTTGGAGAATTCCGCGAATGAGTGGGTGCAGCTCCTCAAAGGTCGGGCCGAGGGATGGCGAGAGGCCGGATATCCAACGCGATCCTCCTTCAAAGAAGCGGGCCTGCCGGATCCGAAAACGAATCTGGATTCAAAGAAGGATGTCGAGTAATCGCGCTCTGGTCGAACAACCGGCAAACCGGACCTGTCGACGTGTCGGCGCAAGCGGCCACGGGGTGTGACGGCTGCCGCTGGGGGTGGGAATTGGCGCAAAGTAGAATTGATGTATGGCTTTTGAGAGTGTGAAGAAGGTTGCGGAGGCGGATTTTCCGACGCGGTGGGGGGCGTTTCGGATTCTGGGGTTTGAAGGGCAGCTGCCTCCGACAGGTAACGCGGGTTCTCCCCTGCAAAGCGGTAAGGTCGAGGGGTTAGTGGCACTGGTGATGGGGGATGTGACGTCCGCGGCGCCGCTGGTGCGGATTCACTCCCAATGCCTGACGGGGGATGTGTTCGGTTCGCTGCGGTGCGACTGCAGGCTGCAGCTTGAGCTGGCGCTGACGAAGATTGCGGAAGAGGGCGCGGGGATTCTGCTGTATGAGCAGCAGGAGGGACGCGGAATCGGGCTGATGGCCAAGCTGAAGGCTTACGAACTGCAGGACCAGGGGCGCGATACGGTTGAGGCGAATGTGGAATTGGGGTTCGAAGCGGACTACCGCGAGTATGAGCTGCCCGCGCGCGTGTTGAAGATGCTGGGCGTGAACAAGGTCAAATTAATGACCAATAATCCTGACAAGGTGGCGGCGCTGGAGTCGGCTGGAATCAAGGTGACGGAGCGCGTGTCGGCGGAGGTGGAACCGCAGGAGACGTTTGCCGCGTATCTGAAGACGAAGCAGGAGAAGATGGGTCACATTGTGGAGACGCTGGCTGGGGAAGAGCAAAGCCGGTAGCCAACCGCTGATCGCAGTAGCCCGAGTCGATTCTGATTACTGGGTATGGGGAACGAATGCCTGGTGTTGGCCGTTCCTTGTGAGTGACACTCGTCTTTACCTTTCCAGAAAGAAGGCTGCGCGGATGGTCAGAGGCGGTAATCTTCCCATGGAGAAATCTGGATGATTTTGCAAGAACTGCTGGATGAAATCGGCGGGAACCTGGTGCAGGGCGATCTGGAGTGGATCGTGGATGGCGTGAGTTCGATTGAGAAGGCGAGTGCATTCGATCTTGCGTTTGCTGAATCAGAGACGGCAGTTGCAGAAGCGCTGAAGAGCAATGCGGGCACAATTGTGTTGAAGGCCGGGGCAGCGAAGGAATATCCGAGGGGCAAGTGCATCATCGAGACCAGCCAACCGAAGCTGTGGTTTGCCAAGGCGGCGAAGCTAGTGAGGAAGCCATCGCTCAGCATCGGGATTGCTCCGGGGGCGGTGGTGGCTCCGGATGCGAAGGTTGATCCGGCGGTCTTTGTAGGCTCGAACGCAGTGGTGGGGTCGCACGCATGGATTGGCGCGGGATCGCGCATTGGCGCGGGCGCGATTGTCGGTGAGTTCGTGAAAATTGGACACGAGTGCACGATCTATCCGCGAGTTGTTATTTATCCGGGAGTGACGCTGGGAGATCGCGTGGTGGTTCACGCAGGTGCGGTGCTGGGAGCGGACGGTTTTGGGTATGTGCGCGATGTTGAGACGGGAGCGTATACGCATTTTCCGCAGCAGGGAACGCTGGTGATCGAAGACGACGTGGAGATTGGCGCGAACACGACGATCGATCGCGGAGCGTTGAAGGAGACGCGCATCCGGCGCGGAACTAAGATGGACAACCTGGTGCACGTGGGGCACAACTGCGAAGTGGGCCCGGACGCGATACTGGTTGCGCTGACGGGGATCTCGGGATCGAGCACGATTGGCAAGGGCGCTGTGCTTGCGGGGCAGGTGGGGATTGGCGACCACGTGCACGTGGGTGAGGGCGTGACTCTGGGTGGACAGTCGGGAGTGTTCAATGGAAAAACCATTACTAATGAAGGGCACAAACCGGGGACGGTGATGTTTGGAACTCCAGCGCGGCCGCTGAAGCAGGTGCTGCGGGAACAGGCAACGTTGAGCCGACTGGCTAAGAGCAGGGAACGAGGGAACAAAGGGACGAAGACGGGCGCTGACCCGGATCAGGAACAGGGAACAACGAATCGAGATTAGATCCCAGGTGTAAGAGCGAGACCTGGAGCATCCACAAAATGGGACTAGAGCTGCGAAGGAGGGATCATGATCCGACGCGCGATTCCGGTTTTGCATGTCACCAATGCTGCAAAGGCACTCACCTTTTATCACGGACTGGGCTTCCAGCTGGAGTTTGAGCATCATCCGCAGGGAGCAGAGGGCGACCCGTGCTATATGGGAATTTCACGGGATGGCGTCTGGCTGCACTTGTCATCATTTGCAGGCGATGGAGTTGCGGGCGCGGTGGCAAACCTGATGGTGGACAGCGTGGACCAGCTCTACAGCGAATTCACAGCGAAACATGTACAAATCGATGTGCCACCAGTGGATCAGAGCTGGGGCAGCCGTGAGATGTATGTGAAGGATGCAGATGGGAACTGTCTTCGGTTCATTGCGTGACGGCAGCTGCTAGCTGTTAGTTTCCGGCTTTTCAGTAAGCGGAGTGAGTCTTGCGTGGCGATTGTGGTGATCGGTGGGAGCGGGAAGGATATTGGGAAGACAACGCTGGTGTGTGCGGTGATCTCGGCGCTGCGGGAGTTTGGATGGACGGCGGTGAAGATCACTGGCCATGATTACGAGCCTGCTGAAGAGGGAATGAGCCTCGGAACGGCGATTCGCGAGGAGTCGCGCGCAGGCGGAGAGACGGACACGGAGCGCTATCTCGCGGCTGGAGCGCGAAGGGCGCTGCTGGTTACACGGGTTGGTTCTGCCGTGCCTGTGAACGAGATTCGGAGAGCGCTTGGTGGAGATCGGAATGTGATCTTCGAGTCGAACCGGATCGTGGATGCGATGAAGCCGGATGTTTGCCTGGCGCTTGTGGGCGGAACGGAGAGAAAGGCGAGTTTCGAGCGGCTTCTGGTTTCGGCCGATGGGGTTGTGACGGTTGGTGGAGCGCAGGTGGATCGCCTGCCTGGTGCAGCTCGCAGATTCGACCTGGAGTTTGTCGGGCGGCTTTCGACGGATTTCGTTGACTGGTTGCGGCATCGGTTGACTGAATCAGACGAATAGGCCAACGCTCGCAGAGTTAGGAGCGATTATCGACTCCGGTTTGAGATCAAGGTGAGATCACACCCAGGTGCGAAGGCCGATGATTCCCCAATAGGCGAGGTAGATTGTGGCGAGGACGAGAGCGGCGGAGACGATCATTGAATAGATGCGGACTCCGCGGCGGACTCCTTCGGCACGGCCTTTCCATGCGGCCCAGGCGGCGATGAGGGAAGTAACTGCGAAGAGAAGTGTAGCTGCGAAAATCGCGAGCGACCAAAGCGTGACGTTGCCAAGATGGCCGATGATGTCGCCGGAACTGCCCATAAAGATCGCGACGAAGGCGGTGAGGCAGAGCATGGCGAGCAGCGGCCACATGCGCATGGAGCGCTCTGCGGGACGGCGACGGTTCCTGAAGAAACCGCCTACGATCCACACTGGGGCGTAGAGAAGTATTGAGACCATTGAAACAATTACGAATGCTGTGAGAGCTACCTGGAAAAGTGCGAACCAGGTTGGGATGCGTTTCATGGTTCCTGCTGCATAGATGAAACGTCCGTCAGCGTTGGGAGTGAGGAGCGCGGCGGAAGCAGCAGGCTCAGGAGGGCCGTCTTTGCCGACGTAGCGGAAGAAGTGGCCGGAGACGGGGATGAATGTGCTGGTTCCGTTGAGGCTCGATAGCAGCATCTTGCCGTTGTCGAAGTGGAGGCGCGACAGGCCGCCGAGCCGGTCGAGGAAACGGATCATTTCCTGCCGTGGTGAGTCTGGTTGATAAAAGCCGGCGTAGTCGGCCGCATCGGACGGGAGAGGGGCAGCAGCGGGCACTGGTGGACGCTGCAGGTGATATGTGATGTAGGCGCGTATGGCTTTGCCAATCTTGGAGAAGGCATCCCCGTTGCCGGAGTTGATGGAATAAAAGTAGCCGATGCTGTAGCCGGGAAGGTAAGCCATTTCCGTGAGCCCACCTTCGACTCCACCATTGTGGCCGTGATAGACGAAGCCGTCGTGAAATGACCAGTAGTTACCGAGGCCATATCCGGCTTTGAGGCCTTCGCGTGCTGCCCATGTGCTTGTGGGGCTCTCCATGCGATCGATATCAGACGATGGGACGAGTTGCGCGTTATTGACCGCGCCGCGATTCAAGTAAAACTGCACGTATGCGGCCATGTCCTGTGCGGAGGCATTGATGGCGCCAGCGGGGCGGTAAGTAATGTTCCAGTAGCGATAGGGCGTCCTGCCGTCGTCGTGGTATAGAGTGACCGCCTGGCTGGCATCGGGTTTGAAGTAGGTTGCGGTCTTCATGCCGATGGGCTGGAAGAAGTTTTGCTCGACATAATCTTCGAATCGCTGGCCAGTAATTTTCTCGACGATGTAGGCGGCGACCGCCGGTCCGGAGTTGCAGTAGGCCATGCGAGTTCCGGGACGCCAGCGGGATTGGCGTGAGGATCGGCCGAAGTCCAAGGCTTGGCGAAGGCTCATGTCTGGTGCATCTTTGGCGTATTCGCGGAGATGCAGGTCGTCCCAGCCAGTGGTGTGCTCGAGCAGGTGGACGACGCGTACAGGGTCAGTGGATTCCCACTTATTTTCGTAGCCAACCTCTGGGATGAGATTGTGAATGGGAGTGTCAAGGGTGAGCTTGCCTTCGCGGACGAGATTAAGAATCGAAAGGGATGCAAAGGCCTTCGAGGTTGAGCCTATGCGGAAGAGGGTCCACGCGGTCGCGTCGCGGTTCGAGGCAACGTCGGCCTTGCCGAGCGCGGTGACCCACTCAGGACCGTCGCGGTGGACGATGGCGATGGAGATACCGGGAGTGTGGGTATCGGAGAGGATCTTCGCGATCTGCTGTTGAAGTTCAGGAATGGACTGAGCAGGCTTGGGCATTTCAGGAGGCTTGGGGGCGGCGATGGCGAAGGTTGCGAGTAAGAGAAGAATGAGGGCGTAAACGGACCGCTTGCACATGGTCGCCTCGATCGTCTGGAAGGATTCCAGAGGTTCAGGTTCGGAACGGATCATGGTACTGCCGACCGAGCCGGGTGCCAAGTGCCAAGGAGTTTCCTGGCCGTTGCCGACGATATAATCTCCTTAGTCTCGAAGGACAAGACAAGAGTTAAAGACAGATTCTCGCGCATCGCAAGAAGTGGGACCGACCGTAGAGACAACGGTTTCAACAAGAAGATCCTGTCCGATCTGAAACGCTCTCTCTGAAAGTAAAACCCTGACTCATGCGGAATGCGTGATCGCAGTGGTCTGTGCGCGGAAGCCAGGCCCTGATGGTGTGTTGATGGCTGAGAAGTCGAGAGCGAGCTTTCTCTTCATCTCATCGCAGTTATGGCGAGGAAGACTTTGGCCTACAGAGGAGGAAGGATTCATGAGTTCGCGCCAAGATGAGCGCCCGAGGTTGCGGGCGTCGAACAGAATCCGGGCAGCGTTGGTTGTCGCTTCGCTGTTCTCGCTTTTGAATTGCGAGGTGGTTTGGGCGGCGTCGAGAGAGGAAGCCACCCCGGTGCGGATCGCGGATGTTGCCTGCGCCAAATGTCACGCTGCGATCTTCAAGAGCTATCTGGAGACGCCGATGGCGAATGCAAGCGGGTCTGCGAGGGAGCGGCTCCGTCCGGGCAAGTTTGATCATGCAGCCTCGTCTATGGAGTACACGATAGCGGCGAAGCAGGATCAGCCGATGCTTTCTTATCGTTCGCTGAAGGAGCCGGATGTGGCCGGGAGCTTTCCGCTTGAATACTTCTTGGGCTCGGGGCATTTGGGGACGACCTATTTGTACTCTGAGGGCGAATTTCTCTTCGAGTCTCCGGTTGCCTGGTATGGACCGACAAAGAGTTACGACATGAAGCCCGGACTCTCGGAGATGCGCAATATGCCGCCTCCGATCCCAATGCAGAGCGGGTGCTTGCGGTGCCATATGAGTTCTGTGCAGCCGAGTGAGGCGGGTACACTCAACCGCTACCGCGGGTTGGCTTTTCTGCACACGGGCATCACATGCGAATCATGCCATGGCGACTCGATGGAACATGTTCGAACCGGGGGCAAAGCAAGAATTGTGAACCCGAAGAAGTTGAGCGCTGACCGGCGCGACTCGATCTGCATCAGTTGTCATCTCGAGGGAGATGTCCTGATAGAGCGCGCTGGGCATTCGGCGCTGGACTATCGTCCGGGAGAATCGATATCGACGGATGTGGCGTTCTTCGTCCGGACGAGCGCAGATATGACTGCACGCGGCGTCAGCGAGGTTGAACAGCTGAGCCAGAGCAGATGCAAGCGGGCCAGTGGCGATCGCATGTCGTGCATGAGCTGCCATGATCCGCACTACACACCCGCAGCGACGGAGAAGGCAGCGTTTTTCAGGAGCAAGTGCCTGGCATGTCACAGTGAGCCTCAATTCGCACGAACACATCACCCAGAGAACAAGGACTGCACGAGTTGCCACATGCCGCGAACGGGCGCAGAGAACATTCCGCACGTGGCGTGGACGGATCACCGGATTCTCAAATTGCCGAGAGGATCGGACAACAAGCCCGAGGCGGGAGGAAGTGAACGAGCGCTGACGCCAATTTTTTCACCCGGCGCGGATGCGCGAGACCTGGCGATGGCCAATTACAAGGCGGTGCTCGAAGGAGACAGGACTCGCGAGCCGGTTGCCTGGGAACAGCTGAATGCGGGGGGCGATCAGATTGCGAATGACGTTGCAGCGCTGGATGCGTTGGGAAACCTTCAGGCCGAGCGGGGAAAGATGCAAGACGCGGAGGAGTCATTTCGCCGAGTGCTTGCGCAGGCTCCCGATGACTTGACAGCTTTGTCGAATCTCGGTGTTTTGCTGGCAAAAGAGGGGAGGCTTAGCGAATCAATTGCTGTGCTTCAGAAGGCATTCTCGAAGAACCAGGATCTGCCTGGCCTCTCAATGAACCTGGCGCGCGCAGAGTGCATGAATGGTGATGATGCGGACGCCCGAACCACGCTGCAGACAACTCTGGCCTATGGCAGCAACCTAGAGAATGTGCGGCGTCTGCTCAAGCAAATGGATGGCTGCAAGGCAGCGGGAACAAGATGAGCAGGTGAATCAGATGCTTTCCGCGACCGGTGATGACTGGGAGTTGCGGGTCGCGGCGAGCTTGAGGCCGATCCAGCAGCTTATGGGCCATGTGAGGAGCCATGAGAGCCAATACCAGTGCGGCCATCCCTTGGACCAGTTGGGGATGATGGCGGCGATTCCCATCACTTCGCCCAGAATGAAGAACCATAGCACGTGTCTTGAGGGTCGGTTCGGCGCGAAGCGAGCGCATATCCAAGCGCAGAGAATGGAGATCACCACGAAGAAGGCCGTGCTGGCGAGGAGTGCGGCGTTGGAGGGGATGCGGCCCTTTTCAAAGTCGCCAGGGAAGATGCGGCTGAGGATGGGGTCGGTGCAAAGAACAAGGACGATGGAAAGAGCGTAACTTCCCAGTACTATTCCGATGGACTTGAACATCGGTGACCTCCGTTGTCACGGGCGTTGAACGGGAGAGGGTGCCGCGTGAGGTGTTCTGAAAATGTATCGCGGAGGCGGGGAGTTGGGGAATGGAAAAGTGAGGGTACGCAGGTGCAGCCCGGACTGTCTGGCTTCCGCCTGAAGGATGTTTTTGTTTGTGGTTAGGGGATCTTGTTTCCCAGGTCTCCAAAACCGGCAGACATGGGGCACCCGCGTGTGTCTCAATTGGCGATGACGTAGATGTGGGCTTCTAGCGTGCCGTCCGGGGTGAAGACGTCTGTAAGGACACGACGATATTCGGGGCCTTCGAAGTCGTCGAGGCGGGACCAGTGCAGGGGGAGTTCTGAGGACTCGAAGATGTTGACTTGTACTTCGGGTCCGTTGGAGTCCAGCGTTAATCCGGGGAAGCCCATCGAGGCACCCCAGCCGGCCTTGTGCAAGATGCCGCGGACGGTGCCCTTAAGCCACCGGCCTTTGAGGCTCGAGAGCTGGTCGTGATTGATTTCGCCGGGAGAGAGGCTGCCGTAGGTAGCGAGTCGTGTGTCCGAGTCAGGCACGGGTGATCAGCTCTTCTTGTCGCTAGGGAATGGCTCGGTTTTGAAGGAGCCGTCACGCTGCTTGATGAGGAGCTGAACCTTGCCTTCGGCTTCGTCCAGTTCTTTTTTGCAGGCGGCGGAGAGGACCGTGCCTTCTTCGAAGAGCTTGATGGAGTCTTCGAGGGATAGATCGCCTTTTTCGAGCGTTTCGACGATGGATTCGAGTTTCTTGAGGGATTCTTCGAAGGATGGCATGGGACGTTTTTATTGTATGGGAGAAGACGGATCGCGTTCGGCCATCTGCGATCGATCGGTGAAAGTTCTGGTCTCCCATGTCGCCAAAAACGGGAGACATGGGACACCCGTCTTCCAGTCAGGCGCTGGGTTCGTCGGTGTTCAGGACGCCGGAGGGAGGACGCTGGCGATCACTTCGGCTGCTGCGGTGTAGCGGCCGAAAGGCGCGCTGACCTGGACGCCCTGGACCATGCCACGGACGGACTCGAGCATCTCCTGGGCGATGCGGATGCCTTCTTTGCGAGCAGCGTCGGGCGTATCGGCCTGGGCCATGCGGAGCATGATCTCTTCGGGCATGGAGACGCGAAGGTCGTTCTTCATGAACTCGGCGTTGCGGAGGCTGGTGAGGGGCCATATGCCGGCGATGACGGGGATACGGTAGGACTCAATGCGATTGAGAAACTCTTCGAGGAGGCGAAGGTCGAAGACGGGCTGGGTGATGGCGTATTCGGCTCCGGCTTCCACCTTGAAGGCGAAGCGCCGCAGTTCGTGCTCGATGTCGGGTACGCCCGGGTTGGCGGCTACGCCGATGGTGAAGTTGGTGGAGGCACCGATGGAGTTGGCGCCGATGTCGAGGCCGTGGTTGAGACGGCGGACGATATTGACGAGGCCGATGGCGTCCACGTCGAAGACGGCGGTTGCGTCAGGGTAGTTGCCGAGTTTGGGCGGATCGCCGGTGAGACAGAGGATGTTTTTGAGACCGATGGACGAAGCGCCGAGAAGATCGGACTGGATGCTGAGCACATTTCGATCGCGACAGGTGTAGTGAAGGATGGTCTCGATGCCGGTGTGCTGCTGGATCTGGATGCAGAGGCTCTGCGCGCTCATGCGGGCGGATGCGCGGGGAGAATCGGGGACGTTGATGGCGTGGACGCCTAGTTGCGCGAGGAGACGCGCGCCCTCGATCTCTTTGGTGCAATTGATGCCCTTGGGGGGGACGATTTCGACGAGCGTGACGAACTGGTTCTCCTGGATGAGCGAGCCGATTCGCGAACGCTCTGCGAGAGGCGCTGGCGGGGTTTCGGTGGAGATTTCGGCGTGCTTGCCACCGTCGGTGACTCGCGCCTGGGCGTCGATGGCGCGCATGGCGGAGCGCATCGCACGTGTGTGGTTGGGCGTGGTGCCACAGCAGCCGCCGACGATCTGCGCTCCGGCGGCGATGGCCTTGCGGGCGAAGCTGGCCATGTATTCCGGCGAGCAGAGATAGATGTTGCGGCCTTCAATGGCGCGAGGCATACCGGCATTGGGCATGGCCGCGAGGGGAAGGTCGGTGGCGGCGCGCATGCACTCAAGCGCAGTAAGGACCGTTGATGGGCCGGTGGAGCAATTGACGCCAATGGCTCCGGCGCCCCATTCGGTAAGGAGGGCAGCGGCCTGTTCGGGCGATGAGCCGTCGAGGCAGTTGCTCTCGTCGTCAACTGTAACCATGACGAGGACGGGGAGGTTGGGCGCGGTCTCTTCGGCGGCCAGGAGAGCTTCGCGGGCCTCGTTCAGGGCGGGCATGGTCTCGATGATGAGGAGGTCGACGCCTGCTTCGGCGAGAGCTTGGATCTGTTCGGCGAAAGCTGCGCGGGCCTCGTCGAGTCCGGTCTTGCCGAGGGGCTCAAGACGGACGCCAAGAGGGCCAATGGAGCCGGCAACGTAGGCGGTGCCGGCCTGCTTCTCCTTGAGGTGGTCGACGGCCTGGCGGGCGAGACGGACGCCAGCTGCATTGATTTCGACAACCTTAGAGGCCAGGCCATGGCGGGTCAGGCGGAAACGGTTGGCGCCGAAGGTGTTGGTTTCGATGATCTCGGCGCCCGCCTGAAGGTAGTCCTCATGGATGGAGAGAATCAGGTTCGGGTCAGAAAGGTTCAGTTCGTCGTAACAGCGATTTATGAAGACACCGCGGGCATATAAGACGGTACCCATGGCGCCATCGGCGAGCACCGGGCGATTGGAAAAGAGATCGGCGAACTGAGGCATCCTGTCTCAATGCTACAAGAACAGGGAACAAGGAACGAGGGAACAAGCTGACGACGGATGGGGAAGTGCACCTGCAATGAAATGAGTGGGTTGCTTTGTTATGATTGGAGAGTCAAAAAGCTAAGCAGACCCGGTCAAAGGGAGAGGCCAGAATAGGGCTCCGATGGGTCTGGAGTTGCGGCAACCGCCATTCATATTACGGTCCGAAAGGCGCGGTGAACTGCGCCGATATTCGAGGGAAGCGATTTTGAAGAAGAGAAGTCTTTGGCTCTGCGCCGCAGCGGCGGTACTGGTATCAGTGGTGCTGGCGGGATGTGGTTCGACAACGTATTTTGCGGGAAGAGTGCTGCCGCCCAGCGGATTGACGAACCGGGTACTGATCGCGGTGCAGAACCCGAGCGTTTCGTCAGCCGGAGCGCTGACCTTCGTCGACGCTTTCTACGACATCAGGTTCAGTTACAACCAGAAGGTGGCAGGGTTCTCCATCTCCGGGTACTCGGGAAATCTGCCGATCACGATCCAGAACATGCCTGAAGAGCAGCTGGGCGCCATATACGGGTCGGGGGATGGTTCTCTACACCTGGTGAACTATCAGAAGGAAAGCGATAACGGAGCACAGAAGGGCATCAGCGGACTTTCATCGAGCATCTTTATCACGCGCAACGCCAGGTTTGTCTTTGCTGCCAACCAGCAGGCGACGGTGTTAACCGTGGTTGATGGTGGGGCGGGCACGGCATACGCTCTTGGATTGCCTGGAGTTTACCGGGTGAGCGTGAACCCAGGCGGCACGGCTGCGATGGCCTTTGTGCAGAACTCGAACTACGCGTACTACGTGCGGCAGTTGACGGCGAGCGAGACGCTAGCGTATTCAGGCGGATCGAGCACATGGCCGAAGGCGGCTATGGATTGCGAACCGCAGAATGCGCCAGGCTGGTGCCTGTTCCAGATGCAGAGTCCAGATGCAGTGGACGCAACGGGTAATCCCTATGGCACTCCGCTGGTGTTTGACCGGCCGATCAAAGCGCTCTTTTCGCCAGATGGAAGTACAGCTTACGTTCTGAATTGCGGACAGGAATGTGGTGGAGGAGCTTCCTCGGTTTCGGTGATGCCGGTTTCGCCGGTGATCTTCCCCTCGGGTCAGCACTCTGGCAAACTACCGACGAATGCGGTGCTGCATTCGGACTGCGGGACCACTCCGGGGGCGAGCTCGTGCACGCTGGCTGTGCCAGGCGGCTCGAGTAACGCGCTGCTGGCAAATTCGACAATGTACGTCATGGGGCAGAAGCTGATGCCCGATGGGCTATTCACGGGTAATTTGACGATCCTTAGTCTGACTGGAACCGGAACGAGCACGATTTCCGGTGGCGCTCCGATCTCCATCAGCGATGGGGCACCGGGTGCGCCCAGCCGGATGATTATGGCGGACGACAACACGCTCTGGATTGGTACGACGAAGTGTACGAACGGGGAGCGCTATGCGACTGGTCAGCCGTATGGATGTCTGACCATGTTCAACACCAGCAACAACAGCGTGACCATGCTAGAGCCGTACCATGGCGATTTGACGGGCATTGCAGCCGTAACAGGACTGCACAAAGTGTATGTGGCGCAGGGCGGGCAGGTGTACATCTACCACACTACTGATGGCTCATCGATCAACAACCAGTACGTGACCGTCACTGGAACGGCGTCGGACGTCGCGTTCATGGACGGACACTTCGACGGCAACAACACCGTTTACTAAAGACAATGGCGGACAGAGAGGCTGATGGTCGCGCGGATGTGCTGGCGATCGCGGCACACCGCGATGATGTGGAGCAGACCTGCGGCGGGACGCTGTTGCGGATGGCTGCGCGTGGACTGCGGACGGCGATTCTCGATCTGACTCGGGGAGAGGCTGGAACACGAGGCACCGCGGAGGATCGGGAGCGCGAAGCAGCGCAAGCGGCAAAGCTGTTGGGAGTGAGCCGGCGCGAGGCGCTGGATCTGCCCGATGGCGCGATCGAAAACACTCTTGAGAATCGGAAGAAGATCGTGCGCGTTCTACGCGAGATTCGGCCACGCGTGGTGATCCTGCCGTACTGGCAGGCCCGGCATCCGGATCATGCGATAGTAGCGACGCTCGGCTATGAATCATGCTTTCTGTCGGGTCTGGCGAAGGTTGACACAGGAGCGGCACCGCATAGGCCCTTCAAGATTGTCTACGCGAGTTTGTATGCCGATGTGCGGCCCAGCTTTGTTGTGGACATTACGCCGTTCATCGAGCAGCGACACAGAGCGCTGATGGCCTACAAATCGCAATACGTGAATCAGGCTGCCGGCAGCACGCTGTTTGTTCCGGAAGAGGAGATTCGCGACCGGACGTTTGCGGAGGCGCGGCACTACGGGCTGCTGGCTGGCGTGAAGTATGGTGAGCCGTTCGTTCAAAAAGAGATTGGGCTCGTGGACGATCTGACACTCGTGCCGGTGCAATCGATCTAGAAACAGGGGACGAAGAGCACGAGGGGACAAGGGCACTGGGGACGAGAGATTAGTTCCCGCTAATCCTTCAGAAGATTTCGTTGTGGTCTGTCGTTCCTACAAGCATTACAAAATGTTATAGCAAAGCAAAATAGAATAACTTTGCGTTATGACATGTCTGCGCCGAAACTGAAGGTGGAGGGTGTATGGCGACGCAGACGTGGGACCCCCTTGCCTACGAGCGGAACGGTGCCTTTGTGCACGAACTTGCCGGCGGAGTGCTGGAGTGGCTTGATCCGCGGCCGGGTGAGTATGTGCTTGACCTCGGTTGCGGAGATGGGCATTTGATGCGGCGAATCGCCGAGAGCGGTGCTCATGTGCTGGGCGTCGACGCGTCCACGGAAATGGTTGCGGCGGCCAGGGAGCGAGGCATCGAGGCCGAACATGCCAAGGCGGAGGAGCTTCCGTTTCGAGATTCGACTTTCGACGCGGTGTTTTCTAACGCAGTGTTGCATTGGGTGCGCGACCAGGACGCAATGATGCAGCAGGTGCATCGCGTATTGAAGCCTGGAAGACGCTTTGTGGCGGAGATGGGTGGGCATGGAAACGTCGCGGCGATTCACGTTGCGTTGACGGCTGTGCTCGATCGGCATGGGTTCGGCGATCGGGAGCGAGGTGTCAACTACTATCCATCGCTGAATAGCTACTCCGACCGCCTGAAGCATCATGGATTCAGAGTGGAGCAGATGGCGCTAATTCCGCGTCCGACGAAGCTTGGTGAGAACGGTATGGAAGGCTGGCTAAGGACGTTCAGGCGCGGAGTACTGGAAGGACTGCCAAATCCTATACGCGAGAAGGTCGTGCGGGAGACTGTAGATCTGCTTGCGCCAGCACTCCGCGACGAGGACGGGAATTGGATTGCGGACTATGTGCGGCTGCGCTTTGTAGCGAGAGCGTGAGTGATCGGTTCAGATGACTACCTGGATGGGGATCCACTAACGCCAAGCGCGAGAAGGGCCCCGGTGACACGGTTGGCAGCATGGCGGACAACGCTATCTTCGCTAGCGAAGTCGCCGGCAATGCACCGGACACCGAGTTTCTCTACTCGTTCGAGGTCGGCCATGATAGGCGAAGCATTCTCAGCGGCGTAGCGGGCGAGTGTTTCAGGCGAAAACTGCGCGGTATTGATAATGGCGTAGTCGAATATGGGTGCCCGGGTGTGCTCGTAGATGCGCTCGATGTGTTCGGACGCAGTGAGGCCAAGGCTTTCGTTGGCTTGGGTCATGAGGTTGCAGACGAAGACGCGCACGCCGGAAGCCTCGGCAAGGGCGGAGGGAATCCCTTGCACAAGAAGGTTCGTGATGAGCGAGGTATACAGGGAGCCTGGACCAACGGTGATGAGGTCGGCACGATGGATGGCCTCCAGAGTTTCGGGCATCGCCGCGGCGTTGGGCGGATCGAGCAGCAGCTCAGCGATACGCTGTTTGCTGGCAGTGATGTTGGTCTCGCCGCGCACAACGGAGCCATCTTCCATGTGTGCAACGACGGTGGCATAGGAGGTTGTAGCGGGATAGATGCGACCGCGGGTGGCCAGGATTTTGGAGGCGAGCTGGACGGCGTGCGCGAAGTCGCCCGTGATCTCGCTGAGAGCGGTGATGAAGAGATTCCCGAAACTGTGGCCGCCAAGGCCCGCGCCTGTCTTAAATCGGTAGGCGAAAAGTTTGGATAACAGGTCTTCCTCGGCGCTGAGGGCGACCATGCAGTTCCGGATATCGCCGGGGGGCAGCATGTTGAAGTCCTGGCGAAGCCGACCGGAGGATCCACCATCATCGGTTACGGTGACAACCGCCGCGAGATCGGATATGTGGCAAGGGTCGGAAGCAGGCCAGTCAGGAAAAGCGACATGCTTGCGGAGGCCGCGAAGCAGAGTGGAGAGGCCGGTGCCGCCGCCAATAGCGACCACGCGGAGAGGCGCGGACGGCGCGCCGGGCGCCTGCTCGCTGGAGTCAGACGCACCGGTCGTGGAAAAACTGGAATGGATTTGCGAGCCTGATCGCGAACTGGAAGTCACAGAGTTCCTAAGGGCGAAATACAAGCCCTACGGTAGTTCAGGATACAGCAACTCCGTGAAGCGAGGATCGTCGACCATGCTCTGGAAGTCGTTGTCAGAGCGTGCCTGGAGTCGGTTCTTGGGATTGAGTTCGATAGCCTGCGAGAGGCTGTCGAGACAATCCTGCGACTTCCCAGTGATTGCGTGAAGAAGCGCCAGGCCGTAATAGGCGAAGTCGGCGCTGGGATCGTCAGCCAGAATGCCCTTGAGCTGGTTGGCGGCTTCTTCAAAATCGCCCGCGTTGATTTGCGAAACGGCGTAGTCGTAGCGTTCTTCAGGAGTGCCGAAGGCGAGCCCTTTGCTGTCGAGCTGTTTTCTGCAGGTCTGGATGTACATTCTGCAGCGCTCGCAAATTTCAGGAGGAGCCGAGGGCAGCACCTTTTCGAATGCAGCAATGGCTTTGTCGAACTTGCCTTGTTGCACGAACTGAACGGCGGCCTGGTATTGCTGTGCAATGGCAGCCGACGCCGTGCTCGATTGGCTGCTGGGCCTGGCAGCCGGCGGGGGAGCTTTTTTGCGGCCAGTGGCCGCGGATTTTGCCTCTTGCGTCATGGTTTAGCAGATATCCGTTTTCAGTAACAGATTGAATTGTAAAGGCTCAGTACGAGCGATCGCGGTTCAAGTTCTTGCACTCAGGCCATCTTTATACCGATAAGACCCCGATACGTCAATGGGCTGAGCGGATAAGGAGCCGATCAGGAAGAAGACCTAGCCGGAACATTGCGGTAGATTGCGGGATTGAGAGTGGGGTCGTTGTACATCTTTAGCTGTCGATACAGCTTAAATCGGCGATTGCGAGCCAGGGTTTCTCGCCAGAGGACATCGAGACAACATGCGAGATCGTCGCGCTGTTCTTCAAGAATGGCGAGTCGGCTACGATTGCGCTCGGTGTGTTCAGGAGAAGCGTCGGCACGATTGGCTTCTTCATGAGTGTGATAGATCTTCAACGCCAGAATCGAGAGACGGTCGATGATAAGGCCGGGAGATTCAGAGTGGAGGGGAGCATTCTGGTTGGGGAGTTTTTGAGGAGCCAGCCAGTTGAGCAGGGTGCGGTCGAGTTCTTCGGCCAGGTCGTTGCGGAGCTGGTTGGTGTGGTCGACGCGGCGTTTCACGTTTGCCAACTCGGCGTCGGTAGCGCCTGGAATGCGGGCTTCGTCCTCGATGTGCCAGAGGTCGAAGTTGGCGCGGTGCTGGCGGGCGACGAGTGCGAGCCACGGATCGGATTGGTTTTCGGACGGGTCGTGCAGGAGATGCCAGCTTTGCGTCAGCTGGTTATGAAGGCTCACGATTGCGGCGGCTGAGAGCATTCTGGCGTTCAAATGAGATTATCACCGGTCCAGGCGTGACAAAGCGAGTGCCTCCGGAATGGTGGGTGGGGAGGCCATGGTTGGTTCAGGGCGCGATCATGAGATTACCTTTTTCCCCACTCGTCACTTGCGATGATCTCTTCCGTGCGGCTGGAGTGGGAACAGGAGACCGGCGTCTATGGTAGAACTATCGTCACCCAGTCTCCAATTGCACGGCGGTGGAAGGACAACGGAGAGGAAAATGGCGCACGTGATCGATCGGTTTCTTTGTATCGCCAGCTATGAAAAAGGGCAGGAATTCATGCGGCAGTGCGCGGAGATGGGGGTGAGACCGTCGCTACTTACGGTGCAGAAGCTGCGCGAAGCGGCCTGGCCGCGCGAGGTGCTGGAAGACATCCACCTGATGCCCGACGAGTATTCCGTCTCGGATCTGATGAAGACAGTGTGCTGGATGTCCAGGGGGCGGCAGTTCGACCGGGTGATTGCGCTGGACGAGTTTGACCTGGATGCTGCGGCGCGGGTTCGGGAACATACTCGGATTCCAGGGATGGGCGTCACGTCGACGGCCTACTATCGGGACAAACTGGCGATGCGGACCGGCGCAAGCGAATCGGGGTTTCTGGTGCCGCCATTTTGCCGCGTACTGAACTATGACGAGCTGCGCGGCTATATGAAGCAGGTTCACGGTCCGTGGCTGTTGAAGCCCCGAGCAGAGGCATCTGCGCTCGGGATCCGCAAAATTTACGAGCCTGAGCAGCTATGGCGCACGCTGGATGAGCTTGGCGACACGCAAACGAACTATCTGCTGGAGCAGTTTGTGCCGGGCGACATCTTCCACGTGGACTCGATCATCAGCGAGCACAAGGTTGTGTTTTCTGCGGTGCATCAGTATGGAAAGCCGCCGATGCAGGTAATGCATGAGGGCGGAGTATTCACGACGCGGACCGTGAACAGACAGAGCCGCGAGTGGACCGAACTGACCGCATTGAACGCGCGGCTGGCGCCCGACCTGGGAATGGCACGAGGCGTGACGCACGCGGAGTACATTCGTGCACACGAGGACGGGAGGTTCTACTTTCTGGAGATCGCGGCCAGGGTGGGGGGCGCCTTCATCTCTGACCTGGTGGAAACGGCGACAGGGATCAACCTGTGGCGGGAGTGGGCGCGGCTGGAGGTATTGCATCTTCGGGGAGAATCGTATGTTCTGCCGAGTTTCACCGAGAAATACGCCGGAAGCGTGCTGTGCCTGGCGACGACGGAAGAGCCGGATACGAGTGCGTTTAACGCTCCGGAGATTGTCAAACGGATGAAGAAGCATCACCACGCGGGGCTGATTGTGTGTTCGGAGAGTGCGGGAAGGGTGAGGGAACTGGTGGATCAATACAGTTCGGAGTTTGCACAGCGCTTTCTTGCCGCGCTGCCTCCGCCGGAGAAGCCTACTGCCTGAGCGGCCGTGGCTTCGAGAATAGGCACAGATCCAGTGTGAAGCAACCCGGTTTCTGTGGCTGTGAATAGCGTCCAGGCGCGTTATGCGGGACAATTCGAACGGCTGATATGATGGAAGCAGGTCTTGAAAAAGGCCTTCCCACCCCAAAGTGGGCGGCTAGCTCAGTTGGTTAGAGCGCCTGCCTTACAAGCAGGAAGTCGGGGGTTCGAGTCCCTCGCTGCCCACCACGCATCGCGCTGTCAGCAAACAGTTTCAGTGGCTGGACTCGCTTTGGCGCAATCGCTTTGGCCGATATAGCGGCTTCTATTCACTCCAACAAAGGACTGTGCATCCAAGGTCTGCATGGAGATTAGATATGCGGGCCTCATTATCGAAGAAGTTCAAAGATACAGTAAAAAACGTAATAGCAAATGTTGAGAAGAGGTCGGGAGTTTCGCCGGAAGACCCCGACTTCGTCGCACTCAAGAGCCTGTTGAAGAGGCGGGTGCGCGAAGTGGAGTCATCGAAAGATGGAAAGCGGCCACTTGTTCGGGACTGGACCACAGGCCGCATGCACCGGAGGCGGACTGCTTGAGCGGTAGGGTTAGCGACGCTCGGGCAGCATAACGGGTGTGTTCCGCTGATGGGTTCTCAGATTCTGGTAGCGCTGACGATGTAGTAGGCGACGGGGCCGAGGGGAAAACTGACGAACGGAATTAGAAGTGGAGCAAGCACATTGTTCCAGCGCGCGCGCGTCATCGTGCGGGGACCGAAAAGAACATTAGTTAGAAGAAACCTGAGAGTGACGAACGGGACGTGCAAAACCGAGGGTGTCAGGGGCGCCTGAATCCGTTCGAGAACGATGTCGCGAAATCCAGCGCGGTGGAGTTCACGCGTGAACGCACCGATTTCGGCGAAAGTATCGATCACCCAGCAGTCGCATAGTTTTCGGTATATTCCTCTCTGCGGCCCTCGCAATTTGCCCTCATTGACAAAACCATCCGCAACGACCAGGCGGCCGCCCGGGCGGAGGAGGCGGTGTGCCTCACGGACGAAGCGGGATTTAGTGGTGCCAATGCCGTAGCAGCTGCTTTCGATCGCACAAACAGCGTCATAGCTTTCGGAGGGGAATCCGGTATTTTCATAATCGGCGAGGGAGAGGTGGATGCGCGAGGTTTGGCGGCTGGCTTGATTGATGCGGCGGCCCTGTTCAAGTTCCCACGGCACAAGGGTGATGCCGTGGAGATCAGCGGTGGGAAGGGCGCGGACAAAGCTGCGGAGCGTGGCCGCGAGGCCGCAACCCATATCGAGTACGCGCGGCGCGGGTGAGTTGGCGAGATTCAGGCGGCGCAGGACCTCGCAATTCATCTGCTCCAGCATGGTTTCGCGATTGAACGGGTTCATGCCGGCCCGGTAGTAGCCGAAGTGCATGTTGAAGTCTGGGCTCCATGCGGCGTAGTCGGGGCCGGCCTCTTCGTAATACCGCTGAAATCGTTCTTCGGGTTGCGCCGGTGCGAGCGAGGCGACCGTCATTGTTTCGGCCATCAGTCGAGCCTCCGTCGATGTGATTTGGGTAGCATCCTGGTGATGCCGCTGCCGATGCTGATAATGGAGTGGAGCGTGGAAGGCGGAAGCTTCTTAACCTGCATGTACCACCCGTGCAGTTCCTGAAGAAACGTGTGCATTGCATTGATGCGGGCAGCGACGATGGGCTGAGCGGGGCGTTCAGCGCGAGCCTCGCCAACGAGGCGCTGGAGCATGGTCATGGTAGGAAGGATTTCGCGCTCGACGCGCTGCTCGACCACCGTGAGGAATAGCGTCCAGACGTCAGAAGAGGTGCGGAAGTAGTCGCGGCGGTCGCCCATACGGTTTTCCGTCTGGACGAGGTTCCAGTTCTGCAGTTCTTTCAGGCTGGTGCTCACGTTGGAGCGAGCGACGGAGAGGCCTTCGGCGATTTCTTCGGCGGTGAGCGGCTCTGGCGACAGGTAGAGCAGGGCATGAACCTGGGCGACGGTCCGGTTGACTCCCCAACGCGTGCCCATCTCGCCCCAGTGAAGGATGAATTCCCGCATCGAGTTACTGAGCGTCATGGTTCTATTATATCAGATATTTCTGTATGAACAGAAATATCTGAACTTACATAAAGTCATTTTGTCAAAAAGGGCAGAACTATTCGGATCGCAGAGCTTCAACAGGATTGACGGATGCAGCCCTCGCTGAAGGGATGGAGACGGCAACGAGCGTGACGAGAACGAGTGCGGCGATTGACATAGCTAGAGAAAGAGCGTCGGTGGGCGTTGTCTCGAAGAGAAGGCTGCTCAGCAGGCGAGCACTCAGGAGAGCGATCAAAAGGCCGGCTGCGATACCCGTGATGCTGAATGCCGCGGCTTGACGGAGAATGAGCCCGAGAATCTGGACGCGATCAGCTCCGATAGCCATGCGAACGCCTATTTCGCGCGTGCGCTGGGCGACCGAATACGACAGTACGCCGAAGATTCCGATTGCGGCAAGGACCAAGGTGAGAAGAGCGAAGGCGCCGAGGAGAGTGGCTGTCATGCGTTGACGCGCGACAGAGTCGGACAGCACCTCACTGATGGCTTCGACATGATAGACGGGTTGCGCGGGATCGGCCGCGAGCACGGCACTTCTGATCACGGTCGCCAGGGAATCTGGTTCAAGTGTGGAACGCACCAGTAGAACGGCATGAAGTCCGAAGCCGGGAAGATAGATCTCGGGCTCTGGATCGGAATCGATGCCGAGGTCGCGCGTGTTTGCGACGACTCCGACGACGGGAATCTTGCTAGGGTTAGGGCTGAGGACGCCGATGAGGATGTTGGCGCCGAGCGGATCCCTGGATGAGAGATAGCGCTGAGCAAAGGCCTGATTCACGATGAAGAAGCCGGTGGTGCTGTCGATATCGCCTTGCGTGAACGTACGCCCCTTGAGCAGCGCGATGCCCATGGTGCGGAAGAAGTCGGGGCTTACGAAGCGAATCTGAGCGTATGGATAAGTGCCGGGTGCGAGCGGAGGGGCGCCCTCGATGAGGAAGCGGGTCATGACTTGCGATGGTCGAAGAGGTACCTGGGTTGTTGTGCCGGCAGAGATGACGCCGGGGGATTGTGCAATGCGCTCGAGAACCTGTTTATAGAAATGATTGGTCAGAGGACTGGTGTCGGCATAGCGGGGAGTGGGGAGCGTGACTTCGGCGCTGAGCAGGTGGTCGGTTCGGAATCCCGGGTCGATGGCCATGAGCTTCTGAAAGCTGCGAACCATCAGAGCGCTGAGAAAGACGACAATGACTGCCATCGCGATTTCGGCGATGACTAGAGATGCGTGTCCGGGATGGTGGGCACTGCTGCCACGATCGCCCGTGCGGAGAGCATCGACGAGGGGCTGAGAGGTACGGTTCGCGGGCAGGAGGCCGAACAGGAGCGCGGTTGCCGTGCAGATGGCAAGCGTGAAAAGGAGCACCGGGAGGTTGAGATTGATGGATTGAAGGAGAGCGGCGTCTATACCTTCGGTATGCGCGAGCGCTACGCGAAGCAGCGGCAAGGCAGCGCCCGCCAGAGAGACTCCGAGTATGCCACCGACGATAGTGAGCACGAGGGTCTGGACCAGGAATTGGCGGAAGAGCCGGGAGCGATCGGCGCCAAGGGCCTGGCGAACTGCGGTTTCGCGGCGAGTCTCCGTTGCACGTACAAGGAGGAGGTTGGCGACGTTCACACAGGCGACAAGCAGGACGAGAACAACCGCACCCATGAGGCAGAACATGGCGGGACGAAGAGAACCGACAAGACTGGCATGAAGCGGAGTGAGTTCTACGGTTTCATTGCGGTTTGTGGCCGGCCAGGCTGCCGCGATGCGCTGTGCAATGGTTTGCATGTCAGCACGGGCAGCGGGGAGTGTGACTCCGGATCGGAGGCGTCCGAGGACACGAACGGAGTGCCAGACCCGCGACTGCTGTGTGGGCTGATCGAGCAGCGAGAGGGGCAGCCAGACTTCGCTGTCCGCCGGGAAGGCGGCGTTCTGAGGGAGTACGCCGATGAGGGTGTAGGCAGTGCCATTGAGAGAGATGGAGCGACCGATTGCGCTGGAGTCTCGGCCGAAGCAAGCGGCCCATGCGGATGCGCTAATCACCGCGACATGGTCTTTGCCCGGATTGTCGTCTTGCTGATCGAAGAGACGGCCGGCGAGAGGAGAGACGCCGAGGAGCGAGAAGAAATTGGCGGAGGCGAGGACGCGGCGGAGTTGCTCAGGGTGGCCGTTCACGAGCAGCGAGACAGTGGTGGGATTTATGACGGAGTACGCAGCGATCTGGTCAAAACTCTTTTGTTGCGCACGCCAGTCAAGATAGTCGGGGTAGGTAGCTTCGAGTCCGCCTTTGACTCCTGAATTGATTTCGGCGAGCGTAACAATACTGCCCTCATCGCGAAAGGGGAGAGATTTCAGCAACAGGCCGTAGACGCAACTGAAGATTGCAGTGGTGGCTCCGATGCCGAGAGCGAACGTCAGAATCACGGTGGCAGCGAATGCGGGTGCCCGGCGGAGCTGGCGGATGGCGTTACGAAGGTCGCGGAAGAGGGTGTGCATTGGCTCTCCTATATAAGAGACGACTCAGATATGGGGATGGAAAAGAATTCATAGGATTGTGACCGGAAGCTGACTAAATGTGAGGAACCGCTGGGAGCGCGGCTTTGCACCTGGCGGATCACGAGAGAAAGAAACCGGTGTGGACTCTTTCTGAATACCGGAATCAAGTTTCCGAATTCAAGAGACTCGGTTGAGGATGTCCTGAAGGTGCAGTGCGGCGCAATCAATGTAAGGGAAGTCAATGTTTTGTTCGTTGAAGATGAGGCTGAGGTCGGTCCCGGCGATGAGGATGGCGTCAAGCTTCTCGCGGGTGCAGAGGGTGTGCGCGAGGGAAGTGAGCTGATTGTAGTGGTCGCTGGAGGCTGCTCCGGTCTGGGCGAGCTCGGTATAGATATCGTGGATCAGAGCCACTTCTTCTGGTTCAGGAGAGATCACTTCGACATCGGAAAGAAAACCGAATAAAGCTGATTGGATGACGAAGCGAGTCCCAAAGACGGCAACCCGGGATATCTTGCGAGCCGCGAGTTCGTTCAGCGAGTCGAAGAGATTGATCAGCGGGATTGGAGACCGTTCGACAAGTTCCCGTATACAAAAGTGAGGGGTTACGGCCGGAATCGCGACGAGTTCTGCGCCGGCAGCATGCAAGGTCTGGATGAAACCAAGAAGATAACCTGCCAATCCTTCGCGATCGTCAGCCTGCAAATACTCATAGACACGCGATGTCTCGGCGTGCGTGATAACGATGTCGAGCGTGAGCCCATTGTCCTGGTGAGCTTTGGCCAGCGATTGGTAATAGTGAACCGTAGCACCGACACCAAGTCCTCCGACCAAGCCCAAACGACGCGCTTTGCTCATTTCTTCTGAGCTTACTTATTCAGCAATCGATCCAGCAAGTCAGTTAGCCAGCGATGATCACCTTCGGCATGCGGGCTTCGGGAGGCGGAAGCTGCGGGAATTCGGCGTGGGGTTCTGTCTGATACCAGTAGCCGACGGAGTAGAAGTTGTCCGCGCGGTCGTTGGCATGGCCGTGCTCGATGGTGACCTTGATGGACTTCTCGAAGGTGATGAAGCTCTCGGTGTGCCAGCGGTACAGGCAGTAGCGGCCGCCGGTGCGCTCAGGGTCGATGATGAATGGCGCTCCCTGGCGTAGGTTGGCGAAGGCGTTTCCGTAGAAGTCCCATGCGCCGTTGTAATAGTCTTCAGTGCCGGTGCCATTGATGACGGGCTGCGGTTCACCGTCGATGAAGATCATGTCGTCACCCTCGCCGAACCATCCGTCGGCATTCTGAAGAACACCCTGGGTGACGCCAACGAAGTGTCCGCGGCCGGTGGCTTCGAAGAAGACGTAGTTGTCAGCTCCGCTGAGGTTTTTGCCGCCGGTGTCTGAGGATTTTTTGCAGGGTGCGGACTGGCGGTACTGGGCGTGGAAGCGGCCTAGATTGGGTGGCAGAGCGGCGACGGTGGTGTAGTCGATGGCGAAGTAGAGGTTATTGGTGCGGACTTTACCTTCGTTGGTCAGCGTAATCTTGGCGGCGGAATCGAAGGGCATCTGGAAGTAGCAATTCAGAGCTTTCTGAGGAGCGACAGCGAGCAGGGCTGACTGATAGTTGAAGTATTCGCCAAGCATGAGGCCGAAGAAATCACCTATGGGCGCTTCGATGGAAGGAGAGGATTCGCCGTCCCACCAAGCCCGCAGGACGAGGTTTTTGAGGTGCATTTGGTCATTGGAGTTAATGGTGAACCAGATGTGAGTGATGACTGCGGGACCCTTCACGTCGAGGAGAGTGAGGGAGGCACCAGGGTCGACGGGACGGAAATCAGCGTTGCCGCCAGTGGTGTCCCAACTCGAGGAGCGGTGGCACTTGTAGTCACGAAGGCGGGCCATGGCGAAGAGCGCGTCCGGCGCAGCAGGCGGTGCAGCGGGTGAGGGCGCCTCGGGCGACTTCTTCTTCGATTGAGCAGATGCGGTGGCATCCAGGCCTAAAAGCGCGCCGGCGGCAGCCAGGGTGCCAATCATTTTGCGTCGCGTGGGAGCGGTGGAATTTTCTTTGGCTGAGGGCTCCAGTTCAGAGGGATCGATGGTAGGCATTGCGGCTCCTTTTTGAGTGATTCAGAGGGCTGTTCGCAAAGACTCTCCAATATAGCAGGGGAGATTGGGACAGATGAGAGGGAACTTCAGGAGAAGCTGCTGGCCCCTGACTTCTCGCGGGCCCCGGGATAAGGTCGGCCTCGAGAGGACGACCCGCAAAGGGACGGCAGGCGCTGGGGTCTAGTCAGCGCCTGCGCGAAGCAACGTAAGTGTCGATAGCTTGCTGCCACTGATGCGCGGCGGCTTCGTCGTTCCGGTCAAGGCGGTCACGTGTTCGTTGCCCTCGGGAGTGAGCGCGGTGCGGGTGTAGACGACGTGGACTTTCGTCGTGGTTGGGGTTGCGGTGGCGAAGCGGACGTCGATGGTGGTGACCATGATACCGGGCATGAAGTAGGCGTATATGAAGTGGCGAGCCTCGAGATCGAAGAGGGTATTGACCCAGGTTGCGCGGACTGGGCCGTGTTGGATGGTGAAGACGGCGCCCTGTTCGTCGTGAGGGGTTGGCGGATATAGGAATTGCGGGTTCCAGTGCTCGCCGGCCCAGACGCGCTCTCCTTCCGGGCCGAAAAGGGGCGCGGCTTCAGCGTAGGGCAGGGGCACAGTGAGATCGAAGGCAGTTTGCGTGCGAAGCAGCTGTGACGCGGCAGGCTGGCCGAATGTGGAGATGCCAAGAGCTGCTGCAGCACTGAAGACGAGTGCGGGCTTCATCGTTTGCGCTCCTTGAGGTGATGGCTATCAGAGGCTTTCAGCGTCATTCCATACAGGGCCTTGAACTGCTCGATTTCTTTGAGGGTCTGCGGAGAGAAGGGAGCTTTGCCCTCGAAGGCATGGAGGACAATGCCTTCGAGGAGGTCACCAAGGGTCATGTCTTTCTGTTCGGCAATGGCTTTGAGGACTTTGAGCATGCGTTTTTCGAGGCGAACGCCGGTTTGCACGCGCTCGACTTCGACGAGAGGGTGGTCTTGCTTTTCCGCTGTCATGTGTACCAATGTACCAAAGTACATTGGTATTGACAAGTCGAGGGATTCGGGGGGGCGAAGCTGAGTTTCACTCACAAATGGCCTGACGCTTGACTGGCTCAGTTCCTGGCTTACATCCCGCGAAGTTAGAACTCATCGTGCGCGCTCCCGGGTCGTCACTCGCCAAGAAGGGCATCGCCTGTTATGGTCGATTTGGCAGAAGAAATGAACCCACCATAGGAATCGATCGAGCGCATGTGGAGACGCTGGAGAATCCGGATACTGTTGTTTTTGGCCGTCCTCGGCCCCGGATTCATTACCGCCAACGTCGATAATGATTCGGGCGGGATCCTCACCTATTCCCAGGCAGGCGCGCAGTACGGCTATTCGCTGCTCTGGACGATGCTTCCCATTACAGTTGCACTGATCGTCGTGCAGGAGATGTGCGCCCGAATGGGCGTGGTAACCGGCAAGGGCTTAAGCGACCTGATTCGCGAAGAGTTCGGTTTGCGGCTGACTTTCGTGCTGATGATCCTGCTGGTGGCGGTCAATTACACGAATGTGGTGACGGAGTTCATCGGCATTGCGGGTTCGCTGCACCTTTTCCACGTGACCAAGTTCATCAGCGTGCCGGTGTGTGCCATGCTGGTTTGGATCCTGGTTGTGAAGGGGAGTTACAAAAGCACGGAGAAGATATTTCTCGTCGCATCTCTCGTGTATATCGCTTATATCTTTGCGGGAGTGCTGTCGCAGCCGAGTTGGCATGACGCGCTGCTGGCAACTGTGAAGCTGCCTGAAAAGACGGTTTGGAGCCAGAAGGAATACATCTACATGGTCGTCGGCGTCATCGGGACGACAATCGCACCTTGGATGCAGTTCTACCTGCAGTCATCCGTGGTGGAGAAAGGAATTCGAGTCAAGGATTATGCCGCGTCAAGGCTGGACGTGATCGTAGGCAGCTTTTTCACGGACATAGTTGCGTGGTTCATCGTGGTGGCGTGTGCGGCAACGTTGTTTGTGCACGGGATGGGTGCAATCAACGTGGCGGCCGATGCGGCGGAAGCGATGCGGCCGCTGGCTGGAGATTATGCGTTCATCCTGTTTGCTTTCGGACTGTTTAATGCGTCAGTATTTTCGGCTTCGATCCTGCCGCTGACGACGGCATACACAGTGTGCGAGGGATTGGGATTCGAATCGGGAGTGGACAAGAGCTTCCGCGAGGCGCCGTTTTTCTATTGGCTCTACACGTTGCTGATTGCGGGAGGCGGCATTACGGTGCTGATCCTGCCGGATGCCCAACTGATCAACTTTGCAATTCTGTCGCAGGTTCTGAACGGCGTTCTTTTGCCGGTGATCATCATCCTGATGCTGCTGCTGATCAACCGCGAGGACCTGATGGGCAAGCACCGGAATTCCAAGGTATGGAATCTGGTGGCCTGGAGCACGAGCCTGATCGTGATTGCGATGACGGGGGTGATGCTTTGGGGGATGATTCCTGGACATTGAGAAGTAGCCTGTCGTCGGCTATCTGCTTTCAGCCAACTCTCGAGTCTTCAATTTTCATTCTTCGACGAGCTGTAATCTGAAGCTGAGAGCTTTCCGGGGGCGCCGAAAAATAGAGGAAATGGCATGAGCACGGTTCTGGTGACCGGTGGATCGGGATTCATCGCGAGCCACACAATTCTGCAACTGCTGACGGCGGGGCACACGGTGCGCACGACGGTCCGAAACCTCCGCCGCGAGGCGGATGTGCGGGCGATGCTGAAGAATGGCGATAGCGAGCCGGGTGATCGGTTGTCGTTTGTCGCGGCGGATCTTACGAGCGCCGCAGGCTGGCCTGCGGCGGTTTCGGGTTGTGAGTTCGTGCTGCATGTAGCTTCGCCGTTTCCGTCGCAGGTGCCGAAGGATGAGAATGAGCTGATTATTCCGGCGCGAGAGGGAGCGCTGCGGGTCTTGCGTGCGTCGCGCGACGCAGGTGTGAAGCGAGTGGTGCTGACATCCTCTTTTGCGGCGATCGGATATGGGCATGCACCGCACAAACGAGGAACTGTTCGCGGGGAGCCCGCTCCGGAACGACCGGCACCGTTTACGGAGACGGATTGGACGGATCCGAGTGGCGCAGACGTGATGCCGTATACGAAATCGAAGACGCTGGCGGAGCGGGCGGCGTGGGACTTTGTTGCACGGGAAGGGGCGGGACTGGAGTTGGCGGTGGTAAATCCGGTGGGTGTATTTGGACCGGTTCTGGGGCCGGATTATGCTACGTCGATCATGTTGGTGGAGAAGATGCTGAATGGGGCGCTTCCCGGCGTGCCGCGGATGTGCATTGGCGTCGTGGATGTTCGGGATGTTGCTGACCTGCATCTGAGGGCGATGATGAATCCGGCGGCGAAGGGAGAGCGGTTCCTTGCGGTGGCGGGCGACTTCATGTGGCTGGTAGAGATCGCGCGGACGCTGAAGGAACGGCTAGGCGAAAAGGCGAAGCGGGTGCCAACCCGGCAGTTGCCGGACTGGCTGGTGCGGCTGGCGCGGTTCAAGGATCCGGCGGTGAAGCAGATCATCCCTGAGCTGGGGAAATGGAAGAACGCGACCAGCGGGAAGGCGCAGCGTGTGCTGGGGTGGTCGCCACGCTCACGAGAAGAGAGCGTGGTGGCTACCGGGGAGAGCCTGGTGAGACTGGGGCTGTTGAAGATCTAGGGACAAAGGGACATAGGGACCAGGGAACAAACGGGATGAGATTTAAAGCAGTTTGCCGGCGGCGAGGTCCTTGATAAGACCGCGGTCGGCAGCGAGGAACTCGTAGAAAGGAAGTTCTTCGAGTTTGACCCATTTGAGCTGGTGGAAGATCTTGTTCTCGAGTTCGCCTTCGAATGAGGTGACCGCATAGAACTGAAGATCGACGGCCCCGCCGTGCCGGTAATTGTGGCGAATGTGGGTGACGTGGGGTCCGATTGTGGCGCGGATACCGAGTTCTTCGTGGAGTTCGCGGGAGAGGGCCTGCTCGGGGCTCTCGCCGTGCTCGATTTTTCCTCCGGGGAATTCCCACTGGAGAGCCATGGGCTGGTCGGGGCGTCGCTGGCAGATCAACACGAGGCCCTCGCGTACCAGCAATCCTGCCACGACAAAGCGAAGCGCGGGTCCCGCAGGGCGCGAGTTGGAGATGGGCTGCGGGTCTTCCACGTCTCTAGTGTAAATGGTCAGTAACCTACGGGATGTGACCGCGACGACAGGTTCCACAACCTGAAATTGTCCGGGTGGACGTATTCCATTCTGTGCGATCGCATGATCACTCGCCGGCGACGGGCGCCGGCGCCTCTACGATTTCACGCGGACGGAAGTAGCTCCAACCACGTTTTGCGCATTCTTCGAGCAGGCCGAGCGAGGGATTAACAGGGAATGGATGTTCTGCGATCTCAAGCATGGCAAGGTCATGAAGCGAGTTGCCAAACACGGCATCGGGATGGGGCAGGCCGACACGGCGGAGTGCGGCGGCTTTCGCTGGGCCGGTGGGAACATCGACGAGTTCGCTCGAGATTATTTCGTTTACGACTTTGACCTCGGCGGCCAGAACACGTTCTTCGGGGATACCGAATTCGCGGACGCCTTCGGAGATAACCCACTTGTTGGTGGAACTTACTGCCCAGAGTTCTACATTGGCGTTGCGAAGGGCAGTGACAAACGAAGCGACTTCGGCGAAGATTCGCGGACGGACAAACTCGTCGAAGTAGCGGGCGGCGGCGGAGCGGAGTTCCTGTTCGTGAAGACCGGCGTACATCTGCACCATTTCGCCGCAGATTTCGAGTTCGCTGACGGTACCGGCGACGTAAGCGCGGTAGCGCGTGTCCATCCAATCGGAAGTGGAGCGGGAGACGAGGCCCTGGTCGATGGTCCAGACCATGAAGCCATTCCCGGAGTCCCCACCCCAGAGGGTACCGTCGCAGTCGAAGATCGCGACACGAGGGGAGGATTTGGTGAGCAGATTTTGGAGTTGTTCGGCGGTCCAGCGGGTAACTTCGAGCTGCGTGGAAGACAAGCTAATTCGATCCTTTGCTGATAGTGTCCAAGTCTATTGTCGTCGATCACAGGCTTCCAGTGCACGGGAGGTTAGAATGAACGGTTATCTTTGGAGTTATTGAACGATATGAATCCGTTGTTGAAGTACATTGTTTTTCTGTTGTTTGTGGGTTTGCCGGTCGGAGTACAGGCCCAGTTCTCGAGCCCTGCGGGCGGATCGCTGGCAGCAGGCACGGTTCCGGAAGCGCAACTGATGCAGCCGGCTGAGTTGGTCAAACTGCTGAATGCTGGCGGATCGGAACGGCCAGTTGTTTTTCAGGTCGGGTCTTATGTCATGTTTCAGCAGGCGCATATTCCGAATTCGGGTTTTGCGGGTCCGGGCTCGCGGCCCAATGGATTGATGCTGCTCACGAAACTGACTGGGCCGCTCAAAAAGAATCAGCCGATCGTGATCTATTGCGGATGCTGCCCCTGGGGACGGTGCCCGAACATCGGACCCGCTTACAAGCAATTGCGCGATCTTGGGTTCACGAATGTGAAGGCGCTCTATATTGCGAATAACTTCGGTGATGACTGGGTGGCGAAGGGCTATCCAGTTGAGCGAGGGGAGTAGCTCCCGCCGCATGCGTATCTCACGGGTCTTGGTGCTGCTTGCCTATGCAATCTTGTCGATGCCCGGCAAGGCGTCGGCACAATCCTCCTCCGATCTCCTGCACAAGGTGGCTCCGCAGTTTTCGCGGCCAGATTTGAACGGACGCCAGATCAATCTCAAGGACTATCGCGGCAAGGTTGTGCTGTTGAATTTCTGGGCAACGTGGTGTGCCTCGTGCCAGGTGGAATTACCGAGGTTCGAGGAGTGGCAGAAGCGATATAGCAAAGATGGCCTGCAGGTACTCACCATCTCAATGGATGATGGAGATGCTCCGGTGCGAAAAACAGTTCGCAAGCTGCATCTCGCCCTTCCTGTTGTTATGGGCGACGCGAAACTCGGCGAAAGCTACGATGGCGTGCTGGGTTTGCCTGTCACATTCTTGATCGCACGCGACGGAACCGTTGTTGCGAAGATCAAAGGCGAGACGGATCTCGGAGCGCTTGAAACGCGTTTGCGGCAGCTTCTGAACCACTGAGGGGAATTCGGAGCGATGCTGCTTTCATCGCTGCGGTTGTACCGCCTTTCGGCTACATTGCCGTTCATTCGATCTGAAATCGTGGACGGCCTGGCATCTAAGCAGCAGTGAGACATCCCAGTCGAGCGTGGAGTCTCAACGAGCTTGCCCCGACCGAAGATGGGCGGCAATTCACTTTGGAGTATGCATGGGTCTCAGACTCCGGGAAAGCATTCTGCGGATCACCATTACCCTTTCACTCGCGACGTGCGCGGCTGCAGCTCAGAGTCCGGAGGAAGATGTTTTGCCGGATGCTCCGATGCCCGCCGGAAGCGAGGCTCCAGTTGCACTCTCGGAGAGCAGCGAGACTCGGCCGGTACGGCCGCAGGTCCCAATCGGGATGACGGCGAAGGAGAAGTATGGGCTTGCATACCGACGCATTGTTTCGCCGCAGATGCCATTGAAGGCGTTATTCGTATCGGGCTGGGAGATCGGAACTGGAACGGGACCCGATTTCGCTACTAATGGATGGGTCCCCTTCGGTAAACGAGTCGGATACAACGCCGCCAGTATTTCGACAACTATCTTTTTCGATACGGGGCTGGTTCCGGCCCTGGTTCACCAGGATCCGAGGTTTTTCCCCCTGGGGAGCGGGACCCTGAAGACGCGCATTTTGTGGGCAGTGAAGAGCGAGTTTGTCGGCTTCAGGGACGACGGCAGCCGAATGCCAAATTACGCGAACCTGGTGGGTTTCGCGCTCGCGTCGCTGGTCATGAATTCGTTTGCGCCGGGAGAAAATCCGGGTGCGAGCGACATGATGAAGGGGTACGCCAGCAAAATCGGAATAAGTGCGGGCTTGAATGTAGCGAGAGAGTTCAAGGTATTTGATCGCGTGAAAGCGATTGCGCATCACTCAAAATCTGCCGACGAATAAGGTGACGAACTTGATGCCGTGATGAAGGAGGTTCAGTCGCTCCGGCGGACAACTCAAGTGGGATACTCACACGGGGATAATCGAACGTGTGGCCACTGAAAGCAACCTCGGTCTGCTGAAGGACTATCAAGCTTATCTGCGTGTTGAGAAGGGGTTGCGTCCGCTTACCTGCGAGGCCTACGACGGCGACCTGAAGACCTTTGCCGAGTTTCTCGAGGGCCGGCAAGGAGTTCTTGTCACCGCGACACAGCAAGATGTTGGGGCATTTCTTGAACATCTGCGCACGCACTCGATCGATTCGCGAAGTGCGGCACGCAAACTGAGCTGTCTGCGCGGTTTCTACAAGTGGCTTCTGCTGGATCGCAGGACCCACCACGACCCAACGGTCAACATCGAATCTCCTAAGGCATGGAAGGTGCTTCCGAAGTCGCTGGCCGAGCCGGAGGTAGCAGAGATGCTGGAGCGGGCAGCCATGGCCGCGGAGCATCCACAGGCACAGGCGACCGCATTGCGGGACCGCGCAATTCTGGAGTTGTTGTATGCGGGTGGCCTGCGTGTTTCGGAAATCACAGGTCTAGGAACTGGCGACCTGGCGTTGGATGCGGGGCGGGTACTTGTTCGTGGCAAGGGAGATAAAGAGCGGATCGTGCCGCTGGGGCGTTCGGCCGTGGAGGCGCTTGAGGAGTATTTGCGCATGGGTCGGCCGCACCTCGCGCGGATCAGTACGAAGCGAAAAACGAATCCAGCCAGGCACGATGCAACGAGATTGTTTTTGTCGCTGCGCGGCATGCCTTTGACAAGGCAGTGGGTGTGGCATCTTGTGAAGGTGAGCAACAAGGATGCGAGCCCGCACAAGTTGCGGCACAGTTGCGCGACACACATGGTAGAGCACGGAGCCGATCTGCGCAGCGTGCAGATCATGCTGGGGCACGCAGATATTTCAACTACGCAGGTGTATACACACTTGGCGCTGGGACGGTTGAAACACGTGCACCGAGAACATCATCCCCGTGCCAAGGCTCGTCTCCACGATGAAGATGGCAATCCGTCGAGGATTTCGAAGGGACGCGGGCTGCAGGTGATCCGAGGGGGAAAAGACAAAACTCGGGCTGCCAAGCCTGCGGATGAATTGCCGCCAGTAAATGGAGAATCCGCATGATCCGTGGTGAGCACGGAACGGCCGAACTAGATCAACCGGCGAATCCCGGACCCTTCACAGGACTCGTCGACGACTATCTGCGGGTACTTGCCAATGAACGCGGATCATCGGCGCATACGTTGCGGGCATACCGACGGGAGCTGATGAACTTTGCTGTGCACATGGGCGAGCGGCATCCGGCAACGGCCAGAGTGGAAGACATTGAGCATCTGCACATTCGTACTTACCTCGGTGTGCTGCTCGAGGGCGGCCTCTCGAAGGCTTCGACGGCGCGAGCACTAGCGGCTATACGAAGCTGGTTCAAGTGGCTGGCGAGAGCGGGGCATGTGCAGCAGAATGTCGCTTCGCTGGTGGCGACGCCGAAACTTCCGAAGCACCTGCCGCGGGTGCCATCGATCGAGCAGATGAACCGCGTAGTGGACAGCGTCGACGACGATGCTGCCAGCTGGCCAACGCGGGATAGGGCGATTCTGGAGCTGCTTTATGGATGCGGCATCCGAAACGCGGAACTGACCGGGCTAAACATAAGGGACATTCACTGGGGCAATGAGGCGATTCTCGTCCGGGGCAAGGGACAGAAGCAGCGACTTGTTCCGCTGGGCGATGCGGCAGCGCAGGCGCTGCGGGCTTATCTGGCGGAGCGGACGGCACGATTGTCTGCGAAATTCGGCAGGAAGGGGATTGACTCGCCGGCGTTGTTCCTGAGCCTGCAACTTCGCGGATTGGGCAAGCCAGGGGGCGAGGGCCGATTGACCACCCGGAGCGTGGGTCGCATTGTGAAGCGGGTGGCAATTTTGCGCGGGCTCTCAGCGGATGTGCATCCGCATACGCTACGCCATGCGTTTGGCACACATCTGCTGGAAGAGGGTGCGGATTTGCGCGCGATCCAGGAACTGTTGGGGCACGAGCGGCTTTCGACGACGCAGCGCTATACCCAGTTGACCACGGCGCAGCTTGAGGCGGTGTACGACAAGACTCATCCTCGCGCGCGTTAAGATTTCGTCACAAGCGGATTGCGTAACTCCGGTCATCGCGAAAACGCACGATGCATGGGGCACAGGGTACCGTGTCTCCTCGCGAGAAGAGGCACAAGCCAAGGGAGACAGACGAGCAAGACTTCGGTGAACGCCGGTCAGAAGGTGGCTTTGCGGTCGGGATACCAGGTCAGCTTGATGGTGGTTGTGGTGACGGTCTGCTGGCCGGGAAGGTAGATCGGAGCCTTCCAGTGTTCGAAAGAGAAGTTGCCGTTGATCTCCAGGTCATTGCGAAGTCGTTTCACTGCCTGGAAGTTGATGTCGTTGAGCGTGGTGCCACCCTGCACAAGAAAGCCGGTATTTGGATCGATGGCGGAGGTTGAGCCGGGGATGAAGTCTTTCGCGACCTTCTGATGTCTCGCGCCGACCTGGAGGAACTCGTTGCCGGAAAGGTGCCAGGTAATCCAGGCTTGTCCGCCTTTGCCCTCCCGGCCAATCCAGTCGCCCATGATCTGGCCATTGTTGGTGTATCCGTTTTTTTGCAGGGATTCCCAGTACATGAAGCGGCCACTCTGGCTTGTACGAATGGGAGGATCGGTCGTTACGGCTTCAGCGCGGAGGTCGAGTTTAGGTACACCCGGAACGTGCGAGAGGTATAGGCCGGGACGCCAGGCTGCGCGTCGAGGCGCGTCGATTGGGGAAACGTCGTCGTGAACCTCGCCGTCCGCGTAGAGCGTGAGCCAGTGGCGAAGGAAGGGGAGCCGATAAGAGAAATCAAACGCGCCGAAGCGGGCTCCGGGATCGTTGCGGCCGAGTTTGTCATTGGATGGTGGAGAGGCGAAGCTAAAGAAACTTTTCAGGAAGGTGTGAAGCGTGATCGGGCCATGTCCTTTGCCGCCCCAAATGGCGGAACGCTCGAAACCGAATTCGAGATTTTCAGTAGGACGAAAGCTGACCTTTTCAAGGTGCATCCAGGGATTGCCGGGAGTGATGACGTTCGGCTGACCGGGGCCCGGATAGGCAGGGTTGGGTACGTAGGTATGGCCGTGAAGTCCGCCGACGAGGAACTCGTATCGAAAAGGTCCCGTGATGTAGGAGAGCCCGGGGATGTGCAGAGGTTCGGTTCGATTGATACGGAATGAATAGAAGTTTTCGGCGTTGTTCGAGTATGCGAATCCGCCTCCGATGCCCGGCCCTAGCCAGTCGTCCTGTTTTCCGAGGGAGATCTCATGATTGAGGAAGTGGGTGGAGACATAAGCTTCGAGGAAGCGAGCACGCGTGGTGGTGTCGATTGGGCCGAGAGGGATAGTGGCCTGGGGATAGGTCTGGCCGGTGATGGGATCAGTCGGAATGGCGTCAACGGCAGAAAGAACTCGGGCAAGATCGGGCGAGTAGCCGACCGCCGAAGGGGCATGTTGGAATTCTCCCCGCACGTAGAGAAGGAATCGTCCTGCGGATGCATATCCGCTGGCTCCCGTGTAGTTGTTGAAGCCGTTTTCGTACGGACGGCCGTAGTCGTTGATGATGCTCTGGCCGAGGTGGAAGCTGTCGTGTAATGGGGTTCCGCTGATTCCGCGGAAGGCGCTGTAGACAGATTCGATCCGCACGTGACCCTGAAGCACTCCACATGGGCCGCTCATATCGGGATGAAGGTCGCGATCAATGGCCTCGTAGATTTGCTGAGCTTCGGCGGTTGTCGGCTCGGCGTAATCCTGAGCGTCCTCGATGCGCGCGCCGACTTCCTCGATCATGTGTTCGAGGCTGGAGCGCGTCCACGGGCGCATGCCGAGGTACACGGTATCGACGTAGCCGAGGCCATAGAGCCGCATGACCGCTGGATAGATCCAGCTGTCGACTGGGATATAGGGAGAATCGAGCGATTCCGGTTCGCAGACCGGAGACGGTCGGCTATTGTCAGAGACTTTTTGGGCTGAAGCTTCGAGCGAAAACGGACTTGCGCCAAGAATCCCAACTGAAAACACTGCCCAAAAAACAGCAGAAAAAGCTGCGCGACTGCTAACGCTCATGTAACTCACTTTATCATTCGAATTGGTCGGCAGTTGGCAGAGGCGCCTCGGAGGACGAACATACCGATCCACCACAAGTGTCTCTCGTATTGACTACTTATCGAGGAATCGGGTAGCTAGATCGAGATCGTGGTTGAAGGCGCTGATCAAGTCATGATGATCCTGATCCGGCCCGATGTTCTTGCTTCTAAGATAGCCTTCCATGGCAGCGATCGGATCGAGCGCCGGTGGTTGACTTGTCATGACGCATTCGAGCAGGGTCGCTCCGCGAAGCTGCCGGGCGCGAACGATGGTTTCATAAGCCACGCGGTAGACGGCGACCGGGTCGCAACCATCGACGGCGATGGACGGAACACCGTGGATCAGTGCCTCCGGTTTTGCAGAAGGCGGAGATGAGGATTCGCCGGCGAGATCGGAGTAATGCACGAAGATAATTGGAAGTCTTTTCCTCCCTGCTGTATCGATCGCTTTCCGCCATGTTGCGAAGGAATCGGAATCGGAATGGATGAATGCGACGGCGACTGCTCCGTTCTTTGCGGTCGCTGCAGTAGCGGCAAGTTCAATCACAGCCCGAGGCGAATCGGTTTTGGGAGACGGAAAGATGATGTTCTTGTGCTCTGTTTGGATCTGGACGGCGCCAGTCAAATGCAAGCCAGATGGAGCGAGCACTTGGAAGAGGCTTTCCGGCGACAAGCCCTTGACGAATGCAGGCAGCCAGTCGCCTTGCGCGAGGCACAAAGTGTCGTCGCGCGAGAGGTCGACAACGGTAGAGGCTGCGATCGCTTCGCGTCCTGAAGAGGCGTGGAGATCGTTGCCAAGCTTGCCATGCTGAAACAGCGAAGTGGCGCGCTGCTCAAGGAGACGGCACTTGAGCATCGCTGCGTAGATGGAGAGGAGTTTCTCGTTGCAGATCAGCGAGAAGGCCTTGGTTTCGCTTGTTGCTTTCGAGTGAGGTTTCGCCATGCCTGGGGAATTCGGATTTTGTGAGGGATGAGTGGTCGATCGAAGCTCGATCTCAGTTTAGATGTCAGGTGGTGTAGTCGGCATTGATACGGATGTACTCGTGGGTCAGATCGGTGGTCCAGAATTTACACGTACCAGGTCCCTGATGAAGATCGATGCTAATGGAGAACTCAGGCTGCTGGATATAGGAGTGTGCGGCGGTCTCGTTGAAATCGGCAGCGCGACCGCCATTCCGACAGATTGGCAGATCGCCGAAGGAGATGTCGATGCGCTCTGGGTCAATCTGAGCGCCGGAGTATCCGATAGCAGCGACGAGGCGACCCCAGTTGGGATCGCCGCCGGCCCAGGCGGTTTTGACCAAAGGTGAATGCGCGATGGCTTTGGCAACGCGGACAGCGTCGGAGTTGGATACCGCGCCGTGAATGTGAAGTTCGATGACGTGCGAAATCCCTTCTCCATCGGAGACGACCTGGCGGGCAAGGGAAGTGCAGACCTGGGTGAGAGCGGTGGCGAATTCGCGATTGCCCGGGCCGATGCGTGCACCGCTTGCGCCCGACGCCAGGAGAAGGACGGTGTCATTGGTCGAGGTGTCGCCGTCGACGGAGATGCGATTGAAACTTGTCTCGATGGCATCGCGAAGATAGGTGTCGAGCACCACGGGCTCGATTGCCGCGTCGGTGAGGATGTAGACGAGCATTGTCGCGTGCGGCACGAGTTGTGGATGAATCATGCCGGAGCCTTTGCAAACTCCGGCGATGCGAATCTCCTGGGGGATCTCACCTGCGCCATCAATTTCCGATGCGCTGACTTCGATGCGGGCGAAGGCGGTCTTTTCGACGGTGTCTGTGGTGATGATGGCTTCAGCAACCTGCTGGAAGTGGTCGGATTGTGAGCCGATGGATTTCGAAAGGTCCGGCAGGGCGGCAATAAGTTTCTCGGCGGGAAGAGGAACGCCGATCACGCCGGTTGAAGAAGGGAAGACTTCCTCGGGTCTACAGCCGAAGGTCGAAGCCGCTGCTGCGCAGGTGGCGCGGGCTGCGTCGATGCCTGCCTGACCGACGGCGCAGTTTGCATTGCCCGCGTTGATGGCAACGACCTGAACCTTTCCGCCGGTGCTGCGGAGATGCTCAGAATCGACGATGAGGGGTGCGGCTTTCACGCGGTTGGCGGTAAAGGCGGCGGCGGCCGATGCGGGCGAATCAGCGACGATGAGTGCGAAGTCAGTACGCCCGCTTTGCTTGAGGCCGGCCTTTGCGGCACCGAAGCGGAATCCGCGGGGAATGACGAATTGAGATAGATCGCTCATGGGATGAAAAACTCGGCCGTGTCCGCACGATGCGAACTGCGCCAAGAATAGGAGTCAATCCATTTAATCTAACAAAGCAGGCTCGCGAGGCAGTCTTGCGAGGAGGCTTGAGTGACATCGGGCAGCAACATCGACGAAGCGCAGAACGAGCAGCAGTTTCTGGAACTGGCGAACGTGAATGTTGCACGAGGCGATCGCGTGGTGCTGCACGACGTGAATCTTACGATCCGCTCGGGCGAGCATGTCGCCATTCTCGGGCCGAATGGATGCGGCAAGTCCACGCTGATTTTTACGATCACCTGCCAGATTTATCCGATGGTGCAGCCTGGAATGCAGGTGAGGATCTTTGGGCGAGACCGGTGGGACCTGACGCAACTGCGGAAGCATTTTGGCGTGGTTGGGGCGGGGTTGATGGGGGAACTTCCGGGCGAGCGCACTGCGGTGACAACGGGCCTGGATGCGGTGATCGCGGGATTCTTTTCAGCTTCGACGTTGTGGCCGAATCTGCATGTGACGGAAGAGATGCGTGAGCGGGCTGGTGAGGCACTTCGACGCATGGAGGCTACGCACCTGGCGGAGCAACTCGTGGGCGAGATGTCGGCGGGTGAGAAGCGACGCATCATGATCGCTCGCGCTCTGGTTCACAGACCGCGACAATTGTTACTCGACGAACCTTCAAATGCACTCGATCTTGCGGCGCAACGCGAACTGCGAGAGACGCTGCGGGGGCTTGCACGGGAGGGAACGGGGTTGGTGCTGGTTACCCATCATCTGGGAGATATATTGCCGGAGATCGAGCGGGTGATTTTGATGCGAGGAGGGAGGATCGTGGGAGATGGTCCGCGTGAGGAATTGCTTACCGCGTCAAAGCTGAGCGAACTCTTCGGCGCTCCGGTGAGGATCGGGCGTGATGAAGAGTGGTTGCATAGCTGGTAATGGGTGTATACGGGCAGGAGAAAACGCAGAATAGCTTAATGGTGATCTTCTTTCAGACGTTCGATCAGCCTCATGGGGTGGATGGGCTTGGCGATGAGTTCGAACTGGTAACCCTGGCGATGTCCTTCCTGCAGGATTTCTGAAATGCCGGCCTGTCCTGAGAAGAGCAGGATGGAGCTGCCGGGATAGTTCTTTCGCACGGCGATGGCGAGTTCGACGCCATTCATACGCGGCATGAGCACATCGGTAAGCACCCATTGAGGATGGAAGCGGGATGCCTTGTCCAGCGCGTCGAACCCGTCGTAAGCTGCAACAGCATCGAATCCTGCGTTGCCCAGGATTTCGGTGAGCGTGTCCGCGATGAGACGCTGATCGTCCACTACGAGGACTTTGGATCGAGCTACTTCACTTTGGGGAGCATCGGCTTCGCGCCATTTGGATTCATGGGGATTGCGCGCTGGCTCATCAGCCGCGTAGAACTGGTTTGTTCCGTCGAACAAGATTAGAGGATTTTCAGAGAAGATCATTGCCCTCGCCTTGAGTGGAAGATGACGGAACCGCGAATGGAAGAAAGATAGTCACCGTTGTTCCGGAATTCTTCGGTGCTGTGCTGCTCGCTATGGTGATCTGGCCGCCGCGGCGGCTGACGAGCTGTTTTGCAACCCAGAGGCCGATTCCGGTGCCGAGGATGCCTTTAGTGGTGAAGAAAGGCTCGAATACACGAGGCAGATCTCGCTGATCAATTCCGATGCCGGTGTCGCGTACGACGATCTCGATTCCATCCTCAGGACTAGTGAGCACGTTGCGAGTAGTAACGGAGAGAACTCCCCCGTGCTTCATGGAATCGATGGAGTTCGCGATTACATTCGAGATGACCTGAAGCATCTCACCCTTGCTGACGCTGATCTTCTGCAGGTCGTTGAAGCGGGAGTCGACCGCGATGTCAGCTGACATCATTTTGGAGTTGTAAACCGTTAATACGTTTTCAATCAGATCATGAATATAGACATCCGTGGGCGCGCCGGTGTCCTTGTAGTATCCGAGGGTCTGGCGGGCGATGTGCGAGACGCGCTCGAGTTCCTGCTCTGCGGTGATGAGAAGCTGGGTGACGCGGCTATCGGGACCAGCGTGCTGGCGGGCGAGGAAGATGACGTTGATGAGCGCCTCGAGCGGGTTGTTTATCTCGTGAGCAATTGCAGCGGCCATACGACCTGTGGCGGCGAGCTTTTCGGATTGGATGAGCAGCTGCTCGACCCGTTTCTTGTCGGAGATGTCGCGGGCAATCTTCGATGCGCCCAGAACTTTGCCTGAGCGGTCGATGATCGGCGAAATGGTGACGGAAACCTGAAAGAGCTCGCCGCTCTTCTTCTTGCGTGTGGTCTCGTAGTGCTCGATACGCTCACCGACGCGAAGCTTGCGGAGGATCTCGTCTTCTTCGTAATAGAGGCCTTCGGGTATCAGGCGAAGGATGGATTGGCCGATCATCTCTTCCGCGGTGTAGCCGAACATCCGATGTGCGCCTTTATTCCAGCTGGTGACGATGCCGTTCAAATTCTTGCTGATGATTGCATCGTCTGCGGAATCGACGATTGCTGCCAAACGGGAGATGCTTTCGTCGGTTTTGCGTCGTTCCGAGATGTCGTGGGCGATTTTCGAGGCGGCCACAACATTTCCGGACGCATCGCGGATAGGCGAGATGGTGACGGAGATCGGGAAGCGCTCCCCGCTTTTGCGCATCCGAGTGGTCTCATAGTGCTCGATGCGCTCGCCTGCTCGCAGCTTGCGCAGGATCTCTGCTTCCTCGTGCTGGAGTTCCGGCGGGATAAGGGTGAGGATCGATTTGCCGATGATTTCGTTCGGAAGGTAGCCGAAAACTCGTGTGGCCGCAGCGTTCCAGCTAATGATGGTGCCGTCCAGCCGCTTGCTGATGATCGGTTCATCGGAACAATCGACAAGAGCGGCGAGGTGCTGATGTGGGTCGGGTGCCGCAACAGGCGCGGCAATCTCGAATACCGGGCTGCTATGAAGGGCGGATTGTTGTTTCAATTCAGCAGCCATAAGGGCAACTCCCTGAATGCGTGCAGAAACCGGATGGTCGGGGCAGGGTCGGGATTCTAGCAGGTATTGCGGTCAGCGGGTATAGATGCGGGAGGAGACTCAGGATCACCAGAAATTCCAAGTTAAGATTCAGGGGCCCAAAAGCAGGTGTAGGACGCCTTAAGAGATTGGATGCACCCAGCCCAGTTTAGGTTTGTATTCAATGGCTTTGAGCCTATGGAAGAAACGCGGGTCAAGAATTTGATTGGATAGTTGCTGCATCCGAGCGGTGCCATTGGGTGGAGGGAAGTTCCTCGGGAACCGCTCCGAGGTCTGAAACGTACAATTGAGTGCGATGGAAGATTTTCACCGCGGTGCAAGGCTGGTCTGTAGGTTCGTACTGGCGGGCCTTCTTTTCCTTCCTCTCCAAGTTCTAGTGGCTGAGCAGGTCAGCCAACTTCCGAAGCCCACCGACTATGTAAACGACTTTGCGCATGTCTTGACGCCGGATGCGGTGGCTAAGCTGGACCGGGTGTGTTCGGAACTGGATCACTCGCAGGCGAACACACAGATCGCCGTAGTTACCGTTCGCAATCTGGACGGCGAAGATGCGGCGGAGTGGGCCAATGCACTCGAAGATAAGTGGCACATGGGCAAGAAGGGATCGGACCGCGGGCTACTAGTGCTGCTGGCGGTGGACGATCACAAATATCGGATCGACGTTGGGTACGGGCTAGAAGGGATCCTGAACGATGCGCGGGTAGGGGACATCGGGCGGGCAATGGTGCCGAGCCTGCGGACGAAGGACTACGACGGGGCGATCCTGGGGGCAGTTGGGCAACTTGCCAAAGTGATCGCAGACGACGCCCATGTGACGTTAAGCGATACTCTGCCGAACCCGCCGCCGGTGCGCCATCGTCAACAGCGTGGATCGCCGGTGGGAGCGATCCTTCTATTTATCATCCTGTTTTTAATGTTCGGCGGATTCGGACTGTTCCGGCTTCTATTCTGGCTTGGATTATTCAACAGCGCGCTCGGGGGACGCCGTTACAACGGCGGTTCTGGACCCTTCATGGGTGGGGGAGGCTGGGGTGGAGGAAGCTGGGGTGGCGGTGGAGGCGGGGGTGATTCAGGTGGTGGTGGATTCGGAGGGTTTGGGGGCGGGGACTTCGGCGGTGGTGGAGCTGGGGGAAGCTGGTGAGAAGCAGTTGAGAAGGGGACGAGGGACCAAGGGAACAACAGAGCTGACGTCACACACAAATAGCAAGAGCGAGGGACTTGGGACTGGGGACGTAAGACCAGGACGGGCTCTCGGGAATAACGAAGGAGAGACGAGTTTATGGGCAAGTTGGTTGGGTTGGGAATAGTCGGCGTAATTATCGTGGCATTGCTGCTAGTCGGTGGCAGCTACGTGAGCGCGAAGAACCAGATGGTTGCCAAGGATCAGACTGTGAAGTCGGCATGGTCTGAGGTCGATGTGCAACTGGAGCGCCGGGCGGACCTGATTCCGAACCTGGTGGAGACGGTCAAGGGATTCACGAAAGAAGAGAACTCGGTGTTCTCTGAGATCGCGAACGCACGCGCAGGGATGCTGAATGCGCAGACACCTCAGGCGAAGATCGCGGCCAATGGACAGCTCGATGGCGCACTTGGGCGGCTGCTGTTGCTGACGGAGAACTATCCGAATTTGCGGTCGAGTGATCAATTCATGCGGCTGCAGGACGAGCTGGCCGGAACCGAGAACCGGATTAGCGTGGCGCGCCGTCATTACAACCAGTCCATTCAGGACTACAACACATTCATCCAGCAGTTCCCGAATAGCATCTGGGCGGGTATGGCTGGATATCACACGAATGACGCGTACTTCAAAGCGAGTGAGAAGGCACAGCAGGTGCCGAACGTGAAGTTCTGACAAACAGGCCAGTAGCTTGGACCCGGCAGCGTTTGGAGGTTGGTGAACGAGCTCAATAATGCGGGTCCGAGCTACCGCTACCCGCTTCCATTGCCGCCGACCCAACGGGTCTGCGAATGGCTGAGTACCTTGGATTCGAGCGAAGTGCGATAAATCACCGTGAACGCAGCGGAGTTCAGGCAGAGTGGAAGTATCTCTTGAATGAACCTCCGGGGGTTGGTGGTCCGCTGTGTTCCGGTTAGATTATTTGTCTTGTTGTCTCACGGTTCTTTCTACAGTTCTGGTTGGACGCAAGCGATGGACTGGGCTCGCCATTGCGGGAGTGAACAGCGCCATCATCTGCGTCATCGGCATGCGGACGGGTCAGTTGGGTTTTATTCCGGCGAACCTTTTTTGTATCGGGGTCTACGTGATCAGCATCCGATCTTGGGTTCGACAGAGCTCTGCGTAGGCTCGACCGCGATCGCGCGGTTGTCGACAGCTGTGTCGCGGGTACGCCCGTGCGGTCAATGGAGAGGCATTCCTGGTTGAGCCAGAATGTAGAACGCCACGCAAATCGCGTTTCCTTCCCAGGGTGACAGCGGACCCAATCGAAACCGACGGGCAAACGAAAGGGTCATCCGATTGCGGATGACCCTTGAATAGGTTTCTCGTTGCTGTGATGGTCGTGCGACTCACCGGGGGCAGGCTGCTCGGCTACTTGAAGGAGGCGATGGCGCTGGCTTCGTCGTCGTAGATGTCAAAAACGGTATAGAGCTTTGTGAGCTGCAGGACGTCTTTGACCTTTTTGGTCAGGTTGAGCAGTTTGAGCGAGGCGCCCTGGTTCTTGGCAGTGGTGTAGGCGCCGACGAGTTCGCCCAGGCCGGAGCTGTCAATGTAGTTCACGTCGCCGAGGTTGAGCAGGATGCTCTTCGAGCCCTTGCTGATCAGGTCACGAATGGCCTCCCGCAGCTGTACACTCCCCTCGCCGAGGGTGATCCGCCCGCTAAGGTCCAGGACTGTGACTCCGTCCAATTCACGGGAAGCGATTGTAAGTGCCACGGATGTTTCCTCCTTTGTGAGTCATACAAGTTATAGCATCTGATGCCGGTCTGCAAGCTAGCGAAGCCTAAGGAGTTCTGTGGATCGGTTTCTCTCGCGACCAACACATGCAGTCTGGTCGGATGCCTCAGGTCTGTTCTGGTGCCGGAGTGAGGTGCTTAATCAGGGTGAGTTCTGTGCCGGGTTGGAGTTGACGAAAATGGACCTCATCCATGAAGGATCGAATGAGAAAGATGCCGCGACCGGTGCCGCGGAGGAGATTCTCAGGAGCCAAGGGATCGGGAAGCTTCTCCCAGTCCACGCCTTTGCCTTGGTCGGCGATGGCAAAAATCAGGGATTTGCCGTTGTTCTCGAAGCTGGCCGTAACCTGTTTGGCGGGATCGTAGTCGTTGCCATGGAGGACGGCATTTACAGCGGCTTCGCGGACCGCCATGGTGATGCGGAAGCGCTCATCCTCATCGATGCCGGCCTCCGCGGATAATTTCTCTGCGGCTGCCTCAATTTCGCTGACGCTCTCCATGGTGGAGGGTAGCGTGAAGCTCCGTTTTGCGGGGTTCGGATTGGTCACCGGCTTCGTCTCCGCCTCTACCGGGAATGGCAAAGCCCTACGCCTTACCGCGAGAGGAAGTTAAACGTCTTCGGGAATTGTGGAAAAGACGCTATAGACGGCAGTTTCGTTGTTGGAACGGATTGTGTCAAGGACTGCTTTGAGTCTGCCAGGCGATTGAACTCCTTCCAGAGTGTGCCGATGGAATTGGCTGAGGTGCCATGCCAAGAAATTGAAGACAAGACCAGATTGGCGAGTTTGCCCCGGAGCCGGTCACTTTTCTTCAAGGTGATCTTTTCCGTCTGTCAGCCATTCCAGATTGAATCTTGCGAATACCAGCTTCTGATAGTGGTTGAAATATTCGTTGTGTCGATCGCCGTACTCGTAAAGCACGCCTATCGATCCATCGGGAAGAATGGTGATGCTCGAGTATGCTCCGGGGCCGTTCCTCATCACTTTTGCTATCGGCCACGATTTGCCCTCGTCATAGCTCAGCCGCATGGTGATGTTGAATCGACCTCGCGGATCTGATTCCTTGATGCTGTCGGGCGGCAAGCCCGCAACTGGGTTCGAGAATAGGAGCCGGTTCTTCGATTTGCGCGTGTCTTTCCTTGTGTAACGGATGAGACTGCCCTGACAATCTGCATCGGGTAAATGCGGATCAGGAACGGGCGGCGACCAAGTCAGGCCACTGTCTTTGCTTGTCAGGATCTGCCGGTAACGCTTGTCTCTGCGGTTGAGAACCAAAGTTCCGTCGACCAATTCAGCTACCTGGGTCTCGTTGGGCTTGCCCAGGGCTCTGTTGCTCGCCTTCCAGGTCTTTCCGTGGTCGTCACTGAAGATCACGCCATCGTAAACGGCGGCCATAAGCCTGCCAGATTTTAGCTGTATGCCTGTACCCGGCCCGAGCTCATGCTTTCCGATCGCGGAAGTAATGTTGACCGCGGGAGTCCAATTAACACCCTCATTCCTGCTGACCAAGAGCCAAATTTCTGCCGGCAGATCGGCGTATGGCTGCGGGTAGTAATTCACGAGCAGAAAAATGGCCCCAGTGGAGCCGTCGATTAGCGGCACCGGGTTCATATATGCTTCGCCGTGAATGCTGCGAATGACCGTTTGCATGGGCAGCCACGTTGTATGCCAAGAGATCGATGGACTACTGCCTCCTGACCTCAAATTGCGGTCTTCTCCCTTGGAAAATCCTCTTTTGAGAACGATATTTGTCGGAGTCCCATCGGCGGCGTTGATCTGCCGGCCTTCGCTGAATGCCAGCAAGGTGCCTTCCTTTGTGCAGACGATCGATGGAATGCGATAGGTATTGATTCCGTCCCGGCCGCTAACAAAGACATCGGATTCCACGAAATGAGGCTGCTGAGCAGAGATCCCCAAGGAGAAAAGAGTGAAAGCAAGAAGTGGAATCGACCGTCTTGAGAACATTGGATCTCCCAAGTTGAATGCTGGGGCGGTGGACGGACCTGCTTCTAACCTTACTGCATAGAATGCTCAAAGCCAGCTGAGTAAGAGTAGATTTGGGACGCGGGTTGGGAGCCACAAGTAATCGCGAGGAATGAGGCGCGATCGCTGTCGCATATCGATGAACTATTGCCGGAGCGTTACACTCGACGTATGAACCAGCGCACGACAACCCGCGTGAGTCTGACGGCATTGCTGGGCACGCCTGTCACGGACCCGCAAGGAAGCGTGTGTGGGAAGTTGAAAGACATTGCGGTCGCGACCGGCTCGGATGCGGGCAAAGTAGCGGGGCTGGTGGTGAAGACGCGTGCAGGATTGGCTCTCGTCCCATCGCGGGAGGTTCGAGAAACCGCTGCGGGGACGCTTGAGGTGCTGTCGACGAAGGCGATCACGCCGCTCAAGGAACAAGGCACTTACATCTACCTGCAACAGGATCTTGTGGATCGCCAGATCATCGACGTTCACGGACGCAAAGTGGTTCGGGTTAACGATGTCGATCTGGAATGGATGGGGGACGGTTCTGCGCAATCGCTGCGTGTGGCTGAAGTTGAAGTGGGGCTGCGAGGAGCGTTCCGGCGAGTGTTCAAGGGGGTTCTGCCAAAAGCCACGCTAGATCAGCTATCGCGTCGGTTCAAGGATCGTGGGATTCCCTGGCAATTTGTTGATGTGATCGAGGTAGATCCGGCGCGCCGGGTGAAATTGCGCATCGAGTACGAGCGGCTGGCGGAAATGCACCCGTCAGATCTCGCGGAAATACTTGAGGACCTGAGTCCTGCGGAACGAGAGGCAGTGTTCACTTCTCTGGATGAGGAAGTGGCGGCCGAAACGCTCGAGGAGGTCGACCCGAAGCTCCAGGTCTCATTGCTGGAGAAGCTGGATGAGGAGAAGATCGCCGACATCGTTGAGGAGATGGATCCAGGTGCAGCCGCCGATCTGCTGGCTGAATTGCCGGAGGACAAGTCGGACGCAATCCTCGAAGAGATGGAGCCTGAGGAGCGGCAGGAAGTGGAAGAACTGCTGGAATTCGACGAGAATTCCGCCGCTGGCGCCATGACGACAGACTTCGTTTATCTGGGAACAGATTCTATTGTTTCGCAAGTGGGACCTGCTCTGCGCAGCTTTGATGGTGATGTGGAATCTGTGACGGAGATCTATTTGCTAGATGAAAAGCGTGTCGTGCGGGGAGCGGTTCCTTTGGCGCGGCTGGTGATGGCTCAGCCCGATGCCAAGTTGATGGTGCTTGCGGACGCCCGAGTCCTGTCGTGTCCGGCGGATATGAGGCAGATTGATCTTGCGGAGATGTTCGACAAGTACAACCTGCATGCGTTGCCGGTGGTAGACAAGGCAGGACGCATGGTTGGCGTCGTGCAGGCGGATCACGTGATCAGCTTTTTGCGCGAGAAGCTGTAAAAGAGCGAAGAGGTCAGGGATCAATTCTCAGAGCTGGTGGCTTCTGAGAGATTCGGCATCGATACTCCGGCGTTCGTCACGAAGCCGACCTGAGCGAAGGCTTTTCTAAACTACAATTCTGGTCAGTCGCAGATCGAATTCCCTGGCAATATTTTGGCTTGCGAAGGACTAAAAATGTCGTTTCGCGCCTCGGACCGCTTGCGAGATCTGTGAGGAGAGCTTATGCCACCGAGAGACGGGATCAGGACATATGTTCCGCGGGAGCAGCAGAAGGGGCCAAGTAAAGAGCGTGGGGACTGGGTTGATCCCGTAAAACTGCCTACGCTGATCAAATGGTTTGTATGGCTTTTGGTACTTCGAAGCGCGGTGAATCTCATCTTTGCATTGCTTGTGGGCCTCGCGCCGGAGACGGCTGCGGCTAATTTTGTGGCCACCAACTTCGATGCATGGCCGAAACAGATGCCGCCAGAAGCCGTGTTCTATGTAACCGCATTCCTATATGGACTTTCAGCCTGGCGATGGTACAGCCGTGACTGGCGAGCGCGATGGTTCGTGATGTTCCTGTCTGGAGCGAGCGCTGCAAAGATGCTGGGGAACTACGCGGCGGATCGGGCGTCTGGGATGCCGACGCCCATGACGCCGGGCCAGCAGGTCTCATTGTTTATGAGCATCGTGGTGAATCTCATCATCTGCGGGTATCTGGCGTTCTACCCGGGGATGGCGCAGGCCTTCAAAGAGACACCGTGGGATTAAGAGGCAGGGGCCAAGGGAACGAGGGGATAAGGGGCAAAAAACAAAGGGCTGAGTACTTTCTGCTGCCTGCGGAAGTTCGTTACAGCGTACAAGCAAGGTCATTGACACATCGTGGTCGCATGTCACTGACGCTTTGCTGCCTAGTGTGAAAGAATGCCCCGATGTTTCAAATGCCAAAGATTATCCAGGGCGGCATGGGAGTTGGCGTGTCCAACTGGAGGCTTGCACAAGCCGTGTCGCGCCTGGGACAGCTTGGGGTCGTTTCCGGGACCGCACTGGACCAGGTACTGGTGCGGCGGCTCGCCGATGGAGACGACGGCGGCCATATGCGGCGGGGGTTTGATTCATTTCCGTTTCCAGAGATGGCGAGGCGGATCTGGAATCAGTATTTCCAGTCAGGCGGCAAACCTGCGGGTATTCCCTATCCGACAATTCCAATGCACCAGAGGAGGGACTCGCGCGGGCTGATCGAATTGCTCATGGTGAGCAACTTTGTCGAGGTTTTCCTGGCACGCGAAGGTCACTTGAATAAGGTGGGCGTCAACTTCCTGGAGAAGGTGCAGTTGCCCCACCTGGCTTCGATCTACGGAGCCATGCTGGCGGGCGTTGGATACGTACTGATGGGAGCGGGTATACCGCTGCACATTCCGGGCGTGCTCGATAATTTTGCCGCAGGGAGACCAGCCGAGTACAAGCTGGCCGTGGCGGGAGCGCCGTCGGACGCGGACACCATGATGCGATTCGATCCGCGGGAATATGCTGAGGGGCCGCTTCCTTTTCTGGAAAGGCCGAAGTTTCTGGCGATTGTTTCCTCGAACACCCTGGCCACTACGATGCTGCGCCGGGCGTCTGGAACGGTTGATGGGTTGATCATTGAGAGCCCTACGGCTGGAGGGCATAATGCTCCTCCGAGAGGCAAGGGTGCTCTGGATGCAACCGGACAGCCGGTGTACGGTGAGCGCGATCGTGTAGATTTGGCCGAATTGCGGAAGCTCGGTGTGCCGTTCTGGATGGCTGGGGGTTATGGGACGGCCGAGAAACTGCGGGAAGCGCTTGATCAGGGGGCTGCAGGAGTTCAGGTGGGGACGGCGTTCGCGTTCAGCGAGGAGTCAGGGCTTCGGCATGATTTGAAGAAAATGCTCGTTGCTCAGGCAGCGGAGGGAACGGCGAAGGTGTTTACGGACCCCGTTGCATCCCCAACTGGGTTTCCATTCAAGGTTGCGCAACTGGCCGGGACGTATTCGGATGAAGGTGTTGCAGCAGCCCGGACGCGAGTGTGCGATCTGGGATATCTTCGCGAGGCATACTCGACCGAAGATGGAAAAATCGCCTATCGGTGTGCTGCTGAGCCCGAGACATCGTATCTCGCAAAGGGCGGGAAGATCGAAGAGACCGTCGGGCGGAAGTGTCTTTGCAACGCCCTATTGTCAAATATTGGATATCCGCAGACGCGTACGGATGGTGTCGCTGAGCCTCCACTAGTAACGGTGGGGGATGATGTGAATCGCGTAGCGTCATTTCTGGTGTCGGGACAGGGGAGCTACAGCGCAGCGGATGTGGTGACCTCAATGATGCGCGGAGACAAGGATGTGGAGGACCGAGATTTCGAGCTAGGGCTCAGCTAGCTGATAGGCACGCGCCAGCCACTCAACAGCCTCGCGTGCGTCCCGCTCTTCCCGAAGAAGGTAGATTCGCCATTTCCGGCCCTCGCCCTGCTTCTTTCTTCCTCGTTCCTGCATTGTCCCGGCAGCGAAGCGCTTCTCAGCGGCGATCTTTTTGAGCAGGGCGGGGTTCTCGCGGACAAACTTAATCAAGATGGCGTCCTCTTCGAAGAGCGCACGCGTGACGGGCAGGGCCGCAAAGACAGTGGCTTCCCGATAGACCATCAACATGCCAAAGGCTCGCTTCGCGACGACACCGGGCCACAACTCCAACTCGACGCGGAGCGCATCCGCCCAGCGCTTAGCTGCCTCGCTGGCTGGCTTCATCGCCGAACGGCGCCGTTTCTGTTCCATCACATCCCTTGTTGCTCAATATACTGGACTTGCGCTGCATAGAGGGCAACGGTTCGGCGGTGGGTCGTACGGCCGTCTGGGACGCGGTTCGAACCGCACTTGCCCCCTCGCCTGCCTACCTTTCCAACAGATACAATGCAGGCATGTTGTCCCGCCGGTTTATCCGCCATGTGACGATTGCGGTTGCCATGCTTGTCATGGCCGCAGTCAGCCTATCTGCACAAGAAAAAACCCGTCGAGGCCGCAAGTACAAACCGCCGCCGCCTACTGCCAAGGTCGAAGTTACGGTGGTCCGGGCCTCGGATTCCAAGCCGATTGAGAATGCCGCCGTCATCTTCCACGTTGACATGGATGGTGACAAAGGCAATATGGAGTTGAAGACAAACGAGGACGGCAAGTCTGTCATCGACGTCTTGCCTATCGGCTCGGTGATGCGTCTCCAGATCATCGCCAAAGGTTTCCAGACATACGGGCAGGATTACAAGATTGACAAGCCGGAGATGGCCTTTGATGTGAAGATGAGGCGGCCTACGGAACAGTATTCGATCTACAAAGACCACGACGGCAAGGACGGAAACGCCCAGGCAGAGCCAGATGAGGACAAGGACTCCGACAAGCAGCAGGACGAGCCCAAGGACAAACCAGGCGTTCCACCCGCTCCGGAGTCCAAGCCGCAATCGAATTAGTCTGCATCAAACCTCGGCAGAAAGTTTTTACCTGAGGGACTCGGCGGATGACCAGCGAACCACTTCAAGGTAAGGCGGCGCTGGTCACCGGTGGTGCACGCCGGATCGGGCGGGAAATCGCTCTTGAGCTAGCGGCCGCGGGCGCTGAAGTCACCATCACGTACCGTACCTCCCGGCAGGATGCTGAGGAGACGATCAAAGCCATCAAGGACCTGGGCCGACTGGCGATCGCCGTAGAGTGTGATGTGCGGTCTGAAGAGTCGGTTCGAGACGCAGTGGTGGCGGCTGTAAACTTCCACGGGCACATTGACCTGCTGGTAAACAATGCAGCGGTTTTCCAATCGGTTCCCCTCGATCAATTGACCGTCGAGCAATGGGACACTGTTTTCGCGACGAATGCGCGCGGTCCCTTCCTGGTCGCACGGCAGACCCTCGCTCATCTGCGAAAGTCCGAGGGACGTATCGTGAATATCGGATCACTTGGCGGACTCCATGCATGGGCCGATCATGCGCATTACTGCTCCTCAAAAGCTGCGCTGCACATGCTCACACAAGCGATGGCCAAGGCATTCGCGCCGGAGGTGGCCGTGAATTGCGTAGCTCCGGGGTGGATCGATCTGGGTGACGTGGAAACCCAGTCTGCGGCTCAACACTTTGCAGCGAAGACACCCATGAAGCGGAATGGAACGGCTCAGGATGTTGCACAGGCGGTGGTGTTCTTCGCGAGTGCACCGAAGTTCATTACCGGTCAGATTCTTGCCGTAGATGGTGGGCTCGGGCTCTAGGCGCGTCGATGGCCGGCGACTACCGGCCGAACAACCGACCCCATAGGCCGCGGCCGCTCGAACCTTTACGGCTGCCCGATGGAGCCTCAAACTCCAGCGGCACTTCCTGCCAGAGACCAGTGGGCTCGGGCTGTTCGGGCCACTTTGCGCCGTCGACTGCTGCTCTGGGATTACTCACATACAACCGGCGGGCAGTCTCTTCGCCCATTTTCGAAGCCACATAGTTGTAGCCCTTCTTGAGGTGCAAAGGGCGCCACTCAGGATGATGGGCGTCGCTGGCCATGAAATGAATCCAATTCCGCTCAAGGAGCGCGTCTGCGAATGCCTTGGCTGCCTTGCCGAATCTGCCGTAGACGGATGCGGAAGTTACCTGAATGAGACAGCCTTCTCGCATGAACTCCGCAAGTCGTTCCGGATGCTGCTGAAGGAAAGGATTCCGCTCGGGATGCGTGATGATGAGGGTGTATCCGACATTCTGCAGGCGGTGCATCGATTCGACGAACTGAGTTGGAATCAGCAGGTCCGGGAACTCGATCAGCAGATAACCCTTGCCATCGATGGAGTAGCGCAAAGGATTGGCGAGAGCATCCTCGATATTGGCGGCGTTCATGTGAAAGTCGCAACCAAGGCTGAGACCGAGCTGTCCGTCAAGCTCCTCGCGCAGCTCTTCCAGACGTGCCTTGTTCACTTCGGGCTGATATGGGAAAGTCTCACTGGCGTGGGGGCTGCAGACCAGGTGGGTTACACCCTCGTCAATCGCCATCTGAGCCAGTTCCAGTGCCGTCTTCAGATCGGAAGCCCCGTCGTCAACTCCGTAGATCAGGTGCGTGTGGATGTCGATCATGATTACAGGGCCTTTTCTTCCATGGACCTATTTCGTTGCAAGCGCCTCGATCATGGAAGCGAAGATTTTCCAGCCATCGCTCGACCCGAGCAGGTTTTCGCTTGAACGATCCGGATGCGGCATCATCCCGAGCACGTTACGTTTTTCGTTCAAGATTCCCGCGATATTCGCAAGGGAACCGTTGGGATTCGCTTCGGGTGTAATCTCGCCTTTTGGGGTGGAGTAGCGGAATGCAATTCTGTCTTCCGACTCGAGCCGTTTCAGTTCTTCGGGAGTACAGAAATAATTGCCTTCCATGTGACCAATGGGAATTTGCAACACCTGGCCTTTTGTGAGCCTGTTGGTGAATGGACTGTCCGTCGTCTCGGTCCTCAGGTGGACCTGTTTGCAGATGTACTTGAGGGCGGCATTGCGCATCAGAGCGCCCGGCAGCAAGCCTGACTCAGCGAGGATCTGAAAGCCATTGCAAATACCCAGGACCAGGCCACCACCAGCCGCGAACTTCTGGACAGCGCCCATCACCGGCGAGAAGCGCGCGATGGCGCCCGTGCGCAAGTAGTCTCCGTAGGCGAATCCACCGGGAACGAGGACCGCATCGACGCCCTGCAAATCGTCAGAGTCGTGCCAGAGAAACGTGACAGGCTGATGGGCTATTTCTGCGATCACGTTGTAGGTGTCGTGATCGCAATTTGAGCCTGGGAAGACAAGAACGCCGAATTTCATACCATTCAGGTTATCAGTTTGTTAACGCCAAGTTGTCATTCTGCGGGAAGAAGGACCCCGCGTGTTATCACCCATTGCTCTGGGATGCGGATTCCCGAACACGCTGGTGAGAATCGCGAGCGAAGCGGTGCTGAAAAGCTCGCGTAGCCGGATAGCCGAGCTTCGCCATCCAATGCCGCGGCCTTGAGACAGCTTCCAACTCATATTGCACATCCTCCGTGCGGGGATCGAAAGTCAGAAGAAACCGTTCCTCACCTCGCTCGGCGTGGTGCGGGGTGGTCCTGTAGATGAATCCAAGGGTGTGAGCGTCGCGGGTTACGTCAACAACCTGGCTGATGTTCAGCGACCATAGGCTGAGCGCATGGATTTCAACGACTATCAACTGGCCGAGTTCGACGCGGGCGCCTAGATTTGCGACCCTTACCCAGCCCAGGTCGAACTGTTTCCAGTTTTCGAAAGCTGCGATGGCACCTTCAAAGATCTTCTGCCCGTTTCCGATTTGCGAGTGCGAGAAATCGTGCTTGAAACCCGCTGGCAATGTCGGCACCCTCAGACCCCGGCGGGGTGCCAAAAGGGCGGCCCGCAACATCGGTCCAGCGCACCTTGAGACCGCACGATCTACATCGGCAGCGGTTGGTCTGCTGATAGTGAACACGTGTTCAGTATGTCAGCTGGAGCTGTAACCCTCTTGGGTCGTCGCTCACCAGGGCCGTAACGCGATGATGTTCAGCATCGAAGTTCGTGGTGACGGGTGTGGTCCCCGGGTGATCGAGAAGGGTGGTGTTCGCAGTTGTGTATGGCTTGGGCGCTCCGTAAATTTCGATTGAGAGCAACTTCCACCAGGGCTCGAAAGTGCCCTCGCGTGGCGCGATCGTGACGATCAATCCCTGAGAACTCAGGCGACAGGAAAACTGCTGCCGCAGGTAGTCACCTTTCTTGAAGTCATAGCTGACACCGTCATCGAGATACAGAGTCCCACTGCAATCTGCTCCGAAGCTTGTGGGCGGGTAGACGCGCAGGGTGAGCGGTCCCTGAGGTTTTTCCTCCGTGCTTTGCACGAGCGGCTGTTCGGGGATAATCGATCCGGCTCGAACAAAAACCGGGAGAGTCTCGAGGGTGCGATGGATGTGCACCTCCGGCTGGGATATCGCGGCATTGTCGATTCCTTTGCGCCCGGAAGTTGGATCGATGCGGGAGCCTGTCCAATAGTCGTACCAGCTAGTCGGCGGCAGAGCGACGGCATAGTCGTCTATCTCATCGGGAAACGGGCTCTGCGCAACCAGAATGTCCGGACCGACCATAAAGGCATTCCCTGTACTCAGGTCGAGTGGGCCGCCGTCCGCTGCGCCGTGAGGGAATTCCATAAAGAGAGGCCGCATGATCGGAAGTCCGGTTCTGCTCATCTCCTCGGTCGTTGTATAGAGATAGGGCATAAGGCGATAGCGTTCTTCGATGTAACGCCGGCGCAGACTTACATCCTCTGCGGTTCCGTTCTCCCACGGTTCCTGCGGGTTGGTTCCAATCGCAGTGTGATCGCGATCAATGGGATGGAAGGCCGCGACCTCGAGCCAGCGCGTGAGCAGCTCGGCTTGCGGCGATCCTGCGAATCCGCCGACGTCTGCGCCCGACATGGCAAAACCGCTCAAGCCGAGATTCACGATCTGGGGGGTCGTCTGCCGGAGATGGTCCCAATTGCTCGAGTTGTCGCCGGTCCAGGTGGCCGCATATCGATGTCCGCCGGCGTAGCTGGCACGGGTCATCACGAAGGGCCGGACGTTCGGCTGAAGTTTCAACAGACCTTCGAATGTGCCGCGCGAGTTCTGCATGCCGAACACGTTGTGGATTTCGAGGTGATTTGTTGTCCGGGTAGTGAAGCCGGGTTCTTCGATGCGGTGCTGGACATTATCGGGCATAGTCTTGGAAGGAACGAGGAAGATGGCGGGCTCATTCATGTCGTTCCAGAATCCGGCTACGCCCTTATTTACGAAATCGGAGTACAGCGAGCCCCACCAATCCCGGGAGGCTTTTCGCGTGAAGTCGGGAAACACGGCTTTTCCCGGCCAAACTACGCCTTCATAGATGGAGCCATCGGGGTTTTTTACGAAGTGATCGCCGGCGATGCCTTCATCAAATGGCTTGTAGTGGGCCAACGGCTGGTCGGCAATATGCAGATCGGTAATGACGACGGTACGGATGTGTTCTGCGCGTAGATCCTTGATCATTTGCTCAAATGTGGGGAAGCGCTCGGGATCCACGGTGAAGGGCCAATTCTTGTACTGATAGTCGATATCGAGCCAGATCACGTCTGCGGGAATGCGTTCGCTGCGCAGCCGACCTGCGATCCGTTTGACTTCAGCTTCTGGGTAGTAGCTGTACCGGGATTGCTGATAACCCAATGCCCAGATGGGTGGCAGCGGTGTGGTGCCGACGAGCCATGCCCAAGTCTGGAGCACTTGTTTCGGTTCAGGGCCGTACACGATGTACACATCGAGAGGCCCGCCTTCCGATCCGAACGAATAGGCGTCGCGATATTCCTTGTTGAAATCGAAACTGGAGCGCCAGGTGTTGTCGAGGAAAATTCCGGCGCAAACTCCCTTGCGGAAGGTAATGAACCACGGGATGGACTTGTAGATGGGATCAGTTGACTGCTGCCATCCGAATGCGTCGGTGTTCCAATCAGTGAACGCCTCGTTGCGACGATCGAGCGGGCCGGGTTTATCGCCGAGGCCGAAGTAGTGCTCGTCGTCGGGGGACTTCAAGTACACGCGAAACGATGCGCCATGGTATTCGATGGGGCGGCCGGGCAGATCCTGCGCGATGACGTGGCCCGCATCGTCGGTGACCGAAAAGCCGAAGGGGTCCCTGTGCACTGCGACGTGAAGCTTTGCCGTCTTGAAACCTACCGTTGAGCCATTTGACTCCGGAGTTACATTCACGCTGACGGTGCGAGAAGAGGGAAGGACAGCCCACGACGCGTCCTCGGGCAGCTGTCCATTTGGTCCTACGCGGAGGCGTACCACGTCATCGCGAAGAGCAGTAATCTGCATGATCGCCGTTCCCGAACGAACCTCAATGCCATTCGGAAGCTGATGTGCAGCGGTGACGCGTTCCAAGCGAACTGAGCCAGTTCGCTGTTGTGCGTTTGCATCGATTGACAGTTGTGACGTTGCGGCTAAAACGAGAATTGCAAGAACAACAGAGAAAGAGAATCTCGCCCGAATCACTCAGCACCTCATGGGAGCCAGTTTGGTGGTCGCTAGAAAGGATAATGGCTCAGAGCGGCATCTGAGAACGGGCTTACTCCTCGGCAGGAGTTCCGCGAAGGGTTGAGATGTCAATCGCCGGTGAGCCGGGTGCAACAATTCCATACTTCCGGTCGAGGAACTCCTGCAAACCGTCTGGCAGGACAGGGGTCAGTTCCTGCCAGGTAAGCACTTTGCATCGCGTCCGTAACGCTGCCGTCCGGACAGCTGACATGACCGAAAACCAAGCCTCACGCAGATCGGGTCGTCGCTCGTCGTGGATGACACAGAAGCTCGCTCCAGTTGCATGTGCTGCCAGGACATTGCGAATCAGTTGGTAGCCAGCGTAACCGGGTTCCCATGGTTGTTCCGCATCGGCTTGCGACTCGAGTTGTGCGTGGAAGGTTCGCGCGACCTCATCGGCGCCTTCGACAGGTTGCTCCCATTCCTGCGTGAATTCCTCTGCAAGTTCGACGGCAGCGCGGCGACGCCGTGTGCGCAATTGAACTTTGGGAAGCAATTCACGATCGAAGACGTCATCCAGGTCACGATACACCTCGACGATTCTGGCTTCACGGCATTGAAAGTCGGATTCCGTCAATTTTGCTTCTACGAGCAGATCGCCCCATCGCATGTCGACCTCGGTGCGATCGACGCGACCACTGCGGAGGGGAACGCGGGCTTTCCAGCCGAATTCAGGATCAGCATCGGCAGAGATGCCCATCATCAAACGCAGGTGGGATTCCTGGGCTACCCCAGGAGTGCAGAAGACGCTCATCAATAGAGCGTCGGAGCTCATGCATGAATCCAGTTCGCGCCACTTGCGTGACGGATCGATATGCGGCTTCGGCAGTGCACGGCCATGAGAATGAATTTTGTCGAATCGACGCGACCACGCCGGATTTGCAAGGATGGCCTCGTACGCTTGCGCATGAAAATTGCCATGACAGCAATCTTCGGGCGCAAACACAATGACGGGATCGCTGCCGTAGCTCTCGACATGAGCATGGTTGCGTGCGTACAGGCGAGCCCGGTCCGCCAGCTCCATCCTCAACTTGGCCGCATAGGGGAACATCCCATTCACATTTTCAGATTAATTGGATGAGCCGCTGCGGAGCGTCAGAAGGGTGATCTCCGGTCTGGACGCGATTCGAGCCGGAAAACCAAGGGTGCCGAGTCCTCGATTCACATAGAGGCACGCTTGTCCCCGGTTATTCCTCAGAGGCATGCGGTAAGGTCCTGCAATGAACTGGGTGACGAAGCGAGCAGGATTCAACGATCTGTGCAGGATTTCGACATTGACCTGTCCGCCATGCGTATGGCCAGCCAACGAGAGTTCCACACCTGCAGCGGCCGCACTCGGGAAGGTGTTCGGGTTGTGCGAGAGGAGGATGTTGGGCATGTCTGCCCGCACAAGACAATCAGCGCCGTCCAGGGTCGGCATGGTTCGTCCGGTGATGGGGATTTTGTGCTGGTAGTCGATGCCAATCAAATTCAGCGATGATCCATTCCAGGCGATTTGAGTCGCCATATGGCGGAGCAGGCGCATACCGTTGGCCTTGAAGAGTGCTTCTGCTTCGTCCTCAGCTCCTGCATAGATTTCGTGATTCCCATTGCAGCCGAAGATGCCGAGAGGGGCTCTCAGCAGGCTTAGTTCGTGAATGCACTCGGAGAGAGGATCGCCCCAACTGGTCACGAAGTCGCCGGTAATCACGGAGAGGTGAGATTGAAGTTCGTTGGCCATCGAAACGGCGCGCCGGATTTCCTGGACGGGCATGAAGTCCCCTGCATGGATATCGCTGAGTTGAACGATGCGGAGTCCGTCGAGGGCCGCGGGAAGCCCTGCGATCGAAACATCGACGGGCTCGACTACGAACCGGAGTCGCTCGTGGGCATAGCCATAGATTGAGAAGGCAAATGGCGCTCCTCCGAAGATAGAGGCGGTTTGTCGAAGCAACTTTCGCCGCGATGTGTCGTGCACCGGCAGTTGTGATGCCTTGCTGACCAGACTCGTCAGCCGGGACCAGCACCACACGAGGGCATGGAGTGCTTTAGTCAGGAAGAAGGCGAATGTGGAGGAGAAGATCCAGAGCTGAACCAGCGGAGCGAGTTGATGACTGATTGCGTCGGTCAACACCTTTGCGAAGATGCGATCGTAGAGCACGGCTGCGATGGCCGAAGTGGCTGCGATTACGAAAAAACGAGTGAGCCATCGGAGCACCCACGCGCGCCGGCCACCGAAGCGCCAAGCCTTACCCAGCCAATAGATCTGCGGCAGCACCAGCAGGGTAATCAGAAACAACCGGCGAAATACAACTGCAAGCGGCGGCATGGTTTCCCTGTGAGAAGAAACAATGTACCACCGGCGCTGTGGCAAGGGCTGTGAGGGCGGGGACAGGTTCGGTCAACGCGCTAACAGCGATACGCCGGCGTGTACCAAAGTGCCGCCGCTCTTCACTGGGGCTCTAGCAAAACCATTGCGGGTGAGTGGTCTGCGCACTATACTGGCGCCAACGCATGCAGGGGCTCAGTGCATTCGCCATTCAATTCAGCAATTGAACATCGGTGGAGGTTACTTCATGTGGAAGGCGCTCGTCTGCAGCATGGCTGTTTCAGGTTGCCTCGGTTTGGTTGCAGCTCCGGCCAGGGGGCAACAGGTGGTGCATGCTCTGACCGGAACTGTGAGCTCGATCAATAGCGCGAGCAAAACCATCTCTGTTTTTCAAGACAACGGAACGCAGGGCGAATTCAGTGACGGAACGGATTCGAAGGCGCATTTAGCGATCGACAAGAAAGTTGCTCTCGATACCACCGCCGCGGACGTGTTCAAGAAGCAAGGGGCATACGTAATCGTGCTGTACTACGGAGGCGATCAGAACCGCACCGCCGTCGCGCTAAAGAATCTTGGTTCGGGGCCATTCACTTCCGCTACCGGAACCGTCGTGAAGTTCGACAGCAAGCACTCTATCCAGGTGGAAGACGGTTCGGGAACGACCCAGTCGTACAGGATCACCCAAGACACCATCGGCGAGGGGTATTTTGGCGCGGTTGATGGAAACAAGTTCCAGGCGCAGAAGGGCGATAAAGTGCGCATTGTGGCGTCAAAGGACGATAGCGGCCTCACTGCTCTGTTCGTGCGGCTGATGTAGCTGCCACCAGCGTCATGAAGGCTCCATCTTCTCCGCGACGCTCATTCTGAGTTAACTGGAGGACTCCAGCTACATGCCCGCGCCCGGGATGTACTTGTAATCGATCTTTGCTGGAGCTTTGACCGGATCTCCTGTGAGATCGTGCGTGTGCCAGGTTACGCTCTCGCTTGCAACTTCAGGATGCTTGCGCAGGAACATAAGGGCGTAGGTGCTGGCTGTTGGATCGTCCTTCTGATCTGCAAACTTCGCGGATTCGACAGCGGCTTTTTCTTTCTCGCCTAATCGGCGGTAGAGGATGGCGAGCTGATAGTGAGCGGCGAGATCGTCGGGATCGATAGCCTGGAGCTTCTCGTATTGTTGGCGGGCATTCGCGTAATCGTGTGCCTGGTAGTAGCTGAAGCCGAGTTCGCGTAAACCGTCTTTGGCCAGCGGATACTTCTCGAGCATGGCTTTCAGATCCCCGATCGCTTCTTGGATCTGGCCCGCGTTGCGCTCGACGAGAGCACGGTAGTAGAGTGCGCGAGGATCGCCGGGCATCAGTTCCAGGGCTTTCGCGAGGTGCGGCTTGGCATCGTTGTAGCGCTCCCAGACGGTTTCGACGACAGCCATGTTCGTATAGGCGTCCGCGTAGTCGGGCCGCAATGCAGCGACCTGCTTGAATGCCTCGACCGCCTTCTCGTATTGCAGGGCGTCCAGCAGCGCGATGCCATAGTTGTTCCAGCGCATCCAATCGGGATTCTGGCCGGGTTGCGGTTCCACCGGGCGATTGTCTCCGATGTTCAACGTCCGCGTGATACTTGCAAGTTCGAGCACTGGCTCGGGATAGTGCTTGCCGGCCGGCTGATCCATGGCGTAGTCGATGAAGTGCTGATCGAATCGGCGATACTTGACGCTTGCGGTGATGGTCACCGCCGCGGAGATTGTCTTCGGCAAACGGAAGCGATAGCGGACGAGCTGCGACCTTCCCGATTGAATGGTGTTGTTGTAAGCAAGCACGCGGTTGTGCCAGATCTCGTGCAGGCCGTTTAGTTCGCCTTTGGTATTGACCAGGCGATTTGTGAAGGAATGGGCGGATGGGTCCAGGTTTCCGTCGGGCTGGATGAATCCGGATTCATGGAGGACCTTGCCCTGCGAATCCTTGACTACGAAGTCGACCCATGACTCGTAAAAATCTCGCTGCTCAGGGATGTAGGAGTGCGCGATCCCTTTGTTCTGGATCACCACGTCCGCAATCAGAGTGTCACCTGCGGATAGCGAGAACTCCTTCGCTCCCAGAGGAGCGACCAGCGCCGTCTCAGCTACTTCGTCGTCTGCAGCCCGAGGTGTCTCCTTCTCAAGTGCGAAGATATCGATGTTCAACACACCCTTGCCATCGATGCCTCCCTTCAGAAAATCTCTAAGCTTCTGAGCCTGTTCGTCGAATTTGTAGAAGGCGGCGTTGAGACTGTTTCCGCCCAGCCAGCGGTGAGAGACCAGGGTGCCGTCTTTGGCTCCCGCGTCCTGCGCGCCGCCGGCCATCTTCTCTCGCGGCATGTGACAGGTCTGGCAGGTTGAAACAGAGTCCTTGCGGTAGAAGGGGAGTGGCGACTGCTTGGTAAAGCTTGCGCCCTGCCACTCGTCGTATACGGTAAATGCCCGAAGGAACTTGTAATCGTCGAGTGCGCGTGGGATGGTGGCCTTGTGGCAGGCGGCGCAGAATTCAGGGGTTTTGAGAAGCGGTCGCATCACAGCCTGTTTGTGGCGATCGAGGTGGCCGAGAATCTCCGCGTCGGATACTGGTCTCGTTATCGGTGCACCCTTGTCGTCGACCAGGACGGTTGGCGTACCCATAACGTAGCTGCCCGTTCCTGTAGTGTCAGTGGACTGAATGGAATGACAAACGGCGCATGAAATGCCCTCGTCCTCGAAGGGACGCTTCTTTGGCATGCCCTGAGAAAGATCCCCGGAGAAGAGAGCGATGGGGTTGTGGCAGCCTTCACAATGGCGTGAGAACTGAACACCTTTTTCGGCGATCAGCATGTTGACGTTCTTGAGGTACCAGGGCTGACGGAAGCTGTTGGAATGCACCGACTGACGCCACTGGTGGTACGCCTCCTGGTGGCAGTGTCCGCAGTACTCGGCGGTGGGAACGCTGCGGGGGCTCACGAATTGCCCGTTGGCGGTCATCGCGTTCGAGGGCAGGAAAGGGTGCTCTTTTCCGAAGGCGTAGTTGTAGCGGCTCGTCACAGAATCATGAAACTGCGTCGTCGGGCCTGACACACGGATGCTGGCCGTGTACGCGGCGGGAGGCGCGTCGGGCGCTGTCGCCGGAGACCCGGAGGGAGGTGGATCGGAAGATGCGCGCACGACGAAACTGGCCGTCAGGGGCAGGACCACCAAACAGCCCATGGCAGCCAGACGGCTCGGCGAGAACTTGGACATTCCGGAAAGAACTCCCTGAAACTACTTTGACTTACGACGCTGACGGCCCTGAACGCTCCTGGAGGGGAAGGCGATTCCGGAGAATACTAGAACGGTATCAAATGGAGCACATCGACTGTCCACCATCGAAAGGTGGAGACGTTGAGGCGATCAAAACAGGACACATCTGCAAAGTGCACATCCGCCCGCCCGCAGCTCACGCCATATCCCTAATCTCATGAAAAAGGAGAGTGAGCATGCGATATCGAATTGCTGTATTCGTCCTGGTTCCCCTCATGCTGGTCGCAGCGATCCCGGTTTTTGCCGATGGCCTGGAAGTCACGTACCTCAACGGCACAATGAAATCCATCTCAGAGAATGCAAGCGGCACTTTGGACACAACCTCTGCTGCCGCCCTGCAATGGAGGGCGAATCAGACCCAGATCGCCATCCCATACAGCGCAATCACCACGTACGAGTACAAAGAGGAAAACCGCTTTCGTCTGGGTGTTTTGGCCACCATCGGAGTCAGCCTCTTGAAAGCTCGTTCCAAGCGCCACCTCATCAGCATCGGGTGGAAAGATGAATCCGGCGCCGCTCAGACGGTCACCTTTGAGACCACACGGGATCGGGCGCGAGGTCTGGTCAACGTGCTGGAGTCTCGCGCACCTCACGCGTGCACAGGCGGACTCCCCTGGCGGAGAAATCAGTAGCAAAGCAAAGCGACGGAAGGAACCCGAAGCCGGCGATCCCATCGCCGGCTTTTAGTTGCCCGGCTCCAGAAGCCGCCTCGCAGCGAGTGGTTCATAGAGTGGGATGAACGGGGTGAAAACGGATCTGGATGGCGGTCAGTCGCGCTTGGGGGTTTAGCCAAATCAGGGGCCAAACTGTTAACTTTATTAGGAAAGACCTCTCTCTCGCAGATGGCCTCAAGTCCATACTTTTCATTGGCAGTTCTATTCGTCGTCGCGCTCGCCTTCGGGCTCGCCCCCCTGGGGTTAGCTTGGGTCTGGCGGAAGATGTTTTCCCCCGCGAAGCCGAACTCCATCAAGAATGATATTTATGAGTGCGGGCTTGAATCGCGGGGCGATGCGTGGGTGCAGTTCCGTTCCGCTTATTACCTATACGCAATCATTTTTCTAATCTTCGATGTAGAAGCGGTTTTCCTGCTGCCGTTTGCGGTGGCATTCACAGGGTTGGGCGCAGCGGCATGCGTTTCGATGCTCGTTTTCGTGCTGCTGCTGATTGAAGGTCTTGCCTGGGCCTGGGCAAAAGGTGTGTTGACATGGGCGTGAGCCGACGGCTTACGACCCCGCTTTTAGTTCTTAGCTTCGAACGTAACGCATCTGAGGCAGGAATGCGTAATGAGGCTAAAAGCTAACAGCTAGCGGCTCGTTGGAGCGAAGCGACAAAATGGCAGTTGATCAGAATCTGAACATTGAACTCGGGAAGCAAGGCGTCTTTGTGACGACCATCCAGGATCTCTACAACTGGGGACGCCGGAGTTCGATCTGGCCGATGCAGTTTGGCCTGGCTTGCTGCGCTATCGAAATGATCGCGACGACCATGGCGCGATACGATCTTGCTCGATTCGGGTCTGAGGTGTTCCGTCCCTCTCCGCGTCAGGCAGACCTGATGATCATCTCGGGAACTGTAACGAAGAAGATGGCGCCGCAGGTTGTTCGGCTGTACAACCAGATGGCGGAGCCCCGGTACGTGATCGCAATGGGAGCGTGTGCAATTTCCGGCGGTCCCTTCAAGCAGGGGTACAACGTATTGAAGGGAATCGATCGATATATTCCGGTCGATGTGCATATTCCGGGGTGTCCGCCCCGGCCTGAGGCGCTGATCCAGGCCTTTATGACCTTGCAGAAAAAAATAGACGCGCAGCCTCTCACGGGAGAGGAACGTCCGAGACATTTGGATGAGCAGGCGCCCGGAGAATTCCCAGTACCTGAGTTCGGCGAGCACGATCTGGAGCCGCCAAGCAATCCCGGCACTTGGACGGTGCCAAAGATCATTCAGTAGCGCGAAAAAAGGATAGGATCCAGGAGCGTTTAGGGTGAAGTCCGTAGAGGAAATCAAGGCAGCGATCGAGAGAGCGGTGCCCGGGGCGACGGTGACGGCTATTTCGAATCCGGCGCCAAGCGCACAGCACTCGCTGCTTATCGACGCCCAGCACGCAGTCAGTGTGGCCGAATTCCTGCGCGACGACGAAGATCTTGCCCTTGACTTCCTTTCGAACGCTACCGGAGTCGACTACCTCGATAGAGAGACAACCGAGAAAGTTAAAGTTACACGTCCGGTTTCCAAAACAGTGGATGGAATTGAACAGAGCGTCGAAGAGACGGTTGAGGAGGCGCGGAAGCGTGTTGAGCCCGGATATCTCGAGGCCATCTATCATCTCTTCTCGGTTGCGAAGAAGCATGGGCCGGTAATCATTCGCATGCGCACGGTGAACCGTACGGATCGGGTCGAACTTCCGTCGCTCACGCCGGTGTGGCGATCAGCCGAATTTCAGGAGCGCGAAATTTTCGACCTCTTCGGCATCGTATTCAAAGGGCATCCCGACCTGCGCCGAATCTTGATGTGGGACGAATTCAAGGACCACCCCATGCGTCGCGACTACGTGGAGCCCGATGACTTCGAGTACGAGCCCACACCACATGACGATGTTCTAAAGCGCGCGCAGGAGCACAGGGCAAAGGTCGCGGCCGGGGAGGTAAGCCAGTGAGTTCTTCGGGTATGAAGACGGAGAAACTTGCGGGTTGGAACCGCCCGCCGGTGATTGAGTCCGATGGTGAAGGGGAACTCCTTGAAGTGGCGATGGGGCCGCACCACCCGTCGACTCACGGCGTCTTCCGGATGGATGTGGTGCTCGATGGCGAGCGAGTCATCAGGCTCAAGCCAGTGTTCGGCTATCTGCATCGCAACCATGAGCAACTCGGGCAGAGCCAGAGTTATCTGGCTTCTATGCCGTATACCGATAGACTTGACTACTTCTGCTCGCTCACCAACAACTGGGCCTATGCGCTCGCTGTAGAGAAGCTGGTCGGCCAGGAAGTCCCGGAACGAGCGGAATATTTGCGGGTAATTCTCGCTGAGCTCACGCGAATTCAAAATCACGCATCGACTATCGGCTTCCTCCTGCAGGAAATGGGCGCAAGCGGAACTCCGCTGATGTATGCATTCCGCGAACGCGAGAAGATTCTTGATCTCTTCGAAAGCCTTACTGGATCGCGCATGATGTGCAACTATATGCGGTTCGGCGGCTGCCGCGTCGATGCCTCGCCTGCATGGCTAGAGGCGGCGCGCAAGGTTGTTGCCGGTCTACCCGCGTTTGTAGATGAATTCGAGCGCTTCCTGATGACCAACGAGATCCTGATGGCGCGCTGTCAGGGCATTGGCGTGCTTAAGCCCGATCTGGCCGTCAACGCCGGCATCAGCGGGCCGATGCTCCGCGGGTCGGGAGTGAATTATGACATCCGCAAGGTCGATCACTACGGGATCTACGATCGATTCAAGTTCCGCGTGCCGCTTGGCGATCATGGTGATATTTACGACCGTTACATGGTGCGAATGCTCGAGATGCGCGAGTCGATTTCAATCCTGAACCAGGCATTGAAAGAAGTGCCGGGCGGCCCCGTCATAGATCCGAAGGCGAAAATTCGCAACTTCCGCCCCAAGGCCGGGGAGTCATACGGCCGCATTGAAGCGCCGAAGGGCGAACTTGGTTTTTATCTGATCAGTGATGGAAGTCCGAACCCGTATCGTTATCGCGTTCGGCCGCCGAGCTTCATCAATCTGACGGTTCTGGAAGATATGTGCCTTGGCTCGAACGTGGCCGATGTGGTTTTGATTTTTGGAAGTGTTGATATTGTGCTTGGAGAAGTGGACAGATAGCTTTTCGTGCGGGGAACCATATTGCTGAGAGCTGATAGCTGGCTGAGGGGTAGTTGTGAATGCTAGGTGAGGGAATTCTGAAGGGACTGGCCGAGACGGCGAAGAACTTTGCCGGGAGCTTTGTCTCGAAAGAACGCATGACGACCGTGGAGTATCCGGAGGAGCGACTGCCACTGCCGGAGGCTTCGCGGAACTTTCCGTTCCTCGTTTATGACGGTGATGACTGGGAGAAGGGCCTTCGCTGCGTCGCATGCCAGATCTGCGAAAAGGAATGTCCGCCGAAGTGTATCTATATCGAAAAGAGCAAGGACAAGAAGCCGGATTATGTCGGCAAGCCTCAGATCTATCCGGCGAAATTCGATATCGATATTTCGGTCTGCATGAGCTGCCAGATTTGCGTTGAGGTTTGTCCGTTCGAAGCGATCAAGATGAACACTGAGTTTGAGCTGGCTACGGACGATCGCTTCGCCGGACTTCTTCTCGATCGCAAACAGCTCGCACGCTCGAACGAGTACTACCACCAACTTCATCCGACGGAAGCTACCGAAGTGGACGCGCGGCTTGCTGAAGAGAAGGCCAAGGTAGAGGCGAAGGCCAAGGCCGCAGCAGAAGCAGCAGCGGCAAAGGCAGCAGCCGGACCCGCTGCCGGCGCTTCGGCAACACCTACAGCTGGCAAACCTGCTGCATCAGTTGAGGCGAAACCTGCTCCCGCAAACAAACCCGCGGAGGTGGCGAAGGCTCCAGCTGCGGCGACTGCACCGGCGGCTCCAAAGCCAGTGCCGGGGACGGGAAGTGACGGACCGGCTCCAATGACTGCTGAAGATAAGAAGAACGCCGATATCCCGCCGAAGTTGAATGAAGGAGAGCCGAAAGCATGATCGAAAGGCTCGACCAGATCTTTGTACTACTGAAGCATTGGCTGCTTGGTTATCTGCCTGAAAGCTGGCAAACTCCCGTCGGCGTTGTCATCAGCGTTGCGTGCATCGTAGGGCTCTATCCGGCACTTTTTGCCGTGACGACGGTTCTCGAACGCAAAGGTGTTGGACGTATTCAGAATCGACTCGGACCGAATCGCGTGGGACCGTATGGCATCCTCCAGCCGATGGCGGACGGCATCAAATCCCTGACCAAAGAAGACATCGTTCCGACAAGCGCCGATGCAGTTGTCCATTTCCTCGCTCCGATCATTCTTGTGGTCACCGTATTCATGGGCTTCGCCGTGCTGCCCATGGGCCGCAACATGGTCCTGGTCGATATGGACGCCGGCTTGCTGTTTTACTTCGCGATGGGTGCATCGACCGAGTTGTCGGTCTTCATGGCTGGCTGGTCAAGCCGCAACAAGTATTCGCTGCTCGGCGCCATGCGAGCAGTAGCGCAGATGATCAGCTACGAGGTTGCCCTGTTGCTGTCGAGCGTGGTGATCGTGATGATGGCCGGCTCCCTGTCGCTCGTGAAGATTGTTGAGGCGCAGAACCACTATTCGTATGGGCTGCCGCACTGGTTTATTTTCACGCCTTGGGGCTTTGCGGCGTTCCTCATGTATGCGATTGCGGGGACAGCCGAGACGAATCGTTCGCCATTCGATCTGCCCGAAGGCGAGTCCGAGCTCGTTGCCGGATATCACACCGAATACTCCGGATTTAAATTCGCGCTGTTCTTCCTCGGCGAGTACGTTGCGATGTTTTCCATCTCCGGGCTCGGGTCAACGCTGTTCCTGGGTGGATGGATGGCGCCGTTTGCGAAGCTTCAATTTATTCCGTCTTGGATATGGTTTTTCGGCAAGCTCTTCGTATCGATGTGCGTCTTCATCTGGCTGCGCGGTACGCTGCCCCGGCTTCGGCAGGACCAGCTCATGAACTTCGCGTGGAAGTTCGTGTTGCCGATGTGCCTGCTCAACCTTTTTGTTGCAGGTCTTTGGCGCTTCATGGGCGAGGGCTGGCTGCGCTGGCTGGTGTGCTCTGCGATTCTCATCCTCGCCTATGTCAGCATTGGGCGCGAGGGAATGCGTCGCAAGAAATTTGGTCCGAGGAGCTATCGATATGCTGAGTAGCTCAACGCTTTTCGGAGCGCCGCACCCAAATCTGGACGAAAGGAGCGGCCCGTGGGATTTGTCTTTTATCTAATCTCCGCATTCGCGGTTGGTGGCGCGCTCGCGGCAGTTCTGCTAAAGAACCTGGTCCATGCTGCACTGGCGCTGACGGTCGCATTCCTTGGACTCGCGCTCCTCTTCCTTCGTCTCGATGCGCAGTTTGCTGGATTCGCCCAGATTTTGGTTTACGTAGGCGCGGTTGCCATCCTCGTTGTATTTGCAATTCTGCTTACAAAGGGTTCTGAAGTCCCAAAAGATGGGGTCTTCTCGAAAAGCTGGCTTGCGGGCCTTGCGATTGCAGCGGGAGTGTTCGCTGTACTCGGATGGGCGGTGCTGCAGGCTGCTCCTGCGCTGCCAAATCAAGCGGCGGTTCCAGCAGTGACCGTGAATGACATTGGCAATGCATTAATGAGCCGATATGTTTTGCCTCTCGAGATCATCGCGGTGCTGTTGACCGCAGCCCTGCTAGGCGCCGTCATCGTCGCCATGCACGAGAAGGAGAAGGCGAAGCAATGATCACACCCCTCGCCTCTTACCTGATTGTCGCGGCGCTCGTTTTTGCCATCGGCCTTGCGGGCGCGCTTACACGCCGCAACGCCATCATGGTCCTGATCGGAATTGAGCTGATGCTGAATGCAGCCAACCTCAACCTGATTGCCTTCTGGCGTTACGGGCCGCATCCCGAGTTGCTCAGCGGCATGATGTTCGCCATCTTCTCCATTGCGGTCGCCGCTGCGGAAGCCGCGGTCGGCCTGGGCCTTGTTATCTCCATCTATCGCCACGCCAAGACAACGGACCTTGAACAAATGAACAGGATGAAAGGGTGAACCGGTAATGCAAGAAGCTATCGTGTTCACGCCTCAAATCGACGCGAGTTCGATCGCACGCTGGTTGTGGCTCATTCCGGCTCTGCCCATCATCGCCGCCGGCATCATCGCTGTGTTGAAGCAGCCCCGTCGCAAGCTGGCATCAAGTCTCGCCATCGGCTCGCTGGCAATTTCGCTGCTGATCGCGATCACCGCTTTTGCGCATGTGCTAAGCGGATGGTCACATGGGTATGCCGTACGCGAAGTGGTGAACTTCTCGTGGCTCACAGTGGGCACACAGGCCGTTGAGCTAGGCTGGGTTCTCGATCCGCTTTCGGCCGTGATGCTGGTGATGGTGACATTCGTCGGTCTGCTCATCTTCATCTACTCCACGGGCTACATGGAGCATGACGAAAACTACACCAGGTTCTTCTGTTTCCTTGCGCTTTTTGCCGGCGCAATGCTGGGCGTAGTGATTGCGAACAGCATTCTGCTCCTCTTCATGTGCTGGGAACTGGTCGGCCTCACCTCTTATCTGCTGATCGGATTCTGGTACCACAAGCCCTCGGCCGCCGCAGCCGCACGCAAGGCATTCATCACGACGCGCGTCGGCGACATCTTCTTTTTGCTCGGAATCGTCTGGCTTTTTGCTCAGACCGGTACGCTGCTTTTCTACGATCACGGCGCGGGCTCGATGGAACCCCTTGCGCTTGGTGGCTTGCTGGTTCATCAGTCGCACTGGGGCCTCACGGCGGCCGGTGCAATCGGGCTTCTGATTTTCGCTGGCGCGGCAGGGAAGAGCGGCCAGCTGCCACTTCATGTCTGGCTCCCTGACGCGATGGAAGGCCCAACGCCCGTGTCTGCGCTCATTCATGCTGCGACGATGGTGGCTGCGGGTGTCTATTTGATCGCTCGCGTGTACCCGCTCATGACGGCAGGAGCGGTTGCTCATGGGGAAGCTCCGGGGACGACAACGGCCTTAATGGTGGTCACCTGGGTCGGTGCATCGACCGCTGTGTTTGCGGCGCTGATCGCAGTTGCGCAGAACGACATCAAGCGTATCCTGGCCTACTCTACCGTCTCGCAGCTTGGATACATGATGGCCGGCCTCGGAGTTGGAGGAGTGGCCGTGGGTATGTTCCACCTCATCACTCACGCGTTCTTCAAGGCTCTCCTTTTCATGGGTTCCGGCTCTGTAATTCACGGCGTCCACGAGGAGCAGGACGTTCGCCGTATGGGTGGGCTGCGGAAGATCATGCCGTGGACCTTTTATTCATACGCCGTCGGCATGCTTGCACTGTGCGGAGTTCCGATCCTCTTCTCGGGATTCTGGAGCAAGGACGCGATCTTGGAATCGGCGCATGGATGGCCTCTCTCACGCGTGCCTTACTACATGCTCGTCTTCGGCGCTGTCCTCACAGCGTTCTACATGACTCGCCAGGTCAGCTATGTTTTCTTCGGCGAGTATCGGGGTCACGGACATGCGCACGAGAGCCCGCGTGTAATGACGGCGCCGCTAGCAATCCTGGCTGTCTCCGCCATGGCATTAGGCATCATCGGCACTCCCGCATGGCCATGGTTCCGAGCCTTCCTGGAAAATCATGCAGCGTCAGTCGAGATGCACGCCTTCGCCGAACCGGCATGGTGGATGCTCCTCCTGACATCCTTCGTGATCGTCGTACTGGGAATCGGTCTCGGCTGGTGGATGTATGGGAACAAATCTCCGCGTGCTGAAGAGCCCGACGCTCTTGAGAAGACAATGCCGCCGGTCTGGAAGGCTCTCGCAAATCGTCTTTATGTCGACGAACTCTATGGGGCAACGGTCATCGCGTTTTACTACTGGTGGGCAAAAGTTGCTGACTGGATCGATCGCGATATCTGGGGAGACATGGTGTCCACCGTCGTTTGGCTGACCAACCATTGGGCGCGGCTCAACAGATTCCTCGACGCCAGCATGGTCGACGGCGCATTCGATAAAGGCTGCGAGGAAATCTATAACGGCGGCGGTGTGCTCGCGCGGATCCAGAATGGCCGCGGGCAAATTTATCTTCGCCTGCTCGCCGTAGCGATTGTGATTCTGGCTGCGATCCTGATCTGGAGCGGACGACAATGAGCTCTCTACCGCTCCTCACGATCATTACAGTGCTGCCGGTCATCGGCGCTGCAATTGCCCTTTTCACGGGCCGCCACTCACGTGCTGTCGCTCAGGTTACTGGCATTTTTTGCTTGTTGCTCTCGCTGCTGATCTGGATGCAGCTGCCGAAGGACGGCTCTATCGGGTTGCAGGAATTGCACCAGTGGGTTCCTTCGCTCGGCGTTCAGTACCATCTTGGCGTTGACGGGCTTGGCGCCCTGATGCTCATTCTCTCGGCTCTCGTCTCGCTTATGTCCATAGACGCGGCGCATCGAGTCCGTCATGAACCGGGCTTATTCTTTGCGCTGCTACTGCTGCTCGAAGCCGGCCTCTTCGGCACATTTACTGCGCTGAATTTCTTCCACTGGTTCATCTTCTGGGAACTCAGCCTCATCCCTGCCTTCTTCCTCATCAAGCTCTGGGGGGGACCAAAGCGGGGCCCCGCTGCTACGCAGTTCTTCGTCTACACGATGGCGGGCAGCGTCGCTTTATTGCTGAGCTTTCTTGCGGTTTTCCACGCCACCCGGTCGATGGACTTTATAAAGCTTGCGGAAATGGCATCGAACGGATCGCTTGAGCGCCAGGTGCTGGCGAGCCTTGGACCCGTGATGATGTGGCTCGCGGTTGGAGTTCTTGCGGGATTTGCAGTCAAGGTGCCGCTGGCGCCGTTTCACACCTGGTTGCCGGCTGCGTACAGCGAAGCGCCTTCGCCGGTCACGATGTTGCTGACGGGTGGCATGTCGAAGATGGGCGTGTATGGGCTGTTGCGAATCGCGCTGCCCCTCTTTGGTCCGCAGATCGCGGCGATCCGCACGCCGCTTCTGGCGCTGGCTGTGCTCACGGTTGTGATGGGCGCCTGGGCTGCGGCAGCGCAGAAGGATTTGAAGCGAGTCTTCGCTTACTCGTCGGTGAATCACCTTGGCTACTGCCTTCTCGGAATCTTCGCGATCGCTGTCCACACGGGCGCCAACGTTTCAGACTCTGTAAGCCAGGCTGCTGCGCTCAATGGCGTCATCCTGCAGATGTTCAATCACGGGTTGACCGCCGCCGCGATCTTCTGGTTCATCTCCATGATCCAATTTCGCAGCGCCGGCCTCCGCGGCATCGACTCCTTCGGTGGACTCCGCAAGCCCGCTCCGGTCTTCGCAGGACTCATGGGAATCGCGCTGTTTTCGTCGCTCGGCCTGCCTGGACTCAACGGCTTCGTCGGTGAGTTCCTCATCTTCCGTGGCGTGTTTCCGCTTTCATGGGTGGCGGCCAGTGTTTCGGTTCTCGGGCTGCTGATCACTGCCGCGGTAATCCTGACCGTGATTCTCAAGGTCTTCACGGGGCCAGTGCCAGAGCGGTGGGCGGAATTTCCAGACCTTCACGGGGGCGAGCGGCTTGGTATAGCGCCTGTTATCGGATTGATGTTTTTGCTCGGCTTGCTGCCGCAGATCGTGATTGAACGCGTTAACCCCACGGTTCAATATCTGCTGGCGCACTGGAGATTTTAGACAGAATGTTGGCTTGGACGATCTACATCTCGTTTGCCGGTGCGCTGGTGCTGGCGTTGATGCCGAAGGGCAAAGGTGGCAACGGCCACTCTGCGGCCCTGGCGCGCGGCATTGCGCTCGTGGTCGCGGTGGCGGGATTTGCAATTGCGATTGCCGGGTTTGCATCGGGGGCAGGGAAGGGGCGCGTGACGATCGTTGATGTCCCATGGGTTCCGATGATGGGCATCCATTACATGCTCGCGGCCGATGGAATCAGCCGGGTGCTTGTGCTGTTGACCGGATTGGCCGCAGTGGCCGGCGTTCTCTTCAGTTGGAACATTGAACATCGCACCAATGAGTTTTTTGCATTTTTCCTGGCGCTCATCGGCGGTGTCTACGGGGTCTTTCTCAGCTTCGATCTATTTCTGTTGTTTGTGTTTTACGAGATTGCGATTGTGCCGAAATACTTCCTCATCGCCATCTGGGGATCGACGCGGCGCGAATACGCAGCCATGAAGCTGGCGTTGTATTCGTTTGTGGGATCGGCGATGGTGCTGATCGTGTTGCTCGCGGCTTATGCGACGTCCGGTAGCCACTCAACCGCATTGGTGGACCTTGCACGCGCAAACCTTCCGGTCAGCTTTCAGATGTGGGCTTTCCCGGTGGCGTTCGTTGGGTTTGGAATTCTCGCCGGTCTGTGGCCCTTTCATACATGGGCGCCTACCGGTCACGTTGCTGCGCCTACTGCGGCTTCAATGCTGCTTGCCGGCGTCGTCATGAAACTGGGCGCATATGGATGTCTTCGGGTCGCGATCGGCCTTTTTCCGCATGGGCTTGATCCGTGGGGCTGGTCTTTCTGGGGAATCGGATCGTGGCGCGACGTGTTCGCCCTGCTTGCCGTCATCGGTATCATCTACGGAGCTCTGGTTGCGCTTGCGCAGACCGACTTCAAATTCGTCATTGGCTACTCCTCCGTTAGTCACATGGGGTTTGTGCTGCTCGGATTGGTGACCCTGACGCAAGTCGGCGTGGACGGCGCGGTGCTGCAGATGTTTTCGCATGGCGTTATCGCTGGACTGCTGTTTGCGATTGTGGGTCGCATTGTTTATGAACGAACCCATACGCGGCAGCTCGCAGAACTCGAGGGAATGTATCTCGGGCGGCGATTACCGTTCGCGGCATGGGCATTTGTCATTGCAGGCGTGGCTTCGATGGGGCTACCGGGATTTTCGGGCTTCGTTGCTGAGCTACAAGTTTTGATCGGCGCATGGGTTGCGAGACCATGGTGGACGGCAGCTTCAGGTGTAGGCATTGTGATCGGAGTTGCGTACACGTGGCGCGCGATGCAGAAGGCCTTCTTCACTGACCGATTGCCGAGACCTGATGAACATCCGAAAGAAGGATGGCCGAAGTTCGATCCGATTACCTGGCCCGAAGTCACGGCAACGTGTCTGCTATTTGCAGCAACATTGATCGTCGGTATCTACCCAAGCGTTTTGCTCAACTCGATTGAGCCTGCGGTCAAGGCGCTGCTTGCAGGAGGTATGCAATGAACTACGCTAACCTCTTTCGAGTGACGCTGCCCGAAACCGCGCTGGATGTGGCGGCTCTTCTGGTTCTCGTCGTGGATCTCGGTTTCTTGCGGAAGGCTGCGTTGCAGACGCGGATTATGGCGTCCGTGCTCATTGGATTGTTTGGGTGCGGCGCCGCGGTCTTCTTCATGCCGTTTCAGGCGGATGGAGGCTTGAGCTATCCGGGAAGCACAGATCTGATGCTGTCGGCTGGAGGGTACGCCGCGATCGCACAAGTTGGGATTCTGATGTTGACGGTGCTTACGCTTTTCCTGTTGATTGGTTCGGATTTTACGAAGCATGTGGGCGAGTTCGTTGCAGTGGTATTAATGGCGGCGACGGGTGGGCTGTTGATCTCGGCTGCGCAGGATCTGCTGGTGATCTTCGTTGGACTCGAGCTTCTGTCTCTCGGGCTTTACATTTTGACGGCATTTGCGAAGCGGTCGGGTAAAAGCGCAGAGAGTGCAATGAAGTACTACCTTTTCGGCGGGATGTCGGCGGCATTCCTGCTGTTCGGGTTCAGCTATCTGTATGGTCTGACCGGTTCGACCAATCTGCACCGGATCATGCTGGGATTCTACGGACCCACAGTGATCGGTTCCGCACCGCTGGTTTACGTGGCACTGGTGATGATTGCTGCGGGACTGGGGTTTAAGGTTGCGGCCGTGCCGTTTCATCTCTGGGCACCGGATACGTATGAGGGTGCACCGGCTCCTGCGGCGGCTTTCATCGCTTCCGTGTCAAAGGTGGCTAGCTTCGCGTTGCTGATTGGGATCGGCACGGCGGCGATGCATGTATTTGATGGTGCGCATGGAGTGGTGCGGGTTACTGCGCTGTTCACAACTGAAACGCCAGCGCGATGGATGGGCTTCAATGGACCCTGGTCGACGATCATCGCGATCATTGCCGTGGCTTCGATGGTGTTTGGCAACCTCGCTGCGCTCGCGCAGGACAGCGTTCGGCGGCTACTAGCTTATTCTGCGATCGCACATGCTGGGTACATCCTGCTTGCGGTGGCTTACTTCTCGCGGGGCAATATCAGCGCGAACGCGATTCTCTACTACATCCTCACGTACGGTTTAACGACGATTGGCGCCTTTGGTGCGGTGTCGGTTGTGGAGCGCATGCATGGCAGCGATCGCATGGATGCTTTTCTGGGGCTGTATAAGCGCAATGGGTTGCTGGCTGGAGTGCTTCTTGTTCTGTTCCTCTCACTTGCCGGAATTCCGCCGCTGGTCGGGTTCTGGGCAAAGTTCAATCTGTTTGCGGCTGTTCTCGAGGTCAATCGTGGAGTGACGCCATTTACGCTGGTGGCGATCGCGGTGGCGATGAGCGCGGTGTCGCTCTACTACTACCTTCAGGTCCTGAAGCGAGTTTTCGTGATGGCTCCGGCGGAGGATGGCCTGGTGAAAGGGAATCCGCTCACGATGGGTGTGCTGGCGCTGATCACGGTTGCGGTAGTGGTACTCGGGTGCCTGCCTGGGCTGATGCAGAGCTGGATGGCGGGCTTCTACGCGGGCATGTAGGCAGCACACCGCACTGCATCTTGTGAGGCTCCCCATATTTTTCGCATCTAATACATGACATTTAACTTAGCCGGTTCTAATAGAAGGCAATAGACTTAGCTCCTCATCTGCTGAGCGCCCGGTACGGAGAGAGTGACTTCCCGCATCTAGAGCTCTCTCATCGCTCACCCACTCCGCATTTTTTTGTACTTAATAGATGCGATTGGAGTTATCCGTCGATAATAGAAGACAAATGGCTTAGCTCAACCCGATGCATCAACTCGCGCTGAGGGGCGATGGAGAACACCCTGTAAGGGCTTTTCCATTTACCCGTTTTTTCGTACCTAATAGATTTTGTTGATGTTAAGAAGACCTTAATAGAAAACAAAGCACTTAACGATTCTGAAGTTCCAACATTCAATTTCGGCGTGCCCAACTGGCTATGTGGCGACGAAGTCCGCTGAAATGATTGTGCGCCGCTTTGAGGTAATAACCTGCAACCGATGTTAGGACTCGTTATGCAGGTTGCCCGCCGGAGCCGCGCGAATTGAGATGTCCGCGCGAGTCCGACGGGATCAATGGAGCGATTATCTGGTGATTTCGCCCTTGCAGCCTGGGTGGCCGCAGTCGCAGGCAATCTCCGATGTGTCTTTGTGGTTTTCGCAGTAGGTGCTGCAGTATTTCTTATCGGTCATACAGGAACAGGCGGGGTGGGCGCATTTCTTCTGATCAGCCATAGGTTGATATCTCCTCGGATTTCCAATCGATCAATCCTTGGGCTTGGATGCGACCTGGCGGCCGTAATATGGCAGGTTTGAGATCAAATCCCGGAATCGCGACACAGGTTTGCATGAGTGTTGCGAGTTCACAGCACCAAGCATCATCCTGTTTATAGAGAAAAACACATGAGCAACATGACCCGCAGGTCGTTCACTCAAGTTACAGCCGCCGCTACTCTGGCCGCGACTAAATGGATGTCCGCCGCCGCAGCCGCTATCGAGCCCAGGGTAAAGGGCAAGCTCGCGGCCGATGTGAGTGGGAAAACGATTCCGATCAACCGGATGATCTTCGGTCAGTTCCTCGAACATTTCCACCGCCAGGTGTATGGCGGTGTCTTCGATCCAGGTTCACCGCTGGCAGACGAAAAGGGGTTCCGCCTCGACGTCATAGAAGCCCTGCGGGAGCTCAGAGTTCCGATTGTGCGCTGGCCAGGCGGATGCTTCGTTTCGGCCTATCATTGGCGAGACGGCGTGGGAAAAGACCGTAAGCCGAGCTTCAATAAGGCATGGGGTGTTGAAGATCTGAATACTTTCGGAACGGATGAATTCGTTCGTTGGTGCCGTCTGATAGGCGCAGAGCCTTACATCTGTACCAACGCCGGAACTGGCACTGAAGAGGAGATGAGTGATTGGGTTGAGTATTGCAACCTGAAGGATCAGGGCCTTAACGCGAAGATGCGTATCGAAAGCGGCACCCCTGAACCCTTCAACGTGCGGTATTGGAGTATCGGTAACGAGAACTACCTGGGCGGGGAAATTGGCGCGAAGACGGTCGAGGAATGGGCGTCACTTGTCCGCGAATCGGCCAAGATGATGCGCGCAGTGGATTCGAGGATCAAGATCCTGGCTGCGGCCACCGTGAATGGCAACTGGACACCTCCAATGCTGCAGGCTGCGGGGAAGTATCTCGATTACATTTCCATTCACGGCTATTGGGATCCGTTATGGCAGCACGGCACGCATCCGGCGGATTACCTGAAATGCATGTCGCACTGCGAAGCTCCTGAAAAGCAGATCAAGCAGGCTATCGACCTCCTCGACCAGAACGGAGTAGGAGACCGAGTGCGCATCGCATTCGATGAATGGAATCTTCGTGGCTGGCATCATCCTGGATTCCCCGGAGGAGGAGGCGACAGACTCGATCTGATTCGTGAGCGCGACGACAATGACCTCAACGAGACTTACACCGTGGCAGACGCTGTGTTTTCCGCTTCGTTTCTGAACAGCTGCCTCCGCAATGCAACACACGTACAGATGGCTTGCATGGCTCCTGTCGTAAACGTCCGTGGTCCTCTCTATGTCTACGATAAGGGAATCGTCAAACGAACAACATTTCACGTTCTCAAGATGTATTCAAGTCTTCTGGAGGACAACGTCCTCGACGGCAGCACAACCAGTAGTGATCCTCTGGACACGGGTTCAGGGGTGGTGCCGGCGCTGGATGCAGTGACGACGTGCAGCTCTGACAAGAAGCGCTTCGCCCTGGCAATGATTAATCGTGACCCAGAGCGGGCCGCGGAGTGGCAGCTGAACCTCCATGGATTCGATCCCCGCCAGGGGGTGCGGATCACCGTGCTCTCAGGCAAGAGCAAAGATTCCTTCAATGATACTGACCATCCGAACGCAGTCGTGACCGAGAATGTCTCGCATCAGACCGCAAGCGGCCCGTTACTGTTACCGCCACACTCTGTATCCGTCGTGCAGTTCTCGGTTTGAGGTTGTGGCTAAGTGTCGGACAGGCATGTGCGACACTTAGCCGCGCAGGAAGTCTTTGATCTTCTGGACGACTACGTCTCGACCTACGTCGGAGATGGCGTTGGTGAGGGGGATCTGCTTGGGGCAGGCTTCTACACAGTTCTGGGCGTAGCCGCACTCCTGAATTCCGCCGTCTCCAGCGAGGGCGCGAAGACGTTCTTCCTTGAACACCTTGCCAGTGGGGTGATTGTTGAAGAGCTTGACCTGGGCTATGGTGGCGGCGCCGACAAAGTTCGTGTCTTCGTTGAACTGCGGACAGACTTCCATGCAGCAGGTGCAGGAGATGCAATTGGAGAGGGGATAGTTCGCTTCCTGCTGCTGAGGGAATACGCGAGGGCCGGAGCCAAGATCGTAGGTGCCATCGACGGGAACCCATGCCTTGACGCGCATGAGGTTCTCAAACAGGACGGAGCGGTCGACCTGAAGATCGCGGACGAGAGGGAACTTGGAAAGCGGTTCGACCTTGATGGGCTGCTCGAGATTATCAACCAGCGCAGAGCAGGCCATGCGGGCTTTGCCGTTAATGCGCATTGCGCAGGAGCCGCAGATCTCCTCAAGACAGTTGGAGTCGTAGGTGATGGGGGTCGTCGGCTTGCCGTCGGCGGTGACGGGATTGGCCGCGATCTCCATCATGGCGGAGATGACGTTCATGCCCTGACGCCACTCGAGCTCGAAGTTTTCCCACACTGCCGGTGAATCGGGTCCGGCTTGACGCTTGATTTCGAATTTGACGGTCTTTGCCATTGTTCCTCGGAACAGCTATTAGCTCTTGAGGCCCGGGTGTACGGCGCGCATGGGCCAGTATTCGTAACGGTTTATTGTTTTTGCAGGGTCGCCGTCGATCAGCGTGCGAAGTTGATCTTCGTTATCGGCTTGGATGACGCCCATTCCATATACTCCCGCAGGGTCCATTACAGGGCCGAAGACAATCGCGTTTCCCTTGTGCATCAGATCCGTCCAGTACCCGACGTGCTGCTGCATGACCTGGCGCTCTTCGGCGGTCATGTCCTGCGAGAAGGACGGGCGGGGTGGAATCAATTTCACAAAGAAATGCTGGCTCAACTCATCCTCTACTTTGCGGCGTCGTAGCGGCGCGGTCTGGGTTTGATGAATTGCGTGTCAACGTCTTCAAATTCGAAACGGGGACCCTCGGGTGCGCCGGTGAAGGCGGCCTTGGTGGTTTTCAAAAACTTCTCGTCATTGCGGTCGGGGAAATCGGGTTTGTAGTGCGCGCCGCGTGATTCGTCGCGGAGGAGCGCGCCCTGCACGATGACGCGCGAGAGCTCGAGCATGTTGTAGAGCTGGCGCGTGAAGGCGAAGCTGGTGTTGGCCCACTGGGTGCGATCGGCGAGGCTGACGTTCTGGAAGCGATCAAGGAGCTCGACAATTTTTTCATCGGCTTGCTTGAGGCCTTTGTTGTAGCGGATGACGGTGGCGTGCTCGGTCATGGTGACGCCGAGTTCGCGCCAGATGCGGAAGGGATTTTCATTGCCTTCGTTCTTGAGCAGCTGGGCGTTCATCTCGGTTTGGCGTGCGATTTCGGCTGCGGCGCCGCCATCGCCTTGGGCTGCCTCGACGTTCTTCGCATACTTGAGAGCGATAGGGCCGGCCGTGAATCCGCCGAAGATACAACTGACCAGCGAGTTCGCGCCGAGACGATTGGCGCCGTGGTACTGGTACTCGCACTCGCCGCAAGCGAAGAGGCCGGGTATGTTGGTCATCTGGTTGTTGTCGACCCAGAGGCCACCCATGGTGTAGTGCATACCAGGGAAGATCTTCATGGGAACTTCGCGCGGGTCGTCGCCGACAAATTTCTCGTAGATTTCGAGGATGCCTTCGAGCTTGCGGTTCAGCGTCTCGCGATCGATATGGGTGAGATCGAGGTAGACCATCGGCTGGCCATCGATGCCGAGGCCGTTTTCGTATACGACTTTGTGGATGGCGCGGGTGGCGACGTCGCGCGGGACGAGATTACCGTACTTCGGATACCACTCTTCGAGGAAGTAGAAGCGCTCGGATTCTGGGATCTGCTTCCAAGGGCGCTTGTCGCCGGGAGTGCGCGGAACCCAGACGCGGCCGCCTTCGCCGCGGGCTGACTCGGACATGAGGCGGAGCTTGTCTTCACCGGGTATCGATGTGGGGTGTACCTGAATGAATTCGCCGTTGGCATAGTAGGCGCCTTGCTGGAAGACAGCAGATTGGGCAGAGCCCGTGCAGACGACGGAGTTGGTGCTCTTGCCGAAGATGGCGCCGTTGCCACCGGTGGCGAGGATTACGGCTTCAGCCTGGAAGGCGCGGACTTCCATGGTGCGCAGATTCATGGCGACGATGCCGCGACAGACACCTTTGGAATCGACGATAGAGGAGAGGAATTCCCAGCCTTCGTACTTGTGAACGTGGCCGTCAACCTCGTAGCGGCGGACTTGCTCGTCGAGGGCGTAGAGAAGCTGCTGGCCTGTGGTTGCCCCGGCGAATGCGGTGCGGTGATAGAGGGTGCCACCGAAGCGCCGGAAGTCGAGTAGACCTTCGGGAGTGCGATTGAAGGGAACACCCATGCGGTCGAGGAGGTCGATGATTCCGGGGGCAGCTTCGCACATGGCCTTGACCGGCGTCTGGTTGGCGAGGAAGTCGCCGCCGTAAATGGTGTCGTCGAAATGCTGCCAGGTGGTGTCGCCTTCGCCTTTGAGGTTCTTCGCGGCATTGATGCCGCCCTGGGCGCAGACCGAATGCGAGCGCTTGACGGGGACGATGGAGAAGAGGTCGACGTGACCGCCGGCCTCCGCGATCTTGATAACTGCCGCGAGCCCGGCCAAACCTCCGCCAACCACGATAATTCTGGGTGCTGCCATTGACGTCCTTTCAAAAAAAGCCAGCTTTTAGCTGTTAGCTCTTAGCGATCGAGCTAAGAACAAAAACGAATCAGGAACTGGTGGTGATCGGGGGCGTGAAACGGAGCGGCGCCGCGACCCGGTTCCAAAAGTTGATCTGGCCAATGGCCGTGGTTAGAAAAGCGACTTCACGTTCGGAGAAGTGGGCCGTGACGCGGGCATATGCTTCGTCGTCGATGTGGTGCTGCGCGAGGAGCGTGACCTGTTCTGCCCAATCGAGAGCGGCTGCTTCGCGGTCGGTGTAGATTCCGGCTTCACGCCAGGTGGCGAGGAGGTCGAGCTTGGCTGCTGGGATGTTCAGCTTGCGGGCGTCGTTGAGGTGGTACTGAACGCAGAATGCGCAACCGTTGAGTTGCGATGCGCGAATCTTGAGCAACTCGATGATCTCGGGTTCGATGCCGGACTTGCGGAGGGCATGGCTGACGGCAGCCATGCCGGTGCCCATCTCAGGGATGATGCCCTGGAAGACTTTGTAATCGATGCGCGCGTTGCTCACAGCGGTTTCAGGCATGGAGTCCCCTTCAGAGCGTTGCTGCGGTCGAGCCTGCTGTTTGAATCATGGCTACGGGAGCGATTTCAGGTGCATTTTTGTATTTCGGGCTGATGAATGCCCAGATGCTCGCGAGTCCCATGAAGAGGAGAATGACGCCGAATGCTGCGCAGATGTAGCCGAAACGCTTGCGGGCGACGTCGCCGGGTGTGATGCCCCACTTGGCGGCAAAGAGCCATATGCCATAAGCGAAGTGCCAGCAGATGGCGATCATGGCGATGACGTAGACGGCCAGCATGATGGGGTTGGCGAGTTCCATCTGGACTTTGTGGAACGCGGCGCCGGGGTTCTCGGGAAGGCTGATGCCCATGAACCGCTGGCGGAGAACGTGCTGGAGGATGTAGGCCGTAGCGATGAGGCCGGTCCAGCGCTGGGCAACGTACATCCAATTGCCGGCCCAGGGATAGTAGACGACGTTCGACTTGCCCCGGAACCAGATGTAGAGGCCGTAGAGCGCGTGATACAGGATGGGGATGAAGATGAATGTCCACTCGAGGACACGGACCAGCGGCAGGGCATTCAGGAACTTGACTTGCGCGGCGTAGGCCGTAGGGCCTTTGAGCGCTTCGAAGTTCGACAGAAGGTGTTCGATGAAGAATGCGCCGATGGGGATGATTCCGAGGAGCGAGTGGAGTTTGCGCCAGAGAAAGCTTGTTCCTTTACCGGCGCGAATGGGCTGCACGCCTGCGCGTAGCTTAGGCGTAGCAGGATTTTGGGCAGTTGCCATTGGGATGTGGCTCCTAAGTGCTTCGGGTGCAGAGTCCGGAGCGGTGGGTGTATCAGGATGAGGGACGGCGTATCTCGTGCAAATCCAAGTGCATTATTCGTAATGGAGATAGGGGTCGTCAAGCGCGGAAGGTCATCGATGTAGTTGCGTCAACATCGCCACCAGTGCGCGTCCGCGATGGCTGAGGGTTAGTTTTGTTTGAAGGTCGATTTCGGCCATGGTGCGCTGGAGTTCGGGGAGGTAAAAGAGAGGGTCGTAGCCAAAGCCGCCAGTGCCGCGCGGAGCATTGAGGATGACTCCTTCGACGGAACCGTCGGAGGTGTATTGAACGCGACCATCGCGCGCGGCGACAAGTACGCAATGGTATCGGGCATTGCGGCGCTCCGGGGGAACGTCTCCCAGGCGCTGAAGGAGAACGATGTTGTTCCAGACATCGGTGTTGTCGTTGGCATCAGGCGAGTCGACGAGGCCGGCGTCGGCTGCGAATCGGGCTGAACGGACTCCGGGCGCGCCGTCCAGCGAGTCTACTTCGAGACCGGAGTCATCGGCGAGGACGAGTTCGCCCGGCGCAAACTGGGAGTAGTAGACGGCCTTGATGGTGGCGTTCGCGGCGAACGAGTCGCCGTCCTCTTCGGGAGCTTCGATGTCCGCCAGACCAGGAAGGGGTTCGAGACAGACGGAGTGGGCTTCGGCTGCGGTTTGAAAATCGCGCAGCTTTCCCTGGCTGGTTGTGGCAACGTATAGGCAAAGGGCCATAGGAGGAGTTTAACTGGTTGATGTTTTCAAATTGTGGCCGACGCCGGAGGACGCATTGAGGTTCTGGGGCGTTTACAAATTGATGGTTGGCGTGCTCGCCACAGCGGAATCGCTGACGGGGATGCTGCGCAGCGTCAACGCTCCGGAAACGAGTATCTGGGGTGCGGTGACGATTGCGGCGGCTGTCCTGCTGGCGATTGATGGGATTGAGGAGTTATTGGCGGCTGGGAACCGGTGGGTGTTTGTCGCGCTTGCTGCGGTGGTTCCGATTGGGATTTCTTTTGTTTCCGGCGACTGGCCGCCAAGGCTGTGGATGTTTGCAGTCGCTGTGGGTTTTGTGGAGTGGATGTTTTTGGAGTTGAAGCAAACGACCGGTCGAAGCGAAATCGGGGCTCTTGCCTGCTGCGTAGCGTTGGCTATGTCGCTTGGAAACACGACGGTGATGCTGTTCCGGATGTACTGGAATGAGCCGCAGTTCTGGCCGCTCGGTGCAATTTTCAGATTCATGCTGCCGATAGCGTTGCCGTGGACGCTGATTCTGATTCTGCTCGCGCATTCCATGCGCGAATTGACTGCGAAAACGCCTGAGCGGGCGGAAGGCGGTGTCCTCGCTGCAGAGGCTGCGGGGCGGGAGAGTCAGTAGGTGACGGATGATCGACGCTTAGACGTGCAACCCCCATCAAAATACTCGACAATTCTGTGCGCGCGATACTTTCTTTTGAGGAGCTGCGATGGCGTTTGCCGCCAAAGAAGACAAGGAGAAGTTGCGGATCCAGTTCCGGAAGAGCATTCGACACGGTTACACAAAGAATGCCGAGTTAGATCCGGTGGTTTCCGCGCCAATGCTAGACACACTCGAGCCGAAGGAAACATGCGTCGTCCGGGTGGATTCGATCCAAGGAAGAAAGCGCTACTGGTTTACGGATCGGCGCGTGTTATGTCAGCACGATCGCGGTATGGATGAGTTGCTGCGCTATCAGTCAGTGATCAAAGCGCATTGGATGTTCAGAGATCTGTTCACGCACCGATTGCCGCAACTCATGACGGTAGGCAACAACGGCTCTCATCTCAAGACCGAACATTTCGACCGGCTCGAGATCGAGCTGCAAGACGGATCCACCGTTGTTCTTGACGGCTTGGATCAGGCAATACATCCGGCTCTTCACTTCTTTTGGTGGATCATTCGTTCTCGATAAAAATGCCGGAGCGCTGGCTCCGGCATTCCTTGGGATGATTTGTTGCTAGTCGATTGACTGGTTGAGACGCAAATCGCGTGAGGAGCCTCCGACGCTCACGGTGCGTTTACCGGTGGCAGTGATCCACTTCTGTTCCTTGGTTGACCAGTACTGGAGCTGGCGGGGAGCGATGTGGAGGGTGACGGTCTTCGATTCGTTTGGACCGAAGTGGATGCGGTCGAAGGCTGCAAGAGTACGGACAGAGAACTGCACGCCATCGGGGATCTCGTTGGGAGCTCCAAGGTAGGCCTGCGGAACTTCATCGGATGCGACGGAGCTCTTGTTTTTGATGTTCACCTTCACATCAAGGCCGCCGTCGGAGGACTTCGCGACGCTGAGGTTGGTGTAATCGAAGCTGGTGTAGCTGAGGCCGTGGCCGAAGGCGAAGAGCGGCTCGATGTTCTCCTTGTCGAACCAGCGGTAGCCAACGTTCACTCCTTCGCTATAGATGGTCTTCTTCTCGGGCGGCTTCTTGCTGCGCTCCGGATGCTTGGGATCGGTTGCGGGGTAATCCTCAAGACGCTTGCCCCACGTAACAGGAAGACGTCCTGCGGGGCTCGTTTTCCCGAGGAGGATGTTGGCGGTCGACCACCCACCTTCATCACCGGGCCACCACATTTGCAGAACGGCTTTGACCTTGTCGACCCAGGGCAGTGCGACGGGCTGGCTGGGGTTGAGGACGACGACGGTGTTGGGGTTGACGGCGGCAACTTCTTCGACGAGCTTGTCCTGTTCACCGGGCAGTCCGAAGACGGGTTCGAGTCGCGTCCAGAGAAACACGACCGCGATCTTGGCGTGTTTTGCGGATTCGATCGCATGTTCGTGGTCTGCTTTGCGCTGTTCGGGCGTGTACCAGTTCAAACGGACCTGTACGGGCGCGCCGGAAGTGTCAGAGGACGTACTGATCTCGATCTGGTGTGGGCCTTCGGTGAGTTCGACTGCGCGACGGACGTTATCGAGACCGTCGGTGGTGGGAATGGCATTGTCCTGGTTTGCCTGGAGAATGTCGCCATGAACTCCACCCTGAAACGCGCCTGTGGCGGCGAGTCGTTTGCCGTCGAGTTTGATGGCTGCGTTTGTGCCGAGTGCCTGGAGATAGATCCAGTAATTTCCGGCGTGCGGAGGCGTCAGTGTGCCCTTCCAGGTGATGACGGAGTTGGGCGGAAGCGCATTGTGGCCCTTGTTGGTGAAGTCGAGAGTCTCGTCTGTTTTTGTTTCGCCGGATTTGCTGGTGCGAAGCAGGCCTGGCTGTCCGTCGTGGCTGAGCGCGCTGGCTGGAATCGTAGAGCCGGTCATGTCGTCGTCGACAGCGAAGGCGATGTCCGAAACGCCGGAGATCTTCTTCATGGCTGCAAGAGGGCCGACCTGGCGTTCCGGTAGACCAACCGAGCGTTCGCCGTTGATGCCGATCGAATCGACCTGTCCCGCAGTGGGACCAATCAGGACAATCGAATCCAGTTCGTCATGCTTCAGCGGCAGAATGCCGCCCTCGTTCTTGAGAAGCACTGCGGCGTCTTCGCCGGTCTTCTCGATGATTTTGGCGTTTTCTTCGATGGCCTGTTTGGTGACGGCGTGTTTGGATTGGCCATCGAGATAGCCGAAGTGGACGATCTCATAGAGCACACGACCAGCGGCCCTGGTGACGGTGGCTTCGGTTACGGTTCCGTCCTTCAATGCTTCCGGCATCTTCTTCGGGCTGAGTTTTACGCCCCAGTTGCCGCCGCTGAAATCGAATTTACGTTCGGGCTCCTCGGGGATGTGGCCTCCGAACATTCCAAAGTTGTCCGCAGTTGCCGATGGTGACGGCGGCGGAGGGACGGGCCTCGAATCGAAAAAGGAAGCGATGGTGAAGCCATGATTGTTTGGGTCTGGCTCTCCGGGCATTTCCATATCTAGCCCGGCATTGATGAAGTCGACTGCGTGCACCGCGCCCCAGTCGGAGGTGACGAATCCCTTAAAGCCAAGCTGATCGCGAAGGATGGTGGTTAGGGCGTCTTTGTTTCCGCAGGCGAAGGTGCCGTTGAGGCGGTTGTAGGAGCACATGATGGATGACACACCGGCCTGGATGGCGGCTTCAAATGGCGCGACGTAAACCTCGTGCAGCGTCTGGTCATCGATGAAAGTGTTTTCGTTGTCGGAATCGTAGCCGACGTAATGCTTGATCTGCGCCATCACGTGCTGCGACTGGATGCCCTTGACCTCCGCAACGCCCATTTGCGAGGTGAGGAACGGGTCTTCGCCGAAGGTGTTGTACCCGCGGCCGAATTGCAGGTCGCGGTCGATATTCACAAATGGCTGCAGCGAGACGTCTATACCAAGCGCGCGATCTTCGCGGCCGATGACGAGACCGTTATCCTCGGCGTCCTTGACGCTGAAAGTGGCGGCGACGCCCATGGTGGCTGTCTCGCCCTGAGACGGGTGGCGCGTGAGAGCGCCTGGAGGTCCGTCGGCAAAGCGAAGGCCCGGAATGCCGAGGCGAGGAATGCCCGCGAGGTATCCGGCTTGCCCCTGGTAGACCTTGGGATTTTCCTGGGTGCCGTGGATCAGTGTCAGTTTTTCCTCAAGCGTCATCTGGCTGAGAAGCTTGTCGACGCGCGGGTCACCGGTGACAACCGGTACTGATTGTGCGACTGCAGATGTCGCTGCGAGTGCAAACAAGGTCGCTGCGAAAAGCAGTTTGCGGGACGAGTTTGTGGGATAGACCTTTACCTACTTCCCAGAGCGGCCGAATAAACGTTTGAGCAGGCCACTCTCACGTTCTCGGCAAGCAAGTGTATAGCAATCGAGGTGCGAGGCGCTGTGAGACCGAAACCTCACGGTGAACAATCAGAGTCGAAAACCTTTGTAATGCGTTGCGAAATTCGTTCCGCGTCTACACTGAGGGTGGTTATGCAGAAAGCTCTCATCAAGAACCTGCGCGGTTTCGCGGCCGACCTTACGCGCAAGCGGGTGCGCGGGCACGCGATTCTGCTGGGGCTGGTGGTATGGGGAGCTTATGCCATCAACATAGCAACGCCTGGCCTCAAGGATCGCGAAGGTCAGCTGAAGGGCGCAGATTTCCTGCACTTTTACGTGCTCGGCAACATAGCTCGACTGCATGATGCGAGCATGCTCTACGACGCACCGCGCCAGGCGGCGTTCGGCGCTCAACTGATTCACCAGGACCCGGGCGAGACGTATTTGCCGGTTTACGGGCCGCAGTATTCTCTGCTATTCAGGCCGCTTGCGGAACTGCCGTACGGGTGGGCCGCCGCCGCATGGATGCTGACAAGTGCGCTGGTGTACTTCCTGTGCTGCGGACTGCTGTTGAAGACTTGCCCTCGCCTGCGTGAAGATCGCACGACCATCTTCATTCTGGCGGCAGCGTTTCCGGGCTGCTTCTACATGATTGCGAGCGGCCAGAACTCCATGCTTGCGCTGATCGCGTTTACATGTGCGTTTTTCGCCTTCCGCGCGAAGGTGCCGCTGGCGGCGGGAATGGCTCTTGGACTGCTGATGTATAAACCGCAGTTTGGAGCGATGGCTGGGGTGGTATTCGTGCTGACGCTCGAATGGCGTGTGATTCTCGGTGCATTGATCACGGGCGGAGGGCAGCTTTTTGCCGGAGCGGCTTACTACGGGAGACCTGCGCTCGATGCGTACTTTGCGCAACTGGTGCACATCAACCAGAACGCGAGTGCGCTGGAGCCTCACATCGAGCGGATGCACAGCCTGCGGGCATTCTGGGATCTCCTGCTGCCGTGGCACGGAGCAGCTTCAGCGCTCTATGCGATTACGGCGCTGGGAGTGATCGTGATTACGGTGTGGTGCTGGAGAAGCAAGACGCCGATTGAGTTGCGATTCGCGATTTTTGTGCTGGGCAGCGCGCTGGTTGACCCTCACCTGACTGACTACGATCTGGTGATGCTGATGCCGGCGCTGCTCGTCATCGGCGATCGGGTTCTGCTCGCACAGGAGTCGACCGAGCGCGACGCTGCACGCGTGCTGACCTACGTAGGGTTTTGCCTGCCGCTGTTCGGCCCGATGCTGAAGATGGTTCACGTTCAATTATCGGTGCCGGTTTACGTGGCGCTATTTCTGGTCGTCGCGTCGACAGTTCGGCGGGGGATGGGCGGATTAAGGGTCTCTCATTCCACGGAAGCAGCATCTCTTAGGGCTTGATTCGCGACCGGGAGGCGGCTCTTCCAGTCAGGCCGGAAGAGGAAGATCCTTGTCGAATCCCTGCTCGATAATCTGTTCGCGAAGGCGCTCGACCGTGGTGAAGAGAATGCCGACGATTCCGAGAGCGTGGGCGGCATCGATATTGGGCTGCTTGTCATCGATGAAGAGCGTCTCTTCAGGCTTCGTCTCGAGTCGATCGAGGGTGAGTTTGTAGATGGCCGGATCGGGTTTGGCCATGTTGTGCTGATAACTCCAGACGAGGACGTCGAACTGTGGAAGCCAGTCGAATTCGCGTTCGATGTTGGCCAGGACGGTGTCGCCCATATTGCTGAGGATCGCGGTGCGAAGGCCACGTTCCTTCAGCTGCTTCTGCCAGGCGAGCATTGCGGGGTTCTGCACGGTCCACATGCGCGCATCCCACAGGTTGAGCTCGTCAATGGCGGCTGCGTCGAGGTTGAGCTTTGCGTCGCGAATCAGGTTTTGCCAGAATTGGAGTCCGGTGAGCTTGCCTTCGTCGTAGGCGTGCCGGTCAGCCCAGTAGACTTTCTCGAACTCTTCGAGTGGCAGCCCGGTGATGCGGAGCATGGCGTCATGCGCCTCGGCGCTCGGTTTTCCTGTAAGGACCATTCCATAATCGAAGATGACCGCGCGCAGACTCAAAAGCTCCTCCTGTGATTGGCGCACTGCAGTGAGGCGCCAGACTCTATTGTAGAGATCAGAGATCAGAGAACAGAGAACAGGGAACAGGAAAGGGACCAGAGGCTCTCAGCATCGATGAAATTTTCGAGGCGAACGGAGTGGAACACGGAGGAGAGCGCGCTTGCTCGGGCTCATCGGGAGCGGGTGCGGGCGGGACTGCCTCTGGCAGATCTGACTGCTTCGAATCCGACGCGCTGCGGGTTTGTTTACGACGCTCGGCTGCTTGAGGCGCTGACGGATACTCGTGCGCTCGATTATGATCCGCAGCCGCTGGGGCTGTTGAGTTCGCGTGAGGCGGTTTGCAGATACTATGCGGATCACGGCGTTGCAGTGGATCCGGAGCGGGTAGTGCTGACAACCAGTACTAGCGAGGCGTACAGCTTCCTTTTCAAATTGCTGTGCGATCCGGCAAGCGAGATTCTGGTGCCGCAGCCCGGATATCCGTTGTTCGATTTTCTGGCGGTTCTGGATGACGTGCGCATCAAGGGTGTGCCGCTGGTGTATGACCATGGCTGGCAGATCGAGCCGGAGGGATTTCGGCGCGCGGCTTCTCCGGATACGCGAGCGATTGTGCTGGTGCATCCGAATAATCCCACCGGTCACTTCACCAAACGATGGGAAGCGGAGGAGTTGGCGAAGCTCTGCCGCGAGCGGGGCATCGCACTGATTATCGACGAGGTGTTTCTGGATTACGGGTTCGGCCAGGAACAGGCGTGGAGTTTTGCGACGGGGTTGGATGGCGCGGACGTCTTCACCGTCAGCGGCCTGAGCAAGATTGCCGGGTTGCCGCAGATGAAGGCAGCATGGGTGGTTGCGAGCGGGCCTCATGCGGCAGAGGCGATGACGCGGCTGGAGGTGATTGCGGATACGTTTCTCTCGATGAACGCGCCGATTCAGGGAGCCATGCCGGAGTGGCTTGCGGGACGGAGGCAGATCCGGGAACAGATCAAAGAGCGGGTGACGAAGAATCTGGTGGAGTTGGACCGGCAGCTTGCCGATATCGATGTCGTCGGCCGGCTCGAAGTGGAGGCAGGGTGGTATGCGGTTCTTCGGGTGCCTGCGCTGCAGCCGGATGAGACTACGGTTCTGGAGCTGCTGGAACGAGGAGCGTGGGTGCATCCGGGCTATTTTTTCGGAATGGAAGAGAGAGGCTGGCTAGTGATTAGCCTGCTGGCTCCTGTTGAGGAATTTCGAACCGGAGTTCAAGTGATTGTTTACTATTTCAGAACGCATCAACCTGATAACAATTGTCCGGTGGAGCTTAAACCATAATTCTAGATATGTACTGTAAGTATCTCCTTTAAAAGGAGTAATATCTTTCATGCTCGCGGTGCGGAACTGTTCCTGTCGATTGAATTTATCTCAGAAACGGATTCGTTTTTCTTTCGGCGCCGATGGTCGTGGCAGGGCCGTGTCCGGGGATGATTCTGGTTTCGTCGGGCAGATTCAGAAGCCGGGATTGGATAGAGTCGATGATCTGGTCGAAGTTGCCGCCCGGCAGATCGGTGCGGCCGATGCTTCCGGCGAAGAGCGTGTCGCCGGCGAGGACCATCTTCATGGGAGCGAAGTGCAGGCAAATGGAGCCCTGGGTGTGGCCCGGCGTGTGAATCACTTTAGCCGGATAAGTTGCTAACCCGACCTGACGGCCGTCGGAGAGGCCCTCGTCAGGGGGTGCGGTCTCCGGTGTTTCGATGCCGAGCCATGCGGCCTGGGCGGACATCATCTGGAGCAAGGGGAGGTCGGCTTCGTTCAGGTAAATCGGAGCACTGGTCAGAGACTTCAGCTTAAGTGCTCCTCCGACGTGATCGATGTGCGCGTGCGTGATGAGGATCTGCTTCAGCGTGAGCCCGAGATCGGTCAGGCGGCGGTGGATTCGGGTGATCTCGTCGCCCGGGTCGACGATGATGGCCTCGCGAGTTTCTTCGTCGGCGAGGATGGTGCAGTTGCATTGCAGCGGGCCGACGGGAAAGGTCTCGAGGATCATGGGTTCATTCTAGGTCGATGACCAGATTGCACACAAAATGGAAAAGGCAGGCGCATGGCCTGCCTCAGCATCGATGGAAAACGGAACTTACTTCTTAGCGGGTGTTGTCTGCTGCGTAGGCTGGTCGCCGAGAACGGAGCGGGAGTGCGTTCCGCGGGCGTAAAGAACCGTCAAGGTCAGCGAGGTAATCATGAAAATTACGGCTGCCCAGGTGGTAAGCCGGGTGAGCACGTTTGCCGCGGCGCGGGGTCCGAAGGCCGTCTGCGAGCCCTGGCCGCCGAATGCGCCGGCGAGATCTGCGGAACGCCCCTGCTGAACGAGTACGACTCCGATGAGGAAAACGCACACCACGATGTGGACGACCATGACGAGATAGAAAAGAATCTGCATTGCTGAAAGCTGCTTTCTGAGTGGTAAGTGGTGCGGAGGAGGGGACTTGAACCCCTATGGTGTTACCCGCTAGCACCTCAAGCTAGTGCGTCTGCCAATTTCGCCACCTCCGCATGTAGGTGAACGTTGTAAGTATATCAAGAACCTACGATCAGTGACAGGAGCGCGACCTGGAGCTGTTCGCTCTTTTGCTTGTCGAGGGTCGGCCCCGCGAGTGCGATCGGGAAGCGGATCGTTTCATAAAAGCTTGATGGATATCCTGCCACTTTTGGGGCATCCGCGTACGATCAATTTGCAGTAGGGCGGGCGGCAGATCGCTTTTACAATCATTGGCATGACCACCGCAGCCGAAATCTCCCTCAGCGACTTGAAGAAGAAGATCGAAACACGACAGGCCAACATTGGGATCGTAGGTATGGGCTACGTCGGCTTGCCCCTGGCCCTTCTCTTCAGCGAGGAGAAATTTCGAGTCACCGGCTTCGACATTGAAGCGCGCAAGGTCGACGCTCTGAACGGCGGCGGTTCCTACATTGTTCGCATTCTGCCGTCTGCTATTCAGCAGGCGCAGAAATCAGGGTTCAGGGCGACTTCTGACTACTCAGAGATTGAGAAGATGGACGTCGTTATCATCTGCGTGCCGACGCCGCTGAATGAGTATCACGAGCCGGATCTCAGCTACGTGACGAACACGGTGGAGTCAATTGCTCCCCATCTTCATGATGGCCAGCTTGTCATTTTGGAGAGCACGACCTATCCCGGCACGACGGAAGAGATCGTGGTGCCGCTGATCGAAGAGCGGAACCCTCACGGCCTGAAGGTGGCGCGCAATGGGGAAGAAAACGGGATCCATGTGGCCTTCTCGCCCGAGCGTGAAGATCCGGGCAACGAGACTGTTGCACGGCACGATATTCCCAAGGTGGTGGGAGGCTGCGGTGAAACCGCGTCGCAGCTGGCAAGCGCATATTATGGTTCGATCTTCCGGCACGTTGTTCCGGTTAGCTCGCCCTCCGCGGCTGAGATGACCAAGCTGCTCGAGAACATTTATCGCTGCGTGAACATTGCCCTGGTGAACGAGCTGAAACAGCTCTGCATGCGCATGGGAATCGATATCCACGAAGTGATCGATGCGGCCAAGACGAAGCCCTTCGGCTTCCAGGCTTTCTATCCGGGTCCGGGACTTGGTGGCCACTGTATTCCGATCGACCCGTTTTATCTGTCGTGGAAGGCGCGGCAGTTCGATTTCCGCACAAAGTTCATTGAGCTCGCGGGCGAAGTGAACATCAACATGCCGTATTTCGTCATTGATCAGCTTGCCGATGGCCTCAATCGCAATCGGAAGTCGATTAATGGATCGAAGGTTCTGGTGCTTGGATTGGCGTACAAGCGCGACATCGACGATCTGCGCGAGTCTCCTTCGCTGACGATCATCGAGCTTCTGCGCGAAAAGGGCGCCGTTGTCTCCTACAACGACCCGTTTTTCCCAAGTGTTGGTCAGGGGCGCCACTATGCGCTGAATATGACCAATACTCCGCTGGAGAATCTCGGCCAGTACGATGCGGTCATGATCGTGACCGATCACACCAGCTACGACTACAAGGCGATTGTCGACCAGGCGCAACTCGTCGTGGATACCCGCAACGCTACACGCGGGATTCATTCGCCGAAGATTGTCCGCTGCTAAGAACTTCTAAGTTTCGATCGCAATATCCGGCCAGCCCGCTTCGCGGCGCGTGGGACTCTTCACGCCCATTTTCGAAGACAGGGCTGCTAGGTCCTGCGGCTTTCGGTGGGTCGCGGCTGTAAGATAGTGCGGATCCAGTTTCTGAAATCTTCTGGTCCAGTTGCGATGGAGGCGAGATGAATGGGTTGCGCACGGTAGTCACTCTCGTTTTGAGCGCGAGTGCATTTGTAATCTGCTCGCCGTTAAGTTCCGGTCAAAACACAACCAACGATGTGCCACCCGTGATCGACGTGCACGTTCATGCGATGGACGAGTCATTCCCCGGCGGCGGCCCAATGTGCCCCAACGAATCGAAGTTCCTGGCGTCGGAGGAGAAGACCAAGGAGGCGCCCTTTGGCTGGGATGTCGAGAACTGCACGCCGAAGCTTTACCCCTCAGAGAAAGGCCAGTATCTGCAAGATATGAAGGCCGAGATGGAGCGGCTGAATGTCACGGCCGTGGTTTTCGGCGATGAGGCTGGCGTGAAGAAGTGGCAGAACGCGATGCCGGGCCGCGTAATTCCGGGCACATCCTTCAATCAGGGGATGAATCCGGAAGCGCAAGTCTCAATTGAGAAGCTGCGCGAGGAGTTCACGACGGGGGGCTTCAAGGTGATGGGCGAGATCGGCCTGCAATACGAGGGGCTATCGCCCAGCGACCCGTCGGTGGACAAGTACTTCGCTTTGGCAGAAGAACTGGGTATACCCGTAGCTATCCACATGGGGACCGGCGGATCGGGACGAGCGAACATCACTTCTCCGAAGTTTCGCGGGTCGATGGGGAATCCCCTGCTGCTGGAGGATCTGCTGGCGCGTCACCCGAAGCTGCGCGTCCAGGTGATGCACGCGGGTTATCCGATGATCGACAACATGTTGACGCTGCTCCAGGCAAACTCGCATGTTTACGTTGATGTTGCGGGGCTGATCTGGAGCTATCCTCTGAAGGAAGTGAACCGGTACATCGAGCGGCTTGTCGACGCAGGCTTTGAGGATCGAGTGATGTTTGGCACCGATCAGATGGAGTGGCCGAAGCTGATGGCCTATTCGATCAGCATCATTCAGAATGCGGATTATCTGACGCCCGACGAGAAGCGCGACATCCTCTACAACAACGCTGCGCGTTTCCTGAGGCTGGATACAAAGGACAAGAAATAGCCAGATCTCAGCTGGCCGAGGCGTTGCGCTTAATGCATGCGCGCCCGCATGCGCTTCTCGGCATCCGCAGACCAGTACTTGCAATCGAGACGGATGAAGATCGAGGAGTAGGGAATCGTCATTGTCGTCTTCAGGACGAGAACGTGGAATTCCTTGCTGGTTTCATCGATCTGGTTGATGACGCGCTCGTGGAGCATCGATTCGATGGTGTAGTCGGCAAGGATCTTCTGCACCTGCTCACGATAGGCCGAGGCGCCCGGAGCGTCGTCGTCGGGGACGAAGGGAAGTTCTTTGTCCATGAAGATGAGCGGGCGAACGTGAATGGAACCATTGATTGTTCCAAGGACCGACCGCAAGACGTCGAGTTGGCTTGCGTTTGTCTCGATTGTCTCGACTCCAGGCGAAGACTGAAGCGGATATGCCGAATCGACGATGAGGATCCAATTGCGGTGACCCATGAGGGGCATCGTCTGGGCAACGCGCGTCTTCCAGTCTGATTGAGCAGTGGTTTGCGCAGGCGCGGCTAGAATGACTGCGACGATGAATGCGAGAACAAGTTTGCGCATGAGAGACGACATCCTTTCGCGAGAAGCGGCGTCGGGATGACGTTATCACCCGATGAGGCGTTTCATCCACCCGGCCAGCGCTCGTTCGTCTTCGGCGCCGTTTGCTTGCGCGTTCTGAATGGCTGCGCGGTCGGCTTCGGGACGGTTCTGACTGAGTTTGAATTTGCCTTCAAGGTGCGTGATGGGGATGCGGAAACCTACAATTCCGCCGAGCAATGTGCGTCGGTAGCCATCGGGGAGACCTTGCCACTGCTCGGCATATGCGGGCTCATTGGCCTCGATGAGGCTTGAAAGCAATGCTTGTTTCGCCTCGTCGTCTTCGATGAGTTCGAGTTTTCCGTAGGCATGGATGGCGATGTAGTTCCACGTGGGGACCGATAGTTGCTCGGCATAGAGAGATGGGCTGACGTAACTGTGCGGGCCGGGGAAGACGACCAGTGTTTCGCGATTGGCAAGTGCCTGCCAGTGCGGATTGGCTTTCGCGAAGTGACCTTCCACCAGACCGTAAGGACCTTCGTCTTTGACGACCAGCGGGAGATGCGTGGCCTTGTGTGGAACGGCCTCGATGGTTTCGTCGAGCGGCCCGAAGAGGATCGCGAAGGAGTAAGCACGCATTGCTTCGAGAAGAATTGCGCGGTCGTGGATCTCGTTGAACTTCGGAGTGTACATTCAGCTCCTGATGGATTGCTGATCGGTTCTTCGTATCTCAACGTTAGCGGTTTGGAGGACGCATTCGCAATGTGTGTGCGCCTCTTGAGAACCAAGCTGATATGCTTTGGCCGACGGTATTTTCGAGGTTTGTCCGGGGATGGAAATCGCAGAGGGGAATGTAGAAGCGGCCACGGTTGCGGGGACGAAGAAGCGTGGAATCTGGCCGGCGCTGGCACTGTTCTTCACCGCGCCCCTAGTTGCGGAGTTCCTGCTGGGAAACCTGCCAGTTAAACTTCTTCCTGCGCTGATCGTGCTGGCGCCGTTGTATGGCGGCGGAGCGCTGCTCATTCGTGAATGGATGCGAAGGACCGGGCGAGGTTGGGCGAGCATTCTGCTGCTGGGAATGGCTTATGCAATCGTGGAAGAAGCTTACACAACACAATCCTTGTTCAACCCGGATTATCTGAAATTGCATCTGGGATTGCTGACGCCTGCGTACATTCCGGCTCTCGGAATCGGTGGCTGGTGGACGCTGTGGATGTTCAATGTGCATGCCGTGTGGAGTATCGCAACACCCATCGCACTGATTGAAGCATGCGTACCGGACCGTGCGCGCACACCGTGGCTCGGGCGCGTCGGGATGGTCATTACGTCTCTGGTGTTTCTCTTCGGTGCAACGGCCGCTGGTCTGATGCAGTACAAACACGACCCATTTCTGGCTTCGTGGAGACAATTTGCATGCGCGGCGGCGGTGATTGTGCTCCTCGCATTCAGTGCTTTTCGAATTCCGATCGGACGGCCGATCCATACCGCCGACCGGGCTCCATCGCCCTGGGTTGCCGGAGCTGTTGCGCTGTTGTTTGGATCGGCCGCTCTCTTTGTTCCGCAGGCGTGGGGATGGGGTGCGGCAGGGGAGTTGCTCGGACTCGACGTCGTAATGTTGCTGGCGGTGCTGACCTGGTCAAAACGCGCCGGTTGGAATCTGCGGCATCAACTGGGGCTTGGAGCAGGAGCAGCGCTGGCGTATGGCTGGCACGCGTTTTTGCAACATCCGGCGGTAGGCAAACTGGACGCGAGCGTTCGCGTGGGGAATGCAGTGTTTCTGGCCGGGGCGCTCGCGTTGATTTGGTTCGCGGCGAGGCGGGTAAGCGGCGCACAGCACAATGAGTCCTGATCTCATTGAATCCGTTCGAATCTGAAGCCGGCTTCGCGCAGGGCATGACTGATCGCGGTGATGTGCGTTGCGCCGCGAGTTTCCAGGGTCACATCGATTACGGTTTCTCCGAGGCTAACTCCGTAATAGGCGCGGTTGTGAAGGGTTTCGACAATGTTGGCACGTTCGCGCGCAAGTACCTGGGTGAGATTGTGTAGCGCGCCCGGGCGGTCTTGCAGATACACGCGCACGCGAAGCAGGCGGCCGTCTTTGACGAGGCCTCGCTCGATGATTTTGGCAAGCAGGGTGACATCGATGTTGCCGCCGCAGACTAGAACAACCGTGCGCCGATGGCGAAGGTTTGTCTTCGATTGCACGACCGCGGCGAGCGCTGCCGCTCCTGCGCCTTCTGCAAGGGTCTTCTCCTGCTCGAGGAGCATCAGGATGGCGCTGGCGATTTCTTCGTCGTCGACTGTTACGATTTCGTCGACATAGCGAGTGACGAGGGGAAGCGTGATGTCGCCGGCGCGGCGGACCGCGATGCCGTCAGCGATGGTGGCTTCAGCGCTGATGGTTACGGGAGCACCGGCAACGCGAGCACGGAGCATGGAAGGAAGACGTTCAGGCTCTACTCCGACGACGCGGATCTTGGGATTAGTCTCTTTCAGTGCGCAGGCGATGCCGCTGATCAGTCCTCCGCCGCCGATGGGAACGACGACAGCTTCGATGTCAGGCACTTGCTCGAGCAGTTCGAGGCCGATGGTGCCTTGTCCGCAGATCACTTCAGGGTCGTCGAATGGATGGATGAAGGTGCGGCCCTCCTCCAGACGGCGCCGCATCGCTTCGTCGCAGGCTTCGTCGTAGGTGGCCCCGTGGAGGATGACCTCGGCGCCATAGGCGCGCGTGGCAGCGACCTTAACCAGAGGCGTGGCAAGCGGCATGACGATCTGTGTGCGAATGCCGCGCTGCGATGCGTGAAATGCTACGCCCTGCGCGTGATTTCCGGCGCTGGCGGCGATGACTCCGCGCTTGCGTTCGGTTTCGCTGAGGGTGAGGAGTTTGTTGAGCGCGCCGCGCTCCTTAAAGGACCCGGTACGCTGAAGATTTTCGAGCTTCAGGTGCAGCGGTAGTCCGGTCAGTTCAGAAAGATGATGCGAGAACTGGCAGGGTGAGACGTGGATTGAGCTCTCGATGCGAGCGCGGGCTGATTGAATTCCGATGAGCGAAACGGGTTCCAAGGCGATCTCCTAAGGAAAAGGGGAGGGAAAATGAAAAACCACCAACCGCGTTGCGGGAGGTGGCCTGGTGAAGCTGACTGCTAGTCCGGTGAGTTCAGGCTTGGATTCCCGCGCGCATCTTGTGAATGCTAATTCGCACGGCGGGAATACACATGACTGTACACAACGCGGGGGTGCCGAAATTGAGGTGTGCGTTGTGGATCATGGTGAGTTGAGTAGACCAGATGGCGAGGAGGAGCGTCAAGCCGTTACGGAGCGCTCTGACTCGAGCGGAGCCATCTCGCGAGCAGCTTCCTTCTGGCGAGCAATTCTGTTGAGAGCGAATTGGAAGTAGACAACCGAACCGAGGATTGTGAGGAGCCAGTTGAGGCGCATTCCGATCGGCTCGCGCTCATTGTAGTGCTCAAGCAATTCTTCGCGGAGTTCGAAGATCACGACGACACCGAGAAGCCATGAAAAGAGGAAGCCGTACCCGGTGACGATTGACGCGATGGCCCAGTAGAGGGAACTGGCGCGCGGGTTCAAGCGGCGAATCCAGAAGCAGAGGTAAGTGGGCCATGCTGCAGCCACGGCATAGATGGCGAAGTTGCGATAGGGGGCCGGGAACAAATAGCAGACCAATGCTTCGGCTGTAGCAATTAACACGAGGAGGACGGCCCAATGAACACGGGGCGGCGCGGGAAAGATCCGGCCGTTCTTCGCAGCATCAGAAGCGGGGGATTGATGCATACCGTATCTTACCCCGAAATGTGAATCACCAAAATGGGGCAACGGGTTAAAAGAAATCCAATAGTTTTCCGAATGCGTCGAGCTCGATCAGGTGCTGGCCCTCAGGCGCGGGCGAAATCTCGGCATGTTCAAGAATCCACGTGTCTTTGTGGAAGAGAAAGACTGCATGGAGGCCCGCTGCCAGAGCGGGGTTGATGTCGCTTTTGGGACTGTTGCCGATCATCCAGCTGGAATGCGGTTGCAGTTCGTGCCGTGTGACCACGCCTTTGTATGCGGAAGGATCCTTCTCTGCAACGATCTCTACAGCCGAGAAATACTCCGCGAGACCAGAGCGGCGCACCTTGTCCGCTTGCTCTGCGTGATCACCCTTGGTCATGAGGATGAGTTTGTGTCGCGTGGCCAATTCGGCCAAGGTTTCGTGCACGTCCGGCAGAAGCTCGATCTCCTGATCGGCAATGGTTTGCGCAAAGCCGACGACGCGGCGATGTTTCTCGTCATCCAGTGGCTCCGGGCTGAGGCGCTCGAAACAGGTGAGGAGCGAACGCGTGAAGCTGGGTAGACCGTAGCCATGCGCGAGGATCGTTTCGCGTTCGACAGCGTTGAGCGTCAGGCGGACCTCGGCGGGCGAATACTCGTGGTGATTGAGAAAGCTGATGAACGCGGCGATAGCGCGTTCGAAGTAGATGTTGTTTTCCCAGAGGGTATCGTCTGCGTCGATGAGCAGCGTTTGGCCAGCAGGGAATCGGGACATGTGAATTATGGTATTCGATTCATCCCCACGACCAGCAAACGAGATCTGAATGTAACCAGAGTTTCAATGAAAACTCATACATTCTTTACGGTCTCTGTGCAATGCGGCGATATGCAACCGCAAAGTTGCTGAAAATAAACATCGAGATTTTTCTGATTGACGATCGTGTTGAATTGAAGCTATCGTGGTGATGGGTACCCTCGAACCTCAAGGAGACAATCATGCGGAATATGCTTGCAGTGTGCGCAATCTTCTCCTCCGTACTGCTCTCTGCCCAGTCGGTCACCAAGGGCTCGAGTGTCAATCTGGAGGCAAGAAATGAAATGGCCGGCGTGCTCTATGCACACGGCGCGTCGCAACCCCTAACCGATGCCAATACCAACACTCATCCTCTGCGGATCAGCACCGGCGTAGTCTGGCCGAAGTTGATTTCAGAACCAGATCTTCGGGTGTCTTCCTCTGATTTCATGGGACGCAATCTTGCTACGGAACAGGTCATCGTCAGCTACACCGTTGACGAAAGCGGGAAGCCGCAAAACGTTCATGTCACCAAGTCAGTGAATCCGGTTGTGGATGAGCGGGTGCTCAACGCAGTCCGGCAGTATCGGTATCTTCCTGCGACCTTGAACAGAGAGAAGGTTGCGGTGGATATCAATCTGGAAGTGAATTTCGCAACAAGGTAATTCAAAAAAGCCAAGCTCTCCTGTCCTCCATTTCGCGGACGTTTCGCGAGATGGAGGTCTTTTTGCCGGGCTATTTGATTGCGGGCAGGGTGTAGTCGAATTTCCAGGAGTGCTTGCCGTTGGCGATGGCGATGGTCATACTTCCGGCAATGCCGATGAGCTCGCCCGAGCCTGAACCGGGAACTACCTTCACAATCAGGTCGAATTTGTTCTCTTCCATGGTGCCGAAATGCTGAAGCGCGAATGAGCCGTTCCGGCCGTTGAGCGTGCCTGTGACCTGTTCGACGGCTACGTATCCGGCTGTGCCGGTGGCGGGATTGCCGGCTCCGAGCATTTCCCCTTTGCTGCCGCCTTCGAGATCCCCATGGAACTGCTTATCAAGGCCGAATCGGCCAATGGCTGTGCCGTTGACCGCGTCGTCGGCGCCGAGCGGCGAATTCTTCACTTCAAATGTTCCTTCAGCATGCAGGGACATCAGCGAGTCCTTAGCAGTGGATTTGGTGGCAGGGGCCTGTGCGCACGTACAGGTGGCCACGCACAGGCCAATCAGGGAGAGGACAAGGATTCGACGCACGCCAGCCTCCGCGGTTATTGAGAAATTTTAGCGGAGGCCGTCGTTTGATCCCGAAGGGATTTGTTCTGAACCGGCTCTATTCGTCGAGCTTGAAGATTTTGATCTGGACCAGTTTGGAGATGGTGAGGTCTTTGAGGCCGCGGTTCTGCATGCGGTGAACGAATTCCGGCGTGATGTGGAAGATGCGGATCTGGATCAGCTCATCGAGAGTCGGTTTGAAACCGAGGTCGCGAATCTGGCGGACTTCTTCGGCATTTACGCCCTGTACCTTGAGGGCAATCAGTTTGTCGGCGTCCGGTTGCTCGTAGCCCATGGAAACGAAACCTTGCGCATACGCCGGGTCGATCTTGAAGATGCGAAGGGCAATCAGATTGTCGGTGGTAACGTGCTTGATGTTGGCCTGCTGAAGGGACTGAGCGAACTCGCTCGTCACGTCGAGCAGGAGGTACGCCTGGAGCTTTTCAGAGTTGTAGCCGCTGAAGCCAAGCTTGCCCATGCGATCGACGAATGCCGGATCCGGCGTGAATAGCGCGTCGCCGTAGAGATCCTGGTCGTGAACCGTGCCGGTGCAAGTGAAGGTGCCAGCCTCGCCTTTGAGGGTTGCGGTGAGATGCGCGCCGTCGTTTGCGAGATCGGAGAGCGAAACGCCGGTGAAACGGCTCATGGATTCGCTGCTGAAATTGGACCCGCAGTGACGAGCCTCAGGACAATCGCGCTGATTGAAGATGTGGAGGCTGAGCTTGCCGCCGTCGGTGCTGGGACTGATATCGCATTTTGCGCGAAGCGGTTCGAACGACTGCGCCGAAAGGGCGATGGCTGAGGATGCTGCCAGCGCGAGAACGAGAGTGGAAGACAAGAGACGCATTGTGTTACTCCTCTGCTGCCGTCAAAGGCGAGGTTTTCCTGTGCCCGCGAGAAGGCGGGTTAGCGATTTTCGAGATTGCCGAGTGGCTATTGTTTTGCTGATTCGTCGTCGAGGAGGCCAGAGATTCGCAACTGCACGAGCTTCTTGAACGGAAGGTTGTTGAAGCCGTGCCGGCTTGCCTGGGCGATGAACTCATCGTCGATTTTGAAGATGCGGGCCTGTACGAGATCTTCCGCGGTGACGCCGGGGAACTTCTGCTTGAGCGTGCGGGCGAACTCGGGTGTCACGCCTTGAATTCGCATACTGACGAGCTGTTTGGAATTCAGTCCGTCGAACCCCGCAGCTTTCATTCCGGAGACAAACTCAGGTGTGACGTTGAAGATGCGGAACTCGACGGCTTCTTTCACGCTGTCGATTTGGAAGCCCTGCTTTTTGAGGTCGGCGATGTAGTCGGGTGTGACTCCCTGAATTTTGCAGGAGATGAGGTCGTCGGCGCTCAATTTGCCGAATCCGGCGCTGGCCATCTGGCTGGCATACTCGGGGGTGATGCCCTGAATTTTCATGCTGATCATCTTGTCGAGGTCGACATCATAACCGGCTGCTTTCATGCGATCGATGTAGTCGCTGTGAGGCTGACCAGCGGCGGAGGGCTTGGATTCAGCTTGTGACGCGGCGCCCGTCGCCGGGTCGGGATCGGGAGTGATGTTTGCTTGTCCCACGGGATACGGTGAGGGCTTTCCAACGTGCAGCACGACTGCGGCGCCGGCGTGCACGTGTACGGCAGGTGTACCGGCGGCCGTGACAACCGGCTTCGGCGCAGGCACAGGCGCCGGATTGAGACTCGCCAGCACATGCGGCGCTGGAACGAGAAGTGCGACGAGGCCGGCGGATGCCGCAACGAGAGAGAAGGGACGAAGGCGCGAAGAGGGGATGCGAGTCATGGGTTCTCCGAGAATGCGTGCGATGCGCATGAGCAGGGTGTGGCGCGAGGCGTGACCGTCGAGAGCCATCGCCAGGCGGAGGTGACGCGAGCGATGCTCTTCGAGGCGATAGAGCGCGCTGGCGTAGGTAACAGGATTGGGGCAGATTCTGAGTGCGACGTCGTCGCAGCAAAGCTCGCGCTCGTGGCGAATGCGGGCGCTGATCCACCACACAGCCGGGTGGAAGAAGAAGAGGGTCTCGGCGATGGTTTGCAGAATGTTCCAGAAGAAATCGGCGCGGCGCACGTGTGCGAGTTCGTGAGCGAGTACGACTTCAAGCTCATCTGGTCCCAGCGAGGTAAGGGCGCTGAGCGGAAGCAGAACAATGGCGCGAAGTGTGCCGAGCGTCATGGGACTATCGATCGCCGTGGAGATTCGCAACGCGATTGCACGGTTGAGCCCAAGGGCCGCGCAGATGCGGTCGAAGCTGGCGCGAACCGCGGCGGGTGCCTGGGTAATGGCTGACAGGCGAAGCCGACGGAGATACCACCATCCACCCAGGCTGCGAATGCTCAGCGCGAGAACGCCGGCGATCCAGAGGCCGTCAATCCAGGGAAGAAGAGCGGCGAGCGTGATGTGCCGGGCATCCGGTTGCGAGGCGACGAATCCTGGAGCCGCAATGCGCGGGAAGTCGCCGGCCAGGGGCGCGGCGAAATTCGCAGCCGTCGTCGTCAGCGAAGCGGGCGCGGGATCCGACCGAAGTTCCCATGCCAGGGTCCCCACTGCGAGAGCCATCATCAGCAATAAAGACGAGAGCGCCGCGGTGTAGCGGGTTTCTGCCGAGCGACGCGCGAGTGCGAAGGATAAAAGGCGGTAAGCGGCAGCGACGGCAGCGGCTTGCCAGCAGAAGTGAATGAGCGTCCAGGCAACGGCATCGGGGATGTGATTCATGGCCGGTCCTTTTGAGAGGATTTGTGTGCTGAGGTCCCGTTCTGTCCGAGAGAGGTTGCGGAGATTTGTCTGCGTTCAAGAAGGGCGCGGATTTCTGCCAGTTCGTCATCGCTCGCATTCCCCATCGACAGGGCGTGCAATGCAAGCTGGGCTGCGGATCCTGCGAAGAGGCGATTGGTGAGGTCGGCGAGAAGACGGCTTTGCATCGCGTCCTGAGAAAAAGCTGCGCGATAGACGTGGGCGCGGTTGGCCTCGTCGCGAACGACAAGGCCTTTGGTGGTCATGATCTGGAGGAGCTTGAGGACGGTGGTATAGCCGGATGCCTTCTCCTCATTGAGGGCGTCGTAAATGTCCCGCACGGTGGCCGGCTCTTTTTGCCAGAGGATCTGAAGGAGTTCCAGCTCTGACTCGGTGGGGCGGGGGATCAGCGTGCCTTGTTCCATGATGAAGTCACGTTATACGAAGTTCTTCGTAGGTGTCAACGAAAATCTTCGTAGTTGTGACGAATGGCGCAGGTTTTTGCACATCGCAGGGTGCGTTTTGTGGGCCCTTGGTGATCAGGCAGAGGGCGAGCAGGCTAATAAAATGACAACATGATTGGTCGTCCAAGCCCCGAGGAAGCCGACTCGTACTATTTCACCTATATCCAGAAGGTCACCGGCGAGGATCCGCTGCGGGCCATTGAGAACCAGCTTGACCAGTACTCGCCATGGTTGAGGCGAATCTCTGAAGAGAAATCGATTTCGCGATACGCGCCCGGGAAGTGGAGCATCAAGCAGGTGCTGAACCACATTTCGGATACGGAGCGAGCATTTGCGTTTCGCGCTTTGTGGTTCGCCCGCGGATACAGCGAGCCGCTGCCGAGCTTCGACCAGGAGATTGCGGCTGCGGGCGCGAAAGCCGATGACGTTCCGTGGAGCGCGCACGTTGAGGAGTTCACGCGGGTGCGCGTAGGGACAATCTCGCTCTATCGGAACCTTCCGAAGGATGCGTGGATGCGCAAGGGGGTTGCGAGCGGATTCACGTTTACAGTGCGCGCGCTGGCATTCATTATTCCGGGGCATGTCGAGCATCACTGCAGGATTTTGAAAGAGAAATATCTGTAGGTATTTTGCCGACGACACTTCCTTGTTTTTTCGATGACGCCAAGCGCCGTTATAATTCGCGCATTCCTGGGATAGGCAAAAGGAGCGGGCGATGTGCAAGGTAAATCGGCGTGAGTTTCTGGCAACGAGTACGGCGTTCTTGAGCGTGGCGGCTGAGGCGGAACTTTTGCGGGGCAGCCGCGTGCCTGGCGCGGAACAGGCGGTAGTGGCGGACCAGGTGGCCCAGGATGTGTATTTTCACGCGGGCAACCTGGCGGATAACGCACCCGCGGTTTGCAATAACGGGTGGATTATCTTTGAAGACTATGTCCTGGTAGTGGATGCGAACTATCCGGCGGGTGCACGGCTGATGATCAGCAAGATTCGCGCGCTAACCGACAAGCCGATCCGGTTCGCATTCGACACGCACCACCACGGAGATCATGCTTATGGGAACCAGATCTACGTGGAAGCTGGCGCGGTGCCGGTGGCGCATACGGGCGTGATCGAGGAGATGCGGCGGAAGGAGCCGCACAACTGGGAAGAGGATCTGAAATATCGCACCGATTTGAAAGACACAAAGCTGAAGCAGCCCAGCGTGCTGTTTCCCAAGGAACTGTACTTCGATGATGGGAAGCACCGGGTGGAGCTGATGCACCTGGGTGTTGCGCATACGCACGGAGATGCTGTGGCGTGGCTGCCGAAGGAAAAGATTCTGTTTACAGGCGATGTGTGCGTGAATGGGCCGTACAACTTTGTTGGGGATGGCGACGTGGGGAAATGGATTGCGACGCTGGAGGCGGCGAAGAAGCTGGGCGCTGCGACGATCTGCACGGGACACGGGCCGCGGTCGGTGGCGTCGGTGCTCGACGATCAGCAGGCGTTCTTCAAGGTGCTGCAGGATCAGGTTCATTCAAAGCTGGCCGATGCGTCGCCGGAAGAGATGAAGGCGAAGGTCGAAGAGATTCGAAAGACGATGAAGGCGAACGCACAGATTGCACGTTATGTTTCCAATGGCGGCAAGGACGATGGGTTTCCTTCACAGGTGCAGAAGGTCTTTGAAGAGCTGACCGGGAAGAAGTCGACGGCGCTCGTCGATCACGCGCACTTTGCGCGGAGAACGCATGCCCACTCGCATGGAGTTGCGTGAGGCGGAAGCAAGAGGGCAGCGGGTATACTCGGCGCACAGTGGCTCGGACCCTTCCGAGTGAACCCCAGGAATGAGAAATCGCCTTTACATATGTTTCGCATTGCTCTTTGGCGCGCTGAATTTCGCCTGTGCGCAGCCTGATGGACAGCCCGATGTCTCCGTCGCTGCTGTTTCTGGAGGTGCAAGGGACAGGGCGGAAGGGTTGATCAAGCTCGATGTAATGGTAACGGACTCGTCCGGCAAACCCGCCGCGGGGCTCAATGCCAAGGATTTCCGTCTGCTGGAGGATGGGCGCGAGCAGAAGATTCTTTCTTTCGACGCCTTCAACGGGTCGGCATTAGGCACCGAGCCTCCGGTGAAGATCATTCTGCTGCTGGATACGCTGCAGGTACCAGCAGAGCTGGCGCGTGACGAGCGCATTGCAATCGAGTCGTTCTTGCGGAAAGATCAGGGGCGTCTTGCCCGTCCGGTGTCTCTCTTTGAACTTACAGACTCCGGACTCTGGACCCCGACGCACCCCGCGAGTGATGGGAACGTGCTGGCGCACGAGATCGAGCACAACGAACTTACGATGATCCGCCCCAACGCTGGTTGGCACTCAAGCACGGGACAGTTGACGAGCCCTTTGGAAATGGCATTGAAGACGCTGGGGCAGATTGCGACGGACGAGAGGCGCAGGCCCGGCCGGAAGTTGCTGTTGTGGATTGGGCCGGGATGGGGCATCGGAACTGGCGAAGCCGGATCGTTGAAAACCGAATCTGATCTGTTTGGCACAATTACGTGGTTTTCTGACCTGCTCCGCGAAGCTCATGTTGTTCTGTACAGCTTTGCAGCAGGGGAACTGGATTCCCGCAGGCCATTGTACGAAGACTACCTTGAAGGCGTGAGTTCATCGAATAGGGCGAATCTCGTGCACCTGAATCGCAACGTGCTCGCAGTTCAAAGCGGCGGCCGTGCGATTGAAGGCAAATTCGATATAGAACGGGAGATTGAAAATTGTGTGCAGGAGGATGGCCCGTACTATCGACTTTCGTTCGATCCGCTTCGTGCAGACAAATTGAATGAGTACCACTCACTGAAGATCGAGGTGGACGAAACGGGGTTGAGCGCGAGGACCAGCACTGGGTACTACGATCAGCCATATTACTCGACAGATCAAATTCCACCTCCGAAGCACGCGTCCATTGAAGCGGTGCAGAAAATCCTGGAACTGGATGAGTCCGATGCCCAGAAAGCAAAACAACTATCCGGGCTGGAACTGACCGAGCGAATGAGCGAGCGCAGGCTGGACTCACTGGAGAGAATTGCGCACGGGAAACGAACGCGCCAGGAGTTACGAATCCTGACCGATGCTTCGTCGTTTCTTAATCCACCGGCGGACGAAATCATCAACGATGCTCCGCCGGATAAGGCAGCGCAGCGAGAGATGCTTGCTCTGACCTCGACCTATCTCAGGATCACGATTCACAAGCTCCCAGATTTGTTTGCCAAGCGGACCACGGTGCGCTATCAGGAATCTCCGATGTACCTGGACAGCACCAGTGCGAATTATCAGCCACTGCATGAGACTGACAGTTGGACGACGACCATTCGATACCGCAACGGTCATGAGGTTGCTGAGACCAAGCCTCCCAAGAGAAAACCCAATGCGCCTGAGCTGATTACGTACGGCGTCTTCGGTCCTGCTCTCAATGGCGTACTGGATGCGATCGAGAAGAATGGTGGGATGGAGTGGGTTCGCTGGGAACGTGGGACGCAGGGCCGGGTTGCAGTTTTCCGCTATGGAGTTCCAACGGAGACCTCCCTTCGGGGAGTGGGCCTGTGCTGTCTGCCGGATGGGAACGGGACTGAGTCGTTCAATCGCTACGCTGGTTATCACGAAGAGATTTCCGTCGATCCTAAAAGCGGGGCTATTTTGCGGCTCGTGGTTCGGACCGACCTCAAGTCGACGACTCCACTGACGCGCTCGGACATCCTGGTTGAATACGGTCCGGTTGATATTGGTGGAACGACCTATATATGTCCCGTGCGAAGCGTGTCCATCATGCGCGCACGTTCGGTGCGAAACTTAACGGATTGGGATGAGTGGTTCAAGATGTATGGGCCATACTCAACCCTGCTGAACGATGTCAGTTTCGGCGGCTATCACGTGTTTCGATCGAACTCGCGCATCCTGCCCGAATTTACCCCGCCAGAGAACAAGTGAAGCTGATGTGTTGAGCATTGCATGAAGTGCTGTCACTTCAGGTGAATAACTGGATTGCGGTCGGGGTGGGCGGGGTCTTTGATGATGCGGCCGCCTTGCATGACGAAGGCGACGTGTTCCATCACAGTGATGTCGGAGAGGGGATCGCCCTGGACGGCGACGATGTCGGCGTAGCGGCCGGGCTCGATGGTGCCGACGTCCTTATCTTTCTCAAGCATGGTGGCGGCGTTGATGGTGGCAGCCTGAAGTGCACCGAGCGTAGTCATGCCGCCGCGTACGAGAGCGCCGAATTCCTTTGAGACGGATTCGTCTACGTCATCATCGTCGACGCCGTACGCGACGCGGATGTGGTGGGCGAGTGCGAGCTTGAAAGCGGGGCCCTGGGCGGCCATGATCTCTTTGCCTTTGGCGAAAGAGTCGGGGTCGCGGCCTTTGCTTAGGCCGGTCTGCATGTCGTGCTGAAAACAGTAGAGGGTAGGCACAAGCCAGGTGTGATGCTGCTCCATGAGCTCGGCGCCCTCTTCGTCGAGCATGGTGCCGTGTTCAATGGAGTCGACGCCGGCGCGGACGGCGGCTTTGATTCCCGCAGCGCCTTCAGCGTGGGCCATGACTTTTTTGCCGGCGCGATGAGCGATTTCAACGGCGGCTGCCATCTGGGCTTCGCTCAACTCCTGTACATGGAAGTCGGAGATGGGGTCCATCACGCCACCGGTGGCCATGAGTTTGATCCAGTCGGCGCCGTACTTAATGTCGCGACGAACGACATGGGCGATGTCGTCGACCGTGTCGGCGACGTTGGGGCGACGCGGGCCTTCCATGTCGGCGGAGAAGGGAGTGCCATCGCCGTGCCCGCCGGTGAGTGAAACACAGCTGCCTGCGGCGGTAATGCGGGGTCCGAGGATGATGCCGCGCCTGACTGAGTCGCGCAGGGCGAACTGTGGATAGTCGGCGGGGCCTTCGCATGCGTCGCGAAGTGAGGTGAAGCCGTGATCGAGCCAGAGGCGCAGGTTGTAGACGCCCCAGAGGGTGTGTTGCGGAATGGAGGTGCGGAGTCCGACGGCGATGCTCTGCGACGTTGGGTCTGAAAGCGTGTGCGCATGCGCGTCAATCAGGCCGGGAACAACGGTGTAAGAAGAGAGATCGGTAACGGGAATGCCGGACGGCGCGGAGTCAGCGATGGATTGAATTCGATCGCCCGCGATGACGATGTATGCGTGCTGTCGGACGTTGCCGGTGCGAACGTCGATGAGCTTGCCGGCCAGAACGGCTTGGGTGGCGACGGGCTTTGGCTCTTGCTGGGCGGTGGCGACGATCGAGGTACAGAGGACGACAGCTGCGGCAAGGAGAAGGGAAGTTGAACGTGTCATCTTGGGTTCAAGGTAACACCTGGAAGGTGAGTTGACGAAGGAGCGCCAACTCATGATGAATGGGCACAATCCATTTACCCCGGTCTGAGAATGGAGACCGGGGTACCCGTGTAGCGCGTCAGTGGGCGGAGTTGGAGTGTGAGCGGGATTGGGTTTCGAGCCAGGAGCGGAGTTTCGGTTCCTGGAGGTTGCGGAGTTCAATGCAGCCGTTGATGTGTTCGATGGAGTGCTTCAGAGTCTGGTCGGCGGCTGGAACTTTGTGAGTTGAGAAAAACTGCGAGACGTCCTGCCGTTCCTGCTCAGAGCAGAATGCGCCGGTGGCGCCGACGAGGATGGAACCCATCTCCGGAGTGAATTCCTTTTTTACCTCGTCCCAGTGGTCCTGGATGAATTTCCAGGTCAGTTCGCGATTCTTGTCCGTATCGAGCGAGATGGCGAGTTGAATCGCAGCATCCTGATTACGGACTTTGTCGGAGACTGCGTATGCGAGCGCACGCTTTGCGAGTTCGGGATTCTCGAACATGGCGAGCAGATGGAGCGCGCCCGATTGTATTTCAGGGTTGGTGGAGGTTTCGGAGATTTTCTGCAGCTCGTCGAAGAGAGCGGCGTCGCCGTTGCGAGCGGTGATCTGGAGCGCAGTCTGAGCGAGATTGGGATCTACGGAGTCGGGACTGGCGAGGTACTTCTGGCTGATCTCGCGGGCCTGCGTGAGGATCTGCGGGTCTTTGGCATCGCCGAGAGCAGCGAAGAGAAGCGCGCGCAGCTGTTTCTTGTTGGGGGTGTCGGAGGCAGCGGGCGGCCCGAGTTTTGTGTATTCCGGTTCGAAATTCTGACGGAACCAGGCTTCGAGAGCTTCTTTCTCTTGCGGTGTGGCGGCGACTCGGTCACGAATCGCACCGAGGCCATCGAGTGCGGAAGAGACGACCGTCGCGTTTGGATCAGTCTTCACGGATGCAACGAGGTTGAGGTAATCGCCCACCGTTGCTTTGTTGGCGCGAACCTGTGCCCATTCGTCGCCGATGAGGCTGATACGCTCAGCGGGCGTGAGACTGGTTTCGAGATGCGCCGTGATGGCGGAGTAATCTCCCGACGTGTAAGCAGTGCGGTAGTAGCCTTTGCCGCCGGCGTTGGCGAAGAATGGCTGATTGTCAGGAACGTTGAGTGACGTCGTTTCGGGTGTGAGGAGTTGACACTCTTGCTTGTCCCCGCCAGTTTTGAAGCAGACGGGGAGCGTCCACTTCTGTGCCGGATCGGGTTCGATGCTCGGGCTCAGATAGAAGCGCCGCTGCGAGACGGAGACTTTTCCACCTGCGGGTTGACCGAAGGTGAGCAGAGGTACACCTGCCTGGCCGATGAGGCATTCCATGACCTTGTCGACGGGCTTGTGACTGGTCGCAGTCTGCGCGTTCCAGAAGTCTTCTGCGGTTGCATTTCCATAGAGGTGTGCAGAGAGATAGCTGTGCACGCCCTGTCGGAAGGTCTCAGGGCCGACGTAGTTTTCCACGCTGAGCAGAACGTCACTCGCCTTACCGTAGGAGATGCCGTCGAACATCTGCTCGATTTCTTCTGGCGTGTCGGCACGGGCACGAATGGCGCGCGTGGTGGGCTGGGCGTCGAGGTTGAGAGTGCCGTCCATTCCTGCGGCGACTGACTGATCGATATTCCACTCAGGGTGCATGGCCCCGACCGGCTTGTTCTCCATCCAAGTGGCAAAGCCTTCGTTGAGCCAGATGTTGTCCCACCATTGCATGGTGACGAGGTCGCCAAACCACTGGTGCGCCATTTCGTGCGCGATGACAAGCGCGACCTGCGTCTTGGCATTTTCAGAGGCGGTCTTGGGATCGAGGAGCAGAGCAGTTTCGCGATAGGTGATGGCGCCGAAGTTTTCCATGGCGCCGGCTTCGAAGTCAGGCAGGCCGATGAGGTCAAGCTTCTTGAGCGGGTAGGGAATGCCGAAGTAGTTGTTGTAATAGTGAAGCACGTACTTGGCGACATCTACGCCGTACTGCGTGAGGGCGACCTTGTCGGGTGTGGCGCAGGTGCGGATGGCGACACCATCCTGAGTGCCTGAGGAACACTTGAAATCGCCGACGAGGAAGGCGACCAGGTATGTGGACATCTTCGGCGTGGTGAGGAACTTGATGGTGTGCTTGTCTGCGGCAGGGCCGGGTTTGTCGCTGACGATAGGGCCGTTGGAAATGGCGGTGTCTCCCTTGTCTACGACGAGCGAAATGTCGAAAGTGGCCTTGAAGGCGGGCTCGTCAAAGGAGGGGAAGGCGCGGCGCGCGTCAGTGGATTCAAACTGCGTGACGGCGTAGTTGCGTTTTGCGGTCTTGGAAAGATAGAAGCCGCGAAGAGCGTTGTTGAGGATGCCGGTGTACTGGATCTTGAGCGTGGCTTTGCCGGCCGGAAGCTGATCAGGGACCGTGAAGGTGGCCTGCTGCTTTTCGGGGTCGAGTGAGACGGTGGCGGTCTGCTCCGTTTGTTTCGGGCCCGCCGCGGAGATTTTTACCGACTGGAAGGTGAGGTCGTGCTGGTTGAGCGTGATGCTGCTGGTGGGCTGGGCGAGAGTAACTTCGATGGTCTCGGTGCCGGTGAAGGTAGCAGCTTTGAGGTCGGGGGTGAGGCTGAGGGTGTAGTGCTGGGGAAGGACAGTGTTGGGAAGGCGCTGGGCTTGTGCTACTGCGGCTGCGACGAAAGTGCTACAGGCGATGAAACAACAGGCAAAGATACAGCGCTTGAGGCGCCGGGGGAGACAACACGAACTAATATTCATTCAAATCCTCTTATTGCATGTACGTATCGATGGAAGCCGGAGCTCCATCTTTCCTTTGAGCGGCTCGAAAATCTGCGGCCATGACCAGGAAACGGGCCTGAGCCACAGGCTGGTTCCGGTCAAGCGGGCCTCTCTAATTTTAGGGTATTCGGTGTGCAAAGGTGATCAGGGGATGTGACCGGGAGAGGTCCCAGAGGGATGAAACGGGGCAACCAGCGGCTCAGGGCTGCTGGATTTCGACGGAGGAGGCTTCGGCTTCCCTGTGGGGCAGGAGGGAGTCGAGGAGCAGCAGGCAGGCCCCGATGACGATGCAGCTGTCGGCGACGTTGAAGTCGGGCCAATGATAGCCGAAGATGTGGACCTCAATGAAGTCGACGACCGAGCCGTAGCGGATGCGGTCGTGCAGATTGCCGATGGCGCCGCCCAGGACGAGCGCGAGAGCGATGGTTGTCAGGCTGATGCGGCTGCCGAGCCGGACGAGCGCGATGAGGACGGCAATTCCGGCAATTGCGGAGAAGGCGATGAGACCCCAGCGAACGGCATTCGGCGAGGCGGAGTCGGCGAAGAGGGAAAAGGCTGCGCCTTCATTGAGCCAATGCGTGATGCGCAGGAAGCCGGGGATCACGGTGATGGCGTCGCCCATGGCGATGCGATTGGAGACGAGCGTTTTCGTGAACCTGTCGGCGACGATGATGAGCGCCGAGAGGAGGAGAAGCCAGGGAAGCTTGCGCGGCGGGGGTGAGTTCACGCAGCGGCCTCCGGCGGCTCCGGTATGTTCATTTCGCGAAGCGCGTTGTGGCAGCGGGTGCAGACGTTTTGCCAGATGCCGTAGTTGGAGACCTCGGGCATGAAGTTCCAGCAGCGGGCGCATTTGTGGCCGCTGGCGGGAAGGGCAGTCAGGGCGAGGGGTACGGCCGCGCTGCTTTCGAGGACGCGAACGTTGGAGACGTTGATGATTTCTTTCAATCCGGTGGCGTGACGTTGCAGGAGTGCCAATAGTTCGCCTGACGCGCCAATCTCTATGTCGGCTTCGAGGCCCTTGCCAATGCGTTTGGCCTGGCGTGCTTCTTCGAGGACGCGAAGGGCCTCGTCGCGAACAGCGAAGATCTGCTTCCATTCATCGAGGACCGGTGCGGGATCACTCGAGAAGATTGCTTCCGGCTTGGGGAAGAGCGCGAGGTGGACGCTCTCTTCGCGGCCGGGAACTTTGGGGAGGTACTCCCAGACTTCGTCGGCGGTGAAGCTGAGGATGGGCGCGACGAGGCGGACGAGGGCTTCGGTGATCTGCCAGAGGACGGTCTGCGCGGAGCGGCGCTCCTTGCTCGTGGGTGCGAAGGTATACATGCGGTCTTTGAGCACGTCGAGGTAGAAGGAGCTGAGGTCGACGATAGCGAACTCGTTGACAGCGTGATAGACGCGGTGGAATTCGAACGACTCGTAGAAGCCGAGGATCTTCTCGGCTAGTTCGCGAGTGCGGGCGAGCATGTAGCGGTCGAGAGGCAGGAGATCGGATTCGGCGATGCGATCGCGCACGGGATCGAACCCGTTCAGATTACCGAGAAGAAAGCGGAAGGTGTTGCGTAGCTTGCGGTAGAGCTCGGCGCAGCGGGCCATGAGGTTTTCGCTGGCAGCCATGTCTTCGCGAAAGTCGATGGAGGCCACCCAGAGGCGGACGATTTCGCCACCCATGCGTTCCGCGATGTCGACCGGGTCGACGCCGTTGCCGAGTGACTTCGACATGGCTCGGCCTTGTTCATCGAGCGTCCAGCCCGCAGTGGCGACGTGCGAGTAGGGTGCGCGTCCGCGTAGTGCGACGGAGGTGAGCAGGGAGGAGTGGAACCAGCCGCGGTGCTGGTCGCCGCCTTCGAGGTATAAGGTTTCGACGCCTTCGTTTTGCTGGAACTTCTTGTAGATGCCTTTCAGGTCTGCGTCGGATTCGCAGACGGCGAACCAGCTTGTGCCGGAGTCGAACCAGACATCGAGGATGTCAGTCTCCTTCCGGAACGTAGCGCCGCTGCACTTCGCGCACTTCATCCCGGCGGGAAGGAGATCGGAGATGGCGGTGGTGTGCCAGGCTTCGGCGCCTTCACGTTCGAACAGGTCGACGATTTTGCGATCAAGTGCGGTATCGATGATGGGCTCGCTGCAGCCTTCGCACATGAAGACGGCGATGGGCACACCCCAGATGCGCTGGCGGCTGATGCACCAGTCGGGACGGGTCGCGATCATGTTGGTGATGCGTTCTTTGCCCCAGGAGGGATCCCAGACGACCTTGTCGATCTCTTCGATGGTGAGCTGGCGGAATGTTGTTTCCGTGTCGTCCGCGCGCTTCATCGGCGTTTCGAGCGAGATGAACCACTGCTCGGTAGCGCGAAAGATTACCGGGTTGTGGCAGCGCCAGCAGTGAGGGTAAGAGTGCTGGAGATCGCTGACCGCGAGCAGAGCGCGCTGTTCCTCGAGCATGGCGACAACAATGGGGTTGGCTTGCCAGACGGTCTTGTCTTCGAAGGGCGCTGGCGAGGCGAGGAGCCAGGCTTGCGGGTCGGCGTGCAGCCGTCCGGCCGAGTCGACGCGGCAGGTCTGGTCGAGTGAATAGCGCTGGCCGGTGTAGAAGTCGTCGGCGCCGTGAGACGGAGCTGTATGGACCGCGCCGGTGCCCTGGTCAGCGGTGACATAGGTTCCCAGGACGCCGAGGATGCTGCGCTCGAGGAACGGATGTTTGTAAGTGGTGTGCTCGAGCTGGCTCCCTTTGAAGCGGGCGAGTTCGGTGGTATTGCCGAGTTTGCATGCGGCGATGACGGCAGGAGCAAGTTCGGCGGCGACGATGTAGACAGGATCGGAAGGCGAGTTGGATGCCTTGAGATCGCCGCTGGCGGCGAGGGCGACGTATTCGAAATCGGGATGGAAGGTGACAGCCATGGAGGCGGGGATCGTCCATGGGGTCGTAGTCCAGATGATGGTGTAGACTTCGCGGCCAGCGAGGGCAGGTGAAAGGCCCTCTGGGGCGGAGGCCAATCGATAGCGGACATATATAGATGGGCTGGTGTGGTTCTCGTACTCGACTTCGGCCTCGGCGAGTGCGGTTCGGTCGTGGATACACCAGTAAACCGGCTTGAGTCCGCGGTATACGAAGCCCTTTTCGAGGAATCCATAGAACGCTTCGAGGGTGCGGGCTTCGTAGTCGCGGGCCATGGTCATGTAAGGTTTTTGCCAGCGGCCAAAGACGCCGATGCGCTCGAACTGCTGGGTTTGCAGGTCGATGTACTTCTGGGCGTAGGCGCGGCAGGCTTCCAGCACCGCGGGGGCCGGCATCTCCAGCTTTTTACGGCCGAGTTGCTCGTCAACCTTGATCTCGATGGGAAGACCGTGGCAGTCGTACCCCGGTACGTAGGGGGAGTTGAAGCCGGCCATGGTCTTGGACTTCACCACAAAGTCTTTGAGGCCCTTATTGAGTGCGTGGCCGAGGTGGATTGGACCATTGGCATAGGGGGGGCCGTCGTGAAGGAGGTACGCTGGCCGGCCCGCGCAGGTCTCGCGGAGCTTTTGGTAGAGGCGCAGTTCAGCCCACTTTGTCAGGCGAAGCGGCTCATTCTGAGGCAGATTTGCCTTCATCGGGAAGGCAGTTTGCGGCAGAGACAGGGTCGCCTTTAATTCAGGCGCAGAAGACATTGGAACTCCGAGCGAATAGAGAATCTTGAATGTTTAGTTTAGATCAACGACCCTGCTGCGAAAGACCGGTCGCTCAGGCCAGTTGGTAGATCGCCGGCGGCGATGGTTTATTCACACCCGTGGCACTTTCGGTTCATTGAGGTTCAGAGGTCAGTTAGGTGAGAATTTTACGGTAACCACTGCTCACGGCAGCCGTCTATCGTTTATGGGAACTCTCACTTCGGAGAGATACGGATCTCTGGAGAATTCAACAAGCCGGGACGGTGCCCAAGCTCATCTAAAGACAAGCGCGGGCAGTGTCGAGCATAATGGAGTGATGGACCGGGAAGCGGCCGAAACGCTTCCGAGAGGCCCAGCATCGGCATCTATGGCAAACGACGTACTTACACAATTTGAGCGGGATGCGAAGGACGACTTGCCCTCTGCGGAAGGACACGAGTTCGACTCGTTTTTTGGTAAAGCCTTCGAAGAGAAGCCGATCTGGAAAGAACTCTATGATCAGGTCCATGATGTTTTCTTCCCTCCGAAACTTCCGCCGCTTGTTCTGACATCGAAGCCGATTCCGGTGGTGGACCGGATGGCCGTGAAGACCAATCCGTGGGCCGTCGGCACTTCCGGTGTGGTGAATCTTGCCATCCTGGCTGTGGCGATCTGGCTGGGTCTCACCATTATTCATCCGGTAGTGAAGCCAAAGGTCGATCTGACCAATGTAGATGTAAGTGACATTTTGAAGGCGCCTAAGATGACTGCGCCGGCTGGTGGCGGTGGTGGCGGCGGTTCGCATGACATCGTAGATCCTCTGAAGGGCAAACTGCCTCCTCGAATGAAGGATCCGATTACGCCTCCGATGGTGCCGATTCTTGAGAAGCCGAAGCTGGCTTTCACTCCGGCGATCAACGTACAGAAGGACATCACACTGCCCGATAATCCGCAGATGGTGAACTTCGGCGTGAAGAACTCCGCCAATGTGAGCCTTGCCTCGAACGGTTCCGGCGGGGGCGGCGGTATGGGCAGCGGCTATGGCGGCGGCCTGGGCTCAGGGAATGGCAACGGATTCGGACCCGGCAGCGGCGGCAATACGGGTGGCGGGGTCTACAGAATTGGTGGCGGCGTTTCGGCTCCGGTTCCGATTTTTACGCCTGAGGCAGAGTTCAGCGATGAAGCTCGCCGCGCGAAGTACCAGGGCGTGGTTCTGATTTCGCTGATTGTGGACGCGCAAGGAAATCCGCAGAATCCACGAGTGGTTCGGCCGCTGGGCATGGGACTGGACGAAAAAGCGCTCGAAGCGGTGCGGAAGTATAAGTTCAAGCCGGCGATGAAGGAAGGCAAGCCGGTGCCGGTGATGATGAGCATCGAGGTGAATTTCCGGCTGTACTAAGGGAACAAGGAGTTGAGATTAGAAAAACGAGAGCGAAGCGCGTTGGCGCTTCGCTTTCTTGCCTTGGCCCGAATCGAAACTCGTGCCTATGCCGGCCAGAGGATCAATCGATTTACCTCGATAGAGAATGTACCCTCGCGTGGTAATCTTCCGTGTTCGGATCAGGAGGGTTGCGATGCGTTTTGTGCGGCGCAGTTGTGTGTTCGGCGTGATGGGGATTGTGCTGGCTGGGGCCGCCGGGAAGTTCGCCATCGCTCAGGCGGATTATCCATTTCGCGACACTTCACTGTCTGACAGCGCGCGCATCGACGATCTGCTGAAGCGGCTGACTCTGGATGAGAAGGTGCTGCTCATGTCGGATCATCCGAAGATTCCTCGGCTCAAGATCGTTTTCTCTGGGCAGGTGGAGGGACTCCACGGGCTGGCTCTGGGCGGGCCGGCAAACTGGGCGGCTCGCGGCAGGCAGCCGGCTGACACGACGACATTTCCGCAGGAAAAAGGACTGGGAGCGACGTGGGATCCGGAACTGTTGAAGAAGGTGGCGGCGCTGGAAGGCGAGGAGGCGCGGTACTTCTATCAGAACCCAGTGTGGGATCGCGGCGGTGTTGTGGTGCGGGCGCCCAACGCGGATCTGAGCCGTGACCCGCGGTGGGGAAGGACCGAAGAGTCGTATGGCGAGGATCCGTACCTGGTGGGCACATTGACGGTGGCATTCGCGCAGGGATTGCAGGGGCCCGATCCGAAGCACTGGCAGGCCGCGTCGCTGATGAAGCATTTCATGGCCAATGAAAATGAGAATGGCCGCACCCATACTTCTTCGGACTTCGATGAGCGGCTCTTTCGCGAGTACTACTCCGTGCCGTTTCGGATGGGTTTCGAAGAGGGCGGTTCGCGCGCGGTGATGGCGTCGTACAACGCGTGGAACGGAACGCCGATGACGGTGAATCCCGTGCTGAAGAAAGTGATGATCGACGAGTGGGGCAATGATGGATTGATCTGTACGGATGGCGGCGCGCTCGGATTGCTGATTAGTTCGCACAAGGCGTTTCCGGATAAGGAGCATGGATCGGCGGCTGCGGTGAAGGCGGGAATCAATCACTTTCTCGATTCGTACATTCCGGATCTGACAAAGGCCTTGAAAGACGGATTGCTGACCGAGGCCGACATGGATGCGTCGCTTCGGAATCTGCTGACCGTGTACTTGCGCCTCGGCGAGTTGGATCCGCAGGGCGTGGATCCGTATGCGAAGGTAGGTCGCGAAACATCTGGAGCAGTGCCGCCATGGGAGCGTGAATCGAGCAGGAGTCTGGCAAGGCAGACGACGGACGAATCGATCGTGCTGCTGAAAAACGAGAACAGCACGCTGCCGCTCGACAAGACGAAGCTGAAGACGATTGCACTGATCGGCCCGTGGGTCGACACGGTCCTGCAGGACTGGTATAGCGGAACATTTCCGTACTCGGTGAGCATCTTGCAGGGAGTGCGGGAGAAGGCGGGCTCGGGCGTGCGCGTGCTGTTCGCCGACGGCTCGAATACGGAAGAGGCCGCAGCGCTGGCGAAGAAGGCAGATGTGGCGATTGTGGTTGTCGGGAATCATCCTGTGTGCAATGCAGGATGGGATCAGTGCCCGACACCATCGAATGGCAAAGAGGACGTGGATCGCAAGACGATTGTCCTGGAGCAGGAAGAACTGGTGAAGAAGATCTTCGCCGCGAATCCAAAGACGATTGAGGTGCTGCGTTCGAGCTTCCCGTATGCGATTGTGTGGAGCCAGCAGAATCTTCCGGCAATTGTGCATATGGTGCACAACAGCCAGGAGGAAGGGCACGGATTGGCGGATGTGCTGTTCGGCGACTATTCGCCTGCGGGAAGGCTTACGCAAACATGGCCAACGGGAGATGCGCAGTTGAAGCCGATTCTGGACTACAACCTGCTGGATGGAGAGACATATTTGTACAGCAAGGACAAGCCTCTGTATGCGTTCGGCTTCGGACTAAGCTACACGAGCTTCGAGTACCGCGGTGTTGCTGCGAGTGCTACGCAATTGGAGCCGGACGGCAGTGTGCAGGTGCACATCAAGGTGAAGAACACAGGCAAGAGACCGGGCGATGAAGTCGTGCAGATGTATGTGCAGCATACGGGATCATCGGTGACGCGTCCGCAAATTGAACTGAAAGGATTCAAGCGGGTGCGAATCGAGCCGGGCGCGGAGAAAGACGTGACGATGCAACTGAAAGCGCGCGATCTTGCTTACTGGGATGCTGCTGCGCATGCTTGGCGCGTGGACAAGGAGAAGGTGCGAATCCTGGCGGGTGGATCGAGTGACAAGCTGCCGGTGCAGACGATGGTGGATGTGACGGGGACGAAGGATTTCAGGCCGTAACTTAGGTCTGGTACTTTTCTCGTTTGTAGAGCGAAGCTCTTTCGGGCCGGTTCGAGTTGCACATGCGACACAGCGCCAATGACCGGCTCACTTTCGCAGAATCTTATCCATGGCTTTGCCCTTTGCCAGTTCATCTATCAGCTTGTCGAGGTAGCGGATCTGCTGCATGAGCTTGTCTTCGATCTGCTCTACCCGGTAGCCGCAAATAAGGCCGGTGATTTTGGAGACGTTCGGGTTTATCTGAGGTGCCTGAGCGAAGAAGGTCTGGAAATCGACCTTTGCCGCGATCTGATGTTGTAGCGCCTTTTCATCGTAGCCAGTGAGCCAGTGGATGATGGCGTGGACCTCTGCCTTTGTGCGTCCTTTTTTCTCCGCCTTGGCAATGTAGTGCGGGTAGACGCTCGCGAACGCCATTTTGAAGATTCTGGTGTTTTCCATGCCGGCTTTGCCCCCGGGAATACTGCAAAGAGATTCGATTCGTGACTTGAGCAGTGTAACGGCTTGAGGGCTAGCGGCCGCGCCTGAAAATCGATTTCAGTTCTTCCGGTGCTACAACTTCCAGCTGGGCAAAGGTGCACGATTTGGGTTTGCGATCAGTGCGCCAGCGGCGGAAGTGCGCCATGTGGCGGAAGCGTCCGCTCTGCATGTGTTCATAGGCAACCTCGACGACGAGTTCAGGGCGGAGCGGCTCCCATTCGAGGTTCTTGCCGCGACTCCAGCGGCTCTTGCCCCCGGGCATGCGGTGCTCGCCAGAGGAGGAGGCTTCCTCCGGGCTCTCCCAATCCTTCCAGGGATGATTACGTAGCGCGTCTTTGCGGTATGGCGCCAGGAAGGTGAGCAGTTCGCGTCGCATCGGTGCTGTGAAGCTGGCGCAGACGCCGACGTGCTGAAGTACTTTTGCGTTGTCGTAAAGGCCGAGAAGCAGGGAGCCTACCTCTTTGCCGGCAGCCTCCTTGTACCAGCGGAAACCGGCAACGACGCAGTCACAATCGCGCTCGTGCTTGATCTTGAGCATCACGCGCTTGTCGGGCTGATAGGGCAGATCGGTCGGTTTGGCGACGACGCCATCGAGACCGGCGCCTTCAAATCTTTTGAACCAGCCGGCTGCGATGCTTCGATCCTTCGTTGCTGGGGTGATGTGGATCGGCGGTTTAGCTGTCTTCAGCAGCGATTCCAGTTCGGCGCGTCTCTTTTCAAATGGCGAGGCGCGCAGGTCTCGCTTTCCATTGCAGAGCAGATCGAAGAAGACGCAAGAGGCCGGGGTCTGTTCCGCGAGCAGCTTGACGCGCGATGCCGCAGGATGAATGCGGAGTTGAAGAGCATCGAAATCGAGACGACCGCCATTGGCGATAACGAGTTCTCCGTCGAGCACGCATTTCTCTGGAAGCTGGGACCGGATCGTATCGAGCATTTCGGGGAAGTAGCGGTTGAGCGACTTCGTGTCGCGGCTCTGCAGAAGCACCTCGTCGCCATCGCGAAAGACGAGAACGCGGAAGCCATCCCACTTAGGTTCGTAGATCCAATTGCCTTCAGAAGGAATGGCGTCGACTCGTTTGGCGAGCATTGGGAGGATCGGCGGATTAAGGGCGAGATTCATCAGATTTGCGCAGCAGGCGAAGGCACACGGGTGTGGATGCGGAGCATTGTATGAGCTGTTGTATGAGGGTTTCCAGACCGGTTCGGTAGAATGCCGGAAGTATGAGCTATGCGGCGGGAATTGCAGCACTGAACGAGCGGCATGGAGTTTATGGAGCCGCACGGGTTGAAGCAGGAAATGGCGGCTTGCCCAAGATTGCGATTGAAACCAGGCTGTGCAAGGCGGAGGTCTACCTTTACGGAGCCCAAGTGACTTCGTGGAAGCCAGCCGGCTTTGAGGAGGTCTTGTTTGTCAGCAAGCAGTCGCACTGGGAGTATGGGAAAGCGATCCGGGGAGGAATTCCGGTATGTTTTCCTTGGTTCCGCGCGAAGCCAGATGATCCAAAAGCGCCAATGCACGGATTTGTCCGCACGAAAGTGTGGGAGGTTGGGTCGATTCAGCGGGAACCTGACGAGTCGGTCCGCCTGGTGCTCTCCACAAAGAGCGATGATGAAAGCCGGCGCTGGTGGCCATTTGAGTTTCGGCTGGAGTACCACTTCAGGATTGGAAAAACCCTAGAGCTTGAATTGAGGATGCACAATACGGGGCCTCTTGAACTGCAATTCCAGGAGGCTCTGCATACGTACTTCCGAGTCGGAGATGTAAAGCTGGCAAGGGTGCGGGGTTTGGACAACGTGCGGTTTCTGGATAATCGCGACGGCAACAAAGAGAAGGTGCAAAAAGGTGACCTTGTGATCTCGAAGTGGACGGACAATGCGTACCTGGATGCGACCGGGCCAGTGGAGATTGTGGATCCTACGCTCGGTCGGAGGTTGGTAACGCAGAAGAGTGGGTCGGTGTCGACGATTGTCTGGAATCCATGGAGCGATGGCGCGGCCAATATGCCTGATTTTGGAGCTGAAGAGTGGCCGGGAATGCTTTGCGTGGAGGGCGGAAACGTCCTCGGTCAAGCTGTGGCGCTGCGGCCGGACGCTTCGCATCGCATGGCGATTTCGCTTGGAGTTCTTGCCACCTGAGACGCGAAAGCTGCCGGTCCGGTCTCGGTTCGATGAATATTCTGTCACGAGCGAGATGTTAAATTGATGAAAAGGCTCGTCTTTTCATTGACTTAGGTGGCCGATTGTTACCAAAGTTTTATTGACTCAGGAGGGCACCTAACCTACTTTAGGGACTCCAGCACGTTTGACATTCTGTGCTGTTGGAATGAATCGGCTCTTTGACAGTCCGTCTTGCTTTTTTGGTGTCTGTGGATGCGGTTTTAGGTATCCAGGACCGTGAAGTTCTTGAGGTTCGGCAGAATCGCCCGTTCCTCCTTGGTTCAGCTGATCTGAGCTCTCCCAGACTGAATTTCCGCGGACGCTCCAACCGATGCTCGTGTCACGAGTCATGAACGATTTCTCGGAGATGACACGAAGCCCCGATTGTTTTGCACGAAATCTCCCCTCGGGTGCCTTGTGAGATCAACGCTTCTCGTTTTAAGTGTTCTTCGTTCCGCGGAAACACGATCGACCATCAGCAGCGTCGTCGAGAGAACCGGCCACAAACTGGTGCAGGCGTCGAGTTCTGATCAGGCTCGAATTCTGCTCAACAACGGCGTCGAGCCTGATCTCTTCGTATTCGAAGCCCCAAGTTCCGGAAGCGCGTACGATCTGCGGGAGGTGTTTCGGGCTGCCGCGCCGCGCCCGGTCTGTGTGGTATCCGGGCCTGGGGAGCAGCGATTGAGAGATGTGGCAGCAGAGCTCGGTGTAACACGTTTCCTCGATCGTCCTCTCGTTGAGGGCGAAGTTGCAAAGATGCTCGACCGAGTATGCGACGGCGGAGCAGAATTCAACGTGGAAAGCTCAGCTCGCATCTTCGAGGAATCCAAAGATCCTGCGGCGTTGCCCGGCAAAGCGATTGTTGAGGAGCTTGGCGATGGACGGTATTTCCTGGCTGCCTCCGCCGGGATGCTCAAGATTCATCGCCAGGTTCACCTACTGGCGGACGTGGATGCTCCAGTACTGATTCTCGGCGAGAGCGGGACCGGCAAGGAAGTAATCGCTCATCTGATTCATAAGCACTCGCGCCGGGCGCACCATCACTTCGTCAACGTAAATTGCGCTGCATTGCCGGCAGACCTTCTGGAGAGCGAGCTTTTCGGGTATCACCAGGGCGCGTTTACCGGAGCAATCAAAGACAAGCCGGGAAAGTTTGAACTCGCCAACCGAGGCACATTGCTACTCGATGAGATCGGCGAGATGAGCGCGCAAATGCAGGCGAAGCTCCTGCACGTTCTACAGGACGGCCAGTTCAACAGGCTTGGAGCTCGCGAGAGCAGCAAGGTGGACGTGAGGGTGCTCGCCGCGACCAATGTGGAGATCGAGAGTGCGCTTGTAGGAAAGACGTTTCGGGAGGATCTTTACTACAGATTAAACGTGTTCACCATCAACGTACCGCCATTGCGAGAGCGGCGCGAAGAGATTCCTTACCTGGTGGAGGAGATCATTCGGCGGTCGCCGGACGAATTATGGAGCGGCAGCGATATCAAGTTCTCATCGCGACTGATGGACGCTGTTCTGCTGTATTCCTGGCGAGGCAATGTCCGCGAGCTGCGTAACTTCGTGACGCGAACCATGACCATGCGCGATACCGGTACGGCGATCGAGGAGCTTGAGAAGAAGATTGCCGCAGGGCAGGGGATCGAACACGAGGATCAGGAAGTTGAACCGGTTGCCGCGGAAAAGAGCGGTATGCGTTCTGTTGTCCGCGAACTGAAGGACCGCGCCGAAGCTCAGATGATTAAGGACGCATTGGACGCAAATGGCTGGAATCGCCGGCATGCCGCGAGATCGCTGAACATCAGCTATCGCGGGCTGCTCTACAAGATCCAGCAGCATCGGCTGTCTCCCCGGGCTGCGACGATGGCTCGGCCCGGCGCTGGAATGTAAGAATCTCGAGCACATAACCCACCAGATTCCTTTGAAGTGCAGTCGAGTGCTCTTTGAGCAATCCTGCAACTTGTGGTCGATCCCCGCAGATCAGAGGCTGGCTTCGCGCATTCGATCCAAGGTACATGCCCAGCGGAGGTGGCGACTGAGAGGCAATCGTTTGCACACTTTTTGGTAAAACTGTGCAAACTTTTGCACACTCGGGTGAGGAATGCATTGCGATTTGGGCGGAAGTCGTGCGAATAGAGGGAGATTCCGGATATCTTGTTTGGTCTTCCTTTTGCTGTAAGCAGGTCAAGGAAGCCAGAAAGCATGATCGCAGAAACCGCTCAACCCGCAGGTGTGTCCCAGCTGCCCCTTGCGGATTTCATCTTCGGAAGTACACCGGGTATGGACGAAGTTCGCGCGACCTTGAAGGCTGCGCAGCAGGATGATTTGCCGGTACTTATCGAGGGCGAGAGCGGGACGGGCAAAGAGGTCATTGCCAGGTATCTTCATCTCTGTTCTCAAAGAGCGACCGGCCCGTTTGTGCGCGTGAATTGCGGTGCCATTCCGGCCAGACAGCTGGAAGTTGAGATGTTCGGAAGCGAGACGGGATCAAGCGCCGGATCAGCAGGAGATCCAGGGAATTCCTCTGTGGGGCTCGCGGAGAGCGGCACACTTTTCCTGGATGGAATCCTGGAGATGGATCCGGGCCTGCAGCAAAGAGTTGTGCAGGTGCTGAAGAGCGGCCGATGCGGTGCAGGCGAGCGTAAACGACCCAGCGCCCGCATTGTGTGCGCGACAAGCATCGACGTGCAGACTGCTGCGATATCACAAGCTGGGGCCGCAGAAAGTCTGTCGAGTCATTTCGGATATAGGGTACGACTCCTGCCTCTGCGAGAGCGCAAACAAGACATGCCCCAGCTTTGTCAGTACCTTCTGGACAAATTTGCGCGCAGCTTCGGACGTCCTGTCCCGCGGCTTAGTCCTTACGTTCTGGAGTCATTCAAGCAATGGGACTGGCCAGGGAACATCCGGGAGCTAGAGAACTGGATTGCAAGGATCGTGATTTTTGGAACGGAAGAAGCGATCGGTCTTGAGTTCAGCAGACAAATGGGAGCCCGGGAAGCCTTTCGGTACCGCGCCGTTCGCGGAGACGAGAGCCGCCTGCGTCGTGGCCGGAGGCATGGTTGACGACAGGAAATTGGCATCGGATGTGACTAGTGCCCCAGAAGTAACCTAACGCCAGAATCAATCCACTGCGACAATGGCAGAGAAACGTGAAACGGTATCAGTTTTGAAATCACAATGTTAAGTGCGATCACATGGTAAGCGAGGAGCGGTTACCCCAAGGAATTCCCGCAGGTTACCGTAGCGGTAATTCGCCGACCCTAATAGGGCATTGTGGAAGTATCCGAGGTCACCGACTATTGAGCAGGATTCCTCGTCCGCTCTGAGGTTTATGGCGCCCAGTTTTCGGGTGCGTTGAGCGTTTGAGAAGTTTGGACGGCCGTTAAAAAAAACCTGAGCATGTAGCTCACAGGGCGAAGCTTTGTTCTGCTGTCGGATTGATTGGAGTGCAAGTCGTTGATATTGAAGAGCATAGACCGGCGGTTAGAAAGCAATTCCTGGTGTGCTGTCTACACAAGACACCAGCACGAGAAGACCGTCAGCGAAATGCTGGAGGCGAAAGGTTTCGAAGTATTTCTACCGCTCTATGACTCCACCCGGAAATGGAAGGACAGGCGTAAAGTTCTCTCGTTACCCCTTTTCCCCTGTTATGTGTTTGTGCGTGGAGCGATCGAACGCAGGCTGCCGGTCCTGACGACACCGGGAGTGCACATGATCATAAGCCGTGGCGAACGGGTGGCTACCGTTCCCGACGATGAGATCGAAGCAATACGCAGAACCGTGGACGGTCACTTCCGTGTGGAGCCTCATCCGTTTCTTCGCTGCGGAGAGCGTGTCCGGGTGGTGCGAGGTTCCCTCGAGGGTGTGGAGGGCGTTCTGACACGGAAAAAGAACCTGTACCGCCTTGTCCTGTCCGTTGAAATGCTGGCCCAGTCGGTGGCCGTTGAGATCGACGCAATGGATGTTGTTCCGGTAATTCAGAGAAATGTGATGTCACTCAATTCCGCGTTCCAGCAAAATCCTGTCCCGCAGCGTACTTCACTGGCAGGCGACTGAAAGCAGATGGAGACGGGACTCTCAAGCAGCAGCAGCGTGGCGGCGATTGGAAACACCGCACGCAAGAAGTTCTCAACAGGAGTAACGATGAAGCTTAATGCCCTTCAAGCGTTGTTATTCGCAGCAGCACTGATTATTGCCGGGGTTCAACCGGGTCAGGCACAGGAGGCAGCGGGCGGAAATTCCGCGGCGCCAACCTCCGCCGCACAGTCTGACATGGGAGCCAGCAATAAGGCCCACGATGAGAAATACATCATTGGAAACGATGATGTGCTGGCGATCAGCGTGTGGAAAGAGCCCGATCTCACGAAGGCCGTCCCGGTCCGCTCGGACGGGAAGATTTCACTGCCTCTCGTTGGCGAGATCCAGGCAACCGGCAAGACTCCGCTTCAACTTGAGCGCGATATCACGGAAAAACTGAAGAGCTTCATCACGACTCCTGAAGTCAACGTAATCGTGCAGCAGGTGAACAGCCGAAAGTTCAACATATTGGGTGAGATTTCGAAGCCGGGCTCGTTTCCGCTGACTGCCAGCACCACCATCATGGATGCAATTGCTATCGCCGGCGGGTTCAGGGATTTCGCGAAGAAGACTGGCGTCTACATTTTGCGTAAAGGACCTGATGGGCGCGAAACCCGGCTGAACTTCAACTACAAGTCCTTCATCAAGGGCAAGAACTCTGATCAGAACATCAGAATCGAACCGAACGACACAATCATTGTTCCCTAGGAAAGTTGACCACGATGCTACGGATTGCGTGTTTCTGTCTTGTGATCGGCGCTGCCGCGCCGTTGCTGTCGCAGGTGCAGCCGAGTGCATACGGCGGTGGCAATGATCTCGAAAGCGAACATATGATGACGCCCCCGCCGGTGAGTAGGGGAGCGTATCCAGCTACTACCGGATCAGAGGAAAGGGCAAACTTTCTCGCCGGGGGCGCGACCGTCTCGGCGGCTTACACGGACAACCTTCAGTTGATCGGCAACGACAAGATCTCTGACGAGCTTTACATGATCACTCCAACGCTCACCCTCGACCGTAGAACTCCGAGGCATGGAGAGGCGATTGTCTATGGTGCGGGCTTCCGGTTCTATCAGAACACCACCAACCTGAACGCCTTCACGCAAAACGGTTCGGGGAGTTTCCGCTACCATTTCACGCCGTACGCAGCGTTGGTGATCACCGACACGGTGAGTGAGAATTCCAATCTTTATAGCCCCGGAACTGGCGGTGGCGGAGTAACAGGCGCACCTGGCGTTCCGCCGGTCGCTATCATCGAGCCCTATGCAGATCAGATCACGAATGCGACGAGTGCCGGGCTTGAATATCAGTACTCCAAGAATTCGATGGTCGGAGCAAGTGGCTCTTACGCTTTTCTGCGGTTCAATGGGCACTCGAACTTGCCAACGCTGAGCGATCAAAATACCGCGGGTGGGAATGCGTTCTACAGTCGCCGGTTTGGAAAGTCATATGCGGGTGCGACGTACCAGATCTCAAAGTATGTTACGCATCCGTTTGGTAGCTATACGTTGTCGAACACAATATTCGGTTTCTTCACGCACTACTTTACGAAAACCATATCGATTTCTGTTCTGGGCGGCCCCGAGCACTACGATGCGTGGTCGCAAGCGACAGCCAAGTCCAGCGCGTGGACGCCGGCAGTGCAGGGAAGCGTGGGATGGCAAGTTGCGCGGATGAACCTGGCTGCCGATTTCGCTCATGTGGTGTCTGGCGCAGGAGGCCTGGTCGGCACGTTCCACTCAGATACCGGTGGCTTAAGTGCACACATGATGCTATCCCGCCGCTGGAGCGGAGGTGCGCACGCCGAGTATTCGCGATTCAGGAACCTGGGTGGTGCAGCTCAGATCCAACAGGCTTTGTATCCTGGCGGAGATTCGATTTCGGGCGGAGTCGAGGTACAACGCTCAATCCGGGAGTGGTTGTCGTTTGAGGCGGGCTATGTTCATTTTCATCAGAGCTACGGGAATATCACGGCAAATCAACCCGTCTACGATTCGAATCAAGCGACGTTCGGGATTAACTATCAATTCAATCGACCGTTAGGAAGATAAGAGATGCCTGAGTTATTGGAAGAGCAGGAGACTGCGCCGTTCGACTTTGAACGGTATGTCGATCTCGTCAAGCGCCGCCACGTTTATTTCCTCGTACCTCTCTTGCTTGGATGGCTCGCGGTGTGGGGAGCCAGCTGGGTGCTGCCCTCGATGTATAAGTCGAGCACGGTCATTCTTGTGGTGCAGCCGACGATGCCGGAGAACTATGTTGCTCCGAACGTGACCGAGAACTTGCAGGATCGCCTTCAGACGATCACCCAGCAGATCCTCAGCCGCACACGTCTGCTTACGATTGTGGACAAGCTTTCGCTGTATTCCGACGCGAAGAATCTGACAGCAGACGATAAGATCGACGCACTACGGAAAGACATCAAGGTCGACGTTGTCAAGGACGGTCGGAACAACGAGATTACATCCTTTCGGGTGAGTTTCTCCGCTCACGATCCCCGTGTGGCGCAGAAGGTGACCGGCGAGCTGACGCAGCTGTTCATTGACGAAAACTCAAAGGTACGGGAGCAGCAGTCACAGGCAACTACTCACTTCATGGAGCAGCAACTGGAAGAGGCGCGCATTTCTCTCGCTGCTCAGGAAGCAAAGGTCAAGCAATTCGAGGCCATGCACGAAGGAGCGTTGCCGAGCCAGCAGCAAAGCAATATTCAGATTCTTGCCGGCCTTCAAGGGCAGTTGCAGAATCAGCAGGATTCGCTGAATACGGCCAAACAGCAGCGCGTTTATTACCAGACTCTGATTGAGCAATACAAGAATCTGCGCGCATCAGGCCGTTCGCCGGAGGGAGCACCAACGGAGCTGGGAGCCGTAAACACGCAACTCGACAGGCTCAGGGCGCAACTGACGGATCTGAGTTCCCGCTACACAGATTCTTATCCTGACGTGGTCAAGCTGAAAGCGCAAATCGCCAAGACCGAGAAGATCAGGGATGATCTGATGGCTGCGCCGCGAACAGCGTCGGGCTCGAAGCAAGCCAGTGAGGGCGAGTCGGGACCCATGCTGCAGTTGCAAAGCCAGTTGCAGGCGAACCAACTGGAGATCCAGAACCATGAACACTCCATTGCTGCTCTTGAAGCCAGGATTGGCGAGTATCAGGGGAGACTGAATGCGCAGCCGGGAGCTGAGCAAGAACTTCTTGAGCTCACGCGTGGTTATGACCAATCCAAGTCGATCTATGACGATCTTCTGAAGAAGAAGACCAACTCCGTAATGGCTACCAGCATGGAGCAGATGCAGAAGGGCGAGCGCTTTACGATGCTTGATCCTCCGAGCCTTCCCATTAAGCCGGACTTCCCAAATCATCTGAAGTTTTGTGGTTTTGGGCTGGCGGCGGGTCTGGGATTGGGGTGCATCATTGTCTTTCTCTTTGAGTTCTTTGATGACCGCATGCACGCAGAGAAGGAGATTAAGGCTCTGCTGGCACTCAATGTTCTGGCCGAGGTCCCTGAGGTGCAATCTGAGGCGGACAAGGACAGGGAAAAGCGTCGAGTGGTTTTTGGCTGGGCCCTAACTGCGATCGTTGGCATTTGTATCGCCATCGGGTCCACGTACAGCTTTTTGCGAGGATAGTTCGAGACTTCTCATGTACAAAAGCTTTTACAATTTGACGCGCAACCCGTTCGATCTCACACCGGACCCGACTTGTTTTGTCCCTACTGTCCGGCATAATGAGGCGCTGGCTGCTTTGTACTACGGCATACGCAGACACAAGGGCGTGGTTGTAGTGACAGGTGAAGTTGGAACAGGCAAGACCCTTATGCTTCGCTGCCTGCTGCAGCTTTTCAAAGAGAGCAGCGAAATAGCATATGCCTATCTATTCAACTGCCGGCTTTCGGCTCACGAATTCCTGCATTACACCGCTTCGGATTTTGGGCTGAAGGTGGATGAGCACCAGGGGAAGAGTGCGCTTCTTCTGGAGTTGAGCAGGTTCGTCACGTCGCGAGGGCTGCAGGGGCTCACGACAGTGCTGGTAATCGACGAAGCGCATAACCTCTCGATGGAACTGCTGGAGGAGATTCGTCTACTCTCCAATCTTGAGACCAATGACGATAAGCTGCTTCAGATCGTGCTCGTCGGACAGCCGGAACTGGACCTCAAACTCGATTCCTTCGAACTTCGACCACTGAAGCAGAGGATTGCACTTCGGGCGCACCTGACGCCACTCGACGAGCAGGACACGGATCGGTACATCCAGGAACGGTTGACGATAGCCGGAGGGAGTTCGCGGCTCGAACCCGTCTTCGCACCCGATGCCGTGAAAGCCATCCATCAATACTCGAAGGGTTTCCCGCGTCTGATCAATACCATCTGCGAAAACTCCCTGATCACGGGTTATGCGCGGCAGATGACGACGATCAGCAAGGACGTGGTGCTCGGGGTTGCACGAGACTTCCACCTGAACACAAACGGTTCAAAGATCAGCAAGAACGGCAATGGCGAGGGTGACCAGGACCTCGAACGGGCCAAGAATTTCTTCCTTGACCTGTATGCGGCCACCCAAAGGGGCAGCGGGACAGGTCAGGAATCCAACACTCCAATTGCGATTGAAGCGGGGGAACATGAGTCAAATATTTGACGCGTTGCAGCGCTCAGAATCAGAGCGAAGCGGTAAAGACACAGCTTCAGAGCTGCGAGCCACAGAGATGCTACAGCGCGCAGAGAGGGATACCTTTGCCAGCCGCGCCGCTGCCGTGCAGCCGGATGGCTGGACTACCCCCCTCGTTACGGAAACTTCGGTTGCGGTGGCGGAGCCGATCAGGGATACGCATCCCGTTTCTGCGGCCCTGAAGGCCTCCCCAGCCGTTGCGCCGTCGGTCGATCGGTCTGAGGGACCGGCGCAGTGCGAGGTGCTGAGGATTACCCCTCCCGCGGCCAATCACCTCGTCTCGGTTCTGGATTCAGAGAGCGCAGCGGGTGAGGCGTTCCATCTCCTGGGCGTTCGTCTGCGGCACATGCGCAGACAGCGCCCGCTCAAGAAAGTCCTGATTACGAGCTCAATTCCCCAGGAAGGGAAGAGCCTGGTAGCGTCAAACCTGGCCTGTACGCTCGCGCTTCGCACGCAGCAGAGAGTGCTGCTGCTTGAGGGCGACGTTCGCCGCCCGACCCAATCAAAAATTTTCGGACTTCCGAGCAAACCGGGTATCTGCGAATGGCTCAAGGGAGAACGGCCCCTGGGTAAGAGCATGTACAAGCTGGAGGGCCCCGGGATCTGGATTCTGCCTGCCGGCCAGGCAACGGGAGAATCACTGGATCTGCTGCAATCTGGCCGCGCGATTCCGATGATGGAGCAGCTGACGGACTGGTTCGACTGGGTTGTCATCGACTCGCCGCCGATTCTGCCCTTGGCTGACACCAGCGTCTGGACCAACATGGCAGATGGGATCCTGCTGGTGGCACGCCAAGGCGTTACGCAGAAGCGTCAACTGAAGCGTGGACTCGAAGCCTTGGGGAACCAGAGGGTGATTGGGGCAGTTTTGAACAGTGCTAAGACCATTGCGCACACAGATTATTACTATCGCCCCACGAATCGGTTACCAAACGACGATGCGCAAGCCTGATCTTTTTCACTAATCTGTCGGAGCATAAGTATTCTCACAATTCGGAACGAGTTGTGCTGCAGGTCTGAACACTTTCAAATGCGCTCCGCTGCTCCTCTGTAACACAAGAGAAAAGAAGAAAGTAAAACGATTTGCTATCTTCCGGAGCATGGAACGATAGGCCTTGGGAGGACGAGTTGAATACGGGAAGGCAAGGTCGGCCAGTCAATCTTATTGATCCCCTCAGCGAACCGGCCATAGAGCGCAAGGCCCTTGATGAGGAGAGTTTCAGAAGGGTCATTGCGATCGAGCGGAAGCGGACGGAGCGCTCGAAGGCCCCATTCGTTCTGATGCTCGTGGAGATCGCGAACCAGAACACCGCGAAATCCGCACCTGCTCTGGAAACGGTCATGTCGGCGTTGCTGGCTTCAAGTCGCGATACCGACGTAGTGGGGTGGTATAAGGGCAAAAACACCATCGGCGCGCTGTTCACCGGACTCGTCTCGGGCGAAAAGAGCGCGATTCTGATGACCATCCTGACTCGGGCTACAAGCACCCTTCGGGAAGACCTCAGCTTCGAGCAGTTCAATCTAATCAGCATCTCGCTGCACTACTACCCGGATGATTGGGACGAGAACGGACCAGGCCGGCCGAGCAATCCGGCGCTTTACCCCGATATCTCGAAACAGGCAAGCACGAAACAGCCGTTGCTGATCCTCAAACGGGCGATCGACATCGTGGGCGCCCTGATTCTTCTGACGGTCTTTCTGCCGTTTTGTCTGGCGATCGCAATTGCGATCAAGGCGACGTCAAAAGGTCCCATTCTGTTCAAGCAGATGCGAGTGGGACACCACGGAAGACAGTTTCAGTTCCTCAAATTCCGCTCGATGTACGTCGGAAACGATCACAGCGTGCATCGGGATTATGTGACCAAGCTGATCAACAAGGGTGAGGTGGCGGATTCGAGCCACGGCAATGTTTACAAGTTGACGGGCGACAAGCGGATCACCCCGCTTGGCCGTTTCCTTCGTAAAACCAGCCTCGACGAATTGCCTCAGTTCATCAATGTTCTCCGTGGTGAGATGTCGCTGGTCGGACCCCGGCCGCCGATACCTTACGAACTTGCGGCTTACCAGACTTGGCATCGTCGCAGGTTGCTGGAAGTCAAGCCTGGCATTACCGGCCTGTGGCAGGTGATGGGCAGAAGTTCCGTCGACTTCGACGCGATGGTCCGGCTCGACCTGCGGTACGCAACATCATGGACACCCTGGCTTGATCTCAAAATTCTTCTTCGGACACCTCTCGCCGTCATCCGCGGCTCCGGCGCCTACTGAAGAATCTCCTCAAAACCTAATTCACATTCATTCAACTGGCAGAGATCATCACTGATCCCGGTCTGGAAACCTGCGTACGTCATCCCCCAACCAGTCAGCGATTCTGCGGAAAGTCGGCGAATCATGAAGTTTGGCGTAATCGGTTACGGCTACTGGGGCCCGAACATCGTGAGAAACCTCGCTCAACTCGAGGGTTCTCAGGTTCTGGCTGTAGCGGAGATCAGCCCTCAGGCTCGTCTTCGAGCCCAGAAGGCTCATCCCGGAATAAAAGTCGTTTCAGACGCAAAAGAAATTGTCACGTCGCCCGAAATCGACGCAGTTGCGGTGGTGTCTCCAGTGTGGACGCACTACGAGCTGGCGAAGGCTGCTTTGCAGAACGGGAAGCATGTCTTCGTTGAAAAACCCTTCACAAGTACTTCGGCTCAGGGCGAGGAACTCATCAACCTTGCGGCTCAAAAGAACCTCACCCTCATGGTTGACCACACCTTCCTGTTCACGGGAGCAGTGAAGAAGATCAAGCAGCTGGTCGATGATGGCGCGCTCGGGCCGTTGTATTACTACGATTCAACGCGCGTTAACCTCGGCTTGTTCCAGCATGATTGCAATGTGCTGTGGGATCTTGCGCCACACGACCTTTCGATCATGGATTATCTTCTCAAGGGTGATCCTCAGGCCGTTGTTGCTACGGGACAGGGCCACTTGAACGGCCATGAAGACGTAGCCTACATGACGCTTTACTTTCCTGAGAAGGTGATCGCTCACGTCAATGTGAACTGGCTTTCGCCGGTGAAGGTCAGGACCACGTTGATCGGCGGCGAGAAGCGGATGCTGGTGTGGAATGATCTTGAGGCTGACGAAAAGCTGAAGATCTATGACAAGGGCGTGCAGATAGGCAGCCGCGAGGGTGTCTACGAATTGCTCGTTAGTTATCGATCAGGCGACATGTGGTCCCCGCAGTTAGAACAGGGTGAAGCTCTCAAACAGGAGATGACCTACTTTGTCGAATGCGTTTCGACTGGGCAAAGACCCTTCAATGACGGCTGCGCAGGGCTTCGCGTGGTCCGCATGCTCGAGACCGCCGATGCGTCCCTGAAGAAGAAGGGGGCGCTGGTTTACCTGTGAACACCTTCAACTGCATCGCAGATGACGTAAAGCTGGGAGCCGATGTCCGCCTCTCAAAGTTCATCAACCTTTACGGTTGTGAAATCGGCGACGAAACCAAGATCGGCGCTTTCGTCGAGATCCAAAAAAACGCAAAAATCGGAAGCCGCTGCAAGATTTCCAGCCATTCGTTCATCTGTGAAGGCGTGACCATCGAAGACAACGTCTTTGTCGGTCATGGCGTGATGTTCACGAATGACAGTTATCCGCGTGCTACAACCGCCGACGGAGGTCTGCAGACCGAGGCGGACTGGAAGGTTGAAAAGACGATCGTGAAGCGCGGGGCTTCGATCGGCACCGGCGCAACAATCCTTCCCAACGTTTCCATTGGAGAAAACGCAATTGTGGGTGCGGGAAGCGTGATCACCCGCGATGTGCCCGCAAATGCGGTGGTGGCGGGGAATCCGGCTAAAATTTTGCGATATCTCCAAGGTGCCGAGAAGAAAGAATCTCTCGCCGCAGGCGCCTGAACGCCCCAAGCAACTGCCTCCGTGCCCAGGCTCGGCCGGTCCCTTCAGTAAATCGAACAGTTTCCGCAAAAATCCAAACAATGAGCATCAGTCAGGAGAGGCCATGAACACTGATGTAACGATACCGTTTCTCGATCTAGTTACTCCTCATGTCGAACTCGAGGAGGAACTTACTGCCTTGTTTCGCCGTGTTCTTCATACCGCCGGATTCATCGGGGGTCCGATGGTGGAAGACTTTGAGTCTGCCTTTGCAGAGTTTTGTGACACACGCTATGCGATCGCGGTAAACAGCGGTACGGATGCGCTGCGCTTCGCGATTCTTGCCAGCGGCGTGCAGCCTGGAGACGTCGTCCTCACGGTTCCGAACACGTTCATCGCCACCACCGAGGCGATCTCTCAGGCAAGGGCCATTCCAGAGTTCGTCGACGTCGATGAACAGACCTACAACATGTCGACCGTGATGTTGCAGCGCTATCTGGAGAAGAAGTGCGTCCGCGACAAGTCAGGTCGTCTGACCAGCCTTCGCAGCGGGCGTCCGGTCACGGCCATCATTCCAGTTCACCTTTATGGGCAGATGGCAGATATGGACCGGATTCTTGAACTCGCCGAGGAATACGACCTCATCGTGATTGAGGATGCGTGCCAGGCACACGGCGCTGAGTACTTTTCGCGGAAGCACAATCGCTGGTTCAAGGCCGGCTCAATGGGACGTGCCGCGGCATTCAGCTTTTATCCTGGAAAGAACCTCGGAGCTTGCGGCGAGGCAGGCGCTATCACGACCAATGACGCCAGCATGGCAGCGAAGACGAAGATGCTTCGCGATCACGGCCAGAGCCGGAAGTACTACCACGACGTTGAAGGTTACAACGGACGGCTCGATGCATTGCAGGCGGGAATTCTGCATGTGAAGCTGGGACACCTTCCCCGCTGGACGACTTTAAGGCGTGAGAAGGCTGCCGAATACAATCGCCTGCTTGGCGCGGACGCAGGAGTTGTTTTGCCCTTCGAACCATCCTGGTCGAGAGGTGTGTATCATCTCTACGTTGTTCGCACCGGTGACCGCGCGGGCCTTATGGATCAGTTGAAAGCAGCCGGGATAGGATCCGCTATTCATTACCCGGTACCTCTCCACCTGCAGAAGGCTTATCTGTCACTGAACTACAGCACCGGAGACTTCCCAGTCACGGAAGCCGCAGCTTCTGAGATCGTTTCTCTGCCAATGTTTCCGAATCTCACCGCGGAGCAGCAGAGTCGGGTTGTCGATGAGATCGTTGCGTTCACGTCGCTGGCAAGAGAGAAGGCGGGACGCGAAGTTGCGCCCTTGCAGATGGAAAAGGCGAGCGTCTAGCCGGCAGAAACGCTCAGTGGCAAATGGAGGAATTAGTGTTAACGGTTACTGAAACAGCGGCGATGAGCAGCGCTCGAGATCAGGTCGTCAGCAGCGAATCGAGGAAAGAGCTCGAAGCGATGACGCAGAAGCTGCTCGGCTATTGCAGGCAGAATAACTGGGCCGGGTATGAACCGTACGACGTCCTCAATAGCCGCGTCTTCACTTCGCTGCCGTTTTTGAACTTCTGGTTTTCTCGTCTCGCGTTTACGCAGCTTCTGAAGCGAAGCCCGATCAATCTGCGAGGGCTGCTGCTGATCCCGAAGACTCAAAATCCGAAGGCTCTTGGTCTGTTCTTAACTTCCTTTGTGAATCTGTCGATGGCGGGCTTTGAGACAGGCGGAGATCTCATCGAGCAGATGGTCGACAACCTGGTGGCACTTCGGTCGCCGGGTACGCCGTACTTCTGCTGGGGCTACAACTTCCCCTGGCAGACGCGAACTGTGCTGGTGCCCAGGTGGTCTCCGAACCTGGTTTGCACGATGTTTGCGGCGAGCGGCCTGTTTGACGCATATGAACTGCGCAAGGATGAGCGCTGCCTGCAGATGGCTCTGAGTGCAGCTGAGTACATGCTGGATAAGCTCTATTGGGATGCAGGGAATGGGCGCTGCGGATTCGGATACCCTTTGCCTGAAGTTCGCAATCAGGTTCACAATGCGAACCTTCTTGCCGCGGCCCTGTTTTGCCGCGTGTACAAACACACTGGGCAGGAGAGATTTCTAGAACCAGCCTTGAAAGTGACGCGCTACACAGTGAAGCAGCAGCACGCAGATGGCGGTTGGGACTATGGAGAAGCGGCGAGTCAGGCGTGGATCGATAATTTCCATACCGGCTTCAATCTGAGTGCGCTGCGTTCCATCGGCCAAAGTCTCGAGACGGATGAGTTTGAGGGATCGGTTGCGCGCGGGTTTCAGTTCTATCGCGATCACTTCTTCCGCGAAGACGGTGCAGTTCGCTATTTCCATAACCGTACATATCCGATCGACACGCATTGCGTTGCCCAAAGCATCATTACGCTGATCGATCTCAAGGATCTCAGCACGGACAATATACAGCTAGCGCAGAATGTTCTCGACTGGGCAGCGAAGCACATGTGGGACGAGAAGAAGGGATTCTTCTATTACCGGATCCTTCGTTCCTGCACGATCCGAACTTCCTATATGCGATGGACGCAGGCGTGGATGTTCCTCGCCCTGGCAAGACTTCTTAACGAAGCAGCATCGTCAAACGCAACGCCGGCGCGCATTCAATAGGGTCTGGAAAGCAATGAGACTTCCTACATACGTCATTGTCAGCCCAGCTCGAAACGAAGCGAGATCGATCGAGTCTACGATCCAGTCTGTAGTCGCGCAGACGGTGCTCCCGCTGAGATGGGTGATCGTCAGTGACGGCTCCACGGACGGTACCGACGAGATCGTTCAAAAATACGTGGCTGACCATCCGTGGATAGAGCTGCTGCGCATGCCTGAGCGCAAAGAGAGGAATTTTGCGGGAAAGGTCTACGCCTTCAATGCAGGCCGGGAGCGAGTCAAAGACCTTCCGTATGAGGTTCTCGTCAGCCTGGACGCGGATATCACGTTTGAAAGCGACTATTTTGAATTTCTTCTCGGAAAGTTGGCCGCTGACGCTGGGCTCGGGCTGGTCGGAACGCCTTTCCGTGAAACTACGAATGAAACGTACGATTATCGCTTCGTAAGCATTGAGCACGTGTCGGGAGCGTGCCAGGTATTTCGTCGGAAATGCTTCGAGGACTTCGGCGGCTATTTACCGGTGAAGGGCGGGGCCATCGATAACATCGCGGTGATCAGCGCGAGGATGAAGGGCTGGAAGACTCGCACGTTCACCGAGAAGTCCTGCCTGCATCATCGCGCGATGGGGACCGCGCAACAAAGTGCGTGGGCTGCACGATTCAAGTTTGGCGGCAAAGATTATGCAATCGGCAACCACCCGCTCTGGGAGGTGTTCCGCACCGCGTATCAAATGACCAAGAGGCCATTCGTCATTGGCGGCGTGGCGCTTGGGGCCGGATATGTGTGGGCCTGGCTGCGAAGAGCTGAGCGGCCGGTATCCGGCGAGTTGATGCGATTTCACAGGCGAGAACAGATGGCGCGGTTGAAGCGGTTCTTTAGCAGAGGAGTTCCCTCGAAAACTCCGGAGCTCTCAACCACTCGCTGATATGCCCACTCCTTCAGAATCAATCAGCGATCGCGTAAGTTCAGCTCCTGGGCGTTTTCGCGACGTTCAAGGTGCGGACCATGTAGAGCAGGGCACAGCTGTGGGCAATCGCGGCGCGCTGATCATCAACGCCGACGATTGGGGACGCGACAGGGACAACACGGACAGAACTTTTCAGTGCGTCTCCCGAGGGACCGTCAACGCTGTCAGCGCCATGGTCTTCATGGAGGACTCGGAAAGAGCGGCTTCAATCGGCAGGGCGAATCGAGTTGACGCTGGTCTCCACCTCAACTTCACCACGGCCTTTTCGGGCAAAGACGTTCCGTCAAAGCTGCAGGCACATCAGGGGGAAGTCGCGAAGTTTTTGCTGGCGAATCGTTTCGCCCAAGTCTGGTATCACCTGGCGCTCACCAATTCCTTTGAATACGTTGTCGCCACGCAGCTGGATGAGTTTCACCGCATTTACGGTGAGGCTCCGAAACGGCTCGACGGCCATCATCACATGCACCTCTGCTCGAATGTGCTCTTCGGGCGACTGCTGCCTGCTGGAACACTCGTTCGGCGTAGCTTTACATTTCAATCTGGCGAGAAAGCCTGGCTGAACCGGTTCTATCGGCGGGTGGTAGACCGCACGTTGGCACGCCGCCATCGAATGACGGACTGCTTTTTCTCACTCGTTCCAATCAACCCGCGTGAGCGACTTCAGCGGATGTTCAAGTTGGCAGATACCCTGACGATCGAAGTTGAGACGCATCCCGTTAACCTCGAAGAGTTCAAATTTCTGATGGGAGACGAAGTTCTTGGTCTTAGCGAGAAGCTTCAGTCGGCAGTCCTGCGGAATGGACGGGCGGAGTTTTCAGCGTGACCGACGTCCAGGATCCCTCGATAACGTCGACGCGCGCTACTGTTCTGGTGGGCTTTGCTGAGGCGCTCTCAGCTCCTGAAGTGGTATGGAGTCTGGTTGACGATGGTTTCAAGGTAATGGCCTTTGCCCGGAGAGGGCGTGTGTCGCCGCTACGCTACAGCAAGCATGTTGTTTGCCATGAGATTTGCGCACCGGAATCAAGCCTTGAAGAGTCTATCGCGGATCTACGCGCATTGTTGGCTTCACTACGCGGTGCAGGAGATGACGAGGGCTTGATCCTGTTGCCACTGGATGACAAGGCTGTCTATTTGTGCAACAAGCTTCAATTGGAAGACGGTTGGCACCTGGCAGGTCCGATGGGAGAGAGTGCCGATCTGGCGCTCAATAAGACGCTGCAAGTAGAAGCTGCACGCAGGGCGGGCTTTGCAGTTCCCAACACGCTGTTCGTAAACTCCACCGAAGATATCCTGGGTTCCAGTGCTGATCTGTCTTTTCCGCTGATCCTAAGGCCCGCAGAGTGCGTACCGTTGCATGAAGGCCGTTTGTACAAGTGCCGTAACTGGGTGTGTGCGAGCTACGAGGAGTTGAAGAGCGCTGTTACGCAATGGGCGGGACGCGTGCCGCTGTTAGCCCAACCGTTTATTGAAGGTGTGGGCGAAGGAGTTTTTGGTCTGGTTGTGCCCGAAGGGATCAGGGCATGGAGTGGTCACCGCAGAGTGAGGATGATGAATCCGCACGGGTCGGGCTCGAGTGCGTGCGTTTCACAGCCAGTTCCAGACGATCTCAAGCGAAAAGCCGAGGCACTTTTGAGCTCCGTGGGTTGGCGCGGAATGTTTATGATCGAGCTTTTGCGCGACCGCTCGGGGAACCTCTGGTTTGTCGAACTGAATGGTAGGCCCTGGGGGAGCATGGCGCTTTCGCGCCGGCAAGGGCTTGAGTACCCGGCTTGGCAAGCCAGACTTGCGATGGGTCAGGACCCTTCTCTTGGAATCACTGCCGCCTCGCACCCGGCCGGTTTGGTCTGTAGAAACGTTGGTCGGGAATTGATGCATTTGCTTTTCGTGTTGAAAGGCGCAAAGTCCAAGGCGCTGACAAACTGGCCTTCGTTCTGGAACACTTTTGCCAATGTGCTTCGCATACGCAAGGGAGACACCTTTTATAACTGGCGATCGGACGATCAGAAAGTGTTTCTTGCCGATTGTTACTGCACGATGCACGACAACCTGTGCAGGTCAAGGTCCTAAGAAGTTATGGAAGTGTATGCCGCCTGTCACATGCATTCCGAGTGGTCTTACGATGCAAAATGGTCGCTAGATCAGCTTCGCGATAAGTTTGGTCGGCGCGGCTGCCGCATTCTCATGATGACTGAACACGACCGCGGGTTTACAGAGGAGCGCTGGCAGCAGTACCGAGCGGCATGCGCGAAAGCAAGTTCAAAGGACGTTTTGGTAATGCCCGGCATCGAGTACAGCGATTCTGAGAATCGTACTCATGTTCTGGTGTGGGGCAACATTCCGTTTCTCGGAGAGAACTTGCCAACTGGGCAGATGCTGGATGCCGTTCGTGCGAACGAAGGTGTTGCGGTGTTTGCTCATCCGGGAAGAAAGCAAGCCTGGAAATCCTTTCAAGCCGAATGGGTAGACAAACTGCTCGGCATTGAGATCTGGAATCGGAAGTACGATGGTTGGGCACCTGGCGAAGTGGCATCGACTTTGCAGAAGTCGGGGAACACGATTCCATTTGTAGGGCTGGATTTCCATTCAGCGCGACAGACATTTCCGCTCGGCATGATGCTCGACATCGATTCTGAAATCACGGAAGAAACAGTTCTCAAATCTTTGAAGTCGAGACGGTGCCGTGGACTCGCCTTTGGATTGCCCGTAACCGGAGGCGCGCTGCTCAACTCACGACCAGCTTTGAGAGCGGCAGAGAAGGCAAGGCGAATGGCATCCGCTTTCGTCAGAACCGGCAATCCATTTGCAGTGCGCCCGAACGCGTAGATCGAAGTTCGCCAAACAGCATGACCGAAATTCAGAATCATATTTCCGTTTGTATCTGCACGTTCAAGCGGGGAGAGCTTTTGACGCGCCTCCTGAATAAGCTGATGTGCCAGGTCACGGAAGGAGAGTTCACCTTTTCGGTGGTAATTGCGGACAACGACTCCGCGCATTCGGCCGATCAGGTTGTCAGAGAGATTTCTCAGGCAACGGGTCTGAGAATCAAGTACTGCGTGGAGCCGCAGCAGAACATTGCGCTTGTGCGCAACCAGGCTCTGCAAAACGCCGATGGTGACATGATCGCGTTCATCGATGATGACGAGGTTCCAGTAGAACATTGGCTGTTGAATCTTTTTAGAACGTTGAAAACTTCCGGAGCCGATGGGATCCTCGGGCCCGTGAAGCCTTATTTTGATCACGAGCCTCCTGCATGGGTGCGCAAGGGAGGATTCTTCGATCGGCCTGATTACCCCACTGGGACCAAGCTGCGCTGGAATGAATGCCGCACCGGCAATGTTCTTTTCAAGAGGAAGATCCTCAGCCTTGTGCATGTCCCGTTTCGATCGGAATTTGGAACAGCGGGGGAAGACATGGACTTCTTCCGCAGGATGATCGAGCGAGGCTGTCAGTTTGTCTGGTGCAGCGAAGCGGTCGCATATGAGCTTGTTCCTGAAGCTCGGTGCAAGAGAAGCTTCCTGCTGAAAAGGGCGCTGCTTCGGGGAAGCAATTTTCCCAAGCATCCGTCAAAGCGCCTGACGAATCTCTTCAAATCGATTCTCGCTGTTCCTGCATATACGATCGCGCTGCCGGTCTTCGCGCTGATTGGCCAGCACCTGTTTTTGAAGTACCTGGTGAAGATTTGCGATCATGCAAGCCGGTTGCTTGCATTCGCCGGCTGGGCAGTCGTAAAAGAACGCGAGACGTAGTTGTAATTGCACTCCGGTTTTAGCAAAAGACTGTTGTCAGAGATCTTAAGGTGTTGGAGGGGATAAGTGGGAGCGCAAGCGGCTGCTGAGATAATCGAGATTAGCGTCAAGGGCAAGTGGGTCCATGTGCCGGCACTCAAGTGCGGGGACTGCTCGATCATTGTTACAGGCAAATCGATCAAGATCGCCAGAGTGCACGACGAGGCATGGCTGGAAACAGAGCTTGCGGATCCAGCACATTGCGTTGAGATGTTGCGTGCGACACGGCGTGATTGCGATCTTCTTACGTTTACGCAACTGCCTCCCGGCCGCGCGCCGGAGTATGACTACTACACCGAACCCGATAGCATTGCGGCGGTCAAGCTCAACAGCTTCAAGGAATGGTGGGAGGGTCTGCCGCAGGAGACCCGCAAGAACGTCAGAAGAGCGGAGAAGCGGGGAGTTCGAGTAAGGGTTGAGCCTTTTGATGATGAGTTAGTGAAGAAGCTGGTCGAAATCAATAACTCGTCGCCTGTTCGTCAAGGCCGTCCCTATCATCACTATGGAAAATCATTCGAGCAAACAAAGAAGGACCACATCTCGTTTGTAGAGCGCAGCGATTTCATCTGTGCGTACTGCGAAGATGAAGTTATTGGATATCTGAAGGTGGTATACCGGGGCAAAGTCGCATCGGTGTTGAACCTTTGCACTAAAGATAATCATCAGGACAAGAGGCCAGCGAACGCGCTCTTAAAGGTGGCGGTAGAGAGATGTGCGGAGAAGGGAATCACCTGCTTCACGTACGGCATGTTCAACTATGGGAACAAGCGTGACACCCCGATCACCGTGTTCAAGATGCGCCATGGCTTTGAAGAGGTTCTAGTACCGAGGTACTTTGTCCCACTCTCTTTGCGCGGCAAGCTGCTGTTAAAACTCGGACTTCATCGTGGTATGCTGGGCATACTTCCGAATCGCATGATTCAGATTGGACTTGAAGCACGTACGAAGTCCTATAGTCTCTACAGAAATTTCATAAGCCGGTGTAGCTTAACGTCAGAGCGGCCGAATTGTAATCGGCAGATGGGGTGTTCAAATCCTCCCGCCGGCTCCAACTCCTGAAGTGGATGCGTTCCGCACATTCCTGAAGCTTCCCCAAACTGTTCAAACCCAATCCATACTCTAAAACTGACCTGATATGCCAGGACTCGTAGGCATCATTACCAGAAAGCCGCGCCAGAACGCCGAGCGCGAGTTGAAGACCATGCTTGGCGCACTGCGTCATGAGCCGTCGTATGCGATGGGAACGTGGTCTGACGAGCGCCTGGGTGTCTACGCGGGATGGGCAGCGCGAAAGGGCTCATTTGCGGACGGGATGCCGATTGCCAATGAGGGGGAAGATATTGTCCTGCTCTTTTCCGGGGAGGAGTACCCGGCGCCTGACCTTGTCAGGGAGCTCAAAGATCGCGGCCACCTGGTAAGAGACGGAGGTGCTTCGCATCTCGTTCATGTGTACGAAGAAGACGACGCGTTTCCCGCGAGCCTGAATGGACGATTCCACGGTTTGGTCGTGGATCGGAACCGGAGAACCGCTCTCCTGTTCAACGATCGCTACGGGATGAGCCGTCTCTACTACTGCGAGACGGAGGATGCATTCTACTTCGCAGCTGAAGCCAAGGCGATTCTCGCAGTTTGCCCGGAGCTTCGGGAGATTGACGATCGCGCTCTGGGCGAGTTCATTGCCTGTGGATGCGTTTTGGAGAATCGCACTCTGTTCAAGAGCATCAACGTGATGCCGTGTGCGTCGGCATGGACATTCGGTAACGGTGCACTCGAAAAGCGCAAGGCGTATTTCGAGCCAAAGGAATGGGAAGGTCAACCCGCACTGGACGCTGAGACCTACTACCAAGAGCTCCGAAGAGTTTTCACACAGAATCTGCCGCGCTATTTTGGCGAGGGAGAGCGGGTCGGAATGTCCCTGACCGGCGGACTTGATACCCGCATGATCATGGCTTCGTACAAGGCCGATCCGGGCGCGCTCCCTTGCTACTCTTTTGGCGGGATGTTTCGCGACTGCCAGGATGTGATTCTGGCTCGCCGAATTGCGAAAGCTTGCGAGCAGCCTTACGAAGTTATCTCCGTCGGCCCGGAATTCCTTTCGAAGTTCTCGCACTATGCAGAGCGCACTGTTTATTTGAGCGATGGAACCGTTGACGTAAGTCATTCTCCCGACCTGTTTGCCAATGAGCGCGCAAAACAGATCGCTCCCGCCCGCATGACTGGCAATTATGGGAGCGAGGTTCTTCGCGGCTCGCGAGCGTTCAAGCCGGTGCCGCCAGCTCAGGGTTTATTTACGGCAGACTTTCTCAGGAACGTGGATTTGGCCGGGGAGACGTACAGAGAGATTATCCGGACGCATCCTCTTTCCTTTGCGGTTTTTCGCCAGGCGCCGTGGCATCACTACGGCCTTCTTTCCCTGGAGCAGACACAGCTGACACTTCGCGCTCCGTTTCTGGACAACGACCTTGTGCGTACGGTTTTCCGTGCCCCCCAATCGGCTCTGACCGATCCTCGCATTTCGCTTCGGCTCATCGCCGACGGGAGCAAAGATCTCATGCGGATTCGAACGGATCGCGGGCTTGCGGGCGAACGCCGAGGGCTCAGTGCCTCCATTCTCAACAACTACCTCGAATTCACGGCCAAGGCGGAATACGCCTATGACTATGGAATGCCTCAGTGGCTGGCCAAAATTGACTATCGCTTGAAACGCCTTCACCCCGAGCGACTTTTTCTGGGCAGACACAAGTTCTACCATTTTAGGATCTGGTATCGCGAGTTCCTCTCCAGGTATGTTCAGGAAATGTTGTTAGATGAGCGGTCTCTGTCGCGTCCATATGTGCAGCGAAGCGCGGTCCACGCCATAGTGCAAGACCACATCGCGGGGAAGCGCAATTACACTCTGGCAATCAATAAGCTTCTCACCCTGGAGCTCATTCATCGGGCCTTCATCGATGGGCAGGGTGAAGCAAACGAAGCTTTGGAAGCACGCTCGATGAATTCGCTGCAGCCCCAGGGTTGAGATCGATCGGGTGTCCGGGTGCGTCCGCGCACTTCTAAGTGAATCGCCATGCAGAGTTTGAAAGCTGCCGTGCTCTCAGAAGCCTCTACGCCCGGAGATCGTGCAGTCGGCCGGGCGCAAGGCGCAGAAGCCGTCAAGGCCAAGCGAATCGATGCGCTGGATTTTACGAAGGGAATCCTGGTCTTGATCATGGTGCTCTATCACTGGTTGAACTACTTCGTGACTGGCCATGACTGGATCTACAAGTATTTGAGATTTCTTCCAATCTCGTTCGTATTCATATCGGGATTCTTGATTTCGCAGGTCTATCTTTCGAAGTACAAGAGGGCGGATCTAACGATTCCGAAGAGGCTGCTTGTGCGTGGCCTGAAGTTGTTGGCTATAGTAGCCATTTTGAATCTCGCGCCACGCATCATCGGATTCAGCATCTTTCGCATGAGAGTAAGCGAATGGTCTGCCGGCGATTTTGCCAGGGACTTTTTTACCGGGACACAGCCACTAGCGTTTTCAGTCCTTGTGCCGATAGCTTACCTGCTGATGTTGTCCGCCGGCCTGTCTTTCATCGCCAGGCATTGGGAGAGTGTCTATTACGTCTTCTCTCTGGCCCTCGTAGCGGGATGCGCTTTGGGTGAGGCAAGAGGTATCAACAGTGGCTATCTGCAGACCCTTAGCATAGGGATGCTGGGCGTATGTGTGGGACACTTCTCGATCGAGAAGATCAACTCTTTGCTGAAACACGGAAGCCTGATCGTCATCACGTATGTTGCCTACCTGATCGGGATCACGGTTCTAACGGACACGTACTTGCTGCAGATTTGCGGCGTATGCGTCACGTTGCTAGTCATCTACTGGTGCGGGACTCGCCTTGCGGATGAACGTACAGTGGGTTACACCGCCATTCTTTTGGGACAGTATTCGCTGTTTTCCTACATCATTCAGATCGTGATTCTTCAAATTCTCCGGGGCTGCCTCCGGCCATTTGGTTCCGGTGCGGCGATGTCGGTTGCGGCATTCGCGCTCTGCATCGCGGGCACTATCCTAAGTGTGATGGCTCTGAAAATGGCGAGACGCCGCGCGCCAATCGTAAACACGATGTACAAAGCAGTCTTTGCTTAGAGGAGTGGGTGTGTTGGTGGAAGTTCAGGGCAAGTGGAACAGCGCTAATTGGGCAGGGCGCCTATGCTGATTGCACTTCCGGCAACCCTATTAACGATTTTCGTTATCGTCACGCTCTTCCGACTGGACCGGAGCGACGCTGGACGGCCTTCGATAGCTACCTGGATTCCATTTATCTGGCTGCTCATCGAGAGCTCCCGGCCCGTCAGCGCGTGGATTCACCTCAACGTACCGGGCAATGTCACAAACGAGTACATCGATGGGAGTCCGCTTGATCGAAACATATTGACCGTATTGCTCGCGATCGGCCTGCTTTTCCTTTCAAGGAGGCTAAAGCGAGTAGGCGGTATTCTCGCCGCAAATCCTGCGATCATTCTCTATTTCCTCTTCTGCCTGGTGAGCCTCATTTGGGCTGACTACCCATTCGTCGTCTTCAAGCGCTGGATTCGCTCCGTGGGCGATGTTGTCATGCTGTTTATTCTGATAACAGAGCAAGACAGGCTGAATGCATTCAAGCGCATCTTCACACGAGTCGGCTATCTGGTAATTCCACTTTCAATTCTTCTCATACGGTTTTATCCATCACTGGGAAGGTTTTACTCCCGAGGTGGGTCTCCGGAATGGACTGGAGTTGGAACCGATAAGAACGCGCTTGGAATGATCTGTATGCTGTACGGCATCGTCTTCCTGTGGCGCTGGCTGGAACTTTACTCACTAAAGAAGAAGTCGGTCAAGCAGAAGCGCAGCCTTACGGCATTAGGGCTGGCGCTGGTGATGGTAGTTTACCTGCTGCTCATCGCCAACTCGCAGACGGCACTTTCGTGTTTCGCGATGGCCAGTGTCATCATCGTTGCCACCGCATGGTCAAAGGATTGGAGAAAACCGGTACCGCTGACGATGATGGTGGGAGGCATGGTTGGCTTCGCTTACTGTGTTCTCATCGCAGGCATTGGAAGCTGGTTGCTGACTCTCGTGGGGAGAAATCCAACACTGACCGGAAGAACTGCGGTGTGGGATACCCTGCTCGATCACGCAGTCAATCCATGGATTGGCGCCGGTTACGAAAACTTCTGGATTGGCGAGAGAGTAGAGCTTTTCAATCGAATTCTTGGCGGACTGAACCAGGCCCACAATGGATACATCGAGATCTATTTAAATATGGGATTCGTCGGGCTGGCATTTCTAGCCGGCGTGATCGTCAGCGGATATCGAAATATCCTTTGGGAGCTTCGCAGAGATCTCATGGCTGCGCGATTGAAAGCGGCCTTTTTCGTCATTTGCGTGGTGTACAACTTTACAGAAGCATCATTCAAAATGATGAGCCCTGTGTGGTTCACGTTCCTTTGGGCGGCGATGATGGTCCCATATGCGCGGAAGGCAGCCGTGGGGGTGCCTGTCAAAACCTGGGAAACCGGAAAGGACCCCTTAGCGGAGACATCCTGGGAAACAGTGACGTCCGCTTCGGCTTCGCGCTTCGTTCCGTGATTTCAATCTAACGGCGATTCACTTGAACCGATCGATCTGATTCGGCAAACATGCTATTCAATTCCATTGAATTCGCGATTTTCTTTCCGATCGTCGTTGCGGCCTATTACCTTCTGCCGCAGCGCTGGAGAGTTCATTTTCTTCTGGCGGCCAGTTGCGTCTTCTACATGGCTTTCATACCCGCGTATATTGCCATTCTTTTTGTCACGATTCTCATCGACTATATAGCTGGAATTTATATAGAGAAGGTTGCGGGGCAGCGAAAGAAGGCTCTGCTCCTCGTAAGTATTGTGTCAACGTGCATCGTGCTTGCTGTCTTCAAGTACATGAACTTCTTGACCGGCAGCTTCTCTGGACTCGCAGGTCTTTTCGGGTGGTATCTGCCGAAAGCCGCGGTGAACATCATTCTGCCAGTTGGGCTCTCGTTCCATACATTTCAGAGCCTGAGTTACGTTGTCGAGGTTTACCGCGGAAACCAAAAGGCAGAACGAAACTTCGTCGTATACGCCACGTACGTGATGTTCTTCCCTCAGTTGGTGGCAGGGCCTATCGAGCGTCCACAGAATCTGCTGCATCAGTTTCGTGAGTGGCACCGCGTCAATTACGTGAACATCACGTGCGGGCTGAAGCGGATGGCATGGGGCTTCTTCAAGAAGCTCGTAGTTGCAGACCGGCTGGCGCTCTATGTCAATGATGTGTATGGAGCACCGCGCGCGCATAACGGCCTGCAGTTAAGCCTCGGCACCCTGTTCTTTGCTTATCAGATTTATTGCGATTTCTCCGGCTACTCCGATATAGCGCTAGGTGCCGCACAGGTGCTTGGGTTCAAGTTGATGGAGAACTTCAGAACGCCCTACTATTCGCTCTCAGTATCGGAGTTCTGGCGGCGCTGGCACATCTCGCTTTCTACCTGGTTCAAGGACTATGTGTACATTCCGTTGGGAGGTCGGCGCGTTAGTACGGGACGTTACGCTCTCAACATTCTGATCACGTTCGGAATCAGCGGCCTTTGGCACGGGGCGAGCTGGACCTATGTGTGGTGGGGTCTATTGAATGGCGTCTACCTCATTTTCGGATGGCTCACGAAGGAATGGAGAGATCGATTCTTCAGCAGTATTGGTTTGGGAGAACAGACCATAGTGCGCAAGACAATCATGTGGGCGTCGACTTTTGTCCTCACCTGTGTGGCATGGATCGTCTTCCGTGCGAAGAGTCTTACAGATGCATGGTACGTGTTTGGTCATCTGCTCCAGGGCTGGAACATCCACCAGGTCAAGACGGAGCAGTTTTTGTTGCGGCAAATGCCCATCGCCATCACTGCGATTCTGGTGTTGGAGACCTGCCAGCTGTGGGCCCAGAGTGGAGCATCCGTGCCGTTCAGGTTCTCCAAGTTGCCGCTGACCGGCAGACTGGCAGCATACGCCGCACTCGTACTTCTGGTGGTCATGTTCGGCATATACAGGAAGACACAATTTATCTACTTCCAGTTCTAGAGCATCTTGGTCATGAGAATGAGCAGAAACACATTAGAGAATCCGCAGCGCGCAATGTCGAGTGCTCTTGCGGATAGCTTGCGCAGGTTCCCAGAAGAAGTGCAGGGTATTGGCGTAGCTCCGGAGGAGGAAGAACGAAGCTCTGAAGGATGGCTTGTAATGCGCAGGCTGGCATTCTTCTTTGCCATCCTTGCGGGATTTGCAATCGGATTGAATGGGTTAATCACTCTTGGGTTGCGGCATTTGAAGACTGGGCAATACGGCGTAACGAACCGGATCATGCGCGGAGAGATCAACGCAGAAATCGTGATCAGCGGCTCGTCTCGGGCACTATCTGGTTTCGATCCGCGCATTATTCAGGCCGCGACTGGACTTAGTGCATACAACATCGGCCGGAATGGCTCACAGACGGACATGCAACTTGCGGTTCTCAAGGCGTACCTGGCCCACAATCGAAAACCAAAAATCGTAATTCACAGTCTCGATAGTTTTTCGTTTGCAGCCACCCACGAGGTTTACAACCCCGCTCAGTATGTACCGTATTTGTATGACGACGCACTTTGGAACCAATTGCGGCAGATCAATCCGGGCATATGGAAGAGCAGATATGTGCCGCTATACGGCTATGTAGTCGACGACATGAGCATGTCGTGGGTACTTGGGCTAGAAGAATTGCTCGGCCGATCTCAGCCCGAAGAATACTTCCTCGGCTTCAACCCGCGGACGCTCAGGTGGACTGACGAGTTCAAGAACTTCAGGGCTGCGAATCCGAATGGCGTGAATTGGCCGATTGAGCAGGAAGGGCGGGAGAGCCTGGAAGAGTTAGTCCGCGTTTGCCGCGCGAATGGGATTCAACTGATCTTCGTCTATGCTCCCGAATACTCAGAGATGCAGGGGCTCACCAGAAATCGTAATGAGATCTTTCGAGACTTCCATGCGTTGTCCCAGAAATATGGCGTTCCTCTCTGGGATTACAGCGCCTGGCGCTTTTCGGCCGACACTGAATATTTTCAGAATTCTCAGCACCTGAATGACGAGGGCGCAAAAGTATTTTCGACAGATCTGGCCGACAAGCTGCGAGAGCTTAAGGCGGCTAATCCGTTACCCGCGAAGAGTTTGTAAAATCCAAGGGAACCGCTATAGACGTAGAGGTCAATAAAATTCACAGCCGCACCTTCAGGCTCGGTTGTAATCGGTTATGATCGGAAAAAGGCCCCAGAAAGAGCTATTGCAAGAGCTGTTTGGGTTACAATTGTAACCCTTTGGTAATCATTAGATGGCCCGATGGGTATGGCAATTCGTTAGAATCGCCCCATTGAAGCTGCCTTGGCCACACCTATATATAGGAGTTTGAGTGAATGCTGTTTCGTCAGACCGCACGTCTAGCCATCATTTCTTCCGTACTATTCTGCTTTTGTTGCGTAGCCAGAGCTCAATATTCGACGGTTTCTTGTTCTCATGGAGAAACAGGGACCTGCCGGCAGGCGAGTAGTTGTAACCAGTCCGATATCCAGGCAGCGATCAACGCCTCCTCTTCCGGTGGAAAGGGGTACGCAAGCCCCAGCAGCTTCGACGGAGATGGCGTGTACGTTCCAGGCGGCTCGTGCTCATGGTCGAGCTCAGTTTCCTGGACAAACAAAAACATCAACCTCATCGGCTCGAATCCAACGATCAGTCACTCATCAAACGCCTTCGATGTAGGAGTCTCAAACTCTGGCCCGAGTGCCGCGGCATTTCGTATCTCAGGATTCACGTTCACGGGGAGCACGGGCGGCAATCTCCTGAATCTCAATGGCGGCGGTCAGGGAGGGGCGGTATCCAATATCGGCACCGCATGGGCTGGCTTCTTCCGGGTTGATCACCTCACCTACAAGTACTCATCATCAGGCAACGTCTTCATTCTTTACGGGCCGGTTTTCGGATTGTTCGACCACTTGAACGGCTCAACAAACAACAATCACTTCGAGCAAGCTAATCTGCTCGACAGCGAATACGATGCGATGCATGCCGGCAACTACAGCCTGATGGAGGGCGAGTACGTTGGGCGTCTCCTCTCGGCTGGTCCTGATTCGAGTTCTCCCGGTGGACTCGGCTCGAAGTACATGGACTTCATCGAGGATTCAACCTTCAATTGCTCGGGCAATTATTCAGGCGCGATCTCTGACTCCGAATCGGGTGGGCAAAGAATGGTGTTTCGGCATAACAACCTGACCGGAACCTGCTTCCACTATGCCCACTGGACGAGAGGTTCTGAGTGGGATGGCGATCTCTATGAGATCTACAACAACACCTATAACGGCGGCGCAAACGGGCAGTTTCCAATGCGATTCGGCGCCGGCACAGGTGTGATCTTCAACAATACGATCACGAGCTACAGCGACCCGACCGTTCATGTCGACGAAACGCGCGGCGCGGGTGGAGAGTCCTCAAACGGACCCTTCTACGATTGCAACGGATCTCGCGCTGTCGACGGCAATGCAGGGGATTCAAATGCGCCGGGGTGGCCCTGCGCAGGGCAGATCGGCTCAGCCTGTATTGGGGGTAACTGCTCGCGTGGCTCATTGAACTCGCTTCCGTTGCTGGTCTGGAACAATGGCGCGCAATCAGGGTGCTCCACGGGTGGTTCCTGTACGAACTCGGTTACGGTAAACGTGGACGGTCCGATGGGAAGCAGCAACGCGTCTTCCCGGAACATGGCCAACTACATCAAATCGACTCCGCATAGTGTGTCTGGTCCACTGAACGGAGCAGTTGACTACTGCCAGGGCGCGACCGAGCCGACAAGTTGCGGAATCTACAAGAACACCTACACTCCGTACACATACCCCCACCCACTAACTGCAGGCGGCACCACGGCAACGGTTCCGCCGCCACCAACAAATCTCCAGGGCGTAGCTCAGTAACTCAGTTACTTTCACGTTTTATCAAAGGGCCAGATTGTCCACTTAAGACAATCTGGCTCAGTTTTCAGATTCACCTTCCCTCCATTTCGGACACGAAGACCCGCTTCACTCCACAGCGATCTTCCTTCAGCCCTCTTCGCGCATCCGCTACAAGAGGTCCCGATGGCCTCTTTCCATTTCCTCCTCATCTCACACCTGCCTAAGAGCCATTCAGGCGCGTAAGAATCGATCGTAAAAGCTAAACATGCTGCAGAATCGAACCTTCAAAAACACATTGCGGAATTCTTCTCCTCGCTTTCTGGACGGGCTGTGGGTCCGGATCGAGTCGTCGCCGCTCGGAAAGAGGCTATTGAGAGGAACCTTCTGGACCCTTCTGGGGACCATCGTTTCTCGTGCCTTGGGACTAGGGGCGGCAATCTTCGCGGCTCGCATTCTCGGCAAAACCGTTTACGGCGAACTCGGCATCGTTCAAAGCACCGTCGGGATGCTTGGCACCTTTGCCGGCTTTGGAATGGGAACCACGGCTACGAAATACGTTGCCGAGTTGCGCACCCAGAACCCGCCAAGGGCGGGAAGCATCATTGCAATCTCCAGTGTCATCTCCTGGAGTGTGAGCGCAGTATTGTTCGTGGCGCTCTACCTGGTGGCTCCGTGGTTGTGTGCGCATACTCTCGCGGCACCGCAGCTGACCGAGACACTGCGGTTGAGCGGCCTGCTGCTTGTGGTGAGCGGCATCAATGGGGCCCAACTAGGCGTTCTATCCGGGTTTGAAGCCTTCAAAAGCGTCGCTCGAGTAAGTTCGATTACCGGGCTCATCAACTTCCCAATGATTGTAGGTGGCGCATTCCTCTTTCAGCTGCGAGGAGTGATCTTGGGAATGGTTGTCGCACAGGCGATCGGTTGCCTCTTGAACCTGCGAGCAGTGCGCATCGAGATGAAGAAGTACTCCATCCCTATATCTCTGGTGCCTCACTGGGGTGAATTCAAGGTGGTGTGGAAGTTCTCAATTCCCGCAGTGCTGGGCTCGGCGCTCATCAGCGTAGTGAACTGGGCAGCCGCAACGATGCTGGTTAATCAGCGGAGCGGATACGCCGAAATGGGCGTCTTCAGCGCGGCCAATCAGTGGTTTAGCGCCCTGATGTGGTTACCCTACGTGGTGTCGGGGGTCACCTTGCCGGTTCTTGCAGAGCGGTTGGGAAGCGGCGACAAGCCAAACGCGATCAAACTTCTCAGAATGACACTTGGAATGAATGCCGCGACAGTTCTCCCAGTCATGCTGATTGGTTGTCTCTCAAGCAAATTCATCATGATGAGTTATGGCAAAGACTTCGTAAGTGGGTGGCTAACCCTGGACGCAGTCTTGGTTACAGCGGGAATACTGAGTCTGGTCGTGATCGTGGGCGAACTGATGGCTGCTTGCGGAGATATGTGGTTGGGGTTTTTGCTGAACGTTGTGTTTGGGGTTCTCTTTCTTGGGCTGAATTCCATCCTTCTCAAGCAAGGCGCCTTTGGGTTAGCTTCGTCTCGTCTGATCGCATACGCGATCTATGCTGTGCTGATGGGTGCCTATCTGGGCTACTTCATCCTGGTACGCAAAATGGATTCCAGAATTCCTGAATCCGCCACGATCGATACTTCCGTTGGTCTGCCGGAAGCAGACAGCACCGGCTGACGCCATTCGGACGGGCCTTCAGATTTAGAGGGTAATGCCGAGACGATCGGCTGGCGAGCAGCTTGCACCTTCATGGGATTCCAAGTTCATCGGCGATGCTATGAAATCTACTTGTCAAAATATTCAAAGTGTAAATTTGCGCAGGAACCAGCCAAGGTGGTCCAAACATTGTCGCCTTTGGGCGTTTGAGCAGTACAGTTCGCGCGCAATTGGTTCGATGTAACGCGGCAGAAATCACTAAAAGGCGAGTTTAGCTGGAGAGAGCAACAGGACAAGTGCACTCGATGACTTTACGAATTCCGAAACGGATCATTCAGACAGGAAAGCAAACTGAGCAGCCATTGCGCAACCAGGCGATGATGGCGAATCTCAAACTGCTTAACCCGGACTTTGAGTATCTGTTCTTCGACGACGAGAAGGTTCAGACGTTTATCGACCACGAGTTTCCTCAGTATCGGGGCGTCTTCGACTCATTTCCTTTCAAGATCCAGAAGTACGATTTCTTCCGCTACCTTGCCGTCTATCACTATGGTGGGTTCTACTTTGATTTGGACGTAATGTTGGCTACCGGCCTGTCGAGCCTGTTGCAATTCGGTTGTGTTTTCCCATTTGAAGGCCTCACACTCAGCTCCTACCTTCGCGACCACTACAGTATGGACTGGGAGATCGGGAACTATGCATTCGGTGCTGCTGCCGGTCACCCCTTCCTTCGAGCGGTGATCGATAACTGCGTCAGAGCCCAGCAGAACCCGGACTGGGTGAAGCCGATGATGTTTGGAATACCAGCTCTTTCCCATACGGATTACAGCGTCTTGAACACGAGCGGACCAGGGTTGGTTAGCCGAACACTAGCCGAGGACTCGGAGGTGGCAAAGCTTGTAACAGTGCTTTTCCCGGATGACGTCAATGACACCACTAAATGGAATCGCTTTGGTGAATTCGGCGTACACATGATGCAAGGGTCGTGGCGCCCATCGAGGTCGCACTGGCGGAATCGCCTGGCGCAGCGCATCGAGGCCGCAAAACTCAACGGCCTAATGAAGCAGAGCGCTAAACTGGGCAAAACCAGAAATCAGGGTGCATCGAACGGCCTCGAGCCGGAACGGCCGATGCAGCATTCAGGAGCAGCTTCAGAACCGCTGGTATCGATTCTTATCCCCGCCTTCAATGCAGAAAAATATATTGCCTGCTCGATTGGTTCGGCCATTGCTCAGACGTGGACATCAAAAGAGATCATCGTCATTGATGATGGATCCACCGATCGAACGCTGGCAATTGCCAGGCAGTTCGAGTCGGAGTCTGTTCGCGTAGTCACTCAAAGGCAACAGGGAGCGGCGGCGGCGCGCAACAAGGCCTTCTCACTAAGCAAGGGAGAATACATCCAATGGCTGGATGCGGACGACCTTTTGTCTCCTGACAAGATCGCCTTGCAGATGAAAGTTGCGCGCGAAACAGAAAATAAGCGCCTGCTTCTATCATCGGGGTTTGGGAGCTTTATCTGTCGGCATCAGAAAGCGAAATTCACGCCCTCCGCTCTCTGGGCGGACCTGACTCCAACGGAATGGCTGTTTCGCAAGCTGGATAAGAATGCGTTTTTGCAGACCGCGTGCTGGCTCGTGAGCCGCGAATTGAGCGAAGCCGCTGGACAATGGGACAGCAGGCTCTTGGCGGACGATGATGGCGAGTATTTCGCTCGGGTCATCCTTGCAAGCGAAGGCATAAAGTTTGTTCCCGACGCCAAGGTCTACTATCGCGGGCCTGCCATAGCATTCAGGAGCTTGAGCTATATTGGGGAATCAGATCGGCAAGTAAAGGCTCTCTGGCTTGCGATGCAGTTGCATATGGGCTACTTGAGATCGCTTGAGGACAGCGAGAGGACCCGGCAGGCTTGTCTCACCTTCATGCGAACTTCGCTGCTCTATTTCTTTCCGGAAAGGAATGACTTAGTAAGAGCGGTTGAAGGCATGGCTCACGAACTGGGCGGAGATCTTGGGATTCCGAGATTATCGTGGAAATACGAATGGATCCGCAGGCTCTTCGGTTGGCGCGTGGCCAAATATGGCCAACGGTTGCTTCTCAGTCTTAAGTGGACCGGAGCGAAGCTGCTGGATCAGCTGTTATTCGGCCTTGATCAGATGACAAACAGGCTGGAGCGAGGGTAGCTTGCAAGTTCTGCGCAGAATCCGTGGGAAGTACCAGCGATTTGTGGCCGGCAATTTGTGCAGGCGTGAGTTCACGATCAGCGGATCTACCCCGATCATCTCGTTTACTTTCGATGATTTTCCGCGTTCAGCGTTGTCGATGGGCGGAGAAATCCTGCACTCCAGGGGGGTCCGCGGAACCTATTATGTGTCGCTGGGGCTGGCTGGCAAGCAAATTGAAACAGGCACGATGTTCCTCATGGAGGATTTGCGTGCCGCGGCGCTACAGGGTCATGAACTGGGTTGTCACACGTTCAGCCACAGTCACTCGTGGGAGACAGCACCGGAGTCGTTCGAGACTGAGATCATTAAGAACCGCGAGGCACTGGAGCAGGTCATCCCCGGGGCGGTATTCAAGACACTCTCCTTTCCAATCGGTCAGCCGCGCGCGGGGACGAAGCGCAGAGCAGCCAAATACTTTTCATGCTGCAGAGGTGGAGGACAGACCTTCAATGTTGGCGATACGGATCTAAACTGCCTATCCGCCTACTTCCTGGAACAGAGCAGAGAGAATCCAGCGGCGATCAAGCGAATGATCGATCAGAATTCCAATGCTGGCGGCTGGCTCATTTTTGCGACACACGACGTGAGTGACAACCCCACTCGTTGGGGCTGCACTCCCGCGTTGTTTGAGGATGTGGTGCAGTATGCGATGAAATCAGGCGCCAAGATACTGCCAGTCTTTCAGGCATATGAGGCTCTTCAGGGGCGATCATGATTACTTGCTGCGTCCCCGTACGGAAGAACAAAGTTTAAAAGTCGTCTGACCTCGGTTCGCGATTCGCGTGCAGCCGATTCGATTCAGGCGCAGATGTGAATGAATTGCCCAGGGCGTCGGGGATGCGATACGAGAAGTGCATCGTCGTGACAGCCTTTCAAGAACGCTGAAAGAATTCGGGGATGGTGACAAGTGGCAACGAGTGAAAACTATAAGCCAAAAAAGATATGTATGGTTGCCTATACGTTTTACGAGACGGACAACCGGGTCCGCCGTTATGCAGAGGCACTTGCTAAACGCGGCGACAGCGTAGATGCAATCGCCCTTTCACGTGATGGAAAGAAGCCCTTCGAAGTCATTCGGGGCGTCCGGGTTTATCGGGTCCAAAAGCGGCTGATCGACGAAAGAGGACCATTTACCTACCTTTGGAAGTTGCTAATGTTCTTCATTCGATCTGCGTGGCTGACTACAGTCATGCACATCAAGCAACCTTACGATGTAATCCACGTTCACTCGGTGCCAGATTTTCAAGTGTTCGCAACGCTTATTCCTCGCATTCTGGGCGCGCGGGTGATCCTTGATATTCACGACATTGTGCCCGAATTTTATGCAAGTAAATTTAAAGTAAGCGACAAGTCATGGGTGTATAGGACCCTGCTGCTTGCAGAAAAACTGTCTATTGCTTATTCGAATCATGTCATCATTTCCAATCATCTGTGGCAAGAGAAGTTAATCAAACGTGCGGTAAATCCAGACAAATGTACAGCCATCATCAACTTTCCTGATTTGTCGATCTTTTCTCCCCGGCCACCCGGAACGCCTGGACATGATGATTTTGTAATCTGCTACCCGGGCACTCTGAATTGGCACCAGGGCTTGGACGTCGCGATTGCTGCAGTGGCGCTGCTCCGAGATCAAGCGCCACGGTTGAAATTTCTTATCGTTGGGGATGGACCGGAGCGAGAGAAACTCAAGGCGATGGTTAAAGAACAGAATCTCGAGAATTGCGTTGAATTGCGCGGCTTCACCCCCATTGAGGAAGTGGCCGAGATCATGAACAACATAGACCTGGGAGTAGTACCTAAACGTAAGGACTCCTTCGGAGATCAAGCATTCAGCACCAAGATCATGGAGTTCATGTCCAAAGGGGTACCGGTAATCGCCTCACGCACTACAATCGATGAATACTATTTCAACGAAAGCATCCTGCAGTTCTTCGAATCGGGTAACGCGAACGATCTGGCCTCGAAGATTATGGAAATGATGCGGAGTCCAGAGAAGCGTTGCTCCCTGGCCAGGCGTGCCCTTGAGTTCATCGCCAATAATAACTGGGACGTGAAGAAGGAAGAATATCTCGCGTTAGTCGACGGTCTCGCAAGTAAGAAGTCAAAGAAGGGAACTCTCGGACAGATTGCTTCGTGAGGTGGCGCTGAAGAGACGCTCGGAGGTCCTGGGTTCGTCCCTGATTGCTCCGAGGAAGGACTAACCGGGCCATAGATAGCAAGTTGAAGAGGTTGCAAGAATGATGTTTGTAAGTACATCGCAGTGGCGGGCGAACGGCTGAATGGAAAGTTATCTTTCGGCATACTTCAGGTGTCCTGAGGAATTCGTGAATCTCGCCGGCAAAGAGTCGCTCTCTTCTCACAGCGGCTACTTTCGATTTGGCGACGACGTGACATTGTTCGGCAGATTGGCAGATCATGCACCTGCGCCACGCGCAGACGCAGATATCTTTGATGCACGCAATGATGTCGAATTCAAGGATGGCGCGGTGTGTCTGCCGTTTGACCTGTCTGAGGTTATCGGTAACCTGCAGCGTGAATTGTACGTTGATGAATGGCGATCGGGTTCGTTCTCTTTCCTGTCAAAGCCGTACTACTCAATTCGCCCCCTGCTGCCCGTGGGAATTCGGCGATATTTGCAGAAGCTCTATCTGCGAGGCTGGGACAGGCTGGTCTTTCCGCGGTGGCCCGTAGATTGTTCCGTCGATAGCCTGTGCGAACGGCTTCTCGGAACGGTGCTGAAAGCTACAGGCGCCGAAAAGATTCCGTTCATCTGGTTTTGGCCTGAAGGCCATCGAGGCTGCGTCGTGATGACTCATGACGTCGAGACAGAAATTGGGCGGGATTTCTGCAGCACGCTGATGGACGTGGATGACTCGTTTGGTATCAAAGCATCATTTCAGGTGATTCCGGAAGAGCGATACAGCGTCAGCCCTGACTTTTTGGAGTCCATCAGGCGGCGCGGGCACGAAGTGGCCATCCACGATTTAAATCATGACGGGCATCTCTACAAGAACAAACACCAGTTCGTTGAGAGGGCCGCGAAGATCAATGCATATGGGAAGCAATATCGAACGGATGGCTTCCGCGCGGGAGTGCTGTATCGGAAGCAGGTTTGGTTTGATGAGTTGAAATTCGCGTATGACATGTCAGTTCCAAATGTGGCTCATCTCGATCCACAACGCGGTGGCTGCTGCACGGTTATGCCGTATTTTATCGGCGACATTCTGGAGATTCCTGTCACTACCGTTCAGGACTACACAATCTTCAACATTCTCGGCGACTTCTCAACTCAGATCTGGAGAGAGCAGACGAAGCTTATAAGCGAGAAATCTGGTCTAATGAGCTTTATCATCCATCCTGACTACGTGATCAAGGAGCGAGAGCGCGCAGTATACGAGGAGCTTCTCCAGCACATCGCCGAATTGAGTCAGCAGAAGTCGATCTGGATCTCGACGCCGAGTCAGGTGAATCAGTGGTGGCGTCAGAGAGCGCAAATGAGGCTTGCCAAGGGTCCAAACGGCTGGATGATCGAGAATCCAGGAGATGATCGTGGGCAAGTGGCGTACGCAAGCCTGGACGGAGATCGAGTGGTTTATGAGATCGAGCAGCCGACAAGAGGTCATGTCGCAGAACCCGATGTTTACTCCAATACGGCGACACAGCCCTTAATGGGACGAATTCAGGCGGATGCTTAAATTACCGGACTCTTTGTTGTGATTGAGAAAACCCTATGGCAACTATTCCTCAGAAGCCACCAACAATAGAATCTCACGCGGCGTCCTCGGCGGGAACGATCGGTGCGCTTGTTGTTGGCGGCGACCATCCAGGACTCGCGATTGCCCGCAGCCTCGGCCGCCGTGGGATACCCGTGTTTATCGTCGACCATCAGTACTGCATCTCGTCGTTCTCAAGATTTGCAACTAAAGTCATTCGAGTCGAGAGCATTCTTGACGAACGCAAGACGGTTGACGCTGTACTGGAGGTCGGACGCCGATTCAATCTGCGCGACTGGGTCCTGATTCCGACGCGCGATGAGAACGTGGCTGCGTTCTCACGGTATCGATCGGAGCTAGCTGCGTTTTTTCGAGTTACTACTGGGGGATGGGAAAGCATCGAGTGGGCGTGGGACAAGAAAAAGACTTACGAACTCGCAGAGAAGTTGAACATACCCTGCCCCAAGACGTTCAATCCGGGGTCTCCCGACGAGCTGCCAGCTCTCTATCCGCGCCTTCCCCTTGCGATCAAACCTGCTGTCAAGGAGAACTTCTTTTACGCAACCGGCGCCAAAGCGTGGCGAGCTGACACGCCGGAGGAATTGCGGGCGCTGTACGAAAGAGCCATCAATCAGATAAAAGCAGAAGAGATCCTGATCCAGGAGATTGTTCCAGGTGATGGCACAGAACAGTACTCCTATTGCGCTTTTGTTCGCAATGGCGTGCCCTTCTCGGTGTTGACAGCACGCCGTGCGCGGCAGCATCCGCGCGAGTTCGGGCGCGCGGCTACTTATGTTGAAACAATCGACGCGCCAGAAATCGAAGTTCTTTCGGAGCGATTCTTAAAGGCTATCAACTATCACGGCGTGGTGGAGATCGAGTACAAAAGAGATCCGCGGAGCGGTGAATACAAGCTGCTGGATGTGAATGCGCGGCCGTGGGGATTCCATGCCATTGGGCCAGCCGCGGGAATCGATTTCCCATATCTCATCTACGCTGATCAGATGAACCTGCCAATCGAGCCGGTCCGCGCCAGGGCTGGAGTGGGCTGGCTGAGGTTGATCAGCGACATTCCGACTGCAATATCGGACCTGCTGCACGGAAGTGTCACCCTGACGACCTATTTGAAATCGCTTGGGGCCACTCGCACAGAATCGGTGTTCAGCTGGTCAGATCCAGTCCCATTGTTCGCTGAATTTGCAATGCTTCCCTATATCGCGGCCAAGAAATACCTGCGTTTTCAGAAATAACACCAATGTGGATTCGAGATAGAGATGCCTGAACTAGTTATCGAAACTGGACGCATTGAGAGTCAATACTGGCGTGATGTCTGGCGCTATCGAGAGCTCTTCCTCTTCTTCACCTGGCGCGATCTGCTGGTGCGCTACAAGCAGACGGTCGTCGGTGTGAGTTGGTCATTAATCCGGCCGCTTCTGATGATGACAGTGCTCACTGTAGTCTTTGGGAAGCTCGGCAAAATGCCCGCAGCAGGTGTTCCATATCCGTTGTTGGTGTTCTGCGGCATGCTTCCGTGGCAGTTCTTTGCAACTGCGATTTCAGAATGCGGCAATAGCCTCGTAATGAACGCGGGAATGATTTCGAAAGTATACTTTCCGCGCCTGGTAATCGCGGCCAGCAGCGTCATGACCACGTTGGTAGACTTCCTAGTCTCGGCAGTCTTTCTCGCAGTTTTGATGGCTTACTTCCATTTTCCTCCTCATTCCACCATCTTCTTTTTGCCGTTTTACCTGCTGCTGATGATCGGGATCTCGCTGGGGGTGGGGCTATGGATATCGGCTCTCATGGTGGAGTATCGCGATTTTCGGTTCATCGTCCCTTTTATCGTGCAGTTTGGGCTCTACATTTCGCCGGTCGGTTTCCAGACAACGATTATTCCTGAACGATACAGGCTTCTGTACTCACTGAATCCAATGGTGGGCATCATCGATGGATTCAGATGGTGCCTTTTAGGACCAGCGACACCTGTTTTCTGGCCCGGAGTTGCCATCTCAGCAGCTGAGGTCGTTCTCTTCATTACGTCCGGACTTTGGTACTTTAGAAAAACCGAGCGAACCTTCGCGGATGTGATTTGATTATGAATACCTTGAACACGCCACACACAAAAAAAGATGGGTACGCCATCTCGATTGAGAATCTCGGCAAGCGATACACCATCGGCAGACAGAAGTCGCCGACTGATGGAATCCGCCACGTAATAGAGAGTGCCGTCCGGGCTCCATTTGCGCGGCTGCGATCTGGGTGGCAGAGAAAGATCGAGAAGGTGGACTTCTGGGCGCTCCGGAACGTGTCGCTCAACATCAAACATGGCGAAGTGGTGGGAATTGTCGGCCGCAATGGTGCTGGAAAGAGCACGATGCTGAAGATCCTCAGCCGGATTACCATTCCCACTGAAGGCAAGATCAGTATGGACGGTCGCATCGCGAGCCTTTTGGAAGTCGGGACCGGGTTCCATCCGGAGTTGACGGGCCGCGAAAACGTCTTTCTGAACGGTGCGATCCTGGGAATGACGCGGGCGGAAATCCTATCGAAGTTCGATGAGATTGTGGCCTTCTCTGAGATCGAGGAGTTTCTTGATACCCCCGTAAAGCGATACTCGTCTGGAATGTATGTTCGACTGGCGTTTTCGGTTGCTGCGCACCTCGACCCGGATATATTGATCTGCGATGAAGTCCTTGCCGTCGGCGACGTGTCGTTTCAGAAGAAATGCCTGGCAAAGATCAAAAGCTTTGCTGAGTGCGGCAAGACGGTCTTGTTCGTGAGCCACAACATGGACACCATTCGAAACCTGTGTGACAGGATCGTGTGGATCAATGGCGGGAGACTTCGCAAGGACGGTCCGGCGGAGGACGTAATCGAGGAATACTTCAACGACCTCTCGAAGGAACTCAAGATCTCGCGGACGAATGCAGATTATGGACTGTCTATCCAGTCTGTCGTTCTCAAGAATGACCGCGGCCAAGACTGCAACCAGTTCAGGCCAGGCGAAGATCTTGTTGTCGAGGTGACGTATGACGCCGAATCTCGTGTTGAAAGACCAATCTTCGCAGTGGGCGTGTTTGGTGTGAATGGGTGCATCTTCGCTTCGAACATGTTGCTGGATGGGAACATCCCTGAGTATTTGGAAGGTTCAGGGAAGGTAAAGTGCACGTTCAAGGGCCTGCCCTTGCTTCCGCAGAGCTATACCGTCAAGTTCAGTGTCCGTCCGTCCAGTGGCATTGGGTGGATCATTCCTTATCAGGAAGTGGGGTACTTTCACATAACTGGAGACCTCGGAGACTATGGCTACAAAGGCGACTATGTGACCTATGCCTCCCGCTCTACACCTGTTGTTGTGCCGTATGAGTGGCAACTTCCGGATGGCTCGATCACACCGGTATCGTTGGATCGCCCTTCAACAATGCCGGTTGCCAGTCATGATTTCAGTTTCAGGGAATAGCTCGGATAGGACAGGAATGCCTACGTGTAGTTTTGCCGTACCTGCAAGCCCGTCAGCATGAACCTCTTCTTTGTCGGCGATAACAGGACAAACGTTAACTGGGGCCGGGGAGCCAGTCTCGCCTTAGGGCAATTGTTGTCGGACTCATTCGAGATTACTGGCCGGATTACCGGCGACTACTTCAGCCTCTCCACTGCGGACGTCGGCTATGTCGGAACTCTCCTGCCGCCTCCTCACTATCCCGTATTCAGGCACCTGCTCCGCAATAGCTGGAGAAAGAAGGTCGGGCTTTACCTGAAGGTGGAGAAGTGGTACGGCGCTCACGATTTCATCTCGGAGAATCCTACCGTCAGCGTAGACAATCTGCTGAAGCACAAAGATCACTACCCCCAACTGGATCGAATCTACCGTGAGGCGGCCCAAGCAGATCTAGTCGTGCTCGACGGCGATGGCGACATCGTTTTCTCCACGCCTCCCCGGCGGCAGACCTTGTTTTTGCTCGCGATGATCGAATTGGGCATCCGGTTGAAGAAGCCAGTGTTTCTCGTGAACTCGATGATTTCTGATTGCCCGGTGACCGGCCGAAATGTTGGCACAGTAGCCGCCGCCCGCCGCTTGATGGGTCAATGTAAGGCCGTCATCCTGCGGGATCCGGAGTCTCTTGAATACGTTCGAAGCGAGATGCCGGAATGCAATGCGAGTCTGATTCCCGATTCGCTCTTCGCGTGGTTTCCACGGTACAGCTCGGAGCACTCTCATCCGCCATATGACGGCGATTTCCTGCTACCTCATCCGGAAATCGAGGATGATTGGGGAAAACTCGATTTTTCCAAGCCCTATATCTGTATCGGCGGTGGTGCACAAGCTTCCTCACGGCCTGACGATGCAGTGAGAAGCTATGGGAAGCTCATCGATGCGTTGTCGGAACTGGGGTACCCGATATATCTAACAGAGAACGACGAACCCGACTCGTTTTTGCGGCGGGTTGCGCGTGAGAAGGGTATCGGCCTGGTTCCGGCAAATGCCCCCATCTTAATGTGTGGGGCAGTTCTGGCGAATGCGAGGTTGTTCCTTTCCGGCCGATATCACCCATCTATATTTGCTTCGCTGGGCGGCACGCCTTGTATCTTTATGGCTTCGCACGCTCACAAGATGGGGAGCTTATCGCGAGTACTGGAATACGAAGTGCAAAAGCAATTCACGGCAATTCCTGGCGATGCCGAAGTCTCCGAGATTGTGTTGTTGGCGCGCGACTACCTCGATCAGGGCGATCCATTGCGAGCCCGGATCAGGGCGGTTACGGAGCTCCGCTATCAAGAGGCGATTACGCTGCCGGCTGTTTTAAAGAGCTACATGGGTGCGTGACGAAATGGAACAGATCGTTGTCATCGGCGGTGGCGGCCATGCCAAAGTTGTCGTCAGCATGCTTCGCAAGCTGGAGAGGTTCAGTGTTCTCGGTTATACAGACCTGAGGAACAACGGAACCCTGCTGGATGTCCAGCACCTGGGCGATGACGACGTGCTTAAGAGCATGGCTGCTAACGGCAGGGTACTGAATGCAGCACTTGGCATCGGCCAGGTTGGGTTGGGAAAAGCGAGATCGGAACTTCGCGAACGCCTCAGCTCACTCCGTTTGAAATTTCCAGTCATCGTATCGCCGAAGGCAATCGTGAATGAGGATGTTGATCTCGGCGATGGAACAGTGGTGATGGACGGTGCGGTAATCAACTCGGGCGCAGCCATTGGAATTGCAGCGATCGTGAATACAAGTTCCGTTGTGGAGCATGATGTGATTCTGGGCGACTGGATTCATGTAGCTCCGGGAGTGACAATCTCGGGCGGAACCAAAGTTGGCGATCGCAGCATGATTGGTGTAGGCGCAGTCATCATTGAAGGCCGCACTATCGCAGCCGATTGCATAATCGGGGCGGGAGCAGTGGTTATACACGATCTCACGGAGCCGGGCGTGTATGCGGGCTGCCCAGCGCGAAGAATACGATAGACCTATGCAACCGATTCTCATCATTGCTGAGGCTGGCGTGAACCACAATGGTTCACTCGATATGGCCATGCAACTCGTGGATGCTGCCAAGGAGGCGGGCGCCGATGCAGTGAAATTTCAGACATTTCGCGCAGAGAATCTCGCGACGGCTTCAGCGCACAAGGCTGCATATCAGGAGCGCACGACCAGCGGTTCCGAAACCCAATTCGAGATGCTGAAGCGTCTTGAATTGGATGTAAATGCTCATCGCAAGCTCATCGATTACTGTCGAAAGATTGGAATTCAGTTTCTGTCGAGCCCTTTCGATATGGAGAGCGCCGATCTGCTCGCGACGATGGATCTGCCCTTATACAAGATTCCTTCGGGCGAAATTACGAATGTGCCTTACATTCGCCACATAGCAGCTAAGGGGAAACCCATCATCTTGTCCACGGGGATGTGTACGCTCGGCGAGGTAGAGGAAGCACTGAAGATTCTTCGCGATGCCGGCTCATCGGACATAACGCTGCTTCACTGTGTAACTGAGTATCCCGCTCCCTTTGACGAAATCAACTTACGAGCCATGGACACAATGCGGACCGCGTTCGGCCTTCCCGTGGGTTATTCGGATCACACGCCCGGAATCGAGATTTCGATTGCTGCAGCCGCGCTGGGGGCGGTAGTGATCGAGAAGCATTTCACGCTCGATCGCAAACTTCCCGGGCCTGATCACGCTGCTTCCCTCGAGCCCCTTGAACTCAAACAGATGGTGACGGCGATCCGTCATGTCGAAGCCGCTCTCGGAAGCGGCATAAAAATGCCGGCAAGATGCGAGATTCCCAACATGTCCGTCGCGCGCAAGAGTGTTGTGGCCGCACGGGCTCTGCAGGCAGGACACAAGCTGGAGCCGCAAGATCTGGCTATAAAGCGGCCGGGGAACGGCATCCAACCTCGCCAGGTTAATGACTTGATCGGACGAACAGTTGGCCGTGACGTTCAGAAAGATGAGCTCATTCATTGGGACCATCTCGCGTAAAGCGTCGCAAGATTTGCGTGGTAACTACCAGCCGGGCGGACTACGGTTTGCTCCGCGGTCTGATGAAGGCCATCCAGAATGACCGCTCACTGAGGTTGCAGCTGATCGCCTCGGGCATGCACTTCTCGCCAAGATTCGGGAATACCTGGCGAGAGATCGTGGATGACGGCTTCAATATCGACGAGAAGGTCAGGATGGATCTCCGGGGCGAGTCCTCCCTGGCCAATCTTCGGTCCCTCGGCGCCGGGGTCTCCGGGTTTGCTCGAGCTCTCTCTCGGCTGCAGCCAGATTTGCTTGTCTTACTGGGGGATCGCTTTGAGCTGTTTGCCCCTGCCGTCTCAGCCCTGATGCTTCAGATTCCGATCGCTCACATCCATGGCGGCGAATTGAGCGAGGGCGCAATCGACGACTCGGTTCGTCATGCAATAACTAAGCTGGCATCTCTCCATTTTCCCGCAACGGAGGTGTACCGACGCCGGATCATCGCGATGGGTGAACAGCCTGAGCGGGTATTCAATTTCGGCGCTCCCGGGCTGGACCAGATTCGTAACCTGGCGCTGATGTCTAGGGCTGAACTTGCCCGCAATCTCGGCATCACTTTCGAGAGGCCAGTCGCGATAGTCACCTATCATCCGGTTACTCGCGATACAGGAGTCGATACACAGATCGAGGCATTGCTGAAAGCGGTGAAGCAAAGCAGGATATCTGCAGTGTTTACCGCGGCAAATGCTGACGCGCAGGGTGCTCGCATCAACGCCGAGCTAGAGTCGTTCTGTGAGACGGCGCCAGATCTATACACATGGATGCCGCACCTCGGGCATCGTCGGTATCTGAGTTGTCTTAAGCATTTCGATCTGATGATCGGGAATTCCTCAAGCGGACTGACGGAGGCTCCGTCATTCAAACTTCCTGTCGTAAATATCGGGGACCGTCAGAATGGCCGAGTGAAAGGTGCCAATGTCATCGACGTACCCTGCACATCCGCCGCCATATCGCGTGGAATAGATCGCGCGCTCACTCCCAAGTTTCGCTCTTCCTTGATGAGGTCGCGCAGCCCATACGAACGCTATCGCGATGGTCGAACCAGTGAGCGGATCAAAGAAGTACTCAAGACCACAGCGATTTCTGCCGACTTTCTCAAGAAACACTTCAACGATGTTCCCGAACGGTGAATCTGATGAGCGACACGTTGTTTGCAGCCTCAGATGTGACAGAATCGAGTGAGACTCTCACCATGACGGAAGACGTACGAGCATTCCTCGTCCCGGAAACGTTCACCATCCGGCAGGCGATGGAGCAACTGGAAAAGACCGAAGAGAAGATCATCTTTGTGGTCGATGCGGATTCCTGTCTCGTTGGCTCCCTTACCGATGGGGATATTCGGCGCTGGATATTGTCGGATGGGGATTTGAAGGCGAAGGTCGGCCTGGTATGCAACCGCAGTCCACGCGTAGCAGAAGAAGAATTTGAAGCAGAAAAGCTTCGAGCCGAAATGCTGGACCGAAACCTGAGCTGTGTTCCAGTCGTCAGCCGGTCCCGTCAGATAGTGAAGCTCGTCTTCTGGAAGGAGATCTTTCAGAGCGAGGTTTCTATTGCGCCGAAGAGGCAGCTCAGCCTCCCCGTGGTAATCATGGCAGGAGGGAAGGGAACGCGCCTCGCGCCGTTCACGAATGTTCTTCCCAAGCCTCTGATCCCCATGGGGGATCGTACGGTAATTGAGATCATTATCGATCAGTTCCTTCCTTATGGCCTCAGGGCTTTTCACCTCTCCGTGAATTACAAATCGAAGATCCTCAAATCATTTTTCGAGGAACTCTCGCCGCAATATTCGGTGGCATATCTCGAAGAGAGAGAGCCAAGAGGTACTGCGGGAGCGTTGCGCGCACTGTATGAGGATTCGCCAGAACACCTGATCGTGACCAATTGTGACATCATTATCCAGGCAGATCTCGCGGAACTGGTCTCGTTCCATGAGGAGAACAATCACGACCTTACTCTGGTGGCGTCCCTGAAGGACTACAAGATTCCATACGGTGTTTGCGAACTGGAAAAAGGCGGGAGCCTCGCGCAGATCAAGGAGAAGCCGCAATACAGTTTCCTGGTGAATACTGGAATGTATGTGGTGCGCAGGGATCGGCTCAATCTCATCCCCGAAGACGCGCATTGCGATATGACTGATTTCATCGAGACGTTGAAGATGCAGGGCGGCAGCATCGGGGTCTTTCCGATCGGTGAGAATGCCTGGATTGATACCGGCGAGTGGGCCGAATATCGTAAGGCGGTCGAGAGCCTTGGACGAGTATCATCCCGCTCGATGGATTAGCGTTCGTAGATCATGATTGATGGCAAGCGCGTTTTCGCTGTAATCCCGGCCCGTGGTGGCAGCAAATCCATACCCGGTAAAAACATAAAGCCACTCAGCGGCAAGCCTCTTCTAGCATGGCCTATCGACGTAGCACGTGAAGTTGCGGAGATCGACCGTATTATCGTGTCGACCGACGACGAGCAGATCGCCGCGGTTGCCCGTCAATTCGGAGCGGAAGTTTACGATCGTCCAGCCCACCTGGCTACAGATACGGCCTTGGTGATCGATGCCCTCAGAGATCTGTTCGCCAGGCTCAAAGAGGAGGAAGATTCGCCGGAGTGGGTCGTCCTCCTCGAGCCGACGTGTCCACTTCGTACGGCCGACGACGTGCGAGCGTGCCTCGCCTTAGCCGGGACCGGACAATACGATTCGATTGCGACGTTCAAAGACGCGGACCTCAATCCGCATCGTGCCTGGCGGATCGCAGATGGTGTTCCGGATGTGTTCATCCCCGGGGCCGTGCCGTGGCTGCCGCGTCAGAAGCTTCCGAAGGCATATCAATTGAATGGGGCTGTTTATGTTTTTCGCGCAGCTTTGCTGCGCGAAGAATCGCCATCGCTACTTGTTGGAAGGCTCGGAGCGATTATGATGCCGCGCGAGCGCTCCCAGGACATTGATGATCACCTTGATTTCATGATTGTCGAAGCACTTTTGAGGGAATCGGGCAAATGAGCAAGTCATTGCAGCAACTTCTTTCGTTGAAAGGTAAAACAGCCGTTGTAACCGGTGGCGCAGGCTATTTGGGAACCGCAATCTGTGAAACGTTGGGCGAACTCGGCGCCAATCTGGTGCTTGCCAGCCGCGACAAAGAAAAATGCGTGCGGAAGGCCGCTGAATTGGAAAAGCAATTCGGGATTCGTGCTGTAGGGCTCGGTGTTGATCTTCTGAAGAAGGGTGCGGCGCCAGCCTTCATCGATGAATTGCACAAGCACTTTTCGGTGATCGACATCCTTGTGAACAATGCATGGTCTGGAAATAAGAATAGCTGGGAATCGATCTCTGAAGAAGACTGGAATTACGACATTGATATGAGCCTGAATTCGGTTTTCAGGCTGACGAAGGCGACGTTCGAAGATTTGAAACGAAGCCGCGGAGTGATCCTCAATGTCGCGTCGATGTACGGCCACATCGGCCCCGACTATCGCATTTATGACGGTAAGGAGTTCGCAAATCCGCCCAGCTATGGCGCCGCAAAAGCGGGCGTGCTTCAATTCACGCGTTACCTTGCGAGCTTCCTTTCGCCGCATGGCATCCGCGTAAATGCGATGAGTCCGGGAGCGTTTCCGCATCCGCCAACGCAAAAACATGAGGCCTTCATGCAGAAGCTCGGATCAAAGAACCCGATGAATCGAATCGGGCAGCCAGATGAATTGAAAGGCGCAGTGGCCTTGCTGTGCTCTGATGCGGGAAGCTATATTACCGGCCAGAACATCTGCGTGGATGGCGGATGGGCCATATGGTAGGTTCTATCGGCATCATTGGAATCAGCGAGGGGAACGGTCATCCCTTCTCATTCAGCGCAATCATCAATGGATACTCGCCCGCGGGCCTGAAGAATTCTGGGTGGACCGGCATTTACGACTACGTGCGGCGCAGGCATGCGTCCGAATTCGGTCTAGGTGGCTGGAAAGTGACGCATGCCTGGACCCAGGATCCCGAGGTCACTCGTAAGCTCTGCGCTGCTTCGATGATCCAGAATGCCGTCGAGGACTACCATGACTTTCTTGGCAAGGTCGACGCGGTCATTGTCGCGCGCGACGATTTTGAGTCGCACTTTGAGATGGCAAGCCCGCTTCTAAGGGCTGGCCTGCCAGTTTTTGTCGATAAGCCGCTGTGTCTGGATATTGCGCAGTTACGGGAACTGAAGCCCTACCTCGAATCTGGTCAATTGATGTCGTGCTCTGGAATGCGCTATGCGCGTGAACTTGATGAGCCGCGTGCAAATTTCGATTCCTTTGGCCGAGTGAAGCTGATTCGCGGAGCGATCGTTCTCTCATGGGAAAAGTATGGCGTGCACATTCTTGACGCGGTTCTAGGGATGCCAACGCCCCGACCTATATCGGTAAGCATGAGACCGGGCGGACACGCATCCGCTGTGATCAGGTTTGAAGATGAAAGTCTGCTGCAAGTTGATGCTTTGGGTGAAGCGGCAAGAACCTTTCATTTCGAGATCTTTGGAACCGAAAAGAACGGGGCATTTGACGTCACGGACAACTTCTCGATGTTCCGCCGCACTCTCTGGGAGTTTACAAACTCCATCGAATCGAAGCGGCCAGCCATTCCGGCGGAGAGAACTCTGGAAATCATGCGGACGCTTATCGCGGGCCGAATCTCGTGCAAAGAAAACCGGGAAGTGAGACTGGATGAAATCGCAATATAGAGACCTTTTTGATCTGAGTGGAAAGACCGCCATTGTCACCGGGGCAGTAGGTATTCTGGGCCAGGGATTCTGCAGGGGCCTTGCCGAATTTGGCGCGCAGGTTGCCGTTGTCGATCTCGATCAAGAGCGCTGCCAGAAGTTCGCAGAAGAGTTGAAGGCCGATTACGGGGTAGAAGCTCTCGGAATTACGTGCGATGTTGCCGATCCCGCATCTGTTTCGAAGATGCTTGACGCCGTGGTTTCGCGGTTCGGTGCCGTCCATATTTTGCACAATAACGCTGCTTCGAAATCATCTGACCTCGATGCATTTTTTGCCAGCACCGAAGATTACTCCCTTTCCGAATGGCGAAAGATCATGGCAGTGAACGTCGACGGATTGTTTCTCGTGGCCCAGGCCGTCGGCAAGCAGATGCAGAAGCAGGGAAGCGGCGGCAGTATCATACAGACCGCGTCCATCTACGGCATTGTGTCTTCTGACAAACGGATCTACGAAGGCTCGTTCTATCTCGGACGGCAAATCAGCAACCCCGCTGTATATTCCACCTCAAAGGCAGCTGTTGTAGGACTCACCCGTTATCTGGCGGCGAACTGGGGCGATCATGGGATCCGCGTCAACGCTCTTGTGCCTGCCGGAGTGGAAAGCGGCCAGAACGATACCTTCAAATCGCGCTACTCGGCGCGTGTGCCGATGGGTCGTATGGCAAAAGCGTCCGAAATGGTTGGGGCACTTGTTTACCTCGCCAGCGACGCCTCCAGCTACGTTACGGGCCACTGCCTTGTTGTCGATGGCGGCTTGAGCGCCTGGTAGTCTCCTGCCAATCGTTGCCGCAATCCACAAAGATCTGTGTCGACTTTCACCGTCACTCCGAGCCGGAGTCCGAAGCTCTCTAGCAACCACGCACCTTGCGACCCTAAATGAATCGTTCAGTCACAATTGTCATGTACCACTATGTTCGAGACCTCGAACATTCCCGTTTTCCGCGGATCAAGGGTCTGAGTGTTGACGGATTCCGAAATCAGCTCGCTCATATCGAGAGTCGCTACACTCCGATCTCCGCCGAAGACCTGCTTGAAGCGGTTGTTTTCCCTCACCGAAGCCTACCCGAGAACGCGGTCCTTCTCACGTTCGATGATGGCTACAGCGATCACCACGACAATGTGCTGCCACTGCTGGAAGAGAAGGGAATGAAGGCGTGCTTCTTTCCGATGGCGAAGGCGATTCTTGAGCACAGAGTGCTTGACGTAAACAAGATTCAGTTCATCCTCGCAGCAGTGGAAAACGTCTGGCACCTGATCGACGAGGTCTTCGAAGCACTTGACGAGTTTCGCGGCGCGTATGCACTCAAGTCGAGAGAAGCTTACCTGATGTCTATCACTGACAAGCACCGATACGATCCCCGAGAGGTGACGATCTTCAAGCGCCTCCTGCAGCGCGAACTTCCAGAGGCTGTTCGTGGAGAGCTGGTGAACCGACTATTCATGCGGCATGTAACAGGGGACGAGGCAGCTTTCTCTGCTGAGCTATATATGTCGCTGGATCAGCTTCGCGTGCTGCACGATGCGGGAATGCACGTTGGAAGCCACGGGTATAGCCATGCGTGGCTCAATCATCTACCCCTTGAGGCGCAGCAGACCGAGATCGATCTCTCTCTCGGTTTTCTGAGGCGTGCTGGTATTCCGCTGGAGAACTGGACAATGTGCTACCCCTATGGCGGATATGACGAGTCGCTGCTGAGCGTACTGCGGCGCAGGGATTGCAAGCTGGGATTCACTGTGGAAGCGCGCGTGGCAGATCTGGAACGCGAAGGACGGCTCACGCTACCCCGAATCGATACAAATGACCTTCCGAGCTAAATCGAATATGAAAAGTATGATGCAGATGCTCCGGGATCTTACACCTCTCAACCGGGCGGTGTGCGCGCGGGGATATGACGAGACGGTTTCCTACCTGCTCGAGGTTTTGCCTTTTCAGGTTATCCGGTTTCCGGAGGGTACCCAGCACAACGGTTGGGCGATACCCCCGTCCTGGGATGTGATCGAGGCCAGCATATCCAGGGATGGGAAGGTCGTTTACGACGGGATGACACACCCGGTGGCAGTGATCGGGCTCTCGAGTGAGTTCAAGGGGACGGTGTCATTGGAGGAGCTTCGGAAGCACCTTCACTATGACCACCGGAATCCCGATTCCATCCCTTTCCACTATCGCCAATTCTTCCGCTCCTGGGAGAGGGACTGGGGCTTCTGCCTTCCGAAGCGTGTTTACGACGAGTTGACGCCGGGAAACTACGACGTCCTGATACGCACCGAAGAAGCACCAGGGGAGATGAAAGTTCTCGAGTATGTGCATCGCGGTACATCGCCCTACACGATTCTTCTGGGCGGCAACCTCGACCATGCCGGCGTCGCAAACGACGGCCTTGCCGGATGTGTCGTAGGTATTGAGGTGTTGCGGCGCCTTGCCGGCCGCAAAACAAGGCTGAGTTATTCGTTGCACCTGTCCCCGGGAATTCTCGGTCCGGAGCTCTATCTGGGCAAGATGGATCCGTCATCTCGAAACCAGATCCTCGAGGGTTATTTCCTCGAAATGCTGGGGAGCGACACAAAGTTCGCCGTGCAGGAATCCCGCAGCCCCATGGCGACGACAGCGCACGCTCTCAAGTCCAGCCTCGACAAACTCGGCATGAGCTACCGTACAGGGCCGTTTGAAACGATCATCGTGAACGACGAGTACATTTTTGAGAACTACGGCATTCCGATGGTCTCGTTCTCGCGCTTCCCATATCCTCAGTACCACTCCCATTTCGACTCAGCCGAGATCATGCGCGAGGATCGATTGGAGGAAGCCGTCTCCGCTCTCTTGGGCGCTATCGATATCCTCGAGTCATCTCCGATTGTCAAAAAGCGCTTTTACGGAAATGTCTGTCTGTCCAATCCAAAATATGATCTCTATGTTGACTATGGGCAAATTGCGCTCGGTGATTCGCTTACAGAGCACAAGCGAAAGATGCGTCATCTGATGGACTTTATCCCTGCGCTGGAGCGCCCGATCAGCGTGCGAGCTCTAGCCGATCACATGGGCCTGCCAGAGCCCGATGTCCTGGAGTACTTGCGGCGATGGGCCGACAAGGGACTGGTCGAGCTGTCCTAAGTGCAATCGATGCACCGGTTTTGCCCCTTCGCTATCCCACTTTCGATACCTTGTTCCGGCAAGCCTGTAGTCTGAGAATAGTCAAATGAAGATTCTTGTTACCGGCGGCGCCGGTTATGTTGGTTCGACCTTGGTCCCCCTGCTGCTTGCTGAAGGCCACCAGGTCACAGTTCTTGATTCGCTTCTCCACGGAGGCGAGTCGCTTCTTGGCGTCTGGGCAAATCCAGCGTTCGAATTCAAATTGGGCGATATCCGGCAGCGGGAAACGTTGCATAGCTTGCTGCCCGGAGTCGATGCGGTCGTCCATCTCGCCGCCATCGTCGGCGATCCAGCCTGTGCCCGGAATCCTGATCTCTCCCGTAACGTTAATCTCGAGAGCTCTCTCGCTCTGATTGAAGACTGCCGGAGGGCCGGAGTTCAGCGATTCATCTTCGCCTCCACATGCAGCAATTACGGCAGAATGAGTGATCCGACCAAATATGTAGATGAGGATTCGGAACTCGCTCCTGTGTCGCTTTATGCCGAGACCAAAGTGGCCGTCGAAAAGGCTCTTCTTGCAAGTGGAGACAAGGGCTCAGACTGGTGCCCGACACCCCTGCGGTTCGCCACGGTATTTGGGGTTTCGAGTCGCATGCGTTTCGATCTCACTGTCAACGAGTTCACCATGGAGATGCTCACCAAGAAGCAACTCGTTGTTTTTGGCGAGCAGTTCTGGCGGCCATACATTCACGTGCGCGATGCGGCGCGTGGTATCTACGCGGTCCTTAAGGCGCCTGCGGAAAAAGTCAGCGGCAAAGTATTCAATGTAGGATCGACAGACCAGAATTTCCAGAAACAGCAACTGGTCGATATGATTCGGCCGCATGCTCCAGATGCGAAAGTAGAATTTGTTCACAAGCAGGAAGATCCTCGCGACTACCGTGTCAGCTTCTCGCGAATTCAGCAGGCCCTTGACTTCAAAATCACGCGCACTGTTGCGGACGGCATTGAGGAAGTCGTCCATCTGGTACGCAACAACATCATTCACGACTTTACTGAGAAGAGATTCCGAAATTGAGCTCACACGAAAAGTTCGCGCCCGGTGCACCGCCTCCCGCTGAATTCGTTCCTCTGATCGTGCCGGAAATTCGGGGGAATGAGTGGCAGTATGTGAAGGAGTGTCTCGACACGAACTGGGTGTCGTCAGTAGGAACTTACGTCGAGCGCTTTGAGCAGATGGCGGCAGAGCGGGCCGGAACGCGCTTTGCCGTTGCTACTGTAAACGGGACATCGGCTCTCCATATTTCTCTTCTCCTTGCTGGAGTGGAACGCGATGACGAAGTTCTAATCTCGACGCTGACTTTCATCGCGCCCGCGAATGCGATCCGCTATGCCGGAGCTTGGCCCGTCTTTATCGATGCTGAGCCGCGCTACCTTCAACTCGACCCCACGGCCGTCATCGCCTTTCTAGAGAACGACTGCACCTGGTCTGGCGGGGAACTTCGCAATAAACGGACAGGACGCCGTGTCAAAGCAATCCTTCCCGTCCACATTCTTGGACATCCGGTCGATCTCGATCCGATTCTCGCGGTTGCCAAAAAATTCTCGCTTCCCGTGATCGAAGATGCGACGGAAGGACTCGGAGCGACTTACCGGGGCAAGAGCCTCGGCAGTTTCGGCCAGACGGGTTGTTTCAGCTACAACGGCAATAAGATCATCACAACCGGCGGTGGCGGCATGCTCGTCACTAACGACGAGAAACTCGCTGCACGCGCCCGGTATCTCACGACCCAGGCGAAGGACGATCCAATCGAGTACGTCCACAACGAGATTGGCTACAACTACCGGTTAACAAATGTTCTCGCTGCGATGGGCTGCGCGCAGATGGAGCAGCTCGATGCATTCATCGATGCCAAACGCTCCATCGCAGAGAGGTATCGCCAGGCCTTCTCTGATCTGCCGGGGATCAGCGTCCCCGAAGAAGCTCCGTACTCGCGCAGCACCTTCTGGATGTACACGATAATGATCGATGACCAGCTGGCAGGGATCGATTCTCGCAGCATGCTTCGAGAACTTGGCAAGCGAAAGATCCAGTGCCGTCCCCTGTGGCAGCCGATGCATCACTCAGCGGCCCATGATGCTTCCGGAAGTCCAGCCTGTCCGGTTGCGGACCGCATTCACGCACAGGCTCTAAGCCTGCCGTGCTCAGTGGGACTTTCTGCGTCAGACCAGGAGCGAGTCACGGAGTCCATTGCGAGCATTGCCGCTAAGACGGTTCTGCTCAAGGCGCGTTGATGGATGAACATCGCCGGCTTGTTTCAGTCACCGGATGACCGGATCGCGGCGTTCGCTAAAGCCCAGGTTCTCCTGTACCGCAACGATCCAACTCTGCACGACTACTTCATGCAGCTTCAACTGGACTCGATGGAGAGGCCTCGTGCTCGCATGCACGATCTCCGAGCCCGAAGCCCGTTGTCGACCTGGGTGGTCAATAGAGCGGAGAGAGCCTACCGAAGTCGACAGATATTCAAGACAGATGTGCTCTTCTGCCCCATGCCGTATTACGGACGCGAGAGCGAAAATAGGCTTCTAGTTCGCAGTCTAATGGGCCTGGCGCAAACGGATGCGAAGATCCTTTGCCTGCTGCTGGAAAACGCTCCCATCCGGGCGGAACTCGACGCCAAGCTGAAAGCAGCCGGCCGGGAGGGACAAGTCGAATTTATAGATCCAACGGCATGCTCCAGCAGAATGGAATCTCGCGTCCGCACTCGGCGTGTGCTCATGAGAGCCGACTCTGCGTTTCGCAACACGGTCTCGATCCTGGAACCGCATGGTCTAAGCCCTGAACTTGAACTGACGAGCCGCTTCGAAGACCTGGCTCGCTTCATCGAGGGCTGGGAGCACCTTGCGCCCAATGTCGAATTCGAAGCCGTCGTCGCGCGTTGCCACTGGCACGCTCTCTGCAGTCCGGTGTGTCGGACAGCACTGCAGCGAGGCAAGCCGGTGATCACTTTCCAGCAGGGAGTGATCGGCCATACGCTCGATGCTCCAGTTACGGCTACCAAGTATGTCGCCTTTGGCCGGTCGTCCGCTACATTTCTTGAGCGTGCTAATCATCGGTTCTTTGAAGCTGCCGGAATGCCGGAACCTCAGGTCGACTATGTCCCGGGCGGCTCACTTATTGACGATTTGAAGATCATGCCCGAGCAGTTCGATCGGCATACGGTTCTTATCGTCGACATCCCGACTCCTCAGTCCAATTTCTATGGAGTTGAGGCCCAGAGCGAAGCGTTGCTCGATCTAGCGGACAGGTTACTGGCTGAGCGCAACTCACTTCGTCAAGTCGTTATTCGGCCACACCCTTTCTGGAGCAATATGGATTTCGATGCGTGCCATCGCCTTGCTATGAAGTATCCATCGCGGTGTGAGATTTCGCATCCGGCCTGGTCGCTTGATAACGATCTTCGCCGCTCTTCTGCGGTTGTGGGCATTTTCAGTGGAGTTCTAACCGTTGCGGCTGCGTGTGGAATCCCCACGGTATTTTTGCAGACCGATGGCGGCTATAAGACCGGCGATCTTGCATGTTTTGAGCCGGAACAGATGCTGATGCCCGATGCTGCTTTTCGTCAGCTCTCGCAAATGATGACTGACAAAGAAGCATGGGCTCACGCCCGATCCGTGGCTCTCAGCAATGCTCGTGAATACTACGAGGGCGGCAAGAATGCCGATCTGGATGGACATTTTTTCGACCGGCTTCTTCACTCCGCGCCGCGCGAAGCGAGAACTGTAGGCGCGACATGAGAATCGCCTTCGTGAGTACGATGAACGGTCCATCATGGGGCGGAAGCGAAGAGCTGTGGAGTCAGGCAGCTCTCCATCTAAAAAAGAGAGGACATGAGGTATTTGCATCCGTCATATCCTGGATACGAGATTGCGACAAGATTGTGGAGTTGGCGAACAGCGGAATTCAGGTCGAAACGCACTCACCGTTTCTGAGCCGGGCGCGATCCCGTTGGCAGAACCTGAAGTACGGCGGTCCAAAGTATTATCACCGACTGAAGGAATTCAATCCCGACCTGATCATCATTTCTCAGGGTCATAATTCGGGCGGATTCGAGTGGGCGAAAGTTGCAAGAGAGATCTCAAAGCCCTATGCACTGGTAGTTCATTGCAACGGCGATCAATGGTGGTTTGGAGAACACCTCCCCACAGCAATCGAAAGCTACACAGCCGCGCAAAGTGTGTTTTGCGTCGCCCAAAAGAATCTCGATCTCCTTCGACTCCAGTTGGGAGGAGAACCTCTGCCAAATGCAGAGATCGTTTGGAACCCGTTCAACGTCTCTCCTCAGATTCGTCCCGACTGGCCGAAAGATTCAAACGAGTGGAGAATGGCGTGTCCGGCGCGGCTCTTTCCAGCTGCGAAAGGACAGGACTTGCTCCTCCGCACCCTTGCTATGCCGCAATGGAGAGATCGCCCCGTGCTCGTGAATCTGTATGGATCGGGACCGGACGAGCAGGCTTTGCGGCGCGTTGCAGAACAGCAGCACATTAGCAAAGCGCGATTCTGCGGCCATGTATCCGAAATCCTCAAAATCTGGCAGGAGAATCATCTGCTGCTGCTTCCATCCCGTTACGAGGGGCTGCCAATAGTTCTTGTGGATGCAATGTGGTGCGGCCGCCCGGCAGTAGTGACAGACGTCGGCGATAACGCGCGTATGTGCGTGAATGGCGAAACGGGCTTTGTTGCGTCAGCACCGACGCTAGGATCTTTCTCTGATGCGCTGGAGCGAGCTTGGGAAAAACGTGAAGACTGGCGTCAGCTTGGTCTTGCTGCGCGAAGACGAGCAGAGGAGATGATTCCACGCGATCCAATTTCTGTGTTTTGTGATCGATTAGAAGCTTCTGTGTCGCACTCATTGCAGAACTGCTGATCGATTTGCCGTCTTTGGCTTAAGCGGCGAACTGGCGTGTTTAGGAAATCTAATGGACATTTCGCTCATCCTCTGCACTTACAATCGCTGTGAAAGCCTGACGAAGGCCCTGGAGAGCGTGGCAAACTCCGAGCTTCCCAATTCGATCGCATGGGAAATTCTTGTTGTCGACAATAATTCGAAGGACCGGACGAAGGAAGTTGTTGAGGAGTGTTCGTCTCGCTTTCCCGGTCGCTTCCGATACATCTTCGAGACAAAGCAGGGGCTCTCGAATGCTCGAAATGCCGGGATTGCTGCTGCGCTGGGCCGTGCGATTGCCTTTACAGACGACGATGTGACTGTGGATCCACACTGGCTGCACAGCCTTACGCGGCCGCTTTTGGAGAACAGGTGCTCCGGGGTGGCAGGACGCATCCTGCTGGGAGATTTCCAACCTCCCTGCTGGCTGGCAATCAGCGGTTCGATGAGCCTGGGTGGCTCACTCGTCCAGTTCGACTTGGGCGATGAAGAATTGCCTCTGGACAGACCGCCCTTTGGGGCGTGCATGGCGTTCAATCGCGATGTATTCGATAAGTTCGGCGCTTTCCGAACCGATCTCGGTCGATCGGGAAAGAACCTGATCGGAAATGAAGACACTGAGTTCGGTATGAGGCTGATTTCCGGGGGAGTGCCTTTGCGCTATGTTCCGTCCGCAATTGTCTATCACCCGGTTCTGGAAGAGCGGCTCACGAAGAAATACTTTCGTTCTTATTGGTACTCTTACGGACGAGCTCTCGTGCGGCAAAAGGCCGAGACGCACGCCTTTCTGAAGGTGCCCCGGGTGTACATCAACGAGTTCCGCCGCCGGTATCGATGGATGCGAGGCGAGGACAGGAATTGGTACAGGAAGGCACAAGGCCGATTCTTCTGTGAGGTGCACGCGCTGATGGCGCTGGGTCAGATCATGGAAGGCTGGCGTAGGGCACTGAATAGTGGACCGAGAACATGAGCGGCGCCCGCGAGAAGAAGGAACTGATCTCCGCTAACAACGGTGCAATGCCAACCAGAACCCCGTCGACAGTGATCATCACGGGACCTCCGTGGCCGCGGAGCGGAACTGGCCGGGTGATCCAGAGCCAGATCCAGTACTACCGCAGCCGCGGGTTCCAGACCGTCTTCATTGCTGTACCCTTTCGCTGGAATTTCTTTCGGGATAGTTCGGTGTGGGATGAATTTCGTGACGGCCTCAACGCGCTTGGAGCGAACCACACATTTCTGGCTGCGATCGAGCCCAAGGAATTCAGGAAGGCAAAATACGCAGCGACATTGCGCCACGGACTGCGCGGCACAGCTCTCGATTGGCTCATTGCGATGGCTGCATCAGCTCAATTAACGCCGGAGCAGAGGCGTCTCGTTGTGACGAGCAATGTGAAGCTGATCCACGTGAATCATGTGTTCACACTTGGTTTTGCACTTCGATTGAAGCGGCAGTTGTCCGGCAAGTCATCCGATGTACCGATGCTCCTGGACACACACGACATTCAGTCTTACGTAGTGCAGGAGAAACGCGAAACTAATCCATGGACCCGGCGTCTCGACTCCGCAGAACGCCTCCTGCGGTCTGAGATCGAGCATCTTAGGAGGCCCGACGTGCTCGTTCATCTATCGATAGCAGATTTCGATTTCTTCAAACAACGAATATCGGCTGGGAAGCACTTTCTGATTCTTCCGACAATCAATGAAGAGTTCGTAAGATCGGTCAGAGAATCGTCTGATCCCGCCGAGCCCATAGATTTGCTTTTTGTTGCGGATTGGCATGCGCCCAATCTGGCCGCGATACGGTGGTTCTTCGGCGAAGTGTGGCCCCAGATTGCGAACCGTAATTACGATCTGAAGATCGTTGGTCGCATTGCACTCGGCGTCGAGAGTGAATTGCCGACAATTTACGCTGATTTTCGCAAGTATTTCATCGGAGAAGTTGCCGACCTCACTTCTTATTACAGGGCAACGCAGTGCGTAATCGCGCCCATGGTATCCGGTTCCGGTATTTCGATCAAAACCGTAGAAGCTCTCGGTGCCGGCAAGGCCTTCGTTGGTACCTCAAAAGCCTTCAGGGGAATGCCCTTGGATCGCCTGAAGGAACTGGGGATTCAAGCTCACAACCATCCAAACGAATTCGCGGACGCGATCGTGAACGCCTTGCAGAATCGTGAAGCAGCTGAGCGTGTGAGCCGAGCCGCCTATGACGCTCTTTTTTCAACGGAAGCTTGCTTTGCGCAGCGTGACGAAGCCATGCAGACAGCGCTCCAGAAAACGGAAGGCGCTCTCGCGGGATCGGGTCCGAAGCAAGCATGAGCGAGGTATCGACCGAGACAGCGAAAGTAGACCACGGTCTGGACGCGCAAAGCGACAGAACTCCGGCTGTCCTGATTCTCGGCCCGCCGTGGCCGCGCAGCGGTACCGCACGTGTGATTCAAAATCAGGTTGAATACTATCGCCAGCGCGGATTCATCACTGTCTTTATATGCGTTCCTATCCATTCTTCCTTTACCAGGGACTATTCCGAGTGGGACAACATCAAGGCCGGAATGCGCGAGTTGGGCGCGGACCACACTCTTTTCGCCATCATCGATAGCCGGAAATTTACAGCCTCCAAGTACACAACATGGGCGGCGAACCTGTTCTGTGGCACGGCTCTCGATTGGATTGTTTTTACAGGCGCTTCCGCCCGGATATCGGAAGACGAACTGAGGCTAATTCGCAGCTTGGACATCAAGCTCCTCGATGTGAACCACGTCTTTACTCTGGGGTTTGCGGATTGGATTCTTCGTCAGATGTCCGCCCCTGGTCGCCACGTGCCGGTTGTCCTTGAGACACACGACGTGCAGGCGCATCTGTTGCACGAACGTCGCGAGATCAACGGGTGGACGCATGGAGTGGATAGCCTCGAGCGACTGCTCCGTCGAGAACTGGCCCTCGTCGAGCGGGCGCGCGTCCTCGTTCATTGCTCTGTCGACGATTTGGATTTCTTCAAACGTCGGTTGCCGAAGAAGCCCCAAGTTCTCGCGTTGCCGAGCATCGATAAGAACTTCGTCACTTCGGTTCAAAACGCCCGCCCGCTCGACGATCCCATTGATCTGCTGTTTGTGGGCCAGAGCACCGATCCTAACAGCGCGGCCATCAAGTGGTTCCTGGAAGAAGTGTGGCCTCTCATAGCGGATCGCGGTTACCGGCTGAAGATTGTTGGTCAGATCGACCTGCTTATACGAAGGGACATGCCCCAACTTTTCGAAAGGTTCGGCTCCCATTTTGTTGGCCCGGTTGCTGAACTTGCTCCCTATTACCGATCTGCACGGTGCGTGTTCGCGCCGATGATCTCCGGCACAGGCATTTCCATTAAGACGGTGGAGGCTCTGGCTCTCGGTAAGCCCTTCGTCGGTACTTCAAAGGCGTACAGGGGGATGCCGATGGACCGCATCGAGCAGGCTGGCCTTCGAGCATACGATACGGCGCAAGACTTCGCGGGTGCCATCGTCAGTGCACTCATGGACGAGCCGCGAGCCTCGGCGATAAGTCGAAGGGCATACGATGCCACCTTCTCTAAACAGGCAATATTCGCATCACGCGACGAGGCCCTTAGAATCACTGTAGGTTCCTGAGATCTGAATCGATTACTGACCCCAAATGGATACCACCGTCGTTATATGTACCTACAACCGGTCCAAGAGTCTTTCCGCCACGCTGGACAGTATTGCGGCACAGATCATGCCGGATTCGGTCGCGTGGGAAGCGATCGTTGTGGATAACAACTCGACAGATGGTACTCGAGAACTTGCGGAGTCCTACTGCCAACGGCACCCACGCATCTTTCGTTATGTATTCGAGCAGCAGCAAGGGCTGTCCCGCGCCCGCAATGCCGGTATCGGCGCCGCGAAAGGCGAATTTGTTGTCTTCACCGACGACGACGTGATTGCTGAACCCACGTGGTTGAGCAATCTCGTCACGCCAATGCTCAACAGTAGTTGGGCCGGTGGAGGAGGCCGCGTAGTTCCGCCAAAGGATCTGCGGTTGCCGGAGTGGATCACCGTGGGCGGCAACACGGACCTCGTCGGAGCTCTTCTTCCGATCTTCGACCTTGGGGATGAACCAGGCGAGATGAAGAGACCGCCGTACGGGGCGAACATGGTGTTTCGGCGGGGCATGTTTGAGAAGTACGGAACTTTCCGAGTGGATCTCGGCCATTGCGGGGGCAAACTGCTCAGTGGCGAGGATATTGATTTCGGCAACCGTCTGCTATCAGCAGGCGAGCGTCTGCACTACGAGCCATCAGCCATCGTGCACCACCCCGTACCCGAAGATCGTCTGAGCAAGAAATATTTCCGGACATGGTGGTTTGATTTCGGGCGTACACGGATCATTGAACGTCGCCTCGGTCCCGCCGTTCTTGGCGTCTCGCGTCGCCTGCTGAACCTCGCAAGTCTTCTGGTGCGCATCTTGCCGATCCGGCTAGCGAAATGGCTCACTGCAACCAGCGTTCAGCGCCGTTTCTATAACGAGTGTGAGCTCTGGCAAACACTTGGAGAGATTGCGCAGACCTGGACATTTTTCACCCGACGCGAACCTACAATGAAGGAAGCCACTTCGAAGCCTTAGTCAAGCTCGAACCGAAGCCCATGGACATCTCCGTAATCCTGTGTACGTATAACCGTTGCGACAGTCTGGCCGTGGCGCTCGAAAGTGTCGCCATCTCTCAGATGCCCGATGGTGTGTCCTGGGAAGTGCTGGTGGTCGACAACAACTCGAAAGATAAAACTCGCGAAGTCATCGAACAATTCGTATCCCGATTTCCGGGACGGTTTCGTTACGTATTCGAGCCACGACCGGGGAAATCGAACGCACTGAATTCGGCAATTCAGAACAGTCAGGCGCCTATTCTCGCGTTCATGGACGATGATGTGCAGGTCGAGCCAGATTGGCTTCAGAAGCTGACGAGGATTTTCGAGAATTTCACTTACATTGGCTCGGGTGGACGGATCTTCCCCGAAAAGGGTTTCGTCCCACAGCCATGGCTTGATTCATCTGTTCGTTATGCGCTCGCTCCTCTGGCGATGTTCGATCTTGGCCCCGAAGCAGGCGAGTTGAAAGAGCCGCCGTTTGGCACGAATATGGCGTTCCGGCGCGAAGCCTTCAGCCGATACGGGGAGTTCCGTCGGGATCTCGGACCTCAGCCCGGTTCTGAAATTCGCAGTGAAGACACCGAATTTGGCATGCGGCTGCTTCTCGGCGGCGAGCGTCTCTGGTACGAACCCGCTGCGGTGGTCTATCACGCCGTCTCGCAGCAGCGCCTCAAACAGGCCTACTTCCTCAAGTGGTGGTACGGCAAAGGGCGTGCGGATATACGTGAGGGAATGTTCGAAGGCGAGAAACGGTTAAGCTTATTCGGAGTTCCACTTATTCTTCTGCGGCGGATCATCATCTGGAGTCTACGCGGGCTTCTCTCATTTCGCCGTTCACAAAGGTTCAACTGTAAGGTCAAGGTCTGGTGGCTGGCCGGCGGGATCCGTGAGTCATTTGGGCGGAATCAAATGCAGCGGAATTCCGGTGTTTCACAGCCTCAAGGTACGCCATGAAAGTTGTTGTAATCGGGGCCGGGATTGTCGGTCTCGCCACGGCACATCAGTTGGTTTGCCGTTATCCGCGCGTCAAGGTTGTTGTTCTTGAAAAGGAATCCGGCCCCGCTCGCCATCAAACCGGAAACAACAGCGGAGTGCTGCATTGCGGTCTCTACTATAAGCCGGGGTCGCAGAAGGCAAGACTTGCAGTGCAGGGAATTCGCCGCATGGTCGAGTTCTGCCAGCGGCACTCGATCGCCCACGAGATCTGCGGCAAGCTTGTGGTGGCCACGGAGCCCGAAGAGATTCCGCGCCTGCATTCATTGCTGGAGCGGGGCACCGCAAATGGCCTGGAAGGGCTACAACTCCTCGGTCCCGAACAGATTCGCGAGTACGAACCGCACGCCGCGGGACTCGCGGCAATCCGCGTGCCGCAAGAGGGCATCGTCGATTTCAAGGCCGCCAGTCAGGCCATGGCCGATGAGATCACTGCGCATGGCGGGGAGGTCCGGTACTCAGCGGAAGTGCGGCGCTTGCAGAACTCCGCTGGTTGGCGCATATCGACCAGCAGCGGCGACATCGAGTCAGACTTCATCATCAACTGTGGCGGGCTCCAGTGCGATCGCATCGGCAAAATGGCTGGCGATCGTGACAGCACGCGCATCGTTCCGTTCCGAGGCGAGTACTACAAGCTCAAATCCGAAAGCCAGCACCTCGTTCGCAATCTCATTTACCCTGTTCCCGATCCCAAATTTCCATTTCTCGGAGTGCATTTCACCAGGCTCATTCACGGCGGCATCGAAGCGGGTCCAAACGCAGTGTTGGCGTTCGCGCGCGAGGGCTACAAACATACCGACATACGTCTGCGAGATCTCGCCGGCACCTTCACCTATTCCGGCTTCTGGCGTTTTCTGCTGCGCTATCCTTTGATGTGCTGGGACGAGTTTCGACGTTCGTTCAGCAAGGAACTCTTCTGCCGTTCGCTGCAGCGGCTAGTTCCGGAACTTCAGATCAACGACCTCACGCAAGGTGGCGCGGGCGTCCGCGCTCAGGCTCTTTCGCCCTCGGGAGAGTTGCTGCAGGATTTCTACTTCGTCCGGCAGCGTCAAGCCTTGCATGTGTTGAACGCACCAAGCCCCGCGGCGACAGCTGCTCTGGCTATTGCGGATTCTGTTGTCGATCAGGTGAGCGAAGCGCTCGAATCTTGAGCATCTTGTCTCATGCTTCGAGCGCCTGCTACTGCCTGAGTTCGGCAAGCCGTGGCGTTGTTACGGTATTGTGACCTGAGTTGAGTTCGACGGACTGCTCTCCATGCCGTTGCTGTCCACGCTCTTTACCACGTATTCGTATGTCGACCCGCTCACGACGCCCGTGTCGGCGAACGTGGTTTGTTGATCGAGCGACGTGTTAAGCAGAGCATAGTTGGAAAGACCCGCCGTAGCTCGATACACGTTGTACCCGAGAATCGCAGCCACGGAAGTGTCGGGCGCGTTCCAGCTTAGCTGTACTCTGTGCTGTCCTGAAGTCTGCGTGCCAGATCCGAGCACGTTGATCACCAACGATTGCGATACGGATCCTGCCGCCGCCGTCAGCGTAACGTTCTGTGTGCTTGAGACCGCGGAAGCCGAGGCATTGAACGTCGCCGAAGTCGCTCCCGCGTTCACAGTCACTGCTGCCGGAACCTGAAGAGCACTGCTGGAAGTGCTCAACTTGATCGCAATCGGACTCGCGTCTGCGCTGCTCAGTTGAACGGAGCATGCCGTGGTTGACGGTCCCGTCAGGCTTTGCGCTGTACACGAGACGCTTGTCAGAGTCGCCGCCGGAGCTGGATAAAGCGTGACAGCGTTTGTCCTCGTAACTCCGTTGGCATGGGCCGTGATCGTCACCGTGGTTGCCTTGCTCACTTTCGTGGTCACGGCATTGAATGTGGCTGAGCTCTGGCCGGCGGCGATCTGAACGCCTGATGGAACCTTCAGTGCAGGATTGCTGCTCGACAGCTGAATCGTGATCGGAGCAAGAGCAGCTGCGGTTAGAGATAGCGAGCACGATTTGGACTGTGCACCTGTCAGGGATTGAGTACCACAGGAGATCTCGCTAAGCGCGACACGAGAACTGTTGTAGCTTAGTCCACCGCATCCGGTGATGACCCCGATGCAGCATGTCAAAAGGAATAGTCCGGCGAGCCGGCCCTGCAAAAGGAATGAGTATGAAGATTGCAGGAAGGGAACTACAGTATCAGTCGCTCTAGTGTAAAAACCTGAACTTGGATGATGCTGTTTCGATTGGTGCGCAACAAGTTTGCGGCCTGACGCTCCTGGCCGAACCTGAGACTCGTACATCGACTTCTCCTCAGCAGGCGCTCCCGCGCCTTCTCGTTGGGCCCCGGCCCGCACAAATCACCTTTGCTGAGGAAATAAGAGTATGGCTGAAACTCAGCGTACGGTGGCGGCCGGAAACTTCGTAAATGGATCACCTGAAGCAAAGCGGTCTTCAGACGTTCAGAGAGTTCTCCACTTCTCCTTCCTTCTGCCGGCATTCTTGCCAGGCAGACAAAGCTCTCCCGATCCCTCACAGCCGCATTCACGCGTGCCGCAGGTCGGCAAGAAAGAATCGAATTGTCTGACTTGGTGTTCGTTTGGATCGCGGGACAATTCCAGCAGGCGATCGTGTGGAAACAGCCCCTCTGTAAGATCGAACTGATGCACCGAGAGGCAGGGATAAATCCACCTACCACAAGCGATCGGTTGCGAGCCCTTAGAGTTGAAAGTCTACTTTAGTGCATGCAACAGAATGACCAAAGTTGATCAGAAGGTTACTTTCGACGTAGTGCAGTAAATCGTTGTACTTTCCCCAGTTTTGAACGACTTTTCCACATTGCCCGAGGCGGGCCACAGGGCGAAGCTATGTAAATGTTTCCCACCTCGGTATTATCTACAAAGTAAAAAGCTTATCGATCTATCGGGCGGTCCGGTCGAGTAGCATGCGAAAGGGCCGGATCACGTAGTAAAGCGGCGACAAAAATCTCGGCAGTCTAATCGCTGCCCGATCTCTCTCATTCGGTCGCAAGAATGAAAGCGAGAGAATGCTTCGACGCCGATCGCGCGAACCCAGAATCCGGATGTGATAAGGCATTCTGCCCTCGGGCATGGCGCCCGGATTTTCAAGCACGTTCCCGGCGAGGAAATCGGATAGCTTGTTCATGTCTCGATCGGCTTCAAGCCGCCGGAGTACATCCTGAGGTACATTTGCATCGGCGCCCCGCCACGCCAGCAGAGCGCCCAGTGCCAGGCAGCGCTCCAGCCCCACGCGCTTAGCCTCTCGTAGGGCGGCTTCCCAATCCAGCGCCGACTCGCTTTCAATCAGCTTTGCCACATCGCTGATCCATATCCAGCGCGACCACGCGTGCTTGCTGCCATGCATGCACAGCACCAGAAGGGAACTCACCGGGTCGAGGTTCGGCACCTCCGCGCCCGCCAGCCTGAGTCTCCTTCGTCGCTCCCACACCCAATCCAAACCGAGGTCATGGCGGTATCGCGGCTGTGTAAGCTCAAGCTTCCAGCGAAGCTCCAGAACCATACCGTCAGAAGCTCGCTCGAAATGGAATTCGAAGTAGTCTTCCGCTTCCGGCGTTCCATCTTCGAGCGTCTTCGTTTTCAAATCGTATCCACGATGCTTTAAAAGTTCCGTTGCTCGGTGAAGATCGCGCTCGCGGATCAGAAGATCAATATCGCCGGCGGTTCGCACCGTCATATCGCCGTAAGCAGAGGCGCCCAGGACAACACCTTTGAAAGGCATGGCCGCAATGTCTGCGTTCTGAAAGGCGCCCAGCACCTGCAGCAGTTCCTCCGCATTCGTCATGCAGTGAAACGCATTGCGTTCGAATTCGCGTTTGGCCTGGAGGAGCGCGTCGGGTGGAATTGATTCGTGATTTTCGATCAACCTGGGATAGAGCAAGGGCAGGATGCCGTGCTTGCGTGCTCCCTCCACCACTTCCTCCCAGCGACTGGTTGCTCGAACCAGTTGTGAGATGTTCGCGGCAGTGGCGGCTGTTCGCGGCTTTACAGCGGCTCGCAGGAGCTCAGCGGCATTGTGTTCGAGAGGTCGCATTCAGCCCTTTTTTCGAATTGTTTTTCGTCAAATCCATCAACATCTCTATTGTTTCGCAATGGGCGGCGCGCCAGCGAAAGAGTGCGCATTGTCCACAATCGAAAGTGGTTGTGCGATCCCCGAAAAGTACCTTTTCTTGCAGGTTACCACCACCCGATTACCGTTACTTGCGACGCGTTACAACTGCAAGCTGGTGATGTTGTTCTTTTGTACAGGTGGGCTATTCTTTGCGAAGTGGCAGCAGATACACAACAGTTGCTCGAAAGAGGAGAAGTCCCCCATGACTGTAGAGCGTGTGAATTGCGGCAATCTCGCCATTAACTCACTGCCTGATGGTTCTCGCATTATTCGGAACTCCGACGACAATACCGTGCTGGCGCTGAACCCGACCGCAGCTGCCGCCTGGGACGCATGCGCTTCAGCAACTACGATCTCAGACGTTGCAGAGACGATGCGGCATTCATTCGATGCCAACGTGACCAACGAACTGGCCGAGGAGTCTGTCCTCGAACTTCAAGACAAGAAGCTTGTCACAATCTCCGGATCGGCTTTCAAGGCCACCCGCCGTCAGATTCTCGCCGGGCTGGGCGCGGTTGCGCTCCCGCTCGTCGTCTCCCTTACGGTCGGTGAACAAAAAGCTCATGCGCAGCAGGCGGGCTCATTTGATCACAAGGACTTCAGCCGGCCTCGTGCCAACGTTCCCAAGACTCACAAGCGTCCGTTCTAAGAACACGGATCAGTCTTCAATGTGTATTCCTGGTTGTAGGGGTGCAGGTAATTTTCATTGATGTCTTTTTGATGTCCTTTCCCTGGATCAGCCCAATATCGTTCCATTCCTGGGTTATGGAGCGGGCTTAGGCAAGCGATGGCGAAAATGGCGGCCAGCCGAGGCCGCCATTTTCTTTTGTGGAGATTTAGTCTTGTCATTATGAGCTCAAGCAGCCGCTACGTCTTCGGTATTTGCGCGTTCGACCTCAACATTCGACTTGAGTGCGATAACGAAGAAATGCGGGACATTCTCGATCGATTCATGCTTCCGCCGTTTCCGCGCTGCGCTTTTCCAGCTGACGCGGCCCAGATCAAGATTTACGTCGCCGACAAGCCTGCCGGCTTCGACATCCTTGTCGATCAAGCGAGAGTCTCTTCTGCCGAGACCATCTCCGACGCGGCGCTGGCTGCTGTAAAGGCGCTGGATGATGCACTGGTTCGCAAGCTCTCGTCCCTTCGCGCAGTTCATGCTGGCGCGGTGGTGTTGAATGGAAGGGCGCTGCTCATTCCGGGATCAACCCACGCTGGAAAATCCTCCCTCGTTGCCGAGCTTCTCCGCCGTGGCGCTGCACATCTGTCCGATGAATACGCTTTGATTGATGAGTTCGGCCACGTGCACGCATATCCTCGGCCGCTCCTGCTGCGTAATGGCAGTCCAAAACAGACTCTCGTATTGCCCGCCGATCTCAATGCAAGCTTCATGAAAGAGTCTGTGCCTGTTGGGTGGATTCTGGCAGTGGACTATGACCCGGAAGCGGCCTGGGACATTCGTAAAATATCGTTGGGCGAAGCAGTCATGCTTCTTCTGCGGAACACGCCTCATGAGATGAGTAAGTCTCCGGAGATGATCGAGTTCTTCACGCGCGCTGTTTCTGATGCGGCTTGCTATGCGGGAACGCGAGGCGATGTGGCCGACGCTGCAGGCCGGGTGCTGGACCTTGTTTCGGGCAAGTAGAAAGCGCCGCATCTCTGAGCGGCGCTTTCGTTAGGGTTCGTTATTGTCTAAGGTATTGTGACTGTAGTCGTGTTGGATGGCGAGCTTTCTACGCCAGACGAGTCGATGCTCGTCACGTAATAGTTATATGCGGTTCCACTCTGCACACCAGAGTCGGTATACGACGTTTGCGAGGTCGCTGAGTTCAGTGCCGAATACCCTCCTGAGCCGCTGATGCCGCGATAGACCTTGTATCCGGTGATCGTCATGCCCGAAGAACTCGGCGGGTTCCAAGCCAGTTCGACCTGGTGAGGATTGGCAGTTCCGCTCAGGCCGATCGTCACTGTCGGATTCGACGACGAATCGCTTGCAATCGCGAGTTGTCCCGAAGAATTGCCAACGGTGGTAGGACTGTATGTGAGAGTCACACTCAGGCTCTGGCCGGGATTGAGTTTCGCCGGCAGGCTGACTGAGGATGCTGAGAATCCACTGCCTGAAACTGAAACCGAATTGACGGTCACTGCAGCTGTACCGCTGGAGGTCAGTGTCACTGTCTGCGTTGTTGAATGATTCACCACGATTGAGCCGAAGGAGATGCTGCCCGCATTCACCGTCAACGCAGGCGTGGCCGCGTTCAGTTGCAGTAGCACCGACTTCGAAGTGCCTCCGCTCGAAGCCGTGAGTGTCGCTGACGCCGCGGTGGTCACTGCAGCTATATTCGCAGTGAATGTAGCAGAAGTCGCGGTCGCGGGAACGCTGACCGAGGCCGGCACGGTTACAGAACCGCTGCTGCTTGCAAGCGCAACGCTTACTCCGCCAGTTGGGGCGGAGCCAGAGAGCGTGACGGTGCACGAGTCTGACAATAGTCCTGTGATGGATGTGCTGCCGCATGCCAACCCACTCACAGTAGGAACAGTTGTCGATCCCGTGCCACTCAACGTGACCGTGGAACTGGCCGCACTGCTGGCGATGGCAAGCTGTCCCGTAACCGAGCCTGCCGTTTTAGGGGTGAACTGAACGGAGAGCACCAATGCCTGTCCGGGGTTCAATGTGGCAGGGAAGGTTCCGCCTGACACCGTGAAGCCTGTGCCCGTTATCGAGTCAGAATTAAGCGTGACGGCGAGACTTCCATTCGAGGTCAGCGTCAAAGATTTGGTCACTGCGGTCCCGACAGATACGTTTCCGAATGCCAGTGAAGACGTGCTCAGGCTTAGAGACGCGGTCGCGGCATTCAAGCTGATTGCGAAGCTCTTCGATGATGCATTCGCTATAGCGGTAAGGTTGGCCGTCTGGGTCGCGCTAACGGCGGAAACCTTAGCCGTAAAGGACACGGATGACGTGCCCGCGGCGACTGTCACGCTGGTTGGGACCGCAACTGCGCTGGTATTGCTTGCAAGCGAGACGCTTTGACCACCAGTGAGAGCGGCGATGCTGAGTGCCACGGTGCAGGTCGTGCTGCCCGATCCCGTAAATGTGTTGTTTGCGCATGTCAGAGAGCTGAGGGACGGCGCGGTTGTTGAACCCGATCCACTCAACTTGATAGAGACGCTCTTCGACGTAGATCCCTGGGTCGCGGTCAACGTGACGGTCTGTGAGGCACTCACAGCAGCAACAGTCGCAGAGAAGGTCGCGCTCTTCGCACCGGAGGGAACCGTCAATGAAGCGGGAACGGTAATGGCAGGGCCACTGCTGGCAAGAGCGACAGCTAGTCCGGTACTGGGAGCCGCTCCTGTCAACGTCACCGTGCAGTTGTCGATTCCAGAGCCGATCATCGAGGAACTGGAACAGCTCAATCCAGATAAAGCCGCGGTTCCCGAATTCGATCCCTTTCCATGCAGCTTGATCGGACTGGACGACTTGGTGATGTTCGTTGAGAGACTCGTAGTTTTCACGTCTAGCGTTCCCGTCGAGTCCGCCGTTGACTTCGCGTCATATTGAATCTTCACGTCCATCGACTGACCCGCCGAGAGAGTCGTTGGCAGCGGCGTCGAACTTACGGTAAATGCCGCGCTTGAACTGCTCAGTTCCGTGATCTGCAGCGATGCTGTCCCGGAGTTCTTAATGGAAATCTTCTGGGACGCTCCTGTGCCAATCTTCACGTCTCCGAAATCCACTGACGATGGTGTAGCGACTACCGGATCCGAGTTTGAGTTGCTCGATGAAAATGCGCGGGAGTCCGAGCCGCAACCCGTCAGCCCCAGGCTGAACAGAATGGAGCAGGCCGCTGCTCCCATTGCAAAGGTTTTGTAGCCGCGCGAACGACTGATCGATTTCCGAACTTGCGGGCAAACTGCCCATTTCTCTCTAGCGTCTATGAAGGAACAATTGCTGCTTCTAATCATTAAGCGTCACCTAAGCCAAAACATTGTGGTGGTGCTCAGCCAGCCGATGTAGAAAGCCCCGCTCAGCTAGCTGCGGGGAGAACATGTATGAGCTGCACCGATTGGCTATGAGCAGAATCGCCCCTGGGTGACGAATGGGTACAGGTGACGATGGTCACGAATGTGGTATGTACCAATTACCTTCGTACTGGAGTTGCAACGTATTGCACTACAAATGGTTGAACCTTCAAGATTCCACGAAGGTGTTAGCCGGATGCAGGGTCTGATTACGCCTTCAACGCTTTCGATTTTGGTTACGTAACCAGCGAAATAGGTTACTGGTTGGATAGAGCCATGTGGAGCGCATCGGCGACCCCACATGGCTTTCTCGTCAGGGAACGTTGACGCTGATTTTGTTCGAGGGAGAACTCTCGAGACCCGAGGAGTTGAGACTTGTAACTTTGTAGTCGTAAGCGGCACCGCTCTGCACAGTGCTGTCTGTGTACGCTGCAGTCGCATCGACACTGGAGTTCAAGCGTGCAAACGAGGAGCTGCCGGAGGAGGCTCGATAGACGTTAAATCCAACAATCGGATCTCCCGATGAACTCGGAGGATTCCAATTCAACTCCACCTGGTGTGAAGCGCCGGTTCCGCTGAGAGGGATGGATGCGCTCGACGCGTTGCTGGCAATGGATAGCTGTCCGGCGAAGGTGCCCGCTTTGGTCGGATCAAACTGCACCTGAAGCGTGAGCGACTGTCCTGGACTGAGGGTTGCTGGAAATGATGCACCCGAGAGAGAGAATCCAGTTCCGCTCACCGCGGCAGAGTTTACGGTAAGCGGAGCCGTTCCGGTGGAAGAGATCTTGACGGCCTGCTCCTGTGGCGAGTTCAGAATGACGCTGCCAAAACCAATCGAAGCCGCATTGACGCTCATCTTGGCTGCACTCCCCGTCGACGGAGACAAAGCGATATAGAACTTCTTCGATATTCCATTGAGAGTTGCAGTGATGGTTGCCGTCTGCGCTGTTGTCACGCTGGCGATGTTCGCAGCGAAGCCTTTACTGCCTGCGTAGTAGCTCACTGTCACCCCGCTGGGAACTGTGACAGCGGGATTGTTGCTCGACAAGGCGATGTATAGATGAGTGCTGTTGGTTGTGGTCAGGAAGGCGCGGCAGGTATCCGTGCCTGCCGAGGCGTACGTTTTCGCGACGCATGAGATGCGATCGAGGCTCTGTGCGAACGCTGCCGATGCGGTTGTCAGGGTTAAGATCAGGATTTTTACGGATGATGCGATAAGAAATTTGCGATTTGAGAAGATACGCTTGGAATCAATCACTTCTAGTCCCTTCGTAAGAGCGCGCAGATCTCCTGTGTGCGTTCCGAGCTCAACTCGGGCACAGAATGAAGCGCCATGTTGCTGTTGTGGTGAGCCTGGACTTACAAGGCACACGGGTAGCGCGGTGGCAAATTCACCGCAGCAACAAGAACTGGTTAGGTTGGGTTAGGAAGGCAGAAAAAAACAGTACTGCATATAAAAGCACTGCATATAGCCGTTCTTATGCAAAGCAGATTAGAAAAATAACAATCAGTTCGTCAAAGCTGAGGCTATTTAAACAAAAAGGCAAGAAGTTGCCAACGCCGGAGCGTAGCAACAAGGCCTCATTCGGCACCAAAGTACCGAAACCCGAAACGGATCATGACAGATTCTGCGAAATGTCTCGCATCGTGCGAACCATGCGAAGACGTCCTCGCAATAAGACCAGATAGGAAGCAGGGAAATTGGCGATCGAAGGAAGCGATTTTGACCTTTGATTCCGTCTACGCGAGTTTTGCGCCGTCCCTGTTCGAACCTCCAGGCGCCTGCACGGTTGATTGCTGGAACAACCATTCCGCATCGCACCCGAGTGCTTCCGCAATCTGCTGCTGCATCTGCTTCCCAGGTACGCGAACGCCATTGATGATTCGGCTCAAATAAGCCTCATCGATTCCGACCATCTTCGCTAGGCGGTTCTGACGCATGCCTGTCGTATATACGCGGAGCTTGAGATTGGGATAAATAAATCGCTCTTTCGCGAGCCCGGAATTGCCGTTATGACCGTTGGTCGAAGTCGCTGCTTCCATCGTTCCCCCCTGCTGCTTCAAAGGTGAAGCAGAACTTGAAAGTAGGTCTTTCATCAAGAACTTGCCAAGCCCATTTGGTAATTCTGGTTCTCTTTTGTAGTAATGCGGTTCTGTTACCGGTAAGAGACATAACCGTCGGATTCGACAGGTCGAAACTCCTCGCCTTGGCGCATGTTTCCGAACCAGAATCGTCCACCAGTACACTCCGGGAAGCCTTCTCGATCCGCGCGCCAAAACCCGATCAAATTCTTCAAATTGCTATAATGGGAGGGTGACTACAACCGCGCTCGATTCCATCCCCAACCGTGCGAAAAGCGACAATTCTTCCAGCCAGAAGCGGGTGCTTCTGCTGAAACCACGGGGTTTTTGCGCCGGGGTCGTGCGTGCGATTGACATTGTCAAAATCGCCCTCGAAACCTTCGGGGCTCCCATCTACGTGCGCCGGGAAATTGTCCATAACCGCTACGTAGTGAATGAGTTGGCGGAAAAAGGCGCTATTTTCGTGCACGAGATCGATGATGTGCCGGATGGACAGAGAGTGATCTACTCTGCGCACGGCGTTTCACCGGCCGTTCGCGAACGCAGCAAAGGGCGTGGCCTCAAGGTAATCGACGCCACCTGCCCGCTCGTCACCAAGGTCCACATCGAGGCTGTCAAGTTCGCCAAGCAGGGCTATTCTCTGGTGCTGATCGGCCACCGTGACCACGATGAAATCGAAGGCACTCTGGGAGAAGCTCCTGATGTAACGCAGGTGGTCTCCAGTGCTGCCGAAGTCGACACGCTCGAGGTTCCGGATCCCAACCGTGTGGCTTATCTGACGCAAACTACGCTGTCGCTTGACGAGGCGCGAGACATCATTCACGCACTCAAGCAGAAGTTCCCGAACATCGCAGGTCCTCACTCGCAGGACATCTGCTACGCCACGGAGAACCGCCAGGTGGCGGTGCGCAACGTGGCCCACAACGCCGACCTTGTATTGGTGGTTGGATCGACCAACAGCTCAAACTCGAACCGGCTGGTTGAGGTGTCTCGAAACCTTGGCACCATCGGGTACCTCATTGATAACTCCCAGGCAATCGACTCCAAATGGCTTCAGGGAGTATCGACCGTTGCCGTCACCGCCGGTGCCTCAGCTCCCGAGGTGCTGGTGGAAGATGTGGTCAATTATTTGCGTCAAAACGGTTTCTCCAGCGTCGAAGAAGTGGAGGTAATGCCCGAGAATGTGCGGTTTGGCTTGCCTCCCGAAATAGTCCAGGCGATCGGAAGCTCGGGTGGTGCGGAACAGGTGTCAGTCCGATAGGCCTGAAACCAGCGCGCCAGCGGAAACGGGAATCGAACCAGTTTCGGGGCTGAGCAAGAAGAACCGCTCGTGTATAGCAGGCTGCAGGCGACGGAATCGCGGAAGAAACTAACTCGATTCCGGGTATTTTGAATCAATCGAGGACCGAATATCGCAATGAGTATCCAGCAGGTGCAAGCCAAGTCGACAGTGCCGAAGTTTGGCCGTCTGGATGCCGCTCTCGCCGATGTTCGATCGGCTATCCAGCGCTCTTGTAATTACCTGCTGGGTCGTCAGCATCCTGAAGGCTACTGGTGCGGGGAACTCGAAGCGGATTCGATGCTCGAGGCCGATTACATCTTCCTCCACACCCTGCTTGAATCCGGCGATCCGGAACGCCTGAAGCGCGCATTCACTGAGATGATGCGCTACCAGAAAGACGATGGAAGCTGGAGCCTCTACCCCGGTGGTCCAGGCAACATCTCGCTCACGGTGAAATGCTATTTCTCGGCCAAGCTCATGAACGTGCAGGCTACCGACCCTCGGCTGACCATGGCTCGCGAATGGATACTGGCGAATGGCGGAGTGGTCGCCTGCAATACGTTCACCAAGATGTATCTCTGCGCGCTGGGCCAGTACGACTACGACGCGGTGCCCGCAATTCCTCCGGAGATCGTTCTTTTTCCAAACTGGTTTTACTTCAACATCTACGAGATCTCTGCGTGGTCGCGCTCGATCCTTGTTCCGCTGGCTATCATCTACGCCAAGAAGCCGTACAAGAAGATTCCGCTGGAACATGCGATTGACGAGCTGTATGTAGGCGGCCGCGCGAATGCAAACTTGAGGCTGCAATGGGATCGCAAGAACAAGATCTCCTGGCGAAATTTCTTTATCGCGATCGATCGCCTGATGCACTGGGCGGAAGCAGTTCACCTGCGCCCCGTCCGCAGAATCGCCCTTAAGAAGGCAGAGAACTGGATGCTAGAGCGTCTCGAGATGTCAGACGGCCTCGGCGCCATCTATCCGGCGATGATGAACGCGATTATCGCGCTGCGCTGCCTCGGCTACTCCGAAGACGATCCGCAGGTGATTCGCGCGCGCGATGAGTTTGAAAAGCTCGGTATCGAACAGGGGCCTACGCCGGAGTTCCCCCACGCAACCTTCCGCATGCAGCCCTGCATGTCTCCGGTATGGGACACCGGACAAGCGATTTATGCGCTTGGTGAAGCCGGCGTATCCCGCAGCGATCCACGCATGCTTAAAGCAGCTGACTGGTTACTCTCGAAGGAGGTTCGTCACAAGGGAGACTGGGCAGTCAAGGTTCCCAAGACCGAGCCGGGCGGCTGGTACTTCGAATTCAATAACGAGTTTTATCCGGACACGGACGACACCGCACAGGTGCTTCTCGGCCTCAGCAAGGTCGACAATCCGCGCGAGCGTTATCAACATCAGGTCGCGCAGCGTGCGATTGATTGGGAATTTGCAATGCAGTGCCGCAACGGTGGCTGGGGCAGCTTCGACAAAGACAACACGAAGATGATCTTCCAGTACATTCCGTTTGCCGACCACAATGCAATGCTCGATCCGCCGACCGTCGACATCACCGGACGCATGCTGGAGATGCTCGCCGCGTACGGCTACACGCGGGCAGACAAGCGAATTGAAAAAGCCATACAGTTCATCCTCAGCGAGCAGGAGCCCGATGGAAGCTGGTTCGGCCGCTGGGGTGTCAACTACATCTACGGCACATTCCTGGTGCTGCGTGGCCTTGAGGCTATCGGCTTCGACCATAACGAACCGCAGGTGCAGCAGGCAGCCGAATGGATTCGCATGGTGCAGAATTCCGATGGCGGCTGGGGCGAGTCCTGCGGCACATACGACGAACCCGATACGCGCGGCGTGGGCGTCAGTACGCCTTCCCAGACTGCCTGGGCTTTGCTCGGTTTGCTCGCTGCAGGAGATGACCGGTCCGATTCAGTCGCTAAGGGTGTTCGCTGGCTGCTCGAACAGCAGCTTCAGGATGGCAGTTGGGACGAGTCAATGGGTGAAGGTGCCAGGCGGGAAGGCATCATTACAGGGACCGGGTTCCCCAAGGTGTTCTATCTGGCGTACACGCTTTACCGGCAGTATTTCCCGCTGATGGCTCTGACTGCGTACCAGCGCGCCATGGAGCGCGCATCATAGTTCGATCCGAGTCAATTGTGCCGCTGAAAGCTGGCTATTGGAAGCTGAAAACTGATTTTGGGGCTGAGGCCCGAGGGTAACGAAGAAAAATGGCAATTCCTATTTCCCAGGTGTGGACGGTCTTCTCGTATGTGTGGGGACAGCGTCTCAAGGGCAACAAACGATATCCGCTCGTGCTGATGCTCGAGCCCCTCTTCCGCTGCAACCTGGCGTGTGCCGGATGTGGAAAGGTGCAGTATCCGCCCCACGTGTTGAAGCGGATGTTGACGCCTGAGGAGTGCTTCGCCGCGGTGGAGGAGTGCGGCGCGCCCATGGTGTCCATACCGGGAGGCGAGCCGCTGCTGCATCCGCAGATCGTAGAGATCGTCAACGGTCTCATCGCGCGGAAGAAGTACATCTACCTCTGCACGAACGCGCTGGAGTTGAAGCGCCGCATTCACGAGTTCACTCCGTCGAAGTACCTGACGTTTTCGGTGCACCTTGATGGCGAGCGCGAGCACCATGATTATTCCGTCTGCCGCGAAGGCGGATGGGACCTCGCTGTGGAAGGTATCAAGGAAGCAGTCAAGCGCGGTTTCCGCGTGACGCCGAACTCCACATTTTTCGACGGCACTGATCCCAACAGCGTGCGTCGCTACTTCGATGAAGTGATGGCGCTGGGCGTTGAAGGCATCGTTCTCTCGCCCGGATACAGTTACGACAAGGCTCCCGATCAGCATCGCTTCCTCGGTCGTGCGCGCGTGCGGCGACTGTTCCGGGCAATTCTGTCGAATCGCAAGAAGTCGTGGAAGTTCAATATGTCGCCCCTCTTCCTCGAATTTCTGATGGGCGATCGCAGTTACGAGTGCACTCCTTGGGGAAATCCGGCGTACAACATCTTCGGATGGCAGAAGCCCTGCTACCTCCTGCAGGATGGCTACACCGAGACATTCAAGGAACTGATGGAGACCACGCAGTGGGAAGAGTACGGCGCGGCAAGCGGCAATCCGAAGTGCGCCAACTGCATGGTGAGCTGCGGCTACGAGCCCACGGCTGTCATGGATGGTTTCCTTTCGATTAAGGGCATCTATTCCATGGCGAAGGGTTGGTTCAGCACCTATGAAGACGAGCACGCTCTCAAGCTGTTGAGCGAGCCGGCCCCGCACGGAGCGACGACTCTCGTACAAATCGAAGCCAGATCGCGCAGCCTCGAGGAGACAAATGTATGACCGCTGAGGTCTCCAAATACACGCTTGAACAGATCGAAGCTCTCGAGCTCGCTCCCGGCACGGAGCATGAGCAACTCGAAGGATGGATCCCGGAACTAGCCAGCGACGATGACGTGCGGAACGCGCTGGAGAAGGCATTCGATTATCGGGGCGACGTGACCATCACGACCAAAGCCGGCAAACGGATCGAAGCCTTCATCTTCAATCGCCGCACGGGCGCGACGTTGGCCGACAGCTACGTGCAATACTTCGAGCCAAACGTAAACGGGAAGCAGAAGCTCAGCTACGCCGATATCGCTCGTCTGGAATTCACCGGCAAGGATCGCGCCGCCGGCAAACACTGGGAAGACTGGGTCAAGGCGTACAACGAGCGCAAAGCTGCCGGCGAGAAGAACATTGCGCTGCATCCAGAGACCGACTAGCATCGCAGCAAGAGGAATTCAAAAAGGCGTGGCTCGATGCCACGCCTTTCTATTTCTGGCCGACTTATAGCCTACTGCAGCTTCGGTCGCGGCGCCTCAGCACTTGCCGTGCTGTCATCACGCGGCATCATCGATACAACCACGTACTCGCGATCCTTGTTGTCTAGATCCTCCACCCGCAGCACCATCTTGTCCTTCGAAAGGAAGAACTGCGCCGGTTGACCGACTGGGAGCAGAACGGGATGCTTATCGTCCTTTGGCCGGATGCGGTAGGTCACGGTCTGGCTTTCAAGAACGTACTCCTGGCACAGGACCTCTTCGGTCTTCTTGTGTGAGCTGTCGGTACCGAGCAATTCGCCCGCTAGCGTTTTTGCGTCCTTCTCAGCCATGCCGCATGGAACGGAAGCCATCTGCAACAATTTGCCGGAACGATAGTGGTGCGGCTCTTTAGCCTGGGTCGATGTGACTAGCCCAAGCAGAATAAAGAGGGAGATATGCGATCGCATCTGAGCTGACCTCCAATTGCAGGGAACATCTGCCCGCGACGGGTAAGCGGACATGGCTTCATTCTCCCCATTCGATGCAGGCGGAGAACAGGTGCCGAAGGTAATGAGCAGTCCCAAGTCGCTGGCCATCCATGATGATTCACCGCGCGTCTGAGAAGACACGAAGAGCTCATCGTTGCTCGGTGTAGTACGAGTCCATCGTCCGCACCTGAACTCCGGGCCGATCAACCCTGACGTCGAGCGAATGCATTTCTCCGGCGCCGTTCTGCGCCGGTGGTGCGTTAAACGAGATCGAGTAGTACCACTCGGCATCTTGAATGCAGTTGTGCAGGTCGGCGGTTAGATCTTCGCTTGAGGTCACCACCCGTCCACCCGTTCTCCGCGCAAATTCATCTACTGCGATCCGCGGAAACGTTGCGCTCGTCTTCACATTCAGGGCTCTCGGATTTTCGCTGCTGCTCGGGTCGCCGTGATGGGATGCAAGTGAATAGACAGTTACTTGTCCAGCGCGGAGATCGTGAAGCACTTGAATGAATTCGTGTCTGTAAGCATCCCGTTCCTTTTGCCCGAGCCGTTCAAGCTCAGCATCGGGTACTACGGGCCACCCCGATCCAACCCAGATCAACAGCGTCCGCCCGCCCGTCGTCAGCTGCTGTTGCGCGATTCCATCCAATGCTCCCACAGAATCTTGGAAGTGCACGGCGCGGCATTTTGCTGGACTCACGTTCTCGCTCTCGTTGTTCGCCGAGACCTTTCGCTGCGCGGAGCCCGGTGTGATCTCACATGCATTTGAATGAACGTTCTTCGTCACCTTTACAAATGCCCGGCCAATTGCATTCCGATCTGTAGTCGCGGGCGTGGCGCTCAAGTGGCCATTGAACCAGAGAGCAAATGCCGTGGGCAGTGCAAATGGCTTTCGACTTTCCGCGAGGTATTTGAAAATAGCGTTCTTCTCTTCATCCAGCGCCTGCGGAGGTGTATTCACCGCGTCCAGCACGATCACCACCTGCGTAGCATCGCTCATCGCTGCGCCGTCGATGGGATGAAACGCCACAATCCTGCGCGGCTGATGGTTGTCGAAGAGGCTGAAATTCTCCGCTTTAAGATCGGAGACCGGCTTTCCAGCCGCATCTGTCACCTGAACATTCATCGTGATGCGATGCGTCACGTTGAATTGTTCCTCCCGCTCCTCTTTGGAACGGGTCTTCAAGACGGGGTCTTGGGAAAGCGCAGCGGAAAAGGCCAGGGCAATCAGGAATCCAGCGCCGAGACGAGCCGCCGACCCAGTATTCACCCGACAAAACCGCATACTCCTACGATACTCGGCGTCGCGGAAGCTGTCACAGGGAGGGCAGGGAAGATCTCTTGTTCAGCCAAACAGCGCATTGATGATGTGATTCACCGCAAACGCGCCCAGCCACGCCAGCGTCAGCATGTAGGCAAACTGCATGGCGGGCCACTTCCAGCTGTTCGTCTCACGCCGGACAACAGCCATGGTCGACGTGCATTGCATGGCGAAAGCAAAGAAGATCATCAGCGCCACCGCACCGCCGAGGGTCATGTCCGTGTGCAGGGCATTTTGCAGGTGCATCGTCTGCGTTTCAGGATCGGCACCATACAGCGTGCCCATGGTTGAAACCATCACCTCGCGTGCCAGCACGCTCGAGATCAGCCCGATGCCAACCTTCCAGTTGAAACCCAGAGGGGCAATCACCGGCTCGATTACGTGTCCCATTTTGCCGATCATGCTGTCGGCTAACTCCGGCGCAGTGTAGTGACCGCCCTGCACGGGTACCGGAGGAATGTGCGCCAGCAGCCAAAGTCCCAGCGTTACGGCGAGAATAACCGTGCCCGCTTGCCGCAGAAACACCTTGGCGCGATCGACGAGCCGCATAGCCAGCGAACGCACCGTCGGCATCCGATATTGCGGAAGCTCGAGAATGAATGGGGCGTCGTTGGACTTGAGAATCGAACTTTTCAGCAGCCACGCCGTCGTCATCGCGGCAACAAAGCCGGCGAGATAAAGCCCGAGCATCACAATCGTCTGCAGACCCAGAAATCCGTGGAGAAAGGTCTTGTTCGGAATGAACGCTGCAATCAGCAGCATGTATACCGGCAACCGTGCAGAACACGTCATGAACGGCGTTACCAGAATCGTCGCAAAACGGTCGCGCTTGTTCTCGATTGTGCGGGTCGCCATGATGGCAGGCACCGCGCACGCGTACGCAGATAGAAGGGGAATGAAAGCTTTTCCATTCAGCCCCGTCGTCCGCATCACACGATCCGCGATCAATGCCGCACGGGCCAGGTAGCCCGAGTCTTCCAGCACTCCGATAAACAGAAACAACAGCAGAATCTGCGGCAGGAAGACCAGCACCGAAGAGATGCCCTTCCACGCCCCGTCAATCACAAGCGACTGCAGCCAGCCGACCGGGAGCAGAGGCCGGGCCAGCGTGCCTACTTTGGCCAGCACATCGCCAAACCCGTCGCTCAACGGCTGCCCAATCGAAAACACAACTTCGAATACCCCGATCACGACAGCGAGGAATAGCAGAGGTCCCCACACACGGTGCAGCAGGACGCTATCGAGCTTGCGGCTGTTCTCCGCTGATAGAGGCGCCTGGTACCCCGTTCGCCGGCTCACCTGAGCAGCCCACCGATGAGTGCTGGCGGCATTGCCCAACACCGGCAAGGTCAAAAGCTGTTCAGCCTTCTTCACGGATGGCGGCAGCGCACACTGGTTCAGAAACAGCGGAATCGCATCCATTCCCGTGCCCCGTACCGCGCTGATTTGAGCGACGGGAGCCCCGAGTTCTCTTGCAAGTTTCAGCGTGTCGATCTGTCCGCCGCGTGACTCCATCACGTCGCTCATGTTCAGCAGGACCAGCGTGGGCAAGCCAAGCGCCAGTACCGGCGCTGCCAGCATCAACTGTCGCGTGAGGTGGAGGGAATCGAGTACGAGCAGAACCGCGTCGGGCCTCGGCGTTCCGGGCATCTTGCCCTTCAGAACATCCACCGAAACGCGAGCATCTTCTGAGTAAGGAGTGAGTGAATACACACCGGGAAGGTCGATCAGCGTCAGGTCGTCGCGCCCCACTCCCGACATCAAACCCATACGCTGTTCCACGGTCACACCGGGATAGTTGGCGACCTTTTGCCGAAGCCCCGTGAGCCGGTTGAACAAGGTGGATTTCCCGGAGTTGGGCGGCCCGATCAGGACAACCGTGCTTAAACCCCCGGATCCCGGTGCCTGAGGAGCCTCAAACGCCGGAGTCTCACAGCAGGCATTCATCTGGTGGCCCCTGCGTATTCTTGAACTTCAGCCTGAACAGAGTCGCCGGAATTTGCAGCGATCTTCTTGAGCTCAACCTCGATTTCGCGCGCCGATGTCTCGACATTGCTGCGCACCCGGATCGACTCCGCTGTCTCTCGCCGAAGCGCGATCTCCATCCCATCGATGGCATAAACAGTGGGATCCCCGGCCGGAGCCTTACGCAGAGCGGTCACTTGGGCATCGGGAACGAAGCCCATGTGCATCAGGTAGTTCTGCACCGCCTCCGGCAAATCGAGCGCGATCAGGGTTGCCGTCTCGCCAATGCGTAGATCCGTCAGGACACTCACCCGCCGAACTCCTTGGCGCCGCCGAAACGGCAGCACTTGAAAACTACGACCAGAATGGTCTGAGTTCAGTATACGACCGTTTTGGTCGCAATCGCAACTTGCTCGTCTAATTGGCCCTGATCCACCGAACATCATGGTTCCGACCTCCCCTAATGAGCCGCCTGTCAGGCCTATCGACCCCTTCGGAACTTCTTTTATTACTGCTGGATTTGTGTCTATTCTTATCCGTGGTCGGAACCTGCGGATGTGATTTGGGTCACGCAGAGGCGGGCGTCTGAACGAGCGCTCATCGGCCCTCAAGGGGAGAAAACGACATGGATGTGAATGAGTTCCGTGAATCGGTAGAGCAGGACTCTCCGCCTGCCAATCTGCCCGCTCCGATCGAGGCTCTTTGGTGGGACGCGAAGGGCGACTGGGCCAGGGCGCACGGCCTTGTCGATGAGCTCGAATCCAAAGCTGGCATGGCGGTGCATGCCTACCTGCACCGTAAAGAGGGCTCTCTCTCAAACGCCGATTACTGGTACGCGAGAGCAGGGCGAAACTTCCATCGTCCAGCGCTTGAGGATGAATGGAATGCGCTCGCCTCGGGCCTGCTCTGAAGGATTTCTCGCCGTCGGGGGAATCAGTGAGCGCCCACCGTTCAGGAAGGCGCTCGGCGATCATTGCAAATTCACAGTCAGCCGGTTCCCGGGAGGTGCTGTAAACCGATAGAACCCTTGAGAGCCGATCAACTGGTTTTTTCCATTCACCATTGCATAGACCTTCAATGAATCCATATTCCACTTGTCATTGGACACAGTGCCCACTCCGCTCAAGCCGGAGCCGCCGGATGGAGCGCCGTATGTCGCCTCCAGCACCAGTTTGTGGAGCTGCGAGATCATCATCGGTTTGTTCAGCAGAACCGTAACCTCCTGACCCGTTCCATCCGCCCAGCGCTGGCTGCGGTTGACGTTCATCTCCTGCTGATTGAATCCATCTCCGACAATCGCGACGTTGAGGTTGTCGTTTCCGCCGCGCAGATCGTCATTGCCAGTTTGAAACACGAGGTGAAGTTCGGTCACCTGCCCGGCACTTGGACAGGCGATATTCGGCACCGCATTGACACTGAAGGCCGGCTTGGTTCCCGTGAAGACATGATCGCCGGACGACGCGATCACCACCTTCGTACCCGCGCCGACCACTGAGAATGCATTCATCTCTGCCATATCCCAGTTGTCTTCTGTCTTGATGCCTGTGGCTGCCATATCGGGAGTTGGCAGGATGATCCCCGTGCCCGATGATCCGAGTGCGAGCGCGGTCCCATCGTATCCTCCCTGCGCGAGATGGATCAGGTTGATGCTCTTGATCTGATTCGCTGCAACTGGATGGTTCAGAGCGATAGGTACTTCGCGCAGGCTGTTGTTGGGCCAATTTGCTCCCTGGTTCACATTCTTCGCCGTTTGTATCGTGCCGTTCGCATAATGGATTTCGACGTTGAGATTGTTGGACCCGCCTCGAAGATCGTCATGCCCGGTCCGGAACATCAGCTGAAGCTGATTGATCGTGCATCCGCCACCCGCCGCGTTCAACAGTGGAGAACTCGGCTGCTGCCCGAGCATCCCCCGATTCTGAACCGGTTGATCCTGTCCGTTCTGAAGCAATTGCGCACTGGCAGCTGTTCCAATCTGAATACATGAGAGTATCGCCAGGATCCCAAATATGTTCTTCAGGCCTAACGTGAATTTCATCGCTCACCTCCTGCGCGAGGTACTCGCGCTCAAGACGATGAAATATCCCGGCACAGAATGCGGGTCAACGGAATTGGCTCTGAAACAGAAGTGATCTTCTAGGCTGCTGAAACAACACCGCTTGCGGCAGCAGGTGACCCGGATATCGGCAGCCTTCGTTTCGCAAATGGCAGGCCGTGCGCCAGCTTCGCATCGGTTCAGCCAATCGCGTCTGCGCGGCAATTCAAGAAGGGTTTCCGGCTTCACTCATACCGAAGCGCGACCAATGGATCCACCCTCGAGGCTCTGGTTGCCGGCATCCATGTGGCCACCAAGGTCATCCCGGAGATGACCGCTATTGAAATCAAGAATGTGAGTGGATCGCTGGGGCTCATTCCGAACAGCTGATTCTGAATGCCACGTGTTCCGGCGATCGTCAGCGGCAGACCCACCGCTATGCCGATTGCCAGCAGCACCAGCGACTCGCGCATGATCATCCAGCGAACACCTTCGGCTCGTGCTCCCAGGGCTAGCCGTACTCCAATCTCCGGCGTACGTTGCACCACGTTGTAACTCATCACCCCATACAGCCCGATTGCCGCCAGTAGAAGCGCCAGCCCGGAGAAGATACTCGTGAGGGTCGAAATGAGCTCATCGTTCGCAATCAGGTTCGAGACCTGCTCACGGATGGTCGTGATCTTCAGCAGAGGCAGATTGGGATCGATAGAGGCAACGGCCGCTCGCAAATCTGCCGACACCTTCACCGGATCGCCCGTGGTTCGCAGAAGGATGATGTTTGCGTAGCGATCCTGGTTTTCTTGACGGACAGACGCCTTTGAAGACGCAGCCGGGCCGCTCTGAGCGGGCAAGTACGGCTCGATCTGCGCCAGGGGAATGTACGTCATGCGTATCGGATCTGTGTCCCTTGGATTTTGTGATCTTGTGTCCCGAGCAATGCCGACGATCACCCACGGACCCGCCACCGAATCAATTCCGATCGTCAGCTTGCGCCCGATCGCATCTCCGTGGGGAAAGTATTTCTTCGCGACAGTCTCGTTGATCACAGTCACTTTCAGACTGCTCGCTGTATCTGCGGGAGTGATGGGGCGCCCCGCGACGATCGAGATTCCGGCTGTTTCGAAGTACTGGCCCGAAACGCGATTGAGAATGGAGACCATGTCCTCTTTCGGCGCCGGCGTGTAGCCTTCCAGCTCGATATTGGAACTCCATGCACCGTTGCTGACGGGCGGCGTCGCTGAAAGTGCAACGGACCGGACGCCGGGAATTGCCGAGAGCCGTTCGATTAATTGCTGATGCAACGAGGGCACCTGGTGTGGCTGATAACCCGCGAGCTTCTCGCCGAAATCTGCCAGTAGAAGGTGCGTGCGCTCGAAACCATAGTCCTGATTTTGAAGATTGCGCAGCGTGCGCAGCAGTAACCCGGCCCCTACCAGGAGGACAAGCGAGAGCGTCACCTGTGCCGTCACCAGAACCTTCGGCCAGAACCGGGAGGTCTTTCCGCCGGCGGAGTTCGATGTTCGTGAGCTGGTGTTAAGAGCACCCCGCTTACCCACGCGTGACGCGATCAGGGCAGGAGCCAAACCAAACAGAGTCGCAGTGGAAAGCGAAACTCCAAGCGTGAAAAGCACAATCCTAAGATTCGGCGTAGCGCTCATCGTAATGTTGCCGTTTCGCTGGGTGACAAACGCGATCAATGCGCGCGTGGCAAGATACGCCACTCCCATGCCAAGAGCTCCGCCCGTCAACGACAGCAGCAGGGTTTCCATCAAACTCTGTCGCACGATCCGTGTTCGGCTCGATCCCAATGCAAGCCGCGTCGCGATTTCTCGCTGCCGTGCGGTTGCACGCGCCAGCAGAAAGTTGGCGAGATTCGCGCATGCTATCAGCAGTACCAGTCCCACTACCGCCATCAGGATGGTCAACGAGTCTCCGTATTGCGAGCGGACAAGAGAAACGCCATTCGCGGCAGGAACAAGCGGAACCGTGAGCCGATTGATTTCTGCGCGCCGCTCGGCCGTAGCCTTGCTGCCCTCGTTAGCGAGAGTCGCGGTGCGAATCTGCTGGTTGACCCAGTTCTGAACTGCTGCGAACGCGGCCTTATTGGACGTTGCTTCAGGGCTCAGGCGGCCCAGCAAATGCAGGAAGTACAGACCTGAATGGGGCAAAAGCATCGAAGGCTGTTGAAGCACAACGGGCTGCATGCTGAGCGGCATCCACAGATCCGACGGCTCCAACTCCTGCTTGAAACCGTGGAACTCCTCCGGCATGATTCCAACGATTTCGAACGGCGTCCCATTGATCCTGATCACCCTGCCCACGATGGCCGGATCGCTCGATAACGATTGTCGCCAGAAACGATAACTCACGACGACGACTGCTCCCGACCCTGGAATGGCGTCGTCGGAAGGCAGGATCGTCCGTCCCGCGATCGGTTGGGCACCGAGGACGTTGAAGTAATTGCCGGAAACCAGGGTTGCAGGTGCGAGAAGGGCAGATGTCCCGGAGGTGCCGGAATCAGCCAGCCGAACGCTCACCTTGTTGGAGAAGCTGCCGTAAGAAGCAATTCCCTGAAACGGCCCAGGATTGGCTTCCAGTTGCTTGGAAAAGTCCCACGGAAAATACCCGCCAAACCCGCCAAGCTCAATTCCGCCCGCAATGCCTCCAAAAACGGAATCGCCGAACGCGACGAGCTGTTGAGGATCGCGCACCGGCAGGTTTCGCAGCAGCACCTGGTTGATCAGTGTGAAGATCGCCGTATTGCCGCCAATGCCCAGCGCAAGCGAGAGCAGGGCAATGCCCGTGAAGCCCGGACTCTTCACTAACGAGCGGACGCCCATTCGAAGATCCTGCAGTACACCATCGAGAGTTGATTCCCACCGCGAACTCCATACATGGTGTTTCACTGAATTTCGTGTTCCTCCCAGGTCCAGGAGAGCGGCACGGCGGGCGGCAACAGCAGGCATGCCAGCCTTCAGCTTCTCCGCGGCAGAAGCTTCAAGATAGCTGTTCAACTCCTCGTCCATTTCTCGTTCTGCTTGTTCTTTCTGAAGGAGCGATCTGAGACCGGTAAACAAGTTCGCCAGCAAACCCATGCAATGAACCTCACGAAGCGGCGCAAGCCCGCTCCTCTAGATAAACTAGAGAATAGAAGCGTCATCTAGATTGTCAAGAGGAGAGTGACGGACAGCAAGGAGGTTCCGCTACGAGACTGCCAATTCAGTGGCCTCTCGCACCGACCGTTGCAGGGGCTCTCACGCACCAGGATTCGAGAGCGA